>Ga0316197_10000006_pt1 | contig 439588 bp, 432 predicted proteins | sample OudBiesiAoxic_MG_FD_204939 | JGI IMG/M metagenome (GOLD analysis project Ga0316197, IMG submission 204939) | Coastal sediment microbial communities from Oude Bieten Haven, Netherlands - site A oxic | ecosystem: Environmental > Aquatic > Marine > Coastal > Sediment | place: Netherlands...
GAAGAATGAAAAAGGGTTCAAAGGTGGAATTAAACGTAAGCGAATGCAGTGTGCGATGGATGAAAACTACCTAAGCAAGGTACTGGGAAGCCAGTAAGGACGGGGATGTTCATGCGTTTTCCGTGGTGATGCAGGTGATTATTACCTAATAAGCGGTCAACTCGCTTAATACAGTGTTTCGTTTTGGCCTTTGAGGGAAGCGAACGACCGAGCAAAGTCAATGTAAGTGCATCATTGCAAAGCAATGCTTGCACTGAATCCATGAGTGATTTGAGTCTCTTTTTATGAATGTTAGGGCATTGATTTTCCAGCGACTCGTGTAGTATTTGAATATCACGCATCTTGCTTTCAATCTTTTGTGTTTGTGGTGAATTCATTAGATCAGAAGGTAAGGTGCGTGTCTACTTATTGAACTACAAAGGTATTTTGTGGGGATTCGTAAGTGTTAGACGTTATGCAGGTTTAGCATGTTGAAATGTTAGAACTATCGTTGGGTGCTAAAACCTGATCCAATTGGTAAATTAACTTGCCTATTTTTTCTTTGGTATGAAAAAAATGACTATTAACGTTAACTGTAAAACTACAAGTAATATCTGTAAGTATGAATTTGAAGTTTTGTCAGTTGCTATCATCAGTAAAAAAAGCGTAGTCATTAACTTTATTTTATAGGGTATCGTACCAACGTTTTTTATATAAACAGTATAACAAAACATTGCTATCGCGATGGTTATAATTATTATTTCCATTTCCAGCAGTTACCTAACTTGGCGAATTATCTGACATATTAAACTGACATAAAGATGACATTCATTGTTAGCTCTTACAAGCTCTATTCGTAATAGTTTAAATTGTCATCATTCTCTCAACCACGTTGTTCAGAGAAGTAAAACCATGTTACTAACTTTCTATTAATTAAGCTAAGTACTTGTAATACAAGCTATAAAAACATGAAGTTGACACGTTTTACTCCGCAGTTTTGGTATGAAGTTCAGTTTGTGGTTAGCGTTAGGCGTATTGAGGTGAAAATTGTTTATGAAAATAATAAAAGTAGATAGTAGTAATAAGCATGTTTATATGAATTTGGCTCAAGCTTATGAAGCTGAGTTTTCAAAAATCATGCAGAAAAAACCTGATGAAAACGGTTTGTTTCCATTAGACACTCAGATCGAAGGTAACGTTTCTGGTTACTTGTTATATATGGATGGGGTTCCAGCTGGGCATACAGCGATAGCCAATGAAACGCCTGCTAACTATGAAGTTTGTGATTTCTATGTAGTACCGTATTTCCGAAAAAACAAAGTTGGTAAAAGCTTCATTACTGATGTTTTCAAAAGTTTAGGTGGAAGTTGGGAAATTAAACAGGTCGCAGGTGCTGAACATGCAGTCAAATTTTGGCGCGATGTTCTTGATGATTACACGGCAGGCAATTACGTTGAAGATAGCTATGAAGATGAAAAATGGGGTGTAGTAACTAGGCAGCGATTTGTTCATACCATAAAAGTTTAGCAAGGCATTCAAAAGGGCTTATTGTTAAGGAGATATATGAGTCAGCAATCCATTGAAACAAAAAGACTAATACTTAGGCGGTTTAATCTAAGTGATGCGACACGAGTGCAAGAGTTAGCTGGTGATAAACGTATTGCAGAAATGACGGCTAACATTCCTCATCCATATAAGAATGGAATGGCTGAAGGTTGGATTCGGACTCATTGTGATTTGTGGGAGCTGAAACAATCGGTAATTTACGCTATTACTTTAAAAGATAGTGGCCAACTTATTGGCGCTATAAGCTTAACAGAAATAACTGCAAACGATGGTAATCTTGGATATTGGTTAGGTGTTCCATTTTGGGGCAAAGGGTACTGTACTGAAGCAAGTCTGGCTTTGGTTGAATTTGCATTCAAACATTTGCAGCTCCCGATGCTATATGCTCGGCACTTACCTGAAAATTCCCCTTCGGGTTCAGTAATATTGAAATCAGGTTTTTCGTATAGATATGATGTTGAGGTTACAGCATCAGGGAAAGTGCGCAAAGTAAGGCATTATGAGTTACAACGAAAACATATTTAGCTGATGAGATCTTACTTAGGTAAGTGGCAATGTTAGTTGTTAAAATTGTTTTGTGTGTTCAAATAGGCAGCAAAAATTGAAAATTTTAATTACAGGTACAGCAGGTAGAGTCGGACGTGCAATTTATATTAACCTAATGAAAAAACATGAAGTTGTTGGGATAGATAGAACACCATGTTCAACCGCTGATTTTGTCGGGGATATTCGTGATACCGCTTTATTGACTACAGCTTTAGAAGGCGTAGAGGTCATTATTCATACTGCGGCGTTGCATGCTCCTCATGTTGGGTTAGTATCCGATAATGAATTTGAAGACATTAATATAAAGGCAACAGAGCAACTTGCATTATTGGGTATAAAAAAGGGCGTTAAGCACTTTGTATTCACGAGCACCACCGCACTTTATGGTTTTGCATCAACACCTGAGGGCACCGCGGGCTGGGTTAATGAAACCGTTACTCCAAGCCCTAAAACGATTTACCATAAATCAAAGATTCAGGCTGAACAGACACTTGAAAATATCTCTAATTTGTTCAATTTTCCTGTCACAGTTCTTCAAATGTCTCGTTGTTTCCCAGAGCCTGCACACTTAATGGCTGTTTATCGTTTAACTTGTGGTATTGATGCTCGAGATGTTGCTAGTGCTCATGCTTGCGCTGTAGATAAACGTCGATCGGGTTTTAGGCGCTATATCATTTCAGGGCAAACGCCATTTAACAAAATATCTTGTGAACAGCTATATCAAAGTGCTGATGATGCTATACGAGAATATGCACCTTGCTTGGCAAGTGACTTCGCAAACCGAGGATGGCGTTTGCCTCAAACTCTTGATCGTGTTTATGACTCTACACTGGCGCAACAAGAGCTTGGTTGGTTGCCCAAATATGGTTATGAAAGCGTATTAAGCATGTTAGATAATGAAATTGCAGAAGTTCTTCCAGCAACGAGATATCGCTAATGTTTTTTTATGGTCAATCGTTAGCTTAGGTATAGGTGCGTGTTTACTCATTGAATTTTAGAGATATTTGTAGAAGTGCATAAGTTGCAGGCGTTGTATGCTCTTACTGTGATATTAGCCCTATTGGGTCGCTACCTTTTTTAACTAACTCAGTTATCATCACTTCAATTATCTACATGAAAGGGAAATATCATGACTAGTCGTGTGTATGTTTTAGCTCAATTTAAGCCAAAAGCAGGTAAAGAAGCAGAATTGTTTGAAATTCTAAAAGCGCTTGAACCAGATTCTTACCGAGAAGAAGGTTGCATCCAATATATGCTTACTCGTCAGATTGATCACCCAAGTGCATCTCGAAATGAATACCCCATTGTATTTAATGAAATTTGGGAAGATGCCGACTGTTGGGCGGCGCATGGACGTAGGAAGCAAATCCAACATTTTTTTGAAACACAGGTGAAAGCTGAATCTGGTTTGGTTGAAGATGCGATTGTAACGGCTTATTCAGATGAAGGTTATAATTACGACGAACCTATTTTTGAATAATAGAATGACTGGCACAGCCATTGTGCCAGTATTTATTATTTAGGTTAGATGCGTTTTCTTTGTGCATTCGTTGCTTAAGTTAGCTAGTCATTTAGCTAATTAATCCACGAAAATATAAGGTTATATTGTAATGTCAGATTCTCATGAAAAGGTAGCAAAATGCTTGTGCGGTGCAGTAAAAATGACCGTTGCCGCCGTCGATCCTAAATTTACTGTATGTCATTGTGATACCTGTCGTACTTGGGGTGGCGGCCCTTTCTTCGCTGTACAGTGTGGGACAGAAGTAACTATTGAAAGCGATAAAAGTGTAAAGGAATATGATTCTTCACCCTGGGCCTCTCGTGGCTTTTGTTCTGAATGCGGAACGCATTTATTTTATCGTTTAAAGAAAACGGGAAGTTATAATATGCCCGTAGGTTTGTTTCTGCAGTTAGAGGGGTTGGTCATGAATATGCAATATTTCAGCGATCAACGGCCTGAATATTATTGTTTTTCTAATAAGACGGCAGAGATGACCGAGGCTGAGATAACGGCTTATTTTACCTCTCAGGTGTAGGTATACAGAACAATCTTTTTCTACTCAATCGCTTTTTATTGGCGTGTATGCATGGTCGATTTATCGTGGCACGCTGAATAATGGAACCAGGATCACCTATAGAAGTTGCTAAAGTTCTATGTTGTAAGCATAAGTGTTTTTTTATGACGGATTGCGCAAAAATAATAAATCTATATTATTGAAAAGACTGTTTTTTTAATATTGCACCTTAATCCTGGTTGCATATGGTGGAGGAAGTTTTGTGCTTAATTTAGATCAAACTGACCACATCCAATTGGATGTAAACAATCGAGCTTTAGTTCATAAAAGATACTTAGAAAATTTCGACTTTACTCGAGCCACTAGCTTAGGGCATTGGATTGAAGGAATTCCATTCGCCGTTGACAATAGTAGTGAACATATTGGTTTATTTGAATCAAAATCTATATACAGTACACCTGTCTCTTTTAGCGTAACAAGTAATCAATTCAGCAACTGGCAAAAGCATTTATTTGAACACTCCATCGAGTATGTGCTTATGGAACATGACTTATTTTGGTCTATGCACTTTAGTGATCCAGGTGGAACGCCATTTGAAATAAAAAGCTATGATTGTATAGCTTAGATTTGAGTTAAAAACTAAGCTTAATAACGTATTTAATAGCCAGCAGTCCATGAATGAAAATCGGCAATATTGTTTATTCAGTACAAAGAAGTCATGCATTGTATTAATTTAGTAATGTTATTAGAGGTGATTATCGAATCTGTGGCGATACTCAATTAAACAGGAGGCGAACAGTTGAAGTTCATATTTCTTGCCGATAAGAAAGAGATGAAGGCAAAGGTAGCACGTTGGTACTTTGATGAGTGGGGGCCACTCGTTCAAGGAGCGACAGTTGAATCCTTTGATAGAAAGCTAGATGACTATCTTAATTCAAACCAAATTCCTCTTATCGTCATGGCTGTTGATGGCGAAAAAGTACTAGGTGTTGCTCAACTTAGATGCCACGAAATGTCGATTTATCCTGATAAAGAACATTGGATTGGTGGTGTTTATGTTGATAGTGAGTTTCGGGGCAATAATGTGGCGTCCTCACTTATTCTTAAAGTACAAGAGGTGGCATTATCACTAGGTGTAAAAACAATTCACCTGCAGACCGAAAAATTGAATGGAGGTTTATACGCGCATTTAGGCTGGAAAGCATTAGAGCAAGTAAACTATCGAGGGGTTGATGTTCTTGTTATGTCTAAAAGTATAAAGCGTTAATTTAACGTTTACGTGCGGTACTATACCAAATGAATAAGTATGCATAATTTACTATTTTAAATAGCCCATAAATGACTGTAAGACTGTTTTTTTGCTTTTTCACTGCCTTAAATCATCACTTCCAATTATGTGATTTCTTTTATAAGATCACGCCTCTAATTTACTGAAATAAAAAGTATTCATGCCTACTCACTTTATAAATCATGTCCCTGTCGGTGTTAGGTATATGCTGATGTCAGCTTTTGCTTTTGCACTTATGTCTAGCTGCGTTAAATTGGTCAGCACTTATGGCATACCTGTGTTTGAAATTGTAGCTGCCAGGGCTGTTGTTTCACTAATCATTAGCTATGCAGATATTAAAAGGAAACGGATTTCAGTTTGGGGTAATAATAAAAAATTACTGATAGCAAGAGGCGTCGCAGGCTCGCTTGCTTTGATATGCGTTTATTTCGCAGTCGCGACTTTACCTTTAGCTGAAGCGACTATTCTTCAATACCTACATCCTGTGTTTACCGCTTTGCTGGCGTTAGTGTTTCTTAGAGAGCGAATTCAGCTCTCAACTATTATTTGTATTGTCTTTTGTATCGTAGGGCTACTTGTAATGGTTAGTCCGGGGTTAACATTTGATAGTACTGCTGCATTACCTTTGCTAAGTGTAACCGCTGCTTTACTGGGCGCTCTGGGAAGTGCTATTGCCTATGTCATTGTAAAGCGACTCAGTAGCAGTGAAGATAGCTCTGTTATTATCTTTTATTTTCCGTTAATTGCGTTGCCTCTGTCTGTGTTATTTTTGGGTAATGACTTTGTAATGCCAGATACAGAAGCGCTGCTACTATTGCTCTTTGTTGGTATTTCCACTCAAGTAGGGCAAATCGGGCTAACAAAAGCGATGCAAACTGAAGTTGCGAGTAAAGCCACGGCATATTCTTATGTGCAGGTGGTTTTTTCAATCATTCTTGGATGGTTATTCTTTAGTGAGATCCCATCAATATGGACTTGGGCTGGTGGAACTCTGATTATTATTGGTGCTTTCATCAATGTATTTGGAAGCCTCAAGTTTAAAAAATTAAAAACGAGCCAAGCAAGCTAACTATACGCAAGTTACCTTAAGGTGCTCTGAATCCAGCATTTTGAGGTGGCTTGGGTATATTCAACTAACCTTAAGTGAACGAATAACAAACTTAAGTGAAAGTCTCTATGCAAGTAGTGGCAGCGTGAATAATGATCCCCCCAAAGAACCGTTAGGTATTTTCCCTCACTCATGGACTGAATTAAGGGCGGGAAGAGTTCCAGGTAATATTCCCATTTGGGTGGGGATTTTGTCTGAGCTGACCGAATTTGGGATTTTTTTTGTAGCTTATTTTATTGCTAAATACAATTACCCCGAAGCTTTCTCCCTTGGCCCTCAGAGCGTAAGTACTGCCTCAGGCGTATGCAATACTCTTATATTGCTGTCGAGTAGCTACTTTATGGCAAAAGCCATGATCAATATTCGTTTGGATAATCTACGGAAGTCGGAGCGTTACCTTTGGCTGACTTTTAGTTGTGGCTGTTTGTATTTGATGGTGAAAACGGGCGAATTTTATTGGAATGATTTGCAGGGTTTTAGCACCAATACCAGTGAGTTTTTTACTATCTACTACTACATGACCTTTAATCACTTTCTTCATGTTGGTTGGGCAGCTTGCGCGATATTGTGGGTGATTTTCCGCTTGCGTAAAGGTGCTTATTCAGCAAAGCAGCACTCAGGCTTAGAGGCCTTGGCCATGTATTGGCATATGATTGATCTTATGTGGATCCTTATATTCCCATTGTTGTATGTATTGAGGTGATTGATGATGAAGTCATTTGGGAAAATTGAATATTATTGGTGGGCACTGATTGGAATTACCCTGTTTAATACATTTTTGGGTGAACATTTTGAGTCCACGGCACTAGTGAGTATTTTGGTGGCACTGACTGTGATGTCTAAAGGGTTGATAGTTATCGACCATTTTATGGAACTGCGCCAAGCCCATAAATACTTGCGTTTAATGATGCGGATCTACATTATTTTGTTCCCCTCACTCATTATATTGACTGCCTTTTTTTGACGATGAATGGGCCAAGTCGATTACTTTTATAGCCAACCATTTGATAAGTGCTATATTTATATATACCCAAGCTACCTCAAGATGCAGGATTCAGAGTGATCTCAGCGTGTTTAATTCAAGGAAAATGTGTGTAGGAATGGCTTTCTTTTTCGACTAGCGTCGAGTCTTAGGGAACAATATGACCTCTTCAACTACCTCAGCTATTCCCATTAATAGTGATATTTTTTATCAGCCACAAGATAATGAAGTTCAACTGTTTGAGTATGCGTATGCGCATCAGTTGCCATTGCTGATCAAAGGGCCAACAGGGTGCGGTAAGACTCGCTTTGTCGCTCATATGGCCGAGAAACTAGGCAGACCATTGTACACCGTGGCATGTCACGATGACTTAACTGCAGCGGATCTCGTTGGGCGCCACTTGATTGGGCCTAATGGTACGTATTGGCAGGATGGGCCATTAACTAGAGCGGTGAGAGAAGGCGGCATATGTTATCTCGATGAAATTGTTGAAGCGCGTAAAGATACCACGGTGGTCCTTCATCCTCTTGCTGATGATCGACGCCTACTACCGATAGAGCGAACGGGGGAGGAGCTTGCCGCTGCGGAAGGCTTTATGTTGGTGGTGTCTTATAACCCAGGCTATCAAAATATTCTCAAAGGCATGAAGGCAAGCACTCGACAGCGCTTCGTCGCATTGCGACTTAACTATCCTGACCCTTTGCTTGAGAGTCAAATTCTGATGGCTGAAAGCCAAATAGAACAAAGCTTGGCGGTCAAGTTGGTTGAATTGGCCAGTTCACTGCGTCGATTAGACAGTGACTTGGATGAAGTGGTGTCCACTCGCTTGTTAATTTATGCGGCTCGAATGATGTCTAGTGGTATGTCACCGCTTGCTGTGTGTCGGTGTTGTCTTGCTGAGCCCCTATCAGATGATATTAGTACTGTTGAAGCCTTGATGGATGTTGCACGCTTATATTTTGATTGTTGAGGGGGCGCTTTTTAATTTTGTTTGTAGCCCATCTTGTTGCCTGCCCATGCCCGTACTAACATCCATACGGCAATCAGAATAAATACAGTATGGATAGAGATAAAATAGGTAATCACAAATACCCACGTCATCCCAGAGTTGAAGCCTCCCAATAATATCATTAGTGCCGTGACCAGTATTAATGCCGCAGCAGCGGCTAGGTTCAGCTTGATGGCGAAGTTCAGGTGGTAAGCGGAAAACGACTCAGTGGTGCATTTATTAATTTTGGTTAGTAACACGATAAACGAGAACACAGGCAAAAAGGTGAGGTTTAGTAAGGACCACAAGGCAATTGCAGATGCTTGCTCTATTTGTTCTTTATCGTATTTTTTAAAGTTCATCGTTATATACCTGTCTGCTGTAGTCCGTTATCTAGGCAAATAAATGACCATAATAAAACAAAATAATGCGATAAATACAAAGGCCCACAAAAACACCTTAGTCTTATAGCGGCGACTGCTTGGATGAGCCTTAGGTAAAGCCATACCACAATGATGGCAGACCTGAGTTGGAGCTGACCTGCCACCAACATCTTGCTCAATGGTATTTTCAGTCTGACAATACAAACAGGGCACTTTCTCGCTCATTTAGCTCTCCTAATGTGGATAATGTCTAGCAAGAAGACTGGGTGAGTTGATGATACAACTGGGGCAGCTTTGTGGGTAATTGGCTTGGATCGAAAATAACAGTAAAGCCATTGTTTCCAAAGATATAAGGCAGATACTGGTCAGCCTTTTGATCTATGGTGATGCAAAATGGAATGAGTCCAAGGCGGCGGGCGGCAATGATGGCTTGCCGGGTATCTTCAACCCCATGTCTTCCGTCGTAATTATCGATATCATTTGGTTTGCCATCGGTCAAAATAAGTAATAGTTTTCGATGTTGAGTTTGTTCGGCCAAAATGTTGCTGGCTTGGCGAATCGCCGCTCCCATGCGGGTATAAAACCCAGGACGTAGGCTGAGTATGCGACCACGTATATGGTCATCATAGGACTCGGCAAAATTCTTCAACAGCGTGAACCTGACATGATGGCGTTTTACTGATGAAAAGCCATAAATAGCAAAAGGATCTTCCACTGCCGCTAAGGCCTCACTAAATAGCAACATACTGTCTTTGATGACATCAATTACTCTGTACTCATTATTGATATAGGCATCTGTAGACATGGAAAGATCTGATAATAATAGGGTGCTGATATCACGTTGGCAGTTCTGAAATCGAAGGTAGAGTCCAGTATCGTGCGCCATTGATGTTTTACTATCAATATGGAAATCCAGCCAAGCAGTTAAATCAATTTCATCGCCAGTCGACTGAGCTTTTTGCCAACTTTTGATACTTTGTAACTGCTGGAATTGTTGACGGATTTTCTTGGCTGCAGGGGTTAATGATGCTGGTAAGGCGAGTGGTTTGCTGTCTTTAGGTAACATAGGTTGCAATAAGCAGCGCTTGGGTATTAATTGATTGGACTTATAGTTCCACTCTGGCAACGTGATGCCTTTTCCCAGCGGTAAGTCGTCTTCAATTGCAGAGGGTAAATCTAGATCTAGCTTAAGTTTTGCGGTCTTTTGCCGCGAACCCTTTGCCACCGTAATAATATCAAGATCCTCAGCAACTCTTTGAGCGTCGTCATCATCAGTGTCGTCTTCCGCGCGATTCACCCGAGAAAACTCGCTCCAGGAAAATAAGTTTTCTAAGCGAAATACCATCAAGCTATCTTTGGTGTCATCTTCATCAATTCGCTCTGATTTTTTTCTAGCTTGTTGGCTTTTCTGGTGAGTCATTAATGATGAAATTTGTTCCTCATCACCATTAACCTCTGCCGCTTTGAACAGATTGGCTTTGATATTTTCATTGGGGTATAACCAGAGATAAATCGCTTGAGGGGCATAGTTGGCCACCGGAAAATCAATGATACTTTCAGGGTGAATTATCGCCTGAATGACAGCTCGTTCGAGCGGTTGCAAAGGCTTGGGTAATGTCTCTACTGGTTGGCGTAGCTTAAGTACCGCAGTTGCGAGTTGTCGATAGCGCGGCCTCAAGGCTGGGAATGTAGTTAATATTTTCGTCACGACGGCCTGATTGTCTTTGGCCCAGTGAATGAAATGGTTAGGGCTATGAGCGGCGAGTGCCACTAGCCAGAGGTAAAGCTCTTTATTGAGTTGTGGTGTGTCAAAAATGGCGATAGATTGCGGCAGCCGTAGGCTAGTTTCATCTTGCCAAGCAAGGCTGATCTGTTGATTGGTTCCTGAAATCTTATCGAGTAGTTTTCTGCGAGCGTAATAGTCACGAGGTACTGCTGCTTCGACGCGTTTAGTCGGCGCACCTCCTAGCGCTCGAAAGACCACACCTGCGGATTTTTTGACCTCATCGAACTCAATTCGGGCATGATCAAATTCTGTGTGGCTCTTTTGCACAATAAACTTATGCCAAATACTACCAACCCATTCTTCCATAAGTGGTTAAATTACCTCCCTTGTACCGTGATTTGATTTAAATCGAAGCTGACGGCAATCGACGCGCCAGCTCCATTTCAATTTCCAGTAAAGCGAATGGATGTTGTTAACCCATCATTTAACTGCCTTCTTGTCGACAAAGAAGTTGGATAGGTAGGTGATCAGGCCGATTAAGAATATGACGCCTGCGGCTTCTCGTGCCCAATAGAAAATAGAGAGTTTATCTTGGGTTGCCATAAAACTAAGTGCCTCACCACTTTCGGGGAGACGCTGTAACCAGACCTGCAAAATTCCGGCACCAGTCAAAAATAGAGTGATAAATACCATGGCAACAGTCATTAACCAGAATCCCCACATTTCAATCACTTGAGCCTTATTACTTGATGCCTCGCCAACACCCCGTAACTTGGGCATAGCGTATGAGATGATAGTGAGAACAATCATTACATAAGCCCCGTAGAAAGCCATATGACCATGTGCTGCTGTAATTTGTGTACCGTGAGTGTAGAAGTTGACGGGTGCTAAGGTATGTAAGAACCCCCAAACACCAGCCCCTAAGAATGCCATTACCGCAGTGCCCAATGCCCACAGTGTGGCTGCTTTATTGGGGTGTTCGCGGCGGCGATTATTGACCATATTGAATGCGTACAGCACCATAGCAAAAAAGGGCAAGGGCTCAAGGGCTGAGAATACCGAGCCTACCCACTGCCAGTATCCCGGAGTCGCTAACCAAAAAAAGTGGTGTCCTGTACCTAATAATCCAGAGATCAATGCCATCGCAATAATGACGTAGAGCCATTTTTCAATGATCTCTCTATCGACGCCAGTAATTTTGATCAGAATAAAGGCCAAGATGGCGCCCATAATCAATTCCCACACACCTTCAACCCAAAGGTGGACAACAAACCACCAAAAGAGTTTATCCAGAGCAATATTGTCTGGGTTATAGAATGAGAATAGGAAGAACACCGCAAGACCAATGAGGCCTGTGATCAGCACCATATTAATGACAGTCTTTCGGCCTCGCAATATCGTCATACCAATGTTAAACAGAAACCCAAGACAGACAATAACAATGCCGATTTTAGTTATGGTCGGTTGCTCTAAAAACTCCCGTCCCATAGTAGGGAAATATTCATTACCAGTTATTTGGGCAAGGGTTGAGTAGGGCACCAGCAGATAACCTAGTATGGTTAATGTTCCGGCTGCGGCGAATACCCAAAACAACACAATGGCTAATTTAGGGCTGTATAACTCAGTTTCAGACTCTTCCGGCACAAGGAAGTAGGCGGCACCCATAAAGCCAAATAATAACCAAACAATAAGCAAATTAGTGTGAACCATACGGGCCACATTGAAAGGGAGCGCCCCCGCAAGGAAGTCTCCGACAACGTATTGAAGCCCCATTACGAGACCAAAAATAATTTGCCCAGTAAATAAGATCAAAGCAAAAATAAAGTAGGGTGTTGCCACTGATTGTGATTGGAATTTTAAAGTACTCATTGCTTACCCCTCAATATTCGGTGGCCAACTGTTAACATCCATTTCAGCTGTGAACTTTAAGAACTCCGCTAAATCATCAACTTGTTGCACCGTCAAATTAAATTGAGGCATTTGGCGACGCCCCGGCACACCAAGTGGTTGAATTCTCATCCAACCTTGCATAAAGCCTTTAAATGCAACGAGATTGCCGCCCCCACGACGAAAGTAAACATTACCCAGCTCAGGGGCATAATAGGCGCCTTCTCCTACGAGCGTATGGCAACCGATACAATTATTGTCTTCCCATACCGTTTTACCTCTTGCGACTGATTCAGTGAGGTTTTCGCGATGGTCAGATTTGGGCATTTCTCTCGTGGTATGCATGGTGAGTGCAGCAAACAACAGTAGGAAAAAAACACTGCCACCATAATAGATATTTCGAGCCATGCCTTTCGTAAAAGTGTCTGACATATTGCTACCCTTTATTCTGCTTTACTTTAATTTTTTGATTAAAGACCTGCTTAGTATAGGTTAGGTGAATGCATTTGCCTTATTTCATAGGCTGGCTATTTAGGGCGTTATTGCTGGGAGCAAAGGCAGCCAGATATTGGCTTGCTGTGAGGATAGTTGATCGTGCCGAGGACGGAAATTTTGAATGGAAGCTGGACGTTTCCTGCGGCTAAGCTTGCTGAATGAGCTTTATCTGGGTCCTAATATAATGAATAGAGCTGGCCTAACAGACCAGCGTCTCTTATTATTGTTGCAGTAGGCTAGTGAATTTGGTCATATTCATATGCACTGGAGTTACTGAATCTCCTTCATGGCAGAAATGACCGAAGGCTCATTGATCAGATTAAATAACAGGCTCTTTGCTGATGTTCTCTGGGCATCGGATAATACCTTCTTTGGGTTCTCTCTGGACTGTGTAAGTATGTTTGTGACGAACTTGCTGTTAGTACCAGATAGTTCATATACAAACCTGAGGGTGTCTAGCAACTCACCCTGAGGAAAACTATAAACAGCCATCTCACAACTAAGTTTATCCATGGAATGTAAGTTGTTCACTACCACCTTACGCTCAGCATTGAATTTTTCTTTGGCTTCATAGGCATTAATCAAAGCCTGCACTCTATCGGCGATAGCGACAGGTACTTCCATTGTTTTTGTTTCATGAGTCATTACTGGTTCTCCTGCTCTAGCTGAGATTTTATCACTGGGTCATTGAATAATGCCGATACAAATTGGTTTTGCTTGGCCAGCACAAAAACTATAAATGTAACGATTTCCTTCGGCATGAGAATGCTCCCCATATCCAATACGGCTAATTTTTATCATTCCTATATTATTAAGTGAAAGCTTTGAAATCACTTAATAATTAATGTGTTGTCTTTTGTTGTGCAGTCGGCAATGAAGATATGTTTATAATATTGAAGCATTGACGATTGACTAAGTCTTTTGCTTCTTCGACCTTAATTACCACATCATCTGACTCAGATATTATATCCGAATTTCATGGCATAAGGTTAAAATCAAACGAAATATCTGGATAACGTCTAGTAAATTCAACTAATCAAGGAAGGGAAGACATTGTGATAGAAATTGAAAAGCTCTCAGAGAAATATGTTGAACAAGCCTTAGCACTCAAGGTGTCAGATGAACAGTTGATGTTTGTTGGATCTGTTCAAGAAATATTCGAAAGCATTCCAGAATCAGGGCATAAGCATGTCGTGTTGGTGGGCGATGAGGTTGTAGGTTTTTTTGTAATAGATACAGCGTATTCGAAAAATTATGATTTCTGTTCAGAAGGGGCTTTGGGTTTAAGGGCGTTTTTTATTGATAGTCGACATCAAGGTAAAGGTTACGGTAAATCCTCTGTTGCAGTTCTTAAGCCATATCTTCAGCAAGCTTATTCTCAAAACAGCAAAATATATCTTACCGTTAACTGTAAAAACCTTTTGGCTTATCGATGTTACTTAAAATATGGGTTTACTGATACTGACGAGCTGTACTGTGGTGGAGCTGCTGGGCCGCAGTATATAATGCTGATGGAAACGGCATAAAAGCTATGCTGATGGTTTAGGCTCGATTTGTTTCAGTATCCTGACGGTATAACTTGGCAGGGGTACTTTTTTGTACGATTGATTATCATTATATAAACTTAACACATGGTGTTAAGTTTTTTTTAATGCCTTGTACAATGTAAGTGAATTTTCTTTTCTTATTGATAAGTTATTATTATTTAGCAAATAGGGTTGGTGTAGATATACTCTCAACTGTCGAGTGTTTATGTGGATAATAATATTGTATTTTTTAATTATGAAAATATTAATTATAAAAGAAGCAGGTGGTGCCTCAAATTTTGATTGTTTTTTGGGAGTGCTTTCAAAAAAGTTATCTCATGCGATATGTAAGAAGTTATATGCGTATAGTGAACTTGATGAGTTGTATTCTTGTAATCGATTGAAAATACTTAACCCCAAAATATGGGGGTATTCTGGTGTGATTTATAAGCTTCGAGTTGATTGTAAAAAAGAATCGGTAAGAATACTTTTTGTAAAAACGGAAAGTAACAACTTAGTTATGTTACATGGCTTTATAAAGAAAACAAGAAAAACACCTAATAAAGAAGCTAAGGTCGCTATACATAAATTTAATCAATTAGGAGTGGGTGAAAACCTGAGACCTTTAAACTTAAATAAATATTTTTTAATACATGACGATGTTAAAAATGTAAGTATTTGAAATATAAATTATACGTGAATATCCAATATTGATTGTTTGGGTTGCTCTAGATATGTTGCACTTAATTACGTAATAGTTTTATTTTAAATGTTAACTCTTGGTGTTTATGTCTTAAATTCTGCATTCTAACGTTTTAATCTATTTGTCTTGGATATTATTCTCAAATTAAAATCTATTTAATGTTGTTATTGATCTGAAGATTAAAGTCCATGTCTTAACACATAAAGGAACAGATATGTCTGCAAAGCAAATTGTAAGAAAGTCAGATCTTTTCAACCTTACAGGTACTGGGCCAAAGCCTGCGATACTACCGGTGTATAAAGACTATTTACCGCCTTGCAATCAAAGCTGTCCCACCGGCAATGATATCCAAGGCTTTCTTGCTTTAGTTCGTGAGCGAGAGTTTAAAAAAGCATGGCAAAAACTGGTAATCAATCAACCTATGCCAGCCATTCATGGCCGTGTTTGTTACCACCCTTGCGAAACAGGTTGTAATCGAGTTAACAGTGACTCTTCAGTATCAATTCAACAAGTTGAACGTATGCTTGGCGATTTGGCATTAAATCAAAATTGGTCATACCCTCAAATCACTGAAGAATCAGGACAAAAAGTACTGATTATTGGTGCTGGTCCTTCAGGCCTAGCTGCTGCTTATCATCTACGTTTGGCGGGACATCAAGTCGAAATTCGTGATGCAAATCCAATTGCTGGTGGCATGATGAATTATGGCATTCCAGCGTATCGCTTACCTCGTGACATCTTACAAGCTGAAATCAAAATGATTACAGATATGGGTGTCAAAATAACGCTAAATTATAAAGTTGAAAATGTGCTCAAAGAGAAGCAAGACGGTGGGTTTGATGCTGTTTTTCTCGCAGATGGTAAGTTTGTACAAGGTTATTACGATTACGATTCTAAGAAGGCAGGCTCTCGCACCGTCTCTCACCTTCGTTTTGGTGAACACCTTATTGAAGCACCGTGGATGATTGAACGTGCGTCATTTGTTGGCATTAATCAATTTAATTTCTTAACGAAATTTGATTGTCTTGAACACGCCGAGGTTGGTGCAACTGTATTATTGAACTCCCCATATAATGCAGATGATGCTTGGTCTCAGCTACCTTATGCCGTTCAACAACAAATCATTACTAAAAAATTATCGCTTTATGTACTCGATGCGATGAAAGTCGCTGCTGAAACCAACATGGGACGTCGTATTAATACGATAATGCAAACTGGTTTCTTTATGCTGGCTAATGTTTTTCCTCAACAAGAAGCTATTGCTCAAATCAAGCATTCCATTGAAGTTACTTATGCTCGTAAAGGGCAACGTGTTATCGAAATGAACTGGAATGCGGTTGATCATGCGGTTTCAGCGACTCAAAAAGTGATGGTACCAACCACAGTTACATCACTAATTGGAATAAAAGAAACCATTACCGACTAGCACCCCGTGTTTCTTCAAAAAGTAACCAAAGAAGTCATGGCGATGCGTGGTGATCTGATCCCTGTATCAGAAATTCCAGCTGATGGTACATTCCCATCAGGGACGACACAATTTGATAAGCACCGCCAAGCGGTTAGCGTACCAAGTTGGGATCCCGAATTATGTATTCAGTGCGGTAACTGTTCGTTTATATGCCCACATGCAACAATTAGAGCCAAACTATATCGCAAAGATGCTCTTGATACGGCACCTGAGAACTTTAAGCATGCAGATGTTGCAGCACGAGGTTTTCCTGATATGGCTTATTCTATTCAAGTGTATGCCGAAGATTGTATGGGTTGTACACTTTGTGTTGATGCCTGTCCTGCTCACTGCGCAACAGACTCAAACCGTAAAGCTTTACAGATGGTGCCTGCTGTTGATAAATGGGAAAAACAAGCGGAAAACGTTGAGTTCTTTGACGATCTACCATTGTTACCAATCAATCAAGTTGATTACTCAACGGTAAAAGGTGTGCAATTTTTACCACCTCATTTCCAGTTTCCGGCGTCTTGTGCCGGATGTGGCGAGACTGCGGTTGTGAAAACTATCAGTCAATTGTTTGGTGAACGCTTAATGATTGCAAATGCCACAGGCTGTTCTTCAATCTATGGCGGTAACATGCCAAGTACACCATGGACACAAGGTGCAAATTGCTGTGGCCCCGCATGGTCAAACTCACTATTTGAAGATAATGCAGAGTTTGGATTAGGTTACCGTATTTCTGTCGATCATCAAGAAAAGGCAGCACGACGTTTACTCAATGAGCTTCAGCATCACATTGGTGCAGAGCTGGTTCAGGCTGCATTGAATGCTGACCAAAGTACGGAAGTTGGCTGTCGCGAGCAGCGGGATCGTGTTACAGAAATTCGTCAACACATTCATGGGCACCCAAAAGCAGCCGAACTTGATTCAGTTATAGATGCTATGGTTAAACGTTCAATTTGGTTAATGGGTGGTGATGGCTGGGCCTATGACATTGGTTATGGTGGCTTGGATCATGCACTTGGTACCTCACGCAATATTAATATTTTGGTGATGGATACAGAAGTGTACTCAAATACTGGTGGGCAAGCGTCAAAAGCAACGCCGTTAGCTGCAACTGCAAAATTTGCTGCTGGTGGTAAACCAACATTCCGTAAAGAATTAGGTTTACAAGCGATTTCATACGGTAATGTTTATTTAGCTCAAATTTGCTTAAATGCTAATCCACAACAAGCACTGCAAGCGCTACGTGAAGCCGAAGCTTATAATGGACCATCATTAATTCTGTCTTACAGCCCATGTATCGCACATGGCTTTGATATGACTCAAGCTCGTCAGCAAGCGAAAAAAGCGGTTCAGTCTGGGCATTGGCCTTTGTATCGTTATAATCCGACATTGAAAGAGCGAGGTGTTAATCCATTCATGCTTGATTCACTTCGTCCATCGATAACCAAAGCGGATTTTATGGATGCAGAAAATCGCTTCAGTAATTTATTTAAAACTAATCCAGAAAATGCTGATGCTATGTTTGCTCAAGCACAACAAGTTGCATTAAGTAAATGGGCCGTATTTGAAGAAATGGCAGAGACGAATCCAAGTTGGTTTATGCCGGAAATCAGTGCATTAAAATAAGATACTTAATCACTGTTTGTTAGAAATTTAAAGGGAAGGCTAAGTGTTTACACGCTTAGCCTTTTTTAGTCGATTAATGCTTAGTTACTTAAAATCACGTTTAGAAAAGCGATCGTTTTAATGCTACTGGTAATGCTATTCCAATGAGAAGAACGTTTTTCATTCCATTTATTCTTTTTGATGTACCCATATTCTATTTTTATACTCACAGGATCTTTTTAATATAGCGTCTTATTTATTGGGGGTTAATAACCCATCTTAATAAAGGGCAAAGAGATTTGTGAGTTATGAATATTTATTGGGTAAGTTGGGCTTCCTTAAATGAGGTAACCTTATTCCATGCATGGATATTATGCGGAGTGGTTGATTTATGAACAGCTGGAAAAAACGATAAGGGTTATCGATAAAATAGATGGCGGTAATGGAATGGCATTCATTAATATGAATGCCATTTTTTTATTATCACATCAAGTATGAATGAATCTTCAGTTCCTGCAAACAGGACTTTTTAAAGCCAATACACCAGGTTGTTAGATGTTAAATTTCAGGTTTACTGTATTCCATTCGTAAACTTTGCGCATTTTACTTTGCGCATCGGCGTCTATGGACTCTAGGTATCCTTTTTTATCTTCATCTAGTTTATGGTGTTCAACATACGAACCACCTGTTGGTGTATCAATAAAGTCGAACTTACCTGAGCGGAATATAACGAGTGGGTTGACTAACTCCCACTCACCAGCAGTTAGATAGTGGTTATCCAATACTGTGAATTTGGTGAAGTGGTTTGCACGTTCCCCTTCTATTTTGCAATCATTCTGTCCATCAGTATCGAAATTGATGGCCATGCTCGGTGTTAATGAGCTGCTATCGGTATAAGTTGATTTACAACCATCATAACGACTGATCAATACTGTTACTGCTTTTATTTCATTTATATCATCGCTGCCAACAGGCTTAACTTTAAGAATGGTATAGTAACCATTACCGTAAGTTGTTACGTCTGTTTGTGATGGCACATAACGACTTGAATGGCCCTTAAAGTAGAATGAACTTCGTAATAGTTTGTTGTAACGAATGCTATTTAGATCACTTTCAATAACTTGTGATTGGTTAGAGCTAGAAAATGTAAGTGTGTAGTCTTTATCTGAGTCATTCGGCAGTGGTGGGTGAATTTTAATTACACCATAATCTGCTTGCTCGAAGCCACTTTTTGCTGCCTGGTATTTTTCGCTTTCACTCTCTGTGACTGCAAAATTGACAGAAAATGGATAATCTTGAATATCAGAAATAGTGCCTAAGCGAGTATTGAAGTTATAGTTAAATCGAGGGTTAGGTGAGGCTGTTTGTATAAAAGTTCTCGCGCCGTACTGCTTAGAAATAACTTTAATCGACTTTTTTTGTTCTAACGGGGTGTAGTAGACATTAAGATCTTCAACTTTAATACCTGGGTGCACTTCTTTTAGTACTGTAAGGTAGCTTCGTCCGTTCACTTGTTGGTAGTTTCTTGATGTACCTTTATAGGAAATGTACACATTGCCGGCAGATTTTAACTCGATATAACCATTTGTGTTGTTAGTTACTTCAGCGATAGCTGCATTATCTACAGTGAAGTTAAGCTCCCACAGGTTACGTGAAATTTTAGGCTGGTAGAACTGATCTCCACCAAGCGCGATCTCAGATGGGTACTCAACGACTAAACCCGCTTTAGCTTGATGAATAGTTGCGGTAAAAGTGGCTTTTGACTCGGCAAAACTTTCGTTACCACTGTCAATAATTTCAATTGTTGTATTGCCAGCATTTTTAACTGTCATCAGGCCTGATGTACCGTCAATACTGACAACGTCAGCTGGACTGCCGCTTTTTATACTGTAGCTAATTGTCCCTTTTTTACCCTCGACTTTAGGCGCATCGATAGTTTTTGTATCAATTTGGTACGTTGCTGATACAGAGTTAGTTGCGAGTGTTAAGCGGTTATTGGATGGCGTGATATTAATCTCGACAGTTTTCTTCTCAGACTCCAGATATTGCTCATCTTGAGGCCAGTACAGTTCAAGGGTCGCAGAACCTGCTCGGTTAATGCTAATTGTTTTAGCTGCTTGGTTTAACGAAATCGCGCTCTCAGAATTTGCTTTTACGCTAACAATTGGTGCTGTCGAAACCGGATTACTATCTTGTGAGTAATCATAGAGGTCAGAGAAATTAAGAGCGCTTGCTGAATACTTCTGATTAACAGGGCTAACGGTAAAGCTATTACGCTTTGCACGCTTAACATTGACAGTTAATGTTGTTGTTGCAGCGCTATATAGCTCTGATGTGTCAGTGACTTCAACCGTTGTTATTCCAGACTTTAACGTAGTGAGCTTACTACCATTTGCCGTTAAGATATTTGTATCTGCGGGTTTAAGTTGCAATGTTCCTTTTTGCCCTGGAATTGAAACTATATGCTCAGAATTGGAATATGTGTAGTTGGCTGTCTGTGGTGTTAAGACTGGGTGCGTTGCTTTAACAACATTAAAAGTGGCCACAGTTGATGCATCGACATAATTCGAACTTTTATCAGTTACTTTTACTTTAACTTCACCTAAGCCTGTCGTTAGGAAAGAGCCATTAGTTTTACTGAAGTTACTGATGTTATTACCAGATACAAGCTCGTAGCTTAACTGTCCTTCTTGATGCTCTAGCTGTACGTTCAACGGCTGAGTTGTTGCTGAGTAAGGAAGTTCGCTTGTAATAATCGCGTTAAAAGCGGTAGGGCGATCGCCTTTTTCAACGTTTACATAAAAGCCATCTCGAGTTGTTGGTAGGCTTGAATGTATAGACTTAAAGTCTACGCTGACATAAGTTCTACCGACTTTTAAAGGTTGGATATTACCTGATGTTTTATCAATGTTAATGATTTCAGGCTCATCTGCACGAAATGTATAAGTCGCTTCGCTACTTAAAGTTTGACGAAATGGCTGCGTATCATACTTCATTGTTATATCTTTGAAGTCGTTGGTAATTGCTTTTCTGATATCAATGTGAAATGGAATCTTGTAGCCAGCGTAATTTCGGTTACCTGCGTCGACAATAAATCCGGTTGCAATACCTGAAAGCTTAGGTGTAATCAAAAATGTATAACCACCTACATATTGAAGATCAACGAGTTCGCGAGATGCAGAATCTAGCTCAATGCTTAAATCGCCGCGAGGATTATCAACAGTAAAGCTTCTGGATGTATCTTTTTGATCAAGGATGACTTCATTTGAAAATGGATTTGGCGCCTTTGCCTTTTTAACTTTGACAGTAAAGGTTGAGCTAGAAGTTTGGTAGTCATCACTTGTGTCAGTCACTTTATAAGTGAGTTCACCCGCGTTAAGTATGGTGAACTTATTATTGAAAGGGTCAAGGTCAGCAACATTGTTATAACCCGAGCTAAGCAGCTCATAGTCCAGTGTGCCAATTTGATTTTCGATAGTAAGGCTAACGTCATTATCTTGACCATATGTGAGCTCAATATCTTCAACATTTAGTTGCATTCTTGGCTGTTTGGACGGCTTAGGTGCTGGTGTGGTGGGGCTTGTCGTTGGTTTTGTCGGTGCAGGGGTAATAGATTGCGATGATGAGTCACCACCACCTCCGCCGCCACACCCAGAAAGTGAAAGGCTCGTTGAGATGAATATAGCAAGTATTTTATATTTCATATAAGTCTTTTATGTTGTGGAATGGTTGTATTTTTGAAATTAGCCGTAACATTTGAACAGTGTTCTTTTGGTGGCGGTAATTTATTACAAAATGTAAATATTCTCAATGGTTATATGAATGATTATTGCCAATATAATTCAATTAATTAATAGGTGCTTTATTTATGAATGTTTATATATGGAGGGGGTAATGGCTCTAATACTGCTTCTCTTCATTATATGTCACTAATATTTAAAGCAATTCGCCCTTAGTCTGAAAGCCATCCACTAATGAATTGGATGTTTAGTATTCTGTTTGTGCTGGGGAGGGTAAAACCTTATTGGTATTACAGAAATTATTGTTGTGATTATTGTTGCTACTGGTGTCTGGAAAATATTCGATTGATGGTGATTTAAATGAAATGGCATTCATTAATATGAATGCCATTTATTTTGTTATTACATTAAGCCTTTTATCTCGGATTTGTGTTTCCGGCTTATCGCGAGATGTACCTTAAAGTTAAGTTTACTTCATGTTCTCAACTTGCTTTTGTAATTCATCAATTTGATTTAGTTTTTTCTGAAGGCCGAGAGATTGAGCACTTATACTTGCAGGATTTAACAGCGTACCATTTTGCATTGGGTAACCTGGTAGTGTCGCGAAGAAATCAGCAATCACATCTTGAATTGGAACAAATAACCACATATTGTCAGCCATCCAACGCATGTACATGGAAGATTCATGCGGCGCTTTTTCAAATGGGTCTGCACGTAGGTGAATAATTTGCGGCCAGTTTGGTGTGAAACGAACGGCATCAACGATACTACCTTCCATAACGGCGAAGTTTAGTTTCCAGTCATTCCAACGAATCGCGTTTAGTTCACCATTGGCGGTAAAGTACATGAGTGAGTCACGCGGGCTTTCTTCTGCTTTACCTTCGAAATAAGGTTTGAAGTTATAACCATCAATGTGAACTTTCCAGTCTTTATTATTAGCGGTGTAGCCTTTGGCTAGTTGCTCTTTCACGTCATCAATACCAGCTGCAGCTAGGAGTGTTGGTAGCCAATCTTGGTGCGCCATCATTTCATTGATTTTAGACCCAGGCTTAATTACGCCAGGCCAGCGAACAAGCTGAGGAACACGCATGCCGCCTTCCCATGTTGTGCCTTTTTCACCATAAAATGGTGTTGCACCACCATCAGGCCACGTCACGGTTTCCGCGCCATTATCGGTAGAGTAGATAACTATAGTGTTATCAGCGACGCCAAGTTCATCAAGCTTATCAAGTAGAATACCCACCTGATCATCGTGTTCAAGCATGCCGTCGGCGTAAATACTTACCCCTGACTTACCTTGATACTTTTCTTGTAATCGAGTCCATACATGCATACGGGTGGTGTTGTGCCATATGAAGAATGGTTTGTCAGCTTTTACCGCTTTTTCCATGAATGCGAGTGACGTTTCCAGAAACTCTTCATCGGCATGCTCCATACGCTTACGGGTCATAGGGCCTGTATCTTCGATCTTGCCATCTGCGTACGATTTAATTACACCACGGGGACCATAGTTTTTACGGAACTCAGGATCTTTCGGGTAGTAATATGTCTCAGGTTCTTCTTCTGCATTAAGGTGATAAAGGTTACCGAAGAACTCATCAAAACCATGATTAGTTGGTAGATGCTTATCTTGGTCACCAAGGTGGTTTTTACCAAACTGTGCTGTCATGTAACCTTGATCTTTAAGCAAGTCAGCAATAGTTGGTGCCCAGTCAGGAATACCATGAGTTGAACCCGGCATACCAATTGTTAGTAGACCTGTTCGGAATGGTTCTTGACCTGTAATAAACGCAGCTCGTCCAGCAGTACATGACTGCTGACCGTAATGGTCGGTAAACAATGCTCCTTCATTTGCAATGCGGTCAATATTCGGGGTTTGATATCCCATCATGCCTTGGTTATAGGCACTAATATTCCAGTAACCTACATCGTCACCAAAAATTGCAAGAATATTGGGTTGATCGGCAGCTACAGCAGTACCTGCTGTGGCTATTAGTCCCACGCTGATTGCTACTTTGTTTAAATGATATGCCATATAGAGTCCATCTAACTAGTGTCGTAAGAAAAGGTTGAGTAAAAAGAACTGAAACGTAAACCCATACTCGGTTTATGGGTACTGACTCTAAAACGTCGCACTGTTAGTGTCGCTTTATAGTGTTTATAACTATTGGTTATGTGGTGAGTTTAACTTGATGATTTAAAAGCGAAAGCTATCAATGCAATGATGGTAGGGATGGCTTGGAGTGTGATGGGGCTCAAACATGTTTTGGTATCTCCGTGGTTATCATAACTAATATAACCAAAGGTAATGGGCAAGTTGTTTAAAATGGCTTCAGATTGTTTTTGGGGCACAGCTTATGAACCACAACCAGCAACAGATATCGACACTTATCAATGAAGTAAACCGTTCCGTTATTGGCCAACAGCATGTTGTTCGTTCGTTAGTAATAGGGCTGCTGACCAATGGTCATGTGCTGCTTGAGGGGTTACCGGGTACAGCTAAAACCCGTTCGGTCAAATCACTGGCAAATACATTAAATGCCAGCTTTGGCCGAATTCAGTTTACTCCTGATCTTTTACCTTCTGATGTAACAGGCACTGAGGTTTATCAAGAGCGACAGGGGACGCATCAACTGCGTTTTCAGCCTGGCCCCATTTTTAACAGTATTATTCTTGCCGATGAGGTAAACCGTGCCCCCGCTAAAGTTCAAGCAGCATTGCTTGAAGCGATGGCCGAAGGTACGGTTACGGTTGGCGATAAAACACATTGCTTACCTGAACTGTTCATGGTTCTCGCGACGCAAAACCCGATTGAACAGGAAGGTACCTACCCATTGCCTGAAGCGCAGATGGATCGCTTTATTATGAAGGTTACCGTTGATTTCCCAGAAGATGATGCAGAGCTGGATATTATCCGTTTAGTCCGTCAGGAAGAGCAATTGTTATCGCTAGGTAGTGACAAGCAGGAGCATCAATCAACGGTACTTGATCCTGCTTTTATTCTTGAGGCTCGGCGTGAGCTGGCAGAAATGGAAGTATCAGATGTAGTCGAGCGTTATATTGTCGGCTTGGTAATGGCGACCCGCAAGCCTGCCCGTTATGAGGCGTCGGCACTGTCTCGTTGGATTGCCGTTGGTGCGAGCCCTCGTGCTTCTATTGCACTTGATAAATGTGCGCGGGCCTATGGTTGGATAAATGGGCGTGATTTCGTTCTGCCCGATGATGTACGAGCTGTTGCCTCATCGGTATTGGGTCATAGGCTTACTTTAAGTTATGACGCATTGGCTGATGGGATCAGTCACCAGCAGGTAGTTACGGAGTTGCTTGATCATGTTGTGATTGGCTAGGGGGAATAATGGTCAATCTATCTCGCTTTTCTTCATCCTTATCAGACAGCAATTCCGACCCCCGCATCCATTGCAGATATGATCGATTAATCAAGCTTCAGGCACAAGTTGAGGGTTTCAGTTTATTGCCTCAACTGAAAGCGGGCAGTGTGCTATCGGGTCGCCATGGTTCGGTATTCCGAGGACGAGGCCTCAACTTTGAAGAGCTACGGCATTATCAGCTGGGAGACGATATCAGAAACTTTGATTGGAAAGTTACTATGCGTACGGGCAAGCCTCATGTTCGAAGCTATACCGAAGAAAAAGATCGCCATGTCATCATTTGTGTCGATCAACGTAGCAGTATGTTTTTTTCTTCAGTAGAAGTGATGAAATCCGTTGTTGCCGCTGAGATAGCAGCTTTAATTGGTTGGCGAGTCCTGAAAGATAGTGACCGAATTGGCATGGCGGTATGTGGTTGTGAGGGAATTAACTGGGTCAAATCTCGACGATCACAAGCTGATTGGTTGCAGCGTCTGCAAGTTTTAACTCAAGCTAATCAGGCTTTGAATGTAGCAAGCCATGATCAAGTTGCAGTCAGCTTTGCCAACTTACTGGCAATGTTAGCCCGGTTGAAGTTAAAGAATACCACTCTGGTTATTCTCAGCGATTGGGCGGGTGCTACAGAGCAAGATATTAGCTACCTGAAGTATCTGCAGCGGCATAATGATGTGCTAGGTATCTTGATTGCGGATCCCCTTGAAAAGTCATTGCCGTGCCATAGTGCTAGCGATAGCCATTGGGTGGTAGGTGATGGTCAATTTCAACTCAATATCACCAATAGCCAGCAACTGTCACGGGTTAATCAAGGGTTGGAAACACAGTTGTTACTGAAAAAAGAACAGCTACTAAAGCTGATGGCAGTGAAGTCGTTGCCAGTAATTGAACTTGATACCAGTGGTCAACATATTGAGCAGTTTAAGCGTGCAATAGCAGGGGGGCGTTAATGCAACATGCACCCCCGAGTACATATATTCTACGCGAATTGATTGATGTTGCAGTGCCAGATTCAGTCTCGTGGTGGCCACAAACGATTGGTTGGAAGATCCTGGCGGTCTTGATATTACTGGCTGTTGGATATTGCCTCACCAAGAAGATCCAAAGCTGGTGGTATAACCGCTACCGTCGTGAAGCTGTGCTGGCATTACAAGCGTTGCAACCTGAATCTCCGACGGTTAATCAGGATATTTTGATTATCGTCAAAGCTGTGAACACCTACTTAGAACCAAGAAATGGTGCAATGTTTGGCGAGCGCTTATTAGATTATATGGATAGCCTTTCCCCTCACTCAGATTATCGTTTTGCCTGTGAATCGGGTCGCCATTGGTTGCACTCGGTAGTAACAAAAAAAGTGACATTCACCCCGGATCAAGCTGCGAACATCATTGGTCAGGTAACGCTGTGGATGGAAGAACATGATGAGCGAGTTCCCCACCATATTCAGGCCGGAGGGATAGACCATGTTTGATCGTTATTTGGTAGATGTGAGCAGTGTTGTTTTCACTCATCCGTGGTGTTTTTTACTGTTACCGATTCCATTGATAATTTATCGGCTTATTCCTGCATATCGTACCAAGCAAACAGCTATCAAAGTGCCTTTCTTTGACACCTTGGTCGATGCGCTTGGGGAAAAACCGACAGAGGGGGCTAGCCAATTGACACCACAGTGGTGGCAGCGTGTGATCTTACTAATTTCTTGGTTATTGGTTGTGGCTGCACTGGCCAAGCCAACAGTGCTGGGGGAACCGCAAGTACGTGAGCGGCTAGGAAGAGACGTAATGGTGGTTTTGGATTTGTCAGGCTCGATGGCTGAACCAGACTTCACTACGCAGAATGGTCAGAAGAACACTCGGTTGACAGCGGCAAAGCAGGTACTGGCTGATTTTGCAGAAACGCGAAAGGGTGATCGGCTGGGGTTGATTTTGTTTGGCGATGCAGCATTCATTCAAACACCGTTTACATCGGATCTTACTGCTTGGCTGGCATTACTGGAGCAAACAGATGTCGCGATGGCCGGCCAAAGTACCCATCTAGGTGATGCCATAGGACTAGCAATCAAAGTATTTGACCAAAGTTATAACAGTGATGCGAACAATAGTGAACCGCGTGAAAAAGTGGTGATTGTACTAACAGATGGTAATGATACCGGAAGTTTTGTTGAGCCAATTGATGCTAGTAAGGTTGCTGCAGCCAAAGGGGTACGGATCCACACTATTGCGATGGGAGACCCAACCACGGTAGGTGAGCAGGCGTTGGATATGGATACCATTGAAAAAATTGCTTCAGTTACGGGGGGAAAGGCCTTTGAAGCACTCAACCATGAAGAGTTAGTGGTGGCCTATCAGACAATTGGTGAACTGGAGCCACAGTTATATGAAAGTACGACATATCGAGCCAAACACAGTGTGCACCATTATCTTATTATGATAGTGGTTGCCTTGTATCTGCTGGCATTCTGCATGGTTTGCCTACGTCGTTGGTTGCAGAATTCAATAGTATCTAAGAGGGAGGCGACATCGCTAAAACAAAGCGAACGGCAAGAAGGAGCCTGTGATGTTTGATTCCCTTTTATGGCAGCAGGCTTGGCAGCAATTTCATTTTATGCGTCCTTATTGGCTACTGGTACTGATCCCACTGTGTCTCGTTGTATATTTGCGATGGAAGCAAGAAGCTGATGAACAATGGCAACAATTTCTGCCATCACACCTCCGTCAGGTGTTAACCATTGGCGAGATCGGCTGGAGAAAGCATCTGCCACTTAAACTTCTAACAGTGAGCATGGTGTTGGCGGTATTGGTTTGTGCGGGGCCTAGCTGGCAGCGCGAAGCTTCTCCGTTTGGTGAAGATAAGTCTTCGCTGTTAGTTGTGCTGGATAACAGTGATTCTATGTTGCTGCAAGATATTGCACCGAGCCGCCTTGAGCGTGCTAAGCAAAAAATCCGAGATTTGATGGCGCTAAGGCAAGGCGGACGAACTGGTTTGGTGGTGTACAGCGGTTCAGCTCATATCGCGATGCCTTTAACCCAAGACAGTGATGTATTCACTCCATTTCTTGCTGCGATTGAGCCTGACATTATGCCAGTAGAAGGGAAGTCGGCTGAAACGATACTACCGTTACTTACTCAACAGCTCGGAACAGAAACCGTAGGGACATTATTATTGCTGACCGATGGTGTTAATCCGAACACCATTGAACAATTTGAAGCGTATTTTTCGGATTCGCCACATCAACTGCTTATTCTTGCGGTGGGCAATACGGCGGTTAAAACCGGCAGCCCGATCGATTTGGCTTCACTACGTCAGCTGGCCAGTGCCACTGGTGGAAAAGTTCTTGAACTCACTGTAGATGATGGTGATATCACGACCCTAAATCGCCAAATAGAACGTTATATGCAGCTAAACAATGAATCAGCAATGCCTTGGAAAGATATGGGGTATTACCTGTTAATCCCTGTCGCTTTCATGTTGTTGCTATGGTTCCGTAAAGGATGGTTAGTTCAATGGTGTGTTTTGGCTGCCGTATCATTGTCGGTAAGTTATTCGCCTGATACAGAGGCTCAGCCTGTAATGTCAAAGGCTGAAACAGTGGTGCAGGAAGTTACGATTGGTGAGACATTGAATCAGTGGTGGACGAACCTATGGCTAACACCTGATCAGCAAGGGCAATTTTACTTTAACCACGGTGACTATCTACAAGCCGCGATTCATTATACCGATTCGTTTCGTAAAGGGGTTGCTTATTATTACGCCGCCGAATATCAGTTTGCCCGTAGTGCATTTATGCAAGATGGCAGTGAAATAGCCATGCTTAATGCAGGCAATGCTTTGGCAAGGCAGCGCGAATATTTGGCTGCTAGAGATTTGTTTCGTCAACTGGCCAAGAAGGCTGATTCTTCCTCTGTTCGCCAGCAAGCTAAGCATAATTGGGAAGCAATTCAGTCTATCGTGGATGAAATCAATCGAACCAGTGAAAGCCAGATGGGAACGACAGATGGACCTGAAGACTCTTTTGAGTTGGCAGATGATCAGCCAAGAACTTCTGATGGTGCTGAAGAAAAGGTAGATGCCAGCATGATGGTAAGGGAAACCCTGAATGCTAATGAAATTTTAGGTAGCCCAGAATTGGCGGATAAATGGCTCCGTCGTGTAGAGGCCGATCCAAAATATTTCCTGCGGGCTAAATTCCTTATTCAACTTCATAGTCCAGCTGGTTCCTTACTTAATGACGATAAGTTAGCCGGAAAAGGTCATAAAAAAGAGGCCCTCTTATCGGGAAGCCATATCACGGGAGAACACAATGAATAGTTATACTGCTGTTCAGAATGTGGCTTCAAATTGGCGAATAGCCGTTCGGGCTGTTGTTATTATACTTGCAGTGATGATGTTTGGATTGTTCAGCTTATCAGCCTTAGCTTCATCGAACAGTGCCGCGATGGATATTTTTCAGCTTGAAAAGAGAGGGCAGGTCGAAGTTAAGGCTTGGTTGGATCGCTCGCAAACAAACAAAACAGAACCGTATGCTATTAATCAGCAAATTATTATGTATATCGAAGTGGCGACACCGCGCTGGTTTACTGGGGGAACCCAGATAAACAATATTGATTTGCCCAATGTGATTGTAAAGCAGCGAAACCAGCTTGCGACCAATTATACTGAACGCAAAAATGGACAAACTTGGTCCCGTCAACGTTGGGAGATTACCTTATACCCGCAGCAGTCGGGGGCTTATGTTATTCCTGCCACTGGCGTTGAGTTACAAGTATCGACTCCAGATGGTTTGAATGTACGAGGAAGATTATATACCCCGCCATTATCCTTTTCAGTCGCATTGCCATCAGGTCGTTTGAATTCAGATGGTGACTGGGCAGCGGCCAGCGAACTTAAAGCGGAGCAGATTTGGGATAGCACCAACGAGGAACTTGCCGTAGGTGATGTGATTACTCGTACAGTTCAGGTTAAAGGCAAGGATACCTTATCGGTTCTTATTCCATTGCTGATCCCTGAAGATCCGTCTTCTGAGTATCAAGCCTATCCGCAGCCTCACCGTCTAAAAGATACTCAAGAGCGTGGTAATTATAGGTCTAGTCGCCAAGAGCAGGTGATGTATGTTCTACAGGCTGGTGGAGACGTGCATTTTCCGGCTTTAAATATCCAATGGTGGAACACTCAAACGCAACAAGTGGAAACTCTTCAAGTTGCAGGTAAAACCTTTACAGTTCGGCATACATTTCAATCATTGTTGAATACATACTGGCAGCAACTCATGTTTTGGGGCGGGATAGGTTTAGGAGTAGTGCTTTTAATTGGTGTACTGACCCGTTATTACCGAACTCACCCTTTACCTGCTTTGATAGATTATGGAATGGCGGTGAATCGTCGACAATGGACGAAGGCTAAGACTATGGCTTATAACAAGTTTCGCAATGAAACGGGGCTACTAGAATTAGGGGGAAGAAGCACCGCTGCTCAATGGCAGCAACTCAGCATTGAATTTCAGCTTGGTCAGCCATCAAGACGTTTGTTTTGGCAGGTTTGGCGGAGAATGCTATATACGGAGCTATTATTGAATCTGAAAAAGCAATGCTTAAGGCTGCTTCATCCCTTGCAGTTGCTTGTACCTGCGGCATTGCCACAATTAAAATCAGCGAAAGCTAGCAAAAAAAGACATTGAACAGAAAGCAATTGAGCAAGCCTCACAAGAGTGAACAAAACCGTTAGCTGAGGCGAGCGGTTTTTTTTAGACTGAAGGTAATGTTAATTATACCTGTGGCTTGATACGTTTATGTACGTGTTTAGGGCGGGTAGCAGCATATTGGGTGGCAATGAAAAATACTGAGCTGAACCTTATTCCAATTTTTGTCGCAATTTATGAAGAGCAAAGCCTTTCACGGGCTGCTGGTAGGCTGGATATTAGTCAACCCGCCGTGAGCAAGGCGCTAAAACGTCTTCGTGATATTTACGACGAACCATTATTTCATCGCAATACAGCAGGTGTAGAGCCGACGGCTTTTGCCAGTGATATATATCCGGCAATGGCTGCGGCATTGAAGAATTTTAGTTCTACATTATCAGCGTCGCGAGAGTTTGATCCAAAAAGCTCGACAAGGATTTTTTCAATCGCGTGCGTGTCAGTAGCAAGTTATAGCTTGATCCCGAAACTGATTAATAAGATCAGAAAAGAAGCGCCCTCTATTGCCCTTGAAATCCATCCATTGTTTACTGAAGATATGGACGCGGATTTACGTCTTCAGCGTTATGATTTGATCATTGACCTGCCTCCAAGGGGGCGGAGCCTGCTTAAGACAGAAGTTTTATATTCGGAAGCACTGAGCGTGGTTTGCAGCCAGCAACATCCACGGTTAAAAGATACGATATCAATTGAACAATTTTTAAAAGAAGATCATGTAGTAGTGGCACGTTGGCATGCGCGGCGGAGTTTGCTGAACGCTGAGGATATTCCAGAGTTAGATAATCGTAATATTATTGTTCGTGCGCCAGGCGCTGTAGAGATGCTACCGCTTATAGCTGGCTCAGATATGATTGGAATACTGCCAAACTCGACCATAGAGGAGTTTACCAATATTTATAAGGTTAAGTCTTTACCTTTGCCGTTTAGTAGTTACCTTTATGACTTGTGTGCAATTTGGCATCCAAGCCGCTCTTCTGAAGCCAGCCATCGTTGGTTACGCCAATTGCTGCATCAAGCCGCAAAAGAGCGTTGAGCTATTTATGAGTGAATAAAGCCCGGTTATTACTGATATTTCCGGGCTCTTTCTTGCTATTGTGCCGTGATTTTCTATCTATCCTATTTGGTTGCTTTACTTACTTCTTCCAATACGTTGCCCGTCGCACCGCTTGGCTGGGTGATCCCTAGCTGATTTGATAGTGTTGGCGCAATGTCATAAGGCGTAATTTCACGTGATATTTTTTTTGCATCAATGTTATAGCCTGCAAAAATAACAGGTACATGTGTATCGTAACGCCATGGGGAGCCATGGGTTGAGGCAATAGTCAGACCATCCATATCATTGATATAGGTGCGAGGGTCGAATACTAGATAGATATCCCCTGAGCGTTGTGGGTGGTAGTTGTTTTTTACCATTCTCATCACCGCGGTATCGGGTAGACGATTTGCAGCAACATCGTCGCTAGTCACTGCGTAGGCAATACCTTGTATTTTTTCGACTTCGTCAGCGATAGCTTTTTGTACAGCAGCTAAGGAAACACCCTTCGCCTTAATTATTTTATGATTGAGATAGATATACGGCTGAGCGTAAAGACGGATTACATCCTCGTTTAAGCCAAAATCTTCTTGTAAACGTTGTCGTAGCTTATCATTGATAATTGTGTTTTTGTCGAAGTAGCTAGCGGTACTATAGCCGAGTGCATTAACCGTCGGAGCAGCTTCTGGCACACCATGATCAGCAGATAGAACGATAAGGGTATTTTCTAACCCTACCTGCTCATCTACACGGTTGAGCAATTTGGTCAAGGTGCGATCAAGGCGAATTAGGTTATCTTCAGTTTCTAGGCTTGAAGGTCCATACATGTGGATCACATAATCATTGGAAGAGAAGCTTATGGCCAAATAGTCAGTAAACTTATTGTTACCAAGATCTTCTTTCTCGAGCAGCTCACTCGCAAAATCAGCAGATATTTCGTCACCTGCAGGGCTGAGTGTCAGCATTGTGCTGAAGTATTGGTAGCTGGCAGGGCCATAAGGGTGGGGGAAAGTGCGTTTAAACCCTGCTAGGTCGACTTTGTGATCCTGAGGGCCTTCTTTGAGGGTATAGCTGTTTCTGTCTAAAGCTAGCTCCCACTTTTGTTTGCTGTAACGGGCTGGAATCTCTTTTTTATTCCACTGAGTTACCCAATTTGGATATTGTTGGTAGTAATAATTACTGGTAACAAATTCAGACTGTGCTTTGGAAAACCAAAATGCTTTGCCAGAGTGACCAGCGAGAGAAATTGCCCCACGGTCTTTTACGGATACCGAGAAGATTTTTGATTCACCATTGCTGGCGACAGATAGCTCATCACTGAACGTTGTTGATAATATTGGTACAGGTGAACGACCGCCCAGTTTAGCGGCTTTTTGGGTTGGGTCTATTTCGGTTGACTGGTTAACTCCTGCATTAGCAGTTAGCATGGCATAGTCACCATCTTCAACGTTGTAGACAAGACGCTCTTGTTGACGGTCATACCACACATTACCGACCATACCATGCACACTTGGAGGTGCCCCTGTTGCCAATGATACATGACCCACAATAGTTTCAGTATTGCCATGCTGGTAGTGGGCATTGGTGTAATAGACGCCTTGTTCCATTAGGTAGCGGAACCCGTCTTTACCGAAGTTGTGTTGGTAGCGTTCAAGTAGATCGCCACGTAAGCCATCAACTGTAATTTGCAGAACTAATTTTGGCGGTTCTTCAGCTGCTACTGTAGGGAGAGCAAGCAGGCTAGCGAGTATGAATCCGGGTAAATAGGCGTATTTCATTACAGGTTTCCTCAGTGCTATTTCATGATGAGTGCAGATAAGTATTTCATGCAGTTTGTTATATGAGGTGTTATGACTATTTGTCGCGGACTAGACGTAATCCCATATCAGACATAATGATTGTCTGGCTGGCAAAATCCCTTCGGTAACTCTCTGACTCATTATCATCGTAGGAAAAGCTACCCCCTCGAACGGATTTGTGGGCAAGTCCAATGTCGGAATGTTGCTCATTGCGAGGGTTATCTGACGAGCCATATCTGTAATAACCAATATCGTAAGCGTCAATGACAAATTCCCCCACGTTGCCAGTCATATCATATAGGCCAAGTTCATTAGGTTGTTTTTGACCAACTGGGTGAGCTTGGTTTTTCGAATTTCCTGCATACCAGCTGACATCATCAATGTTGTTAGAGCCGCTATACGTGTAGCCTTTACTCTTGTTACCACCCTTGGCTGCAAACTCCCATTCAGCTTCTGTTGGTAGGCGGTAATTTGCACCAGATAACGCATTTAATTTTTTAATAAAGTAGTTAGCCTGTTGCCAGCTAAGATTATTGACGGGCACGTTAGGCGCTTTGAAGTAGCTAAGTGATGATCCCATCACTGATTCAAAAATCGCTTGGGTAACTTCAAATTTCGAGATGTAAAAGCTATCTACTGATACGTTGCGAGCAGGACCTTCAGGCTTTTTAGCCGAGGCTGAATTGGATCCCATTTCAAAGCTTCCACCTTCTACCAGGATCATATTGGCTTCAATCTGAAGCTCGATAGGATGTGCGGGGGAAAATACGTCGTTAGAGATCAGCCAAAGCGCGCTGCCAACCCCTATTGCCGTTAATAGCAAACCCGAGATCTGCATAGTTGAAGAACGTTTGTAAAAGATGGAAAACATGATGAAGCCTCCGCAAAGCTTGTAGGTTATCCGCAAAGAAGGGATAGCCTATTGTAGAGAATATCTCCATATCTAAAGGTTATAAGGGGTATAACAAGCGCTTGGCTATTACCCGTTTTAAAATCGGTCTACTTATTAAGTTCGAAAGTAGGTGCAATATGTTGATTACTCAAGGTCCGCAGTTTAATGGCAAGGTATCCAAGCGATTACATGTGATGGCAAAACCGATTGGAGCAGCATGTAATATTGATTGCACTTACTGTTATTACCTGAGCAAGCAGGATCTGTTGGAGTATAAAAAGGGGTGCTCTCCACGAATGGATGAAGACACGTTGGAGACGTATATCCGTCAATATATTGAGGGACAAAATACCGCAGAAATTATCTTTTCTTGGCAAGGTGGCGAACCAACAATGCTAGGGCTCGACTATTTCAGAAAAATTGTTGAGCTTCAAAAAAAGTATAAGCCTGAAGGCATCATTATTTCCAATGATTTACAGACCAATGGCACGTTACTTAATGATGAATGGTGTGTATTTCTAGCCGCCAATAATTTCCTTGTTGGATTGAGTATTGATGGCCCAGAAATGCTACACAATGCCTATCGTACTAACCGTGCTGGTCGTGGAACATTTAAACGGGTAATGATGGCTGTTGAATTACTGCATAAGCACCAGGTTAAATTTGCCACTTTAACCTGTGTTAATAACTTAACCAGCAAGAACCCACTAGATGTTTACCGTTTCTTGCGTGATGTGGTGAAGTCACCCCAGATGCAATTTATTCCGATAGTAGAACAAAAGACATTTCGAACGACTGCTCCACAGAAGTATAAGTCTCAAGAGCAGCTGTGCCAAGGGGATAAAAAACTTAACCCTTGGCATAAGAATTCGGTTGTTGAACCTTGGTGTGTATCGGCTGATGCATGGGGTGATTTTCTGATAGCCGTGTTTGATGAGTGGATTAAACAAGATATTGGTAAAGTATTTGTGCAGTATTTTGAAGCCAGTGTAGAGACATGGATGGGGCGAAAAACCCCGCTTTGCACCTTAGGTGAAATATGTGGCAAAGGGTTGGCAATGGAGCCTAATGGCGATGTCTATACCTGTGATCATTATGTCTACCCTGATTACCAAGTCGGTAATATCCATCACAAGAACATCGATGAAATGGCGTATTCCGAATCACAGAAAACATTCGGTTTTGCAAAGTCACGAACATTAACCAGCCAATGTCAGCAGTGTGAGTACCAGTTTGCCTGTTATGGCGAATGTCCTAAAAATCGCTTTATTCGCACCAAAGAAGGCGAACCAGGATTAAATTATTTATGCGCAGGTTGGAAGAAATTTTTCAGCCACGCAGATAAGTCGTTGGCTTATGTGTTGCGTGCATCGGGCTACCCTGTTGCTCATGGTAAATATAGCGATGAGGTGATACGACAACAAGGTCAACGCTTCCCACAATTTCCAACCTGTTTTTAAGTGAGGGTAAAAATAATGAAATTGACACTAGCAACATTAATTATGCTTGCGTCTTTTACTCTGCCTGTCGTGGGAAATGCTAGCACCACATTGAGTTCGGAACCGCTAGTTCAGCCAAGTATTGACCAACCAGTAACCAGTGAGCGCAGTGCAGCACCTAGTCAACAAAACAGTCAGGTCGAACAGTGGGTATATATCGCACAAGATCATCGACAGGATGATGCTGCACGGGCTGATGCACTCAGAAACCTTGCGCGCTTCCCCAGCCAGAACAGTTTAGTTGCCGTTGTTCGTGCTTTGCAAGACGAGAATATGCTGATTCGTGAGGCAGCGATAGTCGGAGCGGAACCTTATCAGTTTGCTCACCGCTGGCGAATGATTGCGCCATTGCTGAATGATACTGAATGGCAGGTACGCATGGCTGCCACAACAAATCTCATCCGGGATTTTTCCAATATGTCTAGCGATCAGCAGCAGGTGATGACCCCACCGGTCGCTGAACTAAAAGCGTATTTGTTATCTCGTCAGGCTCCATCATCGCAATTACTGTTAGCTGATGTCTACCGTTGGCACCAAGAATGGGATAAGGCTCAGGTGCTATATGAGCAGCGATTAAAAGTAGAGCAAGGTAACTCACAAATCAGATTGAGTATGGCAGATAACTTACGTGCTCAGGGATTGAATAAACAAGCTTTGGCTGTGCTGAACAATGGATTAGAACACCAGCCACAAGAGGCTAACTTGTATTATTCCCAAGCATTGACTCTGGTGAGATTGGAGCAAAGAAATGACGCGGCAGCAGCAATGCGTAAAGCGGCTGAATTAGCAAAGACGAACAGCTATTTTTGGTATTTGAATGGCGTGCTTCAAGAGAACGTTGATTTGGCCGAATCGACAAAATCATTTGAGCAAGCTTATTTGATATCAGGTGCACCTGAGCAGCTTTATGCGGTATGTGATATTTACGTTCGTTACGCCAATGAAAAGGCAGGAGCCTGTATTGATGAGTTAGCCAAGATCGCACCTTCAGATGTTATTGAAGAACTCGAATCTAAACGCAATTGAATATCTTACGTAATCTAAATTCATTCACCCTAAGACATATTATTGAGGATAAATGCGTTATCTTACTTCGACACTGATTGCTTCTGCTTTATCGTTGCCTGTACAAGCGAGTGGTATTTTTTTACAAGAGGCGACCACGGCAAATGCCGGTACCGCAGGGGCTGGGGATGGTGTTTACACTGGTTCAGCTGCAGCAATGTGGACAAACCCTGCAACTATGAGTGGTATGGGAGAGAGCAAAACAACGATAAACCTACTAGGGTTTGATCTCGCAATGAAATACCACGATGACACGGGTAATGGCGACGGAAAAGTAAGCTCTGTTCTTCCTTCATTTGGGATCTTCCACGCTTACCAGGTTACAGATGATCTCCATGTGGGTCTGTCACTGGGTGCTGTCGGTGGTTCTAGCCTTTCTTATGGTACTGAATGGGCTGGTGCCGCAGCGCTTGATGAAATAACGTTGACGGCTATGCAATTTAACCCGGCAGTTAGCTATCGGGTGAATGAGCAATGGGCTGTGGGTGCTGGCTTACAGCTAAGTTGGGGGGCATTAGAACAATCAACCAAGTTGCTAACCACAGAACAAGATTCTGACTGGGCTTTCGGGGTGAATGTTGGTGCAACCTATAAGCATGATGATCGCTTGAGTATTGGGGCGAGCTATAGGAGTAAACTTGAGCATGAATTTGACACAAGTGTAACGGGACCAACTAGCCGTGGGCTAATTAATAGCTTGCAGACCGACATTATTGTTCCGGCTATTTTTGATGTTAGCGCCCGTTATGCTGCAACGCCTCAGCTCGACTTGTTAACGAGTGTTCAGTGGCACCGCTGGAGCGAGTGGGATACGACAGTACTTGATTTTGGATTGGGGGATGGAGTCGCGATTGATCGTGATTGGGATGATGTCTGGAAAATTGCGGTTGGCGCTGATTACCAGCTAAACAGTCAATGGCGATTGAAAGCAGGCATTTCCTATGAGTCGTCGCCGCAGGATGATTCGACTAAGCAATGGGTAGATGTCCCTGTTGGAGAGCAATACCGCTATTCGGTAGGTGCAGCCACGCATTGGAAAGACATTACAGTCGACATGTTTTATGAATATGCAGACTTGGGTAGCGTAGAAATTGAGCGTGATAGACTTAACCTATCTGGCACTTTTGATGGACGTATTCACTTTGTAGGTATGAGTTTCACTTATTAGCAAATATTACCAGCATCCGTTTTAAACGTTTTAAAAAAATTGCTGCCCTTACTAGCATGATTCAGGCTCTACATCCAATGTAGAGCCTTTTTTGTTAAAGCCCGGCGAACAGGGCTTTAACAATCACTCGTTCAGGCTGGTATTAGTAATGCCAAGGAAAACGGCTGAAGTCTTGATCTCGTTTTTCCAAAAAGGCATCACGGCCTTCTTGTGCTTCTTCGGTGCCATAAGCTAGACGAGTTGCTTCACCTGCAAATAGTTGCTGTCCGACTAAGCCATCGTCAGACATGTTGAAACCGTATTTAAGCATGCGCATCGCGGTTGGTGATTTGCTATTGATCTCTTTAGCCCAAACAAGTGCTTCATTTTCAAGCTCAACGTGCTCAACAACCTTATTGACCATACCCATGTCATAAGCTTCTTGTGCGCTGTAGTTGAAACCACAGAAGAAGATTTCACGGGCACGTTTCTGGCCAATCATCTTGGCAAGGTAAGCCGAACCGTAGCCTGAATCAAATGATGCGACATCAGGATCTGTCTGCTTGAATACAGCGTGTTCTTTTGATGCTAGAGTCAAGTCACACACTACGTGTAAGCTATGGCCACCACCTACTGCCCAGCCTGGTACGACAGCAATGACTACTTTTGGCATGAAGCGAATCATACGCTGAACTTCAAGAATATGTAGTCGACCCATGCGAGCAATATCTGCTTTGCCTGCTTCTTCACCTTCGTATTTGTATCCGTCTTTACCTCGGATACGCTGGTCACCACCGGAAGAGAACGACCATTGGCCTTTTTTCGACGGGCCATTACCAGTTAGCAGTACACAGCCAACATCAGACGATTGGCGAGCATGGTCAAGGGCAGTGAAAAGTTCATCTACGGTTTTTGGACGAAATGCATTCAAGCAATCAGGGCGGCTGATTGCAATACGAACCGTACCGTGTGCTTTGGCGCGATGATAGGTGACGTCTTCAAAATCAAAGCCAGGGACTTCATCCCACAATTCAGGATTAAAAATTTCTTTGCTGGTCATGATTACGATTGCCTCATTGGTTAGATGAGACAAGGCTATGGCGTTTGCGCTAAATGTCAATGATTTATGAAGAAATATGACAGTCATTATAAGGATTGTTTTGGGCTGGCTTATTATTCAAGCAGATCCATCCTGAACACTCCGTATTAAAATAATAAGGGTTTAGTTCGGCAAGATTATCAATAACTAATTGCTGTGCTTCTGGTTTAGCCTCTAGTTTAGTTGGCATTAGAGCAAGTATTGCGATCTAATGTTAGTTAGACATATGTAAGGCGTCGGTAGTATCATGATTCAGTCCTTAAGGTTTCAATCGGTACAGAAATGAACTCAACGCTTCTTCTTGATATAACAACCCACGCTTTATTACACATTGAATTTTGTAACCTTGATAAAAAGCTAACCATTACAGAACGAAACATCAAACTAAATCAATTTTTAAAACGCGCTATTAAATCCAATCGTTACAAACGTATTAAAAAGAACATTAAGCAGTGGTTAACGATTGCCAAACTTAACGATGGGCTGGAATCGTTACTTTTGTCTGAACAAATGAAACTTATCGAAAACTGTTCGACTGATATGCACCGCTTTGTTGAATTAATCTGCATGATAGAATCTCAACTATCCACAAAAGTCCAATACGCTAACGCACGTGAACTTGATTTACAGGCGCGGTTTGGTCAAGTACTCGTCTGTGTGATTGAAGCCGATTTGCAAGCCATTTTCGATGAGGAAGGATTGATGACCAAAACCGCTCAAATCTTATTCGTCGGTTCACCAGAGTATAAAGATATATTTTCAGAACAAATCGATAAAAGCGATCATTTTCAATCAGTACTTGCTTACGAAGACGAAACGCATTTACGAATTGAACTTTGTCGATTTTAATCATCTCTTATTTTCAGAACTGATACTTATTATTGCTTCTTATATATTCAGAAGAACGTCAAGGCGAGCATTTTAGTCTTTATAGACAATGACTGTGTTTTCAAGCATTTCTCTGATGTATAAAACCCACTAATTCTTACTACTCGTAAAAATTAGTGGGATAGCTTTTTATTCTTATAAAGTTACATTATTTTTCATTATTAATTAATGGGTTACCTTAGATAAGGTTGGTTGCTAATTTACCTTGTGTTTTTTCACGTCTGTTTGCTTTAGCGATGAACAGTAAGCCAATTATTGGAAAAATGATTGCCGCGAAAGGGATCATGCCAGCACCTAGTTGGCTATCAAGCACCATGCCGCCAAGGAATCCACCAAATGCATTGGCTAAGTTAAAGGCTGAAATGTTCGCTGTAGCTGCAAGTTCCTGACCTTCACCACCATGATTCATCACTCGAAGTTGCATTGCGGGTACGTTTGCAAACGATGCAATACCAAATACAAATGCGGCGACGACAAACAAAATCTTGTTATCAACGACTAGACCTACAGCAACCAGTGAAATAATCATTGCAACAGCCCAGAACATGGATGCTTTTCCTAGGTTTTTGTCGGAAGAACGACCACCCAGAATATTACCAATGATTAGACCCACCCCAACAATTACAAGGATCCAAGTAACGGCTTCTTCACCGTAACCTGTCGTGTGCATAGCAATGGGTGCAAGGTAGCCATATAGCGTCATAAAACCAGACCATGATAAAGCGGTAATCGCTAAGCTAATTAATAGCATAGGATTTTTGAATGCCATAAGCTGGGTTTTAATGTTCTTCGCTTCACCGTGGCCCGTTGATTTGATAGACGTTAGAATTGAAATCATTGCAACAGCACCGAATGCGGCTACAGTAAAGAATGTATTGTGCCATCCGAACTGCAAGCTGATCCAAGTACCTGCAGGAACACCCAGTACATTAGCAAGAGTCAGGCCTGCGAACATCTGCCCAACAGCACGACCTGCCATTTTCTCTGATACCAAATTGGTCGCGACAACAGCGCCAATGCCATAAAACGGACCTTGTACAAGACCTGCAATAACGCGGCTAACCAATAGTAAGTTATAGTTGGGTGCCAACGCTGACAGTATATTACCGATAATAAACAGTGCCATTAATCCTGTCAGTACAATCTTCTTATTAAAACGGGCTAAATAAATGGTTAAGATTGGACCGCCGATAACAATGGCTAATGCGTAAGCACTGATTAAGTAACCAGCCTGACCTTCAGTAATCGAGAGTGACGTTGCTATCTGAGGAAGAATACCCGCAATAACAAACTCTGCGGTGCCGATGGCAAATGCTGCGAGTGTTAAAATCCAGACTTGAAATGGCATTTTTTCTTTATTCATGATTGTTTACCTTTACTTATATTGTGATAATTGTTGTTGATGGTTTCTATTATATTTATTCGTGTTAATTTGATAATTGGGTGAAATTCGAAATCATTATTCGGATAACCTGAAGAGTAGGGGGGAGACGTGGACAAGTTTTCTGATATGGCAATGTTCGTGAGCATAGTGAAGCATCAAGGGCTAGCGGCTGCAGGGCGTGATCTTGGCCTTTCTCCTGCTACTATGACGGCAAGGCTTCAGGCACTTGAAGAGCGGTATGGTGTGAAGCTGCTTAACCGAAGCACAAGGCATGTATCACTTACAGACTCTGGTGAGCTCTACCATAAAGCCTGTATTGAGATATTGGATAACGTCAGTGAAGCTGAAAACCTGATCCAGAATGGCGTTAAGGAAGTGAAAGGTTCACTAAAAATCGTCGCACCCAAAGACATTGGTAAACAATATATTCTTCCTATATTGTCTGAGTTCTGTAAACAGTATCCAGATGTTGTGCCTTATTTATATTTGGACGACCACATCTCTAATATTGCTGAATCAGGTATGGATATCGTGATTCGATATGGAGAGCTTGCAGATAGCAGTTTAATATCACGACGATTGTCACCAAGCCGACGAGTGCTATGCGCATCGCCCGAGTACCTATCAAAGCATGGAACGCCATTAAAGCCGCAAGACTTAGTTAACCATGATTGCCTAGCAATGCTTCGTAGCAATGAAGAACTAAAGACATGGCATTTTCAGGAACAAGATAAGAAGAACGCAATTACCGTTGTACCAAAGCGATTTTCAGATGATGGTGAGGTAATTAGATATTGGGCATTAGACGGAGTAGGGATTGCGCTTAAATCTGTTCTAGACGTGCAAGCCGATATTAATAATCTGCGTCTTGTTACGGTGCTTAATGGATACATGAAGAACTTCAACACATCGACATCAGTATCAAGCGCAGATTTGAATGTCGTTTACATTAGTAAGAAGTATCAGCCGAAACGCATTAGATTATTCTTGGACTTTCTTTTTGAAAGATTTAGCAGCATGACCAAAATATGAGGGTAAAGCCGCTCCCTTTGTGTTTCTGGTTTATTGCATTAGTGCTATTAAGAGAGTGACTCTCTTGTGCGGAAAAAGAATTTCATCGGCAGAACTCCCAATTTCTTTGCTGCTCATGATGACGGTTGCCTCATTGGTTAGATGAGGCAAGGCTATGGCGTTTATGCTAAATGTTCATGATTCATGGCGATGGTTTATGGTGAGCGATAACAATTATTGTGGGGGGAAATTGGGAGTAGGCTTATTATTTAAGCTGATTTCACTTGAGCAAGATTGCCTTATCATTAGCTTCGGTGGGAATATAAGGCTTTTAATCGGTTCCTCATTGCCATTCATTCGAGCTAAAAGGATTTCACCAGCAGCTCTACCGATCTCTTTTGCGCATACAGATATGGTCGTTAATGATGGGAAGGTATCTGAAGCCTCAGGAACATCATCAAATCCCACAACGGCAATATCTTTACCTACCGTCAAACCTCGATCTTTAATTGCCCGCATTACACCAAATGCCACAATATCCTGATAGCCAATAATCGCGGTAATTTGAGGGTGCTTTTCAAGCATTTTTCTTGTCTCAAGAGCACCTTCAGACCGGCTAGCCCCACAGGTACTAATATATTTTTCATTGAAGGGGATACCGTGTTCTATTAGTTTTGACATGTATCCACCTAAGCGATGAGAACGCGTTTTGGATCTTTCTTGTCCACCGATAAAGGCAATGTGCTTGTGGCCTAGTTGGATTAAATGCTCGGTAGCGACCTGCAGTCCTAAAAAATTATTGGTGCCAACAAAATCAAATTGTCCTTCCCCTACGGGACGAACAGCAAGCACAACAGGAAAGCCTCGTCCTCTTACTGTTTTGAGGTAATCAACATTAGTATCAGTGGCTGGGCACATCACCATGCCGCCTGCATTTTGGCTAATTAGTGAGTCGATAAACTTATCTTGGCGCTCTACATTTTCTTCGGCGTTGGCTAAAAAAAGTAATGTATTTTGTTGTTCCAAATAATGGCTAAGTCCTGCAATCATCTCGGAATAAAACGGGTTGGTGATATCAGGAATGACTAACCCAACAAGATTGCTCCGCTTATGGCGTAAATTGGCAGCCGCTTGATTATAAACATATCCAAGTTCTTCAATTGCTTGCAGTACTTTACTGCGAGTGGCTTCTGATATTCGTCCTTTACTGGTTAAAACCATCGAAACTGTTGCGGTTGAAACTCCGCAATATTTTGCCACATCAGCAATGGTTGGTTTTGCCATAAATGTCCTTACATTTGGGTTAGCTTTGCGATTAATCGTTTAACCTAATTTGAGCAAAAAAACGGCGAATAACTGTGATCGATATCGATAAATTGGCATGTTTAAAGGGTTAATGAATGATAAATGATGGGTTAACCGCGTTAACCTATTTGATGGGAAGCGTACTTGCTGATTAATATATTACCAACAGATTAACCAAGGGTGATGTATGAAGTATCTATCTGGCAACTCGAATTATGACAAATTTCCGCATGTGGAAATTACAGGGTTTGGCAATCAAGCCTGGCAAGATTGGTCAACGATAGTTGCAGAAGTTGAACAACGAGTGAGTAATAACCAAAAGCATGTTTTGGTTATCGATACGTACCACGGTGTTGATCATAATGAGTTACTGGATCTGCTCATCACACCATTAAACCCGAGCCACGTAGTATTTACAGATGAAGCTAAATATAGCGAAGAACACATCTTTGAAATGCTAGAGCGCAATATAACTAATGATCGTGTGTTTGGGGTGATTGCGCCGCATAAATTGGATGAGTTTTTTGATGCTGAAAAACTCTCCGAGATCAAACATCAAATCGAAAGTGCAACAGATGGCTTAATTGTGGTGTATGGGCATGGGGCAAAATTATTTGCTGAAGGTGATACGTTCATCTACGCCGATCTTGCGCGATGGGAGATTCAGCAGCGTTTCCGTCGTGGTGAGTTGGGTAACTGGGGCGTTGAAAATACCGATGAAGATGTTTTACGCCGCTATAAACGTGCATTTTTCATTGAATGGCGTGTTTTCGACCGTTATAAAACGAAATTACTCCCTCAAGCTGATTTTCTGCTGGATACAAACGTTGCACTAACGCCAAAAATGGTGACGGGTAAAGCATTTATGGCGGGTTTAGAGCAAACAGTACAACAGCCATTTCGTCTAGTGCCATTCTTCGACCCTGGTGTTTGGGGCGGGCAGTGGATGAAGGAAGTCTGTGATTTAGATGAAGCGAAGCCAAATTATGCTTGGTGTTTTGACTGCGTGCCTGAAGAAAATAGTCTTTTGCTTAAATACGATGATGTGATTGTTGAAGTGCCCTCCCAAGATCTCGTATTACTCGAACCTAAGCGATTGCTCGGTGAAGAAGTGCATGCTCGTTTCGGGGCTGAATTTCCGATCCGCTTTGATTTTCTCGATACCATGGAAGGTCAGCACCTTAGCCTTCAAGTACACCCGTTGACCGAATACATCCAACAAGAGTTTGGCATGCATTACACTCAAGATGAAAGCTATTACATGCTTGATGTTGGTGATGATGCGAGTGTGTATTTAGGCACTAAAACGGGGACGAACCCCGACGAGATGATGGCAGATCTTGAAGCGGCACAGCGAGGAGAAAAGACCTTTGACGATGAACGTTTTATTAATCAATTTCCAGCAAAGAAACATGATCACTTTTTGATTCCTGCCGGTACTGTTCACTGTTCGGGTTCTAATTCGATGGTGTTAGAGATTAGCGCGACGCCGTATATCTTTACATTCAAACTCTGGGATTGGGACCGTTTAGGCTTAGACGGTCAGCCTCGTCCGGTGCACCTTGACCACGGTAAAGAAGTTATTCAATGGAATTGCAATACGGAATGGTGTGAAGAGCATCTGGTGAATGCTATTACTCCTATTGCTGAAGGGAAAGGATGGCGAGAAGAGAAGACGGGACTCCATGAGCGAGAATTTATCGAAACTCGCCGTCATTGGTTCAGCCAACCTGTTAGTCACAATACTGAGGGCAACGTCAATGTTCTGAACTTGGTGGAAGGTAAAGAGGCGCTGGTATTGAGCCCCGACAATTTATTTGTTCCATTTGTTGTTCATTATGCAGAAACCTTTGTTATTCCAGCTCAAATAGGGGAATACATTATTCAGCCGCATGGGGCGAGTGAAGGGACTGAAATTGCAACCATTAAAGCATACGTAAGAGGTTAATTATGCTGCATTTTTTAATAGCAACTCATGGGCCACTGGCTAGTGCATTAATTTCAAGCGCAAAAATGGTGTTTGGTGAACTTCAGAATACATCGTGTGTATCGCTTACCGACGAGGGCGGTATAGAGCAATTCAAACAAGACTTTAATACTGAGATTCGAGATATAGCCGGCCAAGTCGAGGGCATTGTGGTGCTCTGTGATTTGGAATGCGGTACACCTTATAACATTGCCTGTACTTACGCATTTGATGGGAGTTTTCCTGTTCCTGTCGAAGTAGTCACGGGCATTAATTTTCCAACATTGCTGATGACGGCTGATTTTGTGGAAGAGTCAGATCCTGCATCCGTTGCACAGACATTACAACAAGAAGCGCTTAACACGATCGTGGTTGCAAAACCGGTGAGTGTTGATCAAGACGACGATTTTTAAGGAGCAAGCATGACTATTTCATTTGTAAGAATCGACGATCGTGTGATTCACGGTCAGTTAATGACTCGCTGGGCGAAAGAATTACCGTGTGATGGCATTGTTGCTATCGATGATGCAGTAGCGGCTGACCCACTACTTTCTCAGGTAATGAAAGGGGCGGTAACCGATGTGAAAGTCTGGTTATTTGATGCAGATACAGCGATTAGTAAGCTGCCGAAAGTGATTGCGAGTGATAAGAAATATTTTGTTATTGCCAAATCACCAGTCACGCTGCAGAGAATCAGCGAAGCCGGTATCGATCTTTCTAATTTAAATGGAAAGATTAATGTAGGCCCAATGAGTGCACGAGAAGGAACAACAACAATAGGAAATAATCAGAGCGTAAACCCAGATGAAGTTTCAGCTTTTGAATACCTATCTCAATTGGGGCATCAAATAGATTTCCGGCTTGTTCCGGATGCTAGCGCCTACAACTGGGATACCGCCCAGAAAAAATTAAATAAATAACAGCGGTCCAAATTTTTTGACGTGATTAGAAGGAACAGATTATGTTTTTTGAAGCAGTTGTTATTGGGATACTGTGTTATCTCGGTGCATTATCAACCCCTTGGTTACTAGGTCTTACTGGTGGCTGGTACACATTAAGTCGACCACTGGTTTCTGGAATGTTGGTTGGCATTGTATTAGGTGATATTCAGACGGGAATAATGGTGGGTGTAGCTGTTCAGGCAGTCTATATTGCTATGGTGACACCGGGTGGTTCGATGCCAGCCGACCTTAACTTTGTCGCGTACCCTGCTGTTGCACTTGGTATTATGTCGGGACAGGGTGTCGAAGTAGCCGTTGCGATTGCGGCAACAATTGGTATTGCAGGAACCATTATTTTTAACTTTATGATGGTACTGAACTCTTATTGGAATCACCGTGCCGATTTGTCGGTCGATGGTGGTGATGATAAGGGGGTATACATGAATACCGCTATTTATCCTCAGATCACCAACTTTTTGATGCGCTTCATTCCTACCTTTATCGCTGTTTATTTTGGCAATCAATATATCGAAGGCTTCATGGCAAGCTTGCCTGACTTGGTTATCAATACCATGACTGTACTGGGTGGTATCTTGCCTGCCGTTGGTATCGCCATCTTGCTAAAACAAATAATCAAAGAAACGTCGATGCTGATTTATTTCCTTGTTGGTTTTGTCTGCATTGTCTTTTTGAACCTCAATATGGTTGGTCTTGTGATGATCGGTGCACTGTTTGCGCTACTGCATTACAACTACAAGCCAGATCCACAGCCTACGGCTGTAACACCAAATCAAGTAATGGACGACGATGAGGATGAATTCTAATGACTACAAAACATGATCAACTCAGCACTGATATTAACGCCAAGATCGCCTTAGATAAGAAAGACCTCATTAAATGTTGGCGTTCATGGATGATGTACAACCTTTCATCAATGAGTTTCGAACGTTTAGAGTCATTCGGTTTTTGCCTTGGAATAATGCCAGCACTAAAGAAGCTTTATCCCAACAAAAATAAACGCCAAGAAGCAATGAAACGCCATTCTTCTTTCTATAATACTGAACCACAGCTCGGCGCCATCATCAGTGGTTTGGCGGTGGGTTTAGAAGAAAAGAAAGCCAATGGTGAGCCTATTGATGGCGAAACCATTAATACGTTAAAAGTTGGCTTGATGGGGCCGATTGCCGGTATTGGTGATTCAATGGTACCTGGCATGCTTGTGCCTATTCTACTCAGTATCGGTATGGCCTTAGCTGCTGGTGGCAGTATGCTTGGTCCATTGTTTTATATCGTTGCATTTAATGCCATTGTCATTGTCGGTTCTTATACCTTATTTATGAAGGGATATAAGATGGGGACGGGGTCAGTCGAAGTGCTGGTAAGTCATAAATCGACAAAAATTCGAGAAGCTCTCTCGCTTCTGGGGGTTTTTGTTATGGGGGGCGTGGCGGCAAGCTATGTCAATCTTGGTACGGGGCTTGAGTTTGTGACCAGCGATGGTGTGAATATCAATGTTCAGGCGATGCTTGACGGTATTTTCCCTAAACTGATGCCATTAGTGATCGTGCTTGGAACTTGGTATGCAATGGCAAAGAAAAACCTAAGCCCAGTAAAAGCCATGCTGTCTTTGGTTGTCATCTCTGCTCTTGGTGTCGCGGTAGGCCTCTTTTAAGGTAAGCAAATAATGAGAGGGCTTTGGCTCTCTCTATTCTTTTACTTTCTAAACTTAGAGATATCACTATGAATACCATTTTGCAGCAAGCGAAACGCTGTCAGGTATGGCTTTCTGAATACGCACTTCCACGATGGCATCACTACTTTGATAAAAAGACCGGTATTTTCCCCGAAGGCATTTATCAAGATGGCCGCGTTTACCAAGAGAACGTTATCCGCTTTCGTGTTCAGCCCCGTCAATTATATGTTTATGCTCATGCTACAGAACTTGGTCTTATTGATGCTAGGCAAGAGATAGAGCAAGCAATTAATCTTGGCTTCCCTCAATTTCAAACTGAGAAAGAGACATTTGTATTCTCACTTGATGATGAACTGAACATTAAAAATGATGAAACCAACGCTTATGAACATGCTTTTGCGTTATTGGGTTATGCATGGCATTACCGATTGACGAGAGAACAAGCCAGCCTAGATAAAATGGAAGCCATCTATCAATGGTTTCAGTGTGAATTGGCAGATGCAGAAAATGGTGGATTTTACTCATCTACACACTGTTCTTCTTTACGCTGCCAGAACCCACATATGCACTTATTCGAAGCTTTAATAGTGTGCTATGAACATACCAATAATGCTCAATGGTTGGAACGCGCGAATAGTATTTTCACTCTATTCTCTGAACGTTTTATGCAGAAGGAGTATTTATGTGAGTTTTTTGATAGTCAGCTCGCCCCGAAACACCCGCTAAGTAATCTCGTCGATCCTGGGCACCATTATGAATGGATTTGGCTGCTACATCATTATCAAAAGCTGACAAAAATCGATGTGTCAGTTTACATCGAGAGATTGAATCATTTTTCTTCTATGTATGGGCATAACGATAACGGTTTGGTTCGAGATGAAGTAAAAAATAACGGGGTGGTATTTCGCTCAACATCTAGATTATGGTGCCAAACCGAATATCTTAAAGCTCAGATAGCACTATGGGATCGCCATCCATCTCCTAAACGGGAACAACGTGTTTGCCAAGCTGTTGATGTGATTTTTAGTGCTTACTTGAATCCGGCTCAGAACGGTCTTTGGTTTGATCAACTGGATTGCGAAGGGCAGCCATTACAAAAAAACTCACCAGCGAGTACTTTTTATCACCTATTTCTAGCATTTTCAGAACTGCTTAGAGTTGCAAAGTAAGGACACTATATGAACGTATTAACACCTCCCAATATTAACTATGTGACGGGTAAGATAAATGCTGGGAATCTTGTTGAGAAAGTAACGTTGTTATCATCACTTGATGGTATTTTTGCCGATAAAGCTGCCTATGCTTCGCTGCCTGAGGATCGTGTTATATACAGTGTTGAAATGCTGCCAGCAGAATCTGCAGAAGGAGAGCTTAACTTTGGTGTATCACACATTGAAGCGGGTAGCGTTGGTGACGAATTTTTTATGACCCGAGGCCACTTCCACGAACGTATCGAGCAAGCTGAATACTATTTTGGAAGTGCTGGTGAAGGCCTACTTATCTTGCAAGCTCAAACAGGTACAGTGAGCATTGAAAAAGTCTTTCCGGGGAGTATCCATCATATTGGCGGGTTCATCGCTCACCGGTTAGTGAATACGGGAAACTCGCGATTGTCGGCACTTGCTGTTTGGCCATCAATAGCAGGTCATAACTATAGTGAACTTAAAGATAACGGTTTTAATGTTCGAGTATTAAAAGGAGGCGGTGGGTATAGAATTACAGAGTGCTTTTAATATCTAGGTTGATTAAGAAAGCGTATTTAATTTTTTATATTAAGTAGTTAGTGTTTTTACCGTTATCTTGTTGTCTCTCTTCCTACTGTATGAAACTGTTGATAGGTCTCATTTATTACTAACCATTGTTTAGTATATGATTTTTCAACAACCCCTTAATTTTACTTATTATTTAACGTATTTAATAAAAGCGAAATCTTAGCTTTCTGTAACGGTTTTTGCGATTAAATATTCTGTGATGGCATTCTCATTTATCCTTATTGAGTGAGAGTACGTTTGCATAACGATATTTAATGAATAAAGCATAATGAAAACAAAGTTACTTACCCTCGCACTTTCCTCTTTAATGGCATGCGCCTTTGTGTCGACGTCTGTACAGGCAGATCCAAAAACACCCGGAACAGAAACTGGGTATAGCTCGATCGATGTGATGCAAAAAGGCGAATCAGTACCGCTTAATTGGGTCTCGGTAAAAGAAATTAAAGCCAGCCTTGCGGACAAACCACCGATGGCTGTGGGTTTTGATATTGATGATACGGTTCTGTTCAGCTCTCCAGGCTTTAATCGCGGCCAGCAAGTATTTTCGCCTAATGGTTACAGCTACCTTCAGTCACCGCAATTCTGGGATAAGATGAACTGTGCATGGGAAGCGTTCAGCTTACCTAAAACGATCGGTCAGAAGTTAATATCTATGCACCAAGAGCGTGGTGATGACATTTATTTTATCACTGGGCGTACAGGGTCTGATTGCGAAATGACAACACAATACCTGAAGGACACTTTTGGCATCACTAATATGCACAAAGTGATTTTTGCTGGCTCCAGTAAAACGGCTTACACCAAGACCCCATTTATTAAGGAACATAACATCAAATTGTATTACGGTGATTCTGATGGTGACATCATTTCTGCTCGTGATGCGGGGGCGGAAGGCATTCGTATTATGCGTGCTGCGAACTCTAGCTATAAAGCGATTCCTAAGAATGGAATTTATGGTGAAAAAGTCGTGAAGGACTCTCAATACTAATTATTGTCTCGTCTTTCTTGCGTGTTGAGTTGTATGAAACCTAGTCGATAGCGATAAAGATTGCCCATAGTTGTATTATTGATAAAGCAACTATGGGCAGTATTTTCTGATCGAATCTTACTGCGTAAAACAACCCGTCCGAGTGTAATCGAAGACGCTCTTTTTGGGGCCTTATTTTGAGCTCACTTACCCATGATTGATTCCCCCACATCATTGCTTGGGTTGATTCTTCACTTGAGCCGTCTCAGTTTAAATTCAGCACGGCATAACCTTTTTGTTTGTTAGTTATTTCATCTAACTCAGTCGCTTCACCTCCAGATTTGGCTAATATTCTATAAAATAAGGCGTATTCTGACTTGTTTTAATCGAAACAGGATGTTTGCAGTGATAGATGCATGATAAATAAGTTTTATTTTTGATTCAGTACGATTAAATAATGGTAATGAATTCTTTTGACAGTTTTACGTAGTTGTTGGGATGCAAAATAAATATGAGGTTAGAATGTACGAAGAGTATGAATTGTATCTCCATATCTAGAAAAAGAGGGCAAGTATAATACTTGAAATAGTACGATACTTGATTGGAGTAACCTTTTTATCATGTATTTTAACTCATGGGCATATATAAATTAATAACAGGCCTGCGGTTTTATGGTAAATATGTTATTATTTATGCTGCAGGGGTTGATTTAAAACAAGTTTCGTAATCTAAATCTACCTATCTTTACTCTTAGGTAAAAATATATTGTTGTGAATTTTTTACATCTCAATAATTAATGATACTGATTGTATATATAAATACCTAATCAATAAAAATAAATGTAAAGTTGGAGTGCTTATGGAAAAAAAAAGGTTAGATTTGAATTTGCTTAGAGTTTTGAGTGTTTTATTAAAAACACAAAAAGCAAGTGAAGCTGCTCGTATTTTAGGCGTAAGTCAACCCGCAGTTAGTCGAGCATTAAATAAATTGAGAGAGTATTTTAATGATGACTTATTTATTCGAACAAGATATGGATTAATGCCTACGGAAAAAGCTAATGAAATCAATAAATATTTACCAAAACTTCTTGATGAAATAGAACAGTCAATTCAGGAAGAACTTCCTTTTGATCCAAATAATTCAACATTTACCATAGCTATTGATGGGTTTTCTGGAAATATATTAGCACAAGAAATATTACAAGAAGTATTAGATTCTGCAGTAAATGCAAATATCTACTTTTTGAGTTGGACAAATGATACTACAAATAAAATAATAAATGGGTCTATAGATGTCGGAATTAGTTTTTACCCCATAGATTCATCAAAGGAATTAAGACAAAAAAAATTACTTGATGATGAATTTGTTTTAGTAGTGAGAAAAGACCATCCTGTTATACAAGAATCGATAGATCTAATTTCACTAACTAACTGGCCTCTATCTACTATGCTGGTGAGTAATTGGAATGAATATAACTCTATAGCAAATAATATTATTAAATCAGGTGTAGCACTCGATATAAGGATTCGCAGTGCAACTCTTAATCCTATTTTATACTCTTTATTACATCATGATTATATGTTCCCTTGCCCTAAAAGGTTAGCGATTTCATTAGGTAAATCATATCGAATAATAAAAATAGAAGATAATAATTTTTTGAAGTCGGCTCCACTTGGTGTTTTTTATGCTGATAAAAACAGAGAGTCTAAGAAGATTAAATTTATCCTAAATATTATTTCTAGAATAATTTAATGATTCAACATTAACAGTTGGGTTTAGGTTTTTACTTTATTTTAATAAATGATTAGCAGGGTTGTTATATTTTTAATAAAAAATAAAATAAATCATAACGATCCCAGATAATAATTATTCACCATTGAATCTGAGTGAAAGTGTATGACTATGATAAGTGTGATATGGATAAATAAAGCTTAACCGTTTTTATTGTGTTGATGAGCACTTTACGGTGGGCTCAAGATGATAACCTATAACTATATCCTTGTTAAAAGATAATCCCTAAATGGTTTATATTAATCCTTGTGTTGTGAGTTGTTTCCTATGATCAAACAAAAAGGTAAGATACGATCCCACCTTTTCATTTGATTATTACTCGACGTAAATTAAATTAACGTTCACTCTCACTATGAAATAAATAGCGATTATACTCAGTTCCATTTTCAGTCACTGCATTATACTTAACTGAACGAGAATTCTTCAATGATAATGGAATGAATACACGACCATTTTCATTCGTTATATACGTTCCTCTCGATTGAGGGATGTTTTTAACTGTTACCTCTGAATTTGCAGCTGGCATACCATGTTCAGATGTTGTTACCCAAGCACCATTTGTTGTGTTAACTATTTTCATATCAGCTAAGCTCATAGTAGAAAAAGCAAGACATACGATGGAAACCGTTATATTAAATAATTTCATAACTAACCTTATTATAGATTGCTAGGTGATGAGTACCTATCACATTTGTTTGAATTTTGATTCCCCTATAAATAGCGATTGATCCGTGGTTTAATTTATCATTATTAGTATTAATATTAATACAGATTTAGTGCATTAGAAATATATATAAAGCTATAATTTTCAGGGTCAGTTTTTTAGTTTGGATTATTTTTACCTTATTTCATTCGCTGGATAACTACGGTCACTGCCTTAATTAAAAAGTGGTGTTTGAGTTCGAGTGTCAATCAAGCTTGGTAAATGTCATCAAATTTTGTAAACTCTGCTTTGATTGTAGTTGTAAAGTATATTGTCATATCCATAGTTACTGTGATTGGGAGGATATATCTCAAATAGTGTCAAATTATCAGAGCGTTTAATACGACTAGATTGATAAGAATTGATTACTAGTAGAAATGAGTAAATATAATACTGAATTTATTTTCATCAAATGAGGTGCCTAATTCAAATGAACTTGCTAGTGTTAACTGCATATCATCTTTTAAAGTGTATTTAACATTAACATCTGTCGTCACACGTGTTCTATTATCATCACCGTATGCATTTTCTAAGTATGAGTTAGAACCACTCAATGCATAATATACAAAAGGGTTTATTTCTAAAGCGAGTTGTTCACTTATCAAAAATGACGAGTGAAATCCCGTATACCCAAATGTACCTGGAATAGTGTAACCAATATCTCCTGCGTCGACGGGATTGTTCTCAACGCTTACTCCTAGACCAATTTCTGGATAAAATTTCACATTCTTGCTTTGAATAAACTCTTTAAAAATTCCATAAGAGATCTTTGATGACTCTTCTGCTCGTATATCAGCTTCGAAATCATACGAAACCTCAAGGTTTGTACCATATCCATTTTTCTTATTGTAATTTTTATAGGACAGATTGAACTTATTAGCGATATTATCACCATTTATAATACCTTCTCCTTCTATTACAAGTGATTTTTTCTCAATACTATTGTCTCCAATTATATAACCAAAACTAGCATCCATACCTTTATTTCCATATTTAGCTGAAACAAAGTCGTCCATTTCCAACGGGTCAGTTAAGTGTTCATTTGAAACGTTATCACTTGCAATAGCAGAAAATGATAACATTGTAATAAAATTCATCGATATTAACTTAGTTACTTTCACTTTTAATTTCCTTCAAATAAAATCATGACAATAATAAACAGCAAAACCATTGATTGACAGGAATGTTGATATTTCCATTTTGGAATGTTTAGCTACAGGGTGTTTGTATCAAAGTGGTTGTATTGAACCTGCAGATGGGAATAGGTGGTAATTAAAATGTTTCCTTTATGAAATCCTTAAGTGTGGATAAAATATCATGTGTTATAGGGGCGTCATCCTCACTAATTGAATGCACTGAACATATTTCAACGTTATATTTACCCTTGTTAAATAAAGGTATATATTTACATTCAATTTTTGGGACGACGGATAGCGGTAATACTGTATTATGGTCATTATTTTTCAACATATCAATTAATAATGTATAGTTATCCATATAACTTAATCTAATTGAGTCATTATCATTTTTTAAAGTAACATCTAATTTTTCCAATTTGTAGTCATTCTCCCCGTGAAATTTACAGATGCTAAAGTTTCTTTTTAATATTTCTTTTCTTGTGAGTTCTACTTCAGAAAAATAGCAAATAACCAACTCATCATTAAATAAATGGTTCTGATTAAATATTTTTGACCTTGTCTCATCATAAAAATGAATGCCTAAGTCTATTTTATGAGAAGTAATATCATTTAGTGTGTTTTCTGACCATTGATGAAATGATATTTTACTTTCTGGGAGTTTTTCATTTAACGCTCTATATATTTCAGAGCCATAGAGCTCAAGTATTCCACTATGAAAAGCAATAGATATAGAGGGTATAAGAATGCTTTCATCAACATTCGACAGCACACTATCAATCATATTAGTAGCATTTTTTAAATTAGGTAGTATTAATCTTAATTTATAAGTAGGAACAAGCCCCTGATTACTCCTTATAAATAAATAATCGTTTAACTGTTCGCGTAACTTAGATAGATATTTACTCACTGCACTTTCAGTTTTATCTAGTTCTAAAGCTACATTTTTTATATTTCGATGTTTCTCTAATAGGATTAAAGTGCGGATTAAATTTAAATCAATATTTTTACTATTCATTACTTCAGCCTCTATTTTATTCGTATAATATAAGAATCAGATAAATAATGTTAAGATAGTTGTTGAAAGCTACTCGCTCATGCTCTGTGGGTGGTTCCTGAAGATTATCTTGGTAGTATCTGATACTCTTCTTCTTATTTTGGTACAATGCACCTAAACCTAAAGGGCGAGATTGATATTTAGTCATTGTTTTCGTGCTATCTATATTGTTGATAAGTTAATATATTATTTATATTGCGTAACTCTATTTGTAATGAGGTTTTAAATTTAAAGAGGATTAAATTCATGTAATAGTAAACTTTCGTTAATAAATCTATTTATAATTACCATTGATCACTTTAAGACCGTTCTTGGTTATTAATGTTGATAGAGGTTTATCTATATGACGGTAAAACCTCATCCAACCATCACAAAGTATATTATGGTTTTTGTTTCCATATATATCTTCACTAATTCTATTTTTTGGACACTCACCATAACATGCGAATAAATAATCACACTCTTTACATTGCTTTGTTAAAGTGTTTGATTTGGATTTCCCAAATTCCTCTTGTACTTTAGAAAAAGCCATATCACCTAAATAATTATCCGCAATGTTTCCTAGTCTATATTCAGGGTAAACATAGTGGTCACAACTATATATATCTCCGTTAGGTTCCATAGCTAAGCCTTTCCCGCATAGAGGTGCATGTGTACAAAGTGGAGATATCATCCCTAACCATTGTTGATACATGGATTCAAAATATATAACATTTACTTTACCGATATCTTTGTTATACCACTCATCAAATATTGTACAGAGAAATTCCCCCCATTGTTTTGCCGAAATTGACCAAGGTGTCAAATTAGCTGCTTTCGATTTTTCTTTTACTTGAGATGCAGATTCATTTTTGAAAGTATCATGCTCAATAATAGGTATAAATTGAATTTGTGGTGATTGTATAACATCTCGTAAAAAATAATAAATTTCTAATGGGTAATTTGCAGAAAAGTCATTCACACATGTTAACGTTGCAAACGAAACCCCATACATTCTTAAATTGTAAGCGGCTTCAAATACTTTATTGAAACTCCCTTTTTTTGATTTTGTGTAACGATAATGATCGTGTATATATATAGGGCCATCAATACTTAACCCAACAAAAAAATTATTATCCTTAAGAAAGGAACACCATTGGGCGTTAAGAAGTAAGCCATTAGTTTGAAGGTCATTGTGTATTGTTACTCCTTTTGGGCAGTACTTATTTTGAAGGTTAACTATTTTTTTAAAATAATCCAATCCTAAAAGTGTTGGTTCCCCCCCTTGCCAAGTGAATATTATTTCCTTTGAGTTATGTGCTGAAATATATTGCTTGATAAAGGTTTCCAATAAAATATCGGTTAATTTTTTTTCACCATTATATTTTAAGAGGTCTTGTTTGCTTAAATAATAACAATATTTACAATCTAAATTACAGGCAGCCCCGATTGGTTTAGCCATTACATGTAATCTTCTAATTTCATCGTTCTTTTTATTCATAATGATTTCAACTTATTTATTCTGAAAATGACATCCATGTCTATAGGTTTTCTTACTCCTCGATAACACCTACACGCTCAGCATAAGCGTTCCATTCTGTCATAAGAAACTCTAATTTTTTAGGGTACTTTCTTGATATATCGGTAGTTTCACCTGGGTCTTCAGCGACATTAAATAATTTCCAAACAGCATCCCCAAAAGGTTTCGGTTGCATTGCCGCTTTAAAGTCACCCGATCTAGCCCATTTACCTTTTAAGCCCATCTCACCATAAAAGACATCACTCTTGGCATGGATACTTTCTTCTTTACCTTCAAGTAATGGTTTCATTGATTTTCCTTGCATTTCTAATATTTTATTTTCGCCATGAGTTGTCGGTTTTTTTATATTGGCATAATCTAAGATAGTTGGCATAATATCTGTAACATAAAGGAAACTATTATTTGGAGTGTTGGATTCTTTAATTCCAGTGCCAGAAATAAGTAGAGGAACCCTAATTCCACCTTCGCCAACTGTCATTTTGAACCTGTCTAACGGACCATTGCTGGCAGATGCCCATCCAGTGCCATAAGCATAATGAGACATTGGATGCCCAATGTTTTTTGCACTATTATCAAATTGAGCCATAAAAGAGCTACCCTTGTTTCCAGGGTAATCATCTGAATACCATGGGTTTGCACCGTTATCACTCATAAATATAAAAATTGTATTATCGTATTCATTAATATCAGATAGAAAATCCTTTAATCTTCCTACGTTATAATCCATGTTTGAGACCATTCCGGCATAAGTTTCCATAGCTTTTGTTTCTATTTTTTTTTGTTCTTTTGGTAGTTTATTCCAAGGGGTAACCATAGGAAGCATTTTTGTATTAGGAGCCTTATCATTAATTAGTCCAAGCTTTTTAGTACTATCAATACGTGCTTTTTTTAACGATTCATAACCTTCGTTGTAATATCCTTTATACTCACTTAGCCATGGTTCAGGCGCATGTAATGGATCATGTGGAGCAGTAAATGCGAGATAAGCAAAAAATGGCTTTTTATTTTCACGACCTTCACGTATATATTTGATCAACTCATCAGTATATGCAGTTGTGGAATATAAATTTTTTGGCAATGTTTTTAATTCATTATTATCTCGAACATACGTCGCTTTTTCTTCAACGTCAGCTAACAGACCGTACATATCAGACCAATGACTAGCACCACCATTCAGCATACTAAAAGATCGTTCAAAGCCTCGAGCATATGGCCAATTTTCTTGATGATGACCAAGATGCCATTTCCCAGCCATATAAGTATTGTAACCATTATCTTTAAGTACTTCTGGAAGAGTAATTACTTGGCTATTTAGATGTCCTTCATAGCCCGGTTTTCCTCTTTGAGCATCGGTTAATAACTCACTCATATTGCCAATTCCAGCTTGATGGTTATCGACACTGGTCAGCAACATTGCTCGTGTTGGAGAGCAACTGACAGAAGCGTAGAAACTTGTAAATTGAATCCCTTCATTCGCTATTTGATCAATATTCGGCGTTTTTATTTCGCTACCGTAAGAACTTAGATCGGTCCAACCTAAATCATCAGCGACTATTAATACAATATTCGGCGGTTGATTTAATTGGGATGCGTTTTCATTAGGTTGAGTATTTGCATAAAGAGGTTTATTAATTGCTGTTAAACTCAAAATTGCAAATAGAACTTTATTAAGTTTCATTTTTTTACCTCATTTTTCGATTGACTCTTGAATTATAATCGCTAATGTTTTGATGTGAACTTATACCAGAGTTACCAATAACGAATATCTAACAGATATTGAAAGGAAAACCATCGAAAGATGCTGGTAGCTAGAGTTGAAAAATCAAGATTTTGTTTTGATTTATTGTGTATGAGTAGGTGATGCATTGCATTGTATGAAGGCGTTGATGAAACTGGCTGTCAATATATTACCTCTTGAAATATATCAGATAAATAACTCAGATGTTTTATAGTCCGAGCACAGTTTGAGCGGGAGTGGCAATTATCAACGACGGTTTTAACATTCGTGTATTAAAAGGAAACGGTGGGTTCAAAATTACTGAGTGCTTTTAAGGTATTACTTAGAATAATTAAGCTAAATACCCTGTTTTACAATCATGATGCTTTACCTTTGTGGCCTGAAACACCTTCGATCACTCGTAGTACGTGATGATATTCAATGTCTTGCAAGCTATGGTTACTCACTTCTTCATTATTAATGATTTGTTCCGGTTGTATCGCGGATTTTAATTCGTCAAATAAATCAATAGTAAGAATATCACCAGAGCAAAGCGCTATGGCTTTGGTTAATGTATTTGGGCAATTGCTTCAGATGCTGCGGCAGGTAAAGCAATTGCGACAACATGTATAGCCTGTCATGGCGCAAACGGTATTTCACCTGCGGATTCATACCCAAATTTAGCGGATCAAAAAGAGGTATATCTCGTTAAGCAACTAAAAGCATTTAAAGGTGGGGATCGCAAAGACCCAACAATGAATACCATGGTTGGCAGCTTTGTAATGAAGCTGCTTTTCTCTTTAAATCCCCCTAGATAATTTTCACGCGCGCAATAACCTGCATTGCTTATTAATTCAACTCTTCCTGCCATTAATTCTACGGTAATCACATAATTTGTACTTATTTTCTACAGCCTCTTTGGTTGTGAATTCAATCACAGAAAATGGAGCTGGTATAACAGCATACTAGGCACACCAAAACTTAGTCCTCTGTAATTGGAAATATGATGAATTTTTCAGGCTTATACGCAGCAACACTGACTCCTTTTAATCTCGATGAAACGATTAACCATGATGACTTGGCATCGTTAGTGAAGTTCAACTGTGAGAGTGGCTTAGACGGTTTATACGTGGGCGGTTCTACAGCAGAAGCTTTTCTTTGTTCTACTGAAGAGCGGATTCAGACCCTTGAGCTAACAGCAGAAGCTGCGACTGCAGATATGACGTTAATCGCGCATGTAGGTGATATATCGACGAGGAAAAGTGAAATTTTGGCACGCGCAGCAGGGGCGATGCCTTATCAAGCGATTTCAGCGGTCACGCCGTTTTACTACCCGGTGGCATTCAATGAGCTGAAGAAGCATTACAGTGATGTGATTCAAGCTGCGGGTAAACCCATGATTGTTTATAACTTCCCAGCTTTCGCGGGTATGAACCTATCGGGTGATCAAATTAATGAATTGTTGAATATTGATGGTGTTGTCGCTCTTAAGCAAACGTCTGCCAACTTATACCAAATGGAACAAGTTACTCGTCAAAACCCTGAGAAAACAGTATTTAACGGGTTTGATGAAATATTGGCTTCTGGCCTTGTTGCAGGTGCAAATGGTGGTATTGGTTCTACTTATAATATTCAAGCACAGCGAATGATTGATATCCAAGCCGCAATTTTCACGAATAATGCGCAGCAAGCAACAGCCTTGCAACGTGAAGCGAATGTACTGATTGATGCCTTAGTCGGTGCAGGTGTGATTCCTGGCTTGAAATATGTTTTGAAGCAAAAAGGTATTATTCAAAACGAGCATTGCCGCCGTCCATTGAATGTTGTGACTGATGAGCACAAAGCCACCTTGAATGCACTGATTGAGGCGGGTGTATGCTAATTGGCCTAGACATAGGCGGAACAAAGATTGAAGGGGTCTGCCTTGACCCTTCAACGTACACCCTGATCAATAAGGTCAGGGTAGCGACGCCAAAAGATAACTATGCTGCTTTTCTTGATGCGGTTGTATCAACCATTGAAGCGTTATCAAGCGATCAAGCACCTATATCGGTGGGCATAGGTTGTTGTGGTTCGTTGAGTAAAGATACACAGCGTATGCAGGGCTCCAACTTGTTATATCTCAATGGTGAAGACTTCATTGGAGACTTGAAAGAATACATCGCCTTACCGATTGCGATTGCTAATGATGCAGATTGTTTAGCTATTTCTGAGTTTAAATCCGGTGCGGCAAAACATGCTGAAAATTCTTGTATTGCCGTCATTATCGGTACGGGTTGTGGTTCTGGCATTATCATTAATGGTGACGTTGTAACTGGCCTAAATAACTTGGGTGGCGAGATGGGGCACAACCCATTGCCCGGCTATACGCAAGAGCAAGATGGTGAAGCGATTACTTGCTATTGCGGGTCAAAAAATTGTATCGAGTCGTTTTGTTCTGGTACGGGCTTTGAGCGTACCTATGCTGCCAAGCATGTGTCGTTAAAAGCTAAAACTATTTTTGAACAAGCCGAACAAGGTGATGCAGACGCCTTGCAGCATATTGATACCTATACCGATCAACTAGCGCGTTCACTGGGTAGCATTGTAAATGTCATTGACCCAGAGGTTATTGTGCTGGGAGGTGGTATGTCTAACCAAGGCTGTATTTATCCTTTGGTACAAGACAAATTGAGCCGTTACACCTTCAGTAAAGCGGTGACCACCCAAGTGGTGAAAGCGGAACACGGTGATTCTAGTGGTGTGCGCGGTGCAGCAATACTCCCTCAGCTAAAAGGATTGGTCTAATGGCGAAGATCGTCAATGTTCGTCCAGTATTATTGAGTGCGACTTATGGGTTTGAAGGTTGTGCAGAAAATGTTTTGCACTTGCCTAACGGCCTGCGCGGGTGTTCGATGGTCGAAATCACTTTAGATAATGGCGTAAAAGGGCTGGGGGAAGGGTATTTAGGTGTTTTCGCTCCGGATGTATTTAGCAGCATTGCACGTTTGGTCGGCACTGCTATTACGGGGGACGATATTAGTAACGGTTACGGTGCTGTGTTAGCAAAAGCCAAAACTGTTACAGCATATTGGTCGTTACAAGGTGCGGCGCAGCATGTAATTTCTGCAATTGAAATTGCATTGGTGGATGCCTTATCCCGTGTCCGTGAGATTCCTGCAGTAGAACTGTTTGGTGGCAAAAAAGTAGAGTCAATTGCCATGTATGGCTCAGGAGGTGATTCGTTACATCCGCAATATATGGCGCAAGAGCTAGAACAGCTTGCACAGCGTGGTATTCGAACGCTCAAAATCCGCGCACGTCATCATCAAGCGGCTAAGACTATTTGGACCATTGAAGCTGGTCGTCAATATGGCATTCGTGTTGCTGTTGATATGACACAGAACCTTACAATTGAAGGGCAGACCGCCGCGCAGGTCAAAGCTTTTTGTGACCACATTAAACGTGAAACCGGTGAAGAGTTGGTGTTTGTTGAAGAGTGCTTAGGTCTCGACAAACTGACTCAATTGCCTTTGTTAGCTTTACAAGAGGGCATAGCGGTTGCTGGTGGCGAAATTGTGACCACTAAAGAAGAGTTGTTCGACCGTATTGATGCCAATTATTACAACGTGGTGCAACCCGATGCTTCTGTTTTAGGTGGGATTGGCGACACGATTGCTGTTTGTGAATACGCCCAGCAACGTAGCGTGAATCCTGTTGTGCACTCTTGGGGTGGGCCGGTTGCAATGATGGCGAATTATGTAGCGGCGTTTGCCACAGGATGCTCATTGATTGAATATCCGATGCCTCATTTTGAGCTGCGCAATGTTATGTGCAATCTTGAGTCTCGTATTCACGATGGCCACTTCCATTTAGGTGATGATATTGGCTTAGGTGTCACGTTAACCGACGACATTGAGGGGCAATTTCCTCATGCCAACGATGCGCTGTACCACTGTTTTCCAATGGAAGACGGCTTACAACAATTAGAAGACAGTCATCGCCATTGGGTGAAAGCGTAATTTAATCACTCAGTATAAACCTCGTTATTGAATGAGCCGATTAATCGAAGGGTCTTATGAACATTTATATTCATCCTGTATTGAACGAACGTGAAGTGAACTATTTAACACAGCAACTCCCGGCAGGCGTGTCCTGTCACTTTAATGATGGCAGCAATGTGTTTGAGGGGGCTAAAGATGCTGTTATTGCCATCGGTAATATTCCAACAGATTGGATCAATGACATGCCATGCCTGACGACCATCTTATTGGATTCTGTCGGGACTGATAATTTTAATGGTTATGACTGGCCAGAAAACCGCAGTATCACAGTGTGCAACTTACAGGGCTTCTTTTCTGCTCCTGTTGCAGAAGAAATTGTTGCGAATGTCTTGAGTATTTATCGTCAACTCCCTGCATTGCAGACAGCTAAAACGTCAAGCGAGTGGGAAAAAGATGCTATCCGTTTTACTAAACGCCTTGTCGGTGAAGCTGACATCTTGATCTTGGGGTATGGCAGTATTGGTCAGCAAGCAGCTGCCTTGTTCGAAGCGTTTGGGGCGACTATACAATGCTTTGATACGACAGACATGAAAGCAAATGGAAAGAACGGCTTGATTGAAGCGGTGGCGCACTGCGACATTTTAATATCAACCATTCCAGCCACGGATACCACATATAATCTGTTGGACTGTGAAGTGTTCGACAAGATGCGTGCTGGTTCAATGGTAGTTAACGTGGGGCGGGGTCTAGTCGTGAATGAAGATGACTTGGTAGAAAAAGCATTGGCAGACAGCACATTTACAGCTTGTTTAGATGTGACGAAGCAAGAACCTTTGCCAACTCATTCATCGTTATGGACAACACCGAATATACATCTAACCCAACATACTGGTGGTGGATGCGGCAATGAAAATACAAAGAAAATCGACGTGTATGTAAGACAAATTCACCGTTTGTTCAACGGCGAACCGTTACAAAACTGCGTGTCTTTCGAAAGAATTACTATGCAGTAAGAACAGCTCTACCTCTAAAACAATAATGAGAAACACTCTACACAAAAATAAGGACATAACATGAAAAAGCTCTTTACTCTAAGCATGGTTGCTACTGCATTATTTGCTGCCAATGTGTCTGCTGAAACCCAACTGAAAGTGGGCTTCAATGAGGCTTACAATAGCCCTATTTACCACGGTATGGTGACAGCAGCCGATGAACTGAAAAAGATTTCAGGCGGAGAGATGACGTTACGCCTTTATGAAGGTGGGCAACTTGGTAATGTTCATGAAATGCTAGAGCAAGTGTCATTGGGCGAGTTAGATATGTCGATGCAAGTCTTCGGTGGCTATGCACAATACCTACCTCGTTTAGGTGCATTAGAAACGGCGTACCTTGTACGTGATTATAAACATCTATCTGCAATATTCGATAGCCCGTGGGGCATGGAAGCACGTAAAGAGCTTGAAACAGAGTTTGATCTTAAGCCTATTGATAGCTGGTTCTTTGGTGTGCGAGAAACGACCTCTAACCGTCCGATTAATTCCATTAATGACATGAAAGGCATGAAGCTGCGTACGCCGAACGCGAAAGCCTTGATCGATTATGCAAAAGGTGTCGGAGCAATCCCATCGCCAATTGCTTATGCAGAAGTGTACTTAGCGCTACAAACAAATGCCGTTGATGGTCAAGAGAACCCAATTTCATCTATTGAAGCGATGAAATTCTATGAAGTACAGCCTTACCTCGCAATGACTAACCACGTGGTGCAGGACCAGACAATCTCTATCTCGGGTGCACGTTGGAATAGCCTGTCTAAACAAGAGCAAGATTGGTTAATGAAAGCGCTTGCGGTTGGAGGGGAGGAAGCAGAAAAATTAATTGTAGAAGGTACAGAAAAAGACTTGGCGGCGTTTAAAGAAGCTGGTGTAACAGTCACTTACCCAGATTTAGCCCCATTCCGTGTAGCGATGAAGCCGTACTATGCGAAATTAGATAAGCAGTTTGGCGATAACTTCACGCAAACGCTGATTGATACACAATAACGCTGCTTGATACAGCTGCTCAATAATACTGAGTAGGGTGGTAGCCTCATGATGCTGCCGCCCGTTTAATGGTGATGGAAAATGAAAAATATTATAAGAAAAATGGAACTGATAGAGAAATACATTTCAGTTTCACTGTTTATTGCAATGTTACTGGTACTGACGGTTCAGATCGTGAGCCGCTATTTTTTTTCAATTGCAATTCCCTGGACTGAAGAGTTATCTCGTTGGCTATATATCTACATTATTTTTGTAGGAGCCAGTGAAGCGGTATCCCGTCGAGATCATATCGCAATTGACATTGTTCCAAATCGTTTGAGTGAATCAGCTAATTACGTGTTAGATATTATGATTCACTTGGTTTTTGCGGCTACCTCTGTCGTTATTATTTACCGTGGCTATTTATTTGCTCAACGTATGGATCGTTTAGGCTCTATCACAATGGATGTGCAAATGTCCGTCTTGTATATGGCTGTTCCACTGGGCTTCACCTTAATTCTGATTAAGTCCTTGTTGAATGTCGGTACCTCTTTCGCGGCATTACAGGATATGCGCGTGAACAAAAAGCAACTTTCCCCATTAATGAAAACTGCGGATAAATAGGGATTTATTATGTTAGGTATTTTTTCTGGCTGGGGAGCACTGTTAGCTGTCGGTATGCCCGTTGCTTTCACGCTGTATGTTGTCTCCATTGCTTATTTACTTTTGAATACGGGGATAGCACTGTCTCCACAAAAAATCATTTCTGGCTTGAACTCATTTCCATTGTTGGCTGTGCCTTTTTTCATCTTCAGTGGCTTATTAATGAATTCGGCAGGTATTACCGACAAGATGTTCAATTTTGCCCGTAACTTAACAGGTCACTTCACGGGATCGTTAGGGCACGTAAATATCTTGGCAAGTTTGTTGTTCTCGGGTATGTCAGGATCTGCCCACGCAGACGCAGGTGGTCTAGGGCAGCTTGAAATCAAAGCAATGCGTGATGAAGGTTATGACGATGGTTTTTCGGGAGCGATCACTGCCGCATCGAGCGTGATAGGTCCATTGATGCCACCGAGTATTCCAATGGTGATTTATGGGGTGATGTCTGGCGCGTCAGTCGGTGCTTTGTTCCTTGCGGGGATTGTACCTGCACTATTATGCAGTGTCTCTTTGATGGTGATGGTCTATATCATTGCAAAAAAGAAGAACTATAAGGTTTACCCGCGTGCGTCGATGAGGATGATTTGCTCTTCGTTTAAAGAAGCATCTTTGGCTTTACTGACACCAGTTATCATCATTGGCGGTATTTTCTCGGGCATTGTAACGCCAACAGAAGCCGCTGTTGTAGCATCACTGTATGCCATGTTTCTCGGCTTCTTTGTCTACAAAGAACTGACGTTAAATACCTTGGTGCGTTTGATTCATGAAACAGTGAACACATCGGCTGTGATTGGATTCTTGATTGGTGGTGTGAGCTTATTTGGCTATCTGATTATTAAAGAAGATATCCCGATGAAAGCTGCTGAGCTGTTTTTACAAGTAACAGATTCACCAATTGTTTTCTTGTTAATGGTTTCTGTGATGCTGTTTATTCTGGGGGCTTTCATTGAAACTTTAGCATTACTATTGATTCTGGTTCCGATTCTACTGCCAATTACTGTGCAGTTGGGGATAGATCCTGTGCATTTCGGTGTGGTTGTGGTCTTGAATATGATGCTCGGGATTTTGACACCACCGATGGGGGTATCACTCTTTGTGGTATCTAAGGTCGGTAACATTCCTTATGAAACCTTGGCGCGTTCAGTCATTGTGTTCTTAATCCCTCTGATTGTTGTCTTGCTACTGATTATCTTCTTCCCGCAGCTTGTGTTGTTTTTGCCTAACATGTTGCTTTAAAACGATATAATAGAATTACCTGTATTTGACTTATAAGGCGGAATCCCAAGTTCACCGTGTGTTTGTAACTGACGATACACGGTGACGACTTGATAGAAATTTTCGATTCCAATATTCATTTAAAAATAATCCAAATGACAGTGAGGATGGCAGTTAACCTGCTAATACATCATGATTTTAACAACGATTCCTACCATTACCGCCAACACCAGGCCTTCAGCGCTTGAGCGTATTATTCTCGATGTGATGTCACGTGATCCTATGCAGTTTGCTACAGGTATCAATGCGATCGACGGCGAGAATGTTTTCGTTAATCGAATCAGTGGTACGACAAAGCAAGTGGATGACGCATTGTCCGAAATTCATAGCCGCTATATTGATGTCCATATTGTGTTAGTAGGGTATGAACAGTATGCCGCACCTCTCGCTACCGTAGATGTGGATAATGTGCCTCATTTTAATGTTGAGAACGATGCTGCACTACAAGCGGATATTGCCAATGAGCAAGTATTCACCTTGATGGAGCATCAATGCGTCACTTTCTTCCCTGGCGAATGGCATAGACCGATGCTTTGCGTTGAAACCCCCAGCTCCATTGAAAAAATCGTGATCAAAGTTAAGGCGGATTGGCTATGAAGCTGAAGGAAAGCACAGTAACTATTAAAGGTAATTGGGCAACGTTATTGCTGCCAATAGAAAATGAAGCCATCAATTATATGTTGCTGGCAGAGCAGATCGATTATTTCATTGCAGCTGGCGTGGATGGTATTTATTCCAATGGGACTGCTGGAGAGTTTTATACCCAAACTGAAGAAGAGTTCGAGCGTATCAGTGAGTTGCTTGCGACGAAATGCAGTGCTGTTGGTATGCCGTTTCAAATTGGTGCATCTCATTGTCATCCACAAGATGCGGTGAGGCGTGCGCAATTTGCAGCAACTTTGCAGCCAACTGCTATTCAAGTGATCTTACCTAATTGGTTTCCGTGTAATACTCAAACTGCATTGATCTTCCTCCGAAAAGTGGAAAGTGTGTGTCAAGGTGTCCCCATTATTTTATATAATCCTCCTCATGCTAAAGTGTGTTTAACCGCGGAACAACTTCGTATTATGTTTGATGAGATTGATACCGTAGTTGGTTTTAAGCTGCCAAGAATTACTGATGAAATCGTTGCTACAGGATTACCGAAAAAGGCATCTATTTTTGTTGCTGGTCATTTTCTTGCGACCGATGCGTATGTTGGAGCAAAAGGTGCGTACTCAAATGTGTGTTGCTTAGGCCCGAAAGCAACACAAACATGGACTCAGCAGTGTTTGATGTTAGATCCACAAGCGCTTGAAACCGAACAACGTATACAGCAATTCATGAACGAAGAAATTGCGCCGTTTATACTTGAAGAAGGGTACTGTAATGCAGCTGTCGATAAGTTTATGGCTACGATGGGAACATGGAGCGGCATTACACCAACTATGCGATTTCCATTCGAGAGTGTACCAGTGGAATGTTTGAAAAAAGCGCGGCAAGCACAAAAAGCATTGATTCCTGGTTTTGACCGGTAAAGTTTTAAGATATTATGCACTTAACACAGCAATGTGCTAATAAGGATTGGTTATGTCAACGCTTGACAATTTAACGCTGAAACCCCTAAAGAAGGTTAAACTTTCGGATTTCGTCACTGATGAAATCGAAAAATTAATCTTAGATAACACGTTTAAAGAGGGTGATGTTTTGCCTTCAGAAAGAGAGCTTATGACTGCGTTTGGCGTGGGGCGTCCGTCTGTTCGTGAAGCTTTGCAAAAGCTGTCTCAAAAAGGCTTAGTTGAAATCAATAGTGGCGAAAAGACACGTGTTACTCGTCCTTGTACTCAAACGATCGTTAGTGGCCTATCAGGTATTGCTATTGGTCTATTGTCGCAAGATAAAGAGAAGATGCAGTTCGAACATCTCAGGCAATTGTTTGAAATCTCTGTGGTACGTGAAGCTGCTCGAGTCAGAACTGAAGAAGATGTTGAAAAGCTTTCTGCTGCGTTAGAAAACAACTTGGCACAAGTCGATAATTATGATCGTTTTATCGAAACGGATATCGCATTCCACCGTACGATTACTGAAATTTTGGGTAATCCAATGGTGACAACGATTTATGAATCCTTAGTGCAGTGGTTGATTCGCTCGCGTAACCCAGAAACGTTTGCCAAGTTGCATCAAATCAGTTGCGAGCATCATGTGGAAATTTTCAAAGCCATTCAGCAGGGTGACCCTGACCTTGCTGAACGTGAAATGCGTCATCACCTCGATAATGTGATGAATAACGCGTAATAGCACTCAAAAAAACACCAATACTGTTTTGACGCATATTGGTGTTTTCCTTTACTCCTAAAGGCTTTGTTACAACGTTATAGCAATATTACCTTCAAATACCTTGCGACTTCTTCTTAACTATCTACTTATACCATCTTTGATGGAACCCTCATCAGTGTATTTCCTTATCATTTGGATTGATTTTTTTGCTCTGCTTTATTGGTTTTATCAATGCCCGCTTTGCTATGCATACGTCTTCTTAATGTCTTGATTTGGATCAATAATGCAAATAATAATGATTTTCATTGCTGCATTTACATTTAGAAACATGTAGAATGCGAACTATTCTCGTTTGATGGATATAAAAAACGATTTAGGCATCAAGCTTGCTCAATGAGATGAAAAAATAAAAAGGATAAAACGTGAAGAAATCAATTCTTAGTATCGCTATTACTGCTGCAGTGTTTTCGTCAGCAGTGAGTGCTACAGCTCAAGTGAAAGTATTAGATAAAACCCATGAACCAGCAGGTAACTTTTTAGCCTATACCGAGTTTGAGCTTTCGGGTGAGCCGTTAGCTGAATCTCTTGGTTTAGATTTGGATGTACTTGATCCAAATGTCGCTGATGATCCAACACCTTTTGATTTTGCTGCTGGTATCGAGAGTTATGAATACTCAGAAGAGGCGATGTACGCACTGAATTATCAGTCAACAATGGGGCCGCACCTAGTGAATGGGCCTGTTAACCGTGCTCGCGGCGGCAAGATGTCAGATCTGGGTAAGCGTGTTATCGAGATGGCAGCAGCTGTAGGTTTCCCTGCTAGTGAAATTCCTCAGAACATGTACCCGATTTCTATTCCATATGTATCTGGTAGCCCTGAGTTTGCTCAAAAGCCTGATGTAACCACGGTAAATGGTGACGAAGTTGAAATAACTACTGCCAAAGGTAACAGCAAAACAGTACAGACAGTGGTACCTGCTTATTTCCGTGATTATAAATCGTTAGCTTGGAATGAAGCGTCATTCGATAAGTCATTCAGCCCTGCAGCAACTGGCGGCATTCTTTTAAAAGAAGTGATGTGGGCACAAGATTTCTTAGGTGGCATGCACGTAACAACGACTGATGAAGAAGTTGAAGCTGAATCTGCAAAAATGGATTTAGACGGCAAGCATAGCTTGGGTGTTTCTGCTGCCGATGGCTTTAACGGCATGATGCTGACAGAAATTTCTATCGATAAGCTATTGATTATGCAGCAACAGCTTGGATTCGATGGCAAAAAACTGGGTGTAGCATTCGGTCCTGATTATGATCCAGCTAAGGGACCAATTTGGTTTGCACATAAAGTGGCTGTTACAGAGGGGTCTGACAATGGCGTGAACTCTATTGCAAGCTTGAGTGTTACTGATGGCTCATCAACGCTGCGTGATACGTGGTCGGCATTGTGGCCTGTTTCTGAGTTCTTCGCTTTCAGTGATCAACGTACAGCAAATAGTGCGCAAAATCCTGCATTCTTAGCTGTGTTCGATGGTGCTCCTTTTGCTGCATCACCAGCGGTAAACACTGATTCGAATGATAAGAATGATGTAGTTGCGGATGATGCATTCTCGTTGGCAAACAACATTTCCAACTTACTCTTCAAGAACATTGCAGCATTGCATTACAACAAAGAGAAAGGCACCTTAGTTACAGAATACAAAGACGGTAAGCAAGGTAATAAGGTAGATACTTACGACGCTGCATACTCGCTTGTTGCTCTGTCTATTTACCAACGCGCGAAAGATGCTTTACCGGTTGGTTACGCTTCAGCTGATTCAGGTAATGTCGATCTGAAAACAGATGCAGGCAAGCAAGCTCTTGCGATGATTAAAGGTCAGGCTGATTTCATTATTAATCAATTAGTTGATAAAGATGGTCTTGTGTTCGATGGCTTGACGTTAGGTAAAGCCAATACACACAGCAAAGATAAATCACTTGATGCACAATTTGCTGCAATTCGTGGTCTTGTAGCCGCTTACCTTGCAACCGATGATGTGAAGTACAAGCAAGCAGCTCGTTCTATTTACCTTGCCGTTGATAAGAACATGTTTGATAAGGGTATCAATACATGGGCAACTGTGCCGGGTAAAGCGACAATTCATACGCCTTATACCGAAGCTGCAATTTCAGGTGGTTTACGTGAAGCGATTCTTCACCTAAAAAATGAAGAAGGTGAAAATGAGCCAGCACTAGAACTAACAGCACTAACGGATCGCTATGTTAGCTGGTTCCGCACTGTTATTAATGGCGGAATGCAAATGGCTGAGTGGATGGGCGATTCTGGTGAAAACCAAGTGAAAGGTAGCCAATCAACTGATACCGATGAAGATGGTGTACCACAAATTATTGCCGCTGGCGGTAAGTTTGGTACAGCAATGACAATGGCTAACAAGGCTAGCGTTGAGTAATCAATAAAGCGTGTTAGTTACCCATTTAGGCAGCGATCATAAATCGCTGCCTTTGTCGTTTTTGTTCATTATCGCGCAATGCTCTGTATTGCAGTGAATGGGTTGTTGTTATGTCGATATCTGTAATGTCAGATCATAAACCTACTATGAGCCGCCTTAGTCAGTGGTGGCAACATTTGGCTTATCACCATAAATGGGCTGAATCGTTACTTTATTTGATGTTTTTTAGTGGATTACTGCTGTGGGATACGATCAACACCAGTTGGCAAGTCGAACGTTGGACATTGTTATTTCACATGCTTGTTGGCGTTACTCTATTTTCGATTGTGGTAGGGGCTTTTTGGGCTGCCCACCGTCGACTAATACAATCCAGCAAAAAGCCATTCCTGCGTCAAACAGGTACTGCGATTGAGTGGTTGCTTATTGCTTGCAGCCTTAGTGGTTTTTACTTGTTTTTCTATGGTACGCCGGGGAATACCTTGGGCGTGATTATTCAAAATGTACACTTTTACTCATCTTGGCTGTTAGCACCATTAGTGTTTCGACATGCGATGCGTTGGAGTGTCATGAACATTAAAAAATACTTAATACGATGAGAGCCGAAAAGGCCGAATTAAATCACATGTATTTATAGTGAGGAATTCATGTTACCCAGTTTTTTAATTACCCTTCGCGAAGGGTTAGAGGCATTTCTATTAGTAGGTATCGCTTTGTCGTACCTAGCAAAATTAAATGCACGACATTATAACAAGTACATTTATTTAGGGGCATTTGTTGGGCTACTGCTTTCTTTAGCTGTTGCTGTAGTGTTCCAAGTTGTTGTTGATCAGTTTAGTAACGAGCTATACCGTAACTATTTGATGGCTGGCATTTTGATTTTTGCCACCATCGTTTTGACGTATATGGCGATTTGGATGCAGCGCCAAGCAAAAAACCAAGTTGCTCAAATGCAAAAAGAGCTAACAGATATGGTCAGTACCGGTAATTTATGGGGATTGATCTTATTATCAACGTTAGCAGTATTGCGTGAAGGCTTTGAAACTATTCTATTTTTCTCTGCATTAATGTATTCAAGCATGGGAGAATTCAGCACTCAAGATGCACTTATCGGGGCTATTGCTGGGCTAGTGTGCGCATTGTTATTGGTATGGGTAATGCTAAAAGGTACCCGTAATGTACCGTTACGCTCGTTTTTCCGCTGGACAAGCTTATTCATCATTATCATTGCGGCAGGTCTATTGTCATCGGCGATCAACATGCTGCAAGCCGCTCATATACTTCCTATTCTTCACGCCCAGCTTTTTGATATTTCACACATCTTAGATGACCGTGGTGTATTTGGTACTTTCTTACGAGCACTATTTGGCTATAACTCATCACCAGGGTTACTACAGCTAGTAGTGTGGGGCGGTTACATGTCCACTTTCACCTTTTTCTGGCACCGAGGTTACAAACAAGCATGAGTCATTTAGAAAAAAAGCATATTGCCGTACTCGGTGCAGGACCAGCAGGTTTAATGGCTGCGTGGGAATTAGTGGAAGCAGGGTATCAAGTTACCATTCTTGATCGTGATGATCATGTTGGTGGAATGTGTGCGACTCAGACATTTAAGGGTGAGCATGGTGACTATCGCTTTGATTTCGGCGGACACCGCTTCATAACAAAGAATCCTAAATTGCTATCGTTTGTTGATGAACTAATGGGTGACGATTTACTTTTTGCACAACGTAAAAGTGTGATTCGTTACCGTGGACGCATTTACCAGTACCCGCTTGCCTTACTTGATTTAATTAAAAATGCACCGTTACCTTTGTTGGTTGGCGGTGCTATTGATCTGGGCAAACAATTATTCAAACCGAAGCCACAAGACCAATCAACCGTTAGCTTTGCACAATGGATAGAAAGTCGCTTTGGTACTACGTTGTATAAAAACTTTTTTGAAGGCTATACCGCAAAGCTATGGGGGATCGATCCGGCGACATTATCAGGTGATTGGGCATCTCAACGAATCAGTCTAATGGATTTAAAAGACGTTGCTCGCCGTTTATTACCGGGGCGTCGTTCGTCGGTACGTACATATGCTCGTCAGTATCGTTACCCAAAACTGGGATTTGGACAACTATATACACGCTTAGCAGAAGAGTTAGAAAAAAAAGGGGTTGAGATTGTTCTGAATAGCGATGTTTGTGGCGTAAAAGTGAATGTAGATAACCAGATAGAAGCCATTGAATATCAACATGAAGATACGGTGAAAACGCTGGCGTGTGATCAGGTTATATCGACATTGCCATTGTCGCTGATGTGTAAGTTAACAGGCTTCGACAGCGAGTTGACGTTCAGATCATTGCGCTTTCTTAATATGCCGATGGAGGTTGAAAATGTTTCTGATAATACATGGCAGTATTTGTCTGACCCAGAAATCTTGGGCACGCGACTACAAGAACCTAAACGTCGTTCATCTTTCATGTCTCCTGAAGGGCGTACTTCCGTCATGATCGAGATCCCATGTGATAAAGGTGATGACGTGTGGAATATGCAGGGTGACCAGCTGCAGCAACGAGTATTGAAGGATCTTGAAACCTTGGGTGTCGACCCTAAGCATGCAACGAAGGAATATTTCACTTCTTATACCGAGCATGCCTATCCATTAATGGACATGACTTATCAAGCTAAACGCGAAAAGGCCATTACTCATTTGTCGCAGTTTGACAACCTGATCATGACTGGTCGTCAGGGAACGTTCCGCTATATCTTCACCGATACAGCAATGGAAATGGGCATGATGGCAGCAGAATCGATTATTGATGGTGTTGATCGACGACGAGAAATTTTCGATTTTCGTAATGAAAAAACCGTGATTGAAGTGCAAAGCGTGGCTTAAAGCCATGCCTTGGTACAAGGAGAAATAGATGAAACTAATCATATCTGCACGTGTATTACGCTTATGCTTCGTTGTTTGTGTTGGGCTGATGACCAGCACAGTAAGTCAGGCGTATTCCTACGCGGCTGCAGGGAAAGAACCTGTTATTGATGGGCGAGAAACCATCATGCAGGCACTGGCTAATAATGATTTCGCGACGGTTAAATCGACTGTTGATGGTTTGAACGACGAATTTACTTATTTACTGAATGAACACCAAGTAGATTTAATGACCCCCATGACACAAGCTTTGGCTGAAAAAGATGCAGCTAAGGTGGAGTTGGTGATGGATCACGCCGTATTTGAAGAGATCGTTCGTCGATTAGATGGAGCAGAAAATAACTTGGCTGATTATCAGGTAGCGAAAGTGCTAGTGGTGAAAAGTAAGTTGTTTCTTGATTTGCTGTTACCCAAGCTTGATGACACCCAACGACAGCAAGCTATGTCGGCAATTCAAGGAGTATTGAGCGCGATTGGTAACCCTGGAGTATTCGGGGTTGGTCAAGCACCCGCTGATCCGGCGGTATTTAAACAGCAACGTGATTTGTTGATAAATGCAATTAACCCATTGAATGAGTGATTGATGTACCACTCATTATTAGCCACTAACAAGCTGAATACAACGCCATATAATCTTCGTTATTTGATTATTATGGCGTTGGCATATGTGCTGTGGTGGGGGTGGATTCGCAGCTTTCCGATGGCGTTAACCAGTGATGATGCGCTGAATTTCTCACGGGGTGTTGTGCGTTTTTCGGTGTTGGAGTTTCGTCCTCATTTTCCTGGTTATCCGGCGTTTATCGGTTTTGCTCGAATAGCCGCGATTTGGGTTGATGCAACGATTGCTCCTATCTGGGTTTCATTATTGTCAGCGATGATGATCCCCGTACTGGTTGCTCGTTTAGTGTTAGTGCTTTGTGGTTCATGGGCGGCTGCAACTTTGGGGTGTTTGCTGGCATTGGGGCAGCCGCTGCTTGCGTCGATAGCACTCAGTGGGCTGTCTGATTCAGCAGCAATCATGTTGTTTCTTATGGCTGTAATTGCAGCAATGCAACAGAAAAATGGGTGGGTTGGTTTGTGGCTAGGTTTAATGCTGGCGACACGTCCGTCTTATATGCCGTTAGCCGTCACGATGTTATTCGTACCATGCTTGGGTGATCGTACGAGTTCTACAATACGTGCATATTTACAAGCTGGTGTTGTTATCGCTTTTATTGGCGTAAGTTGTTTGCTTTTTATTTGGGCGCACGATGGCGCTGCTTATTTCGAAGAAGGACGACGTTTTACGTTAGGGCATTTTTCTATTTGGGGTAATACCGCAGAAGGGAATACAAACAGCCTTCATCAATGGTACGTATCTTTAAATACGGGCTTTGGTTGGGTTGGTGTCGGGTGTGCTGCTTTATCGTTGTTTTACGCGATGTATAGCGGATTCTTATCAAAGTTTGGCTTGAAGGCTAGCCTGTCAGCATTGCAAGGAATAAAGCAAAAACTAGCGTTAATTGCAGCTATTGCTGGCATGTATTGGCTTTGGGTAACTGTGGGGCAAAACCCTGATAACTTAAGACACTGGGCACCTGTTCTATTTGTGTTTTTAGTTGTCTTTTCGGTTCAATTAGCCTTATTAGCGCATAGCGATAAGGCTAATAAAATGTTGATAAATCCAGCGTATATTTGTGCTGTTGGTGCTGTTTTGTATTGTTTATCGCTAGGTTATCCAACATATTCATCGGTACAGCGGCAAGCACCGATTCAACAAGCGATAGTTTGGATTAAAGCGTACCCGCAAGTAAATGTTGTGGGCACCAACTACAGTGTAAACCTATTGCGTGATCAGCTGGCGAGCTATTCAATCTACGACATGTATTACCCCAGCAGTAAATGGGCATTACGAGCAGCGGCGAAACAGGCACCTAAGAGTGCTTGGCGATTATCAGGAACACGATTAGACCAGCAGACGTTGGTTACGCAGTTCCTCCCAAGATTTATTGGTGAAAGACGTCTTTTTTTATATCAAATTAGTCAGTGACTCAGCTTACTGGCTTGAAGAAATGTGAGTGGATAGGCGAATGATGTTAAGTAGTAAATATAAGCCTGCAAAGCAACTTTTTCTGTTGATGTTAGTGCTGTTGAGTCAATCGGTATTGGGCTCTGAGAAAAGCAGCTCAATGTTGTTTAGTCAGGAAAAAACACTAATTATTAGCGCTAATTTTGATGCCGGCAGTGTCAGCATTCTTGATCGAAAAACGGGTGCGCTGGTCAATGAATCAACCATTGGTCGAGACATTCGACGCATTGCGCTGACCAATGATGGCAAATTGTTATTGGCGACTGATTATTTAAATGATCAGGTTGTTCTTCTTGATGCTAAAACATTACAAACTAAACAAGTAACAGCTGTATCTTCCCGTCCTTTTGGGGTGGTATTTGATGCGTTGAACCAGCAATTTTATGTAACCAGTTTTGAACGCGATAAATTGTTAGTCATTAATCGACAGGGAGAGATCACGCAAACGCTTGAGACAGCATCAACACCTCGTGGCCTTGCTCTGACGGATGATGGTCGCCTGCTGGTGACGCATTCGCTGTCTGGTCAGGTTTCTATTTATGATGTAACCAAGAAACAGCCTAAATTGACTAAAACGATTCAATTAGTGGATAGTGAGGCCGACTCGGTTAAAACAAACCCTCAGGGCAAACCTCGTTTACTTGATAACATTGTAATTTCTCCTGACGGTACTCAGGCTTGGTTGCCTCATGTCTTGTGGTCGTTCGGGCATGACTTTCAGTTTCAGTCGACAGTCTTTCCAACGATTTCTCTTTTAGACCTGACGGTTGGCGATGAACATGAAATCATTGATGAGCGTAAGCAGTTATTTAAGCAAATTAATATAATAGAAAGTGGCAACCGAGTACGTATTGTCTCTAACCCACATGATGGCGCCTTTACCGATGATGGTAAAAAGGTCATTTTCACCCTTGCTGGCTCAGAAGACCTGATGGTGTTTGATTTATCGCGCCAAGGTAAGAAGAACAAAAAACGTCACCGTCGTAAGAAGTTTCAAGGTGGGGTTAAAGCAATTCAAATATACCGTAATGTGCCGGGTAATAACCCAAGAGGCCTATTGATTAATGGACGAGAGCTTTATGTACAAAACGCGATGTCATTAGATATTGCTAAGTTTGATACTGGGGCTGCGGGCCCATTTGCCAAGGTTAAATTAACGCAAGCCAATTTTGCTGATTTGGTAAAGGCAGATCCACTACCGAAGCAACTGCGTGAAGGTAAAACATTATTCAACAGTGCCAATATGGCTGATTCACCAAACTTCCCAATGGCGGGAGATTTTTGGATGAGCTGTAATTCTTGTCATTTGGATGGCTTTAATTTTACTAATCGTCAGTTAATGGAAGATGGTAAAAAAGATCGGTTTAGCAACGCGGTGACGGGTCACGTCGATGTCAGAAAGATGATTGCAGGTGATGTCATTGGTGCATATATCGACATTATTCAAAAGACACAGGGCGGAATGGGCGGTGATCCAAGAGAGGATGCTTTACCTCTTATCAGCGTAGAAAGCCCGCCACTTGAAGCGGCGAAAATGATGTCTGCATTGAATGAGTATGTTCGGGCTCCTGAAAACTTACCTTATCTTTCAACATGGCTTCGACTTGATGATAAAAAACGTTATACACACCCTGACGAATGGGTGAACTCGGCAGAGTGTGCTGATTGTCATACTACCATTTATGACCAGTGGGCAGATTCTAACCATGGTATGAACATGGATCATCCGTACTATCGGTTCCAAGAAGATGTTGCTGCACAAAGCGAAGGGGAAGAGTTCCGGGTACTTTGCCGAGGTTGCCATGCACCGCAAATGGTGATTAACAACGATACGAAAGCGTTGTCAGGTTTTGGCGATATGTACAGTAAAGGTGGACAAGATTTAAAAGAAGCATTCGCACATGGAAAATCTGTGAGTGAACGTGGAACAGGGTGTGTTTTCTGTCATCGGGTAACCAAAGCTGAAAATGCTGGTGGTAATACAGATATGACCGTTAACATTAAAGATCGCGAGAGTTATGTCTTTGAAGATGCAAAAAATAGCATGCTGAAATGGTTGTCTGAAAAACAGATTAATGCACTTCCAGCGAAGCATAAAGCATCGTATTCAAATCCTGATTTGTACCAGAGTTCGTTATACTGCGCGACATGCCATAATGAATTTACAACAGGTCAGGGGGCAAATGTTAACGACAACTTTGGTGAGTGGCTGGCATCACCTTTTAATGCACCCGATGATCCGAAGAAAAATAAAACCTGTATCGATTGCCACATGACCCAAGATGTAACTGATTTCGATAATCGCGTTGGTGGTCAATCAACAAATGATGGACCAGTAAAATCGAACTTACGTTCACATCACCTAGTAGGAGGGAACTATTACTTCACTGGGATGCGTAATCCAGAACACAAGAAAATGAGTATCGACATACTTAAAACGGCATTGACCCTTTCAGTAGACAAAGATGGTAATCAACTTGTCGCTAATGTCACCAATGTTAACTCAGGGCATGACATGCCGGGTGGGGCAAGGCGACAGGTTTGGCTGGAAGTTATCGCGACTGATGTAAATGGTGAAATTGTATATACCAGTGGTGTAATGAAAGATGGTTATATACCGAAAGATGCGCGTAAATTCATTAAAGTTGGTGTCGATAAAGACGGCAAGCCTGTCGGTTTACGTTTTTGGCGCTATGTGAAAATTGGTAAAGATACGAGAATTAAGTCGGGTGAAACGCGTAGCGAGCGCTTTGAATTACCGCAAGACATTCAATATCCCATCACAGTGTCAACGCGTGTTCTTTATCAAGTCTTTGCAAAGGGGCTTACAGAGAAGGTGCGTAATGCATATCCAGGTGAAAATATTCCAGATCCAGAAGTGATCGAGTTGGAAAAAGTTGTGAAAACGTATAATCAAAACTGATCAGTTAGGGATGATATGATCAGTTGAACGAACGTTGTTAATGTTAAAAGCCGAGTATATTCAATATACTCGGCTTTTTTATCACGTATGAACAAGTTATAGTCGATTGTATGACTCGACCAAGTCGAACAGCGCACGACCACGAGTGGACTTTCATCTCCAGCAAGCTTTTGTCCCATTGTGTTTCAATGTAATTACTCAGTAGCAGGAGAAGGAAGCCAGTTTGGTATACTATTTTTTATAGACAAGTACCTATCAATTTCAGGTATCACCAGAAATAATTAGCAGATAGAAGCAGAATTGGTTATTCAACGTTAAAAAAGGAAGTTTAATAAATGTCTGTGTTCCAACGTATTAATATAACCATATTTTTCGTCGCTATTCTCACTGGGTGCGCATCACTTCCCAAAGAGATTAATCATCCTAATGAGCCTGTAGTCATGCCATTAACGAGTACATTGTCCGAATTGAGTGACATTTATCAGCTTCAACAGCCTACACAAGAAACGAGTGCGGTTCTGCTGCAAGATACAGGCTGGGACGCATTGGCTCAGCGGTTGGCATTAATCGAAACCGCCGAACACAGCATTGATATTCAATATTACATATGGAATTCAGATGCTTCGGGTCACTACCTAGCAAACCGTTTAATAGCGGCAGCAGATCGTGGGGTTAAAGTCCGTGTAATGCTGGATGATATCAACCTTAATGAACGAGAAGATCTGCTAGTAGCCCTTGATTCTCATCCTCAAATAGAGATCCGTGTATTCAATCCGATCCCAACTCGTCGTGGCGTCACAAAGTGGCTAAATTTCTTAGGTGATTTTTCTCGTCTAAACCGCCGCATGCACAATAAATCATTTACCGTTGATGGTGCTTTTTCCATTGTTGGTGGGCGTAATATCGGTGATGAATATTTTGATCTTTCTGATGAAATCAATTTTCGTGACCGCGATGTATTGGTTATGGGCTCGGTGGTCACCGATATTCAAGCTAGTTTTGGAGAATACTGGGACAGCCGTTGGTCTTACCCTGTCGATTTACTGGGAGGTGAAGTCGCACCATATAAGCCAGTGTTAGATGCGATTGCCGCGCCTAGTTACAAGAATTATCCCGCCTTGCCAGAAGGAAGTAAGACAGCAAATCGATTCTTAAAAGATTTAATGGATAAAATGATCTGGGTTCAAACTCGTTTTGTTTCTGACCGACCAGTACCTGTCGATGAAGATAACACCAGTGAACCGAAGGCGACTGCCAGAGTATTGGCTGAATTAGCTCGTGAATCTGAGCAAGAAATATTATTGGAATCTGCATATCTCATATTTGATGATCGTCAATTAGAAGAGGTGCAGGAATTGACCAGAAACGAAGTGCAGATAAAAGCATTGACCAATTCAATGGCTTCGAATGACCTAGTTACTAACCACTCAGGCTACGCAGGTCGACGTCAGGATATGCTTGAGCACGGCATACAGTTGTTTGAGCTGAAACCAGAGACGAGTTTATGTGAAGAATCTACTCGAGACTTATCCAAATGCGCCCCGACCTTAGCTTATGGTCTTCATGCTAAGTCTGCTGTTTTTGACAGACGCGTGGCTAGCATAGGCTCTTTTAACTTCAACTTACGTTCAACCTACCTTAATACCGAGTCTATTCTAGTTATTGAAAATCAAAGTGTGGCTGAAAGTCTTGCTGATGATATAGATCAGGCGATGAACGAGGATAATAGCTGGCGTTTGAAGTTACAAGAAGGCGAAGTCCGTTGGTATTCCGGTCAAAAAAGTTGGGAAAGCGAACCAGAGACAGGTCGATGGGAGCGATTTCAATCACGCTTCTTACAGTTATTGCCAATAGAGAAGTACTTGTGAAATAAGCTATATAGCTAACTCGCTAAGGTACTATCAACCTAACAATCTCCGCATCATGGTAATCTGTACTATTAATGCTAGGTACACAATTAAGCGGATTTTCCATACATGAAATAATTCATTCGTTGCTAATTGAGTAAAAGCTGTGACACATTTTTGCCCCTAAGTAACTTAGAACTAAACGTTATTCACTCTATTTATCTGGTTTTTCGATATCGACACGAATATAAAAAGCAAAAGTTACCCGATCTCAAAAATTGATAGAGTTTGTATCTATTGCACCGTAATAATTTTATATTATCATTTTTATAAGTAATGATAATTTCAGGAAATTAAAAGATAATCATATACTCACCCCATCAAACGAACAATGAATCAATTATCTGAATCTGGGGCAAATTATGAAAATGAATCATGTCGGTATTATGGTGGGTGACATGGATAAAGCTGTTGAGTTTTATACCAATGCTCTTGGCCTTAAAGTAGTAATGGGCAATACCAAAGTTGAAGAAGAGCGCAAAACAGCAATCGGTAGAATGTGTGTAGCCGTTTTTGGCGAAGGTTTTAAAGGCTTTAACATTGCACATCTAGTCACTACTGATGGTATTGGTGTTGAGCTATTTGAAATGAAAGAGCGCCAAGAGCGTCACGACGTTGATTTCTCTCGAATCGGTATTTTCCACTTCTGCCTTCAAACTGATGACTTCCATGGTGTTATTGAACGCACCGAAAAATTTGGCGGTAAAGTACGCATGGATATTATGCGTTATCACCCAGAAGATGATAGCAATCAAGCCCAAATGGTGTATCTAGAAGACCCGTTCGGTAACCTATTTGAGCTTTACTCGCATACTTATGAAGAGACTTATGCGTCTGAGTATGAGTAATTAATAACGCAAAGAACAATGATGAGGGTTGGCCATAGTGCCAGCCCTTTTTTGGGTTAGAGTAAAAAATAAATCATATTCTGTTAATATAATTTTGAGATAGTAGTGCAATATTACAGACAACGAATTGTTCTCATTTTACTCTTTCTTTATCCAATAATGCTCGTTTACGTTCCAATCCCCAACGATACACACCTAAAACCAAGCGCGTATTGTGGCATGCGTAGTTGATAATTTCACCAGTGCCTCCTGCTCGATATACTTTGGGCGCCTACCTATCTTACGAGTAGTTTCTCCGCACACTCGACTAATAGAACCAAACCCTGAGGAATATATTGCGTCAGTTTGGTGTTATATTTGCTAGGTTAAATTGCTCACAAACCTTAGCTTAAGCCACAGTGAATACACCTTAAATCAATGTAGTCAATACTTGAGGATTATTATGTAATGTTCGATGAACTGGGCAACGATCTGCTATTTCCATTAGTTTTGCTTTATCTGAATCTTTCATAGGCCCAAATAACTGAACTTTACGAATCAATGACTCTATTTTCGGATCTTGTTCTGAGACATTGGCTGCATCGGCTAAATAATTACGTTCGTGAGATAAGGATACTTCCACATGCTCTAGAGGGATCTTTTTGTGGTCAGCATACATGCGAATTGTCATCGCTGTACAGGCTCCTAAAGCAGCAAGTAAATGCTCGTAGGGATCTGGTCCTGAATTTTTTCCACCTACTTGTGTTGGTTCATCTGCATACCAGTGATGGTGGTCACTGAATACTTCCTGCTGAAACTTATGATCAAGCTCTGCTACTAAAACATGACCTTTTGCTATTTTTGGATTAGATATTTCGGGCGTTGGAATATATCGACTTGCCCATCCAGAAATCGTTTGTGCGACATACTCACTATCTATTGATTTTGATAAAAGATGATCTGCAGTGTCTAGGCTAACAAAGCTTTTAGGATGCTTAGCCGCTTTGTAGATTTTCTCAGCATCAGAAATATCAACAGTTAAATCGATAGGTGAGTGCATTACAAGTAAAGCTTTATTAAGGTGCTGTATATGTTCTGTCGTTTGATTACGTAAATCGTCTATAAATTGTTTTTTAATCGTAAACTCACGCGCACCTAAGCTCACTCTCGCTTGTCCGCTTTTTTCTATGGTATCAAGGTGAGCATCAAAGTTGTGTATTACATGGCTTGCTTCATAAGGAGCTGCAATTGTCACTATCGCTTTCACCTCTGGAAGTTGTGCCGCCATCGCTAAAACGACAGCGCCACCGAGGCTATGTCCAATTAATAATTGAGGCGCTTGGTAATGCAATTCAAGAAACTTTGCAGCTGCCAGTAAATCTTCTGTATTGGATGAAAAATTCGTATTGGCAAAGTCGCCATCGCTATTGCCCAAGCCAGTGAAGTCAAATCGAAAAACAGCAAAGCCATGTTGTACAAGAAATCGACTAATTCGTGAAGCGGCTGCAACATCTTTACCACAAGTAAAGCAATGGGCAAACAGTACATAGGCGCGTATTGTTTGATCTGGTGTTTCTAGCAAACCAGCTAGGTTTTGCCCTTGGCTAGGAAATTCTACTTTAGTTCTCATCGATTCTATCCTCTGTTTGTAATAAAACCTCAATAACTGCCTGCTACTAGCTGCATTCGATCATCGTGAGTTTTATGTAAACGGGCCATTATAAAATTGTGGTTGGCGCTCATACATAAACGTAGCAAAATCATAAAACTTTTGAGTATCACCACCTGCTAATGCGAATAGTCCCAAGCCCATATCCCAAGCTTGTCGGTGATTACTGAGGGTAATCAAATGAACCCTTAGGCTGACGGATTTACCCTGGTAATATTCTGATACTAGAAGCAAAGTTGGCCAGATAGTGCGCGAATGTGGGCATTGAATATCAATAAATGCATCAATAGTAATTTGGGCTGCTGCATCACCGAGAAGAAAATCGCTTGGACGGTGTGGTATAGGTATAGCCATATGAAGCGCTGTCTGTTCTTACTGTAGATTCATTACTTTCGATGAATGATTATAGTGGTATTGAATGACTATTTTTATTCTAAGCATAAAGCGATTTTTTTATCATTAACCTGATGCTTGAAACGTGTTAATAACAGTCTCAATTTTGGATGAATATACGTTTTACAAAAGGGTTTATTAGGTGAATTATATAAGTAATTCTGTAATTCATCCTTATTCGCTTTAAACGAATAAAATGGCAGTACTTGCGTGATAATTGGTTTATCAAAATCACTTTGTAAGGAGTCTAAAACTTTGCAGGCTGCTTGGTTTTGAGCATCGTTATAGGTATATATTGCCGACCGGTATTTTTTCCGCATTGAGTGATTAGCTGTGGATGCATGAGTATGTAAATGAATTTCGATCAATGTCTGCAAACTAATCAAAGATTGATCAAAATATACTTCAATAGCTTCAGATAATTCAGCATTATTGTCGCTTGAAGCTATCCACCCTTGATTCACCACTTTGATACCGATAAGCGACTCGAAAACGCCTTCGGTACACCAATGGCAACCACCACCTAAACCAATCTTGCTGAAGTTTTCATTATGCATAGTGTTCTCTCTAGTCACTATTGAAGTTACTTTTATTAGCTCATTTTACTGAAGGTAATACCCAGTCACGCCGAGGAAAGTGGCAAGTATAACCATTAGGTATTCTTTGCAGATAATCTTGATGTCCTGCTTCTGCTTCCCAAAAATTGCCTGCAGGTGCCAATTCAGTAACCACAGTCCCAGGCCATAAACCTGATGCATTAACATCGGAGATCGTTTGCATTGCTACAGCATTTTGTTCAGCTGAACAATAATAAATCGCTGAACGATATGATGAGCCTTGGTCATTTCCTTGTCGGTTTTTTGTTGTTGGATCATGGATCTGAAAGAACAATTCAAGAATATTGCGGAAACTAACAACATCAGTATTGAATGATATTTCTATTCCTTCTGCATGATTGCCATGATTACGATAAGTTGCGTTAATAACGTCACCACCGGTATAACCAACTCGGGTTGACGTGACCCCGGGAAGTTTGCGTATAAGATCTTGCATGCCCCAGAAGCATCCGCCAGCCAAAATAGCACGTTCAATTTTCATATTTATATCTTCTCCACTTGATTAACATATTCGCCATAACCATTAGTGACCATATCATCACGGTGGATAAAACGAAGAGAAGCTGAATTAATACAATAACGTAAACCACCTTCACTTTTTGGACCATCGTTAAATACATGTCCTAAATGACTATCCCCATAACTTGAGCGAACTTCAGTTCGAATCATGCCGTGACCGTTATCATTAACTTCTTTGATATTTTTCGACTCAATCGGTTTGGTAAAACTTGGCCAACCACAGCCAGATTCAAATTTATCAGAAGAAGCAAATAGTGGCTCACCTGAAACAATGTCGACATAAATACCCGGCAGAGTATTATTAAGATGCTCTCCACTACCTGATCGCTCTGTGCCACTTTCTTGAGTTACACGATATTGTTCTTTGGTTAGTGCTGAAATTGCATCGGCGGATTTTTGATATATTGTCATAACTTTTACTCCCCGGCGTTTTGTCATATTTTAGAGTGACATGATGATATAATCTCTCCCCGATAAAACGGACACATTTATTTTAAGACTGCTATTACTTCATATTCGATTGGATAATATCAGCTATATTTCAACGGCAGTAACTCGTTAAGTAGTTTAGTGCCAGAGGCTAAAAATTACGGAACGAATAGCATTCTGCGCAACCTTTAAAAATTCAAGTGCCTTGGCAATATTATGTATTGAAATACTTTATTGAGAATTCAGTGTTGGATAAGCTTCAGTGTATATCCAGTCTTTATCTTTAACTGGTACATGGCAACCTAGACAATCCGTTTTATAGTCAGTTGCAACGTTCTTGGCTTTATTATCAGGCTTGTAAAGCGCCCAACCCCAGCCGTCACCCCATAGAGGGTTATTGGCAAACCGACCTTTAACGTCTTTGACCATGACGAACCATTGCTTAATGTCATTCGTGGCATACTTGACACCTTCTCCCGTAGTATAGTTACCCGATTTAGATGCCCTAAGCTCTTTAACTAGCACTGCACCGTCAGGAAATTTACCCGTTTTACGAAAAACCTCTACAGACTTTTTTTCAGTATATACATCATGAAAACCACTGGCACCACCAGAAGGGACAAACCATGACCCTAAATGAACCATATTGGTTCGAAAGTCTAAGGGGAAACTAATATTGCCTTTGGCGTCAACATAAGGTGAAAATGTATCATCTGCCATTACCGAAAATGAACCCACACCAAGAATGACAGCACAAGCTATACTTGCCCCTATTTTCTTTAATCTAATGTTTAGCATTATTAATTACCTTTTGGCTCAACATAGTTATTATTCAAGTCAGATTCATGACCACCCGTAGCACTTTTACCCTTTGCTTTACCTGCGCTAAGAATTGGATAATATTGCGTGAAAACAAAATCATCTGCCGCAGCGCTTGCATGGCATGCGTTACAAGACGCAGAGGGAAATGCTTTTGCTGTTTTAGATAACGTTTTATGGTTCTTACTGGAAAAACTAAAGTATGCCCAATTACCAGGTTCATCTTTAAAGTGTTTCTTGCTTTTTATTGTTGCTTCAAGACCGATGAAATCCCCCATGAAGTAGCCATTACCGCTAACAGCCGATTTTGAACCCACAGAAACAAGTTCTTTAATCAGGATAGTACCATCACGAAATTTACCAGTGTCTTTCCAATGCTTCCAGCTTTTAGGGTCAATATAGACATTATGCATCTCAGGAAATGCCGCCTTGCCATTATTCATATCATTAGGTGTAACGGGTGTACCAACGTAGATCCACTCTCGATACCCAGTAGGACGTTCAAGCTCACCATTTTTCATTAAAAATGCTTCATCTGCATGAGTGAACCCTGAAAAAATGACTTGCACAAACAGGAACGATATTGCTATTAATACTTTATTAATTTTCATAACATACTCTGTTTTATTTATTGAAATTAAACTATAGCAGTCATTACTATTAACACTTGGTATCTGAAATGCTCAAAAATGTCGCTCATCAACTCAAATGTCCAACATCAGAATTTAATGTACTTGATGATGTCATTGATACTCTTCGCTTTCGTGGCAGTATATTCTTTCATTCAAGCCTTGCTGCACCGTGGGGGATGTCGTTATCATCAATCGTAATGCCAAGATTTCATATTGCATTGGAAGGAGGCTTTTATGTTGGAGCAGAAGGCAGAAATATTAATGTAGAGCCAATGGATATCGTCATGATTCCAGGGGGAGATATGCATTGGATAGCTGATCAAGAGGATCGTGAATTAGTGCCTAGTGAGCAAGCTGGAGACGCTTGTGCTTTAGGTATGCCACTTTTTCAACAAGGTGAAATCACCAATAGGATTATGTGTGGAATAGTTGAATATGATAAGGCGATTCAGCATCCTATTCTCAGTGCCTTGCCTTCCATAATTCAACTTTCTAATATCGAATCAAATGATAATATTTGGATGACTGTAAAGTTAATCGACGCGGAAATAAACAGAACAAATAGTTATAAAAACAGCATAATAGATCGTTTAACCGAAATCTTATTTATTCAGCTACTCAATAATTTTATCAAGAAAAATGAGCACCTAACAGGCTTCTTATCAGCACTTAAAGAAACGCGTTTAAATAAAATATTACAGCTCATTCATCAGAATCCTGAAAGACAATGGACTCTAGATATTATTAGTGATGTCATCGGTATGTCTCGCGCAACACTACAGCGTAAATTTAAAGCTGGTATCGGTGTTTCTCCTATGGTTTATATTGGCAGTTGGCGTATGACAAAAGCTTATCAGTTATTAAAATATTCAAATCTATCTCTTGAAGGAATTGCTGATGCTATTGGGTTTTCAGACGCTCGCACACTTTCGCATGCATTCAAAGACTATTATGGTGATACACCTAGTCAATTCCGTAAGAAATTAGACAAACCAATATAATTACTACTAAATTAATGATATGGGTGGACGAGTTGCACCTCCATTTACCAAATTAAATCAGATATAGACTCTTCGTATAAATAAAGCAACCAACTTAAATATCTATCAAGATAGTGAGTGGCAACACCCATCATGAATCGTTTCATAAATATTTCCCATCTCATAATGCAGTTATTTAGCCGTTGAATACTATAAACGCCCTCTGTTTTTTGCTTTATTATCGGGGTCTGCAACTAACCTCTTATACTCGATAGTAAACGTTAGTTATTTAACAACGTAGACATAACTTAAATTACCTCCGTACAAAGAATTGAATTCGGTGATAGAACGGGTGCTAGTGCGTTTGTTATCACTTGCTTAGTGTCCTTGTTCATAACGGTGATCGGCTAACAGTGTGATCTCAGTTAACAAGTCTTTGTCCCCTTATGGGGTAGCCCGTATAAAATGGCAGCTGTGAATCTTTGCATAGATATACGCATATTGACGTCGCTTTACATCACTAGAGTTAAAGTAAGGTTGTCGTCTAATATGAGCATGAAATCATGAAAACAGCTCGCAATATTATTTGGGCAATGATTGCCACAATGTCAGCCTTTTGGTTTGCTATGGAACCGCAATTTTTCACTTCAAACAATGTATTTGAATGGCGCTCCGCCATGATTCAATACTCAGGTATTTTGTCTCTGATGTTAATGTCCATCACCATGATATTAGCGATGCGTCTACCCGTGGTTGAGAACTGGTTCAACGGTATGGATAAAGCTTATCGCGTGCACAAATGGCTTGGTATCGGTGGGGTCGCGCTAGGTGTCGCACACTGGTTGTGGTACCAAATCCCCAAATGGATGGTTATGTCAGGCATATTGGCAAGACCTGCCCACCATAACGGTTCTGGGCCTGCAGGAAACTTATTTGGTTGGGAGATGTGGGTCAATGGGTTACGCGAGTTTGCTCAGAGTATCGGGGAATGGGGTTTCTATTTGCTACTCGTATTGCTCGTGGTGTCGCTGTGGGCAGCGGTGAAATATAAACCGTTCAAATTGTCACACCACCTTATGTCGGTCGCGTATTTACTTATTGTTGTTCACTCGGTATTACTTCTTAAACGTGCTTATTGGGGGGAACCCATTTACTACCTGACTTTGGTATTTGCTTTTGTCGGATCCATTGCTGCGCTCTACAGTTTGTTCGGTTTTGTGGGACGCCGTAACCGCCATTCTGCTGTTGTTGCGTCAACTCGTTATTTCCCACAAACTGAAACAATGGAATTGGTGTTAAAGCCGGATGCTTCTTGGCGAGGGCACAAAGCAGGGCAGTTTGCGTACTTACGTTTTGGTGATGAAGAACCGCATCCATTTACCATTATCTCGGGCAGTGATGACTCAGAATTACGTTTCTTGATCAAAGAGTTGGGTGATTTTACCGCGGGGTTATATGAGCGAGTGAAAATTGATGATGCGGTAACGGTGGAAGGGCCATATGGCCGCCTTGAATTTGACCTTAGCAAACCACAAATTTGGATTGCCGGTGGTGTTGGTATCGCTTCGTTTTTTGCTGTATTAGAAGCACTCAAAGGAGATGCAAACCATCTACGAGTGGATTTGTTTTATTGTAGTCGTGGTGTTGATGACAATTTGGTTGATGAGTTGTGGTCTCTTGCACATCAAGCAGGAGTGAGATTGAGCGTGATAGATACCATGCACTCACCTCGATTAAATACAGATCGAATCGCGAGCCAATGCGGTGATTTAAATGATTATGAGTTCTACTTTTGCGGGCCAGAAGTGTTCTCAAAAACGCTGAAAAAAGAGCTAGGTATATACCAGTTTAATATTGAGCAGAGTTATCACGAAGAGTTATTTGTAATGCGCTAAAAGAAATAGCTCGCTCTGCGCCCAGCCACAAATCATTCACGGCAATCCAGTCTTCAATGTATATTGAGATAGTATTTTGCTAGAAAATGCGCATAATCTTGCTATACAACACTCTAAGAAGAAATTACCTATGACTGATTTCCAATATTACTTTCATCAACTTCCTTGTTTTAATTGTAAAAAAACTACAGTAAGCACTGATCTCGGTTGGTTAACGGCTGCGATGAAAGATAATGTCCTAGCGCAAGTGGCTGCGATTATCGCGCAAGGCAACGTTGAGCCAGATCTTTCGGTAAACGTGACTTGTACTAAAGACGAAGCGCGTGATTACTTATTACTGAATTTCTACGGTTACTCAGAAGAAGAACTAGCGAATCAAGTTGAAGCGAAAGATGAGCAAGAAGTAGCAGATGAAATAGCAGAGCTACTGGTAGAAGGTAACGATGCTGCAGTCTTTGAACACGAAATCGCACTACAAAGCTGTACTGATTGCGACATTGATGAAGAGTCGAACTAAGCGTAATCATTAAATTTAAACATGTTCATCATACATAACAGGACATTCTATTTATTTAAGGCGTTAGCAGAGTAGAGTTTGCCAACGTCTTTTTCATTTTTAGTTAAGCACAAAATTTATAATCATCCTTGCTGGTCTTTTATTGATGAATAAGGATAATAGCGGCCTCTGTTTATTGTCTTAATGTTGCTTGTAATGCGTCTTGATAAATTCATTTGTAAAAGTACCGATCTAACCCGAACTGAAGCGACTCAGTTGATCAATGCGGGAAATATCATTGTTAACAATGAAGTCGTTAGCAATGAGGCGGCTCAAGTTCATGAAAATAATGATGTTCAGTTAGATGGACAAAAACTAATAGCACGTGCTTCACGTTATATTTTGATGCATAAGCCCTTGAATACTATCTGTTCGAATATTGATGAAGTATACCCATCATTGTTTAACTACATCGACGTGGAAAAAGCAGAAGATCTGCATATAGCAGGGCGTTTAGATGCAGACACAACGGGTTTAGTATTGATAACCGATGATGGTCGTTGGTCTTTTAATATTATTACGCCAAATAAACAATGTGAAAAAACGTACCGTGTTGGGTTGCGAAATCCAATTGCAGAAGATGCCACCGAGAAGTTTGCACAGGGCGTGCAGTTACAAGGTGAGAGGCAACTTACATACCCTGCGAAGCTCGATGTTGTTACCTCTAACGAAGTGCTACTTACGATAACAGAGGGCAAGTTCCATCAAGTAAAGCGTATGTTTTCTGCCATTGGTAATCGTGTTGTGACTTTACATAGAGAACAGATTGGCAATATCAAATTGGATGTTGAGGTCGGGAAGTGGCGTTTTCTAACACCGGAAGAAATTGCCTATTTTAAGTAAGATGGAATGGGTATAAACGCAAAGCGATTAAATTTGTACAAACGGCGGACAATTAAAAGCGGGCAAGCCAAAGCTTCGTAAGGCATCGATATAGCAATCGCGCTTTACTTTTCCTTCTGGAGATTCTGATGTTGATAGTTCGTCGTCAACCGCAATGTGATTAAAATAAATGGATTGCGTTGCTGTATTATCTTGTAAACGACTCTGCCACTGTAAAACATCGAATAAAATATGAGAACGGTGAACATGAATAGAAGCACTCACCAGTGTTGCTGTTTGAATGTTGTATTTATTCAATAACGCTAAACTTAACCTGGCATTATCAATGGTGTTTGTCGCTTTATTTTCTTCGATAATTCTATCTTTACTCATTCCTTGTTCAACTAACCATGCTTTCATTGCAGAAGACTCTGTTCGTCCAGCCTTAGCTAACCCTCCCGTAACGATAATAAGCGCTTTCGGATATTTATTCGCCAGAGATAGCGTTAGTGTTAATCGCTTTAATAATGGTGCAGCGATTGATCCGTCGCCATTCAATAAATAACCCAAGGCGATAATGGCATGGTTAGACGGTGTCGTTTTATCTATCGCTTTTTTTGATGCTGCACATCGAGATAAACAATCCATTGGCTCGCTAAGAATGGTGTCTAATATAGCGAGCAATGTTTTTACTTGTAGCATGTGATGTGAATCTAATGTCTCGAGTTGATGAAGGTAAGAGGTCATTTTTCGATGATCATTTTGATGGTGTAGCCAAAGAATAAGGTAGGTTAAAGCTGTGACTTTATTTTGATGGTTTTGAGCCGTTAGCAAAACATGTTGGTAAGACTTTAGGGCAGAATATATATCGCCACTAAACGTGTGCATGTTGGCTAAGGTGAAATGATGTCCAAAGCTAGAAGGTGACTGCGTGAGTGCTTCTTGTAGGTAAAAAACGACGGCTTCTAAGTTTGACACAAGCCGCCCATTTAAAGGGTGCTGCAAGCGGTTTTTGCTATTAAACGCATCCAAAGCATACCGAGACAGTAAGTTAAGAGGAAGCTGCTCTGTCACATCCATTTTGTCTTCCTTTTTTCTTCTTTTCTTTTGTCATCAAAATCAACACGCTTCTACCTATAATGAGCAGTGTATGAGCTTTGTGATGAATTGCAAGACATCCACATCGCTACTCCTAAATTGCCTCAAGGTAGTACAAAACCATAAGCTGGGTATTCATCGTGCTGCATTGTCAAAATGAGCTATTTTTATAAGTAATCAGTATGAAATCATCTTTTACATTTTTAACATGTGCAATGCATAAAGGAGCGAACAATGAATAATCAGTTTAAACAACATGGTGCGTTTAGCTGGTCTGAATTGATGGTTGATGAGCCAGAAAAAGCACTCGCATTTTACAAAGATGTGATTGGTTGGGATGTCGAGGAGATGTCGATGTCTACTGGTACCTATTATGTGCTTAAAGCTGATGGGCAACCTGTTGGTGGGGTAATGGCTAAGCCTAAAGAAGCCAGCCACGTACCTAATCATTGGGGAGTGTATGTAACGGTGGATGATGTTGATGCCACATTGTCGCAAGTTGAATTAGCGGGTGGTAAAGCCGTTTTTGCACCCATGGATGTACCCGGTGTGGGGCGTTTATGTGCATTTATGGATAACTGCGGCTCAGTGTTGTCGATTATTAGCTACGAAGAAAAAGAATCATAGTTTGCACGAATGGTTTATTAGGTTTTTATAGACGAGTAAAATTTTGCCTGTTATATTCAATAAAACGCTGAATCATTTAATTTCACTGAAAAATCAATCATAAAGCAGTAGAGCTATTTGGCGAGGCATATACAATAGACCCCTGACACCTCTTTTACCACCTTCGGTTTTTGTCAAGGAGATACGTAAATGCCATATGATTCATTAATTACTATCGGTGTACTGATTGTTGTTGCAATCGCGTTCATTGCCTCTGGTGTAAAGATGGTGCCCCAAGGTAGCCATTGGACAGTAGAGCGCTTTGGGCGCTACACGAAAACACTTCAACCTGGTTTGAACTTAATTGTGCCATTTATTGATGGTATTGGTAATAAAATCAGTGTGATGGAAAGAGTACTCGATATTCCCGCGCAAGAAGTTATTTCTCGTGATAATGCGAGTGTGACTATCGATGCCGTGTGTTTTATTCAAGTCATTGATGCTGCGAAAGCTGCGTATGAAGTCAGTGATTTAGAACATGCGATTCGTAATTTAACGCTTACCAATATGCGTACAGTATTAGGCTCGATGGAGCTTGATGAAATGCTATCTCAGCGAGATACCATCAATACCCGATTGCTGACCATTGTTGATCAGGCAACGAATTCTTGGGGGGTAAAGGTTACACGTATTGAAATTCGCGATGTGCAGCCACCCGCAGATCTTATTGCGGCGATGAATGCGCAGATGAAAGCAGAGCGTAATAAGCGTGCAGATATTCTAGAAGCCGAAGGTGTTCGTCAAGCTGAAATTCTTAAAGCTGAAGGCCACAAGCAATCAGAAATCTTACGTGCAGAAGGTGATAAGCAAGCGGTTATTCTTCAAGCAGAAGCACGTGAGCGTGAAGCCGAAGCCGAAGCAAAAGCAACAAGCGTTGTATCAGAGGCAATAGCCAAGGGTGACGTTAAAGCTATTAATTACTTTATTGCACAGGGTTATACCGATGCATTGAAAGCGATTGGTCAATCGGAAAATGGCAAAGTAATAATGCTGCCGCTTGAGGCAACAGGCTTAATGGGCTCTGTTGCGGGTATTGCAGAATTATTAAGTCAATCTAAATCAGATAATACGAAGGGTAACAACGCATGATAGCCCTACTTGAACAGATGAACTTCTGGCATTGGGTAGCATTTGGTTTAGCCTTGTTGCTACTTGAATTACTCGGAACTGCTGGGTACTTGCTTTGGTTGGGTGTCTCTGCTGTTCTTGTTGGATTGCTCTTGTCGTTTCTACCATTGAGTTGGTCATTGCAATGGCTAACGTTTGCGGTTTTCTCGTTATTTACAACGTGGTTATGGTGGCGTTATCAAAGCAAGAAAGACCGAGTTGAAGATGAAGGGCGCACGCTCAATCAACGCTCAGAACAATTAATCGGGCAAGTCTCTGTGTTAGACGAGCCCTTAGCAGCAGGTACTGGGCGAATGAGGTTAGGCGATACTACATGGCTTGTACGGACAGATGTTGCTTTAGAAGCTGGTGTACTCGTAGAGGTTATTGATGTTGATGGCATCATGTTAATTATTCAGCCTAAAGCTCAAAAATAATGGCTTAATACAGCTTTTATAATATTGTTCTTTATTAAATGCGACGCTCTATATAGAGCGTCGTTTTTTTATGCTCGTAATATTTACACGTTATCAATGACTTTATGCGCTTGCCTTATGAACGTATCACGGCCAAAATCCACTCGATTAAGTATTAACGCATAAAATGTATAAAAAAAGTAACCTTAAAAGCGAATGTTAGTTGAGACCTCGCGTTAAGTTTTGCACAATAATGAATAGAACGCATTTGCAGTAGAGGAAGAGAATATGATTTCAAAATGGGCACAACGTTTTTTTCAAATGGCAGAGTTAGTTGGCTCTTGGAGTAAAGATCCTTCTACGCAGGTAGGTGCAGTTATTACAGAGCATAATCGTATTGTTTCTGTTGGGTTCAACGGCTACCCACACGGTATTTCAGACAGTGCAAATACCGACGATCGTGATATGAAGCTACTGAAAACACTTCACGCGGAAGAGAATGCAATTTTATTTGCGAAAAGGGATCTGTCAGGGTGTGAAATTTGGGTAACCCACTTTCCTTGCCCAAATTGTGCTGCAAAAATTATCCAGACGGGTATATCAATGGTGCATTGCCCTGAGCAGAGTGAAGACTTTTTATCGCGTTGGGGTGATAAAATTAAAATCAGCCAAGGTATGTTTACGCAGGCAGGGGTTGATGTTGATTGGTTACCACTAGCCGACTTAGATAAAGAGTAAAATGTAATATCTTGAGGTAACTTGGGTATAACAGCCTTGATAGCATGTCTTGTTATAATGAAAGCTTGTTAGAACAAAAGCTTGTTTGAATAAAAAATATGGTATCGAGGCTTTCTATTTTCATTCAATCTACTTATACCCAGCTACAGTAATGCTTATATATACCATTATTGTTTCTTTATCAGATCGATAAACCACTGGTAACGTTTAGGGAGTTGTCGAAACTTTTTCTTAATCAAAAAGTGTTCTTCATGCACAATTGTATCGCTTGGTAAAATGGCAATACTATCTTGTAATTCAAATTGTTCGATTGTTGTTCTAGGCAGTACGGTGTAGCCCAACCCCATAGATACTGGCAGTAAAATCTGATTGAGTTGGTTGATGTAACTGATTTTTCTGATCTGCTTTATCGATTGATAATCATCTTTATAATTCGCACGTAATACTTGTTCGGCATATTGCTCACCATTGGGGTGATTAATAAACCCTAACTGGTTAAGTTCTACGAACGTCATTTTTTGATTTTTATACTGATGAGGCACAACTAAACAAAGGGCGTCATGTCCGAGAGATTCTTGTTCGAGCTCTGTTGAAATAACATGTTGTGTGATAATGCCTATATCAATATTGTTATTCAAAACTTCATTGATAATACGTTGGTCTGGTGCCGCTTCAATAGAGATATGCAGGTCAGGGTGCTTGCTTTGCCTTGCTAAAAATTTAGGGTAGAGAAACATTGCCATAGATCCTGAACACCCAAAACGACAGTCACCTGAATAGGGATTGTCAGTTTTTAATGATATCAATAAGTCAGCTTCCTCGGTTGCACGTAGCCTACCAAAATTATAAAGCGCTTCACCTGCTTGAGTTAGCTCAAACTTCTTGCCAATACGTTGTAATAGCAGGGTGCCCACTTGCTCTTCTAGTTTCTTTATATGCTGGCTAACACCTGGTTGCGTCATAAAGAGTTTATCTGACGTTTGAGTGAAATGTCCTACATCGACCAGCGTAATAAATGTATTCAACCATTGGTTATTCAGCATAATATTTTTGAACATTAAATAGGGAGTAATAACAAAATATTATCATATTTGTGGTCTTTGATTATATATTTTCTCTATTGGCTATGTCTTATTTGGTTAAGCGAAGCGTTGATAAAAATATAGGCAGTCTAGGGTAATAGATAAAGAGATGTGTGGGGGGCTTGATCTGTTTGTTTTAATTTTAAACAGTCATTATTAAGCATTAGTGATAATTTACATGGTATAAAAAGCGGTCTATTTTGTTTTCTGCTTAAAATATTGATGTGTCTATCATTTTGTACATTGCAGCTGATTAATTTGTATACCTACATTCTGTGATTATCTGCCAATAAGCATAAAATTACTTATATTAATTACCAGTAAGTGTCTGAAATCACAGTTTGTATAGACAGTTTTATCTTACTTTCCGCTCATAAAAATAAAACACTCTTATCTTCCCCAAGACCAATAAGAATGAATTATTCAAGGAAAGAAACGTGAATTTTAAATTGTCTACGATTGCAAAACTGATGTTCCCTCTGCTTTCTACTGCTGCCATTGTTGGTTGTAATAGTTCATCAGATTCTTCTGGTGATTCTGGTAACGGATATTTCGATACCACAAATCCACCAGCGATTGATATCAATCTACCGGCAACGGATGGTCCAGTTGCAAAACTGCCAGCAGGTGGTGCTGTTGAAGAGCCTATTCAAGCCGCTAATGGCGAGGCTGTGCTCTATTTTGTTGAAAAAAGTGATTCTGCGGTGGCTAAAAATACCGCTGATTATTTAAATTACAGCCTGCATATTTGGAACAATGACAAATGTGACCGTGCTGATGATGAACTATTAGTAGGGTGGGATGATGAAAGCAATAAACCAGTTGGTGCCGATCAGTATGGGCCGTACTGGAAGTTGCCATTAACGGCAGGTAGTACGAATTGTATTAACTTGATTGTACGAGATAACAATAAGCAAAATTTGCTTGGTACTGATGGTTCAATCAATTTTGATGATATTACCGACCGAACCGCTTCTATTGTTGCAGGGAGTGGAACGTCAGTTGATAGCCGTGAAAGTGCATTTGTTTCAATTTCTGGTATAGCTAACGCATCTGCGCATTTAGTCGATCAAAATACATTAGTGTGGGATGGCGCAGAAGGGGCAGATGAAGTTCGTTTATATGTGTCGTTAGCAGCAGGCATTGAACCTAAAGGTGATGCTTACGCGTATGAAAATGATTATATCGTATTAGACAGTGGCACAATGTCGGCCGATGCTATTGCGAAATTTCCACAATTGGTTGGTAAACCTGCGTTCAGTGTCGATAGCGCAATTAATATGCGCCCAGTAATGAAAGCCGAAATGGCAGTGATTGCTGTAGATAAAGACGGCAATGTTCTTGGCGGTACCAAAGTACAACCAGCTGGCGCCTATGATGATATGTTTGCACAGTATGCGCGTAATGCTGAGTTAGGTGCGGTACTTGCGGGTAGTGAAGCGACATTCCAAGTATGGGCACCATCGGCACAAAATATTGTTACAGTATTATATGATGCCAACAAGAAAGAGTTAGGTCGCTTACAGATGGACTTTGATGAAGACTCTGGTGTGTGGTCCCTTAAGACAGATAAAGCACCGAGCGGCACTTTCTACCGTTACTTAGTTTCAGTCGTTCACCCTGTAACGGGTGATGTTGAAAAATATGAAGTTACCGACCCATATGCCTTGAGCTTGTCGATGAACTCAGAGTTTAGCCAAGTGATAGATCTTGATGATCCAGCATTGAAGCCAGATGGTTGGGACTCATTAGAGCGTCCGTTCAAACAAGATAATCCATCAAAGTTTGTTATTTATGAATCGCACGTGCGCGATTTCTCTGCTCAAGATACATCAACACCAGAAGCAGTTCGCGGGAAGTTTGAGGCATTCACTCAAGACGACACTGTGCCTGTTCGTCACCTTAAGTCGTTACAAGAGAACGGTGTTACTCACCTGCAATTATTACCAATCTTTGATATAGCGACTATCAATGAAGATCCAAATCAAGTTGCTAACATTAATGAACCCTTCAGTAAGTTATGCGATGTGAACTCAGATGTGAAAACGTCATCGTTTAAGAATGATTGCTCTTCTGGCTTAACTATTGCTGAAGTACTTGAGCGTGAGCAGGGTAACGACACGGCAGCTAATCCATCGGTTCAAGAACTTAACCGTTTAGTATCTGCTACTGATAGCTTTAATTGGGGTTATGACCCATTGCATTACACTGTGCCAGAAGGTTCTTACTCGACGAATCCTGATGGCACTACACGTATTTTAGAAATGCGTGAAATGGTGAAGTCGATTAAAACAGACATTGGCATGAACGTTGTTATGGATGTGGTATACAACCACACGAATTCGGCAGGTCCTGAATCTAAAACATCAGTGCTAGATAAGATTGTACCTTGGTACTACAACCGTTTAGACCCTGAAACAGGCAATGTCAAAAACTCGACGTGTTGTTCAAACACCGCACCTGAACGCGCGATGATGGGTAAGTTGATAAAAGACTCGCTGGTGGTGTGGTCTCGTGATTACAAGATTGATTCATTCCGTTTTGACTTGATGGGGCATCACCCATTAGCACAAATCCAAGAGTCATTAGCAGCCGTTAAAAATGTCGATCCGAATACTTACTTTTATGGTGAAGGTTGGAACTTTGGTGAAGTCGAAAACGATCGTCTTTTTGTACAAGCAACACAACCTAACCTTGGCGGTACGGGCATAGGTAGCTTCTCTGACCGTTTACGCGATGCCGTCCGTGGTGGTGGTCCATTTGATGAAAAAGAGGGATTACGTGAAAACCAAGGTTTCGGTAACGGCGCCTTTGTTCAAAAAAATGACATTACTACAACGGATAAAGAAAAAGCATTACATCTAGCTGATCTGACGCGTTTGGGTATGGCTGGAAACCTTGAAAGTTTCGTAATGGTTGATTCAACTGGAAGTAAAGTGCGCGGCGATCAGGTGGATTACAACGGTCAACCTGCGGGTTATGCGGTGGATCCATCAGAAGTACAAAACTACGTATCTAAGCACGATAACCAAACCTTATGGGATAACAATCAATACAAGATCCCGTATGACGTAACATCTGCGACACGTGTAAGAATGCAAACCGTGTCTTTATCAACGGCTATGTTAGGTCAAGGTGTACCTTTCTTGCATATGGGATCAGAGCTTTTACGCTCTAAATCCATGCAGCGTGATTCTTACGATTCAGGTGATTGGTACAACAAAGTTGATTTCACGCTAGAGGACAATAATTGGAATAAAGGTCTGCCACGTGCAGATAAAGATAGCAGCAACTACGACATCATCACCAAAGTGATCGAAGGCAGTGGCGAAAAAGCTAAGCCAACATCACAGGATATGAAAGACATGGTGAGCTTCTATCAAGAGCTAGCCAATATTCGCCAATCTTATCCTCTGATCACGTTAGGTACGGGTGATGAAGTTAATGCACGTGTTGATTTCCATAACACAGGTACAGCACAAGAAGCGGGTCTGATTGTGATGAGTATCGATAACGGCACCACTTCTGGTACAGATTTGGATCCAACGTTAGATGCGATGGTAATTGTGATTAACGCAACACCAACCGTGAAGACGTTTGATATCAAGCAAACTGGTTTTACTGTTAGTGAGAAGCATACTACAGCATTAGCAACGGGTGCATCAGTGACGGAAACCAAGTTGACAGTACCAGCATGGACGCCAGTTGTATTTGTGCAAAAACGTAGTGGTGAACGTGGTGCAGGTTTACCTGTTTTAACTAAATAATTACGTGACAACGATCTTACGAGTTACATAATTAAGTGCCGTTATCTTTCTTAGTAACGCGGTAGATCTCTACTAAAGACTATCCCTCAGTGACTATTAATACATTCACTGAGGGATTTTTTATTTACGCCAGAAATGAAGACACTAGATAATCAGACTAGTGTTTATCAGGCCAATACCAAGAGGGGACATCAAGTAAACCCTGATCGAGAATGATGGTTTCCCCGAGTTGTTTATCTAAGTTGATGGCATTACAAGAAGGGTGTTCTTCTAAGGCCGCAATTAGGCGGCTGGCATGTGATACCACCCAGACTTGAGTTTGTGCTGAAGCATGTAAAATCAAACGTGCCAATGCTGGTAATAAATCAGGATGCAAGCTGGTTTCAGGTTCATTTAGAACCATCAAACTGGGTGGGCGTGGTGTTAGTAACGCAGCTACCCAAAGTAAATAACGTAAAGTACCATCAGAGAGTTCTGCGCCGGATAAAGGGCGGAGTAATCCTTCTTGATGAAATTCAATGGAGAACCGGCTGTCTTCGTGGCAGACAATACGAATGCGAGCACCTGAAAAAGCATCATCAATAGTTTTATGTAAGGTGACGCTGTCACCAATTTCAATGATGGTTTGTAGCGCAGCGGCTAAATCATGTCCATCGTGATGTAATACGGGAGTGCGTGTTCCTAGTTGTGGCTTGCGGGCTGGTGCGTCTTTATCTGTACGGAAATGATCATAAAACCGCCAGCTGCGAATGAGCTCGCGCATGTGAAAGACTTCGGGTGCACCATTAGGATCTGATATGTGATCGAACATACTGTTGAAGTGCTGAATGTGTTGAGAAGCTACTTGCCAACTTCGTCCGTTGCGTACTTTTATCATCGAGCCTTTACGGTCAACCAATGCACTGGCTGGACGATAAAACGGACCACTCCATATACATTCGCGTTTTATTTCAGGATCGAGTGAAAAGTATGAGTTGGATGGCTCAGGCAAACCAAGTGCGATGGAATATCCAAAATCTTCGGTGGCAAACCCTAAACGTAAGCGCCGTACTTCAGTACGTACACTTCCTTCTATAGGCACATCGCCACGACGCATTGCTGCGGTAATGTTTTCGGGACCAGCCCAAAAGGTAGAATCTAATCCGCCTTCAGAAGCTAATGTATTTATTACGCCACCATTAGCAGTATCTGCTAATAATTTCAGAGCGTTATATAGATTTGATTTTCCACTTCCGTTGGCACCAGTAATAACATTTAGCGGGCCTAAAGGTAATGTTAATTGTAAAACAGAGCGATAGTTATTGATGGAAAGCGATGTGATCATAAAGCCTGCTGTAATTATCGGAACATGATGACATTGAGGTAACTTGCGTTAAATCATACATGAAGCAGTTGCAAAATATTACTTCTGTTCAAGTTAGATTCATACTCAACAGAGTAATCTAACATAATGGTAAGAGGTCTAATGTGATTTGCTAAGTTGCATTTACTGAGGTAAGTTCACAGCAAGTGATGGTTTAGCCCAAATTGAATTATGAAAGAGGCACGATTATGAGAAATATTATTGCTGGTTTTATCGCTATTGTCATTGGTCTATTTACGGTGTCGTTCGCAGCAATAATGGCATTATTTATCGGTGCGGCGGCATTTATAGCCAAGCCATTTATTCAACGAAAAATGGCATATGCTAACGCTGCTGCTTCGCAAGGATCTTTTGATGAGTCACCGTTAAATCAAGCAGCACCGTCACATAATGTGATTGATGGTGAGTGTGAAGATGTAACGGTAAAACGTAAACCCTAATTATGCTAAGCCGTTACATTAGAACGACAGTAATACGAACGGCTTTGCAGAGAAGTAATTCAAAACGCCAGCGCAAATATTAACATCTTGCGCTGGCGTTTTTGTATTTATAGTGGCATTAAAAAATGGTGTGATTTTGATGAGCACCTGTTTTGGATAACTTACAGAGTGAACTAGTTAATGATTGCTCTAGTAATAACGTGCTTAAAGTTGCTATAAGAATGTTAATTTTAAATTGCTGGTGATATGTTTATTTTTATTAACTTAATTTGATAGGGTAGTAATTGTTTATAGGCTTTACTTTTCAATTAGAACATTTGATTTGTAATCTTGAATGTTTCATTAAATATTAATGATGTCACATGATCTTACAATATTAATATTATCTACTTTTTAGTGGTAATTAACGAATATAGAACCTATTAAACCGCTCTACCAAAGGGATAAAGCTAAAATACAGGAAAAAATAAAATGGAAAAATTGCCACTTCCACTGTTTTAAGCGTAATGCGAAGGGATATTGCTCGTTTTTGTGTTAATTTTAGGGTGAATACCCGCAAACTGAGCTTGTAGAGTGTATTTATACCTGTGTGACACTTAGAGGTATTGAAATGTTATCTTGGTTAGTAATAAGTTTACAAGGGTGTTGCTCACGACAAAATAATAGTCGTTCTAGATCTTATGTGAGAAAAATTGAATGTGGCGTAATTGTCCTACGAACTAAAATTGAGTTTGTATTATAAAGAAAGGCATTTGTATGATTATAAATTGTCCCTACTGTCAAAAAAAATCTCTAGTTATGATGATAATTGTGGAGAAAAAGTTGCGACTAAAAAGAAAGGTTTTAATTTCATTTTTATTCCAATAGCTATCGCGACCGGCTTTACATTGCTGGATGTTTTTTCTGAAGATATAAAAAAGTTTTCATCTTCGACTACTGACGTACTCGCTTACAAATATGTTACTGAGAGCCAAAGAGTTGATGCAAAAGCTTATCTTGAAGGAAAAGACCAAAGGCAGGTTATCTCGCTGGTCCAGACGAAGTTAGGGGTGCATTCAACCGGAATTATTAACAAGAAGACATGCTCGATGGCGATTGCTGAAGGCTATCAGCCTCTAATGAGTTCTGTTAACTCGGTAGCCTACGGCGGACCGTGTGATTTATACAAAAATGATGCGGATATTATATCTAATCTAAGAAGCTTACATATAAGAAGAAATATGGGTTCAGAAGCTTTCGAAAAGTGCAATGAACTCCTTCGTTATTCAAACGCTTTATGTAATTACAAACTTGTTGATTATAAGGTCAGTCCTTTTTCAAAGCTTGATTCCCCATTTCATCATATTGTAGCCGTTGATTACACGACGAAAAAGGAAGGTGAGGAAAAGAGAAAGAGGTTGGCATCATGCATAACCGGCGATAATTATGTAATCATTGATGCGCTAAAAGTTCCTGCAAAAGTATACGGAAATATTTAGTCAAATTTTGAACTCTTAGCTTCTCCCATATGTTCACTGTAATAGACTGCCAGTCTTTTGGCCTAATACTTAGCCTAAGTTTAGGTTAGATACGAAACTTACTCACCTCACTGCTTAGGTGTTGAGCGATCTCATTCAGTTCTTGTGATGAGGTTTTCTGTCGACATTTGAGCGGATATATCATTCACAGCTTGAATGAACATCTTCTGTTGAACTATGCGTACGTTGTAACAATACACGTAGTTCATCAGCAACAACCGCAAAACTCTATCTTGATATTCATGAATGGTCATATTTAGTGAAAAGCGACATGACATCACTTGCTGTTGGTATGTTTTTTGTTTTCCAAACACCATCAGCTTGAAAGCAAACAGATTGATGGACTATTCCTAGCATAGAGCCTGTGTATAACTGAGCAGGAAAGCATCATATCTGGAAAATGTCCAATAAATGGTAATGAACAATATGCCTGAAAAGTATAATTACTATATTAGATTACAAATAATGAAATAATTAATTCCCGTCCTTGTTAATGTTTGCTTACATTTTATTTATATAAAATGTTGATTGTTTATCTAGTTTTAATTTGTTCAGGAGCTGTTAATACTTTTATTAATTGAGTATTACTGATTAATTTTGGGACCAAGATAAATAAAATTGCTTATACCCATATAAGCAATAAGGTGATTAAGCTCAAAAATTCAGAACGCAATATGATACTTAATGACTAATTACACAAAAACTGTGACACAGGTTGAGTAATAACTCTATATTTAGGTGTAGATTATATGCAATTCGTATTGTTCTGAATAATTACCTGATGATAGATATTAATGCTAGTAAAGAGCGGATAATTCAGGAGTTTGTACCGGGCAAGCAAGTCACACTTGCGCATCTTGTTGCAAATCCAACCGAAGAGTTATGTGAGCGAGTAGGGGTGGAAAGTTTAGGTGCGATAGGAATCCTAACCTTAACACCTGGTGAAACATCCATCATTGCTGGTGATATAGCAACCAAAGCTGCCAATGTCAGTATTGGCTTTCTTGACCGATTTTCAGGGGCGCTTGTTATTACAGGCAGTGTTGCTTCTGTAGAGGAATCATTAAAAACTGTTGTAAGAGTATTAAATGATACGTTGGCTTATAACACCTGCGATTTAACGCGAACATAATTATGGAAAATACTCAGTTAGGAAATATCGCTTTTATTGGTGAGGTTGACGCAGGTAAGTCTGCGCTAATTAATAAATTAATCGATCAGGAAACTAATATTGGTAAAACTCAGTCACCGATATTTTATCAGGGGCGTGTTATCGATACTCCTGGAGAGTTTATTGATAATCGTTCGTGGAATGGTGCACTGCTTTCAACGATATCCAGTGTTAAAACAATTGTGATTTTGCAGCCTGCTACGGCAAAAAGATTAACTGCTCCGAGTGGTTTATTGCGTGTATATCCTAATAAAAATATTGTTGGGGTAATTAGTAAGGTTGATGCAGAAGGTGCTGATTGTGAGCGAGCGAGTGCTCTGTTCAAACAACACGGTATTCATGGACCATTTTTTTATACGTCCATTTTTGATCAGGCATCAATTGATCAGCTCTATGACCATTTACTTTCATTCCAGCCTGTCGTGTTGGAGTGAGTTGTGTGTAACCACCAAGGATTGCAGTAATGAAAACATTAATCTCTGCTGCGGATGTGCGTAAGGCAAAGTCGGAAAACCGTCTGTACCTAATTGCACCCGTGAAAGATTTTATTATTACACCTGAAGCCCGCGATGTTGCCAAAGTGGAAGGAATCGAGTTTGTTGATGAAGCGCCTGCTGCGCCGCAACCGCAAATAACCCCTCCAGTGGCAGCACCAGTGTTAACAGCAGAAATACAAGTTCAGCCAATACAGCCTGCGGTTGTGCCGACCTCATCTATCGCTAAAGATATTCAAGCTGAAGTTGAATCAAAGCTTGCCAATGTTAATGGAGAAAAAAGTGAGTTAATTCAAGCGTTAGTTGCCAAAGCCTTAGCTGATTTTAATATGCAGGCACCAGATTCGCCTCGCCAAATTAATGATGACGGTATTGTACTTGTACGTGGTAATGCTGTTCAGCTCGGCGCGTTTGATGGTGCTCCGGGTAAGAATATTGGTCTGACAGATGTGATTGGTGCTCAGGAAAATAGCAATATGGGTGTCGGGTATATGGGGTGGGAGAATGCATTTTTTCCATGGACCCTGTGCTATGACGAAGTCAATGTCGTACTAGAAGGTGAATTCCACGTGAAAACGGCTGCCGGCACAACGATTGGTAAGCCTGGTGATGTCATTTTTATCCCGAAGGGAAGTTCGGTTGAGTTTGGTACTCCTACTCATGTGCGATACGTCTACATTACTTATCCGGTTGAGTGGGCGTAAGTATGGATAAGCCTGTCACACCTTCGTTTGTCACCGAAGATTACCTTCGCCAGCATGTTGGGCTGCGTCAGGGAGGGGAGATCCATCTTCCTCTTGGTACCCGATTTACACCATCTGCACAGCAAATGCTGAGCGAAAAGCAGATCACGGTGCATTGGAGAGATGAAAAAGGTCAGGTATTTGTTGCTGAAGAAACAGAGCAGGGTCAGGTGCTGGAAAAGGTACACCCGCTCAAGACTAACAATGTACGCCCTGATAATGCCTGCATGCTATGTGGTTCAGATGTTGAACAAAAACCTGCGTTGATGACACATTTAAACGATCACATGCTGGTACCCAAAACGCATCCAAGAATTCAGCTGCGAGGCAAACTCGACAGTTGCATTAGCTATTGTGTCTTAGTGCAATGTGCGATGGAACAACAGCCAGATATGCTTCAGGGTTTTATGGCGGACATTCGTTCTTATCTTGGTCAAACCATGCAATGTGAGGTTACGGAAAACCTGTTACCTGAGCCCACTATGGGTGAGTTTAATGCCGATGTAGTTCATCGCTGGTCGCATACTCCATTGCGTTATCTAGGCCATGACCATTTGTTGCCAGATGTGAGTTACGGCGGATTAGTCGCTCAATTGAACTACTTACGTGCCTTAGTACGTGAGTTAGAGCTGATGGCTAGTCAAGTCTATATGGATCACAGCATGCAACTGACTCGCAATGACATCGTTGCTGGCTTGAACCGATTATCCAGCGCGGTGTATGTGGTGATGATTTTGGTACTTCAATGCCAAAACGGTCAATCGTCGATATTAAGAGGTTTGTGCAATGAAATTACTTGAGCAATGCCGTGCTCAGTGTTTAAAGAACCCAAAACGTATCGTATTTCCTGATGCCAATGATGTTCGTTTACTGCACGCCGCCAATGACATGAAGCTTGCAGGATTAGCTGAGCCAATCTTGTTGGGTAGTCCGTTTCAGTTACGTGACCTTGCGCACCGTAGTGGTATTGCCGTGCCTTGTCTGACGTTGTTATCTCCAGAATCTGCGGGTTGCTTTGATGAGATGGTGAAGAGTTATATTGCCAAGCAACGCAAGCCTATTACGGTCGAAGAGGCTACCGATCGTCTTAAAAAGCCCCTCGATTTTGCCATGATGATGGTGGATCAGGGTTACGCCGATATTTGTATCGGCGGCAATGTGTCAACAACGGGTGATGTTATTCGTGCTGCCATTCGCGGTACAGGCGTTGCGCTGGGTTCTAAAACAGTTTCTAGCTTCTTCTTGATGCTGTCGCCCGATGGTGAACAGGTTCATGCTTTTTCGGATGCGGGGGTCATTCCGTTGCCGACGGCTGAGCAGTTAGCCGATATTGCGATTGATACCGCACGTAACTATCAACAGCTAACGGGCAATATTCCGCGCGTGGCGATGTTGTCGTTTTCAACCAAAGGCAGTGCGGATCATCCTGCAGTTAGTAAGGTGACGGAAGCGACGGAGATGGTTCGCCAGCGTCAACCTGATTTGATCATCGATGGTGAAGTACAGTTTGATGCTGCAATTGTTCCGGCAGTTGCTGCACAGAAAATGCCTGATAGCCCACTAGGCGGTCTGGCAAATGTGTTTATCTTTCCATCTTTGAATGCGGGCAATATTGCATACAAAGTTGCCCAACGTTTAGGTGGCTATATCGCACTGGGCCCGATGCTGCAAGGCTTGGCGTCACCGGTGCATGATTTATCTCGGGGCTGTAGTGCGAACGATATCGTTGATATATCGGTTTTGGCATCTAGCCTGTGTAAATAAACCTATTTAACCAGTAAAGAACTCTAAGGATTTAATAATGGAAGCGCTAGGCATAATTGAAACCAAAGGTCTAACGGCACTGATCGAAGCATCTGATGCGATGGTCAAAGCAGCACGCGTACAGTTGGTCGGTTACAAGCAAATCGGTTCGGGCATCGTGTCTGCGATGGTTCGCGGTGACGTAGCTGCTTGTAAAGCAGCAACAGATGCAGGCGCGGCTGCAGCGCAGCGTCTTGGCGAAGTGGTAGCGGTTCATGTTATCCCTCGTCCACACGGTGATTTGGAAGCAATCTTCCCAATTACTATTGAAGAAGAAGAAACAAAAACGGCTGCTGCCAAACCACGTAACACAACTAAATAAGTCTGAGTGAGGACAAATAAATGGACGCTTTAGGAATTTTAGAAACAAAAGGGTTAACTGCACTGATTGAAGCATCTGACGCAATGGTGAAAGCCGCGCGTGTTGAGCTTGTAGGTTATCAGCAAATTGGTTCTGGCTATGTAACAGCGTTAATCCGCGGTGATGTTGCTTCTTGTAAAGCGGCGACAGATGCGGGTTCTGTTGTTGCACAACGTTTGGGTGAACTTGTTGCTGTACACGTTATCCCTCGCCCTCATAGCGATTTGGAAAAAGTGTTTCCAATTAAAATTAAATAATTCGATTCCCCTTAGCGATAAATGAGGAGTATTCGAAAAGGTAGGAGATCGTATGCGAGTTGCACGCGTTATAGGCCATGTGATTGCTACGGTTCGAAGTCAGCACATGCGAATGGACAAGCTTTGTCTCGTTGAATTTGTTGATAAGAATGGTGGTACATCAGGGGATATTCATATCGCAATGGATCAGCTTGGTGCTGGTGAAGGTGAGTGGGTAATGGTTGTTTCCGGCAGTTCCGCTCGAGCCGCTTATGGCAGTGTGGAAAACGATTCTCCGGTTGACCTTTGTGTGGTCGGAATTATTGATGAAGTAACAGCAGCTAGCGAGCAATTGTATAGTAAGCGCGGCTAGCTGTTTGGAGAAGGTTCCTTATGGATCAGCAGCAAATAGAAGAGATTGTTAGACGTGTCGTCCTGCAGCTTAATGGCAGCGCGGTAGGCACGCCTTCTGTGAATGAACAAGGGGATTACGGTATTTATCCGACATTGGATGGTGCCGTGGCAGCTGCGAAATCTGCCCAGCGTGAAATTCGTACCCTTGCCCTGCGTGATGACATTATATTAGCTGTTCGCCGAATGGCGAAAAAACATGCCAAAGAGCTATCTGAGATGGCGGTGGCAGAAACCGGCTTTGGCCGTGTTGAAGACAAAGTAGCTAAGCATCTTTTGGTAGCACACCGTACTCCTGGTACGGAAATTCTTGTTCCGCAGGCGGTATCGGGTGATGCCGGTATGAGCCTGATGGAAAATGCCCCGTGGGGGGTGATTGCGTCAGTAACACCAAGCACTAACCCATCATGCACTGTTATTAATAATGCAATTAGTATGATTGCTGCTGGTAATGCCGTGGTATTTGCCCCGCACCCTGCGGCGAAAAAAGTGTCTCAGTACGCGATTCAGCTGGTCAACAAAGCGTCTGAAAGCGTTGGTGGACCAGCTAATATCTGTACATCTGTGGCGACGCCTTCGCTAGAAAATGCGCAGGCTCTATTTACTTATCCAGGTATTGGTTTGTTGGTTGTTACCGGTGGTGATGCTGTTGTTGATGCTGCCCGTAAAGGGACAGACAAACGTTTGATTGCAGCAGGACCAGGTAACCCACCGGTTGTGGTTGATGAGACCGCTGACTTAGAGCGTGCTGCAATCTCTATCGTTCAAGGGGCATCATTCGATAACAATATCGTATGCGCTACTGAAAAAGAGATTATCGCTGTTGCTTCTATTGCTGATGAACTTAAAGCACAGATGTGCCGCCATGGAGCTTATGAGGTAACACCAGAGCAAGCAGAAGCGATTGCTCGTGTGGTACTGAAAGGTTATCCGGGTGATAAGCCTACGGCTAATCCAAAATGGGTTGGGCGTGATGCAGCCAAACTAGCGGAAGCAGCAGGAATTGATGTGCCTACAGATACTCGCTTGTTGGTATTTGAAGCCGATAAGTCGCATGTGTTTGCGGTAACTGAACAGATGATGCCGATCCTTCCTTTGATCCGTGCTGCCAATGCTGATCAGGCCATAGATTGGGCAGTAGAGTTGGAATCCGGCAATCGCCACACTGCAGCAATTCACTCCAAGAATATTGATGTGTTGACTCGTATGGCTTATGAGATGGACTGTAGCCTGTTGGCTAAAAATGGTCCGGCTATTGCGGCGATTGGTGCGGGTGGCGAAGGCTGGACAACGATGACAATCTCGACGCCAACAGGGGAAGGGGTTACGAACGCGTTGACCTTTACTCGTAAGCGTCGTTGTACTGCTGTTGATGCATTCAGGATTGTATAAGTCATGACGACATACCTCGAACAAGCTAACCAAAATTTGTTGATTATCGACGAGATAGTCAATGACGAGACAGCGAGTACAGCACCTGATACTTGGTTTATCGGTATTGATTTGGGTACTGCTGATATTCAGACCGTGGTCATTGATGGAGAAGGAACGCCTGTTGCGGCGTTCCTTGACTGGGCCGATGTCGTTCGCGATGGGGTTGTTGTTGATTACGTGGGTGCTTGTCGCATTGTTCGTACTCAACTGGCAAAAGTTCAGCAGAAATTCGGCATTTTAGTGGAAGAAGCGATTACCTCTTATCCTCCTGGTACCGATCCCCGTATTTCAATCAATGTTGTTGAATCTGCAGGTATTATTGTAAGTCATGTTATTGATGAACCATGCAGTGTAGCGGCATTACTGCATATTGAGAACGGTGCGGTTGTAGATGTTGGTGGCGGTACGACAGGTACGGCAATCATTGAGAATGGGCAATTGGTCAGTTCTCTGGATGAGCCATCTGGTGGTCGTCATGTCAGCTTGGCTATCGCGGGTGGTTTGGGTATTGATATGGAAGAAGCGGAGCAACAAAAACGCCGAAGCCATGAAGACCCATTGATTGCGGCGATGGCGAAGCCAGTCATTGAAAAAATGTCAGATATTGTCGAAGGCCATATTGCAGAACACCAGCCGGGCATCATTTATCTGACTGGTGGTGGCACCTTGATTGCTGGTTTTGCCCAGATCTTCCGTAAAACGTTCCCTGCTCTGGAAGTGGTTGAGCTGACGCGCGCGCTGTACCTGACACCGCTTGCGATTGCTAGTTATGGCCTCACGCTGAAGGGTAAGGAGTAAGTCATGTCGGTATCCAGTAACGAAATAGCCTCTATTGTGCAGCAGACATTGCAGCAATATCGACCTTATCGCGGTTTTACGTTTCGTTCGCCTGCCATTACGGTGACAGGGGGGCATTGTGTGAATCAACTGGGTGACATTTTGCTTGAGCTCGGTGCGACTCATGTTTTACTCGTCGCTGATAAGATGGTTTATCAATTGGGGCTTACAACGGGCAGTGAAAATGCCATTCGTTTGGCTGGTTTGAAACTGACGCTGTTCACCGACGTCGAAGGGGAGCCTGATAGCCGCCTAATTGCTCGCGGCCAGGCTGTTCTATCGACAAGCAAGGCTGATTTTGTGCTTGGTATTGGTGGCGGTTCTGCTCTGGATGCGGCTAAGGCAATTGCAGTTATTGGTGATTATCAAGGTCCATTGACTGCATTTAAAGTCGGTGGTATTGCCTCTCGTCAAGTCGGGCTTGGAGCTATTCCAACAACAGCAGGCACGGGATCGGAAGTGACCGATATCACGGTAATTAAAGACGCCGAATTAGATATCAAGGTGCCAGTGAAAGGACCTGCTTTGGTGCCTGATCTGGCGTTGTTGGATCCCGCCTTGATGCTGGGTGTTCCGGCTGGTATTACGGCAGCAACAGGGGTTGATACCTTAACTCATGCAGTTGAAGCCTACGTGTCTCGCCAGACAAACCCATTATCAAAAGCCTATGCCTATCATGCGATTGAAGCGTTGATTAAAGCGCTGCCGGTTGCTGTGGGGTATGGTCAAGATATGGATAAACGTTACGACATGGCAGTGGCGGCTTATAAAGCCGGGCTGGCATTTAGCAATGCTGGTTTGGGATTAACACATGCTATCGCACATCAAATCGGTGCTCGATACCACCTACCACACGGTGTGGCTAACGCCATATTATTGCCTTATGTAATGGCCTTCAATGCATTGAGCTGTGAAGCCGATTATGCCGAAATTGCCAATGCACTAGGAGTGAGCCGCGAAGCGATGACCCAACGTGATCGTTGCCGTGCCGCTATTTTAACGGTGCGTCAGCTAGTCGTGGATTTAGGATTACCGACATCACTGGCCGATGTTGGTATTACCGAACAGGATTTGGCTTTGTTGGCAGAACAAGCAATGCAAGATATTTGCTTGCAGGGCAACCCTCGCCAGGTAACGCCAGTTCAGATCGTTGAGTTGTTGAAGCAAGTTATTGCAGGGCAACTACCAGAGGGATATTGCTGATGGATCGGAAAATTGTCCACAGTGTCGGCATTGATATCGGTACTACGACAACCCAAGTGATTTTTTCGAATTTGACCGTAGTCAACCGTGCTCCTGCATCGCAAGTACCAGTTTATGAGTTTGTTGATCGCGAAATATCGTATGAAAGTCCGGTGTCTTTCACCCCGATTAACCATCAGGGCACGATTGATGCGAATCGTCTACGTCAGTTTATTGAGCAGCAGATTGAATTGGCTGGCTTTGCCGCAGAAGGCGTTGAGACCGGTGCCATTATAATCACGGGTGAAACTGCGAAAGCACACAACGCGCGTGATGCCATTATGGATTTGTCGCAGCAGCTGGGTGATTTCGTAGTGGCAACAGCAGGTCCGAACTTGGAGTCGGTGATTGCTGGTCGCGGAAGTGGTGCTCAGGAGTTATCACAACATAATCATCTTAAGGTAATGAATATCGATATCGGCGGGGGTACCTCGAATTATGTGGTATTTGACTGCGGTCGTGTTGTGTCGACAGCTTGCCTGAATATTGGTGGGCGTTTGGTTGAGTTGAATGAACAGGGAGATATCACTTTTGTACACAAGCCCGCTATTGCTGTGATGCAAGATCTATTTGGTGAAGCATTAAACCCACGGCAAATTACCGTTGATCACTTGAATAGAATTGTCTCACGTATGGCTGATTTGATTGTCGAGGTGATGACGGGGCAACTATCCCCCCTCGCGGTACAGCTTCTACAAACTCCAGCGTTAGATTCTCTGGCAGGCATTGATGCTGTCTTTTTGAGCGGTGGTGTTGGTGAGTGTTATTACCAGCGAAATAGCGAAGAAAAACAGTTTGGTGATATTGGTCCGCGTTTGGCTAATGCCTTACTAAGCCATCATGATCTCGCAGATCGACCAGTAAGAAAACCCAACCAGACTGTGCGCGCCACTGTTATCGGTGCTGGTGCGTATTCGCTTACGCTATCAGGATCTACGATTTGGTTGAATTCTGATGAGCTACCACTGAAAAACATTCCGGTGGTGCATCCGGCGGTTGATTGGGAAAGTGAAAGCCCTTCGATTTGCGCTGAAATTGTGATTGCTGCAGAGCGAATGGATTTAGCGTTGGGCTGTGATCGCTATGCAATTGCAATCGATAGTGGCATGCCCGTGCGTTATTACGCTGTTCAGCATGTGGCTTGCGAGTTAGCTCGTTTTTATCGTGAGCATGGTAATCACCAGTCACCAGCATTTATCGTCGTGCACAACGATATTGGAAAAGCGCTCGGCATGGAGTTACAGCCATTACTCCATCCACAACCTGTGAGCGTAATAGATGAAGTGATCACCCATGAAGGTGACTACATCGATATTGGCAACAGTTACTTCGGCGGGGAGATCGTTCCTTTGACAGTTAAATCACTCGCCTTCCCGTCTTAATAGGAGTTATGCATGAAGTTGAAAACCCACCTGTTTGGTCAAACTTACCAATTCAGGGATGTAAAAGAAGTATTGGCGAAAGCCTCTGACCTACGCTCGGGCGACATCTTAGCGGGTGTTGCTGCTGAAACCGCTCAGGAGCGTGTTGCTGCTAAGCATGTGCTTTCTGAATTGACCTTGAAAGATTTGCGTGAAAACCCAGTAGTTAGCTATGAAAGCGACATCATTACTCGGATTAATCAAGATAGTCTAAACCGTTCGATGTTTGAGAAGATCCAGAATTGGTCTGTGAGTGAGTTGCGTGAGTATTTATTGTCAGACGACATGACGCACGAAGACATGCAGCGCGTACGCAAGGGTTTAACGGCTGAGATCGTTTCGGCGGTTGGTAAGGTTTGCTCGAACGGCGACTTGATGTATGGCGCAAAAAAAATGCCGGTGGTGACTAAGGCCAATGCAACGGTCGGTTTACCTGGCCACTTTAGCTGTCGCTTACAGCCAAACGATACCCGCGACAATGTTAGCTCAATTTTGGCTCAGACTTTTGAAGGCTTGACCTACGGTTGTGGCGATGCCGTGATTGGCATCAACCCGGTGACAGACAGCGTTGAAAATACGACTCAGATGCTGAATGCGATTCAGGATGTGATCAATAAGTGGGATATTCCAACTCAACCTTGTGTGTTGTCACACATTACGACCCAAATGGAAGCGGTTCGCCGCGGCGCACCTGGCGGTCTCTTATTTCAAAGTATTGCGGGTTCTGAAAAAGGACTTACTGAGTTTGGTGTCAGTGTCGAGATGCTGGATGAAGCCTACGAAATCGGTAAGCAGTATTGCAATCTGGCCGGCGAAAACATGATGTATTTCGAGACAGGTCAGGGCTCAGAATTATCAGCAGATGCGCACCATGGTGCTGATCAGATGACGATGGAAGCTCGTTGTTACGCGCTTGCACAGCGTTATAACCCGCACTTGGTGAATACTGTTGTTGGTTTTATTGGTCCTGAGTACCTTTATAACCATCAACAGATCATTCGTGCAGGCCTTGAAGATCATTTCATGGGTAAGCTATCTGGTATGCCGATGGGGTGCGATGCTTGCTATACCAACCATGCAGATACAGACCAAAATTCAAATGAAAACTTGGTGACATTGTTGGCGGCTGCGGGGGTTAACTTTGTTATCGGGATGCCAATGGGTGACGATATCATGTTGAATTACCAAACCACTTCTTTCCATGATACGGCCTCGGTTCGTCAGTTGCTGAATCTTCGTCCTGCGCCGGAATTTGAAGCTTGGATGGAAACTATGGGTCTGATGGAAAATGGACGTCTAACGCGTAAAGCAGGCGACCCATCAATCTTCTTCAAGTAAGGGTGTGGCAATGAACGAACAAAAAATTCAAGACATCGTAGCAACAGTGCTCGCTCAACTTGGCGAAACAAACGTAGCTTCTTCAGATATAACTAAGGTTGTGAATGCAGTAACGCCAGCTGCGGGGGGATATGTACCACAGGTAAGTGCTGAGTCACTGCCTGACTTGGGGGATATTCAGTTTAAGAAGTGGAACGGTATTCAGAATGCGGTCGACAAAAAAGTGGTTGAAGACCTGATGTCGCAAACTGATGCCCGCGTAGGAACAGGAAGAACTGGACCACGCCCACGTACTACAGCGTTGCTACGTTTCCTTGCAGATCACTCTCGATCAAAAGATACCGTGATCAAAAACGTTGAATCTTCATGGTTGCAGGAACGCAACTTGATGGAAGTTCAATCGTGCGCATCAGATAAAGATGAATACCTAACTCGTCCTGATTTGGGCCGAAAGCTGAATGATGCAGGAAAAGCATTGATTCAAAGTAACTGTAAGAAAGCACCTCAGGTGCAGGTTGTTTTGTCTGATGGTCTGAGTCTTGATGCGGTAACCGTGAACCACGATGAAATCTTACCACCATTACTAAATGGATTGAAAAATGCCGGCTTAGATGTGGGTACACCTTTCTTCCTTCGTTATGGCCGTGTAAAGGCACAAGATGAAATCGGCATGCTGTTGAACGCTGAAGTTAACTTGTTATTGATCGGTGAGCGCCCTGGGTTAGGGCAGTCTGAGTCATTAAGTTGTTACGCTATCTACAAGCCAACAAGTGAGACAGTAGAATCTGACCGTACCGTGATTTCCAATATTCACGCAGGCGGGACGCCACCAGTTGAAGCGGCTGCTGTGATTGTTGATTTAGTGAAGAATATGCTTGAAAAGAAAGCCAGTGGCATCAAATTAAAGCGCTGATATAGGGAATAATCATGGCTATTTTAGACAAAATCCAACCAGCAGTTTTAGCGACGCGAGTGATTGCTTCCGTTGATCCTGTTTATAAAGAAAAAATGGGCTTGAAGCCTCATCACCACAGTATTGGTATTATCACCGCTGATTGTGACGATGTAACGTATTGTGCACTGGATGAAGCGACCAAAGCGGCAAATGTAGATGTGGTTTACGCGCGTTCTTTCTATGCGGGTGCCGCACATTCATCGGGTCCGACATCGGGAGAGGTGATCGGTATCTTGGCTGCGGCATGTCCTGCCGACGTGATTGCCGGATTGGATCGAGCCAAAGCATTCATTGAAGATGAAGCGGCATTCCAATGTGCAGATGAAAACGGTGACATTGCGTATTTTGCTCATCTTGTATCTTCAACAGGCAGTTATTTGTCTGAAGAAGCTGGTGTCGAACAGGGCGAAGCTTTGGCTTATGTTATTGCACCGCCATTAGAGGCAATGTTTGCACTTGATGCAGCCTTGAAAGCCGCAGATGTTAAGTTGGTGAACCTGTTCGCACCACCATCAGAGACTAACTTTGGTGGTGGGCACTTAACTGGTTCACAGGCTGCTTGTCGTGCCGCGTGTGATGCTTTTGAGGCAGCAGTGCTTGAAGTCGCACGCAACCCAATTGCGAACTAGGTAGGAGTGCAGTTGTGAATCCGTTATTACAACAGATTCAGCATGGCGGCGTGATTGGCGCAGGTGGGGCAGGCTTTCCCACCTACGTTAAGCTCGACTGCCAGGTCGAATTGGTTTTGGCTAATGGCGCTGAATGTGAGCCGCTGTTGTACAAAGATCAGGTGCTCATGCAGCGTTGGGGCAAAGAGCTTTGTGGCGGGATGTTGATTGCCATGAAGCAGGTTGGTGCCGCGCGGGGCGTGATTGGTATTAAGAAAAAAAATGCCGACACCATTGCTTGTTTACAAGCGCAGTTACCGTCCGGTATTGAATTGCTGCTAATGGAAGATGTTTATCCTGCTGGAGACGAAGTTGAACTGGTTTATCAGGCAACGGGGAAGCGGATACCTTCGGGTGGTTTACCCAAAGAAATTGGCGTGATGGTGAACAATATCGAATCGTTCATTAACGTCTTCCATGCGGCGCAGGGAATTCCGGTAACGGAAACCATGATCACTGTGCATGGCGAGGTTCGTCAACCATATACTGCCTGGCTGCCTATTGGCTTGTCCTACCGTGAGGCAATTGAATTAGCTGGTGATATAACAAGTCGTGATTTCATTGTGGTCGAAGGTGGACCAATGATGGGCTCAGTGACGGATAATCTTGATAAGCCGATTACAAAAATTTCCAGTGGATTACTGGTGTTGCCACGTAGTTCGCGGATCGCCACGATAAAAATGCGCAGTGAGCAAAACCTTCGTCGGATCGGCAAGGCTGCCTGTGATCAATGCAGTATGTGTACGTCAATGTGTCCGCGTAATTTGTTGGGTTACCCGGTGAAGCCTCACTTGGCTATGCGTTCGCTACAGGTTTCTGGTGTCAATAATCTGAGTTATGCATTGGCTGCTCAGGCGTGTTGTGAGTGTAACTTATGCACCATGTGGTCATGCCCCGAAGGGTTAGACCCAAGCCGAGTATGTGCGACCACTAAGCGGGCATTGCGTGATGAGCAGAAATTATTATCACCGGCGCAGTTGCAAGCTAATACCACCGAGGTTCACCCGTTACGAGATTACCGAGGTGTGCCGACAAAGCGTTTGGTACGTCGTCTTGAGTTAGCCGATTATGCGCAGACAAAAGCTGAATTTCGTGAGTGTGAACTGAGTGTTAATCGCCTTTATATTCCGCTTTCTCAACATATTGGTCGACCTGCCGTTGCTGTAGTAAAGGTCGGTGATCGGGTTAGCAAAGGACAACTCATAGGCCAGCCTGCACCAGATGCATTGAGCGTTGCTGTGCATGCTAGCCGTGATGGAATTGTTGTAGAAGTAGGCGAGAGTATCGTTATTGATTGCCAGCACTAACAGTGCAGATGTGCCATCAAAAATGAATTGAACCCCAAACAGCAATAGAACAATAAAAAGAGCAAGTAATGGTAAATGCGATAGGTTGTATTGAGCTAAATTCGATTGCCCGTGGTTATTTGGTGGCTGATGCCATGTTAAAAGCGGCCAATGTCGAGATTCTATTTAATAGAACGATCTGTCCTGGCAAATTTATGGTCATGGTAGGTGGTGATGTTGCGGCAATTAATGCAGCAGTAGAAACTGGCCTTCGTGTTGGTGGAGGAGAAGTAGTGGATGATTTGGTGATTGCTAATGTTCATCCCGATGTTTTCCCAGCAATAGCAGGAACACGAGTTGTCGAGCAGACTTCTGCATTGGGTATTGTTGAAACATTTTCGGTGGCTGCGATTGTAGAAGCTGCCGATGCAGCTGTAAAAGCAGCCAATATTGAATTGCTGGAAGTGCATATGGCGATGGCAATTGGCGGTAAGGGATTCGTCACAATGACCGGAGATGTTGCAGCAGTACAGGCTGCGGTTGATGCTGCAGTAGAAAGAATTCGCACTAAGGGTGTACTGGTTGACAAGGTTGTAATTGCGCAACCAAGAAAAGAAATTTTGGAAGGTAAAGTTTAGGATAATTATTGTCAATGTGATGGAGTTCGGGAAGTTAAATCCCCGAACTCCGGTGCAATAACAGTAATTAATTTTATTATTGCTTATTAGCGGTAGTTAACAGTTCGCGTTATTGAAATTTAATTTTAGCCATATGTGGTCGCATAGGGCAGGGCTTGTTCGTCCTAAATTTAGGTGGACCTTCTGCACTTGCGATTATTGATGAATTATCAGGAAGGTAGAAACATCATGAATGACATTATTTTATATATTATGGTGGGCTTTATGGTGCTCGGTGCGATTGATAAAGTACTGGGTAATCGTTGGGGCTATGGAGAGCAATTTGACGAAGGTTTCATGGCTATGGGGGCATTAGCACTCGCAATGGTTGGTGTTGTTAGTTTGGCACCGGTATTGGCTAATTTGTTAAGCCCAATTGTAGTTCCTATTTATACTGCGCTTGGTGCCGATCCTTCTATGTTTGCAGGTACGTTATTGGCTAACGATATGGGAGCTTATCCTCTGGCACAGAGCATGGCTAATACACAAGAAGCAGGGATATTTTCCGGCTTGATTCTTGGTGCAATGATGGGGCCAACGTTGGTATTTACCATTCCAGTTGCGCTGGGAATTATTGAAAAGGAAGACACTAAATACCTTGCTCGTGGTGTGTTGATTGGTCTAACGACGATTCCTGTCGGCTGTCTTGTTGGTGGCTTGGTTGCTGGTTTTGAGTTCACTATGATTCTGAGTAACCTAGTTCCGATTGTTATCGTTGCTGCATTGATTGCCGTCGGTCTATGGCTCAAACCAGATGCAATGATTCGCGGTTTCGAAGTGTTCGGCAAAGGTGTTATTGCGGTAATTACGTTAGCACTGGCTGCTATTGTGGTTGAAACGCTAACGGGTGTGGTTCTAATTCCAGGTATGGCACCAATTTCAGATGGTATTGAAATTGTAGGTGCAATTGCAATTGTACTGGCTGGTGCATTCCCAATGGTGCACTTTATTACCAAGCACTTGAATAAACCTCTGATTAAAATGGGAAGTGCGATGGGGATGGGGGAAAAAGCCGCAGCTGGTCTTGTTGCCACAATGGCAAACAATATTGCGATGTTTAATATTTTTAAAGAAATGGATAATCGCGGCAAAGTGATAAACGTGGCATTTGCTGTGTGTGGTTCTTTTGTGTTTGGTGATCACCTAGGCTTCACAGCTGCGGTTAATAGCGACATGATTTCAGCGGTTGTCGCGGGTAAATTAGTCGGTGGGTTCAGCGCATTGATTCTAGCGGTATACGTTACTCGTAATATGTCATTTGATGAGCCAGAAGTAGAAGAAGAGCATACAGAAGCATCTGCTCACTAAATGCTTGTTGCTTTATATAATGATGAATAAGCCCGCGGTTGCGGGCTTATTTATGTTGCTAATACCCTTACGAGTATTTGATAACAGCTAATACTAATACGACAAACATACTGCTCAGCATAGGTACTGATGTACGTTTAATAACGTCTATTGGTGTAATGTTAGCCATGCCAGATACTGTAATAATAACTCCAGCAACTGGAGATATTGTACGTCCTATACCTGCAGCAAACAGAATAGGGACTAGTGGTAATAATGGGTTAACCCCAAAATTAGTCGCGATCTGAGGAACAATCGGAATGAACGCCATAACAGGAGCATTACCAGAGCCAGTAATAAATGCTGTTAGAAGAATAAAACCAGAGAATACGATTACAATGCCACTTGGTCCAAGGTCGAATGATTTAGCCGTATCGATGAGTGCTGTAATAGCACCAACATTAGTTAAACCCGCCGAGAAAAATTCAGCTGCGATCATCAATGTTAATACGCTGGCAAAGATCATCCCCGTACCTTTTAGCCATGCTTCAAAGTTGTCAAAAGCACGTTGAATTGAACGAAAACGGATCGCTTCAATGACAATACAAATCGTAATGGTAGACATCATTGCAATTGGAATTGTCATAGTAATAGATTCCATCACCATGCTTGAGAAACCAAATAAAAACACAAAAGGCAGTACTGGCAATAATGCATAGAAGCCCGGTACTGTGTCATTTTTGTCGTGTTTTTCTTCTAGTGTTTTAAGGTACTTACCGCGATCTTGGGCTGGGTCATAGCCTTCTTTCTTGTCGCAATAACGTTGCCAAGCAATATTTACAAACGGGATCGTAGCAAGTAATAGCACTTGGAATATAGTTTGGTGGTTAACCACAAAATCCATGATTTCAACGTTAATTGCGTTGGCACCGATAACTGCGTTTATTTGTCCCGGACCGTACTCCCACGCTGTTGGAATAACAATAGTAGCCACGGCTGTTTTGGCACTAACTCCAGCATTACGAAGAACGGGGTACAATGTGCCCATCAGCAATAATGAGAGTGATGTCGCACCAGTAATGAATACATACATAATGGAAACAAAAATGAGCACCAGTGCCAATAATACATAGGGGCTTTTCACTGCCATGACAGGTCGAGATGTTGACTTAACAAGCGCTTGAGAGGCACCAATGTGATTTAGGTAGGTTGATACACCTGCAATAGATACAAGCGTTAACCCTACCTTACCCAATCGGCTGTTCGTGATTTCAGCAAAACGTTGCCACAAATCAAAGAACAACGCACCTTGTGTTTTACCGTCAGAAAGAACAGGCGAAATATCATAGAGCTGGGCGAATGCCAATAACAATAAACCAGCTGTAATAAGTGTTGCTTGTGGATTGAATTTTTTGAGCATTGAATAGGCGACAAGGCCTACGATGGCAAGTGTAAATAAATATTGCATAAATAAAGTTCGATAAATTAGTAAGTTAAAACATACTGCCTAACTATAAAGTGTTATTTATTGATCTTCGGTTTAAATTCAAAATTAAACACTGCCTATTGGTTTTCATTGTGGCTTATATCGCTAAAAATGAATTGATAGATAAAATATTTAAACATTGATATTACATTGTGCGACGTATTTCATATCTATATTTGTAACAAAATATGAGCGCAGGCCGATACTTAATAAACCAGAACCGATAAGGCAGCATTTACTCGTTGAAAGTAATTGCACTTTGGGTTGATAAAAATTCAGTAAATTATGATTTAAGTTCTACTTAACAGCAAGTTAAGACTCTTTATAAGGCTTTTGTGTACATGTCGAATCTAGTTTTAGATGTCAAATGCTCAGTGAGACTAGCATACTGCAGTGAAGCCATTTAGTATCAAGCATGAAATGAAGAAATATTAGATAGGGCAATATGAACAACACACGTACGTATTTTCATTTTTATGATTCACCGTTAGGTAAAATTCGTCTGTTAGCGACAGATGAAGGCTTAACGTCGTTGACGATACCAAGCCAGCGAATAGATGATCTTATTGACCCCAATTGGAGCGATGATGCTGATGTTTTTCTAGCTTGTTGCCAACAACTTGATGCGTATTTTTCTGGTGATCTAACCGAGTTTACAGTGCGATTAGCTGCTGCAGGTACGGCTTTCCAGAAACAAGTGTGGGATGCTTTATGTCGTGTTCCTTATGGTGAAACATGTAGTTATAAAGCAATTGCCGATAGCATCGGAAACCCTAAAGCAGTACGAGCCGTCGGGGCCGCCAATGGTAAAAATCCTATTGCGATAATAGTGCCTTGTCACCGTGTTATTGGTGCCAATGGCAAATTAACAGGTTACGCTGGTGGGGTAGAGCACAAGGCCTTCTTACTGAAATTAGAAGGCATTATCAATTGTGATGAATAAGCATAGAGACGCTAAATAGAAGAAAGCTATTTAGTGCGTTTTTTTTCGCATGCTAAAAAGTCATTTAAATGGGTAGTGTTAGCATTAAATCGATAGTGTTGTTTCGATGCTTCTAATTCAAAGTGTCCTTTGTCTTGTGTGATCAGCTTTTTTAAGTCATCAAATGCTTGGCGATCACTGGTGCTAGCTAGCAACATAAGTCGTCCATAAGTAAAATGTTCTTTTTGTTTACGCCAATTCACGCTGAACACTTCGGTGGGTTTTCCTGCGCGGTTATAGTTGATATTTTCAAATCCCAATGGACGGCTGATGTCTGCTTTCATTGCGACATATCGGTGCTGATAAATATTATCAGTAACAAGAGATACCCTTAACCCTTCTTTATATTTACCGTCTTGGCCTTTCTCTAGGTGAAAGAAATTCAGTTGGCAACCAGTATCCGTTAGCTTGGTTGAGCTGTTGGGTAACACTTCCGCACTCAGTAATCCTGGAGCTATAAAAACAGTAATGCCGATTAAACTTTTAAGCTGAGAGAGTAAATCCATACGTATTATTCCGCCTCTAATGCTGATGATATCGAAAATGCTGCATCAATGATTTTGGCATTTTCACTCTAAGCATAGACATAATTATCATAGATATACTTAACGTATGCTTATTAACGTTACTCGCGAAATAGAATTATTCTGCATTGTAAATTTTAGCTTTTACCATTTTCCTATATTGGCTTGCGGTAATGCTAAATTGTTGTTGAAAACGCGTAGAGAAGTGATACGCGTCTTTATATCCCACTTGCTCTGCGACATCTTGTACCGACATACCAAAGTCACGCAATAAATGTTGCGCGGCTTCCATTCGGATTTTTTGAAGGTATTGATGCGGAGATTGGCCCACTTGGTCCTTAAATTTTCGATTGAAGGTTCTTAAAGGTAGCTTGCATTCCTGTGCAACGCGTTGGGCTGTAATCGGTTGTGCAAGGTGTCGTTTCATCCAGTCTTGAGCAAGCGCAATTGATTCATCAAATTGCATCTGTCCGCCAATTTGATAAAAAGGTTGTTGACTGGTTTTCGATATCTCATGCCCATAGTGCGTTTCGATAGTATCAGCGATTTTTTGACCATAGTTTTCTGCAATCAGATATAGAATCATCTCTGATTGGGAGTTGATACTGCCAGTACAAAAAAGTCCATTTGCAGCAGTAATCGAAGCTTGGCGGTTAAGTGTCACTTGTGGATAGCGAGACGCGAATTTTTCATAAAAATACCAATGTGTCGTTGCCACTTGATTATCTAATAGCCCTGTTTCTGCTAACCAACACACACCTGTGCCAGTCGCGACTAACTGTGCGCCATGTTGATATTGTTTTATTAGCCAAGGAATTATCGTGGGAGACTGGCTTATGGAAGAAAAAGGATTACCCCACATCGGAGGTAAAACCACGATGTCAAAATTGTCTTCATCTTCAAAGGTAATATCTGGCTGTAATCGAATACCTGCAGCTAACTTGGGTGGGTTCAAAGAAGGTGCAACCAATTTAATTTCAAAAGGGTATTTACGCTGTGTTTTTCTATCTCGTAAGCTGGCAGCACTGCTTAACATTTCAGCGGCTAAAGAAACACCAGTTATTAACGCACGGTTATAGAGAACAAATCCGACCTTCATTTTTTCCTCCAAGCATTTGTTATTTGGTGTTAATTTCACCGTTTTTAAACGTAACTGACACTGCAATGTCACTCTGGCGCTAATGGCAGTGATTTTGGCATAAATGCAGGGTGATTAACCAGCCCAAGTTGATATTATCTTGTTTAAAACAATGTTTGATATAGGTTCGAAATGACAAAGTTACCTCTTATCGTTGGCTTAGGCGGTATAAATGCTGCCGGTCGTACTTCTGGTTTTCATAGTTATAAGCGTATGGTTTCTGATGTTTTAACCGATGATGAGATGAAAACAACGTGGCAAGATTTAGCCCGTCGTATGGGGTTAATTACTGATGAAGAGCCTATCAATGAAGAAATCATTGAAGCGATTAAAGCAGGCACATTGGTACGTCGTGTTGAAACATTCGATCCAGATAACGTCTTATACCAATATAAAGCGACTCTGAATGCTGAAACGCATACAGAATTGAATGATCAAATCACATTTACGCTGCGTAAATCAAAGCTGCCGAATGTGATTCCAGATAACTGGACTGTTGACTTACAAGGCAGCAAGGCGAAGGTAATTGTTAGTGGTAGCCTTGATGCGTTATTAGAAGATCGTGTCACATTCCCTGTATCAAGTGGTGGTAATATTCCTACTGGGTTTGATCCCGGTAAAATGTATAACTCTCGTTTTCATCCTCGTGGTTTAAAGCTCACTGTTTACGGTGCGTCTGATGCGCTAAATTCGTTAGGTATAGATTGGTCTGAAGTGCTAACACACATTAAACCAGACGAAGTGTCTGTGTATGCTGGTTCTGGTTTAGCACAAATCGATGACCAATCAATTGCCGGTATGTTAGCTGCGCCATTAACGGGTGGGCGTGTTAGTACTAAAATGATGGCGTTATCATTTGCAGAAATGCCTGCCGATTTCATTAATGGCTATGTGATTAACAGCATTGGTACAACGGGTACAAATATGGGGGCGTGTGCCACCTTCCTCTATAACCTACGCCAAGGCATGCATGATATTCAGCAAGGTAAATCGAAGATTGCTATCGTCGGCAATGCTGAAGCGCCAGTCTTGACTGAAATAATGGAAGGTTTCCGCGTAATGGGCGCGTTGGCTGAAGACGAACAGCTTAAAGTACTCGATAACAGCGATGTGGTTGATAATCGCCGTGCGTGTCGTCCATTCTCATCTAACGCTGGTTTCACGATGGCTGAATCGGCACAGTTTGCAGTATTGATGGATGACGAATTGGCGCTGAAATTAGGCGTTAATATCTATGGTTCAGTGGCTGATGTATTCATTAATGCTGATGCAAATAAGAAATCTATTTCTGCACCAGGTGTAGGTAACTATGTCACGGTTGCTAAAGCGACAGCATTGGCAAAAGCGATTTTAGGCGAAGACGGTGTTAAGCAAACATTTGTTCAAGCACATGGTACAGGTACACCTCAAAACCGTGTAACTGAAAGTCATATTTTGAACGAAGTTGCTAAAACATTCGATATTGATAATTGGGCTGTTACGGCAATTAAATCGTATGTTGGGCACTCAATGAGTGTTGCTGCCGGCGATCAGTTAATGGCGTCACTCGGCGTGTGGCAATACGGTTGGGTTCCGGGTATTACAACCATTGATCATATTGCAGACGACGTACACCAATCAAATTTGAATATATTGACTGAGCATGCTTTTGCTGGTCAGCGCGGTGAAGATTATAAAGCCGTTATTTTGAATGCAAAAGGTTTTGGTGGTAATAACGCAACAGGGCTTGTTTTATCACCCAACCAAACTTTATCGATGCTGCAGTCGAAATATGGTGCAGATGTTATTACCGCTTATCATGAGAAGAACGTAGTGATTCAAGCGAATAGTCTAGAGAACGATCAACAAACATGTTTGGGTAATGAAAAAATTCGTTATAAGTTCGGTGAGAACGTGATGGATGAAACGTCAGTTTCGATGACGCAAAATGAAATACGTTTATCTGAATTTGAGCAGGCGATACCGTTAGCAATGACGAACCCGTATTCAAATTACAGCTAAAGTGAACGCTATATAAACTTAATCAACAGCGGTTAGGTACGTAAAAAGATTAAAACGCGAGTCTTGTTATTAGCTAATGCTTTCTGAATGGCTTTAACAGCCTCGCGTTTTTATGAGACAGTTTTGTGGGAGTGATTTCGTCCCAACCAATGATGTAGCACCTCTAACATTTTTATTTTGTTAATAGGCTTAGTGAGAAAATCATCCATCCCAACAGATAGGCATTGAACTTGGTCTTGTTGGCTAACATTGGCTGTCATCGCAATGATCGGTATGTCACTTTTATTGTTTTGAAGGTCTCGTATACAAGTACAAGCTTCAAAACCGTTCATTTCAGGCATTTGCAAATCCATTAAAATAAGATCGTAGGTTGTGCTCTCTAGTGCAGCTACCGCTTCTTTGCCATTATTCGCAATAACAACATCGAAGCCGTTCTTAGCCAGTATTGCTTTCGCGATCATTTGATTCGATGGACTATCTTCGACAAGTAAAATAGTCGCCGCGTGGTGTTTGGTATTATTCAACGAATGCTCATCACTTGCTTTAAGGGGGGCTGGTGTAGGTTCAAGCTGAAGTGTAAAGCTAAATGTTGAACCTTGGTCTAGTTCGCTGGTAATTTTAAGCTCTCCTCCAATTAAATGGATTAAAGCCTGGCTAATGGCTAGCCCCATTCCAGCTCCGCCATAGCGTCGGGAAAATGAAGCATCACTCTGAACAAAAGGGGACAGTATCGATTGAATTTTATTGTTGTCGATACCAATACCAGTATCGGTAACAGAAAAAGTAATTGCTTGTTTTCCTTTGTAAATATTTGATTTTAGATTAATGGAAATAGATCCGCTATCTGTGAATTTAATCGCGTTACCTAGTAAGTTTGTGAGTATTTGGGATGACTTCCCCTCATCACCTAATACATAATTATTTATAGATAGGGCTGAGTTGAGCTGTAATGTAATGCCCTTTTGTTGTGCTTGGTCGGCAAATATTGCGATAATTGACTGTGCCATTTGGAATGGTGAAAAGCTGGTGTTATTTAAGATTGCTTTGCCTGAATCTAATTTTGAATAATCTAAAATATCATTTAGTTGGCTTAATAATATTTTGGCAGCATTATTCGCACTAACTGTGAATTTTTGACCATGATGGGTTAGCGGCTCTTCTTCTAAAATCTCCAGTGCGCCTAAAATGACACTCAGAGGAGTGCGAATTTCGTGGCTCATTGTGGCAATGAATTCAACTTTAGATTTATTAGCTGCTTCTGCTTCTAGTTTTGCTTTTTGAAGCTGCTTTTCACGTTCTATTTGTTGCTTTAATACATCTTCAAGAGTGTCTACAGATGCGTTTAAGCGATCAAGCTCTGATTGCTCAGTGAGTGGTTCCTTTGGTGTTTTTTGAAGACATTTTAGTGATAATAATTTGTTATTAATTTTTGTTAGTGGCGATAGCAATAAATACTGGCAAATGAAATAACTCAGTACACCAAGAAGTAATAGTGATATTGCAGAGAAAAACCGCATTTGTTCAACATGATGATCAATATCATTAATGAAATTATTTTTACTTATTGCAATCGACATTGAACCAAATATTTCGCCTTCTACAGAAATCGTTTTATATATTTGAGAACTTTCTGTACTGTTCTGTAAGGGCTGGACTCCCCACGTAGCAAGTACCTTGTCTTGATCATTTTTAATGGCAACATAGCTTAAGTCAGGTATATCTGAAGCAACGTATTCGAGAATGGTGTCAAGATGAGGAATATCTTCCGTTAAGACATCCTCAATGGTTGCAGCTGTTAAAACAGTAAAATATTGTTGTAGTTGACGTTCAACTTTTTCTTCAAGGTAATTCTTTTCATAAAAACGAACAATTTCGCCAGAGATAAGACAAAGGATAAGGGTAATGAATGAAATCATTACCGCATATTTTAGCCACAAAGGTAGTCTACGAAGATTAGAAATCATAAGCATACCTATTCATTAAAGAATTGAGTATTAGCCATTGCCATACGGGTTTTTTGGTAATCGCTATCTGTCGCTAAAAGAAATCCATCTTTTTTTATTGCTTTTAAAGCATTAGGATCGGTGATGCTTAATAACGTCTCTTGCAGGGATGTCGTGATCTTTTCATCGAGACTTGCACTGGCAATCCAGGGTTTTGTTACATTTTCAAAGTAAGCAATTGCTTTTAATGGCGCGCCTTTATTAACCAATTTCTTGAATGTGTTTTCTTTTAAGGCCCCAGCATCAAATTGTTCTGTTGCGACGGCTGTTCCAACTTTATCATGACGACCAAGGTAGCTGTAATGATCTAATTGCTTTGAGGTAATAGAGTGTTGAGCGAGGTAAGCTTGAGAGAGATAGCGACCAATGGTTGAATTCTGGTCACCAAAAGCGAAGCTCTTACCTTTTAAGTCACTGACTGATTCAATTATACTGTCATTGTGTACGCAAATTACGCCATTAAATGTTTTACTACCATGATTGCTTTCCATTGCTAACAGTGTAATTTTAGGGGCTGCTTCTTTTGCTAAAATGTACGATGCGGGGCCAAATCGAGCAAAATCAATTTTTCCATCGATAAGGTCATCTAACCCTTCTTGGTAATTTTTTGAAATTTGCATCCTAATTTGCACTGGCTCTCCTAATTTGCTTGTCATTTTCGCTTCAATGACATTAAGTATTGGACGAAACTGCTTAACCATTGCCGTGGCTTTGTCAGATGTGTAGATACCAAACACCAGTTCAACATCGGCTAAAGCGGGTTGTTGTGCACATAATGTAAGTAATAATCCTAAGAAATATTTTTTCATGATGCATCTCCGCTACATTGTTAGTATAAAATAAGCAATATCTAGGCCATTGTGTCTGATATGTTAGGCTTTAAGTGTTAAATCGCGGGTTCTTAATTTAAGCTGTTTTTTTTATGTGATGGTGTGACCAAATTACCGCTGCTTATAGCAATAAGTAATACTGTTTTGTTTATGCATATTGTGGTACTTGTGAATAGTTAACTGACTTAGGATAATCGAAAATTTATGTCGAATATTTTACTGCTCGCAAACTTAAATTGTGATCGTGTTTTGCAGCTCGATAAACCGTTAGTAATGGGTGGACGGCACCATTATCAAGACAGTGGAAGGCGTTTAGGTGGCGGGGGGGCAAACACCGGACTAGGTTTAGTGTGGGCTGGGCACCATGTTGCGCTGGTAAGCCAAGTAGGTAGAGATGAAACAGCAGATTGGTTATTGGCTGAAGCGAGTTTACAAGGTTTAGATTGTCACCTGTTACAGCGTAACGATGTCGCAACTCCTGAATTATTATTAATTATGACCCCTGACGGTGAAAGAACCATTATTCGACCTCAGAGGCCTATTTTTGAGTTAGGAGTGCCACCAGTTTTTGCAAAATGGGATGCATTATACATTAACTCATCAGCCATCGGCGCAGAACGTTGGGCTGAGGTTGCATTAAACGAAACATTGGTTATTGCACAATTAGCGAAAGATGAACGGGCCAGACCGTCTCATATTTTGATTTCGTCAAAGTCAGATATGGCAGGCAGAACATTATTACCTGTTTGGGAATATGGACAAAAAATCGCGGGAAATCAGTTACGTTATTTTATTATTACTGATGGTGATAATGGCGCAATGGCTTATACCGCACGCGAGCAATTTCATATCCCCGCAGTGAAAGCAGATGTTGTTGATACAACGGGTGCGGGGGATGCCTTTGCCTCCGGTGTAATAAACGGATTACTGCATAATGCTTTTATCACTCAAGCCATGACGGAGGGTGCAAAGTGGGCATCTTTTGCGGTATCTACGCAGAGTTCTATACCGGGGGAAGCCTTAAAGGCTTACTTGGAGTAGGCTGTTCAAACTTAGTTTTTTAATTCAATCGATTATACAAATTATCTAATTTAGGACTACACAGGACAAACAAAAAAGGCGCTGATAACTTTTCGATGGTGAGAAAGTTATAACAGCGCCTTTAGTCATTGGTTAAATGACAAATTACTTTTTAAGTGTCGTAATTTTTGCTTTGCCTTTGATCGCTTGGCGAATACGTACGCGACGTTCTGCTGAACTTTGTTGTTCATTAGGGTTGTTTGTACGGCTCTTACGATCTTTAAATGCTGCTTTAGTGTTCATTTTCTGAACAAAAGCATCACGATTTGTTGGTTCATAGCCAAGAAGTTGCACACGGTGAATACGTTGACCAATAAGTTGTTCAACTTGAACCAGCGTCAATTCTTCTTCTTTACTAACGAAAGAAATGGCATGACCTTTCAGACCTGCACGACCAGTACGACCAATACGGTGAACATAATCTTCAGCTAGGAATGGCATGTCGAAATTGACAACGTGTGGCAGGGCTTGGATATCAAGACCACGAGCCGCAACTTCAGTTGCAACCATTACACGTGCTTTACCTTCTTTGAATTCATCAAGTGCACGACGACGAGCACTTTGTGCTTTATCACCGTGACAAAGAACAGCTTTGATGCCGTCTTTTTTAAGTTCTTTTACAAGTTCGTTAGCTGTTTCTTTGTAGTTAACGAAAACAAGCACTTGTTTCCAATTTTTCTTACCAATTAGCTCAGACAGTAGCTCACGCTTGCGTTCTTGATCAACAGGGTAAACAACGTGAGCAACAGTATCAGCCGTTGTATTCTCGCGATCGACCATGATGCGCTTAGGTTTACGAAGAATATCGCTTGCCAGTGCATTCATTTGTTTAGAAGACGTTGCAGAGAACATCATAATTTGAGGGTTGCTGTTCACTTCACCCATCACTTTACGCATGTCAGTAATGAAGCCCATATCTAGCATACGGTCAGCTTCATCGAAAACAAGGAATTCAATGTTAGTCAGTGATACATTTTTTAGATCAACATGCTCAATCAGGCGGCCTGGTGTAGCAACAAGAATATCAACACCCTTTTCTAGCGTTCTTTCTTGAGATGACATCTTAGTGCCGCCGTAAATTGCAGCAGTCTTAAGATCGGTGTATTTCGTGTATTCTGCAATGTTCTGAGCAATTTGAGCTGCTAATTCACGTGTTGGTGCAAGAATCAGTGCGCGAACATTAAAGCGACCACGTGATTTTGGCTTATCAAGGATTTGTTGAATAATCGGCAAAGAGAATGCTGCCGTTTTACCAGTACCTGTTTGCGCATTGGCAAGGATATCCGACCCACGACGTGCGTGAGGGATTGCTTGTTGTTGAATCGGAGTTAATTTCTCGTAACCACACTCAGTAAGTGCGCGTACGATTTCTGAAGAAAAATTTTGTGATGCAAATGACATTCTTTGTTCCTAAACAGTCGGCTGATGCCGATTACATTCATAAGCCTTAACGCTTATGAATGTAACCCATTAGCCAAAAAAAATTGGTCGCATATTATAGATTATTAATTGTAGCCTGTGGGGACTAATTTCCTATCATCGCTGATTATTTAACCTAAATGGCGTCTTTAAAGTATTTAAAGTGTAAAATTCTTGCCAAATATTATTGTTTTTCAAAGATAAAAACAGTTTTGTTTACTTCTTGCCCTGTGACCGCTAATGAAAGCCTGTATTGTGCGATTAAGAATTACTCTCGTTGATAATTCAATTGAGTATCAGATTGTATTAAAAAGGGGCTGAATCTTGGAATTTGGGTTTGATGGGATTTGTTGATGTGGCTTAACTCTCAATCTAAATAATAAAGCCGATACCCGCCAAATAGGTAAGTTTGGTGGGCATCGGCTTTTTGTTTTATTTCGTGCTTTTACCTTGTTTGGATATTCCTAGTAAACCAACGCCGAAAGCGGCTAACAGGCCAATAAAGGCGATGATCATATGGTGATGGTGAATCCAGTACATATTTGCTCCTTAGTAACCTGTTTTTTCAAGTTCTTTCGCTTTGTGGATCATAGGGGTAATGGTTGAGCCTTGAACAATAATCGAGAATACAACCACGGCATAAGTCATTAATACTATTATTTCTTTAACATCTATTTCAGGGCTGTACCCTGTTGCAATGCCTGATGGAATTGCCATCGCCATCGCTAATGCTAAGCCACCACGTAAGCCACCCCAAGTAAGAATTTTGACGGATTCTGGGTTATACGTGCGGTGTCGATTAAAGCCTAGATAAGCTATTTTTACACTGAGGTAGCGACTGCACAGCACTAGTGGAATCGCGATAGCGACTGCAACAATATCGATATAATGAAAACTGAATGTCAGCATAATTAAACCGATTAACAGGAACAGAATGGCGTTTAGAGTTTCGTCTGCCAGTTCCCATAGGTGATTGAGTTGGTGTGATTCATCTTCAGCAATACTGTTACGTGTCCAGTTTCCAATCATGATGCCAGAAACAACCATAGCAAGCGGTGCAGACACCCCTAAGTGTTGACCGACAACATAACCACTTGTTGGAATTAGCATGGTGAGGATCAAGCGCATCATTCCGTCGTGTGAATGCTTGATTAAGTAATGGAAAACTAAACCCAGTACTAAGCCGAAAGCGATACCGCCTAATGCTTCATGAGTGAAAAGTGCAATTGTGCTAGATACCGTGGGGGCACTTTCCCCAAAAGCGACTTCAAACAAGGTCACAAAAATGACTAAGCCAATACCATCATTAAATAGTGATTCGCCTTCGATTTGAGTTGAAATGCGTTGTGGTGCATTCATCTTTTTGACAATGGCTAATACAGCGATTGGGTCGGTAGGTGAAATAAGTGCACCAAATAAACAACAATGAATAAAGGCCATGTTGATGCCGACTAACGAGAAGAGTAGCCATAACACCGTACCAATGAAAAATGTTGAAAAAAGGGTACTGGCAAGTGCAAGAATGGTAATTTCGAATTTTTGATCTTTAAGGTGCGATAACTTTATATTTAATGCACCGCCAAAAAGTAGAAATCCAAGAACACCTTTTAACAAGAAGTCATCAAATTGAATGTTTTGAATTATGTTAATCAGCTCGTGTTCTTCATTGAGCGGAATGTAATTCATATTACTTAAAAACAGTAACGCAAGTGAGATGATGACAGACCAGCCTGTAATAGCGATGGTAGTTTGAAACTTCCCCACACGGTGGTTGAACATCGAGATGAAGACGGCAACTGCAGCGATAATGCAGATGGTGTCGTAAACTGACATATATTATGTGCTCCTAATATTCTTAGGCTTTTCGTGAATTATTATTTACCTCAATTGTGGTGAAATATAAGAGCATTGAGGCGTGGGTGCATATAATAGGCAATTTTGAATAATTCCCATCATTATGATTTTGTAAAGTAATGATGCGGAAATGGGTGTTGATGACGTGCTAGAAGTAATGTAGAAGCACGCCATTTACCCTAAAGTGGTAGGTGTTTTATATTTAGCTAAAATACGTTGGGTTTATCTGTGATGATGTTATTAACACCCCATGCTGTAAACTTATCGACTTTCTTTGGATCGTTTAACGTCCAAATCATTAATTTTAACCCTGTTTCTTTGATCGATTTAGCTAATTTTTCATTAAGTATGCGGTGATCAATATGAAGGCTATAAAGATCGAGCGGTTTAATCGTATCTAGCATATTGGATGGTTTGCGTGCTGTAATAAAACCGCGACGCACTTCAGGATACAAGGTTTGGCAGTGCACTAACGCATTTTGCGAGAAACTGGAAAATAGCAGCTTTTCGATCGGAAAATTCAGGTGCTTAACCGTTTCCACTACCTTTTCAACCAAGGGCTTTACTTCATGTTCGTTATGAATTTTTATTTCAAGATTCATATTTAAATTATGTTCTTGGCAAGCTAAAAGGGCTTCTTCCAGTGTTGGTATCGTTTCACCTTTGAATTCATTTGAAAACCAGCTTCCTGCATCTAACACTTTTAGCTCAGCAAGCGTTAAGTCACCCACGCGACCTTTACCATTGGTGCAACGTTTCACTGTTTTATCGTGAATGATAATAGGGATTTTATCCGCACTCAGCTGCGTATCTATTTCGATCCACTTAATACCAGATTCGACAGCCTTTTGAATGCCTGCAAGCGTATTTTCTGGCGCGAGTGCTGCCGCGCCACGGTGACCTGTAATCATAATGCTATCCAGTAAATGTTCATTTAATATTTATACCCAAGTTACATCAAGATAGCTTGGTATAATAACAATTAAGTCTACTCGCTGTTAACAGCTGCTAATTGTGCTATTAAAGGTGTTAATGATTTTAACTTATTCAGAAAGCTTGGTGATGTTTTTATGAATTTGCTTTAAATATTAGAGGTGTATGAAATGAATTCGGTACAAAACGAATTAACTCCTAACTGGAGTAATGTGGAATGGGTATTAACCGACGTTGATGACACACTAACATGGCAAGGTAAATTACCGCCAGAAACCTTGATTGCGTTGGCTGAATTACAGCAAGCCGGTATAAAAGTGGTAGCTGTTACGGGTGCTTGTGCTGGGTGGTGTGATCATATTGCTCAGCTATGGCCTGTTGATGCTATTTTGGGCGAAAATGGCGCTTTCATTATGGAAAAGCAGGATGGTTATTTAACCCTCCGTGCCGATCGTACAATGAATGAAATAGAGCAACAGCAAACGAAATTGAAGCAGCAAGTTCTCGCGATTTTAGCCGACTATCCAGATCTTAATTTAACACTCGATCAGTCATACCGTTTATGCGAAGTCGCGATTGATATAGGGCAGAATCGACCGCGTGTTGATGATACGATTATTGAAGAAGTGGTTGCTAAAATTCATGCGTTAGGCGCACATGCAACAGCCAGCTCGATTCATATTAATGCGTGGTATGGCGAGCATTCGAAAAAAGCGACTTCGTTACAATATTTAGCAGAGAAGGGATTATCAAAATACGAGATACTAAACCTGTCTTGTTATGTGGGTGATTCAATGAATGATCAACTTATGTTTGAGGCATTGCCTAAAACAGTAGGGGTTGCCAATATACAACATTATTGGGATAAGCTGATCCATCACCCTTCTATAGTCATGAGTCAACCCGGTGGTTTTGGTTTTGCCGAGTTTGCCAAGCAGTTACTTGATATGAAGCGTCGCTAACCAATAATCTCGCAAATTGTACGAACTATAAACGGATAGCAAAATACGCTATCCGTTTTTATTGAACTTCGTTATTTAAGTGATCGTTAGCGCTGTATTTCGATGCCAATAGGCTTTGTATATGAAGGCAGATTCCATTATTATTCCCTTCTTGTTAGCGAGCTAGATGTTGAATTGTCAGTCTAGCTTTTATTGCCTATTGGTCTCATTGCAATGGCAGCTACGCTTATCTTTGAAACAAGGAACCTTGAATGAAACTCTCTGTGCTTGAACAACCCCTTTATGACCACCTTTACCGTGACATTCATGAGTTTCGCAGTACTTTCGATTTAGATATTGAATCGCCAGAAACAATGAGCGACAAAAGTGATACCTTGCACACCTCATTAGCTGTTGAAGAGCTAACTGAATTAGCAGAAGCTGATTCATTGGTTGAGCAAGCAGATGCGATTGTTGATTCAATCTATGTGCTAATGGGGCGTTTAGTTCACCTTGGCGAAAAGAAAGTAGAAGACAATATTGGCATTAGCTACCTTATTGATTTGCTTCTTCAAGTAGCAGAACGTTTAGGTGTTGATTTTGTCGCATGTTGGGATGAAGTACATTCAAGCAATATGAGCAAAGTGTGCCGTAACGAATCTGAATTTACAGATACTCAAAAGCATTATGCAACGCAAGGTGTAGAGGTTACAGGTAGCCAAAAAGGCGTTTACATTATTGCTAAATGCGCAAAAGACATTGATTTAAATGGTAAAATTATTCGTCAGGGTAAAGTATTAAAATCTGTTTACTATCGCCCAGCCGATCTTGTTAAGTTAGTTGTTCGTTAATTCAACAATTAAATAACGCTGCTATTTCCTTCTACTTACTCATATTGATGATAAGTAGAAGGCGCTTCTCTTTTATTTCTTCTTTAGCTATCTCTTCAAACCCCGTAAACTACCCAGCTAATTCTTCCCCAGTAATAAAACCATGCATTCACAAACGATACCATCAGCGCCAATCTCTCAGCCTGAACTCGCCCGTCAGCTATTTAAAATGACATGGCCAATGCTATTTGGCGTACTTTCATTGATGAGTTTTCAGCTTGTTGATAGTGCGTTTATAGGTCAACTCGGTGTACTACCTCTTGCTGCCCAAGGTTTCACCTTACCGATGCAAATGGTGATTATTGGTCTGCAAGTTGGCTTAGGCATTGCAACAACCTCATTGATTTCTAGAGTGTTAGGGGCCAATGAACCAGAACGAGCCAAACAACTTGGTGGGTTAGTTGTGATAACGGGCGGCATTGGTGTATTTGCCATCTGCTGGCTTATTTGGTTACTTCGTGGCCCAGTATTAAACCTGCTTGATGCCCCTTTGAATGTTTACCCTGTTATTGATGCTTATTGGCCAGTATGGCTAGGCAGCTCCTGGACTGGGGCGATGCTTTATTTTGCTTACAGCCTGTGCCGTGCTAATGGTAATACCATGCTACCTGGCATAATGATGGTGGTAACCAGTATTTTGAATATGCTGCTGGATCCTCTGTTTATATTCACCTTTGACATGGGTTTAGTCGGGGCTGCATGGGCTACGATTGTCGCATTTGGTATTGGAATGCTAGCCGTTTTCCCCTTAGTCATTAAACGCCATTGGATGAGCTTTCAATTTGAAGGGCTCGATATTCCCGCATCAATAAAAGAGCTGGGTAATATAATGGCACCTGCAATGTTAAGTCAGCTATTACCACCACTGTCTTCGATGTTTGCAACGAAATTAGTCGCCAGCTTTGGCGCGGCAACGGTTGCTGCATGGGCATTAGGTTCGCGATTAGAATTCTTTTCTATTGTTGTGGTGTTAGCTCTCACTATGTCGATGCCCCCAATGGTCGGTCGAATGCTCGGTGAAAAAGACATTCATCGAATTAAAGCGTTGGTTAACATTAGTATTAAGTTTCTATTGGGCTGGCAGTTGGCCGTTGCAGCGGTATTGTTTATTGCTTCACCTTATTTAGCTGAACTGCTTACAAGTGAGGAATCAGTGAGAAGTGTGTTGCTCATACATCTGACTTGGGTGCCTATCAGCTTAGGCTCATTGGGTATTTGTATGTTGATGGTATCGATTTGTAATGCACTTGCATTGCCAATGCGTGCTTTATTGATATCAGGTTTACGCCTATTTGTTTGTTTCTTACCCTTACTGTGGCTTGGAACGCAATTGTTGGGGCTTAATGGCTTATTCATCGGTGCTATGGTGGGCAACTTTGCTGCTGGCATTATGGCATGGGTTCTTTACCAACAAGGTATTAATGTCGCTATACGTAAGTACTGTACAGAATAATGTTTGAAGATTATTAATTAGAGAGCCGATGAGTTTTTTACTGTTGAGCTGCTAGTATGTGCTTAAAATAAATAACAAAATGACAAGAAAAAGGATTAGCTAATGAATACGTTCACTATTGACACCCAAACCATGCATTATGTGGATATAGGTGAAGGTCCTGTTCTGGTTTTAGGTCATAGTTATTTGTGGGATAACGAAATGTGGGCACCTCAGTTAGAGGTATTGAGCCTGCATTATCGTTGCATTGTTCCAGATCTATGGAGCCATGGTCGCTCAGATGCAGCACCACAAAAAACACAAAACTTACAAGATTATGCCCGCGATATATTAAGTTTACTTGATCATCTTAAGATTGATTCATTTTCAATTATAGGCTTGTCTGTTGGCGGTATGTGGGGGGCAGAATTAGCGCTTATTGCACCAGAGCGTACCAAGTCATTGGTATTAATGGATACTTTTATTGGTTTTGAGCCAGAAGTGATGCACGCGAAATATTTCGCTATGTTAGATACTATTGCTCAGGTTCAACATGTTCCAGAACCAATGATCGATGTAATAACGCCAATGTTTTTTGCACGTAATGCTGAACAAGCAAATCCAGCGCTGGTGGCAAAATTCCGAGAGCACTTATCATCAATCAAAGGTCAACAGGCTGTTGATGTAACGAACATTGGTCGTATGGTGTTTGGCCGTCGTGATACGTTTGATGATGTTGAGCAATTAACCTTACCAACGCTTGTTGTGGTTGGTGTACAAGATATGCCACGTCCTCCACTAGAAGCTCAGCTTATGCATGATGCGATAGATGGCAGCCAGTTCTTTGTTGTACAAGATGCGGGGCATATTTGTAACTTAGAACAGCCAGCTGTTGTTACTGAGAAGCTATTAAGCTTTATGAATGATGTGCATGCCTAGTTTTCTGTAAACGTCTAAAGCACCTATAAGAGATAAGCAAGCGCAGCGACTAGTTATCGCTGCGTTTTTCATTCTGGTTATGCTGGTTGGGTGTAATTAGGCTTATTTCGAATCAGAAAGCGGGATAAAGAAGGCAAAGACCCACGCTGGACCAATTAATAAAAATTGTAAATCTTCGAAAAACGACGGCTTTTTCCCTTCAATTTTGTGCCCAATAAACTGTAAAACCCACAAGATGATAAATAAACCAATGCTTAGGTTTAATATATTAACACCAAGTTGAAATAGCACTTCTATACCAATCACGCAGGCAAGAGTAAACACAGACATGATGGTGAATACTCTTCGTGATAATCCATAATAGAAAAATAGAACGGGCATCAATATTAGCCATAACCACTCAATGTCTACGCCAGAAAATCGGAATGATGGTAAACACCAGACTAAACCTACAATCGAAAAATAGATGCCCGGTACCGCAACTTTGTGAATGCGCTGGTTCGTTTTATTCTGGTGGCTTGCACCATATTCGGTGAACCATTGTTCAAGTGTTTTCATTCATTCCCTATTTAGCAAGCTATTTGCATATAACGAGATTATATACCCAAGTTATCGAAAGGTGGATGTTTCTGGTTAGTGGTCTTTAATTAGAGGAAGGCTTTTTCTGGGAGAGCGACAATGATACGGGCATTATTTATCACCTTACTGTTTTTACTACCTTTTACAACGCAAGCGACAACAAGCAGTACTAAGGCTAATAATGATTCAAGGCAAAATACCAGTACCAAGATGCACGGCAATACTGAAAGTCGTCAATTAGAAGATGCCCAGAAAAAAGGTGCAGTAACTAAAAACTTAAAAGCAGTTAATGTTAATTCGGCATCTGCGAAAGATCTGGCAGCTTCACTACCTGGTATTGGAGATGCGAAAGCGAAAGCAATTGTTGATTATCGTAAAAAGAATGGGAAGTTTAAATCAGCCAGTGACTTGGCCAAAGTGCCGGGGTTAGGTGATAAAAGTGTGGGTAATATGAAGAAATACCTGAAGTACTAACAAGTGGTTAGTGTTATACCCAAGTTACCTCAAGATGCTCGTTTCAGCGAGAATTTGTTGTGCTCTAGGCAAGGCACTTATTTATAGACTTAGTCGTTCTACGTTGAAAATAAGTAACACCGCATAGAGCCCAACAAAACTCGCCCTTCGGGAGTGATTCAGCGTATCTACTTCTGTGTCAAATGTACTTAAAAGGGAATACCATTCCTGCACACATTTTCCTTGAATTAAACACGCTGAGATCATTCTGAATCCTGCATCTTGAGGTAGCTTGGGTATAGTTGTTTAGAATGAAAAACGCATCAGATTATAAGGAACCTGATGCGTTTCATTTAATTAGTTCAGCGGAGCCGTGTTGGATGCATGCGATATTACGCGGCTACCTTTAATTGGCTTTATACGTGTTGTTATAAAACTTGTACACGGTCTACTTCGATTTCAGGGGTATTCCCACCTTCGTATTCACCAAACAAGCGTACTCTTGTTGTTGCATCAATTGCTTGTGGTAAATGAATATCATCATCTAGTTCAACTTGAATTTCTTTAGTACCATCACTAAAAATGAATGTATCTGCGTTGATTTGCTTAATCAACTTACCTTCAACAACTGCATTTCGCTCTGTAAACATGCTTGTGCTGTCGAGTAGTTCGGCAACTGTAACTGTATCAATCGGGCCTGAGTAAGAAATAACAGCGCCTTTCTGTTCATTATGATTGCCTGCAAAAGCGAGTGTAGGAACTAAGATCATTGCAGATGCGATTGCGATAACAGTATTTTTTACAGAAATTAATTTAGTCATGAGTTCGTCTCCTTGTTTTGATGTTGCTATTAAACAACACTTCAACTGAACCATTCGTGAGGCTACTATTCAGATTTCGTTCATAAAGCATTTATTTAGACATTATTTGCTAATGGGTAGGTGAAAAATAATAAATGCACCATGTTAAAACCAAAGTGAATAGCAACGGCGTAACTTAACTTTCCTGACCAGTAATAGGTCAAACCATAAAGAAGGCCAGCTAAACTCGCGACAACAATGAATAGTGGGCCACCTGCGAAATGTGCAGCACCAAATAAAAGGCTTGCGATGCCAATACCAACAAGGGGGTTAAAACGTTGAGTCAGTAATCGCTGAATGTAGCCACGAAAGAGTGCCTCTTCTGCAACACAAGTGAATAGCAGGTTGTTTAATGCAAATATCCACCACCAACTAGGCACTGATAATTCAGGTTTTACCAGATTTAACACAAGCGGAACCACGGGCAATAAAATGAAGCTAATGGCTAATATCGAGATGTGTTTAGGCGATAATATGTTCCGCTTTCCCAGCATAGTGGGAACTAACAGTAATAAACCAAAGAAGGCCATCGGCTTATCTAAGTTCAAATAAAGCGTAAATGGAATACTTTCGGGGCCTGTAATAACCTTATCAAGTACTAATAGGTTATTGAACCCAGGGATAAGGTGTAATACCAAAGCTAGGCACCACATAATAACTAAGCAGTGGCATGCTACTTTCCATTTGCCCTTAGCTTCTCTTGCGAGTGCAGCGACCGCTAACCCAGCGGTAATGGCTAATATACCCACGAAATTCACGTTATTGAAATATAAGGCACTGGCAAAAGTGATAACAAGAAGATGTAGCCAGTATCGAGGCTGAATAAATGCAGTAATAACGGTAGTAGCAAGTAGTAACCATGTTATTACTTCAGGCAATAAGTCGTTGGGAAAAATCATAATTAATCAATGTGTTAGTGTGAGAATATAAATAATAACAATTTTATTTCTGATGTGAAGAGTTTGGTGCTGATAAATCGTTGAATTGTTTGAATCAAAATCTCCGCTTTAGAAAAATAAGGGCGTTTAATAACGAGGTTCGTTGCTAACAGAGCATACATTTTTGAGCTAAACAGATAATATATTAATGCGTTTAGCAATGAGACAATATACCAGTGAGTAATCAAGATAATTTTCAAGGAATAGAGTTGATATTAGGTGGTGCTAGGTCAGGGAAGAGTAGCCTTGCTGAGGCGCTTGCGGAATCATCAGGCCTTGCTGTTACCTATGTTGCAACAGCAACTGCGGGTGACGATGAAATGATCGCTCGAATTCAACAGCATAAAGAGCAGCGCCCCCATCAATGGCCAGTAATAGAAGAGCCATTATGTTTAGCTGAGGTTATTCGTACCCACAGTAAAAAGGGTACATGTTTATTAATCGATTGTTTAACACTCTGGCTAACGAATTGTCTATTTGGCACAGTTGAACAACCTGAGCATAGCGATCACCATAAGACCGTCGGATGGTCTGATCGAAAGGCAGATTTTTTAAAGGCACTGATTGAAGCAGAAGGGCGTGTTATTCTGGTGAGTAATGAAGTAGGACAAGGCATAGTGCCACTTGGTGAAGTATCAAGGCGCTTTGTTGATGAGAGTGGCTGGTTGCATCAGGCCATCGCAAAACAAGCTGAACGCGTTGTATTTGTAACTGCAGGCTTACCTCAAGTTTTGAAAGGCCCTGCGTTAAGGAGATGAAGAAGATGACAACACAGCAAACACGGATTGATATATTACGTCATGGGTTGCCAGAAGGGGATGGTTGTTTAAGAGGGCATACTGACTTTCCAATTACTCCTACAGGTTTAACTCAAATGGCGACAGCGATTGCTGATCTTGAAAGTGTTGATGTAGTCATTACCTCTTCATTACAGCGATGCAGTGATTTTGCCCAACTGACGGCCAATAAGCACTCCGTTCCTCTTCATCAGCTTGATAGCTGGAAAGAAATGGATTTTGGTAACTGGGACGGGCAATTACAAAAAACGTTATGGCAAGAACACAATGAAGTCTTAACTCGCTATTGGCAAAACCCTTGGTTAGAAACCCCACATGGTGGTGAAGCACTAGTGGATTTCGACAAACGGATTCATCAAGCTTGGTTAGATTTAGTTGAACAGCACAAAGGTAAAAAAATACTGCTGGTATCGCATTCAGGTGTAATGCGACAGCTGATGCGCATTTTATTAGAAATGCCAGAGAATGCGAGTTATCTACACCGTATTCAACTACCTTATGCTGCACGTTACCGCGTCACTATTTGCCACGATGAGCAAGGGATAGATTGGCCTCAGATCCAATGGCCAACGCAACAACAATTTTAGATTTTCAGTATTGCAGTAGCAATTTATTACTCGTATTAACGAGCGCTTTCATTATATATGCTGAAAATAAAACCCAAATATTAAACGAATACAAAATGAGAAACAGATGCAACTAACCACACAAGCATTAATGGTTCAGGGAACAACATCAGACGCAGGCAAAAGCGTACTTACAGCGGGTTTATGCCGTGTACTTGCGCGAAAAGGGATAAAGGTTGCGCCTTTCAAATCTCAAAATATGGCAGCTGTATCTATTGCATTGCATTGAACACCATTTAGTTATAATGATTGATCGATTATATTTTGTATAACAGTGGGTTACGAAATGATTTTTAATTTTATAATGACAGTAAGTACCAATTTGTAATACCCTAAAACAACGAGATTTAAACAAGAAAGTGTACCAAGTGTGTACCAAATCTTGATGTGGTTTTAGGGGGGACAATGAATATCACAGATGCTTTTTTAAGGAATGCTGTAGGTAAACCATATAACGGTGCACCACAAATTGCGTATGGGAAAGGGCTATCTATTCGCATTAGTCCTAAAGGTAAAATTACTTGGGTTCTTAGATATAACTTCAATGGCGCTCCTGTTCGGGTGAAGCTGGGGGAGTATCCAGCCATGAAGATCAAAGAAGCTCAAGACCAACGTGATGAATACAAGGCTTTAGTTTCTAAAGGCATCGACCCGAGAAGCGATCACATCAAACTTGGTGTTAACTCACCCAAAACCATATCTGCACTTATTGAGTATTACGTCGAACACTCACTGATGGAAACCAATAAACAATGGCAAAGTATAAATAGTTTGCTGCAACGCTCTGTTGTTCCTCATATTGGCGATTACAAGGCTGGTGACATTGAGCTTTCTGATTATGTGCGTATGTTTCAGATCGAGAGAGAAAGAGCAGGGGCAAAGCATGCCACTCGTTTACTGTACAGACTAAAGAGTGTTTTGAATTACGGTATTCGGCATGGTTTTCTCAAGCAAAATCACTTAAACCATTTAAAGGGGCGTGATGTTGGGGAAATAAGTAAACCAGTGAAGCGTAAACTTACCGACGTTGAAATTGGTGCCATGTGGGTTTGTATTGATACGCTTCCATATCATGAGACAATGAAGAACTTATTAAAACTCACTATGATTTTTGGTTCTCGAATTAGTGAGCTAAGACTGTCTGAAAAGTCACATTTCAATTTTGATAAAATGGTTTGGACGGTCCCAGTTATTAATAACAAGATGGGGAGTAAGCTAGAAGCTGAAATAACTCGTCCTATCCCTAAAATGGCAGAGTCGATCATTAGGCAGCAAATAGATATTGCTCCTGATTTTAAATATATGTTCCCTCGTTATTATATTGTTGCTGATAAGCCCATTGATCAAAAAACTCCATATAGACCATCATTGGTATTGGGCCAAATGATGTCAGGTTTAGGTTACACAGAAACTCGTAACCATGACATGCGTAGAACGGCGAGAAATGCATGGGAACAACTAAGGTTTCCGCCCTACGTAAGTGAAACAATGCTAGGTCATAAAGTCCACAAAGGTGTTATGGCGCATTATGTGGATTATGACTATTTAGAAGAACAGCGTGAATGCTATGAGATATGGTGTGAATATATCCAAAAGAAAGTAAGTGATTTTTTAAGTAACCAAAGACACATTTCACAGCTAGGATCTGCATCATAACTCTCTAATAAATAGTGAAGCGGATTAATTGAGATTTAACCTGTCAGCTCAAGTCTCAGGGGTTGATCAAACCTGACAGGTTACATGCACTCGCACAAACAAGTTTATATCCCACAGCAAGCCAGAACAGCCTTTATTCTATTTTGTCTGCACAGTCTTTTCCACCTCAAGCACTCTAGAGCTGAATCTTATCTATGGGAAAAAAGTAAAAGCTATTGCTATGACCTTACGCATTATTTTACTTTTTTTAACAGTCTATGAAATTTTCTATGCTTCCTTTTCAAATTGACACCCAAAAATCAGCTTAATTATTAATGCGCGAATAAAAAGTTATTATTATACAGCGTATTAGGTAGGTTTGTGTTTGATCTTATTCGTATTTTCAGTGATAGGAAGCATGTGCTTCCTATTTAGCGTTATGTTTTTCTCTTGGGCATCATACTGATTCGACTAAACTGATAAGAAGCTGATATCTTCAAGGCTTATTGAGTGTACAAGTTCATCATAATCATCAATTGAGTAATACGGCATATCACAATACTCAAATCCTTCTTTAATTACCTCTATAAGAGCATCAAGATAGGTACTAGTCGTATCGTAGTCGCCTTGAATACCAGGGAACCACAGTCTGCTCTGGATAGGAGCTATCTCAAACCATTCTCTGCGTTCATTGATTCTATGGTCAGCGAGAACTGCATGTGCAATTTTCTCGGCTTTTCTATGATCACCTACTGCCCAAACAGCATAAATATCAAATGGTAATGGAGTGTTTGTACGGTACAATTGTTTTCGACGGTTTAATGGGTTGATACTTAATCCGACTTTTATATCGTTGTGATTACGAGGGTCTCTCATTACGTAAACGTGATCCATATAAACCTCTACTAAACAGAATTTCGCATATATTAACAGTGTATCGTTCTGGTTGGCAGCGTACGGAAGAAGATATGTGAACGAAAACATAATAAGCGTTTAAGAGTGATTATCAACGCTTGGCATTTTTAGTTTGAATCGGCTCAAGTGCTTACGGCACAATGGTTTAGGTCAGGTGGTGGCGTTTTAATGCGGTATTATGTTTACTGTACTATAAAGAGTTAACTACTCAAATATTCTTGCATGTGATTGGTACTACAAAAACAAATTTTCTCTGTAATTCTTTGTCTGCTAATTGCAGTCATTATGCTACAAATAGCACTTTATTGTTTTCGATTTGAAGAGTACGAAATGGAAGAATGGAACTTTAATGACAGTGAAAACTGGTATGAAATGAATCCTAGCCTAATCAAATTTGACGGAGAGTATGGTGGTGATAGGTATGTATTTGCTATTCCCGTAAGCGCATTGAATGATTTCTTCGAAACGGATGATACACCAGAAGCAGCCAAAGATAATTACCAAGAGAACATCGAAGAAATTCAAAATTTGGCTATTCGTTTTGCATTGGACTTTGACTCAAACGATGAACCTCCACATTACTTTATTGGTTCAGAAAAGTTCAAAGAGTACTTCTAGTCTTTTGTCCAAAGTGAGCCTCTGTGCTGATTAAGTGGCACAGAGGCTCTCGAATTAGTTAAAAATGTAAGCATATAAAAACATCAAGGTGACGCGTTACACTCAACGGTTTTGGTATGAAGTTCGGTACACTTTGCTGGTTTAGTAGGGCATACCTTATTATTGCAGGCGTTAGTTGCTACAGGTAAATCAATTGTTAGATAATGAAATTATAGATCTTACATGCCAAGTCTTTTCAACGATCGTAGATGATTTGAATAATGGCTTATACAAGGACATAAATGGTGAAATTTCTGTACGGTGGAGTATCCGAGAGGTTTTTTACGCTTGGGCTGCCGTAGATATCACCGATGAAAGTACACCTAAACATTATGTAGGGCTAACATATGAAACGGTTGTATTATTGTACAGAGATGTAGAAGCTTATTTTAAGTACATCGAAAGTGGTATCGACAATGACAAATTCGACACTATTTTTCAAGACTTTGAATACCCTAAAAGTTTGTCGTTGGCATCTTCTTTAGAAGATTGCAAAAAAAACATGTTCATTAGCGGAATTACTTGGTTGTTCTTCCATGAATTAGGTCATTTGGTTCAAGAGCACGGAATAGTGAGGCAAGAATATGGTTGTGGTGTCAGAATGGATATTGTCGATTGTGCATCAAACGACAATGTTACTAACCAACTCCTAACAGGTAAAGCTTCTGCTGTTTCTCATGTGACTGAAATTGCGGCAGACTATTTTGCGACCATATCATGTTTACGTGCACTAGCTAGGCATTTCGACGGTTCTGTATTTGACGAAGAAGTTCGTAGCTTTTCAGTTGCATTGGCACTAGTACTATATAGATTTCATGGTACAGAGTCTTTTACTCCGATGTCAAAGCCAAAAGGTAGTCATCCAATCCCCTTGATTAGGCTAGAGCAAACACAACCATTGATATTTGAGGTCTACTCTAAGTTGAATGTACAAGAAACTTTGAACTCAAGCCTTTCTCGCTTAGATATGATTAATATTACATCATGGTCAAGCTATACAGTTGGTCTATTTTGGCTTAGAAAAAATCGACATTTTGAAATCCCAGAAGATTATTTTATCGCAGGTAGTATGCAACGCCATGAAATGCTTCCATATCACAAACACATACTTGAAGTATGGGATGAAATTAAGCCTCGCATCGATGAAGTAAAGCGTATTGATGATGAGTATTCAGAGCTTCAATTTAGCCCGCACTATCGCAATATATTAGAAAATATAGTTTTGGGGTCAGGCAACTAACAAAGCATTTAAGAGTGATTCCCAACGCTTGTCATTTTCAGTTCAAGGTTGGGCTTTGTGTTTACGGTGTAATGGTTTCGGTATGGTAGTGACGTTGCTCACTACTTAACGCGCGTTATATTACGGAGGAGATATAGGTGGAAAAATACACATTTGTAGATCGATATTTTCATAGTCAGTATGAATTATTGGATATTAGGAAAAGTGAAGAAAGAGACATCAATACTCTATTCTCCTATTTAGAAAATCTCCATGCTACGGGTGATAAACTAAAAGACATGTTTGGTGCAAATATAAAGTCTTGCCCTGAATTTAAGTTGTTGAGGTTGATTCGTAATTACTTTCATCATGTTGATGATATCGATGAGATCAGAATGTATGTAAGCATTGATAAAGACTTTATAAATAGTCACCTAGAGCACGTGATTGTACCATTAGAAGTTTACGCGAAAAGTATAAAGTCTTTCATCGATAAAAATACGGTCTCAGAAAACAATAAGAACTATCAGAGAAAACTTGACTATGTCGGTAATGAAATAGCTTCAATTGTTACTTGTTGTGATTGCCAATCCATGATTAGTGAGCTTCCTTCGTATTGTGATGACCCGTCGGTAGTTTTCAATGACAAAGCGTATTCTCTTGGTTTTGATATCTATAAGTTTGTTTATAACGTGACGAATGAAATATCAGATATTTGTCGATCAATTGATGAGTTGGCTGGTAAAAAAGTCATACTTGAACTTGATAATTCATACATATGTAAAAATAATATTCCCCAAAATGATTTAATGTGTAGAGCTTCTTCGATGCCTGTCCTTACTACGGAAGGTTACGTTTTTTCTAGTTCTGTGTAGGTTAATATAACAAAACGTTTAAGACAGATTCGTAACGCTTGGCGGTTTCAAACTGGCTTAAGTGTTTATGGTGTAATGGTCTAGGTTAGGTGGTGGCGTTGCTCACTACTGAACGCGGCGTTATAACTTAATGAGGTCAAAATGGAAGTATTTAGCTCGTTGGCGACGGTAATTGGTCTGATTTACAATTTTAAGTCCGACCGAAAGTCAGCATCCGATGATGAGTATCAAGAATTTTTAAATTGGCTGAGCGACAAGAGGCACAAAAAACTCATTGAGGAACTTAATACAAATCACGTTCTTGGCTTAAGTATTAAAGGGTTGCTTCAACAGAATCATGATTTAGTTTTAAGTAAGCTAAACCACCTCGATGAATCTCTACTTCAACTAGCATCGGGCATTGAAGGCTTTCACGACATTGCCAAAGCGATCAATCCAAACGCAGAATTATCCGAACAAGCTATCACAATTTTGAGGAACCTCGTTGAGTCTCAAGGAAGTTTTATTCTAGAGTCAAAAACACTCTCAGGTACTGACTATTACGTTTGTGATGGTGATAGACGCTCCCTTGGTATCTCCGAGTATCGCTTTGTAGATGATGATTTTAATTTACTGTGTTCACTTGGCTTACTTATGCTTGATTTTAATAGCTCCGGTAGTCGGATGTTTCGTGTAACAAGAAGTGCTGTGAAATACATTACGCAGGTTGATGGGACGTTATAACAAAGCATTTCAGACAGATTCCCAATGCATGGTATTTTCAGTTCTAGTTTATTTTTGTGTTTACGGTGCAATGGTTTAGGTTTGGTGGTGGCGTTGTTTACACCTTAATGCGGTGTTATGTGCCTTGGAGGTATAAATGAATAATCGACAGCGTTTAGAGCTAAAAAGGCGTAGAGCGAGAAAACTAAAGTTATATTGGAACATAAGAGCTGAATTTGAGGCTTTTAAGCTTCGCTTTGAAAAGGCTACTGAAGATTATCTTGCAAAACGTAAGGCTATGGTTCGCAAGCATGCTGATTTCTTTGAAACACCAGATAAAACAACCAAAGAGCTTTTAGTTACTCAATCTCTGTTTCAAATGCTTGAGGTAGAAACTAAAGATCATTTGGTTTCAATATCTCTTGCCCAAGATCCGCCAGACGTGGCTGTTGTGACTAGCTTAGGTAAAAATGTCGGTGTAGAAGTTACGGAATTGGTAAATGAGAAGGCTATTGGTTTAGATATCAAAGGTAAGCGCCTTCAATACCTTAAAGAAATTCTATCGTGGAACACCGAGACTCTTACTCAGAAAATACAGCATATTATTAGCACTAAAGCTCAAAAGTGCGAGAAGTTACCTGATGGGTTTGATGAGCTAGTTTTATTGATCTTTACCGATGAGCCGCGGTTAAACGCATCGACAATAGAAAAGTTGATTAAAGAAACAACATTTTCAGACATTGAAGTTTTCCAAGGCGTTTACATTTTGACAAGTCATGACCCAAAGAGGCAAGGGAAGGGCTTGCTGAAAATCGGCATATAACAAGCAATTTAAGTGGATTTCCAATGCGTGGCATTTTCAACTTGGTTTAGCTTCAGTGGTTTAGGTGGTAAGTTTGAGTGTATTTGGTAGCGCTGTCAGCTACTTAATTGGGCGTTAAGTTTCATCGGAGGAACAGTGGAAGTAACGACAAAGAGTGTATTATCTGTAGGGAAAGGTGTTTATGATTTTTTGTCTCATTCCTATCAAAGTAGACAGCGCAAACGGGTCGAGACTTTCTTGAAATGTGTAGATCTCCGCTATAGTTCCATGAGTCTTGAAGATAGAAAAACATTAGATGAGTATATACATAGCGATATTGGACAGGACATTCTCGCAGAATTTGCTGATTCTATTACTCAGACTTCAAGTGAAACAGTTCAAATGGCTTTAGCTCTGCTTTATTGTAATGATACAGAGCATGACTTTTCAGATGCAGAGACTAAGACTTTTGTAGCCGCTATGATCGGTATGACCGATGATTTAATTGATTTCTTCCTCGAGGTCTCTACTCTAGATCAGCAAGCTGCTACTCCTTATAATCGTGCCGGTATACACAGCAATAATGTAGAACGCTTTTCGCAACGAGGTTGGAATGAGGAGACCATTTACGTTTATACAAATGACCTTATCCGATCACACTTTTTGCTACCAGACCCTGTTACTAGTTTTGGGTATCACGACCCAGATAAGTGGGGGCTTTGGTTTGGTATCACAGATAGAACACTAAAGGTTGCTCGGCTCATTTCAAAAGCAAAGATGCTCATAGAATAAAACTTAACAAATTGTTCAAGAGTGATTCGGCACGCACCGGTTTTAGTGGTTAAGGTGGTATACAGACGTATCGCATTGTGTGCCTCACACTTAACAGGGCGCTAGGCATAGGAGGTAACTTTACATATGTGTTTACCACACAGAGATCAAGACCCCGTCATGATCCTTTACGCACATTACTATTTAGCGAGTGATTTGATGTACTCAAATTACAAAAAGCTAGTAGATAAAAGCAATAAAAGCGGGGGATTAAGTCAAGATGACAAAGTTCAATTGTCTATTTTTTTTTGCACTTGGATTGGTTTCCTTGCCGTTACTTCAGAGGGTTTTAAGAAGTTGATAGTGCGTAAGTTACTTAAAGAAAATCGTCCTAATGAGTTTGAAGAGCTCATTCCTAAGGCGGATAGCCTAGGGAAATTAATGAACACTCATAAAGATGATCTAAGGAGATTTCGCAACAATGTCTTTCATTTACGTGAGAATACAGAAGACTTCGAACGTTTCATTGATAGTCAACCTAATCGTTTAGAGTGGGCTGAAAAGTTACAAGCTACTCTTGGTGAGTTTTTCTCTTTATACCGAGTTATCAGTCAAGTGCACTATGCAATAAATAACCGTAAAGAAGAGTTGCTTTTGTAAAGGGGCGTCACTCCGTCTCACATAGATACCATACAAAGCGTTTAAGATAGATTTCCAACGCTTGGCGGTTTCAATTCAAGTTTGGCTTTAGTGTTTACAGCACAATAGTTTAGGCAGGGTGGTAGCGTTGCTCACCACTTAACGCGGCTATATTTTCGAGGAAATTATGAGTTCAATTCCCACCTTAAGTGGTACACAAATCGTTGACAGTATTGAATACAATGAATATCCAGCACCGAACATGCTAGTTAAAGCAATGGAATCTCAGTGGGCTCAACTGCTGCTCCATGAAGGTGAGTTGCGTCTTTGTCCATTGTCCTTTTATCAAGCTCTGGAAAGTGATGAGTTAGGTGATCGACTTGAAGGTCAAGGTGAGTTGTGCGTTAACTCTCATCCTTACTCAGTAACGTCCTTAAATGAAAATTTTGTTTGGTGTTGCTCAAATCCGGATTCTCAATATTCCACTCTATTGGATTTAGACGATGGATATGATGTGGTTATCAAAGTTTCAAACACTACAGAGTTTGTAAACCGTATTGCGACTGCGTTGCGTGAAAAAGGCTATAATTTTTCGATCCCTCAGGTAGGGCGAGTAAGCTACAACAGAACATCTGAAATTACATTGGAATCTCTTCAAAGCCAAAAATGGCAATGGAATGTATTTCAAAAATCCCCGTCTTTCCAGCATCAAAATGAATACAGGTTTGTATTTTCAGAACTGTCGTTAGAATTACCAAAGGGTGAAGCAATTTGCCTATCCATAGGAAACTGCGAGGACATCATTGAGCTTGTGAAAATATAACAAAGCATTTAAGAGTGATCCCCAACGCTTGGCATTTTCAGTTTAAGGTTGGGTTTTGTGCTTATGGAGAATGGTTTAGGTTAGTGGCCGTGTTGCCATTACTTAACGCGGCGGTCCCTTATCTCAGTTAACGTGAACATCAAGATTCAGGCTGAATACTCTAACGCATTTCTGCACCAAAGTTTCTTACGACGGGTTGACCGTATACTTCTGCTAAGCGTCATTTGACTGACTTTTCCTAATGCCAATAAAGTGATGGTTGGTAGAATATGTGATTGCCAACCATCAAGATTATCTACGATAAGTTTCGAGCTAATATGCGTAAAAAGAAAGCGCAGCTAAAGAAATTTCAAAAGCGAAAGCCAAATGCAGGAGAAAAGGTGAATGAAGCAGGAAAGCGACTGCATAAACTGTTTCTTATGTGACAAGACAGTCCCACGTAAAACCCAACATGTTATGAGCCAAGGTTCGTGCCGCTTAAAATAAGCTTTTTTCTACCAAATGAGTGACAGATCATTGTTAATGTGGTCATTTTGTCTAATCATTAGCAATAAGTTGCAATGTGTTTGATTACTAAGCAACGATATGAGACCGGCTCAAGAAGCAACCTTATGATATGTAAGTACAATTGAGCCAGCTAGCGACATAAAGAGCTAATCGATAGATTATCGGTTTATTGAGATATATATGAATCAACAAGAGCTATTAACAAGAATTAACGCGCTGTTGGGACGATTTGCGTATGAGGTTAGAGTGTCAAATGCAACAGGGTTGTTTGATATTAATATTCTTGCGGAAGACTTTTTAGTACCTATTTTATCTGTGGTTTTGGACTGTCCCGAGTTAAAAAATCAAAATCGCGTTCAAATGAATTTTCCAGCAGTAGACTTAGGATGTGATAAAAGTCGAATATCAATTCAAGTAACTTCAGATCCGTCCGCTCCCAAAATATGTAAAACGATAAAAAAATTCCGAGAGCATGAGTTACATAATTTGTTTGATACCCTATATGTCTATGTAATATCGGAGAGACAGAAAACATATAGGTCTTCAGCCCTTGAGACTGAAATTAAAAACTGTCCTGTTAAGTTCAATACTCAAGATAATATTCTAGACTATAGAAGCTTGGCCGAAAGGTTAAGCGGCCTTAGCAATGAAAAGCTAGATATTATTCGTTCTCACTTAGAGTCCGAGTTTGATAAAGTTGATTCAAATTTAAAATTTAGAAAGAACCTAACCGAATTTATAAGTGTAAGTCAAAAAAAAATTGAAGATGAAAAGAAAACTAAGAAGTATATTCCATCTGTATTTGTTGAAACCTCTGAAATAAAAGATTCTGTCCGTTTTTTTTCAAATCCTAAGTTCTTTTATAGAAAAATTGATTATAACTTACAACGTATTAATATCGAGCACTGTAATTATTTACTTGAGTTAGCTAGGATTGAACCGCTCAATGTTGAAATTAAAAATTTGATATCACTTCCAGAGCCAGATAATCTTGTAGACTTAAATTATCGATTGTTAAGACAAAAAGAAGTTATTAGCGAGTTTAAGAAAGTTATTGCCCCTCTTTCCTGGCGAAGCAATGAGAATGAAAAGTTTACTCCTCAACCTGACTTAAAAGATTATTGGAGAGTTTTTAAATATAACGTTGAATCAAGTACAACAGGTGTTTATTCTCAGTTAAATGATGCCCTGGATAAAATAAAATTATCAACTTCTAAGATATTCTTGGTTACCGGAATGGCAGGTCAAGGAAAAACTAATTTTGTATGTGATTTAGTAGAGAATCAGCTTCAACGATTTGAGATTCCGACTATATTCATACCTGCGAGACTCTTAAATCATTACTCTGGTCCCAATAGGATTTTATCCTATGTAACTAATAATCGATTTTGTCCAAGTTTTTCGAGTTTACATGAATTATTTGAATTACTAAATAATGTAGCATCAGAGTCGGGTAAACCATTTATTATAGCGTTGGATGGAATAAACGAAGTTAGTGATCTTCAAGGGTTTGTTGATGAGCTTAAAATATTCCTTGAGGCGTTATGTCAGTATGATTTTATTAAGATTATTGTTACATGTAGAAATGAATTTTTCGACCACAAGTTTTCTGGAGTCTTTGAGCCTCATTTTTCAGACTACCTGTATCGGGTTCAAGATCTTAGAAATGAAATGTCAGACAATAATAAATCAAAACTTCTAGCTGAATATTTTGATTACTTTAAAATTAATTTAAGGCTTTCAGAAGTATCAAAAGATTTCTTGATGAATGATCTTATTCTTCTGAGGTTGTTTTGTGAAATATATGAAGGGCAAGATATAGGCTATGTTTCTGATATATATAAAGGAGAATTGTTCGAACATTACTTGATGAGGAAAATAGAGCAGTTTCCCGTAGAGCAAAAATCAATTGCCATCGGCTCCCTGAGAAAAATATGTCACCAGATGCTTAAGAATGAAGATTTTTCATTGGTGTCAAACGCTGGTTTCGACGCTACTGAGCGGCAGGTTATAGAGAAGCTAGTTGGTGAGGATATCATTTTAAGAAGAGAGCTACCTCCATCAGGGTTGATGTCACTTGGCATTGAAAATATTTCGTTCACATATGATGAAATGAGGGACTTTCTGCTAGCTTACTTTATTGTGGTTGATGTTGGGCTGGATAGACAAGATACCAGTATATTCGAAAAAATGAGTGATTGGCCAATCTATGAAGGTCTATTCCGTTACACCTATATCTTAGCGCGAAAACACAGTAATCGAGAGGTTACATCGTTATGTGAGAGCTTCGATGACTTTAACACCCACTATCTGAACAACTTGCCACTTCTATCTGCCGATTTGCAATCAGATGAAGATGTTGAGCGTGTAAGAAGCATATTAAAGGAAAGTTCTATTCGTTCAGAAATACGGTCTGTTGCTTGGTTTCTTTTTAGAAAGAGAGATACTTCTGAACTACTTAACTTGGGAGTTTTAAACACGCATTTAAGTACATTGAATGATGATCAGTCAGAACAGTTTTTAAGCTTTATGTATGGCGGAAATCTCGTATATGGGCGCAATGATTGGAAAGGAGACCTAAGCAGGCAAGTTGGAAGTTTGAAAGACTATAGCGATGAAGACAAGGTGTCACTTGCCCCAATGGTATTGGCGTTTATTTTATATACCCTGCCTTATGTATATTGGGAGCAAAGGGAATATGTCCTTAATTTCTTTAATAAGCACAAAAATCACAATAACGTAGCTGCTGCCATAGTCTCTTGTCGAGATACTTGTTCAGAATGTATTCAATTATACTTAGGTGAGTTAGATCAGGGAGTTGAAGAGCTGTGAGGGATAAAGTTAAATTTATTGTTGCTACCTCTTGGGAGCCAAACGTTGAAGAGTTTTTGTCATCTCTAGGGATATCATCGGGAGGCCTTGGTGCACAAATTTTCTCTTCTGTATATGATGCGTTTTTTAAATCCTCAATCAACGTAACAGAAGAATATGATCGATTTTACTCAGTAGAGTATGGATGTTTATCGGACTATGTAGAAATTCGATATGGTAAAAAGCTCAGTGATGAAGACTTGGAAGCCAAAAGAATATTTGCTGTAACTTGGATGCCACAAGTAGTCGATGACGATTATGAAGATAATAAATTGGAAGCAGTTATGAATAGTCTTGCTATTTTGAATGAGGTAAACAATGAAGATAAAGCTTGATTTTGTATCCAATAGTTCATCCACCTCATTTGTCTATATCTCAGACACTGAATTGACTTTAGATAAATTTCTAGATTCGGTTGGTGTTGATAAGGATGGCCCTGTAGGAGAACTGTTTTGTGATATGTATCACGAGTTACATGGCGCAATTGTGAATTATGGTAAACCAATCAAAACGGAAGAAGAAGCAAATGCTTTGTTAGGTTCTTATGAGTTTACTCCTGACGTTATTGATAAGATGAAGGATGGTATTGCCAACGGGAAAAATGTCATTACTTCATCATTGAGTAGCGATGGTGAGTTTGCAGAGTCTCTTCTTTGTATGGCAGTGTTTGAAATCAACTCTGAACACTTCTATGTTAATGCTTACAATAATTACTGGTGATATATGCTTAAGGTAAATCGGTTTAAAGATCTCGGCTATACAGCAGTTTTTAATAGTGTTACTGGTTTCTTTGCTCGCATTCCCGACAGAGATAAGCCAGAGCCATTTTGGTCTCCACATGGTCCTGAGCTAATGGACATATCTATAACCAACTGGTGTGATAAGGGATGTTCATTTTGCTATAAGTCATCGACAAGTCGCGGAAAGCATATGAGTTTGGATGATTATAAGTTAATCATCAACCAAGCTGCTGAGATGGGAACCTTTCAGGTAGCTTTGGGAGGCGGTAATCCAAATCAGCATCCAGATTTCATAGAAATATTAGAGTATACGAAGTTAAAAGGAATTGTTCCTAACTACACATCGAATGGTCGCGGACTTAGTGATGAAGTTCTGGAGGCAACAAAAAGGTGCTGCGGAGCTGTAGCCATTTCTGCGTACCCTCCATATGATGAGACTGAGCAGAGCTTACAAAAGCTACTTAGTGCTGGAGTTAAAGTTAACTTACATTTTATCTTAGATGCTCACAGCATTGATACTGCAATAAGCTGGTTGAAGAATCCACCAGAGTTTTTGATGGATATTAATGCAGTCATATTTCTCAATTATAAGCCTTCAGGAAGGAAGGTCTTTGAAGATAAGTTGTTAAGAAACAGCGATAAACTTGACGAATTTTTTAGGTTGTCTACGTCTTCGGAGAGGAAGCTAAAGGTTGGATTTGATGCCTGTTGTGTTAGTGGCGTATTCGCGAGAACAAATGCGAGTCCGGTTATGGTTGATGCCTGCGACGCGGCAAGGTTTTCAATGTATGTATCAGAAGATTTAAAGGTATACCCATGCTCTTTTCAAAGTGGTTTAGAGCCTGGAGATACCTGGAATGAGGGTACATCATTAGTAGATATATGGACTAAATCAACAAACATGCAATCTTTTCGTGATTACTTTAGCTCAGATCGTTGTGGTGAGTGTAGTCACATGTCAACCTGTAAGAATGGTTGTCCTATTTTTGAACAGCTTGTGGTTTGTGGGAACCGATAGTCTATGCATCGCTTGAGGTTATGGAGCTCTGTCTCACTTGTAGTCGATAACAGTGCATTATAGTGGTTATCTTAAAGATCACTTTATCGCGTTCTGTTTAAGGAACTAACTGGCATTAGTTATTTCGCTTATAACGAAGTGGGGCAGAGAGCCGGATTTAGAAAAAAGTAACACATGTATAGCACAGTGACTTAAAAGCAAAAGGCCTGGGAACAAATAAGTGCTCTCAGGCCTTTCTGTATATGGTGGACCCTCCCCGACTTGAACTGGGGACCAATCGAATATGAGTCGATAAATGAGGAGGGATACTGAACAGACTGAGTGCTTCAACTTCATTTGCCATACCTGAAGTTATTCGTCTTTCACTAATTTAAGTTAGGACTCTAAACAATTTATGCCCCAAATCAATTTAGAGCTGCTACTCACTCATAATATACTCATATTGGCTTGCCATACATTTTGTTATGCATAAGTTTTGGTAACTAGAGTTGAAAAAGATCTCTGCATTAGTTAGTCAAAGCAAGATTTTAATCGATTGATCCATGTGTTTATCCTTACGTCAAAACAGGCTTTGTATACAGGTATAATGAAATTTAGCCATTTTGTGCTAAACATGGGTTACTTATATTTCCAAATAGTCTCAGTTTTACTTTTTGTGAAAATCTAATGTATTGAAATATATAGTTTCTGTTCTTCATCAGTTTATTTATAGAGACCCCTATAAATAAAAATCTCAATTTTGCGGAACAGAATGCTTAAATCCAGACTACCATTAACCTATTAATGCATTGATTGGCTTTCTATAGTAGACCTTCCTAACCAACGGAAAAATAGAAGCACTCCATACAACTAAGAAAGTAAAAACTACAAGTCATTCACAAAAGAAGTGCACTTGGCTTATCGGCGAATCAACATTATATATTTTCAATATACTTAAGGTGGCGATGGCGAGTTCGCGCTCCCTTTCCATTTTAATCAATATATTGAATGCCTTTCTTCCAAGAGTTGTCTCATAATACTTTTGGAGTTGTTCTCTAGCATTCATATAAAGGTCACTATTCTTATCAACTTCCCCATCTCTAATCCCATTATTAGTCAACCAGCTATCATAATCACTAGGAAATTTAGTGGTTTTATCCCAAACAGATAATACAACATTACTATAGTTCAACCCTGGGAATTTATTCTGAAATATCGAATTAATTAAGTTTGATTCCAAATTCAAAACTTCATTTGTTAATGATGTACCTCTAATGTCAGAACCATAAAGTATTACGCCATGACCACTATATTGCTCATTAAATGTGTTATATAAGTCAATACTACCGACATCCGATGAAGTTTCGGTATCAATTGTGTTCGTCGAAAACTTGGCCTTGCGAAGGTCAGAAAAAGAAAAGTCTGTAACTTCGAATATGTCATATGAGCCAAATCTTGCCCCGTGAAAAATAGAATACCTTAAGTCAGCAGCTATAAATTTCGCTTCTTCAAGATATGAACCAGAAAAGTTGGTTCCCCTTAAAATTCCACAATAGAATTTTGAGTCACGTAAGTTTGCATTTGAGAAATTTGACAAGGAAAAGTTAGCTCTGGGTGACCATCTAAACCATGAATTCGACATTGAAAGTTCAACTCCTTCTAGGTTTGAATTAGATAAGTCCATGCTAACAACATCTACGCCTTCGCTCACTAACTTTTCTATGGAGTCTTTCCTACCTAAATCTCCATGCAGGCCTTGAAACTTAAGGATGCGATCCCATGACACCTCGATCATTCTAGCCCTTCGGTCTTCAAATAAATAAAGCATCAACGTAATTAGTAGAGCCCATTTAGAGAACTTGTCAATTACTTCTGCTCCTGTAGAAAATTTTGAGGAGATAGTTTCTTTATGATTTGAATATGACTGTGAAAGTGAAAGTGAAACACTTTCAAAAGACTTACTACGCTTAACTCTCAAGATGAATTTAAAAACAAAAAACAGAAAAAGCAACATGGCCATTAGTGTTTCGAAATAAATTGACACCCAAACTTCTCTAGATGATGAAATATACTTACGACCTCCAATTTCCAGTGGTATATCACTAATTACCGGGAAGGCTTTATAATGTAACGACTGAATCGAACCCCAAAGAAAATTTATTAGTTCCCCGTCTTTAGAACTATGCTCAAAAGCGGGGATAAGAAAGAGAGTAATAATACAGAATAAAATTGGAATATATAATATTACCTTGATTAACCTGGTCGCTACAGATATAAGCCTCACCTTGACACTTTTACTTTCTACGTAATCCTTAAAGCTATACTTAAAAATCCTGAATTGTTTTTTATCACTTTTAATCCTTGAAGAAGAAAGTGCACTTCTTTTCTGAAGTGCACTTTCACACATTGCAGTTGTATAAGCCCCGACAAAACTACTTGGTAAAAAAAACACAAAAACCCAGCACGTAAGTGACATGGCGTTTACATTTCCATTTAACACAGAGAAAATAGTTTCAAAGAGATTTTGCAATAAAATAACAGGGTAGGCAAAAATGAAAAATGAAAAATCAATGTCATTTTTAATGTAAGATATTGATAATAGGTATATAAAAGATAGCGTCGATAAGGTAAACAGTAGAGTGAAAAAAAACTTTTTCTTACGCCAAAGTTCAGAATCAAAGTGTTTAATAGTTTTATTCATAACACCCTTAAGCCAAGATTAACCCCCATAATGTTGGCTAAACTTTTGTGACTAAAACGACTTTTATATGATTATAGAACATCCTTAGTCATTGTGTAGTGGTACGGTGAATTTGGCCACCTAGTTAGAGGTGATATCATCACTTCATAAATTGATAGGTGACTAGCGAATCTAGCCACACATTTATAGTTAATTATCATATTTTGGCATATTAGAAGTTATCTGAAATATCAGTATTCTCCAAACTTCTTAACAAGGAAATGTCCAAAGGCTTGCTAGCTAAAAGCTGGATGTTGGCAAAAGAACTTAGGGCAGAACCCTAGCGACTGTTTGAAGTATTATAGCTGCGATGGTTAAGTCTGGTGGCAGCATGAAGGAACTAAAAAAAGCTAGCCATCCAAAGATGACTAATAGGGTGGATTTGATTCCAAGTTTTGTAGATTGCAATTGTTTTTCCATAGGCGGCACCTCGCTTGTTTGGGTGGTGTCGCTAGGACTCTGCTCCGCAATGCGAACTGCCCTAAATTCTCTCAACGACATTATACACATATTTAAAGTGAGCTACATCAAACTTAGCTTTATAGTTCTGTCGTAGCTATTAATACTGAGTAATTAAGCTGCCTTCGTCACCAATAGCGAACACTGAATCAAGTAACTTTCAATACCTGAAGTTATTCAAGGATAGCTAAATTAGAAACATCACTGACACGACTTTGTCCAATTATGAGGTATAAGCAACCAGTCAACATCGTGCTAATTGCCTAAGAACCAAAGTATCTGATCGTGTACGAGCCAGTACAAGTGAAGGGCTAAACAAGTCCTTCACTTTTGCACCATTCATCAAATTGTTTTCTGGAATATTTACCTCTCCCTTTTTTCTCTGGGAAGTTTTCTGTTCGATAAATAAAAGCATCTAGAGTTGTTGGTTTCATGCCTAAAACCACGCAAATGTCTGAGCGGGAAATAAACAGAGGTTTGAAGGTTTCTTGTTCTAATTTGTTAGTCATCATAATTCATCATATCCTTAATTGAGCGCTGCATATTGGAAAGTATTCTTTCTGATTTATTGGCTCTTTGCCTTTGTTCAAAGAGCTGGGATTTGGTTTCTTCAAGTTTGCGCAAAGTTACCTTTAAAGCTGCACATCCTTTTAAGATTGCTTTGCTTGATGATTTCTCATCGGTGAGCAATTTAATATCTTCAATGAGCTTTTCTTCGGCGGGGGTAGGTCTGAGAGTGAGTGCCATATAACACCTATTGATTGCAGAACAGTTTGTACCGGTTACTGCAGGAATGACTGAGTGATAGCAAAATAATTCCCTGGTCGACCTCGAGGGAAGGCAAAGTGATTGCACTTAGAACGGGATGTAAAAATCATTGCAGTTTGGACACTTGAAACCTTCTACACCAAGGTCGTATACACAGCGGCACTTATCGCAAGTGTGAGAGAGTTCGGGTTGTGTTTGTATCGTTATTATCTTCATAGTAATTGATTGCCATATAGCTGATTATGGATAGCCAAATTAAGACAGAGATGATTGATAGGGCGGTGACGTATTTTTTATTCATAGTCACGCAATAGACCTGAGTGTAAGAACGATAAGGCTTCATTGCAGGTAGTTAAATCAAACATACCTATGTGGCACTTTTCAGTAGGTAGGTTTAACGCTTTGGAAAGGCGTGAATATGCCTCATTTCTTGTGATAAAGCCTTTTTGCCATAATGGATTGAATATCGCTTTAACATCTGACCTTGCTGATCTTGTTTTTCTATCTGCCAGCGTCCCTAATGGGATGTTTGTATAAGGATGCATTCCGACATATGACTTACATGAATTGCAGTAGTACACCCAAGGCCACTCGCCATATTCACGTCCGTAAACTTTTGAGTTGTTCAAAATCTCAATTTCATTTGATTGGCAAGTGTCACAAGTTAAAGGTGTAGGGGTTGGATGCTTTACTCTTTTTGTTGCTTTTTGGGATGGATTCCAAGGTGTTTTCATTTATTCACCTAACACTGTTATTTGTTCAACTTAGCGCAATGTATTTTTTGCTGTTCCATTACCGCATGATTTCTGCTGTTAATACGGTAAGGGAGCTCTTTGCCTTTACACATTGGAACATAACGAGGATTGCCAAATGCGCCCTTGTGATGGTAATCAGGGCATGAATAACAACAATCAAACTTCATAACTTATGATCCTTCATTTCTATATCCATGATCTTGTCTTGCAGCTCATTTGAAGAACAACCACCATCCCACTTCAAATCACAATCTTTGCAGCCAATAACATTGCAGGTTTGAGTTATCACTATTCGCCAGCGTTCGCGTAGGTCGCTAAGTTCTTGGTTATCCATCGTTCACCATTCCTTTGTACTGGTTCAGGCAAGATTCGATTTCACCTCTGTATAAGCTATGTTCATTCTTAATGAAGAACGTGGGATTTTTTATTTTTATCAATTCGAGAAGGATGAGGTCAGCACTTTGCTTGTTGAGTTCCCATGGGAAAGCATCTATGACTTTATTGCGGATAGCGTAGGCTTTTTTCTTTTGCTGTACTCTGTAACCTCTTAGAACTGGAAGCTTTACCATTTTATTAGCCTCATGAGTTAAAAGGGAACGTTGCTTGTAGAGCACTTAGGGCAACACCAATTATGCTCTATCAAACAGAATTCATACATACAATAATCACAGATTTGTATGAGTATTTCTTTTTCGGTTTTGTTGGATTTGTAGAACTCAAGAGCTTTGAAATAAAGCCCGAGGGGGATAACCCACAATCCATGTTTCAATTCAATGAAGTGTGATAGTTCAGGGGTTTCTACATGGTTAATAATATAAGGTTGTTTAGTTGAGCAACTTTTCACAACCTCGTACTTATGAGCTTTCAAAAACTCAATAAAAGAGCCCCACAAATGAGGCTCCATTCTTAGTTGTATGGTCATTAAATACCTTACTTTCTGCGGATAGATAGCGATTCAGGGCTGGTTTCAATCCATGCGCCTTCAACTTTTATATCGTTCTCTAAGTCGGCTTTTATTTGCTGCTTATTGAGCGTTTTAACCGTATCGTAAGTCCAGTATTTATCGTCAACCTTATCGTTATCGACCTTTACTGATTCACGTCCTTTCAGCTTTGCAATCGTACCGTGTGGGGCTTTTATGTTTTGCTTGTCGAGCTTGTTAAGCATTTCAAGTAATACACCTTTCATTCGCTTTGATTCATTACCGAAAACCTTTGAGCGTTCGTTGAGCGTTTTGGATTCTTCTTTCAAGGCAGATTCTGTCGCTTCTTTGTTAGCGATTATTTTAAGATAATTATCAACCTTATCTTCGAGTGGTCCCTCAAGCCCCATAAGCGTGTCGGCAATAGTTTGATCATCCCAACCTTCTTTTTCAGCGTTTAACAAAAATTCCTGAATTTCATTGGTTATCGAGTAGATAGATTCTTTGCTCATGCGACTGATTCCTTTTTGGCTGCTTGCAAGTTTTCAGAGGCGTTATTGAAGGCAATATCCACATTTTTAATAGCCTTTGATTTCTTTTGTTTTTGTTCGTCAGTACCAGTAGGTAGGGCTGATAATATTGCCAGTGATTTTTGTTTGAGAATGTTTATCTCAGAAAGGTTAAGTGCGGTTTTCATTTCTTCGACAAAACCACCTGCTTGAGTAAGAGCTTTTTGCGTAATTTCTTGCGTTTGCTCTATCGTGCGAACTTGCTTATCAGCTGCTTGGGCTACTTCTGCGCGGTGTTGTATGGTCGTATCATCGTAAGAGCCAAGATAAACATCGGCACATATACCAGTAAGTGACATTGCTTTACCTAAAGCGTCTGAGAGTGATTTCTTTTCACATTCATCGTCATGTACAAAATAACCACCTTGCGCCATGTAGAGCTTCTTGGTATCGCCATATGAGGTAAGCGTTGCTTTAGCACCTTCGTGCATGTACCAAAATTCAATTTCGCACTTATGAACCTGAGTAAATAATTCTGAAATACTGCCATTCATGATTATTGGAGCACCTTGTACTGTCCATTCACGTATGACTTTGTAACCCCAGCCGATACCAACTGGTCCCCATATTTCAGTCGCTTTCTGTATTCGGTATTGGGTTTTTATTGATAGGCGATTGTTATTATCAAGCTTGGTAAAATTAAGGTCTGTTTTAAAACCTTTTGCCCATAAGCCCATGTTGGGGTTTTCAATTAGTTCAGGGGAGAGCTCAATAACTGTTGGTTTTTCCGTTTCTGCATTTCTGCTTTCGTTCTCCGCTGGTGGATCTTGTTTAAGATCTTGCGGTTGTTCGTTTGTATTCTGCGATTTCTCTTGATCAACTTGTTTTTCCTTGGCTGGTGGTAAGCTTTCCAGCTTTTCCGCTTTAACCTTAGGTTGTTCGTTGTCAGGTTTGTCATTTACATTTTTAACCTGATTACCTAAAGGATCTGTTTTCGGTGGCGTTTCCTGTTTTGTATCGTCATTGGAGGCGGGTTTGTCTGTATCTCCAACGCTTGTGATGCAAAGTGAGTCATGCTTTTTAACTGGCTTTTTAATACATTCATCTTTAACGAATGCGCGGAGCATTCTAAGATTAAGCATCGTTTTAACGGCTGTGTTTGCATCGTCCCACTCAGTATCAACAAAAGCTTTTATTGCATATTCAACATCTATGTTTTTATCAAGCTCACCAAATACAGCCATTAACTTTTCGCCCATTTCCTCGTATTGCTCTTTTGAGTAATCGGCTTTATCTAATCCAGTTAATATCCCGTAAGCTCTTTCTTCCCAAATGGTGGCGGGGGTGTAAGGTGGAGCTTCTTTAAATACCTTTGCAACGCTGTTTACTTTTCGCTGCATCTCTTCTGATATTAATGATCCCGCTTTATCTAAGTTAATAACAATTTGATGGCTTATATTTGTATCAAAAGTTTCTACAGCATTTCGTTTAAAGAACTTCATGCCTTCTTGCATTTCTTTTAACTCGTAAAGCCAATTTCCGACCATCCCCATTGCATGGGTAATTGCGTTCTTTCGGGTTGATTTTGCATCTATCGAAAAATCTCTAACGTTGCCTTTATCTTTAGTTCTATCTTCGGTGTTTTCAAGTTGGTAAGAAAAGAACCATTCATTAGGTTTTTTTTCTATAACGGCTAATTGAGCAGAAAGGGAATCTGTTATTTGCAGTAAGCAAACATCAATATCAATTTGTCCTTCAAGTGTTGAGCCTATTTGAACATCAATACTTAGTTGATCTTCGCTTTCATCATCGACTTCAAGTTGGTTGAGTATTTCCGTTTCAAAGTCGTAACTCATAACCTCGTTGGCAAAAGCTTGATCGCTTTCTGCACCGTGTTCAGCTTGAAACTCTGCAATGTTATTGATGGTTTCTACTGCGGTTTGTAAGGCTTCCTCAATGTTAGGGTATTCACCATTATCATGACTGGTCGGTTTAACTATTGATTGCGGTCCTGACATGTAACGGTATCCGTAAACAAAAACATCTTTTTTTGCTTCGAGTGCGGCAATTTCCGCAATGTTATCGTTTAGCGTGAATGATGATCGAAGTAAGCCTTCTGTTTCTTTCGGATAGAATCCAGAGCTATTGACGGTTGGCCACTCTTTATCATCTTCAACTACTTTTTCGTTTTCAGCTTCTAAATCACTCGACTCATCAACAATAGTAAGCTCGTTATATTCCTCTTCGGTGATTTTCTTTAGCGCTGGAACTTGGAAGTATTCAGAGTTGCCGTGTTCGTCTGCTGCGGCTAATTCACCCCAAACAATTTGTTTACCCTCTGCCATAGTGTTTGCTACAACTGGAATGTTAATAATGATTTCACCATCTGGGTGTTTGGTTTTCTTTGAGCGACAAGATGCGATGAAATGCTTAATAGCCATGTGCGTTTCTCCGTTACTGGAATTAAATGAAGTGACTGCCGTTATCTTCTTTAAGGAGTTTCTTAATGAGAATATGCATTCGGATTTGGCGCTTTTCCTCGCTGGTTAGTTGCGGTGCGTAACACACGAACTTTCCTTTAGAAAAAACGAGATATAAACCGTTTTGAGTTGGTACGTATTTCATGATTTCCCTCTTTCAAGGCAGTCATTAAGAAGAGCGCAATATTTTGGAGTTAGCGGTGGGGATCGCTTGATGGGGTGTTTGGATAACGCTCTTTAATGACCCCTTAATGTGGGCACTAGAATTAATAAACGCACTAACCAAACTCTGACTAAGGACTATTGCTAGTAGCACTAACTAATAACAATTAAAGATCAGTGCGCTTATTGATTGCCTCTAATCCACTAAGATACTGGTGAGGCTACCAGCTCAGTCACCACACCGTAACGGGCGACCGTGTTACTTTCGTTACTACTCTTTACCTTCATTCGGTAAAGAACTTAGCGCCACGATAGCAGGGCGCATGATTTAAAAATTTTGTCCGTAATGTTAAAGAGCTTTGTCGTGTTGACGAAGCTTAATGTATTCCAAATGGAAACTTTGATCAATACTTTGGGTAATAAATATTCCAAAAAGATTTTATACAAGCAAAAAAAAACACCTCTAAGTGAGGTGTTTTCAACAATTCTTAATGTTATCTCTTTTCTAAAATAATCTTCATTGCTTCATCAAGAGCTGCTTTCTCAACTCTCAATAGCTCGTCATCATTCAAACCAAGCTTATCAAGCGTGTCTTCAAGGTGACTTAGCTTTAATAGTTTTACGGTACTCTTTTCTGGTGAGCCAGACCCAGTACTAAGCCAGTTTATATCAACGTTTAAGCACTCCGCCAACTCAACAAGCTTGGTTGTGCTCTTTAGAGCGCCGCTTTCTATTTTATTGATAGTAGCTGGTGTTACGCCAATTAATTTGGCTAGAGCTTTTTGTGATAACGCAGGATTAACCTGCGTTCTTGCCCATTTTGTACGCTCAGCAAATGTATTTAGGTTCATGTGTTTTCCTCTTGGAAATACTATACATGGTTAACCATTTATCTTGCAATTTCCACTAGGAACATTTAAGTTAACTTTAGTTAATTTATTATTGTTTTTGGTTAATTGTGGAAATTTATGGAATTACTAAAAGAACTTGATAAGTCAATGAGCCGCCTTGAAATAGCAGAAAAGCTTAACTGTAAGCCAGCGGCTTTGAGTAAGTGGATGAATGGGAAAACCAAACCCAGCTCAAAACACATACTTCATTTATCTCAATTGATTGGTGTTAGTGCTGAGGATTTATTGATCGATTTATACCCTGAACAAAGTGAGAGTAAGCAATGAAAAAAGGTGAGATCAATGAGTTTGATTATTCGGTAACGCAGCGTGTCCGGATTACTGCTCCTATTGAAATTGAGGTGAGAGGTGGCGGGAAAATTATGACGCTAGTTATTGCTGGTCAGCGAGTAGATGTCTTTAAGGGGATGTGCATCCATCTCTTGAAAGCACAAAGAGAATACGAAAAATCCGCCTTTTAGCAGAAGACGGTTTTGGGGTGTCGCATCATTTTAAATTGCGCAATTACTTTGCGCGGGAGAATTAACAATGTCAAGAAATCATGACATAAGGAAATTACTTTTTGTTGATAAACCTTTGGTTGTGAATCCTAGGTTAGCTAGTGAAATCGGTTTGAATGAAGCGATAGTTTTACAGCAAATTAGCTATTGGATTGATCGTGCTCAGTATGAGTATGAAGGTAAAGCATGGATGCATAAAACTGCTGATGAGTGGGAGGTCGAATTTCCGTTCTGGTCAATCCCTACAATCCGTAGAGTATTAAAGTCACTTGAGAAGTCAAAATACATAAAGTCAGACAGGTTAAGTTGGAAATTTTTCAGTAATAAAATGGACCAAACAGCTTGGTATTCCTTGTGTAGCCCATGTGATCAAGTTGACAACATGCAAGAATCACAACAAGAAAGTGCAGGTGATCAACTTGCGCACTTCACATGTGATCAATCTGCGCACTTCACAAGTGATCAGATTGATCACTTGTTAACAGAGAATACAACAGAGAATACAACAGAGACTACAGAGCTATTTTCGTCGCAGAATTCTTCTGCCGACAACCTCAAGCCAAATGCTGTTATTCAAACTCCGTTAGGAAAGAAATGGGGCAGGGCTGATGACCTCACAACGGCTCAGTGGATTCACAAGCGGGTGCTTGAAGTTAATCCTGTAGCGCCTGATCCAAATTGGTGTGAATGGGCTAACGATATTCGATTGATGAATCAATCAAAAAAATACTCATATCGAGATATTTGCGATTTATTCAACTTCGCAAATAAACATCACTTCTGGGCTGAGAATATCCAGTGCCCTAAAAAATTACGTAAGCAGTGGGACACACTTACTGCTCAGATGGGAACGAATAAACCAGTTCGCCAAGGTGAAATCGATATTTACAGCAAGGATTGGGCTGATCACGGATTAGGGATGTAGCTATGAAATCAATAAGCGAGCTTACTCAAGAAAACCCGATTGTTAGAAACTACGGTACACAACATGAGATCGATAGTCGTCATGAGGCAGTCCCTCGAGTAACAAGTTCTGATGCAATAAACCATATCAATTTTATTTTTGCTGAATTATGCGCGGCTTTTCCTGCGTGGCGTAATACCTTTCACAATCAAACAGAGCTCAATGATGCAAAGCGTTCATGGGTGAAGGGATTGATTGAGGCTGATGTGACGGATTTGGTACTAATCAAAAGCGGATTGAAGAAAGCGAGGGCCTCAGAATCTGATTTCTTCCCATCTGTAGGTAAATTCATTTCGTGGTGTAATTCGAATGATGATTTTTTGTTACCTGATGCAGAGTTCGCATTTCGATCATTGCCAATCTACATGGCTGGATTTAGAAATGAGATACCAGCACCGACCTTAGCTGCATTCGATCAAATTGGTAAACCTGCAATCCGCAAAAAAAACGAGCGTGATGTTTTCAAGCTTTTTAAATACTCATACGAAATCGTGTGTAAGAAAGTGAAATCAAATAAGCCCATTGATGACCTTCTAATTAAGCCGCTGCCAAAGCCTAAATCTAAAAAGCTATCTCCAAAAATGGTTGAGGCAAAACGTAGCCGTGTTTTAGACCAGATTAAAGCTCGTAAAAAGGAGTTATGGGGATGACTCAATCAATTCAAAAGCGAACAAAACCCAATGAGATTTTAGCTGTTATTGGTGGCGGTGGTTTTGTCAGCTATGCAACGAATGAAGATCAGGAACAAGCCAAGAATCTTACTGGTCGTGTTGTGGCGATTAAACCGAAGAGTAAGGCTAGAAACTTGAAGCATCATCGTAAATTCTTTGCACTGATGAAGCTTGGTTTTATGTATTGGTCTCCGTATATGCGGTTAGTTAGTGAGCCAGAGGATTGGATTGCGCGAGAAGTTGCCCGTGAGTTCTGCAAGCAAGCAGGTAAGCCAGAGTTGTTCGATCAGTTCGGTAATGACATAGCTCAGCATGTGATTGACCGAATGGCGAGAAAGCGCTCACGTCGTGCTGATCCAGAGGCATATAAGTGTCCTGATAATTATCGCCATAAAATCATGGTTGACGCTGGTTTTTTTGAAACGGTCACATTGCCAAATGGTGGTGTGATTAGACGCCCCTGGTCTGTCTCTTTTGAAAATTTGGCTCAGGAAGATTTCAATAAGATTTATAAAGGTTGCTTTAACGTTGTATGGAGTGAAAGTCTTTTTCAGATTTTTGACGATGAAGCTGAAGCGGAAAATGCTGTAAATCAGCTAATGAGTTTTGTATGAAGCAGTCAAGAAGCTATCAAACAACTCAAGCTGAATTGTACTTCAACCGATTTATCCGACTTAGAGATTATGGCGAACCATGCCCTAGTTGCGGCCGTTATTTTCGTTTTGAAGAAATGGATGCTGGGCATTACCGATCAAAAGGGGCGGCTCCTGAACTCCGATTTAATGAGGATAATGTTCATGCTCAGTGCCGTGATTGCAATAGTGGCTTTGCATCGGGAAATCGTATTGCGTATCGACTGGCGTTAATTATAAAGATTGGTATAAAGCGAGTAGAAGCACTTGAGTTATACCAAGGACCAGTGAAATATGATGTAACTGACTTGTTTGAGATAAGAAAGGAATACGAAAGAAAGTGTAATGAGTTAGAAGGGGAACTGATGTATGCATAATCAAGTATTAGAGCGCATTAGCAAAGCTGGAGTTAAAACCGTTAAGTTTGATACTGGAATGGGAGGTGGGACACCGCTATATACATCTTGTGATTATGCGGCTGCGTTGTCTGGGTTGAGCCGAGATGCCACCGCTTGGATTATTTATGCGTATAGTAATACAACCGATCCAAAATCATTTAATTATTTAGCATTGCAATTGGCGCGAGTCGCTATGAGCGTGTGTGATAATGTAAGTCATGATTTTTCAGTTCGTATTGCAAAATTAGCCATGGAAGAACATGTTCGTGGTTTTTGCCAATGTAAAGGAAAGGGGTGTGAAAAATGCCTTGATACAGGTGTTTTGATCTTTAGCGGCAGATTGCGTGCGTCTGTTTTGAGGCTGCCAAAAACAACATATTTCAATAATCGTCATGATTATGATTTCATCATCAAGATATTGCACTTAATATTGAGTGGGTATGAACGAGATGCTGTTATTAACATTACAAGGTTTCTTTCATAGTCAATGTGGCAGTGTGTTCCATCATTTCAGCAATAACTTCGCTGCCATATTTTTTCATTGTTTTTTCAATGATGAATTTTCTGATTTCTTGATTGCTAATATTTTTCTCAATTTTTTTAATTAAAAAAAACAACTCTTTTGCATCATTGTTCATCATGGCGAATTTCTCTGTTTTCACTTTCGTATATTTTAATCGTTATAGCTTTAATATTCCCTAGGGTATTACCCTAGTTTTTCGAACCTTAGCGTATGGGATATTATATATTATGACTGATGATGACTTTATTCGTGCACTTGAATTCCACTATTCAACAAAATCGCATCCATGCGGTATAAAAAGTACGTGTGGTATATTTATTTATGGGAATGATAAATTTAAAAAATTAGTAAATATGGTTGGTCGGGACATTGCTGGATTGAAGGATTCAGATATGAATTGCAGTACATCTGATTTTGCAAATGAGTATCGAAAGCAGGATATGACTGTGATTGAAACTGGGAACTCTCAGTTTGTATTGGATGTTAATCATTTTTCACACGGAGATGATGCATACGTTACGCACAAAAAATTAATGACGGGTCCAAGTGGCTATAGCATAGGTGTTGAGTTTCACATGTGGCATGTTTCAACACTTATGAGCGTATTATCAAAGCCATTGATGAGTGCAATGCTGTCACGAGGTGATAATTCCTACGTAGTTGGCAGTGATATGATGATTGTAAAATTGACTAAAAAAATGGAAATGTATTTATATTTAATAATGATTGGTAATTCAAATAAGGAAATTTCAGAAAAAACCAATGTTTCAATAAAAGCGGTTGAATTTGCAATTTCAAATTTAATTAATTTGTTTGGCGATCTTGGTGCATATAATAGTATCTCACTTCGGGAGGTTTCTTTTAAATATGGGTATAGTCGAATGATTCCAAGGATTTTATTAAAAAATCATCGTTCACTTATTTTACCTCGCTCGTTTGACAGTTGGGACACTTTACTATAGTATTTTTCTAAGCTGGTTATTTTAATATCTAGTTATACAAAGTCGCATTCGTGGCTTTTTTTTATGTCTGAGATTTAACATGTCAAATACAACAAATGTAGTTACGGGTGTAACATCCGGCTCAGTTGTTGCCGCGTCTGTATATAGTTCGTCTGCTAATCCGAATAGTTTATTAAGCTCACCTATTTTAGATATATTTAATGGGAATTATGTCTTATTAGTTTCGGACGTGACAACAATAATTGGTTTATCTGTTGGGCTTGCTGGCGTTGCATTGGGCTTGCTTCGACTTATTTACGAACGGAGAGGTTAATGTTTTTACCAATTTATTATTTATTTTTCAAATTGCTTATTGCGGTTTCACTGTTATTTCTGATCCCGCGTGGTTTTGATCGATTGTCTGGAAAGTCATTTAATGATGAAATTTTGGAAAAAATACTACTCAGCCCTAAAGCGACTGCGCTTTATGCTGGTGGTCGCTTGCTTGCTATTGCCGTCCTTTTGTCAGGCGTACTCGGGTTATGACAAGCTGATAAAGGCTTATTGGTCACAATACAATCCGTCAGTACCATGGGGGCTTGGTTGGGCTCAAGTTAAGCAAGAATCAGCGTTTGATTGTAATGCTGTATCACCAGTCGGAGCTATGGGCTGCGCTCAGTTTATGCCTGCTACATGGCAGGATATGATTGAAGCTGGTGTCGTGCCTAAGGACAGCACTCCGTTTGATACTCGCTATGCGCTTGAAGCTCAGGCTTACTATATGCGTACACAATTCAACGGGTGGCAAACAAAAAATCGAACATTTGAAAGCTGGGTTAAGCTTGGCTTCGCAGGGTATAACGCTGGGCGAGGCAATTTGTATAAAGCTCAAAAGGTTTGTGATGGTGTTATGGAGTATTCGCAAATAATGGAATGCTTACCATCTATCACGGGTCGTCATGCGAAAGAAACATCAGGTTATGTTTCAAAAATAACCGAATATTTTTATCGTCGCTTTGGGGTGTAAGTTGAACCCATTAATTACGCGAATTGTAATTTATGGCTTACTTGGTTTGCTTGCCAGTGTCCTTGTGTTTTCAATAAGTAGTTCTCATGAGCGGCTTGGGAAATATGAAGAAGCCAATCAAAATTTGGCACTTATCAATAAGCAACAATCAGCGCTACTAATGGAAACCATTCGTAAAAATGATATTTCCAATAAATTGGTTGCAGAATTAAAAGTGGAGGGCGAAAAATCACACAAAACATATGAAAGAAAAATTGAGAAATTCAAAAATTCGGTCAGTGATGATCGTTGCGCTGTTATTCCTATTCCTGCCTCTGTTAATGAGTTGCTCAACCACTGAGCCTCAGCCCGTAAAAATTCAAACTATATATGTGCGTATTCCTGAGCCGTTGCTTAATGACTGCCGATATCCACCATTTTCTGGTGGGAGTTGGGGGGATGTTGCTATTTATGCTAGGAAATTACAGGAAATTATTAACGGGTGTCATAGGCAGGTTGAAAAACAGCGAAAATATAACAATCAGCTTGGTTCGGCTAAATAGTCGGACCTTGCTTTTTTTATCGTATTTGCGAGTGCGTTAAAAAAAGCAATTGATTGCAAAATCACTCCCTGGTTAAAGCCGGTACCGCACATTTTGATTGCTACGGTTCGGTTGCTACGCCTTAGGGTATAAAAAATTTGATTGCAAAAGGTTTAAATCATGGAAAGTGGGCGACTGTTAAGTGCTGTAACACCTAACAGCCACCAACCCACACCGATGGTCATGGGTAAGATTTAAAGCCCACTGCCTCCTGCAGGAAAGCGGTGGAATTCTAGGTAAAAACTGGAAAATTAGCCATGACAAAAAACGCAAAAACAGAACAATTCCACGAATACGTACATAAATCTGTGCATGATTTGCAGGAATACGAAAAAAATCCCAATACCCATGATGATAAAAACATCAGTGAACTTGCAGCATCAATAAAAGAATGGGGATTTACTAATCCTATTTTGATTGATGAATCTGACATGATCATTGCTGGTCATGGTCGCTGGGAGGCTGCGAAATTTATCGGGATGGAAGTTGTGCCTTGCATCATTCTAGCTGGCTTGTCTGATTCTCAAAAAGCAGCCTATGTGATTGCTGATAACTCACTCCCGTTTGGTTCTAAGTGGGATGAAGATTTGCTTTTACAGGAAATTGAGCAATTAGAGGCTGATGGTTTCAATATTGATTTATTGGCATTGGATAACATTGAAGATCTTGATTTTGCGGAATTTCAACCGTCTAGCTTCACTGATGGACACGCTAAAGACGGTGACGAAACAGTAAATAAAGCTGACACAAAGTTAACCATTGGCGAATATTCAATCCCGATCCCGAGAGAAATGTACATACGTTGGCAGGACGACATTAGAAACTCTGCTGGTTTTTCCAAAGAAAATGTAACCGAAGAAATTAAGCGGAGGTTGCAGCTATGGTAAAGCTAGTTTCTATTAATGACGTAAACCCATCAACGTATAACCCGCGTAAGGCAGATCCTCAGCGTTTAGACATTTTAGAACTATCGCTAAGAAAGCTCGGTTTTCTACTTCCTATATTTTGCTCGAAAAATGGTGAAATATTATCAGGGCACCAGCGGCACTATGTATCAGAAAGAATGGGGTTAACTAAGCTCCCGTGTGATTACACTGATGAAATGTCACTTGCTGACCGTAAAGCGATAAACATTGCCTTCAATCGTGGTACCAATGATTTAGGTGCGGCAGACACGCCAGTCAATATGACGGAAGCACTAGCCAGAATTAACCTAGAATCAGCTGCGAGTAAGGTGGTGGATAAAGATCCCACCTCAAAAGATTTTTACCGTTGTTTACATGCTAGGGCTGTACCGGTTCTCAAGCTAACTAATGCTAATACTGGTTGCTGGGTAAATTACGCTCGTAACATGGCCCGACTGCTTTATGGCAAAAAAATTAAGATGCCTATCGTGTGTACACCTGACAACAAGGTAGTAAACGGGATTGGTCGCTTGCAGTATGCGGCAGAGAAAGGCTGGAAAACGATTGAAGTAGTTTATATCAGTTATGACGAGGCAGATTTAAGCCACGCCATGCTAAACATGCTCAGTATGGATTTTGATATACACAATCGTTACGAGGATCTATTGCGCTATAACTCGTTTAGGCGAGCAAGGCGTTCACGTTCTGAGTTAGGACAGGGGTTCTTATTCATTGTGGCGCCATCATCCCGTTCAAAAGACTTTGATGTCACTAAGCCAGAAAATGCAAAATTATGGAAAAAAACACATGGGCGATCAGTTGTTGATTTTGGGGCGGGGCATTTAACAGAAACCAAAATTCTACGATCCATAGGGGTAAACGTAACGCCCTTTGAACCATTTCGCCTTGGTGAGAATAACGAAATCAATAAAACAGAAAGCGTGAAAATTGCGCGAGAATTTATTGATACCGTAAAAAGCGGGAAAAAATTCACCTCTGTTTTTATCAGCTCAGTATTAAACAGCGTGCCATTTGAAGGTGACAGACAAAAGATCGCTTGTTTGTGTGCAGCGCTATGTAGTGACAGTACTCGGTTATACGCTTGCGCGAGTTCGGCAACTGGCAGTACAAGTTTAAAGATGACACAGGGCATGGATGCACTAGCAGAACGTCAATCAACCTACGCAACGTTTTCCCTTGATTACGAAGGGGGAATAACAATAGGTGATTTTCAGGAAAAGCCGAAAGTGCAGAAGTACCATACTCCTACTGAGTTTTATGCGTTATTTAAGCGATATTTTAAAACCGTGAATGTGGTGGATAAGCTGAATAACGTTAGAGCTGTATGTATGACACCTGATCGAGCCTCAATTTTGGAGGATCTTCGAGGCGCTATAGAATTCGAGTTTAATTTACCTTATCCCGATGATTCACGTATGGGGTTGGTGGATGACGCTATAGAGGCATATAGCAAGCGTTTAGGTGTAGAGCTATGAAGATACCAAAGGAATGGACATTTAAAAGCTCAGAGATTGCTGAAGGGTTTGATAACCACGTAAGAGAACAACTCCCCTGGTATAACATCGCTACAAGCATGACGGCACACTTCACTAGGAACTATTTACCAGACCATGGCGTATTGCTGGATTTAGGTTGTTCAACGGGAAATATCACAAAAGCATGCAGTGAAGAAATTGAAGCAAGAAACGCCAAAGTGATAAACGTGGACAATTCAGAGGAAATGGCTAAGTGCTTTGATGGTGTAGGGATAGTAACTATTGCAGATATAGAGAATTTCGAAATACCGGAATTTGATGTTTGTGTAATGTTCCTCTCGATGATGTTTGTACCAGTAAGTAAGCGTTCATCTTTGATTATTGAATTGATGAAAAAAACGAGAAAAGGCGGATTGGTCTTAATCGTTGATAAGGTCGAATCATTTTCAGGGTATAGCGGTCAGGTCATAAATCGCCTTAATTTAGTGAATAAACTAGATGCTGGGTGTAAGCCTGATGACATATTGAGTAAAGAACTATCCCTAAGTGGAGTACAAAGACCAGTTAACCCTGAATTACTGACATCATTTACACAGTGGTTTCAGATAGGTGAATTCTGTGGTTATTTGTTTGAGGGGTAATAATGTCAAAAGACAAAAGAACCACAATTTTAAATTTAGAATTGGCAGGAATGAAAAGAGCACTGCTTGAAGTTGAGCAGGCAGTACAACAGAACAAAGAGCATGTACATGAATCTAAAGGAAGCCTCATTCAGTTTTTCAGCTCTTCATTAAAATGTCGAAAATCAACGCTTAAAGGTTTTAAGCTAATTTTGTTGATTGAGATTAAATGGAGAGAGGATGAGTTAAAACAGATAGATAAGTAGAATTAAAGCGTTAGAGAATCGATCCTTTTGGGTCGATTTTTTTTGACATAAATCCAGACAACCCAGACATGATAGCCATGGTGATTTTATTGGTTTTTGTTTTTTAGGAGATTCCGGTGTCGAGAAGAACCAAAAAGACAAGAGCACGAGATAAGCGTTTTTTTGAGGCATTGGAGAGCAGTCCATTAGTTTCTGTTACCAAAGCAGCAAAAGCTGCGGGTTATTCTCGTCCTAGTGTCTACGAATATAAAAAGAAAGATCCTGATTTTGCTGCTCGGTTTAATGGAATCATGGATGAGCGTATAGAGGAGCTTGAGTCTGCTGCTTATGAGATGGCCTATATTGGAGAAGTTGATTACAAAACAGTAATTGACCCTAAGACAAAAAAAAAGAAAACGGTACCAGTCAGAAAGAGACATGCTGGTATTTTGATGTTTTTACTTGGTGCGGGAAATCCTGAAAAATACAGAACCAACTATAAAACAGCAGGCACAGAGTCTTCTGAAATAGAAGAACTGACAGATGAGGAATTAGCGGCTCTTGATGCTGAGCTTGATGCCGATATATCCCGTTACGAGGTGATGTGATGGGGGATCTTGTTCAATTATCTACAATACGTAAAAAGAAGCGTTTACTTGAAGTAAAAAGAGAACAAGCCCGCAGACGATTAATAAGCCTGAGGGAAAAATTTCTAATTCCTCAAATTTATCGGGATCTTTTCGGGGATCTTGCTGCTAAGTATATTGTGCTCAAAGGTGGGCGGGGTTCTGGTAAGACGTTTGCAATAGTGTGTTTTCTAATAGAGGAATCATTTGATTTAAAATATGAGAATTCACTGTTTTTGTTTTTACGTGAAATTCAAAACTCAATAGATGACTCTGTTTATTCAGTAATAGTCGATCTTATTGCTCAAGCTAACTTATCGAAATTCTTCAAAATTGATAAGAACCGAATTCGTAATCGTTTAACTGGTGTTGAGTTTGGCTTCACTGGTTTGCGCTCTACGGGTGGTAAAACACAATTCTCTCAAGTGAACAAGATAAAGGGTAAGCACAAGGTTCGCTTTGTGTTTATGGATGAGGCGCAGGATGCGTCAGAGGATTCGCTCAACGTTCTTTTCCCTACCGTTAACCGTAAGGGCTCAGTTAAGTTCACAGATGAATACCAGAAAGTGCTCGATGCATTAACTGGTGGTACCGAGATTGATATTGCTGAAAGTCGATTCTTGTTTGCAATGAATCCCAACTTTGCTGTCGATCCTATCCTGTCAAAAACACGGACGTATGGTGATGCCACTCGTGAAGTGCACATTAATATTTTCGATCTGCCTCCTGAGTTTCAAGATCAGCAATTGCTTGAACAGGCTATGGCTGAATTTGGAGAGATTTATTACGACCATGTTTGGCTAGGTAAGCCGTCACCTAAAATTTCTGGTTATCCATTTATGGATGTACCGTTAATGACTGCTGCAAATGATGATAGATACAAGCTTCCCTGTGTAGCCTTCTTGGACCCAAGCTTCAAAGGTGGTGATTACACGGCATTGACGTTTATATCTCAAATAGATGGTCGTGTGTTTGCGTGGGGGCATTGCTGGCATCAAGCATGGAATAACGCTAAAGATGAAATCGCAGCAAAAATAAACGAGTTTGAATGTCATGAATTTTATTATGAATCAAACGGTGTTGGCAGTGTGCCTATTGAATTGTTTGAGCCTTATGGATTAGTGCCTATTGGTAGGAATACCTCAGGTAACAAAGAGGACCGGATATTTCGTGTAGGTGCGTTCCTGACAATGCTTAATTTAACGTTTGTTTCAAATTGGAGTAATCAGGCATGGCTTGAGCACTGTATCAAATACAACATTGAGGCTGATTATGATGATGCTCCCGATTCACTCACTAACGCAGCCGTTCGTGCTGGTATCGTATCTGACAAAATGAAATTTAGGAGGGCTGCGTAATGGGGCTATTCGGCGGTAATAAAGCTGAAAAACCAAAAACTAAAAGCGCGACAGGAAGTGATAGCTGGTGGGATAGGATTAGAAAGAAAGATCCTAGTTCTCTTCCTATTGGTACAGAGGTTAGCCCATGGCGAATGATCCGTGAACGTTATGTTGAAATCGCTATTCGTGCCCTATATTCACGCATTATTTTCTCAACGCTTGATATTGTTGATATTCCGAAAGAGATTTCGCGTTCTGACTTCTCACGCACGGTTTACGATTCGCATACACCAAAGCTTAAATGTGGGCTTGCTCATTACATCGTTGATGCTATGGCGGATTCTAGCTCATTAATCTTGCGAAAGAAGGCAATGCAAGGTCGAAAAAAAGCTTATTTCTTTAGTGAGTTACCAAATAAGGGGGAAGAGAAAGACGCTGACCTGTTGGAAATTGATTTCACCGATTATGAACGCACTGAGTTACTTGAAGAATATTATGGAATGGTATTTGACTCGATTATCGGTATGGCTAGGTTGATTAAGGTCGGTGGTGCAATCTTGTTTAAGGTGTCTGACCTGAGTGATTTGATTGCAGATAGAGAAGTATTGCTAGCGGTTGAAACACAGTTAAAGCAAGTTAACCAAGCTTTAGAGGAAGGTCGAGCAGGTTACATTGATTCAGAGTCAGAAGTAGAAATGCCAACCGTTGATACAAAGCCAGCAGTTAGTCAACTTCATTTTGCTTTTTCGCTTATTTGTAATGCGACAGGGCGACCAATGTCATTTGTTAACGGTGAGATTGCCGCCAGTCTTGGCAGTACAGGGGAAGGTGATCGTAAGCAAAACAGGAATGCTTCGATTTATGAATTTAACTCAATTTTACGGGGGGTATTTGAGTCTGTATTCGGTGCTGATTTTGATGTGAAACCGGACATTGAAAATTTGCCGCAATTGTCTGACTTCATGACATCTATCGAAATGTCATCACTGATTAATGATGATGAAAAGCGCAGGATATTATCTCAATACATGTCTTTAGATGATTACGGTATTTCCCTATCTAATAGCACAAAATCTTCTTGAATTATTCGGTGTCGATTTTCAGCGGATATATAACGAACGTGGAGGGATGCAAAGAGAGCAGTTAAAAGTAATATCAAAATATAAGATCCTCACTGGCGCTAAGTCTAACGCGTACAAGACCATAAGACGGCTTGATAAATCGAAAAATAAGCAATCTATCGATTTTGCTGCAAACCTAAAAAACACCATGGCTGGAACGATTAGTAACGAGGTGATGGATTCATTGGCTAATTCAAAAAAAGCCGATGAAATCATGGTTAAGTGGCTACCTTCATCAGCGACCGAGCATCGGGTTAATCACGCATTACAGTACGGTAAAACAATGTCCATCAAAAAAGCCCGCAAACTAGGCCTTGGTGTCGATTACGGCTGTCAGTGTGGGATGCAAATAATATCCGGTGATAAACATATTCAAAACGAATTAAAGAAAATAAACAGAGGGAAATAAAATGAATGAATTATTGCTTAAATTGCTGAGTGCTCAATTGCAGTCACAAAATAACAATGAAAATCCACTGGCTAAACTATTGTCCGGTCAGCAAAGCAATCAGCAAGACACATTGATGCAGTTGTTAAACGGTGGCCAGCAAAACCCACAGCAACAATTACTGAATATGTTGAGCGGCGGTCAGCAAAATAACCAACAGGTAGATTTATTGAAACTACTTAGCGGCAACCAACAACCTGATGTGAATCAGCAGCTGTTAGCATTGCTAGCTGGTGGTTCTCAACCAAACAGCCAGCCAGACGTTAATACCCAGTTATTGCAGTTATTATCAGGTAGTCAGTCACAACATACTGAGCAGCCTGACGTTACGAAATTGCTTGAGTTACTTAAAAGCTCGGGTGATGTTTTGAATGTAAGTAAAGACACAAAAGAGAAGTCAATTATTGAGCAACTTGAAGAGCGGCAGTTAAATAAGCAGACAGATGCTGAAAAACAAAAAGCACTAGAGGATCTTATTCGATTAGAAATGACATTTGATAAATTCGTTGATGAAAATGAATCCAGTTTCCCCGATTTCTTTAATATCGCAGATATCCGTACTGCTGTAGATAAGTGGGCAAAAAATACAGATGAAAAAACGCAGGGCATTACTGCTGCGATTGCTCAAGCGTTTTTCAAAAATGAAGCAAACGTTGATGTGCTAGAAGAAAAAGATCGCTTATGGGTGAAAAAGAACATCGTTGATGCATCGGAGCGTTCGATTAATCGTGATGAAACATGGCCTGTAGTTCAGCGAGCTGTGTTTAATAAAACACGTTTAGCGGAAGGCGATAATCAATCAAGTGGCGGCAAAGGGGACTCTGTTATTGAAAAATATGAGCAGCGTTTCAGTCAGGGGGAAAACGTTAGCGGTGTCGCTGAATAACAATAAATTGGATTAAGCATTTAATGGCGACCGTTTGGTCGTTTTTTTATATCTGGAGAAAAATTATGTCTCGTGTTGTACCTCTTGGAATGCCGAAGTTACGCGGTAACAGCGATGTTATTCGCTCAGTAATGTTTACTGGTGCGTTGAAGGCTGGATGTGCCGTATCGTCTGATACAAAGCCTAGTCAGCAAATGAATGTAGTGCCTTTTGATGGCTCTAAATTCTTTGGTTTTGCTGTTTCTGATTTAGATAACACTCGTGGTGTTACTGGCGTAGTTCGTAAGGCTGAGGCTGTATGCCTTCGCGTTAAAGAAGGTGAAGTCTTAGCTGAAGGTAATGGGTTCGCTGTTGATAACGCCACTGGTGAGCTAGTTCCTATCGGTGCTGCGGATTCAACACCTGTTAGTGGTGACATCGAGGAGTTAGATATCACTGGCCTTGATGAAAATAGTAATGAAATTCCTAACTGTGTATTGGCGAACGTATATGGCGGATTGGCTCCTGCAGGTAGCTCTGGTGGTGTGTTGTCGGTGAATGGTCAAACTGGTGCGGTAACACTTGATGCAACTTCAGTTGGTGCAGTTGAAGAAGCTCCTGAAAATGGAGCCCCACATGGTCGTCAAGATGCTGGTTGGGTTGAGGTTGCACCAAAATCCGCAGCGCCTAAACCTCAAGCGTCTGAGCAATCTTCCGAAACATCAAAAAACCAAGCTAAGCCAAAGAAGTAAATTAGCAATCATTAGTGCCACCTCGAGCGATGTGGCCAACAACTTATAGCAATCAAAAAGAGCTGTGCCGGTTTCCCTGGTATGGCTCTTTTGCAATCAACAGGAATTACAAAAATGGCTACAAATATCATCACAAAAGGCAAGGTTGAGCGTAAGTACAACGGTGCTGTAATGGGCTCAAATAAACTCACATATAACCCGTACACATCAAATCTTGCAGCAAACACAGTTAGCTATTATGACGGTAAGTTGCGTCAATCTTCTGTGGTCCATATTAACTATGATTTAAACGGAAAATTTCCAGAAGAGGAGTTTGCGGAAGCGTTGACACCATCGAGCACAGAATACACACAGGCGTCAGGACGTGAAGTTGAGTTCAGCTACCATCGCCAACCAGTGCATGTTGAATTCACACTTTCAAACATGCAGGAGGTGAATGATGTAAATATTAACGCTGGCATTCTTAATCGCATGTTGATGCAGTATGACCGTGAGCACTTCCTTGGTAAGTTTGGCAATGCTGGCATGTTCAACAATAAAAACTCTATTGAGCATGATTCAAGTAAGCCAATCCCAGTTAATAATTTAAGTGAGCTTATTGCGCTTATTGATGTTCTGTACAATGAAATGTCAACTTACTACGGTATCCGTGAGTCGGAATATCCAAGCATTACGCTAAGTTACTCAAGCGATGTCGCATCAATCATCCGTAAGCCGATCACAACGAGCAGTGATAATGTTGTTACTGGTAAATCAGTGGTCAACGAAACCTATAAAGGTATGACGCATGAAGAAGTACCAACAATCATTGGTGCGGGTTCTCATGTCTCGCTTACGTACCGTCCTGCGGTTAATAACCACCGAAGTGCGTTACCGGGCATTTATAGTCATGCGAATGGCGATGCTCATGGGTTAACTAAGAAAACGTTGTTCACGTATGAGAGTGCAGCGAATGAAGTTGAAGGTAAGGGCGGTTATGTGTTCCAGCGTACCGAAACACCAGCTTCAAAATCGCTAAAAGCTAGCTTGGCTAAAAAACACAAACAATAAAATAGACAAACTAAAGGGCTGGTGAATATCAGCCCTTGTTTCGGTGATCCTCATGCTTACTCAAGAAAATATTGATGAAATAAACCGTGTCTTGCCATTAACTGGCTCAGTGCGGCTTACTAAAGATGAAATTGATTATTTAAACGCAATAGATACAACTGTATATCAAGACTCCGATATTTATTTGATTACCCAAACAGTGCTTTTATTGCGTTTGCGTAATCAGAAATGCGGTGGCGATGCATTGTCACGCTTGCATAAGCTCGCGTTATCGAAGGGTTTTGAGTTAAAAGAGAAAAAACCAAAACCAAAAAAAGCCATTATTCCGATTATTGGTGGGATGGTTGGCGGGATTAGACCTGTTACTGGGGATTTTACGCTAGAGCTTCCAACACCAATCCCGCCAGAAGTAATAAAGCAGCCTAAGTCGATGACGATAGATGAAGAGCAAAGCGTGTCTTTTTCTGCTGAGGCGATTAATTACAATTCAGTGTGGTGGGAATATTCCAGTGATAGTGGGTCTACTTGGTTATATGCAGACGGAATCCCAAATTGGCAAACTACCATGCTCGGTCCGTTTGTTACTCCGCTTATTGCTGACGGGTACAAGTTTAAAGCAATGTTTGACGGTGAAGGCGGCGTAACTGCATCTAACATAGCCGTGTTAACTGTGAAAATGATACCACCTCAAGTTACATTGCATCCTGTTCTTGCTGACGTTGACGAGTGGGAGATGGTTACGTTCACTGCTGGCGCTAATGAGTACGACAGTGTTAAGTGGATGCGTTCTGCTGCTGGTGTTACATGGGAAGACGCAAACATGTTCCCAAATTGGCAAACAGAAACCATTGGACCACTTGAGGCGGTTCTCGATCTTGATGGCTATTCGTTTAAGGCTGTTTTCTCAAATGATGCCGGTGATAGTGAAACGACGTCAGCATTGTTATCAATCCATCAAATAAAGCCTGTCCTCATATTGAATCCAGAATCTTCTACGGTTACTGATGGTGGAATGGCTACATTTACCGCTGTTGCTAAAGGTTATGACTCTGTCGTATGGAAAGTGAATACATGTGGTTTATCACCTTGCTGGGAAGAGGCAATAGACTTACCGAATTATGATACGGCTGAATTGGGTCCATTTAATGTGGATAGGAATTTAGACGGTTATGAGTATATGGCTGTGTTTTCGAATGATGTTGGTGATTCGATGACTTCTATTGTCGTACTTACTGTTGACGATGTTTTGCCGATTATCACTGAACAGCCAATATCACGATCAGTTGATGAAGGATCGGAGGTTTCGTTTAGTTCGCTTTCAAGTAATTTCGATAACGTTAAGTGGATGAAGAAGCCTGTTGCTGGTGATTGGATTGAAGCCAGTGATATTGATGGGTGGAACACTGTATTACTTGGCCCGATAGGCGCGGTTCTTGATCTTGATGGTTATTCGTTTAAATCAGTATTTGATAATAAAGCAGGTGAGACAGAAACAGAACATGCACTACTTTCTGTGTCGCTCCCTAAAGCTCCACCAGTGATTATTGAGCAGCCAAATGGCCAATCAGGGAATAATGGTGACACGGTCACTTTTGATGTTGATGGTTATAATGTATTGACGTACAAATGGCAGGAATCAAGTTGTGAGCCTACCCCGTGTTTTGTTGATGTACCTTCTTTCGTTGGATGGGAGACAAGATCGCTTCAAGTGCCTGTTGAAAAGACTGGCCACAACTTCCAATACCGCTGTGTGCTTGGTAATGATTATGGTGAAACCATGTCAGATAGTGCGATCCTTACCGTGAATACTGATCAGCGTTACATTGTGCCAAAGGTTTTCAGTAGTACATTTGCTGGATATGAGAAAGGAGCGGTAGGTGGCGATAATACTTATGGCATTTTTAACCCAACATTATTTGAAGGTGTTGATGTAACAAAGCTTGTAGCTAATTCATCCTCAAGTAACTACATCACATTAGCTCTTAGCGATGAAATTGAATCTACCCAATTAACTATTTCAACTGATGGGAAAAACTTCAGAGTAAACAAAGTTACGGATACTGGGTATACAAACACTATCCCTTCTGACGTTGATTCACTGATGAGCACTTTTTCAGCCAATGATGGGATACCAATAGGTTTAGACATATACATTAATGGTAATACTGATTTTATAATTACCCCCGCAGCCATATCAGCGTCATCCGCTGGTTATTACGCATTTAATGCAGATGGTGGAAGTCTTAAACCTATCTACATTGATGGAATTGCTATTTTCTCGATTCTTGCAAGTACTTCTGGCGGGAAGATCACCGTTGAGCTTAACAGTGAAATCGATAGTAAATCAGAACTGTCAATTAAGTTTAATGGTGAGATGTATGATGGATTTATAGCAAGGCCAACAAGGTTAAAAGATTTAACCAAAGCAAGTAGCTATAAATATGAGTTAAGCAATCAAGCCAAGGCCGATAAATTATATGCTGACTTTACTGCGGTAATTGGTGTTGAGTCACCTATGACGATTGAGGTTAAACAAACATCGTTCGCGTACACACTTACCGTTGGTAAAAAAGACACTCTTGAACAGGTTTTAATTGGTAAAAATCATTCTTATAATATTGGTTTTTTAGAGCCTACAGAAATATTAGACGGTTCTATTGAAGATATATTTATGAAGCTAGATAGTTACGGTGATTATAAGCTTCACTTGGTTTTAGATTCTGAGCCTACAGGTTGGTATAGTTATAAAAAAGAAATCACCATTGGAACACTGGCCCCAATAACACTTAATTCCTCATCTACTAGTGCTTATATAACCGTTACGGAGTTTAATTATCTTGATGGTGAGGTAGGCAATGATTTACCTGTGAGCATTAAACTACTACCAGTTTTAACAAAAGACATTACAACTAAAGGCGGGGCAACGCTGGAGGTCGGCAATGTTCAAGATCGAGATAAAACTGCCTGACAATTTGCTTGAAAAAGAAATTGATGAGTTTGAATCACAGCGAGTACAGGTTGGCGTTTTAGATAAAGCAAAAATGGCAAGCATCCCGAGAAGCAGAAAAAAGGGTCTATCAAGAATTAAGGGTACATCTTACCCAAGACGTAAAATTCATAAAAAAAGCAAAACACTTACAGTCACGAAACTAGCTGAATATATGGATGAATATTACGGCTTTATTTCTGACGCCCCATTGGTGCCAAGCAATACAGACCTGATAAAAGTTACGAATGAATTAATAAAAATATTCAACGGTGATCTTGATCCTCGTCGTGTTGAAAACGCAGCCATAGCCATTATTCGGAATCCAATAATTCGAATGGACTATGGTCGAAATGCTGCGTCGACAGAAAAAGAAAAGGGGTTTAATCGCCCTTTAGTTGATAGCGCAACGCTATTCAATAACATCACTGCAAAATACTACATAAAAGGTGGCTAATGTTCTCTCACCAGCTCTGTGAGTTGGTTACTGTTATTTTCGACTTACCAGCTGAAATAGACCGTAGCCAATCTCACAGCGCGAATGAGGTCTATATAAGGGTCAATGATTACGATATTGCTATTGAAGATTCCACCAGCGTTTATTTCAACGTTGACGTCACTTTATCAATCACGTTCCCACCGTCAGATGATGATCCTTATGGCTTCATTACCGCGAAATTAAAGAATTATTCAGGAATTCCATTAACTCAAGATGATGGAAATAACCTGGCATCAATTAAAGATATTTCCTATCGAGAAGTGCCTGTTACTCAAACGTTGGAGAAAACTGTAATACAGAAGGATGTGACTTTTGCAATAAATGTTGATTACGACCGAGTAACGGAAGTTATCAAGGGTATTAAATATAACGGAGATAAAATATGAGTAATTTATTACTTGATTACGCTTTTAGTTTTGAAGAGGTTGAAGGCACACTTCAACCTGATTATTCGTTCTTGAGTAATGTTGCCGTGGCTGTTAAGTCAAATAATGTGTCGACACCGCCTAAGCCATTACCCTATCTAGTTGAAGTGTACAGCCCTGAGCTCGTCAAGGAGCACACTGATAATGAAACTGTAAATCAGTTGTTTTCTGGTGGGCTAGGTGCGTTTTATCTACTTGTCTGTGAAACATTGGATAGTGTAGATCCACTGCTTGATGATACTGAGTTTTATACCTTTGGAATTAGTGACGACTTTGATGAAGATGCTGCGAGTGTATTCATACCGTCAAAATACGCTGGTGTCGTATACAGCACATCTTCAACACGATCAGATGCTAAGACGGTTGTTGCTGGCAACATTACTAAGCGACGAGATTTAAAGAGTCAGTTTTTAAAATCTCATGACTTATTGAAAAAGACAAAAGATAAAAGCCAGAGAACAGAGCTGTTAAAGGGGGCACGAACTGCAGCGGTTGATTTAGCCAAATTACCTCACCGCTGTTGCTTTTTAGATCTTGCTTACAATACAAGCGGGGCTCACTTTGCTTTTGGGAAATTGCTTAGTGCTGCATATTGGAGTGATCAGCAGTACATTCAGGCAAATGCAGATGATTGGTGGGCTACATCCCAACTAGGTGAGGCTGACAGCCTATTTAAAGATCGCATATCGTTTTATTTATCTGATAAGCAATATGGCACTCGTCTGGCTTTCTTTGCTGCTGGTGGTGAGTCAATTTCTGCCCCGTACATCAACCGATTGGTTGAGCTTAGTATTCAAGGGGCGGGATTAAACTACATATCAATTAACCATCCTCGCAATACGGTATCTACGCGCATCAACCTAGAAAGTCGCCTTCAAGATGAGGTCGATAAGTATATGGTTGCGCCTTATTACTATTTAGACCCCGATGGTGATAACGATGTTCAGCTTTATGACTCCGAAGAACGCTACTACTTGAACGGTGCGTTAGCTATTAAAGCGGCCGAGCCAATCTGGCGCGTGAATTTTCAAGTTAAACAGGAATCTTACTAATGAGCGATATGATCACACTACCAAATGCAGAAGTAAGCATTGAGATTAATGAGCAAAATTATGTTTTTCGGCAGGCGATTAGTCTAGAGCTCAATGACCCTATTATTGTTGATTTATTAGCATCCCCTCAAAACAACAGTGACGGTATTGTTCATGTAAGTAATTTGACGCAATCAGCCTCGGTTAACTCAGTAGTTCGGGAAGTGCCAGCGCAGATCCAGACGTTGATATATAAAACATTTAAAGCCAAAGGTCGTTTGAAATTCCAAGTGATTGACTTGAGTAACGGTAAAAAATTAACCGCAAAAAAAGCAGTAATTAACTCAAATCCGATCAATGGAACGATTGATGAAAATGCCTCCGTGCAAGATGTTCGCCTTCCGTTGCGAGTCACTCCTAATAATCTAGAATTTGAATTTAAGGATGTATCATGAGTATTGAACTGAAAGGTATCCGTGGCTTTGCGTGTTATCAAGCATATCTATCAACCATCTATTTTTTACCTCTGACAAAAACATACCGTGAAAGTGAAATGGATCGCTTTGCTATGCAGCATGATTTTGCTGAATCGTCACCCGACAGAAAAAAGGGAATTCTTGTCGAGATTTTAGGGGTTAGCACAATGAGTGAACGTGATGTTGTTCGCCTCATTTGTGTGCATAAGGATCCGAATGGTATTGATTATTCAGAAGCCAATGCCTCAAATCTAGGTGTTGATAAAATGATTGACTTGGTTTTTGAGTCGTTACTGGCATGCTCAGAAGCCAGTAAGACGCTTTTTTTTTATCCGACACAGAGTTTAACAGCCTCAAAGAATACTCCATAGAGCCTCAATCCATTGCTATCGAGGTGTTAGAAAAAACACCTCATATGCCAATAGAAGACCTAATTCAAATCATTGTATCGAGAGCTAAGGCCAAGCCGAAAGATAGCAATGAATTATTAATGAAACTACTCATGGGGTGATGTATGTCTGGAGAAGCTGACGTAATTCTCGTGCCTAAAGCTGATATGGAGGCAATGCGTAAAGCCTCAAGACAGATGCAGGAGTCATTGGAAAAGGCTGGACAGCAAGCAGCAGCGGATACTGAAAAAGAACTTGGTGACGGTGTAAAGAAAGGGATAGACAAAGGATCTGATGAAGGCTTTTCAAAGCTTAGTTTGGGCATTGCTTCTTTTGCTCTTGCTCTTGGTTCAGTTATCAAAGATGCCTTAGATAAAACTCTTGGTGGAGCTGATGAGGTCGTAGAGGATGTCAAGCGACGAGCGGAAAACATCAAAAATATGACGGGCAATGCTGGTGCATTCGGTATTGACCAGGGGGAGTACGCCGCATTCAGTGTTGGGGCTGGTTCGTTAGGTATTGATGAAGATACTATCCGAGGGATGCTTGCTGGTTTTGCTGGGGCGCTAGATTCTGATGAAATGGTTAAGTATCGCAATGTCTCAGATGAGAAAGGGCTAGATACTGCCTTTTACAAGCTGTTGAACACTGCATCATTCATGGACCCAGCAAAGGCGATAACGTGGCTATCAACGAGTGGTCAGCTTGGTGATGATGCAACTTATGCAAACAAAATGGCCGGCGTAATGCGTTCAATGCGTGAGGGTGGTGTTGAAGTTAACAAAAGAAACTTTTTTACAGAAATGGCAGGTTTTGACATTAATCCCGAAAAGCTTTCAAAGAGTTTTGATGTTGCCCTTGTGCAAATTGCAAAGATGAGTAAGGCCAATGCGGAGCGAGAGTATGACGTTCTTCTTCATGGCACAACAGAAGCGGAAGCGAACTCTGTTAATAGCCGCGAAAAGAGCAAGGCGAAGCTTGAAGATACAGAATTAGAAAGCATTACCCTCAAGGTTAAAACTGCCAACTTTCAAGATAAAGTAGATATTGCTGAGATGAATGCCACTGTGGCTGCGTTTGATGTTGCTGAAAAGGTAACAAAAGAACTTGAAGAATCAGTGAGGAAACGAGAGGAGTTGCTTGCTAAAGTATTTGAAACGGAAGTTCCAGAAGAGCAACAAAAATTAGCAGCAAGAGCAGGGTACTCGCGAGATCAATATGTGACAAACGTTGTTGGTCTTGAGGACCTAATTTCAGCACTTAAGCAAGTATTCAGTCCGAGCCCAGCAGAGACACACAGTCGAGCTATTGCTGATTCCGATGTTGAAATTGGAGGTGACTAATGGATGACTTGATGAAAGTGTACGGGCTTGACCCGATTCTTGATTTTACGTGGTATAGCATTGGAAACTACCAGCAATTTATCGATAGAAAATTACCTCAATTGTTTAATGAGTTAACGCTAAATAAACGACCAATACGGATAACGGTTATATCTGATGATATGTCAGGATTCTTCACTCAGCGGGTTGGTATTATTTATAAGGATGAGTTCTTACCCGTACTTAGCGATGGTGGTTATTTTGTTAGTGTGGCCCGCTCATACTCAACGCGATTGTTTGATGGGGTTGTGTACATGGGGGTGAAAAATGATAGTTGATAAAGTCCCTCCATTATTGGTATTCACACTCGATCAAGGTATGAATGCCGATGATAAAAAACGGCTCTCAGAGCTGGCTGCATTGGAAGATATGACATATGAGCAGTGGGATGAATATGAATACTTGTTATCTTACAGCGACAGCATTGATCAAGGGTTTGTGCTAGAAAACTGGATACCAATTCCAATTGATGCGGATATTTTAGGCGCTCAGCCTGATGGGTACCAGACAGCGACAACGAAGAAAATTCAAATGGTTGGCAGCGATCCAATTTTAACGGGGACGTCAAACTCAGTCACAATAAACATCAAAACAAACAGTACTATTTTGATAAATACGCTACTTGCTTTTGCTGATTATATGTTTGCTTTAAATGACTCATACCCAAGAATTCGATATTTTTCACGGGATGTTGTTGTTCTAGGTGGAAGGTTACTTAGTTTGTCTCGTTCAGTTAATACTGACACTACCGAGCAGATTATTACCTTGAAAATTCAGAAGGGTGATATGGGGAACCCATTAAAAATAAGCACAAATAAAGGGCCAATTGAAGTTGAGCTGAAAAATAGCCCAGCATTTGGGTAAGGTGTGGAAATGTTGGTTATAGCATCTGAGCATGACGATTACATGCTGACTTTTCAATATAGTGAAATTAAGCATTTAACAGGGAGGTTAAAAAATCTAGTTATAACAAGCAAAGGCAGAACGTTTAAAGCTTATTCTGATATACCGGATTGTTTAATTAAGAATAGTTCATTTATGGGTGTGAAAGTTAAAAGGACAACATTTGTAAGTAGTAAAACTGATTTTTTAAATGAGCTCGGATTATATTTTGATGTCAATTCTGGAAGTGTTTTTGAAAAGTCAAAAATAAAGGCATTACCATCAAGGAAGATAATTGCCAAAAATGGCTTTTTTGTTGCCAATCATTTACCTCAAATATTCTATCCGTTTATGGGTGGGTATATATCAGCTTTGGATGGTGATTATGATGTCGTAAGTAAAATCTTCAAAGGTAGCTTAACTGTGAGGGCGTATGAGGATAATCCCAGCGAAAGTTAAAAATAAGAAGTTAATAGTAAATGGAATAGAGCCCGACGATATTACATTGCTATCAATGGGGAGTGGAGATAGTTCGGGATATCTATTAATTGGTAAGGATAACGTTGCTGCATATATCGTAAATACTCAACCGGATTTAAGTAATGTTATAGGTCAGCTCACTTATATATGCGATCAACTTGTCGCCATTGGTGATCATGCTTATATCACAGCAGCGCAAGGTCAAGTCCTCTCAACTCCACTCAAGGCTGTATCAGAACAGGCTAATGCGATTAAAAATAAGTTGGAAAAAATGGAGCTGATCTAATGGCATCTGAAAAACCATCGATAACAGGCTATCTGTCAATGAGTCGTGATGTTGCGAGGTTTGAGAATCATTTGATGACTAATGCAGGTTCGCTGTATTACGACTCACGCCTAGGCTTTGAGCTTGATTATTGGATGAATCCTGACATCAAGTTTGATCCGCAATCTCTGAATATATGGGTTATTAACCAAGCAATGCTAAGAGAGATTGTGATTATAAATAGCAGTATAAGCATCATCGATAACAAGCTTAATTTGTCTTACACACTTGCTAGTGCTTACGAGCAAAGCAACAACTATATTTTGGGTGGGTAGTATGGCTTGGAATACTAATGGGTATACTCCAGACGATTTTAACACTGTAATAAAAAGCTACTATGATTCTTTTATTTCTCAACCTGAATTTGAAACGGTTTCAACATCTCGGTTTGAGGGTTCGGCTGAATATGCAGTATTTTATGGTTCCGCGCAAATTGATATGGCTATACAGTCTATTTATGCAGAAACCTTTCAAAAGGTTATGACTTACTTATCTACAATTAATTTAAAAATCCAATCACCAACAACGGTTCCAGACGCAATTTCAGAGAGTATAAAAAATAATTTAGGCTTCGATTCCAAGTGTAAACCAATGACGGAAGAGAACCGCGGTACGTCACATATAGCAATTGATTATGAGGAAAGCCCAGATGCAAATTTAGCGATTGCGAATTTGCTTAAAAAACACATTGTTGATGGTGTTATTACCGTTGGTTCAATAAAGCAGGATGTTGTTTTTTCAAATGGGAGTATTGGAACGTACTCATGGGTTAGCTCTGCGAATTCAGAAGTGCTATTTAAACTTACCGTCACGGTTTCAAGGAACTCAAGTTTTGCTGTCGATACTGCGGGAAATATTATCGCCAAGTTTAATGATAATTTTAGTGAGCTTTATAGCATGGGGTTAGATCTAGAACCTGAGCGATATTATGAGATAGAGCGTGATGCACAATATGCATCTGACATTCTTACTGAATATAGTTTTGATGCTGGAGTGTCTTGGAGTAGTGAGCCGTTTGAATCTGAGTTCAATGTTAAATTTACTCCTGTTTTATCAGCCTCGAATATCATAATTAAGTGAAGGTTAAACATGACTCAGCTTTTCAATGATGATGAATCAAATGTATTTTTTTACAAAATTATCAAAGAGGCTAAAAGTAAAAATATAGTCGTTGATTTGGTTGCGATGAATAATGAAATTTTAGGATCGAAAGCACTTGGGTATGTTTTATATGACTCTGATGCAATAGAGCTCAGTTTTGAAATTGATCGTGAATTTTTTGCAGAACATTATATGAGTATCTTTGAGGCTATGGCTAGCAATGGCGTTAGAGAGTCTTGGATAAAACTTATTAAAGCTCTTTTGGGGGAGGATACTTTAGTTGAATTTGAAATACCAAACGCTGGCCATTTACGCGTGAATGTAAAAGAAAAAATAACGGAACCACCACAAGGACTAATTCTTGAAAATGGTGGTGAGTATGGAGGTATTGCAGAAACAGCGGGTATTAACAAAGGAATAATGATGAATCGCGTAAGCAGTAATTACACGATAAACCAAGCGAGAAATGTATTAGAGAACTTAGCGGTTGAAGGAATCTTTACCGAATTTAATTTAGTGGGGTAAGTATGAATTACAAAGACCCAGCGTTTAAGTCTGCACTTGAAGATGCGGTGAAATCAGTGTTGGCTGAGCAGCAACCGAACTCAAAAAATATGAAAGCAGGAGTGCCAACAGAGTTCATTACATTTGATCAGTTGCGGGTGGCTGAATTTGGTGAAATATCAGATTTGCTACTGATGCCAGTTCAAGGCACTAATGAAACAGTAGTGTTTCGAGTATCTGATATTGGCAAATTTATAGCTCCAGCAGCATCAAATACAGTGGCTGGTATTACTAAGTTGAGTAGTGCGACTGATAGTGACTCTGAAATTGCAGCAGCAACACCATATGCTGTTTACCTAGTATCGCAAGCAATCTCTAATGTATCTGATGCGGCTTATTTGAAAACTGGTGGGAACATTACTGGTGATTGTTCAGCGGATAATTTGACAAGTCGAGGGCGTGTTTCAGCAACAGGGTCTCTTGAGGGGGCAAGTTCTTCTGTAAATGGGACCGCTTCTGCTGGTTTGGTTAAATCGAGAGCTGATGTTGTGGCATATGATTCATCAGCAGCACCGTCAACTATGTATAAAAAACTGAGCCGTGTTATAGGGTCAGATGCAGTTGAATCACTTGGTACGATGGATATGCTTGAGATCATTGCTACTAAGTTTGACGATCTTACTATTCAGTTAAAGCGAGGTGGAGTGCCAGTAAAATGAATATCGAATTAACCTCTATGAGTGATGATGATTTTATTTTTCATTGCCGAACAATTAATCCTGACTCCTATCAAGAATGGCTTGATGACAATATTCATAATTTAAGTTGTTGGCAGGCATTACGAGCGATAAGAGAAAGCCCAAGATTTAGAACGTTACCTCCTTCAGGTCGGATTTCAGCTTCAGACATTAATAGTGAACTTGGGCGCCCAGCCACGCAGAAATTATCGTTAAATGATTCAGAGGCAAGGGCGTTAGCAGGAAAACCAAGTGGGAGAATCGCATACAGTGATTTCTACGGAAAAACATTCAATCCGTATATTGGGCAAACTGTATATCAAAACGTTGGCACCTTTACCCATACTTTAAATCCTAAAACAAAATATGTTGAAATTATAGGCATCGGCGGTGGTGGCGGTGGAGGCAAGGCTATAGAAGATCAATGTGGCGGTGGCGGCGGTGGTTCGTCAAAAGTTGTCACTGCTGGATATTCAGTAACTCCAAGCGGCTCAATGACTGTTGTTGTCGGTTATGGGGGCAGCAGTAATCAGAACGGGCAATCATCATCAGTTAATGGATCCGGCACTTCTTGGGCGTCTGCTGGTGGTAGTAAAGGCGGTCAGGGCAACAGATTTGAAGGTACTGGAGGTCATGGTGGCAACGGTGGCGGCAGTGCTGGTGGCGCTGGTGCTATATATGACTCTGTTAATGGTAGCGTATCGGCTAAAAGTGGCGGTTCACCTGACGGTGGTGGCGGTGGTGGTACATATAAAGGTTTGGCATCTGCAGGTGGTTTCGGGGGCTCTGCGGGGGCAAGTGTTGCTAGTGGGGTTAATTGTTCCGGCGGTGGTGGCGGTGGCAACTACTACGGTGGCCGAGGCGGTAATGGCGGTTACTATAACGGAGATACTAGCTTTCAACATGGTAAAAATGCAACCGGACATGGTAATGGTGGCGGCGGTGCTGGCGGTTCTGTTTATGACACGTTTAACGGAGGTAAAGGGTCTGGAGGGTACATATTGATAAAAGAATACAAGGTTAAACCGTAAATCTGCGTTAAACCTCCTACTGATAAGAGAATCTCGAAATAGGATTCTAAATCACTAGAGTGGCTAATAACCTCTCAACTGTATGTTTCAGTAAACGTCATGGGAACACAGCAAATCTGCAAGACTTTCCCATGTACCATATATTCCATTACCCGCTTTTTTTGTACTGTATTATGTTTTGTAAGTCGTACTGTGCATTGTTCCACATACACACGTGCTGGTTTTTGTTACATTTGGCAACAGTGGTAGAGGTCTTAACTTGGTAGCGTAACTGAAGCATACATAGGATCAGTTTTCGTATATCTCCGATTAAGGTCTGATATACGGAAGGTGTTCGTATAATAAAATGTTATGGATATTTACTGTGTTTCGGGTGAAATTATTAAAAATGTAATGTGGTGAGTTATGGGATTTAAGTTTAGAAAACGGATTAAGATTGCACCTGGTATCAATATAAACCTGAGTAAAAGTGGTGTAAGTACATCTGTTGGTAAACCAGGAGCAACAGTTAATTTTGGTAAAAATGGTGTAAAGGGTACTGTTGGTATTCCAGGTTCAGGCCTATCTTATAGTGAAACATTAAAATCAAACCCTAATGTTAAACCAAGTAATGGCTTATCAGTATTCAATGTTGTTGGCGCCATTATTGTAGTATTTCTAGTCGTTTTTTTCTTTGGACAAATCGGGGCTGATAAGACTGAAACCGGTCATGTTACTGCAAATAGTTTACGAGTTCGTATTGAACCATCTGTAAATGCCAATGTGATTAGTGAATTTAAGAAGGGTGAAATTGTTACCATTAAAAAAACTCAAGGCAAATGGTCTTTTGTTTCTAATGGAGAAAGTAAAGGGTGGGTATCATCTTCATACCTATCAAAATAATAGCCATAAAAACATCAATGTGACACTTAACACTCTCGGCGATTTTGGTATGGAGTTAGGTGTTCTTGGTGAGTTTACTGCGGCGCACCTTACGTTATATGTGCTAACTGAATACAAATAACTATATAAAAGGGCTTATATGATTCATGTTTACAATGCAGATAGAAAGAGAGTTAAAAGTAAGAACGTTATTATGAAGCATTTAGGAGTTTCTCCTGTAGCAGCTGCAGAGAGAATCGAAGGAATGTTTTCTCACCAAGAAATCTGCTCACTGAATTCTGATTTTACTGTAAATACATATGACTTGAAGGGCCAAGTAGTTAAAAATCAGCCTCTAATTGAGCACCTAAAGGACTTTTGTCGTTATGCTAGCACATTTTCTATCTCAGAATATTTGCTAGCAGTAAAGCGACCTCTTAGATTGGTTGACTTATGGGAGGATGATCCTATTGGAAGTGCTGGACCACAAGTTGTAGAAGCTAGCCAATTGACTCAACAGCAGCGAGAAGAGATTCAGAGCCTTTTTGCTCCATTTTCCGGTGTGATTTATCCACAGCAAGTTTTTAAGGTTTTCTCTGATAAAGATATTAAAGGAATTAAACGTCATTATGCTAGTAATAAACTATTTGCCAATGAATTAACGAAAAGGAAGCAGCGTTCAAAAGCTATCGGTGAGGATTTTAATAGAGCGCAATGTCAAGAGGTTGTATGGCTCGACTTTACTTTCAAATTAAAAGTATGGGCATTGACCAACGGCTTTGATTCTTATGTTTATTCAAATAAAAAAGAAGGAAATGGAGAGGATACCTATGTAACTTTGCTTCCTGAGCAGGTTAATAGCACGGGGGTGTCGCTTGAATTCAAAGAAGACAAATACCTAGCCGAAATGCCTGAAATTATGAAAAAAATGATAACCCTAATGGGTAATAAGCCACTACACATGGCTAATCATGTTTTATGGGCACAAAAAGATCCGATGTGCTATTGGGGATAGAGAAGGTCGATTGATTTAACAACATACAATGCGTTTAAGGGCGATCCCTCAACGCTTGACGGTTTCGATTTGCTCACAGTATGGTAAAAATATCGTCACGCCTTAACGCGGCATACCTATTGAGGACGTTATGAGTCAACATGAGGTTCACCCGAATAGTTCGTGGGTAAAGTCAGAACAAGTTTAACAAATGCGTCAATACTATTTCTATATTCAGCATTGTAGATTTGCCTTTGGTCTCAGTATTTAAGGCGTTTAAATTCAGTTTAGTCGCATAGGTTGTAATCACGCTTGTTATGTTTTTTTTAGCTTGTGATAAGATGCAATGACCAACGCTAAGTTGCTGTTTGTACCAAAATTTCAGTGTACCAAAAAGTGTACCAAATTTTGCTTGTGCTAACTTTTCACAATTAGTGATAATTTTTATAAATGCAATTATCATTAATCATACCGTCTCTTTATTGGTTGTAATCAATTGAAAAATAACTGTTTAATGGTTCAAGGAACCACCTCTGACGCAGGAAAAAGCGTATTGGTCACTGGATTGTGTCGAGTTTTGGTAAGAAAAGGTATAAAGGTAGCGCCATTCAAATCTCAGAATATGGCTCTCAATAGTGCAGTAACAAAAGATGGTGGTGAAATTGGCCGTGCGCAAGCAGTTCAAGCACAAGCCGCATGTATCGAACCAACAGTGCACATGAACCCTGTATTGCTGAAGCCCAATACCGATGTCGGTGCTCAAATTATCGTTCAAGGTAAAGCAATCGCAGATATGGATGCGATAGGCTACAACGGCTATAAAAAAGTCGTGATGGGTCCTATCATGGAATCTTTTGGTATTTTACAAGATGAATACCAAACTGTGATCATAGAAGGTGCAGGTAGCCCAGCAGAGATTAACTTACGTGAAAACGATGTCGCGAATATGGGGTTTGCCGAAAAGGCAGATGTGCCAGTCATCATTATTGCAGATATTGATCGCGGTGGTGTTTTTGCACACCTGTACGGCACATTGGCGTTATTGTCTGAATCAGAACAGGCACGTGTGATTGGTTTTGTTATTAATCGTTTTCGCGGTGATATAAAGCTACTTGAATCTGGGCTTGATTGGCTTGAAGAAAAAACCGGTAAACCAGTTTTAGGTGTTTTACCGTACTTGCATGGCTTGATGTTAGAAGCGGAAGACGCGATCAATGTTCAGCAAGTTGAAGCTGCAGACGAGCAACTTAATGTTGTTGTGCCAGTATTAACACGGGTAAGTAACCATACCGATTTTGATCCGTTGCGTATGCACCCACAAGTAAATTTACAATTCGTGGGTAAAGGGCAACATATTCCTCCAACAGATCTTATTGTTATTCCTGGCACCAAAAGTGTGCGGAGCGATTTAGCGTTCTTACGCGAGCAAGGCTGGGATAAGCAGATCGAACGTCATTTGCGCTTAGGGGGCAAAGTGATGGGCATTTGTGGTGGTTATCAAATGTTGGGTGAAAGTATTGCCGATCCTGATGGAATTGAAGGGGAAGCGGGTGAAAGCCAAGGTCTGGGCTATTTACAAACATCCACGATACTTGCACCAGAAAAGCAGCTTAAGCAAGCCGTTGGTACACTTCAATTACCTGAACAACCAGCTGTACCTGTACGTGGTTATGAAATTCACGCCGGTATTACATCGGGCATTCAGGCTAATGCGCCAGTGCAACTTCAAGACGGATCAGATGGCCAACTCGGTATTGATAATCAAGTGTTCGGAACATACCTACATGGTATTTTTGAACAGGCAGAAGCATGCAATGCCATTTTATCTTGGGCTGGATTAGAAGCCACGCAAACCCCTGATTTTGATCTAATACGCGAGCAAGGTATTGATCGTGTTGCCGATACACTTGAAGAGTACATGAAGCTTGATAAATTGTGGCCTGAATGGGCTGATAAGTTTACTAAGTAATATGCGATAAAACCTTAAAGCACATTATTCAGAGAACTAAAAAAGCCCGTGTAACATCCGATATTATCGCGATGTGGCACGGGCTTTTGTTTTATGTATTACTACATTGTTCTTTTAGAGGAAACGTCGAAATTAACGTTGCTCTAGTGGGTATGAACGGTAGCTCCACATGCCATAAGTACGAAGTGCATCGCGGTAGATACCTAGAAGCTCACCATCTGTAGGTACTTTTAATTCGTCTAGTGGTTTGTCTGCGGCTGAAACAGTATCAAACGTAATGTCTTTAGGGCCAGTCTGCCAGCTTGCGATTTCAAACAATGTTTGTCCGCGACGTACGTGGCTTGCAGAGCTAATAATAGTCGCATGGTCAATATCATGACGGGCTAGTGCATAGCTGCTGTATAGAGCGTTCTCTACAGTACTGCGTGCATAGTTATCTTCAATAATGCGGCTGCGGTCTATCCCTTTTTCTACTAACCAATCCGCCATTAACTTACCTTCAGTCTTATGGTTTTTCGGTACGCCACCAGTCAGTACGATTAATGACTTAGGTTGCTCTTTCGCAAAAGCTAAAGTCATCTCTAAACGTTGAATTAGAATGTCATGCATACTGCCATCTGGGTTTAGGGCATAGCCTAATGTGATGATAGCGGTATTGCCGTCTTGCGCTTTATCAAATGTTTTCTTTAGTGGGGTTTCCACTATGCGATTTACGGTATCAAAAATGCGTTGCATGTCTGCGGCACGTCCTGGATTCAGTGATTCCAGTACCTTCATGTGTTTTACTGATTCTGCATCGTTGCCTGTAAAGTGCTGCCATACCGCAAGGTAAGAATGTGCATCTACATCTTCAGGCGCAACACTTAATACTTGTTCAAAAAGCTCAATGGCGCGTTCAGCGTTCTTGTTATAGATCTGTGCATTCGCGGCAGAAATTAACAAATCGGTACGATAAGGTTCTAAGTCGTAAGCTTCTAGCAGGCGATTAGTCACTATTTCCATGTTACTTGGCATTTTTGCGGTAAACCCAGCATGTGAGATACGAGCGGGTGATTTGAATGCCGTTGCCGCATCAATAAGTAATTGATCAACTACCTGACGCTTTGTTGTGAACTGACTATATTCGACAGTTGCTTGAATGCTTTGTTGAGTATCGGTTTGATTTGCAGCAAAAAGTGAGGAAGAAGAAAGGGTTAATAGGCTACCAAGAGTAAAAGCAAGAATTGTCTTTTTCATTATATTAGTCACTTAAGTTCACAGTTTGGACTGCAATATAGATAATTCTCGAAGAGAATTTTGTGATTTATGATTGAAAATTACAGTTATTTTGCAGGAATATGTGAAATTGGAATCAAGCTCCGCTTTGATGTATGTTCAGTTAAACGAAACGCTAGTCTAAAAGACAACAAGGTGATGCATGACTCAAGAATATAGTTTTCGAACGTGCTCTTTTGACACTGAACGGTTAAAGGTGAGTAATGTACTGAGTGTTTTAAATCAGTCTATTTCTGAAGCAGAATTATCTGATGTTGCTTTAAAAATATTAACACCAAATGTAACTCAATCTCTTCCTCCCGAGTTTCAATCAGTTCAGTGTGTTGAATCTGCAAGCAAATGGATAAATGAGATGGTAACTAACAGCCATTTCCTCATTATTCAGCAATTAGAGAGTCATCAAATTATTGGTTTCATTTTTTTCTATGTATCCAGTCCAAAAGAGTCTGGTTCCAATGTGCATATTGGTTATCTTCTTGATGAGCGGTTTTGGGGCAAAGGTTATGCGAATGAATTCATGGAAGGGCTAATTGAATGGTGCAATCGTTCTCAGTTAGTCTCTAAGTTACTTGGTGGCGTTGATGTGGGTAATGCTCAATCAATTAAGTTATTACAAAATAATGGGTTCAAGGAAGCAACTGGCGATTCACCAAATGGGGTTGTTTTTTATGAACGTTCATTTAGTAAATGTTGAATTATAATTAAGCTGATGCGTACACGTGTTTGTACTGACAAAAAAGGTCTTAGTACTGTCGCTGTGAATACGACAAGTATCTAAGACCTTTTATTTTAAATCTGTATTTAATCGCTCTATGTAAGCACTGTTAGAGATGAATCATTTCATACTCTATGGGCACTTAGCTTTGTCCGATGATCAGCTCTTCATCAAGATCAGTTAAAATCATTTTTTGAATATCTAAGCCAAGATACATCAAAATCAGACACCAATTTAGAAAAGGAATATTGTTCTTTTCTAAGTTGTCTTCAAAGTGGTCTAGTCTCCAGTTGAATGATTCAGCTAAATCAGTAAACGTTAAACCCGTGAATACGCCTTCACCGACAACGCGATTAAGCTGTAAACGTGAAGGGGAAACAAATTTATTAGCAGGTAAAAAAGCATTGCGATCAAATGCAGATAGTACTTTACGTACATCGACAGAAAGCGCATTACCGCGATTATTTATATTAGGCTTGCCTACTAAAGCAACAAGAAAACACCAGCAAGTATATGGAATGTAAGAAACCTCGTACGGTTCTTTCTTATAGCCAGCAGTCCAATCACAAAATCTGCGCTCAGAAATACCAGTAAGTTTAACTAACTTAGCTGATTCATAACCGTATTCGCGCAGTAATGCTAAAACCTCTGCAACTTCAGAAACGAAAGGCTTGGTCCAATTGTTGATTGGTGTAAATGTATTTTCTCTAATCACGAGCTAACCTTTTTTGCAAGAATAAGCTTATTGAAGCATATTCACATATTTGGTGTACAAATTACGTACTTTATTATGAACCATTTACATGAACGAAATTGGATCATCAGGGGAATGATACTGATAAGTTCCGAGATGTCTATTAAAGCTCATAAAAGTTGAACATTTCATGCCAATTGATACCAGTATCAGCACTTTTTGCTGCTAAAATTGATGACCATTGACTAATTTATAGAGTATTAGATTATTTAAAGGACATTAAACAATGCCCATCATCTTTATTTTAAGATAGGTCGCTAATGTTTTGCCATCTTGAATCTCATTATTTAATACTTTTTGTTCAAACTCATTAACAGACATGGTGACGACTTCAATTATTTCATCGTCATCTAATTCTCCAGCCGTTTCTGATAATTCTTGAGCGAGAAATAAGTACTGAACCTCATCGCAAAACCCTGGTACAGGCAGAAGTTCACCAAGGCTTTGCCAACTTTCAGCTTTCAGGTTTACTTCTTCTGCGAGCTCTCTTTTTGCGCAATTTAGAATGTCTTCTTTGCTTTCTAACGTACCTGCTGGAAATTCAAGAATCCATTGCTTAATCGCTGGGCGATACTGATGTACCAAAACAAGATCGCCTGAGTGATTAATCGGCACAATGATCACGGCCCCAGGATGTTTTACTGTGGTGAATTCAATGTTTCGACCATCAGGTAGTTGGTGATGCTCTTGCTCTATTGAAAAGCATTTCCATTGATAAAGTGCTTTGGCAGACGTTTTGGTAGACATTGGCAACTCCGTTACATTTAACAAGCCAGTAGCTTGGGCATATATAATATAAAAAAAGCGATTTCATTGTAGGTGATAAACCTGATGAAATCGCTTTTTGATACTGCCAAGCTTATCTATAAGTCATGAGCATTGAGTGAAAACCAGAATGAACCACTTCTAGCTAATTGCAATTTGGCTGCGTCCCCAGCTTTTTGCACGATGTAGGGCGCTGTCTGCTTTCATGTAATCAAAGCTATATTCCTGAAACTCGATAGGCGTAATACCAATGCTAACGGTAATACTGACTTTATGCCCCGATTCCAATTCTAAAGACCAACTGGCAATTTCGTCTTTTAAGTGAGATGCGAATTCTTCAGCGGCTATTATGTCAGTTTCGGGCAGCAGTAAACAAAACTCTTCACCACCGATTCGAGCGAGGTGATCGCCTTTACGGGTATTCTCGCGTAAGCACTTGGCGAGCATCATCAATACTTGATCGCCGGCATGTAAACCGTAGCGGTCATTAACAGCTTTAAAGCCATCAATGTCTAGAACGAGCATAGAGAAATCACGTAAATAACGTTGACTACGTGCTGATTCACTTTGATAAATCGGCAATAGCCCAGAACGATTGTGTAAGCCGGTTAAAAAATCGGTAGTTGCTGTTTGTTTTACTCGTGCTATCGCTTCGTTACGATGACGAGCAAGTAAATAAGCCATAATTACAACAATAGAATATGCGCTGATGTTTTGTAATGCTTCCGTTATTTGAAGTTGTTTATCAGAGACTTCAGCGACGCCCAGTACAATGTAGAAACAACCAAATAATGAGCTATACCACCAAGCGTATTTCTGTTGTAACGCAAAGAAACACAATAATGGAATAGTCAGACCAATGGTATTGCTGATATGGCGAGAGCTGTCGGCATAAAACCCTAGTGCACAGGCTGCTGTTGTTGAAAAGATGAAAACCCAAATCAGTAAATAGGGGTTTATTTTATATCTATTAATGACTGAAAGTGTATAACAAATGACCATGCCGATAACTGCAGAAAAGGTGAAGTTAACAGGAACGTTAGAGACAAAATAGGTGAAAGCAATGATCGCGCAAATCATGCCTGAAAATGGGAAGAGAATAGTTAGTTGTTTTTGAAGCGTTTTCTCACTTAATTCTATGTATGCAAAATTAGAGGATTCAAGTTGAGTACTTTTTATAACTGTTGCCATAATACGGTCTTACATCCTTGTTATACAAAAAACCGTCAATGCGCAACGTGGTGCATTGACGGTTGTAGAATAACAGTAATGTCGAGTATGTCTAATTATTTCTAGAAACAAATGTAATCTATTGATTTAAGACAAGAATGATTTTATCAATTTAACAACAACGTCAGGTTGTTCGTTCGTGACCCCATGACCAGTTTCAGGAATAACGACAATCGGGGCATTCAAATACCCACTGAGCTGAATGCCACTTTTTAGCGGGAAGATCTGATCACTGTCTCCCCAAATCACCATGCTACTGGGTAGGTTGTTAGGCGGGAATTCTGCAATACGATCTCTATCTTTGATGAGCGTTTGAATCAATGACGTTCTTTCTGCTTGCCAAGGCGAGAAGTAGCTGGTGTAAATTTGATCGGCAATGAAGTCAGGCATGTATTTTTTTTCATAAAAAACGTTGTCAAATAATCGCCTTACTTCATCACTGTTTTGAGGAACAAATAAATTCTCGGGTTTATCAACCCCTGCGCGTAGGCATAAATCGTCAAGATCTTTCTCTGAAAATAACGGACCTGGGCTGGCAATGATGATCGATTTATCAATGCGTTCAGGTGTGGTCATCATGTTGTAGGTTACAAATCCGCCATAGGAGATGCCAGCGACATTCACTTTGTCTATTTTTAAATGATCCATAAGTTGCCAAATGGCATTTGTTTGGGTGGTTAAATCGGCTAGACCTTTACTGTGTGAATCACCAAACCAAGCAAGATCAGGGGCGATAACTTGATAGTCTTGGCTTAGAGCCATCATTTCTTTTTGCCATGTAGAAATTGCAGTACCACCAAACCCATGAAGTAATAATAATGGTTTACCCGTACCACCAATCCAGTACTTTATATTGCCACCTTCTTTCAAGGGTAAGAACTGCTCAGAGTAACCAGCATTGACTAATGACTCTCCGTCTTGTGTGGCTTTCCATTTAACAATCTCACATCCCGAAAGGGTAAATATAAGCACAAAAAAAAGCACAATATGTCGATATAGTCTTGGCATCAAAGGTTCCTTTTAGGAGATGGCATGAACTGGTTAAAGTGTATTATACAGTGTTTTTAACATGATTCATTACGGCAATGTTTATATGTGGATGTTTTATATACGAATTGCATAAAAGTACGAATAATTCCCGTTTTTTTTGCATGACTTTGGCTTTATAATTGCTTTATCAATTTTTATAGCATCTACTTTTCGATATACTCGTTTCTATTCATATAGAATATGAACCATGTCATGTCAGTTTTGAATAACATGCTATAAACTTTTTTTGAATATCTTGTTGTAAAAAAAGCGTTTATAAATAGCGTGTTATTTAAAATTCATTAACAATCAAAATTTAGGGAGAGAACATGCGTGTTTTAGTTACTGGAGGGATGGGTTATATCGGTAGCCATACTTGTGTTCAAATGATTGAAGCAGGAATGACTCCAGTTATCGTTGATAACCTATATAACAGTAAAGAAACAGTATTGGCTCGCATTGAAGCATTAACGGGTGTTATGCCTGCGTTTTTTCAAGGTGATATTCGTGACCGTGCTTTTTTAGAAAAAGTTCTCTCTGAAAATGATATCGATGCTGTTATTCACTTCGCAGGCTTAAAAGCGGTGGGGGAATCTGTTGTTAAGCCTTTAGAATACTATGATAACAACGTGCACGGTACCTTGGTATTAGTTGAAGCAATGCGTGCTGCGGGTGTTAATAGCCTTATCTTCAGTTCTTCTGCAACTGTATATGGCGATCCTGCATCTGTACCAATTACAGAAAACTTTCCAACAAGCGCAACCAACCCGTATGGTCGTAGTAAGTTAATGGTTGAAGAATGTCTAACCGATATTCAATTGGCTTACCCTGAAATGAGCATTACGCTACTACGTTACTTTAATCCCGTTGGCTCTCATAAATCGGGCACAATGGGGGAAGATCCGCAGGGCATTCCAAATAACTTAATGCCGTTTATCTCTCAGGTTGCGGTTGGGCGTCGTGAATTCTTATCTGTGTTTGGTGATGACTATCCAACAGTCGATGGTACCGGTGTGCGCGATTATATTCACGTTGTTGATTTGGCGGATGGTCACTTAGCAGCATTGAACTACAAAGGCTCAGAAGCCGGTTTGCATATCTACAATCTTGGTACTGGTAATGGTAGCAGCGTAATCCAAATGGTTGATGCATTCTCAAAAGCATCAGGTGTTGAGGTTGCCTATAAAGTTGCACCACGTCGTCCTGGTGATATTGCTGAATGTTGGGCTGATCCTGCAAAAGCAAAGGCAGAACTTCATTGGGAAGCAAAACTGTCGGTTGAAGACATGACGACAGATACATGGCGTTGGCAGTCAAATAACCCGAACGGTTACCCTGACGCATAACGAGACGATTAGTAAGAAAAAACTAAACCGCTATATCAACTGTGAGAACAGATTGAATAGCGGTTTTGTGTGTGTAATTACAGAAATTACGTGTTTTATTGTGGTTTATATCATGAGGTCTAGATGTACCTTAGAAATACTGTGCTATAATCTGCAGCTAACATTTTTCACTTTTGTGTGAACTTAATCACATAAAGGTCGAGATATTATTGATTGTAAACTCTGAATCAGAGCGTTTTTACCGGAGCATCATTTTGCATTTTAAAGATCTTGGATTAGACCCACGCCTTCTTAAGAAACTGACACACCTTGGGTTTGATCGAGCAACTGAAATTCAGCGAACAGCCGTCCCCGTGGCTATTATGGGGAAAGACGTGCTAGCCTCGTCGAAAACAGGCTCTGGTAAAACATTGGCGTTTTTATTGCCTGCTATGCAGCGTATGTATCGTGGTAAGCCATTTACTCGTCGCGATCAACGTGTACTTATTTTAACGCCAACGCGTGAGTTAGCAAAACAAGTGTTTGCTCAATTACGTACGTTAAATGCGGGTACACCGTATGATGGCGCGCTGATTGTTGGTGGTGAAAACTTCAACGATCAAGTGAAAGAATTCCGTAAAGACCCAATGTTTGTTGTAGCAACACCAGGTCGTTTTGCCGATCACCTTGAGCACCGTAGCACAAGCCTTGATGGCCTTGAAATGCTAATTCTTGATGAAGCTGACCGTATGCTTGATCTTGGTTTTGCACCTCAACTACGTCGTATTCACGAATTGGCTAATCACCGTCGTCGTCAAACTCTAATGTTCTCTGCAACAATGGATAATGAAGATGTGATTGAAATGGCGTCAGAGATGCTAAATGCACCTAAGCGCCTTTCGGTTGGTAACTCAAATGAAGAACATACTGATATTACACAGCGTTTCTACTTGTGTGATCATCTCGATCATAAACAAGCACTACTAGATAAAGTGCTTGAGACTGAAGATTACAATCAGGTTATTATCTTTACGGCAACGCGTGCAGATACTGATCGCTTAACCGCTGAGCTGAATGAGCGTAAACTGAAAGCTGTCGCATTAAGCGGTAACTTAAATCAGAATCAACGTAACAGCATCATGAGTCAATTTGAGCGTGTATGTCATAAGATTCTGGTAACAACAGATGTCGCATCTCGTGGTTTAGATATTGATGGCGTATCGCACGTTATTAACTTTGATATGCCAAAGCATGCTGAAGAATATGTTCACCGTGTGGGTCGTACTGGTCGTGCTGGTAACAAAGGTGACGCAATTTCACTTGTTGGCCCTAAAGACTGGAAGAGCTTTAAAAGTGTTGAAGCCTACTTACAGCAATCTATTTCTTTCAGTGTAATTGAAGGTTTAACGGGTAAGTTCAAAGGTCTTAAACCTGCACCGAAGAAAAAGTTCATTAAGAAGAAACCAACAGATCAAAAAGCATCTGCAGCTAAGAAATCTACAGCGCCTAAAGCGAAGAAGAAAGTTGATAAGCGTTTTTACGATAACGTTGCTGTGGGCGAAAATGTATTTAAGCCTAAGAAAAAACGTAACGTTGACGTGAGTAAAGACGACGCATAAGTACGGTAATTACACTGCGTTTATATCAGTGTAATCTGTAATAGAGAAAGGCGTTTACTGTTATTAACAGTGGCGTCTTTTTTGTTTGTTGCTTTTATCAAGGTTACAGTCGCCTTATAAGTGACGATGTCACTTATTGATCGGGTGCCAGTTATGTTGGTTAATAAGGCTAAGTAATTGTTTAGTTTCCAATTCTAACTCTTTGATTAACCAGTTAACAAAGTTTGTGACATTGTCACTTTTTGTTCGGCAGTAATAATAATACTTCCATGGGCTATCAATGATTTTTGCTTCAAGGGGCAGTTTTAAAAAACCTTGCTTCAATTCGTTGGTCACAAAAAGTAAATCGGTAATTGTAGCTCCTTGCCCTGATAGGCAAGATGTTAGCGCCATGTCTAATGTATCGAAAGTGAGTTCTGTATTGCCGAGTGGTTGCTGTATACCCGTTTGGGCAAACCAAGCTCGCCAATCAGAACGATCTTTTGTTGGGTGTAGGCGAGGGTAAGTCAGTAATTCATCGATCGTTAGTTGCGTATCGCCCTTTACCAATAACATCGAATAAACAGGTGCTAGATACTCTTTGCGTAAAAAGATGACTGGCTGTTCGATTGTTGTGGGATCTTGGTAGTTTGAAATTGCAATATCATAATCATCAGAATCGAGATTCAACTGATCACCATAATTGCCGTTATTACCAATATTAGATGAAATAATGATATCTAAGCTGGGGTTCTGTTCTTTAAAGGAATGCAAACGGGGGATCAACCAACGTACCGCAAAGCTCATTGAAACATTTAGTTTTAGGGTGTTATCTTCATGCTGTTTAAGTTGGTGAATGGTATTATTTAGTTCACTGAATTGGCGAGTCAGTATCAAAGCAATTTCTTTGCCTTCCTCTGTTAATATTAACGCACGGTGCTGACGAATAAATAGTGTAAAACCAAGTTGTTCTTCTAATAAACGTATCTGACGGCTAACTGCACTTTGTGTCACATTTAGCTCTTGTGCAGCAATGGTAAAACTAAGGTATCTAGCTGAAGCTTCGAATACACGAAGCCCATTTAATGACGAAGGCAGTAGAGCATGTCTTTTAATCATTAGTCACCATTTCTTTGCATGAGTTTTTAGAATGCTAAAGTGTCATAAAAGTCGTTTGAAAAGCAAGACTAAATTTTTTACATTAAGCTGATAATGTTTCTTGGGTTCAAATAGTAAGTGCATAACCATTTAATGAATAAGCATGGTTAGTGACTTCGATTAGGTAATAAATGAAAAAACTGCTCACTCTTGCAATACCTCTTATTATTTCTCAACTGGTTGCGCAATTACTGGTCTTTACTGACGTCTGGATGATGGCAAAAATGAGTGTACTGGCAATTGCTGGTGGCGGCTTAGGTGCATCTGTTTATTCATTTGTCTTTATTATTGCGGGCAGTACAGTCGGGTGTGTCGCGAACTTAATTGCTATCGCGTATGGCAAGCGAGTACGACAGCCTGATGCGGGTAACACTGAAATTCGCACCGCAGTGAAGGGCGGAATACTATTATCTTTATTACTTACCATTACACTTCAGCCATTTTTTGTCATGCTTAAAGATTGGTTATTAATGGCTGATCAAGATCCACAAGCTGTCGCCTTAGCGATGGATTACATAAATGCATTGAAGTGGTCAATGCTTCCAACCTTAATGTTACTAGTATTACGAAGCTTAGTCAGTGCGTTTGGTGATACGCGTTCGATAATGGTGATGTCGGTAGCAACGGTTATTTTGAATGTACCTATTAGTTATGTTCTCGCATTCAGTATGGATATGGGAATTGCGGGTTTAGGTTATGGTTCGTCATTGGCGTCGCTGATTATTATGGTTGTTTATGGGCATTGGGTCTTTAATCGTCCTCGTTATCGTCAATTTAATCCATTTTCTAAGTTACATGAATACCGTTTGGGTACCATAAAACCATTATTGGCCATTGGTGTGCCGATTATGATCGCGACATTACTAGAGCATGCTTTGTTTTCTGGTGGCGCATTATTGGCCGGTACATTGGGTGCCGTTTCATTAGCGATCCATCAGATTGCGATGCAATGTTTGAATTTTTCATGGAATATCGCTTTTGGTTTTTCACAAGCGGCTTCTATTTTAGTTAGCCAGCATTTTGGTCGTGGTGAACCTCAGATGGTACGGCAGTATGCTAAACAAGGGTTATTCGTTGTAACCGCTACCAGTGCCGTTATTGGTTTATTCCTGATTATTTGGCCTGAATTTTTAACACAAGTATTCAGCATAGAAGGGGATGCAATGGCACAAGAGCTAGTTGCAGCCTTACCTGCTGTAATGATCATGGTTGCACTGTGTTTTGTGGTTGATGCATGGCAGTTAACAGCGATTAGTGTATTACGTGGTATGAAGGTGGTGATAGCCCCAACGATTTCGACTGTGATCGGTTATTGGTTAATTGGTTTACCTGCCGCGTGGTTGCTTATGAAATTAATGGGCGTAAAAGGTGTATGGGCGGGTTTTGCTGTTGGTTTAGCGGCAACAGGATTAATGTTAGTTATATTGTTATTTAAATCTCTAACACGCTTTGAAAATCAGATTGAAAAGCAAAATGATGACGTCGAGCATAACCTTAATAAGAACGATAATGTAACCCCGCAAACGATTACGATGCTGTAGTTTTCAGCAAAAAGCAGTAAACGTTCACTGTAAGTGATATTGAAATTTAATAACTTATTAAACCGTTGCTTCAACAAGCAGCGGTTTTTTTATTGCCTAAGTATTGTTATTTTGTATCTCTTGGCTGTAATTAATAACATTAAATGAGAATCATTCTTGATCTCATTCGTGTTGATGTGTATTATTTGCAAAAAATCGCTTCTATAAGTTTATTATGTTGTTAAGTTCTGTGTTGTTAGCTTCGATGCTACAGAATCCTCTTTGTGATGTATGCTGGTTACGTGATGATAGTCGTAAAAATACGACGGTATTGGCATATTTAAAAAATGAAAATAAGACAGCTGAACACTATTTAAAACCATTGATGGGCACACAGGAAAAGCTGCTCAATGAATGGGAAGCTATGGCTGGAAATAAAGTAGAAAAACCTTGGTTAGATATTAATGGATACCACTATAAAACCTTAAATAAAGGTGTTCGTGGCGTAGTGGTTCGAAAAAATCAACAACGTGAAGATGTTGTGATTAATATGAATCAGCGTGCTGAAAACCATGCTTATTATCGTTTAGGGAATTGGAGTGTTAGCCCCAATAACCGTTTAGTTGCTATCGCAGAGAATACGGTAGGTGATGATAATTATAGTATTTCAATAATCGATATAGCATCAGGTGAAGCGCTAACTCAATTTTTGGGTGAGTATGCTGATACCTTGGTGTGGAAATCAGACAAAGAAGTGATTGTTGTTGAAAATGAAACCAACACATATCGACCATATAAAGCGGTGTTACGAAATATTAAGACAAACACGTCAGTCACGTTATACCAAGAAACAAACCCTGCTTGGTTAGTTTCTGCTTATATGGCATCCGATGCGAAAAGCATTCTTATTCAGAGTAATAATCATAATACGAGCGTTCAATACCTATTACGCTCAGAAGAAAAATCAGGTATTGATCCAAAGGCAGCGCTTCGATTAGTTAAACCTCGAAAAAGTAGTGTCGAGTATTATGTCGATGTGCTGGATGGCAAATATTACATAAAGTCTAATCAAGGTGGGAAATTTGCAATTTACACTGCACAGGATGTGCAACGTGAATGGACGCCAATTATCCAGCCAAATGGTGAGATCACTCGCTGGCATCTTGCTAATCGTCGTATTGTGATTGAAGAAAAAAAACAAGGGATAACATTACTGGAAGGTTTTGATCTTCAGGGCAAAAAAGTATTCAGTAATAACCTGTCAAAAGCGGCATCTGTTGGATGGATGGCTCGCAATACTAACCCCGCCAGTCAGACGATTAATGTACGTACCATGGGGTTAAGCCAACCACCTGCATGGACAAAGCTTAATATAGAGACAGGTGAAACAGTCAGTTCAGATGCTGATGTATATAACCAATTTAGTACAAATAACTACGTATCAGAATTGATAAGTGTAAAGCATCAAGGTGTAGAGGTACCTGTATCTCTGGTATACCGCAAAGATATGCTTACCGACGATTCCCCCGTATTTCTTTACGGTTATGGTGCTTATGGCGTCACTATGCGCCCTTATTTTATGCCACAGATTATTTCATTGGTTGATCGCGGTGCAGTTTATGCCATTGCGCATGTTCGTGGTGGCGGATTTAAAGGTGATGATTGGTATCAGGCGGGCAAAGGCGTAAACCGACTTAATAGTATTCAAGATTTTATTGCTGCTGCTCAGGTCATGAAGCAGTTTCGTATAGAGTCACCGTCTGAAAAGAAAGTGGACCGAGACATTTTAGCACTAGGCAGTAGTGCCGGTGGTACGCTTGTCGCAGCGGCAATCAATCAGCATCCTGAATTATTTAAAGGGACTGCACTGCAGGTGCCATTTGTTGATGTATTAAGCAGTATGTCTGATGAATCTATTCCATTAACTCGCCAACAATATGCTGAATGGGGAAACCCGAACAAACCTGAAGAACGTAATGTGATGCGTGCTTATAGTCCGTTTGACAATATTTCAGCACAAAACTATCCCGCTCTGTTGGTTCGAAGTGGCTTATTTGATAGCCGTGTACCTTACTGGGAAGCAGCGAAATATACCGCACGTATTAAAGCATTATCGACAGCAAATAATCCTTATTTGTTAGTCACCGATTTGCAGTCTGGACATAGTACAGACCGCACTAAGGCACTACGCCAACAAGCGATGGATTACGCATTTTTGCTCAATCTGACCAACCTTAATAAATAATAATAAGTAGTATACCCATGAATAAGACAGTGCTCGCTGTAGCGGTTTCTGCACTCTGCGGAAATGTACACGCTGCTGATATGTCATCAACACCATCACAAAATACATCTGTTTCTCAAACAAATGTTGTGATGGTAACCGCTCAAAAAATTGAAAAAGCGCCTTATGAAGTGAATGGCTCCGTAACGGTTATTACATCCGACGAACTGGAACGCGAAGGTGCAACAGAGCTTTATGATAGCTTGAAGAATATTCCCGGCGTCAGTGTTAGCGGTGGTGCGGGGCGTCCTCAAAATATCACGATCCGTGGTATGCGCGGTAACCGTATTAAAATCATTGAAGATGGTGTTGAAACGGGTGACGGTTATGGTGCTGATGATTTGAGCGACAAAGTGGGGCGCAATAGTTTTGATCTGTCTGCGGCGAAACAGCTCGAAGTCGTAAAAGGTGCAGGATCTTCTCTTCATGGTTCTGGCGCCCTTGGTGGCCTAATCGTAATAACGACCAAAGATGCATCTGATTATTTAACACCACATAAAAATACAGCAGTTGAAGTCAGCACTAATTATGTGGGTGAAAGTGACAAAATCAAAGGCACAGTAAACTTTGCACAGCGCATTGGCTCTTCAGAGCATCTAGTACGTTATAGCCAATGGACGGGTAGTGAGTCTGAGAATTATACTGGTGAAGTATATGATCGAGATGTTGACGGATTTGATCTTTCTTTAACCAGTAATTTTTATATTGGTGATCACCAAGAAATTAAAACCAAAGTCTCTTATTACGAAGATACAATGGATCGTAATGATCATGATGATTATAAGCCAGGTGACTTTAACGAAAATACAGTGACCTCTTCTAATAAATATCAAGCGACGTATTTGTATAACGATGCTGACTTTGTATTATTTGATGACGCGAAAGTGCTGGGTTACTACCAATCTACCAAAAGCAACAATAACAAAACACGATATAAAACTAAGCTAGTTCAAAATATAAATTACAAATTGCTGTTACTTGAGAACGGTCAGTTTGATGAAGAAAAAGTGGGACTGAAAACAGAATTCCAACGCCACCTTGATAACCAAAATATAGTATGGGGTGTTGATACTGTTTTTAAAGAGCACTCACGAACGCTTGGAAAAGCCACAATTAGTGACGGTTCTACGTCTATTTCCCAAACCAACCCTTTTGCTGATGCCAATACATTTAATATTGGTATGTATGCGCATGATGACATTATGTGGAATGCATGGGATATAGGTTTCGGCGTTCGATATGATTTTCACCAGTTAACCCCAAAAGATAAAAATCAACTAGCCAGCAATGGTTATAACTTCGCACTTAGTGATACCACATCAAGTGAAATATCACCGTCATTCTCGATAGGTTATAACTTTACCGATGAGCTGAAGACGTATTTTAGCTATAACCACGGCTTCAATTCACCTAATTATGCCAAAGTGTATGGCTATGTACCTCATGATGGTGTACCGCCATTTGAGATAGTACCGAATTATAATCTGAAAGCTGAAACCAGCGACAACTTTGAGATCGGTGTGAAATCTCGCATGGGTATTTACAGTGTCAATGCTGCTGTGTTCTACAGTGATTTCGATAATTTTATTCGCACAAACCGAACGGGTATGAACAGTGATAATGGTCGTATAACCATTCAATATGTGAATCTCGACAAAGTGAAGTCATACGGTTTTGAGATGGGTGCGAGCGCTGAAGTAAGCGAAACAGTAACCGCTTCTGGTAGTGTCGGCATAGTGACCGCAGAAGAAGAGAACGGCGCATACGTTGAAACATCGACCCCGTGGGAAGGTAATTTAGCGCTTGATTACAGCCAAGATTTTGATGCGTTTGTGCGTTGGAATTTCGCGGCTGCGATGAATAAAGTACCAACCTGTTCTGATGGTGAATGTGTGACTACAGCAGGCTGGGGTACGGTTGATTTAGGTTTAAGTTATGAGCCTATTACGGATCTATTTATTAGTGGCAACCTTAATAACCTCTTTGATCGCGAGTATGTACGTTACCAAGATGTAGGTGGCATGTCGGATGCGCTATCAAAATACAATGCTGAAGCGGGACGTAATTTCAACGTCTTCGTGAAGTATAACTTTTAAGGGGGTGTTGTAATGAAAAAGCACCTTTTAGCACTCTTGCTCCCTATTGTAGGCTCTTACTGTTCTGCACCGTTAGCAAGTATGATCGATTTTCCGTTAGACCCTTTTTATGTAACGTCTAGCGATGAAGCAAAGCAACTGCTCGCGCAGCGTTATACGTTAACTGGCTTAGTGAATGAAAGCGTTTCAACGAGTTTGTTGTCTACGCAATATCGATTTTATCAAGGCTTTGCTAACGCTGTAGCGTGTAGTAGCTCGGTGGTTGTTACCGTCGATAGAAACACCAAAGAAGTGATGCAAATTTACACGCACCTTCTAGACGAAAGTGAATGCCAATCAGCGAAAGAAGATAATCGAGCGATTGATCTTGATACACCAGAGCAAACCTATGGTCCTCATGTTACGGCGGGTAATGTAAAACAAATTGTTACCACGTCACTTAATGTTTTTGATCCTGATCCACTAACGGCGTTGGAAGATACAACATTGGAATATTCCGATGTGATATCAAATGCGGCCTATTCACTGTATTCCGATATTGAAGTGACAGAAGTAGCTGGTACACGGTATTTAGAAAATAGCCGTGTTAGGGCTGTCGATGTACGTGCTTTTGACCTTGATGGCGATGGTACCTTGGAAGCTGATGTTAGCCAGCAAGGGATCATAACGTCGGCAAGTGATTTCACGATAGAACGAGATATAAAGGATTATGAAAATAAGCATACCCAGTTCTTAGATACTATGGCGTTTTATCACATTGATAAATCAGTGAAGTATTTACAGCAACTTGGCTTCGATATTGTCAGTGAAAAACCTGTTCAGTTTGATGCTTTCTTTGGCAATAAAGATAATTCAACTGCGTACTTAGCCCAAAATGTGATTTTATTTGGCAATGGTGTATCTGCCGATGCAGAAGATGCTGATGTGATTTTGCACGAGCTGGGTCATATGATTAATTTCTCTTTAGTTAAACGCTGGCGTGACGGTGATACCGGTGCGATTGGCGAAGGATTGGGAGATTACTGGGCGGCTTCTTCTCGTTATCGCAGTAATAAAACATTTCAACCCGATACCGTATTTCGTTGGGACGGGGTAAATACGTCGAAAACAAGTACGCGTATTTTGAATGATACTGAAGCGCGCTATCTACCTGGTGTATCGTATCCTGCGCATGTGGTCAGAAATGGCTCTAATGTGGATCAGTTATGGTCAACGCCTTTATTTCAAGTATTGAAGCTTGCGATTGCTGAACACGGTGAGCCCGCACATGAACATATCGATCGCATTATTTGGGAAGGTATTGCGGCATTAGGTGGCGGAGTAACAATGCCAGATGCAGCTCTAAGTATCGTAAAAGCGGCAGAGCGGCTCTATCCTCAAAGCAATTACAGTGACTTATTTGTTAAGCAGTTTAAAGCGCACAATATTTTAACGAATGCTGTTGCTTTTTATGCGCCACAGTTCTTGATGATTAAAGATGGGAAAACCAAGGTTACACTCGATCTGTTTAATCTTTCAGGTAAAAACATTCATACATTTACAGGGCGTTTTGAACAATCTGATGATGTTCTTTCGTTTGATACCGCTTTAAGCAGTAAGAAACAACAAGCCACGATCACAGTAAAAGTACCCGACAGTGTGCAGTGTGGTGATGCATTTACGCTTAATGCTGAAACGGTTACAGATTTCAATAACCAGCAAATTCCCACTAAAGGTGAGTACAGTATTCCGTTTGTAGGGTGCACACCCAAACTGACTCACACTCCAAAAGTGGAAAATTCAACCTTGAGCGATGCAACCTCTACAGAAGAGGGGCTTGGCGGTAATAAAATTGGCGTTAAATCGTATTTACTGACCTTAGCAGACACCGCCGTACTGGATAACGATTTTGCAGTTTCACTGCATATCAAACATAAGCGCATGTCTGATTTAAAAATCACGCTAACGCCACCTGTCGGCGATCGTGAAATAACATTGCTCGCTTATGAAAATATTCAGCAAGATGAATTTAACCAGCAATTAATGTCTCGATTTAACCAGCAAGTTAATCGCTTAAAGGGCGAATCACTTGAAGGTACTTGGACTTTAAAAGTAACCGATCGGGCTGTGGGTGAAAGTGGAGAGTTGGTCTCTTGGGGAATCGCGAATATCTCAGGTTATAGTAAACCAGAAACAGCAACCGATGAAACGAATAATAACAATAACAATGGAAACAACGGAGCGACGGACAATAACAGCGGATCGGGTGGAGGAAGCCTAGGTTGGTTGTCGTTGTTTATGCTTGTCGTCATTAATAAATTAAGAAAAAACACTCCGTAATAATAGGTGAAATAATGAATTTTAAACTTTCCATCGTTGGTGCAATTGTCAGCATTGCACTAACCGGTTGTAATGGATCTTCCGACTCTGTTTTAGATGGTGTTTCTACTGGCGGCACAGACTCTAAATTAACGTATACGTTAACAGGTAAAATTAGCGAGGGTTTCAGTGACGGCATAATGGCTTGTGTCGATCTTAATAGTGATTTGACGTGTGATAATAATGATATTGTTATCGAATCTACGGATGGCACTTTTACACTAAAAAGTGACAGCTCTTCGCTATTAACCAAACCTGTCGTGGTTTATGGCAGTAACGTGAATTCAGTGAAGCTATCTAATGGGTATGATTTTAAGCTTGTAAGCCCTGCATCGAAAGAGTTTGGAGAAGGTAAGGTTATTACGGTTTCAGCCGTATCATCCCTTGTTTTTTCAAAAATGAATGATGCGATAAACCCGTTACTGTTTTCAGGTGCAGTGAAAAGCGTTAAACAATCTCTTAATACACATATCAGCAGTGATATTGATAACATTTTCGCAATCGAATTATCTGATGAGGCTGAAAAGCAGAAACTCAATCATTTTAATGACAATTTTGTACAGTATATGAAAGAACTTGATGCAAACGGAGAGTTTAAATCAAACTTATTGAAAGTCGGTACTGAAGCTGAATATGTTGTAAAAGCCTTTGCAGCCAATGATAAAGATGCGATCACGATAGTTAAAAGTAAAATTAAAAATAATACCCTTAAAGCCTTTGGTTCTAATGATACAGGTGTAACTCAACATTTTGTAAATGGTGAAATGCAAGCTCAAGCCAGTGATGAGTTTCCTGGGCAAGATGCCGATTATGGTCTTGATAGCAATGGAGAGTCAGGGTTCAATTTGGTTAAAATTGATAATAAAGGTAACGAACTTACACAAAGTGCCGAGAATTGGGATTGTGTAAAAGATCTTAATACCGGTTTGATGTGGGAAGTGAAGGTTGATGATGTAACTAGCCCACGCCATAAAGCCCGAGGCTATGAACTGAAAACGGCAACCTATACGCCTAACAAAAACGATCATGCTCTTGCGACGTGCAGCACAGATGGAAACAGTGATTTTTGTAACACCGAGCAATATGTTAACCACATCAATACAATCAAGCTGTGTGGCAACAGTGATTGGCGTTTACCAACAGCTAACGAACAGTTTGATTTACTAGATCTGAGTGAATCGCGCAAACTGCCCGATGCTGATTTATTAACGGGGATGAACTTGAATTTCTTCCCATATGTAAATGGTGGTAATGATGATCTGGGTTGGTACTGGAATACGACCCGTTTTACAACGGATGATCCCGAAGCGCTTATTTATACCAGTGTTGATCAAGCAGGAGATACCATTGGGGATCTGACTTATGGTATTGATCTTTGTAAGAGCGATAAAGCCGTTGATGAAGATGGTTGTTATTACGAGAATGCGCTATTGGTTCGCTTGGTTACAGAATAAGGGATAAGAAAAATGAATAAGACATTAACGGCTGCATTATTGGTTGTTTCTGCGTGCTCTAGCCATGTACAAGCGGCCACAGAAGCTCAAATTTGTATTCAAGCACCTCGTACCGCACCTGATGGCCGTTTTGAAGTAAGCCAAAACGGTACAGTGAAAGATTTGAAAACAGATCTAACATGGATGCGTTGTTTAGTTGGTATGAAATGGGATGGCACTAGCTGTATTAACGAGCCTTTATTACAAACGTGGCAGCCAGCCCTCCAAACAGTAAAAAACATTAATACCAATACGAAGCATTATTTATATCAATTTGGTGGGGTTACAGAGTGGCGTTTACCGAATATTAAAGAGCTGCAAAGTATTCATGAGTCGTCATGCTACCAACCAGCACTCAATGAATATGCATTTCCTAATATAGGTAAAGATATTTATTCGAATGCTAGTACGGTATGGTCATCAACTCCGGCGCATTGGTCGAAAGATCTCTTTGTTTTTGGTGTAGGTGATGGTTCTGTTGGTAGACGAGATGGTAGCTCTGCTTGGGCTGAGTACTCGATGTTATTAGTGGCTAATCAATAAGCACTGTTTAAAATATTAGTTGAAATAAAAACGCCAGCTCAGTGTATGAGTTGGCGTTTTTGTATCTGTTTCGTTTCGTTAGTTACAGCTCTTATTTGTATTTATATAACGTCTTAGCCTATGGCGATTAACGCATACGGAACACGTCTGTTTTCTGATCACTTTGCACATCGGCAAAACTGCGTACGAAAGGGCCTTGTTGACGAATACTAGAAGACAGCCCATCAATCACACTTTTTGCTTCATCTTTTGTTGCGAAATCACCATAAATAACAGCGTACCAGTTTTGTCCACGACTACGCTTCCAATTCACCCAGATAGGATCTTGACCTTTTATCTCGCTGATATAGCCCCGCACATCACGCTCTTCGCTGATTGCGAGTATCTGAATGGTAAAACGTGCTGGGTCCATATGCCCATACGCTTCGGTGGTGGTCATTACCCCCACGCATTGAGAAGCATCATTTGAGGCATTGTTGGTGGCACAGCCAGAAAGAAAGAGTAGTGCTACAAGAATTATTACATTACGCATCAATTGTCTCCATACAGATCTTTATAGTGTTTATAGCGGCCAATGGTGAAAAAAATAAAGCTGAATCTCGAATAATATCGAGATAAAACCAATGAACCAATACAAACGAACCAATGGCTTAGGTGAAATATTGTTCATGTGAAGAGAAAAAGGCTCACAAGAAGTGACTATTATACGAAGTTAAGATTAAACTGTATATATATACAGTTGCTCGTGTAATACGAGCACAAGAAAAGTACACGAGGACGTTATGCTTACGCTGCCTATATTTATGGAATCGGTGAAATGTGGTTTTCCATCACCAGCTGATGGGCATCAAGAACAATTAGAACTTGATGAATATTTAATTCGAAATCCGAATGCAACGTTTCTGTTAAGAGCGTCTGGTGAATCAATGATCGGTGCGGGTATTTACGACGGGGATTTGCTGGTGGTTGATCGGGCAGAGAAGGCAGTTGCAGGTCGAGTTGTGATTGTGCGTATTTATGATGAATTTACCTGTAAACGTTTAATGCGTTACAACGATGCATGGTGGCTAAAAGCAGAGAACCCAACATTTAAAGCCTTTCCTATACCGGAAGATGCTGAAATATTTGGCGTGGTGACACGTAACATACATGACTTGTTGAAAGCATAATGGCACATCACCTTAGTGGGTATAAAAATCAGGTATGGGCACTGGTCGATGTAAAGAGTTTTTATTGTTCTTGTGAGCAACTGTTTGATCCCTCATTAGTCAATAAACCCGTGGTGGTATTGTCGAACAACGATGGTTGTTGTGTCGCCGTTTCAGAGCAAGCGAAAGCATTAGGTATAAAGCGAGGGGCACCTTGGTTCAAAATTGAGCAAGAAGCACGGCAGCTAGGCGTACAAGTTCGCAGCTCTAACTACACCTTGTATGCTGATATGAGCCGACGCTTTATAGAAGAACTACACTGTTTTTCCCCTCATGTAGAGCAATATTCAATAGATGAAGCCTTTGTGCGTTTAGATGGCTTCAGGCTTGATACTCTTGAACAATACGGTTCAACAATACGAGAAACCATTCGCGATCATATTGGTTTGCCAGTGCGTGTGGGTATCGGTGCAACGCCGACATTGGCCAAATTAGGCAATCAGGCAGCGAAGCAATTTGAATGTCGAGTTGAAGGTGTCATTAAAATTGATTCAGATGTACGTCGCCAATGGATTCTTGAACGAACAGATATACAAGATATATGGGGGATAGGTGCTAAAATAGCGTCACGGTTACGTGCAACAGGTATAGATAACGCGTTGCAATTGGCGAACAAGACCCCTGCAGATATGCGTCGACTGTGGAATGTTGGTTTAGCGCGCACAGTTATGGAACTGCAAGGCGTTGCGTGTATCGATCCTGGAGACATTGATGAAACGCGTAAACAAATATTATCAAGCCGAAGTTTTGGATCGGGTATTTCCAATTTTGATGAATTAAAAGCAGCGTTAGCGTTTCATTGCCAGCGTGCGGGAGAAAAACTGCGTAAGCAAGGTAGCCAAGCCAATGTTGTTGGTGTGTTTTTACGTACGAATAGGCATAAGAACCTGCCACAACATAATAGAAGTAGTGCTATGCTACTAAGCTGCCCTAGCCAAGATAGTTACAAGTTTCTTGATCTTGCTTTGTTGCAGTTAAAGCAACTCTACCGACCGGGCTATGAGTACCAAAAGATTGGTGTAATTCTTAATGAATTAACAGAGGCGAATAATGACAACTTCCAGTTGGATATGTTCGATACCAGTGCACTCGATGAACATAAACGGCGGGATCTAATGGCAATCACTGATCAAGTGAATGCTCGATTTAAAAACGGTATAAAGCCTGCATCTGTTATTGGCTCAACAAACTGGCATATGCGGCAAGCTTTTCGCTCAAACCGTTGGACAACACGATTAGATGAACTTCAGATTGCGAAGTGTTAATTATAGAAATAATGAGTATGTATTGTTATAGGTAAATACAAGAAGGGTAGAATGTGAAAAGTTGAAATAACGCATCAAGCATGTGAGCGTTGTCGCATATAGTGATATTTGTGAGATTAATTCCCTTCAAACGCCGATTTATTATATTCATGAGCTAGTATGTGTATAGTTTTATATGCAACTTGGTGATGAATGCTAGACATGAAAGCTTATCAGCTCCGTACTGATTTTAAGATAACTCCGTCCATATTGACGGCTCTCCATGCCTTACCTGAGAGTGCTTGGCTGTCTCACGTTAACCTAGCGTGTTATTCAGGCAAGTGGCAAGTGTATCCTTTGCGAGGGCTTGCTAAGTACTCCCGACAATCGCCAATATTACAAGCATTTTCTTTAGAAGAATCAGTCTTGGCCGATGATTTTTCCGATTACTCAACATTAATGGCATTTCCTGATCTAACAACCTTTATCGCACAGCTCTCCTGTCCCGTACTTTCCGTTCGGTTAATGCGCCTACGGCCCGGAGCGACGATTGCACCGCATCGCGATCATGGTCTATGCATTTCTCAAGGACAAGCTCGTTTACACCTGTGCTTGCAGACCGATCCCCACGTCGATTTCATTGTGGCTGGTGAGTCGATTCACATGGCAGAAGGTGAGCTGTGGTATCTCAATGCCGATAAGGAACATGCTGTTTACCATCGGGGAAGCATTGACCGTATTCATGTAGTGATTGACTGTGTGGCAAATGATTGGCTGCGAAATATGTTGGATCTACCTGAATATCGCGAGTTAACTGACCGTTCATTAAGAACTAAGGTGCAGTTTGATTGTAAAACGGCACCTGAAATGGAAATCAGCACGTATTAGCTTTGGCAAGTGTGTTGTAAAGCTAGCGTATTTCGCAGGTTCAGAGCCGGGCTACACCTTATCGTTTTTACCATCAACTACTGACACTGCAAAAACCGAGGGTTAATAATAATGCGAAAAGGATCACCAGTAGAATTAGATCAGCAACGTCGTCATTTTATCGGCTCTAGTTTTGCTGTCTTTAGTGTGGCCATGTCAATTCCAGCATTCGCCACTAGTAATGTTGCAAATGAAAGTGGCTCCCAAGATAACTGCAGTCGATTGACGGAGCAGCAAGTTGCTTCAATGGGAATAACCGCGCCAACCTTTACGGTTGAAACGCCTGAAGGTGAGACGCTAACATTAACACGTCAGCTGCGTATAGCGCGTCGGTATCAGGATCTCTTGTATCTTTCATACCAGAATGAGCCTTCAATTCATGTCTATGATTCAGCCTCTTTGCAGTATCGTTTCGAAATCCAATTTAGTGATCAACTAGGCATTTTAAAAGACTTTGCAGTGAGTGAAAATGGCGATGTTTTTGCGCTGTTTACCGGTCAGCACGCCATTACTCACCTGAGTTCCAATGGGGCGTTTGTCCAAAAAATAGGTAAGTTTGGAATTGATAAACCGGAGCAGCTGAACGGGCCCAGTTCATTAACTATAGGTTCCTTGGGCAATATTCATGTTTGGGATTCTGGTGCTCGACAAATAAAAGTATTCACTTCTAATAACCAATTTGTGCGCCAGTATGGTCAAGCGCGATTAAGCCCGGTGCAAATGGTGAGAAGTATTGATGGTAGAGATCCCATTGTGGTAGTCGGTGGCCAAAGTAGAAAGCAAAGATGGACGTTTGCGGTGTAGTTAATGGTAACTCATGTGTATTTAATGGGAAATAATTAAGCTTGTTGATAATACTAATAATACAATTCATGTTTAACAAAACATAAATTAAATATACACAAGAAAGCATGAGTTTTTATTGATAACAGTAAGCAAATAACTAACAACATTAATCAATGTAGAAATAGAACCTTATGTCCAAATATCAAGAGTTAAAGCCTTTGTTGGCAACAATAATTAGTTCAGTGGATCCGACGTTGGAGAAACTTTTTAACCAGTCGTTAAGATCGCAGCTTGCTTTACATTTGAATACATCGACTCACAGTGAACTGGCATCAACATTGAGAACGTCTTTGAATGATTTAACACAGGCGTTATTAAATACGCCAGATAGTGAACATCAAGCATGGGTAGATCTTTTTGGGGATGCTTCAGAGGCTCTGCTTGCGATATATAAAGATTTAGCGCTTTCTGAAAGCGAACGCCATACCTCCTATATTAATGCTACTGGCCAGGTTATGTCAGTCGATGACGCCATTCATACCCTAAAAGATATATATCGAGTTAAAGCGTTTATTAGAGGGCTACAGCAAGCCATTATGATGCGTATTGGAAACAATTCCACACAACAAATACATCTTGTATACCCCGCTTGTGGCCCTTTGGCCCCTTTGCTTCTGCCGTTGTTGAGTTATTGTGCTGGCAAAGGAATCACGGCCGAGCAGCTTACTATCACTCTAATCGATATTCAGCCTGGCGCAGTGAAAATGCTAAACCGACTGGTCGACGATCTGGCTGTTCGTGATTACATCAAAGCCATCTTATGTATGGATGTCATGGACTATCAGCCGGATTGTTCTATTGATATTTTAGTGATGGAAGCCTTTCAACATGGTTTAAGCCATGAAGGTCATATGAGTTTTGCCCGTCACCTCAGCCAATTTATGGCTAAAGACGCTGTGATGCTGCCAGAACAGGTCACGATCAAGGCGGTGCTGGCCAAAGGCCAGCGAGAATACAACGACCAGTGGCAACAGCAACCCCGCTGTCATTCAACATTAGTTAATCTGTTAATCCAAGCAGATCGCATTGAACTCGGCAATGTGTTCACACTCACGCTTGATAAACTGAGAACCATGCCAGTGCTGCCTCTGGGTGATGGCTTTGAAATTATCGAATGTGAACAAATTAAAATTCCAGCTGGTGTAGTAGATATTGCTCAGCGAATTTTATTGATGACGGCAAGCGTCACGGTATTTGGCGAAGAGAAGATTGAGCAGTATGACTCCGGTATTACCCATCCTCGGTCTGATATGTCCATATGTATCGACTTCACACCTAAAGTCCCTGAGCCTGATGATCTGTTAGTTAAAAGCGGTGACCACATCAAGTTTTACTACAAGCTTTGTGGTACCCCGGGCTTCTTACCCACTTTAGCTTAGGAGGCGGCATGGAGAACAATACTCATATCCAGCCATCCATGTACAAAAACAAAGTCGCATTGGCGACGTCGAATTACGGCACACTGTCAGTGATTCTTTGGTTGCGCCAACAAGGGTTCTTAAACGGAGTGCTTCTTTATGGCATTAAAGGACAAGAACGGGCTCAATTCGAAGCTCAACTCACCGGCAGTGCTATTCCCTTTGTCTACGCCGAAAATAATGATGAAGAAACCGTTAAGCATCTTGATAATTGGCAGACAGAGCTACTGATTGTCTTCAACTGTGGAACGATTCTCCCTGAACGCATTTTTACATTTCCAACTTTTGGCACCATCAACCTGCATGCAGCTGGATTACCCGACTATCGCGGTCCACACCCCATTTATTGGCAGATAAGAAACGCTGAAAAAACACTAAAACTAACAGCCCATCGAGTGACTAAAAAAGTTGATAGCGGAAACATTGTGGCACAGCTGAGCATCGACATTGGTAAGTATGATACTCATCAGACACTATTGGGGAAAGTCCTACAGCATACGCCATCTTTATTAGAACAGCTTTTTTTTCTTGATTTATGCATTGATAAAACACCGGGAAAAAAGCAACTAGAGAGAACGACGAAAAGCGCTCCTCGCGTTACTCAACAAGATCTTTTTATAGATTGGAAAAATGTTACCGCGAAAACTTTATGTAACCAAGTTCGGGCAGGCAATCCAATATATGGTGGGGCAATGATTTCCTTAGGTGAAAGTAACGCTCAACTTTTACAAGCATCTATTGTCTCCACTCCAACTTATGGCGCCAAGCCTGGCACCATCATTCATATTTCGCCTGAGCAGGGCGTGTTTGTTGCTCTAAAAGAAGATGTTATCCGGCTAGATATTGTAGCCAATTCAGAGGGTGTGTTTGACGGTTACCGTTTTTCACAAGTCTTTGGGTTAAAAACAGGCATGCAATTTAACTAACAGTGAATGGAGAATATGTTATGGAAGAAATGATGGGGTCAATTAAGTTTTTTGGGGGCAATTTCGCGCCGAAGGATTTCGGGTTTTGTGGAGGGCAACTAATTGCCATTTCGCAGAATCAAGCCCTCTATGCCATTTTAGGTACCACATGGGGCGGTGATGGTCGCACTAATTTTGCATTGCCGGATATGAGGGGCCGTGTGCCTATTGGGGGCGGACGAGGAGTTGGTTTAACTGAGGTATTTCAAGGGCAACAACGTGGTTCCGAACTAATGGAGCTAGGTATTCAGCACTTGCCTAGCCATTCTCATGATGCAACGTTTACACCTACCACTGTAGGAGCTAGCTCTTCACCCACAGCGACTGCATCAGTCAATGCATTTTCCGGACAAGGCAATCAGGATAGCCCCGCAGGGAATTACTGGGCATTAGGCAATGTCGTTGACGGAAGGTCAAATCTTCCGGTGAAAAATGGATATTCCAGTACAGCAGACACCACTATGGCTGATGACGCTGTCAATGTCGCTATTTCAGGAGTGGGCGGCATCACTGGTGGTGATGTCGCAGTTGGTGCAACTGGAGGGGGACAACACTTCCCTATTATGCAGCCCAATTTAGGGATGCAATATATTATTGCGCTTCAAGGTTACTTCCCTAGTCGTAACTAATTGCTTATGAAAAGGCCAGGAGAGCGTTCCTGGCCAAGATCAGCATTGGAGTGGCAACTTAATTTAGGTGGAAGTCAGGTTAACTGTAAGGATACAGTAGATATGTCCAGTTCACGTTTTTGCAAATTATTGACCTTATTGGTTGTTATTGTGGCAACCCACTTCAGTCATACTTCTGCCGCTACGGAAACTATTGGTTTTAATGACAACAGAATTACTTATAGTAGTAACCTAGACACAAGCCTTCTTCCAGAGCTCTTCCCCATTCCATATCCAGAACCATCATATGTAACATCGCCAGAAACATTTATCTTCGAAGCCGATGGCACCAATGCTACGCACTTTGATGTGGCTGAAATGAACATTTATTCATTTGGGACAGCGTACACTTTAGATAGTGGAACCCAGGTTGTATTTAAAAAGGCAGATGGCTCTATTATTACCACCCTATCTGTGTCTGGCACCAGCACAATTGCAAACGGTAACGGAAGCAGCGGCGGCTCTACGTTAACCTCCATCTTTGGATCTTTTACTCCAGTCCGCCAAGTCGCCCGCATTGAATTTACTATCGCAACAGATAACCCAGGAGAACAACTTGCTAATGCTACTTTCCAGCATCTGGTCATAGATAACGTTAACAGCGCAACCGCCGATAGTAGCGGCATATTAACTGCTGCGGGTGACGTCTCCGAGCCTGTGGATATTCCCACAACAGCCTTGGGGTCTGGCAATGCGACAAATGTGTTTGATTTTAGTATTGCAGACGGCGGCAATGGTGACGGTCTCTCTCTTGATGTCAGCCAAATCGACCTTAACCTGTCGGGCAGCGCCTCGACTAACTTTTCAAAACTTAGGTTCAATCTTTCCGGCTGTACAACCCAATCTGGTATCGTGCCAAGCGGCTCGGTCGTCAGTTTCACATCAGCCGGCATTTCAATTGCGGAAGGCGGCAATACCACCTGTACCGTCGCCGCCTATTGGAACGACAACACGGGAATCACCGATAACCAGACTTTCGCAATCTCTATCGATGGTGATACCGATTTAACGGTTGATAGCGATAAAACCCAAATGAGCGGCAACAACAATGCTGTATCTACTGGAGATATGGCAACAACAGTGTCGGCAGCCCAGCTCGTATTTAGCACCCAACCCGCTGGCTCTACATCTGGCAGCACCCTGACAATACAACCCGTTGTGACGGCACAAGATGCCGCGGGAAATACCGACTCAGATTTCACAGAATTAGTGACGTTGACCCAAGCGGATGCAGAGAATTTATCCGGTGATGTCGATGTTGCCGCTATTAGTGGTACAGCCACCTTCACCGATGTCGCCTATACCGCCACAGCAGATCAGCAAAGCTTTACTCTCACTGCCAATGATGAGGATGGTGTAGGATCTGATCTGTCAACGGTGAATGCCAATACGGTGACTTCTGACGTAGTGGCAACACAGCTTGTTTTTGACACCCAACCGGCACCACTTTCTGTACAAAGTGGTGCCAGCCAAACCCTAATTATCGTTCCCGTTGTTTCGGCAAAAAACGCTGATGGCACGGTGGATACGGACTACAGCTTAGGTATTACTTTAGCTGAAGTGAACGGTGCTGGTACTGCAAATTTGTCTGTTACCGGTGATACGGATGGCAGTAGTTCAACTGTGACTATTTCGCCCAGTTCGGGAGTTGCGACTTTTACCGGGATGCAGCTTATTTATACCTCTTTGGGAAGTAGTAACGAGAGCTTTAATTTACAAGCAAGTGCGAGTGGTCTATCTATCGCAAACAGTAGCCAATTTACCGCATCCGTGAATGCAGCACCGACGGATATTAGCCTGAGTTCAAGCAGTATTAGCCAAAGTTCAACCGCTACAGGGGGAAATGTCGGCACATTTTCCACAACAGATACAGACGCGAGTGATAGCCATAGTTACTCCTTGGTAAGTTCAGGCACAGCTTCTAATGGCACGTGTAGCGGTAATGATGGCAATAATACAAGCTTCCAACTTAATGGCAGTACATTGGAAACGGCACTTGCGCTGTCGCCTGGAAACTATGCTATTTGTATTCAAACCAACGATGGTACGACAACCTTCGAAAAGAGTTTGGCCGTGACAGTGAACGATGACGTTGTACCGACCATTGGCGCGGTCTCTATCCCTAACACGGACCATAAAGTGGGCGATACAGTCACAGCCACCATTACAGTATCAAGTGACAGTGATGACTATACTTCTGGCAGCGGTGCAATCAGCGGAACCATTAATGGTTATACCTTAGGTAGCTTAAGTAAAGTTAGCGACACTGCTTACACTGCAACTTTCACTATCACCGATGGTGGTACAGATGTGGCTGCTGGTTCTGATATTGCCGTAAATCTGACGCTTGCTGATTCAAGCGGCAATACGAGCAGTGCCTATACCACAGGGATTAGTCAGGCAAATGATGCCATTTACGCCAACTACCCCAAAGTTATGCTGGGGGCAGATACCAATACCATCAATGAAGATGGAGGTATTAGCACTTTGACTGCTTCTCTATCGAATAGTTTGAACAATCAGTGGCCGGAAAATATTACTGTCAATTTGGCCTACTTGGGCACGGCCACGGTAAGTACGGATTACACCAAATCAGACACTATTCTAATTTCCGCTGGGAGTAGCTCTGGCTCAGCTGCGATCATGGGCGTGGCAGATACCTTGTATGATGCTGCTAGCGCAGAAACTGTGATTGTTGATATCTCTTCTGTTTCGGTTGGTAGTGAAGACGGTACCCAGCAACAGACTATCAGCATCACTGATGCTGAATCCGTACCCACGGTGTCTCTGTCGGTTGGTAGTGATACTGTGGCCGAAAACAGCGGTACCTCAAGTATCACTGCGACACTGGAACATCCTACCTATGAAGATGTTACAGTCAATTTGACCTATGCCGGAACCGCAACAAGCGGTACGGATTATGCGTCGCCAAGTAGCAGTATTATCATTACAGGCGGCACCACGACAGCCAATGCTGCAACCGGAATTACCGGAACTGACGATGGTGATGAGGAAGGTACTGAAACCATTATTATTGACATTAGTGGCGTTTCTGGTGGCGGTGCTTCGGAAAATGGAATACAACAAAAAACAATCACGATCAGCGATGATGATGACACAACCCAACCATTGATAACCAGTATATCAGTACCTGAAAACAGTACCTATACTGCTGGTGACACTCTCAGTTTTACGGTTAATACCGATGAAAATGTGACCGTCAGCGGATCGCCTAGTTTGACATTGATTATAGGTGGGACCACTAAGTCGGCGGTTTACTCATCGGGCTCTGGTACAAATGCATTGGTATTTGTTTATACCGTTGAAACTGGCTTGAATGACGATGATGGTATCTCGGTTACCTCTTTAAGTACGAGTACTAACGAAATTCAAGATACAGCGGGAAATGATCTAATCGCAACTCTCAATGCGGTTGGCTCGCTGGCAAATGTACTTGTTGACAGTGTTGCTTCGGCGGTAACGGTTGTAAGCGCCACGACAGCCAATGGCAATTACAATGAAGGCGATGCCATTAATGTAACGGTGAGCTTTGATGAGGCTGTAACAGTGATGGGCACACCGCGTTTGCTTCTGGATACTGGTACGACAGATCGATATGCAAACTATATATCAGGCTCGGGTAGTACAGCGCTAACTTTCCAATACACAGTACAAGCAGGTGATACCACCAGTGATCTGGACTATACAAGTACGAGTGCGCTTAGCCTTAACAGCGGAACCATTAAAGACAGTGCAGGTAATGATGCGACGCTCACTTTGCCTTCCCCAGGAACGGCTAATAGTCTTGGTGCCAGCAAAGCGATTGCCATTGATACTACTGAGCCAACCATTATTATCGGTAGCGACAAACCGAGCCTGAAAGCCGATGAACCCGCGACATTGACCTTCACCTTAAGTGAAGTCAGTTCAGATTTTGCGAACGGTGATATTACCGTTGTTGGCGGTTCGTTAAGTGCCTTTACGGGCAGCGGCACCAGTTATTCAGCGACCTTCACGCCAGACAGTGATCGCACCGCGGCAGCGACGATTGATGTGGCCGCGAATAGTTTTATCGACAGCGCGGGTAATGATAATACTGCGGCAACTCAGCTTAGTATTTCGCTTGATACCTTGTTGCCAACCATCACTATCGGCAGCGACAAACCGAGTCTGAAAGCCGATGAAACCGCGACATTGACCTTCACCTTAAGTGAGGCCAGTTCTGACTTTGCGAACGGTGATATCACGGTTGTGGGCGGAAGCCTAAGCGCCTTTACGGGCAGCGGCACCAGTTATTCGGCAGTATTTACTCCAGACAGTGATCGCATTGCGGTAGCGACGATTGATGTGGCCGCGAATACCTTTATCGACAGCGCAGGCAATCACAATACTGCGGCAACTCAGCTTTCGCTTACACTGGATACCTTGTTGCCAACCATTAACATTACCAGTGACAAACCGAGTCTGAAAGCCGGTGAGACCGCGGCGTTGACCTTCACTTTAAGCGAAGCCAGTTCAGATTTTGCTAGCGGTGATATTAGCGTAGTTGGCGGTAGCCTAAGTGCCTTTGCGGGCAGCGGCACCAGTTATTCAGCGACCTTCACGCCAGACAGTGATCGCACCGCGGCAGCGACGATTGATGTGGCCGCGAATAGTTTTATCGACAGCGCGGGTAATGACAATACCGCGGCAGCTCAGCTTAGCATTTCGCTTGATACCTTGTTGCCAACCATCAACATTATCAGCGACAAACCGAGCCTGAAAGCCGGTGAAACCGCGACATTGACCTTCACCTTAAGTGAAGTCAGTTCAGATTTTGCGAACGGTGATATTACCGTTGTTGGCGGTTCGTTAAGTGCCTTTACGGGCAGCGGCACCAGTTATTCAGCGACCTTCACGCCAGACAGTGATCGCACCGCGGCAGCGACGATTGATGTGGCCGCGAATAGTTTTATCGACAGCGCGGGTAATGACAATACCGCGGCAACTCAGCTTAGTATTTCGCTTGATACCTTGTTGCCAACCATCAACATTGCCAGTGATAAACCGAGCCTGAAAGCCGGTGAAACCGCGACATTGACCTTCACCTTAAGTGAAGCCAGTTCTGACTTTGCGAACGGTGATATCACGGTTGTTGGCGGTAGTTTGAGCAGCTTTACCGGTAGTGGCACCAGCTATTCGGCAGTATTTACGCCGGATAATGATCGCACTGCGGCAGCGACCATTGATGTGGGCGCGAATAGTTTTATCGACAGCGCGGGTAATGACAATACCGCCGCAACTCAGCTTAGCATTTCGCTTGATACCTTGTTGCCAACTATTACTATCGGCAGCGACAAACCAAGTCTGAAAGCCGATGAAACAGCGACATTAACCTTCACCTTAAGTGAGGCCAGTTCTGACTTTGCGAACGGTGATATTACCGTCATTGGTGGTAGCCTAAGTGCCTTTACGGGCAGCGGCACCAGTTATTCAGCGACCTTCACGCCAGACAGTGATCGCACTGCGGCAGCGACCATTGATGTCGCTGCGACTACCTTTATCGATAGCGCAGGCAATGACAATACTGCGGCAACTCAGCTTAGTATTTCGCTTGATACCTTGTTGCCAACTATCAACATTATCAGTGACAAACCAAGCCTGAAAGCAGGTGAAACCGCGGCGTTGACCTTCACTTTAAGTGAAGCCAGTTCTGACTTTGTTGAGGGTGATATCACGGTTGTTGGCGGAAATTTAAGCAGCTTTAGCGGCAGCGGCACCAGTTATTCAGCGACCTTCACGCCAGACAGTGATCGCACCGCGGCAGCGACGATTGATGTGGCCGCGAATAGTTTTATCGACAGCGCAGGCAACGATAATACTGCGGCAACTCAGCTTTCGCTTACACTGGATACCTTGTTGCCAACCATCACTATCAGCAGCGACAAACCAAGTCTGAAAGCCGGTGAAACCGCGACATTGACCTTCACCTTAAGTGAAGCCAGTTCAGATTTTGCGAACGGTGACATTACCGTAGTTGGCGGTTCGTTAAGTGCCTTTATGGGCAGCGGTACCAGTTATTCAGCGACCTTCACGCCAGACGGTGATCGCACCGCGGCTGCCACGATTGATGTGGCTGCGAATACCTTTATCGACAGCGCGGGTAATGACAATACCGCGGCAACTCAGCTTAGTATTTCGCTTGATACCTTGTTGCCAACCATCAACATTGCCAGTGATAAACCGAGCCTGAAAGCCGGTGAAACCGCGACATTGACCTTCACCTTAAGTGAAGCCAGTTCTGACTTTGCGAACGGTGATATCACGGTTGTTGGCGGAAGCCTAAGCGCCTTTACGGGCAGTGGCACCAGTTATTCAGCGACCTTTACGCCAGACAGTGATCGCACCGCGGCAGCGACCATTGATGTAGCCGCGAATACCTTTATCGACAGCGCAGGCAACGATAATACCGCGGCAACTCAGCTTTCGCTTACACTGGATACCTTGCTGCCAACTATCAACATTACCAGTGATAAACCGAGCCTGAAAGCCGGTGAGACCGCGATATTAACCTTCACTTTAAGCGAAGCCAGTTCTGACTTTGCGAACGGTGATATTACCGTAGTTGGCGGTAGTTTGAGTAGCTTTACCGGTCGCGGCACCAGCTATTCGGCAGTATTTACGCCAGACAGTGATCGTACCGCGGCAGCCACGATTGATGTGGCCGCGAATACCTTTATCGACAGCGCAGGCAACGATAATACCGCGGCAACTCAGCTTTCGCTTACACTGGATACCTTGCTGCCAACTATCAACATTACCAGTGATAAACCGAGCCTGAAAGCAGGTGAGACCGCGACATTAACCTTCATATTAAGTGAATCCAGCAGTGACTTTGCCGCAAGCGATATCTCTGTTGTGGGCGGAAGCCTAAGTGCCTTTACGGGCAGCGGCACCAGCTATTCAGCGACCTTCACGCCTGACAGTGATCGCACCGCGGCAGCGACCATTGATGTGGCCGCGAATACCTTTATCGACAGCGCGGGTAATGACAATACTGCGGCAACTCAGCTTAGTATTTCGCTTGATACCTTGTTGCCAACTATCAACATTATCAGTGACAAACCAAGCCTGAAAGCAGGTGAAACCGCGGCGTTGACCTTCACTTTAAGTGAAGCCAGTTCTGACTTTGTTGAGGGTGATATCACGGTTGTTGGCGGAAATTTAAGCAGCTTTAGCGGCAGCGGTGCGAGTTACAGCGCAACATTAACGCCATTAAATGACGGAGCGGTAACAGTAACGGTATCAACGGGTGCTTTCACCGATTTATCTGGCAATGCTAGCCTAGCTGCCGAACAATTAACCCTTCAATATGATAGCTTACGTCCTTATATTCAGTCTTTAACACCGGATGATGATGCGAATAACGTATTGATTAATGCGTCATTGGTGTTGGGTTTCAATGAAGATATGGTTTCAGGAGTGGGTAGCCTCAGCATATATGATAAAGCTGAAACTAGTTTACTGGAAACGATCAGTCTAAGCAGTAGTCAGGTTTTGATTGATGGTGCACAGGTGACGATTAATCCCAGTACCGCTTTTATCCCCACACATAGCTACTATGTCAATTTTTCGTCTGATGCGTTACTCGATATGGCGGGTAACACCTTCGCGGGTATCAGTGATACGACTACCTACAATTTTACCATTGGTAACAATGTCCCGATTTTAACGGATGATACCCAGTCAGTTGCAGAAGATAATAGTGTCGCAATTGCGGTACTGGATAATGACAGCGACAGTGATAGCGAAATAAACCTCGCGAGCGTCACGGTAATGACTCAACCAACTCACGGTAGCACTAGCGTGAACACTGGTACAGGCGTGGTGACGTACGTGCCTGATGATGATTATTCTGGCATTGATACTTTTTATTACCGAGTAGACGATGTATATGGAGGTCAGTCGGCAGTTGCGAAGGTCACTATCACCGTAACCGCGGTCGCTGATGATCCTGTTGCTGTTGCCGATGTAGCGGAAACGAATGAAGATGAACCTATTATCGTCGATGTTCTAGCAAACGACACGGATTCCGATACTGGTGACAGTATGGATAGCAGCACATTGATAGTGGCTATTCAACCTTTGCATGGTGTAGCCACCGTAGAAAGTGGTCAGATCCTCTATGAACCAGAGATAGATTACACGGGAAGTGATGTATTTAGCTATACAGTACGGGATAGCACTGGGCGTCTGTCTAATTCTGCTGAGGTAAGAGTTAATATTGCGGGTATTAATGATGCACCAGTGGCACTAGCTGATAACGCAGTCACCGATGAAGACACGATGGTAGAGATTGCGGTATTGCTTAATGACAGTGATATAGATGGCTTTGTGGATATCACAACCGTTGCGGTAGTTCGCCAGCCAGTAGAGGGCACTATAGGTGTGTCTGAACTTGGTGTTGTGAGTTATACCCCAAAAGCTAACGTCTATGGAACAGACAGTTTTACTTATATCGTGAAAGATAATGAAGATGCGACGTCGGAAGAGGTAACCGTTGATGTGATAATTAATAGTGTCAATGATGCCCCTGTCGCCAATGACGACATTGCGACTTTGCTTGAAGATAGCACGCATGCAATTAATGTCTTAGGGAATGATAATGATATTGACGGCCAGTTAGATTTCAGCAGTGTTAGCGTTATTAGCCCACCTTCACAGGGTAGCGTGAGTGTAGCAGGAAATGGGACTATTTCTTTTACACCCGCAACAAATTTTAGTGGAGAAGATAACTTCACCTATCAGGTGAGTGATGAACAGAGCAAATTGTCGAATACTGCGAAGGTGACGATTACGGTGCAACAGGTGAATGATGTGCCACTTGCAAACGATGATCGTGTTATAACAACAGAAGATAATGCAATTACGATAAACGTGATTGCCAACGACAGTGATGTGGACGGGAGTCTCGATACGACAGCTCTCACTATTGACTCTGCACCTACAAGTGGAGTGCTAATCAATAATGGTGATGGCACGCTGGTTTACACGCCGAATGAAAACAGTCAGGGCAGTGACAATTTCACTTATACCATCCGTGATAATGAAAATGCACTATCAAATAGTGCACAAGTGAGCATAACAATAGAGTCGGTTAACGATGTACCTACGCTATCGGGCACGCCTAATACAGAGGTTGCTCAGGGTGAAAGTTACAGTTTTATCCCTCAAGCGAATGATGTTGATGAAGATACGCTGACATTCAGTATAACCAGCCGACCCGCTTGGCTGACGTTTGATGAATCTAGTGGCGTATTGAGCGGTACGGCAAATAACGCAGATGTTGGAACGTACCTTAATATTGAAATGAGTGTTAGTGATGGACAAGAAACGGTTGCATTACCCGCTTTTGCAATCACAGTCACGAATGTTAATGATGCGCCCACGATAACAGGCTCTCCATCAACTCACGTTAATGAAGATGAGGCTTATACATTCACACCACAAGTTGACGATATTGATACGAATGACGCTTTAAGTTTCTCTATTATCAACAAGCCAATCTGGGCAAACTTTGATGCATCGACAGGAACGTTAAGTGGCACGCCAACAAATAATGATGTTGGTCTTGTGAGTAACATTGTTATTAGTGCCACTGATGGTGAAGAAAGTGTTGCTTTACCAACGTTTAGTATCACTGTGAGTAACGTGAATGATGCACCAATAGCAGAAAATCTTTCAGTGAACGTTAATGAAGACAGCAGTATCACAATCGAACCTAATCTTGAGGATGTGGATAGTGCTACCTTGAGCCTATTAACGATGACCCAGCCACAACATGGCTCACTAGAGCCAACCGATAATGGTCAACGTTGGATCTATACTCCTTATGTCAATTATTACGGAAACGATGTCTTTAGTTATCAGGTAACGGATGGAAAGTCATCTTCCGCAACCTACACTGTGGATCTCGCGATTGCTGCTGTTAATGATTCTCCAGTAACAAGTGATGATAGCTATGTGATGGAAGGTAATAGTAGCGGCAGTTATTCCCTTGACGTACTGAGTAATGATAGTGATGTTGATAATGATAGCTTGCGACTCGACTGGGTCAGTGCTACGTGGGGGACCGTTACCATTATTAACGACAGAGTATTGTTTAGCGCTAAGCAAAACGGAACGGTGACACTAAGATACAACGTTATAGATGGAAACGGCGGAAGTGATATAGGGCTGGTACGCTTAACGATAGAAAGCAGCGCATTACAGGGGCCACAAATCACTCCTCCAGAGGATGTTGAGTTGAATGCTAACGCATTGTTTACCAAAGTGGCCCTTGGTGTGGCGAAAGCCTATGACAACAGTGGTAAGGCTTTACCAATCTCATTAGTAAATAGCCAAACTTTCTTCCAGCCAGGTAATAACATCGCCTATTGGCGCACTGAAGACTCACAAGGCAATATTGCGGAAGCCAGCCAGAAGGTGACTGTCCATCCGTTGGTGGAAATAGAGAAAAATAGCGATACGACAGAAGGCACATCACACAAAGTTCATGTTTATCTGAATGGTTTGTCACCACGCTATCCTGTCGTGATCCCTTATACCGTCTCTGGAAGTAGTGATGATAGCGATCATGATCTTCGCGATGGTAGTGTCGTCATTGAAAGCGGCAGAGTCGGCGAGATTCAATTCACTATCTTTGATGACCTCGAAGATGAAGGTCAAGAGTCACTGACCATCACCCTTGAATCTACGAGTAATTTAGGCAGTAAAAATACGCATACATTGTCTATTCTTGAGCAGAACATAGCCCCGAAAGTCGCGATATCGGTTTCCCAGCAATCTGAGCTGCGACAGCTTATAGAGAGTAGCGATAAGGATGTCACTATTCTCACTGAAGTGACAGACAGCAATGTGGGTGATAGCCACGATTATTTATGGAGCAGTCAAGAACCGTTGTTGGTCAACACCAGCACAGAAGCTAAACAGTATATTTTCTCTCCAGAATTACTGACTCCAGGCATTTATGTACTTAACTTAAAGGTCACCGACGATGCAGTAGAATCATTATCAATATCGACAGATATCTATATCGAGGTGGTCGAACAGCTAGCGGTGCTAGGCGCTGAAGATACTGATGGTGATTTGATCCCAGATAATCAAGAAGGTTTCTCTGATTCGGATCTGGATGGTATTCCAGATTACCAAGATGCGATCAGTGAATGTAACGTTATGCAGGAACAGGCTATAGAATCTGGGCGCTATCTTGTTGAAGGTGAGCCGGGTGTATGCTTACGAAAAGGAAATTCAATTTCAGGTAATGAAACGGGGGGGATTCAGCTGCTAGATAGCGAGGTTGCCACCAAACTAAGCGCTGATAAGGAAGCAGAAAATATCGGTGGGGTTTTCGACTTTATTGCTTATGGGCTACCTCAAGTTGGACAGAGTTATCAGGTTGTTTTTCCTCAGCGCCTACCTATACCGGCCAATGCAGTTTATCGAAAGTTTAAAAAAGAAAGTGGCTGGATTGATTTTACTATCGATCAGTTTAATTACCTCTCTTCGAGTGAGGGAGAGTCTGGTTATTGTCCACCTCCAGGCGATCATACTTGGGTTCGAGGATTAACAGAGGGCTATTGGTGTGTTCAAGTAACAATTCAAGATGGTGGTCCGAATGATGATGACAGTATTGCGAACGGTACTGTTGTTGATCCCAGCGGTGTTGCTGTAAGAGCAAATGGTAATACATTGCCAATCGCCCTGAACGATACAGCCACAATCAGCCTCAATAGCAGTGTACATATTGATGTGCTAAGTAATGATAGTGATGCTGATGGTGATTTAGTCAATATTGTTAACGTTAGTGCAGATTTCGGAACGGTAGATATAAGCAACAATCAACTGTTCTATACCACAGAAGATGAATTTTATGGTGTTGCAACCGTTAGCTATAGCATTACAGATAACAATGGCGGTACTGCTTTTGCCAATGTAACGGTAAATATCGTGAATAGTTTGACACCTATAGCCGTTGATGATCAGGCTGAAACCGATGATCAAACCGCATTGATTATTAATGTGCTGAGTAACGACACTGATCCTGATGGTGATAGCCTAACCGTTATCTCAGCAACAGCTCAGGAAGGAGGAGTAATAATCAATAGTGACCAGACGTTGACTTATACACCTCAGGCTGGTTACGAAGGGGTTGATGCCATAACTTACCGAATTCGTGACGATAGCGGACTAGAAGCGTTGGCGGTAGTGAAAGTGCAGATTACTTTGAAGCGTTCCGGTGTGGTTGAGAACTCGGCGGGCGGTAGTGTAGGTGAAGGGGGAACTTTGTTACTGTTATTGTTGGTCTTAACCCGTCGTTATGGTCGAAAAATAGGGCTTGGGTTACTTGCGCTTATAAGTTTTAACAGCCAAGCAAATTGGTTTATTGAAACAGATCTTGGGTACAGCAATGCACATGAACGATCGGATGTGAAAGCCAGTTCCGTTACTAATAGTGATGGGACTGATTTTTTTTGGTCTATTGGGGTCGGCTATTCACTGAATGCTAAGTGGGAGCTGGTTGCTCGTTACATAGATCAAGGGAAAGGAAGTGCCACAATTAATGACAGTATGGTAGCAGATGAAAGCCATCAGGATGTAGCCAAAATAACCCCTGTACTGGTAAGTGGTGTCGGGATTGATGTGAGTTATTCTCTCTGGCAGGCTGATACCTTTACTGTAAATGCTACTGTAGGGGGAATGTACTGGAAGACTGACTTTGAAAGCTGCTTATGTGACAGTGCGGTGCAGGGAAGCACGATTAAACAGAGTGATGATGGTATAGACCCTTACTTAGGGTTTGATATTGAGTCAGAGATTAGTGAAAACTGGATGGTTGGACTAGGAGTAACGCGATATTTTATCGATGCTAATGACGTTGATAGTATTGCTTTAAAGTTGAAGTATCGTTTCAGTCAATAAATTAATTGTGTGAACTCATATCGAAAGTGTTATTAGGCATCAAATCGATGTGATAAATACGCTTCAATCAATTTGATGTTCAATTTTTAAGGGCTACATGCCTATCGCAAAGTGCTAGGGTCTGTCTTAATATTCGCCTTATATCAAAACAGATATTAAAACCTCGCCACTTATAGCTTTTGTTTATGTCATAGAGGTAAACAGTATTTTTCTTTCTACCTGATCTTTCACGATAATGATAGAACAGAAAAGAAGGATAATACTTATGTATAAATGGATTGGTGCCGTGGTTGTTTTATTGTTGATACTTGGGTCTTTGATGACATCAGGCTTAGTAACGGCATTATTAGATCTTACCGCTTTTTTGGTTTTATTAGCCTTGGTGTGGATTCGAGCTGTTAAATCATCAGATAAGAAGCAGCAAAAGAAACAGAATAACGAAAGCGATAATGAGAGCACACCCGTTTTTAAAGCAGATTAGATTATACCAACAGTAAAAATATCGATATTACCCCATAATAAAACGAGTGCGGCTGCACTCGTTTTTTTTTGCAATTTCTGCCTTGTTATCTGAAAAAATCGCTCTCAGCAGGCCGAATCTTGAAACCTCAACACGCCCTAGGCGACATTGAGTAAGATATAGCTTAAAGAGCCCACGCCAATAGCCACCCAGAGTAAAACGCCTAATAGCAGCGGCTTCAACCCTGAAGCGCGTAGCTTCTGAATGGTAATGCCTGAACCGATTAAAAATAAGCACACAACTAATAACCGTTTAGAGGCAACGAATATGTGGCTATAAATATTTTCTAAAGACGGAACAAAGTGCGCGAATACAATCGCAAGGCAATAAAACAAAATAAAGTAAGGAATACCAATTTTCTTATTGTCTCCTTTGAACAGTAATGCACTTAAAAAGGCAATGGGCACAATCCATAATGCACGTGCCAGTTTAATTGTTGTGGCCGTTCGTAATGCTTCATCACCGTAAGCGCCCGCAGCACCCACCACCGATGATGTATCGTGAATAGCAATAGCAGCCCAAGTGCCAAAAGCGTGCTGGCTCATTTCAAGTAAATGACCAATCGCTGGGAAGATAAACAGTGCAATGGAGTTCAGTACAAATACCGTCGCTAATGCTAAAGAGGTTTGATCATCTCGAGCATTAATTGCAGGGGCGACTGCTGCAATGGCACTGCCACCACAAATCGCCGTGCCAGAAGCAATTAGATGTCCGGTCTTTTGGTCTAAACGTAGCGCTTTTGTAAGAAACCAACCGAAAGTCAGAGTGAAAAATATTGAGCCAACAATTAAACCAAAACCTTGTGTACTTGCTGCTATTGCTTGGTCGAGATGAATACCAAAACCAAGACCGATGATTGAGTAAGCGAGTAATTTTTTAGTGGCTGCGGCTATGTTTAGTTTAGTTGGAACAAATCCAAAGCTGGCTAATGTAAAGCCTAAGATAAGCGCGACTGGTGAGCTGATAATAGGCAGCAGGCATAAAAGCGCAATGATAAAAAACAGAGAGTCAGACGCTTGAAGTTGCTTCCCTCTGAACTGAAAGGTATGTGGTTTACGAGAAGGCTTATTAGAAGACATTGATTACACTAAAATGAGGAAATAAAAGTAAGAGCAGTATACGTGCTGAAAAACATTCCGTAGATTTAAATCTTTTGATGCAGGGGTTCAGTATTATTGAACGTATGGTTAAAAAGCTCTAAATAGCTTTTCATCTTGATCACGGTAAAATATCTATTAAATCAAAGCAAGAAATAAACCCAAGATTTACAAAGTAAAGGTATTATTTCTTATTCCATTTTCCCGAAGGTGTTTGGTAATAATGCCCACGTTGTGTTTTTTCGAGTGCTTTTTTTGCGGCAAGCTTACCGACTTCTGCTTCGCTTAATCCGTGAGAGACAGCAATTTTTTTATAGCTATTTTTACGCTGTGAATTGACTTGAGAAACGAGTTTTTTGACATCAGAAGATGCGCTAGAGGTGACAATAGCAATATAGCCTTTATTGGTTTCACCCACTAAGCCTTGTGATTTAGCTTGCTGTAAGTCAAGTGCGAATACACTTGTACTCATGAATATTGCGATACAAATTAGTAGTAAATTCTTCATGGCATTCTCCCTGCGCATTCAGAATACATCATCATCACTAAATAAATCATCAATTTCTTTATCAACTTTTATTCTGATTTCATGTTCAATCTTAACATTGAGGTTAATTTCGATGGGCTTATCGGATGCTGCTACCTGTACGGTTGGCGTACAGCCAGTCGTCATCGATAACATTAGTACCAATGTAAGAACCGTGAGTATGAACGAAAACTTTAGTTGTATATCCATGGGGCTGTAACCTTCTTAGCCTTTGTTTAATGCTCGCGCGAAAAAATAGCTACTCATCTATACCCAATTGTTTTAAAAATAGACCTTCCAATTTTGATGAATCGATAGCGTTCATCGTTTTTAGTAATGCTGGAATGTCGTCTTCAATATTCAGATTTAAATTCACAGGTCTTCCATTTTGAAACTGAGGATTACGACCTTTAAATCGTGAACTTGCTTTTAATTTACCTTCTTTAGAATAGTCTATATCAATAGCAAGCGCGTCGTAGTTATAATTTTTGAGAATCTTACTAACGACTAGTATGCTATTTTCTCCTGCTGCCTCTACATTTTTGTCGATACGCGAGCCTTCTAAGTAACGTAATACGCCACCAGGGTAGCGAGAGTGTAGTTTACCATTCGTTACAACAGGCAAACCGTCATGAATAGCCAATGGGATTTGACCATCTAAAATACCCGTTAACTCTACTTCTTCATGCTCGATGTGTGCCAAGGCTAGTTCAAGGTGCAGGTTATGTATCACGATAGGGATACGTTCAATCGTAGTAAGGCTATTACTTGATACATTGTGCGTACTAATATTGCCCCCGAAAACTTCTGCAAATACACGGTGTAACTGATATTTTTCTTTAGCTGTATCTAATTCAAATACCATAGAAACATTGCTAAATAGCACGCCTAAATGTATTAATTCGGCATGAATACTAATGGGGAATTTTGATTTAATACCCCGAGGAGAAAATAATAGTGTGGTCGATGAGTCGACATTCGCAAAATGAAACCCTTTATAGTAACCCGATAAGCTATTTGCTAAGAGTGATATATCTCCAGAGGTAACCCCTTTATCGATAAGAATATTTGCCTGCAAGGCAACAGAGCCTTGGTTAAGATCGTAATCAATCGGTAAATGTGGCAAAAAGTGTTTTTTCAAAGAGTTAGTTGATGAAAAGGAGACTTCATTACGGTGTAACTCTATTTGGGTTTTTTGACGTTTCAGATAAGAATTCACGGTAAAACGGACTAAACGTGCTGCTTTGTAATTGGTCAAATCACCCGTGATTATTAGTTTTTCAGGGTTGAAAGAAAGGTTTCCTTGGCTAGAAAAAGGGGGTAAGCGTTGCTGATTCTGTTTCATGCTCATTGTTGTTCGATAATTACTTTTTAGTTTTAGTGGCTTATCAATAGGCTTGTTTAAACGAAATTCAGCGATGCTAAGTTCAAGCTTTCCACTGTATTTTTGAGTGGGAATCGGTGTGTTTTTAGCTACAATCTGTTGGTGATTTTTCTCTGAAATAGGGGCGTTATTAATGATTTTTTCTGCATATAAACTCGCAGAAAAAGAGGCATCTGTTGGTTTGGCTTGGGTTAATGTTAAGCCATCCACTGTGTTGTAGTTGAGTAATAGATTATCGATGCTTAATTGGGCATTAGAGGCTTCAGAAACCAGAAACTCAGGATGACCGGAATAGACTAATCGCTCGCTTGCTATTTGAGTATCAAGAAAAGAGATCGCAGTATTACTGCCTAACTGCATATCGAGATTTGAACGTAGCGAAAATGTTTTTAAATGCAGATTTTCGATGGGAGACAAAAACGCTATTCTCGCTTTTACATCCCCCTTTATGTGACATTGTAACGTGTGTTGTGGTGTCTCGCTTTCGCACGTTAATACTTTGAATACATGTGTAATTTCTGATTGTGTCTTTTTGTTTTTTAAGCGTATTATTTCCGACTTATTGATTAAGGTTAATTTGAAGTTTTCTTTATGGTATCGCGCGATTAAACGTAATTGTCCGTCTGTTATGAGTTCGATATTGGCAACAGTTTGTAACGGTGAATTAGGTTTAGTGAATTCACGCGGTGTACTTGTTGTCGTGGAACTGTTGGTAAATAGTCCTGCCACATACACAGCATAATGATTGAGTTCGACGGGCAACGATTTTGGCAATGATATGTCAATCTGATACTTTGCATCGATTACTTTGTTATCAATCACCACGTTTTTCTCATCACTCTCCAATTGCTTTGCTGTAATAACAATAGGGTGAATGAGCTTCGCACTGGGGATATTGTTGAGTTTGAATCGTTCGGTAATATCTTTGGTATTTTTAAAATCAGCAGTACAGGTTAGGTCTTTAGGTAATGGCTGGCTAAAGCGAATGTTTGCCTTACAGTTAAGTGAATTACCTTTAGGACCCGACATCAAGCCAGTAAAATACGCATCGTCTTGATTTAAATGTTTGATGTGTACATTAAGGTTGTAAGGCTTGGGTGCGAGTGCTTTACCTTTTAGAGTGAACCTCGCCAGTTTAGATTTTTTTCCTGATTGTAGTGTTGGTGTTTCAAGCACGAGCTTGGCATCAAGAATCAATTGTCCGTAAGTAAACTTCTTCACTTTTAGCTTTTTAAAGGGCAATTGGGCGAGGTTTGCAATGGTTTGCCCTAAATGAATGCTTTTGTTTTCGTTATCAGGTTGTTCGATAAAGCTAGGCAGTCGGGTAGGTTGATCGAGTAAGGCCGTGTCTGCATGTAACATCATGGTTTTTGTTGGGCGGTTGATATCCATTTCTAGCGATGCATTGGTAACGTGCTGTTTAAACCCTTCATTAATGGTTTTCCACCTTGGTTCAATTTTAGCGATATGAATGGATAACGGTGTACTGTTAGGACGCCAAGCAATTGAAAAGTTAGCTTTACTAAATTGAAGAGGATAATGGGGTGATGTTTTTAAGTTAGGAAAAAAGAGTGAAAAGTCCCCTTGTTGAATCATCCCACTGATCGTGAAGTCTGGTTGTGTCGCGAGCACTAAATCCACATTGTTAACGGCTTGCTTTGCTCTAAGTTCTGTTCCGTCAGAATGAAATGCAGCAGTGGTGATACGTTTAGCGTGGGCGCTGAATATATAGGGGGAAGATAAATCGGTAAAGTTGAGTGAGGTGTCGAATAAGTGAATGTATTGTAGGCGTATCCCTTGCTTATTTAGCGTACCCTCTAGCTTTGTGGGTAATCGAATGTCTGTCTTTTCTGCAAATAAACGCCACGAGGCGGCAGATATAGCACTTTCATTATCAATAAATCGCCCGACAGAAATGTTGGTGAACCTTAATCTATATTGGCTTATCACTACAGAGATCTTCTCTATCATTAAACCATTCTTAAAGTTTACGCCTGAAATTGAGATGATCTCTATCCCTTTAGTGGCTAGCCAAGGTGGAATGAAAATGCTGGGTAGTAAAAGGCTGATTAATAAAAACAGCAGAATGAAGCGTAGGTAACGCTTTTTGTGAGTTCTTGATGGTGTTGAACTCGTTGTTTTTAATGGAACGTCAGATTCGGTTTGCGTCATATCCTTCAGTAATTACTTCACCCTATAAATGCGTTGTTTGGTGTTTTGTTGTGTTCCTTTTTCTATTCGTTTTGTTTTCTATGCACTTCCCAATGAATTTGAATGTGTTATTACGGGACATAATTATTATCTGTATCAGGTAGATAGCTGTCTGATAAGGTCTTTTAAGCATAAACCGTGAAGCGTGTATTAGGCGGATTTTTTTCGTCTATATTATGAGAAAAATGTTTTGAGAAGAAATGTACATATTAAAGAGAGAAAACCAAGAATAGTACTTGGGTGAGGTTTTATACCAATGAGTCGTACTATTTTCCACTATCGGTATGCCGCCGAGGTGAGTGAGAGTTATCTAGATGTAAATTCTGCTTTTCTCAAATAGTACTGAAATAAAAGGTTTTTTTTATTGTTTTTTTTATCATTTATACCTGATAACAGATCTGTTACACACTCATAAAATAGAGGTAATAACTGGGTGTTGATTATTTTGTGGTTTTATTCACTTTACGGGTTATTTTGAAGGGTTGCTAATTTTGTTTAAAACTGAGAAAAAAGGCTATCAGCGTTAAGAAATAATCTGAAAGCACTAAAAAAAATATAAATAAAACAACTATAAAAATCATCAGGATGTGATTATGCAAAATACCGCTTCAGCTTCAATTGGTTCAGTGCCGAGTAACCGGTTAAAACAACTGATACATTCCCTTGGTCCTGGCATTATGATGGCAACAGCAGCTGTTGGCGGATCACACCTTGTTGCTTCGACGAAGGCGGGGGCAATTTTCGGCTGGCAATTGGCGGGACTAATTCTATTAGTTAACTTTTTCAAATACCCATTTTTTAGAGCTGGTGTTCAATATACGATGGGCACGGGTAATAGCCTTATTCAAGGTTACAGTGAAATGGGACGCGGTTACTTATGGTTATTCGCTGGGCTTAACTTAATTTCAGGTATTGTGAATACGGCAGCCTTGCTGCTATTTAGTGCGAGCTTATTAGGGTATTTCTTACCATTCGAATTACCGTTAACCACTTTAGCGGGTGTCGTGATGGTGGCATGTCTGGCTATTTTGTTTGCAGGGCATTATAAGGCGCTTGATGCACTGTCGAAAACCATCATGGTTGTACTTGTTATCGCAACGGTAAGTGCGGTGATAGTGGCGGTGAGTAAGGGCAGTGTTGCACCTGCTGATTTTGAAGCACCATCACCTTGGGCTATTGCCTCTATTGGTTTTCTTGTTGTCATGATGGGATGGATGCCTGCCCCAATTGAAATATCATGTTTAACGTCGTTGTGGTTGAAGAGCCAACGTAAAGAGCAAAATGTAACGGCGAAATCTGCTCTGTTTGATTTTAACGTGGGCTACATTGGCACTGCATTATTGGCTATCGTCTTTTTAGCCTTAGGGGCATTAGTATTAAACGGTAATGGTGCAGAGCTGAAAACATCAGGCATTGGATTCTCGCATCAATTAGTGGGTATGTATGCTTCAACGATTGGTGAATGGTCTCGTTACCTTATTGCGGTTATCGCCTTCTTTTGTATCTTCGGTAGTACTATTACGGTAATCGATGGCTATTCACGTGCATTAGCAGAAGCCAATTTACTGATTCAGAAGAAAGAGCTTGATCAGCGTCGCTACCATAATACTTGGATGCTAATTGTTGGCGGCTGTGCAATGGGAATCTTACTATTCTTCACATCGGCGCTTATGCCTATGCTTGATTTCGCGATGATACTAGCATTCATGACCACGCCAATCTTTGCTTTAGTTAACTACTTGCTGGTAACACGTACTAAGCTGCCTGAAGAGTTATCGATGAGCCGTTCGATGAAAGTGTTATCTTGGGCGGGCTTAACGTATCTATTTGGCTTCTTGGCGATATTCATTTGGTGGAAATGGTTAATGTAATCGCGCTAGCTTAAATGATTAAGTAGCCAAATCGGTAAGCTTTCATAACTAAGCATTTAAATAAAGAAGCCCTCAAACTGTGAGGGCTTTTTTTGTGCGATCAATTTGTTTATAACGCTCTGACGATTTATCCAGCAAGAGAAGGGGCGCTTTCGTATTTGTCAAAAGATCTCACTGGCGATTGATGGTTAATTGCATGCATGGCTGAAAATAACGCATCTTTGAGTAAGTATTTATTGTCGGTATCAAGCGCATTGATTGCCGTGTTAAGGGATGCTTTTATGTGTTCAATATGTTCTATCGTGTGTTCTATTTCGAGCAATTCGGTTAGCGCCATTTCGCGAATATCATGAGATATTACATCATCACTGCTTTGGTTCGATATCTCTATGATTTGAGCAGTGTGTTGCTTTAACGATAAAATGGTATCTGTAAGAGATTTCGGTGTCATGCGTATTATCCTTAATATTTGCTTTGAATACGGTTTACTTTTCGTTTATAGAGGCAATACTCTAACAACATTGGATAGATATTTTTTTATGTAGATCACACTCTTATAGAAATCCCGCTTATTCACTCTAATGACTAAATTATCGTTAAGGTTAGAAAATTACCGAGGGTAATACTTATGTCTCTGAAATTATATTCACTTTATTGATTATTTGAATGCGGCAGGATGCCTAATTTTAGTGACGAGGTTAGTTTAAATATCTTAGCCAATTCCGAGAGATTGATTCATATTCATAGATGCAGGTATCTTCACGTTCTTGTCGTGAACCATCATCGATTTCTGATAGTAAACTTTTATATTCGTCAGGATCACTACCATAGATTAAGCACAACATATGAAAGTAACGTTGAATATCTAAACTATGCTCATCGATAAAATCGAGGTCATCAAATGTGTCTATGTCTTGATCTTCAAAAGCGAAGAGGTCAGCCGAGCTGATTGCAATGTCGGCACCATTGTCGACATAGTGAAGTAGTATTATTGTTGCAAAATTATCGACGGCATCTTCCTCTTTGCCCAAAATAGGAATGTCTCTGTCTGCGATAAATGCATGGCCTAATTCATGAAGTAATGTATGCGCTAAGGTATCGAGTGTCGCTTGAACTTCATCTACGCCTGTTTCTGCATAATGGTTTTGGGTAAAGCGTATCATCGCGTCATTGATGTATTGATAGGGAATCTGAATTTGATGGATTTCTGGATCATAAAGAGGGCCATCCTTTGCACCGAAAACAATAGTGAGCTTGGGTGAAAATTGCACATGCTGGCGGCTTATATCACTTACCATATTTATCGCATCTGATTGCTTAATCAATTGCATTGCTTTTTTATCTTTCGCTGAAGTGGGTTCAAGATATTGGTAGGTAACGGTAGGGACAGATGTTACTGATGTTGTCGAAGCTTGTTTGGTCGAAATAGCAGTGTCTACTTGTTCGGAATTGGCATGCGCTGAAAACGAATTAGTCAGTAACAAAATAGCAGTGTAATACATACACTGGGAAGAAAAACCTAATAAGGAAGAAAAGGGGTGCTTTATATACATAGTCGTGAACATCCATGATGTAATAAAAAGAATAAGTGTAATCAATCAATGAGAAATTGCTGCTATGCTTGTATGTCCTCCTGAAAGCGTTGACTTAAAAACCAGTGACCTATAACGTGTCATTATTGTGCAAAAAGTGTTTGATTTCTATTAATTAATAGTGGCATATATACGCTAAATAATTCATAGATTGGAGATGTCGTGAATAAATTATTATCTTTTGAAGCTTTGATCGTACTTGATGCGATAGATCGTCGGAAAAGCTTTGCAGCAGCCTCAGAAGAATTAGGCAGAGCACCATCTTCATTGAGTTATCAAGTTCAGAAGCTTGAGCAAGATCTGGATTTAGTTATTTTTGATCGTTCAGGACACCGAGCTGTTTTTACCAAAGCAGGGCAATTGTTGCTTGAACGTGGCCGGTTATTATTATTAGCTGCCGATGAAATGATTGCAGATGCAAGTGCCCTCGCGCATGGATGGGAGCTTGATTTAACAATTGCCTATGATGGGCTAGTGAGCGTAAATAGTATGCTACCGCTGGTGGCAGAATTGGGGAAAAAAAGCAAAACACGTATTCGCTTTAAAGAAGAGATTCTTGCAGGTTGTTGGGAAGCATTAGCACAAGATCGGGCCGATTTATTGATTGCTCCTGCACCGACTGTTGCACCTCCTGAAGTGAAAATTCAACCGTTAGGTAAATTAGCGACGCTGTGGGTTGCTCACCCTGATCATCCTATTCATAAACAAGAGAACCCGTTAGATCCTGCTGTTCGTAAACAGTACCTTGCGATTGCGGTTGCTGATACGGCACGCAATATGCCACCTATGTCGCATAATATTCTTGAAGAACAAGCACTTGTTACTGTCAGTACCATGAATGATAAGCTAGCGGCGCTGAAAACAGGCATGGGGATTGGTACATTACCGATGTGCTATGCCAAGTCGGCACTTGATAGCGGTCAGTTGGAAGTTATTGGTGACGATCCCATCTACGAGCTTGATATGGTGCTTGCATGGAATCGGAACCAAATGGGCAAGGCGAAAGTGTGGTGTATTAAAAATATTGAAAAGCTTTGGAAAAAACAGCTTAACTGATACTTAATTCAGCGTTGATTTTTGGTGATACTTTTCGGTTGTATACTAGCACTAGAATTGTGTCGTTAAGGTTAAATAAGAAGGCGAGTAATAACGGTGAATTTTATCGTTATTAACTCGTATTTTTTGAAAGTTATGCTGGTGTTTTGCTTGCTAATGGCAAGAGCATTTCAACAACGCCATCAGCCATTTGAACGTCAATCTCAAAACCCACCTTTTGGGCGAGCATTATCATGCCTCGGTTCGACGGCATCGTCATTCCGGTTATTCTTTTAACACCACTTTGTGTGCAGTAACGGATGATTTTTTCCATTAAGATCCGGCCTAAGCCTACACCCTTCAAATCAGATCTTACTAAGATCGCAAATTCAGACTCTATATTTTCAGGATCCGATAAAGCGCGAGTAACACCAATGATAATTTCTTCTGGTTTTCCTTCATTGTTGGTGATTAGGCTGGTGGCGACGAATGCCATTTCTCTGTCGTAATCAATTTGGGTGAAATTAGCTAATGCTTCATGATTAAACTCACCAACATCTGAAAAGAAGCGCTTATATAAATCGTCAACAGACACATGCGAGATGAAATCTTTATGCTTGGGTTCGTCTTCTGGCAAGATTGGCCTTAATAATATTTTACGCCCATCTTTTAAGGTAAATGATTCTTCGTGTTCTTTGGGGTATGGGCGAATAGCCAAGCGTGCTTGTTTGTCGCCACTGAACGGATGTAACGTCATTGATGCATCAATCACTGTCATATCAGTGCCCGATGCTAACAGTGGGTGAATATCAAAATCGACGATTTCAGGGCAATCGATAATTAGCTGCGATATCTTCACTAATAAATTACACAGTGCAGGAATATCAATTTGTTCAAGGCTACTGCGTTGTCTGATTTTTCCCGTTTTAATTGCATTGATAACCATATAGCGGGCTAACGCCATATTCAAAGGAGGAATCGCAACAGCGGCATCTTTGTGAATATTCCACGCAGCAGCATCTTCACCCATTAAAATAACAGGGCCAAACACCGAATCATTGTGAACAGAAACACGTAATTCCTGTGCGCCAGAGCGGCTTGCCATACGCTGTACTAATAAGCCATCGATACGTGCACTCGGGTAATTCATTGAGACGCGATCTAAAATAGCTTGTGCGCCATTGGCTACTTCATCGGCAGTACGTAAGTGCAGCAACACACCGTGTACTTCTGATTTATGGCGAATATCTGGTGAGCGAAGTTTAATAGCAACGGGGTAACCAATTTGTTCTGCAATATGCACGGCTTCAGCAGGGTCAGACGCAATCCATGTTGGTAGTGTTTTAAAGCCATAGCTTTCAAGTACAGGGCGTACTTCATGTGTTTCTAAATGAGTGATATCTTGTGCTAGCAAGTGGTTCAATACATCGTGAACGTGGCGTGGGTTACGTTTATTTTCACCCGATACAATCGATGTATCACCAAATGAAATAGGTGTTTCCATCAATTGTTTTTGATTTCGTCGGTATTCGACTAAGTGCATGAAAGCTGAAATAGCACTTTCTGGGGTGCGATAAGCAGGAAAGCCCGCTTCAGTGAAAATTTTACGCGATTCCGCAGCTTCGTTTTCACCCGACCAATTGGTAAGTACATTAAAGCGCTTAGTGCGAGGGTGGGCTGCTAATACTTCCGTTAAACGTTGTGCTGTTTTATTACCAGGAGCAATCGCTGATGGTGAATGCATGATCAATAACGCATCGAAATCATCGCTGTCTAACAATACATTGACAGCTTTTTCATATCGTGTGATATCAGCGTCGCCAATAATATCGACGGGGTTTGCATGTGACCAGCAAGAGGGTAAAACGTCTGATAACTTCTCGATGGTTTCATTGCTTAATACTGCCAGTTTTCCGCCACGATCAGATAAGGCATCTACCGCCATAATTGCGGGCCCGCCACCATTGGTGATGATGGCGAGTCGTTCACCACGTAACGGCACTGAGTGCGCTAATGTTTCTACTGCTGCGAATAACTCGTGGGTATTGTGTACGCGTAACATACCTGAACGTCGAATAGCCGCATCATATACCGCATCAAGCCCAATTTCACCGCCAGTATGTAGGTGTGCTGCTGCACTGCCAGCTTCTGTTCTGCCACTTTTTAATACAAGAATTCTACGGTTTCGTGCAGCCGCTCGTGCAGCAGACATGAATCGACGAGCGTCTTTTATTGAGTCGACATACAATAAAATGGCTTCGGTTTTACTGTCTCTGCATAAGTAATCAAGCAACTCTGCAAAGTTAACATCACACGCATCACCCAGCGAAAGGAAAGTAGAAAAACCAATACTTTTGTTTTTCGCCCAATCAAGAATCGTGGTGCAAACTGCAGCAGATTGAGAGATAAATGCAATATTACCCTTATTGGCTGAAATAGGGGAAAACGATGCATTCAGATTTAACCAAGGTAAGATTAGCCCCATACTATTAGGGCCTACAATACGCATTCCGTGTTGCTTGGCGACGTTATACATTTTTGTTTCTTCTGACTCACCTTTTGAAGAAACGCTTGTATTCATACCTGCCGCCAAGACGATAGCGAACTTCACGCCTTTTTTACCCAGCTGATCAATAATATCGGCATTACGATGAGCATTGGTACAAAGTATCGCGAGGTCAGGAATTCGGGGAAGGCTATCAATAGTTGGATAAGCAAGCACGCCAGCAACGGCATCATACTTTGGGGTAACAGGCATTATTGGGCCATGAAAACTCCCTGCGAGCAAATTACGAATAACAACGTTACCCGCTCTATTTGGGTTATCTGATGCGCCAATAACGGTAATGGATTTTGGTTTAAGCAGTTTATCCAATCCGTTCATATTCTCACCCCGAATTTATACTGAAATATCATAATGATATTAGCGGATAACGAGAGGAGTTTCTGACTAATGTATGGGAGCTGTGATCAAACCCAAGGACTTTCTATCCGTTGCATCCTTGAGTTTATATTTTAAGTAAAGAGTGCCAACTACCTTGAAAAGCACAGCTGAGAGGGTATTTATACTTGGTAACGCGTCTTGTCACCAATATCGTAATGCAGTGGCATACGCCATTTAGAGAAAGCCGTAACCGCCAGTAAAATTGAACCAGACATGCTAAAAGCAATGCTAATGTGTTCTTGTCCTAACACGAGGCAGAACCAAAATCCTGCAAGCGCAATAGGTGTTAGCATTAATATTTTTAGTTGAAAGCAGAAGTATTCTTTAATCGCTAATGCACTAAATGCAAACAGCGCCGCCCCTAATGCTAAAGGTTGCCATAACCCTGAAATTAACCATATTGCTGCAAACAAGCCACTGCCTTGAATCAGCCAACGAAAACGCTTGTCGTAAATGTGTACCGTTGATGATGCAATCAGTGCCGCTATAACCAAGGCTGGAATAGCAAATGTAGGCTCCCATGCAACAATAGACATGATAATTGCAGAAAAGGTAAGGGCGCAGCGGTACAGTAGAACGGTAAGTTTATCGAGTCCGTCTAATTCGCACTTAATATGAGGATCTGCCATTGAAAACTCCAAAATTATTGATAACGAAGTATTGTACGGCTGTTATATGGCTAATTGAACCCAATTCATGTGACTTATGACCGATAGTTATTGATCTATCTTAAGCTTAGGGTTGATCGGTAATCCATACAGCTGCAAAATAAAAGCAGATATCGTTTTGGCAGAGAAGTAATGAAAAAAATAGCTGTTTTAGCCGTAGTTACGGTATTAGCGGGTTGTGCATCAGATTCAGAAACAATGCAACTGACGACGTCTTCATCTGAAGAAGTGTATTCAGCAGAGCAAATTGCAATGATGGATCATCTGCAAGAAGCAAAAGTTGAAAAAACAACGGAAGATACATCCGTTGCATACACAGAAGAAGCTATTTCTGAGCCAGTAAAGCCAGTAGAAAAACCTAAAAAGACGGTTTATAAGTACGCGAATGTAACAAAGCAAGGTTACACCATTCAAGTGCTCGCATTGAGCCATAATCAAAACTTCACAACTTACATGAATAAGTTACCGTCGAACCAACCTGTATGGATGAATAAAAAAGAGTTACAGGGACTGCCGTGGTACACCTTATTGTACGGACAATTTGATAGCCGTACAGAAGCTAAGCGCTTTCTTAATGCTTTACCGCAAGATGTTAAAAATTATGGCCCCTTTATTCGTAGCCTAGATGAGATTAAAGCCTCATCTACGCCAAAACTTTCCCGATTGAATTAATCCTAAAAAGAGAGCAATAAAGCTCTCTTTTTCTTTTGGTTATAAATTTTAAGTAAACAAGATGAATGAATTAGAGAAAATGCGATCAGGGTTGTTATACGATGGCAATGATGTATCTATTGATACTTTGCGTCAGCAATCAGAGTTACTGATTATTCAGCTACGATCGTCGCCTTCATCTCAACATCAGGCTTTGTTGAAGCAGCTACTTGGCTCTTTTGGAGATAACTCAGTAATACGCATGCCTTTTAGCTGCGAGTTTGGTAAAACTATTCATATAGGCAACAATACCTTTCTGAATGCTGGTATCGTGATGCTAGATAATGCCGATATTTATATTGGCGATAATGTGTTAATTGGACCGTCGACACAGTTTTTTACTCCAACACATTCACTCGATCACGCATCTCGTCGACGATGGGAATCATGGTGTAAGCCAATCACTGTCGAAGATGATGTTTGGATTGGTGGTAATGTATCTATTTGTCAGGGGGTAACCATTGGTGCCCGTTCAGTCGTGGCGGCAGGTAGTGTTGTTACACATGATGTTCCGCCTGATACTCTTGTTGGTGGTACGCCTGCGAAGGTTATTCGAGTAATTAACAGTAGCGATACAGCTGATTAATGCTATTTAGCTGGTCATATCGGCTGGCTTTAAGTGTAAAACTGAGATATTTAACCAATAGAAGTAAGAGAAGGTGCAATAGTTCGCTTTTTTTTATTAATATGGGGTTCTATTTATTGTGTTGGCGTGCTTTTTTGCATTTTTCTGCATACGCCATTACAGACAAACTAATTTTGTCGGTCGATACTTTTAACCGACAGTGTACAACAAGGGATGAAAATGAGCTCGATCCATGTTTTATTACTCTGCGGCGGTGGCAGTGCCGAACACGAAGTTTCTCTCGTATCGGCTAATTATATCGAGCAACAATTACAGAGCATTGAAGGGATTTCTTACACCCGTGTTGAAATGAAAACGGAAGGTTGGTTTGATTCTAATAATGCATTGTGCCAGCTAAACCTCGATCGTACGCTTCAAATTGGCGACGAAAAAACACCGATTAATTACGTTATTCCATGTGTTCACGGTTACCCTGGTGAAACAGGTGACTTACAATCATTTTTAGAAATGGCAGGTCTGCCTTATTTGGGGTGTGACGCTGAATCTAGCACGAATTGTTTTAATAAGATCACCACTAAACTGTGGTTCGACGCATTAAATATACCGAATACCCCCTATGTTTTCTTAAGTGAAAATGATGATGCTGCACACGAATTAGCAGCAAAAGCATTTGATGATTGGGGTAAGGTATTTATTAAGGCGGCCTCTCAGGGGTCATCGGTAGGTTGTTACAGTGTCGCAAATAAAGATGAGCTGGCAGAAGCGGTAAACAATGCGTTTACATACTCTAATCAAGTGCTGATTGAAAAAACAATTAAGCCGCGTGAGTTAGAAATTGCTGCATATCAATACGGTGATGAACTGGTTATTTCAAAGCCTGGTGAAGTTGCTTGTCCTGAGGATAAGTTCTACAGCTACGAAGAGAAATACAGTACCGATAGCCATTCAGTTACAACGGTTGAAGCTGAAAACTTAACGGATGAACAAGTTGAGTTAATTCGTGAATATGCGCGTAAAGCTTTTACCCAGATGAAATTGAAAGATCTTTCTCGTATTGATTTCTTCTTGAGTGAAGATAACGAAATCTTACTGAATGAAATTAATACATTCCCAGGTATGACGCCAATCTCAATGTTCCCTAAAATGCTAGAGCATCATGGGCATAGCTTTGTAGGGTTTATCGAAACAGCGATCAAAACTGCTGCTAAGTAAAACGTAATGCGTGTTTAGCGTTCTAGAAGCCATTCTGGTTATTATCAGAATGGCTTTTTTTCTTAATCCTGTAATACTGGTAGTAGATACCCATCAAGGAAGAACATGCAAAAAGAAGCGCATATGCTAAAAGCTGAAACGACGGAAAATACCGAATCAAAGCTAACAAAAGATCAAATGCGTAAACAATTTAAGCGGTTATCTTCACGTAACTACAAGGCAAGCCTTCAATTGGAAGGGTTTGATATAGAGCCGACAAAACGTGAAACTAAGAGCACTCAATCGGAAAAAGAACAGATAGAAAGTTTGATACGATATTATGATAGATAAGTATGGTGTTAGTCATGATCCGGATTGTTACCCAAATACATCGGTATTGATTAACCGGTTATCGATTACTGACGAAGATACTCTTGCCTTGGCTGAAAGAGATTTCACAAAAGTGCGAGCAGAACATTTTGAGCCTGAATTCGAGCAATTTAACCTACAATATCTCTGTAAAATTCACTTCACTTTATTTCAAGATCTGTACAGTTGGGCTGGTAAAATCCGTCGCGTAGATATAACTAAAGGACAAACACGTTTTTGCCATGTTCATAATATAGAACGTGAAACAGAACGTCTTTTTATCCAGCTTAACAATGATAATTTACTGTGTAATTTACCGTTCGATGCTTTCATTAAACGTATCTCCCATTATTACTGTGAGCTTAATGTTATTCATCCGTTTCGAGAAGGTAATGGAAGGGTACAGCGGATATTTTTTGAAATTCTAGCCATCAATGCTGGCTATGAAATTTGCTGGGAAGGCATTAACTTAAAAGAATGGGTTGATGCCAATCAAGCTGGATACTTTGGTGACTTGCATCCTCTAGAAAAACTATTTGAACGAATTACGGTATATATAGATGTTCAACAAGGCTATAAAGAACATTGGACCGATAGCCCTCGTTAGAGATACACATGGCAATATGACCCTCTAAACAAGGAATATCAGTTATCCCAAGGCTTATCTTTTAAAAATTTCGCCATTTCTTGGTCTCTTTTTTCTGTATTTCCTACATATTGAGCAGGCATAGCAGGGCTCTTCCAACGACCATGGCTTTGTATCTCACTGATCGACAATCCTGCATCAGACAAGTCTTTAGCAGCTCCTACGCGAGGTGATTGGCCTGAAAATATAACATTGGCTGGTAAACCTAATTCTTCGCTTGCCCTACGGAATACGCGATATATTGAAGAATGATCTAAGGGTAAAACACCTATATTACTGTGGCGATCAATTCGTCTAAAAATGTAACCAGTATCAATAATGCCGATAGTTATCCAGCGCTGTAGGGCGTTTGACGCAATAGCGCTGAGCGGGATAACACGGTCACCTAATGTTATATAGATTAAGCCTTTTGAGTCAGTCTCTAATTTATCAACGGTTAAATCTGATAACTCACTGCGTTTTAGCATTGCTTCAAATGCAACCGCCCAAATAGCCATATCTCTAATATCTTTTACTTTTGGAGAGGTTTCAAATAGAGTAAGCAACTGTTGTAGATGGTCATCTCTAAATGCACGAGCATTGTTATAATCATCATGTTTATCAATGCGTTGCTTTCTCATCACTAAGCGAATTTCAGTGTGAGCACATGGGTCTGGCAGGGCATGGCAACGATGCACCAACCCAATAGTAACAATGTAACGTTTTAGGCTGGCTAGTTTTCGCTTTTTTGCCATTAACTCGATAAATCCATGCACTGTGTCGACAGATGCTGGCAACACAGTGCGCTTATGACTCTCGCAGTAAAGGATGAAGTTATTCCAATCGTTTTTAAAAGCGAGGAGTGTATTTTTAGCGTATTTTTTATGCGTTAATGATTGCCAAAGATCAATGCTATCCATAATAATGGAGAATGCAGAGCGGCTACGTTTTAGTTGTTTTGTGTCTTTTATCGCCTGGATGCCTTTGGTCATGATTATTACCCTAATGCACTATAACTATATTTATATCATTTATTACAATAGCAGAAATATCAATAATTGTAGACTCGCGTACAAAATTAACATTTATTCGCTTGGATACAAAATGCGTGCTATACAGATAAAGCTGTTAATAATATAAAGACTGAGAAGAAGAATATAGATGATACTTACTATTCAACATTACAGCCATCTATGTTATTCGAAACTTCCAACAAGGAGTTGTTAATATGAAAAAACGCCTGCTTCATCGTAGCTATATATTAGAAAATAGCTCAGGTGCACCTGATGGTTGGAAGGCAGTGATTAATGGTCATCCCATATCAGGGCAATTGTCGTTACTTAAAAAAAGTGTCGATTGGTGGTGTGATATGAAAGCATTTTTACCACCAAACAGTTTTGAAGGCGTTAACTCTGTTAAGAAAGAAACAGCAGCTCAGCAATCAGAAAGTTACAGAGGTTTTAAGCTAATTAATGATAGTGGTAAACCCAATGAATGGTATGTGATCTTACGTGGTCAACTATTGAAAGGTCCAGCGGTTAAGATAAAGAAGCACCTTGATATGGTAATACTCAAACTCAAAGCACAAAAGTAACACCGCTATATATTTACGACTTCTTATAATAAAACTCCGTAAGCAAAAACGCCCAATTGGGCGTTTTTAAGTAGGGGGTATAATCATGAGGCAATAGGGGGGTTAATCGTCATCATCCGACTTTTCCACATCAACCAAATAACTTCCCTCTAGCCAATTACGACCAATTAGAAGTTTGTAGTCAAGCTTGCTGCGATTGCGTAAGTTAACCGCAACGGCTTTATGTTGACCATTCCATCCTAAATCCATAACAACCGCATAACGGCGTTCAACACCTTGCGCATTACGAATTTTGCTTACTTTGATAATTTTCCCTTTATATGTCGCTTCTTTTCCATCTTCATTTTTTGTTTTAAATTCAACCATGCCACCAAGGTGATCGCGCATATCATCACTGTCGCTATCTTCACCGGTCACTTTAATATCATAGGCATTTATCGATGTGGTGGCTGCACCCGTATCAATTCGTGCTTTATAATCCATCCCAAGCTCATGAATCTTAATCGTTTCCACTTGACCGACGATAGATTTATCACTTGACACTTTACTGCCTGCCATTACAAAAGGTGAAGCGGTTGAAAATAGAATCAAGGCTGATAAAAGAACTTTCTTCACATTGTCTCCTAACTATAAATATTCGTATTACTATGAATAATAGACATTGATTCAGTGTTGTTGTTCAACGTATTAAAAAGAATTAATATGCAGAGAGCACTTAACACTCATTTAATTTATGTTAAGTGTGCTTTTGATTAGTTTATAACAATCACTGGACTGATTAAAATGTATCGTTTTAAAACCTAAAGAGCGAGCGGTATTGATATTTTCTTCATTATCATCAATAAAAAGTGACTCAGAGGCATCCAATTCAAAGCGTGCTTGTAATAACTCAAAAATTTCAGCTTCTGGTTTAATGACTAACTCGTTACCTGAAACTAGACCTCCTTTAAAAAAGGAAATAAAAGGGTGACGTTCATTGAGCGTATCAAAGAAAGCATTACTCATGTTGGTTAGGTAGTATAATGAGTAACCTTGATCTAACACTTTGTAAAAAATAGATTCCGTTAAGCTGATTTTCTCAAGACTGTTTTGAATATGTTCAAAAAAATCTTCCATTCTAGCTTCAGGGAATCCAGTGCGCGCTGCAAATTTAGGAATAACTTCAGCCATAAGCATTGTACCGCGATCAAGAGCTACCCAATCAGGATGATAGAGTACTTCATTTAATAGCATCTCTTGTTCAAAGACTGAATCAGTGTAAGTTTGAACAATTTTGGTCGGTTTCCATTCAAATAGAACAGCACCGAAATCAAAAATCACGTTACGAATCATTAGAGTTTCCGTTTAACTACCTTTTATTGATAGTATGCGATAAAAGGTAATACGCAACTTGAATGCGTAATCTTAATACCATACTCACAATTAACTGAAAATTCATGGATTATTACATAATGAATGATAACAGCCGTTTAGTCTTCTCGACCGAGACAGGTCGCATTCCAGAAGAAAAAGTCAAACCTCAACGTCCAACTGGTGACGGTATTGTCCGTATCCAGCGCCAAACTAAAGGCCGTAAAGGTAAAGGTGTTTGTATTGTGACTGGTCTTGATATGGAAGATGCACAACTAAAATTGCTGGCAGCTAAACTTAAAAAAGTATGTGGTTGTGGTGGCTCTATAAAAGACGGCACCATTGAGATTCAAGGTGATAAGCGTGAAGTGATTAAAGCTGCGCTAGAAAAAGAAGGACACACCGTTAAACTTGCTGGCGGCTAAGCCGATGGCAACGATTGCTTCGTAGTTATTGAAAAAGCCTGAAGCTGAACGAATATTTAGCAAAAGTATATCTTCAGGCTAGCAACAACGCGTAGCGTAGTAATAAATACAGAACTTGAAGTACCAAGCAAACTGACCATTTGCAGCAGTAGCTTAAAGTAAGGTGTTAATTACCTATTTTATGGTAAATAGCAAATACTGTTAAATATACAGAATTACATGAACCTAACAAAAAAACCAAAAACCCAATATATGAAGTTATCGTAAACCCATCACATAAAGTTGGCAAAAGTTTAGAGAGTCGTTAAGTTATTGAAATTGACCTCTTCATGTACCTAAAGCAAAACCCGACATATTTAACATAAGGTACATAATGCGCACTGGGCTACCGCTTTAACCTCGGTTGGAATAGCTAACAGGAATACGCCTAAACCAAGGCTATGTAGCTGATTACCTTGGCTATTAAGCTTTTTTGCGATTTCATCCCACAGCTGTTTGATGTGTGAGTTTTGCGTACGGTCAGCGTGAACACCGATTAATGCTTCTTTCTCATCAATTCTGCATTCTTGCGCTAAGAAAACTGCTTGTATATCAGACATATAGCGTTTGCCACTTCTAAATTCAGAGATTCGGCTTTTCTGTACACCTAAATCAGCTGCAATTTGTTTGTCTTGTATGTAGTTTTTAGCTGATTTATAGCTGTCTAATAGTTTTGTCTGATACATAAAGCCTCCGTGATTTCACCCATTGTAGCTGCTTGGTTCCCAATTTGGGTATCTTGTAGTTCCCTATAAAGGGAATTATAGTTCCCTTATCTTGGAACTCAGGTTTGCGTGGGTAAATATATGGCTATTAACATTCAACTTAATGACGGTGTTCGTTTCTTTGATAACGGTCGTGAAATCATTGTTGTTACCGCTGCGTATGCTCCCAAGTATTTAAAAGCTAAGGCTTACTCAAACAAAGAAGTTTTCGAAGTTACTGACTTGGCAACTCAAATTGCTGCTGGTCGTTCGCTTTCGTTCTGGTCTGGTGCTGTTCAGTCTATTGGTCAGGACGCTCAATTATGATGTTGCCTGATTTTGTCCTTCAAGCTGAGCAGCAAGAGAAATTTGCCCGTATGGGGCTTGATTCCAGCGCTTTAGTATCAGATTCAGCATTGCAACCATATTCGCCAGCCGTCCAGTTACTTAGCAATCGACTTGATCAAGCGAACAAGTTAGCTAAGGCAACGATAACCAAAAAGTTACCTTGTCACTTTAAGTCTGGTTCAACTCAGGCGGTAATGCCAGAGTGTTATAACGTGGTCGCGTCCATCTTCACTGATGAGTTCGGTATCAATCCATTCTATGCCGCGCCCCAACCTCACTTAGTCCCGCGTTTTGATGATCATTCAAAGAAAACATTTTTCGTTCCTGAAAAAAGTTGGGTTGTCCGTGCATTCGATGCGTGTAAGTCACATCGAGAATTTGCACCGGTGATGACACGTGCATTCATCAACATGACAAAAAAAGTCGATTACCTTGAAGCCGTTCGCGCTGTTGAGTCAGCTAACGAACGTCTAACCAAGATGGAATTTCGTTACACCTCAACCGATGAAGAATTATGTGAGTTTGCAAAAGCCAAGTCTGCACATGTCATGCGTAAGGTTGCGGCCATTGATGACACACAAGCTGCTTTTGAAGTCGCACGTAACATTCTGGCTGATTACGGCTTGGCGTTTCGTGATGAGCTGGTTGAACAAAAGGAAAAAGATAACGAGCTACAAAGTTTGATTAACCGTGCGACCAATGAGCTTTGGTGGCGTCGTGCTTTACGTCAACGCAGTGCGTTAGAAATTGAACGTGTTGCCCGTGATTTAACAATTGTTCATAAGCATGGTCAGTCTTACTGCTCAAACTTTTCGCTCCAACGTCGTCGCGTTCGTGACCAAGACAACTTATCCATGATGCAAAACACCATTGCTTATGATGCGGATGACGAATCTAACTGGTTCACGCTGAATGAGTTGGCGGGAAAATCGATTTCTAACCCTGAAATTCGACGTGCTGAAATGTTTGTCCGTTTGAAGGGCTTCGAGAGTATTGCACAAGCGAATGATCATGTTGGGATGTTCTATACACCCACATGCCCTAGCCGCTTTCACTCTGTGGCAAGTAACAAAGTCAATCAGAAATGGTTAGATGCAGATTGCCCGACAACCCAAAACGCACATGATTACATGACATCGATGTTTGCTGATTTTCGCAAGGCACTCGATAAAGCTGAGATTAAAGTTTACGGCTTGCGTGTTGTCGAGCCTCATGCCGACGGTTGTCCTCACTGGCATCTGTTGTTCTTCATGGAAAAGCGTCATGAATCCACGGTGACAAGCCTCTTTAAAAAAGAAGCAATGAAGGATTCACCAAATGAGAAAGGCGCGAAGAAATACCGTTTTACATCTGAAAAAATCGATTGGTCGAAAGGCTCAGCAGTTGGCTATGTTGCCAAGTACCTGTCAAAGAATATCGATGGTAAGCATATCGATTCTGACCGTTCAACCACCCTTGAGGGAACAGAAGCCGCTGAACGTGTTGTTACTTGGGCGCGTGTTAATCGCATTCGCCAGTTTCAATTTATTGGTGGTCCATCCGTTACTGTTTGGCGTGAACTTCGTCGAATTCGTCAAGATTTGAAAGAGGATGATGCTGTGTTTAACCGCCTTGATAAGGGTGAATGGCTCACTCTTGAAAATGTTCGTCGTGCTGCGGATTCTTCCGATTGGGAGGCTTTCTGCTTAGCAATGGGCGGTGTGTTCGTGCGTCGTAATGACCAAACCGTTAAACCTGTTTATCAAGTGCCTACCATCATGGAAAAGCTGATTGATGAGTTTGGCGAAGAGCATACAACCACCCTAGCCTCTAAAACCCGCTATGGCGATGATGCCAACACACGTGTGATTGGTGTGGTCTTCAAAGCTGCTTACCTTGCGACGCGTGGGCGTCAATGGAAAACCGAAAACAAAGAAAAATTCCTTCGTGGAACCAAACGCATCATGACGGGTGTCACTGACATCTTCGAGGTGCTAGAGCGCGAGGGAGAATACCAACGTATGGCTGATGAGCAATACGACCAGTACCAACAATATTTACAACGTGTCGATGAGCTTACGGCTTTTGCTTTTGATGAGTCGCAATGGCCTGCGTTCGTGGGCGCAGCCCATGACGTAGGTTATTTCGATTCATCCTTGGACTTGTGTCAATAACTGTCACCCCTTTTAAAAATTGGAGAACTCAAATGATTATCAAAGGACGCATCAACGATTCTGACGATATCGAAAAGAAAACGAATACCAATGAGAAAACGGGTGAATCCCGTGACTCTGGCACAGTGAAACTGCAACTGTTTAACCCCTCTGAGGTGGTTGATTGCCGTGTGTCCCCTGATGTGTGGGATTCAATGGGCGGAGGTTCGGATTTACAGAAAATTATCGATAAGAAAGTCGAGTTTAAGATCCAACACGTTGAACGATCTTTTGCAGGTGATGGCGGTAAACACGTGAGCTTTTCAGGCTGGCACTTGTTGGCTGTTCCGTCACTTGAAAGCAAACCAACACAACAAGGCTAACCCATGACTGACTTAAATCCCGAAGACATTACAAAGATTCTGTTCTGCGTGGGTCTGGTCGTTTGCTTCGCCCTTGGTGCGATTAAAGGCGGTCAACGATGATTGAGATTATCGCCTATTTATTCGGGGCTTGGGGTTTAGGTTGGTGTTTTGGATTTTCCATCCTGGTCTACAAAAAATTCACAGAAGTCACTATTTCGGGATAAATTCCCATTCACTAGAGAGAGATAAAAAATGAAAAAATTACAATCTGTTTTAACTGTTCACCAAAACAAACTTATCGCTGCTGGCCTGATGGTTGTGTCGGGTTCTTCGTTTGCTGAAGGCAATGGCGCGGCGGCGGCATTCACGGCTGTTGGTGCTCAAGTGACGGAATATGAAGGCTACACATGGCCTGTCATTCTGTCGGTAACGGGTGCGTTTATCGGTATCAAGCTATTCAAGAAATTTGTTAATCGAGCTGTTTAATCGAATAACCCTATCACTGTGTTATTCACATTTTGGGCGGCTTCGGTCGCCCTTTTTTATGGGTTTGGTTTATGAAACGTTTTCTTGCTTCATTCTTTTTGTTCGTCACTTTATCTTTTGTTTCGACGAGTTCTTTTGCTTCTGCTTTTTTCTTGTATAACTGGCAATTAAGCTCGGCCTGTGAAGGTGCTTATGATTCCTTAGCGGCTGCGAATAGTGCTTGTGTTGGTTCGGGGATTGGGCGAGGTAATACTATTACAGGTGTGCGTCTATCGAGGCAGGATTTATATTGTAATTTTACTACCTCTAATGGCGGTAGTTCGTCTACGTCATGTGGTAAATTTCGCAGTGATAAATCGTGTCCCGATGGTCAGAAATTTAATTCATCCGGTAAGTGTGGTGAGCCAGAGGAAGAATATTGTGATACCGCCTCAGGGCAAAATGCATTAAGTAGCGCGATTAGTGCCTGTATGGATAACCCTCCTGTTGGTTATGAGGTTAAAAATACTTATGAATGCAGTAATTCGGCTAGTGCAATAATGGGCGGCTGTTTTACTAATCCTATTAATAAACCTTGTACGGGTGATGCCTGTGGTGGTTCGGGTACTGGTAATACTGGCGGGGGTGATGGCGGCTCTAGTGGTGGTGATGGTGGTTCGTCTTCGGGTGGTGGTACGTCTGGCGGGGATGGTAGCAAAGGCGAAAAAGGTGACAAGGGAGATAAAGGCGATACGGGAGAAGCTGGCAAAGACGGCGTTGATGGTATCGATGGGGAAAAAGGTACTGACGGCATCGATGGTATTAATGGAAAAGACGGAATAAACGGTGCTGATGGGCGTGATGGGATTGATGGCACAAATGGCAGTAACGGTATTAATGGCATTGATGGTGAACGCGGTGCGTCGGGTAAAAATGGCATTGATGGTTTGAATGGCCTTGATGCTGAACCCGCTGACCTTCGACCTGTATTAAATAGCATTAGCAGTCTAAAGAGTTTTAATGCCAATGAGTTTAATTCTGCTGCTGCAAGTCGTCGTAATCTAAGTTCTAGCCTTGATTCTATTTCAGCGTTAACCAGTGGCTTAGGTGGCAATATTGATGCGCTGAAAGTCTCAAATAAAAATGCCCTCTCTGATATTAAAAATACCGCTGATAGCTTGGGCGCGAAATCCGATGAACAAACGGCCTATCAAAAAATCATTGCTGACAAAATGGCAGAATTAAGTGATAGCTTCGGTGTGGGCATCCCTGAATTAGATAAGAAATCTGAGCGTAATAATAATTTATTAGATGATATTAAGCGCCTGACTCAAACAAATACGGATGAATTAACGGCTGCCAATAAAGCCCAGTTAGATAAAGCCTTTGCGCAATTTGATGAAACCAAAAAACAAACTGACCTTCTGGCGAATATAGAAGAATTAACGGCTGGCCTTGGTGATAACTCGGTGACTGAAAGTGAATTAAAGTCCGTTAATGACAAACTTGCCCAAATGAATAATCAATTAGGTTCGGGTAATAACAAGCTCGATGCGATTAATGAAACATTAATTGTCAATGAATCCCAATCCTCCAAACGTACCGACCAATTATTAGCAGCCTTGGCAAACAGTGATGCTCAGGGTGAAAGTCGTTGGCGTGAATTGCGCGACCAATACAAGCAAGGCAATGATGATTTAGTCGATGCTGTTGGCGGTGTGGGTGACGGTATCGAGGGTGCTATCGGTGAACAAACTGACCGATTATTAGAAACAGGGTTAACGGGGGGCGGAGTCAATTCAACCGCGAATAAAACGAACGGTATTGTTGACGGCATCATGGATGATGCATTAGGTCAGTATGTTGAGGCCATTGAATCGTCTACTGATGATATTCCGTTAAATGAATCCAGTTTCTCAGTGCTTCAAGACCGATTCAATGCCTTGGTTGGTGTGAATTCTACATGTGTCTCAATGAAATTCGGTCTGTTAAATGTCACGTGTGAAGCCTCTGACCGATTTAAACAATACTTCGGTTTCATTCTGTATTTTTTCACCATGATGACACTCTACGATATTTTATTTACGGGTATCACGCCTAATCCTGCAACCGCTCCAGGTCGAAAGAGGTTCTAATATTATGATCCAGTTTGCTATTTTGCCGATTCTTGCAACGGTCTCTGAGGCACTAGCCATCCCTGCCCTTGTAACGTCTATTTTTGCGTTGGCTGCAACGGTCTTTGCATGGTTTGCGACGTGGTTTACCAAGAAAATCGCGATTAACTTAACGATATTAACGCTCATTCTCGGGCTGGCCTTTGCGGCATTTCTCGCCATTGAAACCATGGTGCTGGGTTTGTCGTATGTCGCCCCCGAAGGGCTGGTCAAAGGCTTCGGAATGATAGTCCCAAGCAACCTTATTCCTTGTGCGTCCACGGTTTTCTCTGCGCGTGTCGTGCGTTGGGTGTGGGAATGGAAAGCTTACACCATCAATATGATGGCAAGCTAGGAGGCGTTATGGCTGTTTATGTTGTAACAGGTAAATTGGGTGGCGGTAAATCTATTATGTCAGTGGCGCGTATTCAGGAGCGTTTACAAAAAGGCTGCAAGGTCGCGACTAATCTGGATTTGAACTTGGTGGCATTGTTAGGACGAAAAGCCAAGCAAAGCCGTGTTTTACGCGTACCTGATAAACCGTGTCTGGATGATTTACTCGCCATTGGTAAAGGCAATATCACACTCGGCAAACCGATATTTGATGAAAATAAAAACGGCTTACTGGTGCTTGATGAGTGTGGTACGTGGTTCAACTCGCGGTCTTGGAATGACAAAGGCCGTCAAGAGATTATCAACTGGCTGCTTCATGCGCGTAAATTGGGCTGGGATATTATTTTCATCGTTCAACACCTTTCAATCATTGATAAACAAGCGCGTTTGACCTTGGCTGAGCATGTGGTTTTTTGTAAGCGAACTGACCGCATTATGATCCCTTTTCTTGGTACGTTAATCAAAGCATTTACAGGTAATGCGGTTCGATTGCCCAAGGTACATATGGGTATTGTGAAATACGGTGACGAACAAAATGCACTAACTGTTGACCGTTGGAGTTGTTGGGGCGCGGGGTTGTATTCGGCTTACGATACACGACAGGTTTTCTCTCATAACTATGAGCATGGTGTGTTCTCGTACTTACCGCCCTATTACACCAATTACCGCTATCGTGTGCCAATGAATCTAAGGAATCTCATGCGTATCACTCGTATCTATTTAAAAAAAGTCTCTCGCCCGTTGGCGTTCTTGGCGGGTATCACTGTCTCCTACTTTATTTTTGATTCTGGTGATGACGGTATTATCTCGCAAGCGGTTGCCAGTGTTGAATCGGTGGATGTCTCAACGTACAAAAATTATAAGATCATGTCTTATTCTAAAATGCCCAATGCCACGCCTTTCTATACGCTCAAGTTAGACGACAAAATCATTACCTCAGACACTCTCACGAAATTAGGATTAACCCTGACCAATGTTTCTCGCTGCCAGTTGAAGATTACCAACCAAAAGCAAGAATCACTCTCTCTAACGTGTGGGCGCTAATATGAAACGGTTCTTTTTCCTTGTTGCTCTATGTTTTATCTCGCCTGTTCATGCCAAGCTAATTGATGGGTTCGAGGCGCATAATATGCCAATCACTGAATTTGTTGATTGGTACTCTGATGCGTTGAAATTGAATGTGATTGTTGATGATGGTGTTAAGGGCGCGGTGTCGTTCTCGGCACCCGAATTAGACACCAATGACTTTCAGCCTTTTGTTGATGCTGTACTGGTTTCAAATGGTTTTAAGATGACACCCGATGACGGTTTTTATCGTTTATCACTGGTCGGTATCAATGATGACAATAAAGATGAAAAGCTGGTTATTGTTCCGCCTGTGACGAAATTTTATGATCTGAACTATGTGGAAAACATTAAGATAAGTGACTTGATTCAAGCGGTATTGACGGCTTATTCAAAAAATACAGGCGAGATGCAAACCGCCTACTCGGTGATTACCTTACCCAACATCAACTCGATGATTGTTACGGGGTCACCTTCTCAACTAACGCAAATTGATAATCTGATTAAGCGTGTTGATGTCAGGCGTAAACAAGTGTTGATTGATGCGGTTGTCATGGATACCCGTCTTGGTGACAGTGAATCTATTGGTGTCAGTTTAGATGTGCTGTTAGAGGGCGCGGGATTTCGTCTGATTTCCAATCCTGTCGCCTCAATTAAAGAATCGTTCAAAGGCGGCAGTATCATTTATGACAAAGGTGATGTGAGTGCCCTCGTCACGGCCATTACGCAAAACCAGAATACTAAGCTCTTATCTAAACCGTATCTGTTGGTGATGGATAGAGAGAAAGGCTCTATCAACGTCGGTCAGAATGTGCCCTTTTTAGTCTCCACTGAAACCTCTAACAATGGTTCGTTAGTGCAGAAAATAGAAAGGCAAAATGTTGGACTGGGTTTGAGTGTTGTGCCGCATATCGTGAATGATTCGGTGGTGCTAGCCATAAACCAAACATCATCAAGCGTGTCTGATAGTGATATCGCCTCCGATATTATTACCAACAATCGAGAAATCAATACGGTGGTTCAAGTGCTGGATGGTCAATCCATTATCTTGGGTGGTTTGGTGTCGGATGAATCAAGACAATCTGAATCCGGTGTGCCGCTATTGAAAGATATACCGTGGATTGGTGGGTTATTCCGAACAACTTCTGATAAGTCGGTTAGCTCTCAAATGTCAGTGTTAATCAAGGTCACGGTAATATAGAAGCACCACACAATATTGAGTGGTTAATTGCCCCATGGCGCAGCCATATAAGACCACTCTCTACAGTCCAATTTTTCGGCATAGCTAGCTGGTCGAAACCATTACTAACTCAAAAATCCACATAACTGCCCTTCACACTGCCAAGCTGCTTTTACTGTTAACTAAATCACTAAAGCTATGATTTTGTGTGATTAACCTTCAAATTATCTCTTCTCTGAATTGATAGTATGATCAATATCATTGGTATTGATTTTGGTGGTTAAGTTTTAGGTGTGTTATGTATAACTAAGCATACATAACGGGCTAGAATGGAATTCACTGAAAGTAAGAGGCTTAGTTTGGTGTTTTACCCTGCTAAGTTGGTCATTTGAAAAATAAATATAATCAATTTAGTGTGGATTATACTTTAAAATATTAAGGGATAGTTAATGTGTAAAACAGTTTCGCTTATAAATATGAAAGGTGGCGTAGGTAAATCAACACTTACAGTAAACTTAGCTTGGCATTTAGCTTGTTACACAAATTGGATGAAAAAGGTTTTAGTTGTTGATCTTGACCCTCAGTTTAATGCCAGTCAGTATTTGGTTGGTGTTAATAAATATCAGGCGTTTATTGATGATGGTAAACCTACAATTTGGAATGTTTTTGAACAACATAAACGTACACCTAATGGTAAGAATAAACTTGTTCAGCCTGAGGATGTGATAAGAAATGTAGTTAACTTCAAAGGTGGTAGTAGAATAGATTTGCTTCCATCTTGCTTAGAACTGTCGCTTTCTTTAAAAAACCCTACTCAAAAGCCTGAACTATTATCTAAGTTATTGGATAAAGTAAAGGATGATTATGACTTGATTTTGATTGATTGTGCTCCAACTGAATCAGTTCTAACAACGGCTGCTTACTTAGCTAGTGATTATTTATTAGTTCCTGTTAAGCCTGAATACCTTTCTACAATCGGGCTACCACTGCTTGTGAACTCAATGTCAGATTTTCTTGCTGAATATGATGATCATCAGCTAGAGTTATTGGGTGTGGTATATAATGCAACTCTAGGTTCATCTCCTGAAGAAAAGTTCTCTAAACAAGAGGTTTCGAGATTGTCTGCAAAGCATGGTTGGGATATATTCGATTCTGAAATAACATACTCTCGATCATACCCTAAAGGTGCTAGAGAGGGGCAACCTATATTTAAGACAACATATGCAAGAACTAAACAAGCAACCAAGTTTAGACAATTTGCAAATGAGTTTGGAAGAAGAGTTGGTTTATGATTAATGATAAAGAATTAAAGCTTCTAATGGGGTTATTACGTGAAGTTGATAAACATGGATTAGATACATTTCATTCTTTAAAAGGAAAATTACAGGATTCAAAATCTTTAGATTTCAATTTCATCACTGATGCTATAGCTCTTCGTCGGAAATCAAAAGCTTCACCGAGAGTTGACTATAATGTGAAAATTGACAAAGTGCTTGAAAATATAACTGAAGAAAAGAACTATGTTTTTAATCAGCTAACAGTCGCATTAAAAAGTAAATCAGTTATAAAGAATATGGTTGAGTTCACATCATTTCTTAATTTGCATGGTATTCAAACTAAGAAATTAAGCAGTTGGAATGAAGGTATATTCAAACTTGTAAAGGAATGTGAAAGTAGAGATATTAATTATATTGACAATGTTTACGATAGCTATAATCACTTTGAAACTTCATACATAGATGATAGAAGTTTAGATGGTTGGAGCGACATTATTCTTAAAAAAAAGAATGATAATTCAGATTAATTTTATATCAACATTATCTATAACCAAACCTTACCCTCGCCTCGTAATGCGAGGGAATTGTTTCTAACAGCCAGTACTTGCTGACTGTTAGAATAAGAGTTACTGATTACTTGCCTCTGCGGTTCTTAGGTAGCTCTTTCAACTGCCTTGCTGTCCTAATTATTTTAGACATGTATTCCCTATCTCCTTCAGCTCCAATTTCAATCAAAGCATTTCCCGTTATTATCCTGTCAGGTGTCAATCCCCAACCGCTTGGCGTTATTAACTCTCCTTTAGCCATACGCCACTGCCTCCAATTATCATCAATTGAAGACAATTCTCGTCCAGAATAAAGTTTCATCAAGCGCCTGCACTCTGGTGGTATCGACTTCCCACTATCCCACTCAGTGACCGTCCTCACACTTTTAAAACAAAGTTCTGCTGTCTCTTTAATACTTAGCTTGCACAAGTACATACGAAAAATGAAGTTATCAGTTATCTGGTTACGATTATTCAATTGGACACTATTTTTAAAGCAATAGATTAAACCAGAATATGTAACTCGTTTAACATAACGAACCATAATGCGCACTGAGGGTGTAAGAACCATTTAGAAGTGTCAGGTTTGAGCCAGATAGAAATGTCATGTTGAACTAACTTCAGAGCACCATTTACTTAATGTGTGCTCTGGAGCCAATGAGATGTTGTTAACCATGACTGATGATGAATTACAGCGGATTAAACTCATCCAAGATATTTGTGAAAAACGGATAACCGGTGTCGATGCTTCCCGCATCCTCAGTTTGAGCTCCCGGCAAATTTATCGTTTAGCTAAACGTTTTCTGGAATTTGGTTCTAGTGGCTTACTTTCATTAAAGCGTGGTCGACCTAGTAATCATCGACATGATGATAAATTGAAATTACGCACATTAGCCTTAGTCCACGAATACTACGCTGATTTTGGGCCAACTCTGGCGCATGAGAAGCTCACAGAACTTCACGGGATCCATGTCGCCGTTGAAACTCTACGTCAATGGATGATCGCTGATGGCTTGTGGATGCCGCATGCCAAACGTAAGCCTCGTATTTATCAGCCTCGCCATCGTCGAGACTGTTTGGGTGAATTGATCCAAATCGATGGCTCCCACCATGATTGGTTTGAAGGACGCAGCGATAAATGTTGCCTACTTGTTTACATTGATGACGCCACTGGGCGTTTAATGAACTTGCGCTTCAGTGAGACGGAATCTGCCTTTGACTACATGGTCGCTACTCGCGAATACATTGAACAACACGGTAAACCATCAGCCTTTTACAGCGATCGCCATGCGGTATTTCATGTCAGCAAGCGTGATGCTCAAACTGACCGGCTAACCCAGTTTGGTCGGGTGCTGAACGATTTAAACATTGAACTGATTTGCGCCAACAGCTCACAAGCCAAAGGCCGCGTTGAGCGCGCGAACAAAACATTACAGGATCGCTTAGTGAAAGAAATGCGCCTACAAGGCATTGATACAATTGAACAAGCGAATGTCTGGCTCCCCGACTTTATCGCTGATTTCAACCGACGCTTTGCCAAACCAGCCTGTTACCCCAAAGACATGCACCGTACCGTCAGAGAAACACCTGAAGATTTGGACGATATCTTTGCCTGGCACGAAATACGTAAACTATCGAAATCACTGACTTTTCAGTACGACAAGGTTCTTTACCTTATTGATCCTACAGAAGAAAATAGTCGGCTAACACAAGAGGCTGTGAAAGTGCTGGATTATCCCGATGGCACCATTGCAATCCAATATGGCCATCGAAAATTAGAATTCAAAATATTCGACAAACTGGCTGATGTCGACCAAGGGCAAGTAGTCGATAACAAACGGCTTGGCGCGGTATTGAAATTTGCCCAAGAGAAACAACAAGAGTTCGATCAGCAACACAAACGCAGTCGCAGTAAAAGCGCACCTAAACGGACAGCCCAACAACGAGCAGTACAGCAGCTGCGGGGAATCAACCCAGTCTTAGTCAGCCCTGAAACGTTCAAACCCAGCACCAAGAAAGGCTGACTTCCCTACTCTACAACCAGTTTAAGAGCAGGATGAACTACCTTGAAAGGAGACATTTTAATCTGGGAACAAAGCAGGACAGTTTAAATTGGGATAAACAGAGGGTGTAAGAACCATTTAGAAGTGTCAGGTTTGAGCCAGATAGAAATGTCATGTTGAACTAACTTCAGAGCACCATTTACTTAATGTGTGCTCTGGAGCCAATGAGATGTTGTTAACCATGACTGATGATGAATTACAGCGGATTAAACTCATCCAAGATATTTGTGAAAAACGGATAACCGGTGTCGATGCTTCCCGCATCCTCAGTTTGAGCTCCCGGCAAATTTATCGTTTAGCTAAACGTTTTCTGGAATTTGGTTCTAGTGGCTTACTTTCATTAAAGCGTGGTCGACCTAGTAATCATCGACATGATGATAAATTGAAATTACGCACATTAGCCTTAGTCCACGAATACTACGCTGATTTTGGGCCAACTCTGGCGCATGAGAAGCTCACAGAACTTCACGGGATCCATGTCGCCGTTGAAACTCTACGTCAATAGTAGTCGATAACAAACGGCTTGGCGCGGTATTGAAATTTGCCCAAGAAAAACAACAAGAGTTCGAGCAACAGCACAAACGCAGTCGCAGTAAAAGCGCCCCCAAACGGACTGCCCAACAACGAGCAGTACAGCAGCTGCGGGGAATCAACCCAGTCTTAGTCAGCCCTGAAACGTTCAAATCCAGCACCAAGAAAGGCTGACTTCCCTACTCTACAACCAGTTTAAGAGCAGGATGAACTACCTTGAAAGGAGACATTTTAATCTGGGAATAAAGCAGGATATTTTAAATTGGGATAAACAGATAACAGGAGGTGTAGCCGCAAAGCTAAAGTGTCCTGTTTTTCAAATGGTGATCAGTATCTATCTGATCTGTGTGAGATTAACAAACTATGTTGATAACGATGAATGATGGCGTTTGAGTACCCGTATACTAAACGCAAGCCACGAAATTTACCACCGTCGTGATTGCCTGGGTGAATAGATCCAAATAGATGGCTCACACCATGACTGTTTTGAAGATCGTAGCGATAAATGCTGCCGACTTGTTTACATTGATGACACCACTGGGCGTTTAATGAACTTGCGCTTCAGTGAGACGAAATCTGCCTTTAACTACATGGTAACTACTCGCGAATACATTGAGCAGATGCATAAAAAAACCCGCGACCTATAGCTTTACGGGCTAAAAGAATTAGGCCTAACACACAGAAATTAATGAAGAACTGGCTCAATGACAACCACACCACAAACACATGTAACGATCTCCCGTTCCTCATCGACTAAAAAGTCTTCGTCTTGCCCACACTCTGGACAAGGTTTAAACTCAATGTTAATACCAAACATACCGAATCCTTAATTGGCGATACTAGGAAAACTTAATAAACACGCAGCTGTTGCTATCGATGTAACTAACCACACTACCATACAGCCCGCCATACTATATATTAATTATACTCTAATAAGAAGGCAGTAATTGACAATAAACACATCATCTGTTTTTTAGTTAGTCATTGAATATACATATACTTTTACCAACGCATAATTCTTTTCTCCTACTCTTTAGCGTCCTGCAGAGTGTATTCGAAATTTTCCAATTGCACACGCAGAATTAGTTGTACTTATTATTGTACAATAATATACTATTCCTAAATAAACACACCAAAGGTGAATTAAATGGAAATCTACACTTACTCAGAAGCTCGACAAAACCTGAAGTCTGTAATGGATAAAGTTGAATCAAACTGTGAAGAAGCAATCATTCATCGTCGTGACGGTGAGAATATGGTTCTAATGAGCGAGTCAGAATACAACGGTTGGGTTGAGACAATGAGAATTTACTCTAACCCTGCTCAACGCAAGCACATTGAAGAGTCTATCGAGCAATTCAAATCTGGTGATGTAAGTGTCTTCTCGCTTGAAGAACTTGAGCGATTATCTAATGACTAGGCTTATAGCATTCAGTGTCAAATCACTTGCTGACTATAACGAATGGGCGTTAATGGACAAAAAGGTGTTCAAACGCATTGGTAAGCTAATTGTATCTATCCTTCGCGACCCATACCAAGGGGAAGGAAAGCCTGAACCACTCAAGCACAACCTTTCTGGTTATTGGTCGCGTCGAATAACGCAAGAGCACAGGTTGGTTTACCAAGTAACCGAAACCCACATAAACATAGTCTCGTGCAAAGAGCATTACAGCTAATCACTACACATACAAAAAACAGTGAACAGGTGGCTTCAATCAAAGCGTTCTCTGCAATTATCCTATCAGGTGTTACTTGACCACAACAATCCCCCAACCGCTTGGCGTTATCAACTCCTCTTTAGACATTAGCCTCTGCCGCCTACTATCATCAATTGATGACAATTCCTGTCCGGAATAAAGTTTCAAGAGTTAAAGCCTAAAGTGACACTGTGACTAAATAACACATGTCATCCATAAGCTTACGGCTAGAACTCTCATTCCCTTAAAATCTATATCGCCCCGTAAGAAGGTAAGGTTTTTTCTTCGAACGCGGTAGCGAACAGCACTTCGATCGCTCACCTGCGGCCTTATTTGGCGCCTTAATTTGGCGATTTGAGTGATTTTAAGTCACTGTTTTTTATGGGGTTGTTTTTGTTGGCGCTATTTGTGTTTGGTGATAACCTTCGATTTAAGATTAACGAGGAATACTTATGGCAAAAAATGGCGAAGAATTTAATCAAGTCGATTTTTCTAATCAAGATCTGAGTGATTCATATTTTAAGGGCTGTAAATTTTACAGATGTGATTTTAGCCGTGCAAACCTAAGAGATGCACGCTTTGATGACTGCGTCTTTATAGAGCAAGGTGCTATCGAGGGCTGTCATTTCGATTATAGTGATTTGCGCGACTCATCGTTTAAGAACTGCAAACTTTCATTGTCTAATTTCAAAGGTGCTAAGTGTTTTGGTATTGAATTTAGAAGTTGTGATTTAAAAGGCGCTAATTTCATACAAGCAAGCTTCTCGAACCAAATTAGCAATAGTATGTATTTCTGCTCGGCTTATATCACAGGCTGTAATCTTTCTTACGCGAACTTTGAACGACAATGTATAGAGAAATGTGACTTGTTCGAAAATAGATGGATTGGTACTAATCTGCAAGGCGCTTCTCTAAAAGGGTCCGATTTAAGCCGTGGTTCATTTTCTGAGGATTGTTGGGGCCAGTTTTATATACAAGATTGTGATCTAAGTAATTCAGAATTAAACGGCTTAAACCCACGAAAAGTTGACTTAAGTGGTGTAAAGATCTGTGTATGGCAACAAGAGCAATTACTTGAACAGCTTGGGTTAATCGTATTGCCTAATTAATGTATGCGGTGCGTTTAGTGGATACATCGTAGCGCACCGTTAACAATATTGTGGCAAACAAAATGATGTTAACGTACTTGGATTTTTTGAACTACCTTACATAATAGTTTTTGGCTAGCGCAGATGTTTACACGTTCTCGAATGCTGTTCTCCACTTTATACAGGTAGTTATACATGATTAGACTTCTTACATTGACTCTTTTAGCTGTGTCGATTAGTGCCAATGCTGCAACGTCTACAGATTTGGTAAAAAGCACGACAACATGGGATGGTCATAAACTTCCACCCTATTCACTTGTGCAACCAGAAGTGACTATAAAAGAAATCATAATAGAACCAGGAGAAAAACTGCCATGGCACCAACACCCTGTTATAAACGCAGGCGTACTGATCAGTGGTGAGCTAACGGTTCATACAGAGGAGAAATCTTTAAAGATGAAAACGGGTGATAGCCTTGTTGAATTAGTTAACACCTCTCATTATGGTGAGAATACAGGCAAGGTGCCGGCTAAAATTATTGTGTTTTATCTGTCAGAAAAGAATCAAAAAGTAACAGTATTGGATAAGTAACAGTTATTGATAAAACGCAGTAATAACGTTGCTTAAAGCGATCGATATACCTTAAGGAAATACGGTAATTAAACGTTCGTTAATCGAGTAACCAAGTAGAAAGCGAAGCTCTTACATCAGAACAATGCCCAAATTGCACTAAAGGTCTATTTGGGTAGTCTTGATCTTTTAACTGACTAATTTGAATAAATGTTTCAGCTTTTACTTCGACATGGCTCACCAGAACCCCATTATCATGTTGAAATATAAGGTTATTTCTTGTTGCGAAAATCAAATCATCTGCTGTATATATTATTTTTTTTTCTGAGTTTGATATGGTGCAGATAATGGGAAGTTCCTGAGCTACAACGCTAGAAACTGAAAACAACATCGACGCTAGAATTATCCCCTTAAATATCCGCATAATTATACCTATATACCTTTGATAATAAGAAACGTGCAGCGTTACTTATCAGGTTAACGTCTTTAGACCAAAGTATTATACCTATTTATCAAGTTATTATACTCAACGCGTAGTATATGTAATGACGGTGTGTTAATGTTTCTAGGTGTTACAGATAAGTATACAATAAGTAACGGCGTGTAATTTAGAGTTAGGGGAATGATATGGAAATCAAAAAAGCTGAGACTCAAACTTTTGACGCAGATGTAATCCAGCTCTATTTGCGAGAAATCGCTTTAAAGCCTCTTTTAACTAAACATGAAGAAATTTTGTATAGTCGAAAAAGCCTTACTGGTGACAAAGAAGCCAAAAAAGTTATGATCGAGAGTAACTTGCGTCTTGTTGTTAGTATTGCCAAGAAGTATCGTGGAAGTGGCATGCAACTCAGTGATCTAATTGATGAAGGAAATATTGGTTTAATTACTTCAGTTGAAAAATTTGACCCAGAGCGTGGATTCCGTTTTTCTACCTATGCGACATGGTGGATTAAACAAACTATCGAGCGTTGTATTCATAATCAAGCGCGTACAATTCGTCTTCCTGTTCATGTTTCTAAAGAAATTAATACAATCATTAGAACGCATAAGCAGCTAATGAAGAAAAATAACCAAGAGCCAACACGCGAAGAAGTCGCTGAAAAGTTGGAACGTAGTGTTGATGATATTTCTTCTGTATTAGCTTACGATGCCCCTATTGTTTCTTTTGATCAAACAATTAACGACGATGCTAATTCGCAGTCAATCTCAGTCTTTATTGCTGACGATTCTTCTGATAAGCCAGAAAGCCAAGTCGACAAAGACGATATAAAAGGCCTTGCTTTAGCAATGCTAGAAAACTTAAACCAGCGAGATCGTGAAATTTTGTGTCGTCGCTTTGGTTTACTAGGCTATGAAGTTCAGACGCTTCAACAAGTTGCGAATGAAGTGGGCTTAACCCGCGAACGTATTCGTCAGCTGCAAGTCAGTTCGTTGAAAAAGCTGAAAAATACGCTAGAAAGAGATAATTACGATTTAGAGTTATTGTTTGCTCAGTCTGCTTAACGCATATATAGAAAAGCATCTAATTTAATTAGGTGCTTTTTTTATACCTCTTAAAAGTTACACCGTAGCATTCCCTTTCTCAAATAGTCTCGAGCCTCCGTTTTATACAAATAAATGCTTGAAAAACACCCAGATAACGCTTGTTTAAGCAAATTATTAAATTTGTGATAGAAATATAAATGATCAATGCTGATAATTATGTAGTTACTTTAATTCATTTGTATTGAGTAGGCCTTATTTTGAAATACATTATTATATTGTTGGTACTGTGTGTATCTGGATGTGCAAGTTACAGTGTCACGGAGGGTGAAATTCAAGATTATCTCGATAGCCGCACAACTTTTGAAAGAACAGTTGGAATTAAAGGTATTGCTCACGCCAATGTTCAGTTTAATGATGTAAAAGTGGGAATTGGTCGCGTTGCAAATGATCGCGTAAATCTTTCATCAAAAGCGCAAGCAGAAATCATGATAACAGGGCAACCAAAACAATCTGTAGAAGTTGATATTGATTTTAGTGCTATCCCATTTTATGACAAAGATGAAGGTGCTATTTTTCTGAAAGATTTAAACGTAGAGTCATTGAATGTAACACCCGATAACCTTGGAATTTTTGCTAATAAACAGCTCATCTCACCCATTGTTAGTATTGTTGGACAAATATTATCTACCCGCCCTGTCTACCGTTTAAATGAAGATGATTTCAAAGAATCATTATTGAAGACAGCTGGACCAGAATTGAAAATCAAAAATCATGAGCTTGTTGTAGGGCTTTAACGTCGATTAAAATAGGCTCGCTCGTTAAGGAGCCTATTAATGAATACCTATTTCGTTTGTTTAGACTGCTCTAGAAAATTCGTACCTGCAGCTTCATCAATAATATAAACAGCTCGCTCTGCTTCGAATGCTTTTTTCATTGCTTCTGCTGCATAATTCCGAACAGTTTTACCTTGCGTTGTAACCACTAAAGTTATGATCATAAAAATACTAAAAACGGTACAAACAGCCGTTACTACCATTTTTTTCATCACGCGTTTTTCTGATTCTCGCAATTCACTTCGCACCATTTCAAGTACATCATAATTGGTCAAATTTGGACGAACCTTTCTATTAAGCGACATAATACCAAGCCTTTTTATTATTATTAGGCCGAATTATATCAACAACAACTTAACGATAGCTTAATCATATGCTTACTAAACATATAGTGATAAATCATTGAATTATACCGTATTATTTATTTTACTCAGTATAGTTATAGTGCATTAGAGTGTGGGGTTATAAGTTACGTAAAACCGTAACTTATAACTTTTCATATTGTTGGTACCGATATCACCTTAAATCAAAGCATCCATCACTACCTTATAAACAACAAATACCACGGCAATTAACCATACTGGGCATCGTTTGTATTTCAATAATACATAGCCGGTGATGACTGAAAAAATATCAAAAATAGAGCTAATCGATGTAGTGATAACAGGCGTAACAAAAGCGCTGCCCAGTAAACCAATAACACTAGCGTTAACCAAAACAATAGATACTTTTAATCTTGAGTGACTAAACAGCGCTTTCCAAGCGGGTAAAAAAGCAAATAGCAGTAAACAACCCGGCAAAAATACGGCAACAGTTGCGAGAAAACTACCGAGAATAGGCATAGAAGGTAATGCAGATGCACCTAAATAACTCGCCATTGTAAACATAGGACCAGGAACTAACTGTGCAGCAGCATAGGATGTTAAGAAAGTATCAGGCTCAACCATTCCTTCCATCATTGGCTCTAATAAAGGTAAAACAACATGTCCTCCCCCAAATACAAAACTACCCGCCTGATAGAAAACATTCATCAGGTTTAACGCTTCTGCCTGATTTGCAACCAGAGGTAACCCGATAAGTAATCCAATAAATACCGAGATTATAAAAACATTAGGACGAATAGGATCGTTCTTTATGGCCGTAGCATTTACAGCACCATTTGTATTCCTAAAAGACATTAAATAACCGACTAAGGCTGCAATCATAATCGGGGCAACTTGTCCAAGTAGACCAGAACTAAAGAAGACCCAAATGGCCGTCAGGCTTGCAACAAATAAGGTAAGTAATGTCGTGATATTCTTTTTTGCCATCCCCAAAAGCGCATCAGCAACCACAACAACGGCCAATAATTTAGCGGCGTGAATGACGGTATCAATAATCGCCATTTCAGTTACTTGGTTATTAGCGATTGCCAAAAATGTTAGCAAAACGAAAGAAGGCAGCGTGAATCCAATAAATGCTGCAATTGCCCCCAAGTAACCAGCTCGTTTAAATCCTATGTACATACCCAACTGACTACTAGCAGGGCCAGGTAAGAACTGGCACAAAGCGACAGCATGAGTGAAGTCATTTTGTTTTAACCATTTTTTATTTTCAACAAACTCTCGTTGAAAATAACCAATATGTGCAGCTGGTCCACCGAAACTATACAAACCAAGCACGAAAAAATTCCACAAAACGTTGAGCATATTACCTCCTAGAAAAAGATATTTTACGCCACAACAAATAATTAATTAAATCGTTTGAAATGATAGTTTTCATGTTTTATTTTAATAGTTAAAAACCGATAAATATCCACAATGTGAATAAACAGAATGCACATTGTTATTAAATCACGAAATACACCCATCAACTGTGCACGCACAGAAACACCGCCTGTATACCATTGTTTTTAAAGGTATTAATGTTATTTGAGATATTTGTAAATTAGCCGACTACCTGAATGCTAGTGCACGAGAAAGTAGTCACTAACAAAAAGAAGCAATCAGAGTGTTAAAAAATTGACCTGACTGGATAGGATTTTATAAATTCAGAATTAGTTGCCTTCTACCTTATCGATAATGCGTTTATTTGGTTTGTTACGGTGTGACATTTATTCTCTGTATTATTAATGTCTTACATATATCAGTGTTATAATCGAAATATTGATAATCAAGGTTCTCCCCTATGCTAGAAAATCTTCAACAAATGGTGATTCTTGCCACCGTCGGTAATGAACAAAACTTCACTCGTGCTGCCGAGCGTCTTGGTATTTCCAAATCACAGGTAAGTAAACAAATTCGTTTTCTTGAGGAAAGGCTTGGTTGTCAGCTTGTTCAGCGAAGTACAAGAACAGTTGCATTAACAGATATTGGTTTGCAGTATTCAGAGTATGGGCAACAACTTGTCGATACAGTAAATGAAGCAGAAGCAATGGTGGCAGGTTATAGAGATGAAGTGAAAGGCGTATTGCGTGTTGGCGTTGCTCAATCTTTTGGAAATTCAAACATCACGTCAGCCTTAGCCGAATTTCAAAAAGCACATCCAGATCTTGAGCTAGAGGTCAGCTTATTCGATCACCGCCCTAACCTACTTGAAGAAGGCTTCGATTGCTGGGTGGCAATTCATGAACACCCACCTGAAGGTATGGTCGCGCGCCGATTAGCCAACTGTAATTTTGTTGTTGTTGCCTCTCCTGAATATCTTGCCGAGCATGGTGTACCTCTACTACCCGGTGATTTACGACGTCATAACTGTATTACTTACCAAAGTCGTGAGCGTAAGTATGTAAATTGGGAATTTACACGTGATGGTGTACACCAATCGATTCGTGCGCGTGGTAATTACCGTATTGATAATGCCCCTGCAGTACTTGATGCGGCGACAAGTGGCTTAGGTATAGCGTACTTATCGACATATCTAATCACCGATGAATTGGTTAATAATAAATTAGTACAGCTTTTGCCTGAGTGGAAAGCAGACGTTGAATTACCTATTTATGCCGTCTATCCAAGACGTAAATACCTAGCGCCGAAAGTTCGAAGTTTTATTGATTTCATGGCTGAACGTATGGCCAAGCCGCCTTTTAAAGAACTCAATCCAATTACTTCATAACCCCATCAATTTGAAAGGTGATTTCTTGTCACCTTTTATACCCAAGCTACCTCAACATGCAGGATTCAGAGTGATCTCAGCGTGTTTAATTCGAGGAAAATGTGTGTAGGAATGGCATTCCGCTGGAGTAATACAATAAGTGCAACACATTTGACACAGAAGTAGATATGCTGAATCACTCCCGAAGGGCGAGTTTTGTTGGGGTCTATGCAGTGTTACTTATTTTCAACGTAGAACGACTAGGTCTATAAATAAGCGCCTTGCCTAGAGCCCAACTAATTCTCGCTGAAACGAGCATTTTGAGGTAACTTGGGTATACAGAACGCATATGATTCTCAATTATTCAGTTGTGCTTTCCTAGATATGATCTAAACCTAAAAGATAATCGTCTTAGTTTAGGTTGATATGCGTGCTTTCAATTATTTATTTACGAGCTCTATAATCCTAATAAGTTGCGTATTTTTATTCGCTTGCACAACTACTGGCGAACAAAAAAGTGACAGCGTCACTGGGAAGTCACAGGGTAACACTGAAAACACAACATCTTCACTGAATATTTATACGTCAAGTAATGAACTTAACACCTCTCGTAACTCAGCGGTTGTCACTGACTCTATAACATATACAGCAACACCTGATGCAAGTATTCTTCTTGCTCAATTACCCGAACAAAAAGAGGTAATCTACTTCGATAATATGAATTATGAATTATCGGTGAAAAGTCAACAATTACTAGACCCTATTGCTTTACGCTTAAAGCTTCACCCTGATAGTTACTTAATCGTGATTGGTCATAGTGACGACGCTGATTCAAAAGAAGAAAACCTTGTCTTATCATTTGAGCGCGCCTTCAGTGTCGCTATTTATATATCATCTGTATTTGGAATCGAAGAAGAAAGAATTCAAATTATCGCGCTGGGTGATGATGAACTTATTAGCAATGGTAATTCAGAACAAGAACGGGGGTTAAATAGACGAGTTGAAGTGATATCACCAAAGGCGATCGTAAGAACACTTAATACAAAAGATTAATACCAGATTACTTTGCCGTTTACCGATAAAAAAAGCGGTCAACCTAATAGGCTGCACCGCTTTTTAAATTCAAAAATGTATAACCAAAAAACCGAATTAGCTCTCTAGCTGCTTACGGGCTGGATATGCGTACATATCTTTCAAAATAGTGGCAACACCTAAAGGTAACGGAGATAACTTTTCATCAAATTTCGCTTTTTCTTCAGGTGTAACGCTGTCATGTTCGATGCCAGCAGCAATATAGTTAGCAGGAAACAATCTGTAATTCGTCGTTATCTGGCGATCAATCTCTACCGCTAGCTCTTCTGGTGTTTCAATAGGATCTTTGATTACATCACCAAAGCTCACATGTATACGTCGTTTCTGACCAACGATACCTTGGATAATGCTATCTATATCTTCAAGTTCACCTTTCTCATAGCTTCCTGATGTCTGCTTTTGATAAAGCTCGTTGGCTTTGGCTACATCACATGGATCATTTTCATATGAAATAGCAACAGGTACAATATTCAAGTTCGGCATGAATTCAGTAAAAGACTGCTTACGTTTACGCCCTTCCATAAAAAACATTTTTAAAATGGTAGGATCCGTCTTGTCGTTACCATCTTTAGCGCGACCTTCTTTCTGAGCAATCCAAACAGGGTTGCCTGTTTCTAAAGAGTTAGAAATATAACTAGACAATAAACCCAAAGATTTGAGTACTTCACGAGGTGCTTTTGCAGAACGTTTAACAATAAAACTTTTATTTAACCGCATTAGTTCTGTCGCACATGGTTTTTTAAGTAAATTATCACCAATCGCAATGCGTACAGTACTGAATTTTTCATGAAACATACACCAATTCACCATCGCGGGATCCATCGCTATATCACGATGGTTCGATACAAATAAGTATGCATTGTTGGAGTCTAATTTATCGAGGCCTGTGCATGTTACACCGTCACATGATTGATTAATTGTTGCATGCATGTATTTAGCAACTTGGCGTTGAACATCTTCTACCGTTTTTACATTTGACCATTTGTTAATTAAAAAACGTTTAATTAACGGAATCAATAACCAGCCGAGTACACCAGAGAATTGAGGGAAACGGTAATTCAAAATTGCCGTTGTAAATTCTTTGTCATTAACGAGTCGCTGAATAGCATCGCTCACTTCGTCATCATTGTATGGTCGAATTTCTTTATAAATATCGTTATCTGTATGCACAATTATGCTTCATATGAGGAGGAAACCGCGTTATTTTACGCATAAATTAACATTAACCCAATGGGTTGATGCAATAACTGTGAAGGTAAGAGCTCTTACCAGAATAGTGAGGGTGAATTTTAGCCACTTTATCGCTTTTTCGCACCACACATTAGTATGTTTACCCGTATTTAGAAACAAAAGTCACCATTTTCCCACCCTTCGTATTTAGCTTATTGACGATAAAGCCAAAACAGAACAATATGTGCAGGCAATTTTGTGAGAGAATCCGTATGAAACAGGCAATTGAATTTACCAAAAACGAACAAACTTACCTTCATGTTGGCCCTCGCCGTAAGAGCCACTCGTCGTACTTTATCGTTATAACTAAAGGTTCGGCTTTAATCCGCTTAGGCAAACAAGAATGTTTGGTAACACAAGGAACTGGTTTCTGGGTACCTTTCGATTGCCTTCACGCGTTAACAGTATTACCAGGTAGTCACTACTTTAAAGTCGAATTTTCGGTGCGCCTTACAACCCCACTTTGTCGAGAAGCTGGCTTTTTTAAAGTCACTGAGTTAATGAGCGCCTTGCTGGTCGAGCTAACAAAACTATCTGATAAAACACAAGATTGGGATAGCGCTTTTGGTCGATTACTTCGTGTGATTGCCGATCAAGTGGCAGAGTTAAAAGTTAGCAATAAATACGCTTCGCCTCATTTAACGAAACATTATAATGACACATTAGCATTGCTACTAACGGGTGAAAAGGTTGTCGATACTGCAGCTTTGAATAAAATAACGAAACTCATTGATATTACTATTCATGAATTTCAAACCTGTATTCTGCTACGTGAAGCCGTAAAGCTATCTCGATCAGGTCGTAAGGCGTCGCAAATCGCAGAAACACTTAATACTAACGAAGCGACACTAAACGCATTGGCAATAGCAGTTCTTGGTGAACAATTTTAATTGCGTATTTCAATTCACAATAAAGCGATGAAAATATCGCTTTATTATTGAAATGGAATTTCTAACTGAAGAAATACATCACTAAGATCTTCGTCGTGCCATCGATAATCAAACCTGAATCGTGGCGACTTACCATCTTCTCCACCAATGCCAAAACTCATCTGTAAACCGTGACTTTTTATCCAGTCTTGCGCATCAGCTAAATTCTCAAGATCTATGTCATCATATTTATTTGGAAGCCAAACACCTAAGCCATAAAAAGTTGATTTATTCTGTTGGACTAAGAATGGAGAATCAACGGCCATATCTTCAGACCAGTCATCCCAGAACTCACCGCTTGAAGGTGTCTTATCAATTTGCCAATCAATATTGGGCTTAGCTTGCGTTTCCAATAATAAATCATCGTCATTCGATACTGCCAAACTAGAGCAAGACCGAAGATACACCTGTTTTTCATCATCAGAAAATGATGCGAGTTGAGCTTCGCTATAGGGGTTACAAGGTAAAGCAAGTACGTCCCAAGAAATGAGCATAATAACAACTGATAACAGCGTTAATAATTTAATCATGCAACTATTCAAAGTACTCCTTGGGCATAGTATCCATTATCTAAACGTAAAACGTTTTTCTTCCGATAAAAGTGTAGCGACTTTTGGTGTTGTTAAGTGTGAAATATCACTCTTTTTGACAATTTTATCACGAATGACTGTACTCCGAATATTTACCGTCTCTGGGCATGCCAATACTTGCCATTTAGACAATATTTGTTCAGCTTGATAAAACTGACTGAATTTCAGAAAGTTATCAGGGCCAATAACAAAGGTTAGCGAAGCATTTGGGTGTCTTTTCTGTAATTCAACTAAAACGGCATAGGTTGTTATTGACTCATCGCCTATCGCCATTTCTTCTTCTAACCGAGATAATGTCAGGTTTTTTTGTCCAATATCACTTATAAAGGCCTCTACAAGTTCGCAACGTGCACTGTAATCCAGCATTACTTTGCCCCAAGCATGTGCAAAACTAGGCAAAAGCAGCACTTGATCAAAATGCTTTAAACGTTCTAAAACAGATTTATGCCCCAAACTCGGTGGATTAAATGCACTACCAAAGATGGCGATAGATTTTGTCATTAGTAAAATGGCCTCTTTTTATACTATTTCAGAACATAATAAGTGCAGATGCAAAGAAATATCGTTAATTTTGATTTTATTCATAATTCGGCATTGATCCTGCTATAGAGTTATCGCATGATTTTGATAAAGGTTTAATGTCTTGATGTGTTTTTTTTCATTAAATCGCTTTAGTTGATTATATTTTGGGCAACGCCCTGAGGATTCATTAACATGGAACAGCTTATTCGTGCTGAGATGCACGTATTACCAGAAATTGATGTCGATTTTGAAATTCAGCGCCGTGTCGCATTCATTCAAAAGAAGATGAAGGTATCAGGATGTAAATCAATTGTACTTGGTATAAGTGGCGGCGTGGATTCAACAACGTGTGGTCGACTAGCACAATTAGCTGTTAATGGTTTAAATGATGAAAGCAATTCATCAACTTACCAATTTGTCGCTGTTCGCCTGCCTTATGGTGAACAACATGATGAACATGAAGCGCAAATGGCGTTATCTTTCATCAAACCTTCACACAGTGTAAGTGTGAATATTAAAGATGGTGTTGATGGCATACATGCAAGCACACTCTTCGCGCTTAGAGACACAGGGGTAACACCCGAAAATGACGCTAAAATTGACTTCGTTAAAGGTAATGTTAAAGCTCGTGCTCGCATGATTGCTCAGTACGAAATTGCAGGCCTTATAGGCGGTTTAGTATTAGGTACAGACCACTCAGCAGAAAACATCACAGGCTTCTATACTAAGTTTGGTGATGGTGCATGTGACCTAGCCCCTCTTTTTGGTTTAAACAAGCGTCAAGTACGTCTTATCGCGTCTAAACTAGGTGCTCCTGATGTACTTGTGAAAAAAGTGCCTACCGCTGACTTAGAAGAATTAGCACCGCAAAAAGCAGACGAAGATGCACTACTCGTTAGCTATGATCAGATCGATGACTTTTTGGAAGGGAAAACTGTTGATAGTGAAGTGTCTGAACGCCTCATTAGTATCTATAAAATGACCCAACATAAACGCCAGCCTATTCCTACAATCTACGATGACGAATAAACGTTGTTTACTGGTTAAGTATTAATTCCAGCATGATTTCAATATAAAAAGGCTTTTAATAAAAGCCTTTTTATTTCGCACATTTTCAGTGTAATAACATCGCAAATCATACTGCTTAAAATATGCAGATTAACAATCTACGAGCCACTCATTAAAATGTTACGCTCGTCGTTCGATTAGCGTATCTAGCTCCCACCAAATAGCTTCACATAAGCCTTTACGATAAACGGCTTGCTTAAAGGCATTATGTTCTTGTTGGTACATTTTGAAATGAGCTTCTGAAGCTTTCTTACTTGCTCGTACATTGGCAAGTCGATCACAAGCTTTAACAATTAGGGCTAATCGACCAGCTTCTTCATCGATATCAAGTGAGGCCAACCGCTGGTTGATTTCAATTTTACGTTTCATACGATCCGTTAATTTTCCATCAGTCATATACTTCACAGCATCAGCAACCAGAAAACCAAAATCTGCGGCTAATTCATCAACACTTGTTTCTGTATCTTCAATAACATCATGCAACTGCGCAACAATCATTGCATTAATACCAAATGGGCTTGCGAGACGAGATACCGTTTCTAGATGAGAATAATAAGGTCGCTCGCCATACTGTTGCCCAATATGCTTTACGCGGGCTAATGTACGAGCTTTTAAATAACGGTTATTCATCCTACCTCCTCAACCAAAATCAGCATACTAACAAGGTTAGCCATCATTCAAACTGTATGATATTCCAGCAGTATTGAATTTACTAAACCCATATGAATGGTATGAGATTTTACTCACATTTTGTACGAAAAAACGGCGCCAAAAGCGCCGTTAATCATTTATCGCATGAATGTGACTCAGTTTTGAGTCAGGTATTACTCTTCGTCGTCTTCAGTTTCTACGACTTCTTGTACACCACGTTTTTTAGCGTCTGCTTCTCGAATTTCATGAGCAACAAGCATGATAGCCTCACCACTACTGAGACCTTTTGCCATGAGGTCATGAATACGGTCAGCGGCTACTTGTTGCTCTTCGTGGTTCAGTGTAGGTGTATTATTAAACATGCTATCTTTCTGCTTATCTCAATTGGATTGACATCTTAGGTGCAAATCTGCATTTTGTCACTTTATTAACTTAACCTGGGCGTCCATCAACACGTGGTTGAGTTAATATTGGAAAATAAACAATACTAAAAATTGTAAATGCAACGGCCCATAAAACCGCAGAAATAACATAACTGTTTAATATCATTGTAGGTACAAGCGAAACCATTACTGTACGAACAAGCGTTGCGATAATTAAGGCTAAAAATGCAATAATAATCCAGCGACCAGCCTGTAAAGAACGACCAGTATGCCCTAACGATACTCTTGAGATCATCGCAAGAATCATACAACCAATACCACCAACAGTAATAAAGTGTAGTGCTACACTGTAACTAATATCACCCGTTAAGAAGTGAAAACCTAGCATAAACATACCAATAATCATAAACAAATACGCAGCATGTAAAGACCAGAGTAATGGCGTTTTAAGCGTTTGAAACGTTCTCCAGCGTACAAATCGAATCAAATGCGTTAAGCCCGTAGCAAAAAATAATGCAGGTAATGTAACTTGATTAATCGCATCTGGTATAGGCAGTAAGACATTCGCCAATAATAACCAACTTGGTATCATCGCTAATAGTTCTATTGCTTTAACCCGCGTAATTTGAGTAGTGTCAGTACCTCGCCATGTAAAGAATGGAATAACACGTCCACCTACAACAAGTACAATCACAGATATAACGGTAACAACAGAAAGTGAAACGCCGCGTAAATCAAAATCAACAAAACCTAATACCATGAAGTGAAGGTACGCATTAAGTAGTGTCATTAGCAGTAAGAGCGGTACAAAAAACAAGTTATTCCACTGTTTACGTAAAATAAGTGGTTTAGCCAAAAAATACGTCGCTAATGGAACCCATGTAAGATCAATGACCATCCAAATGATATTCGCGGTACCAAAGAGCAAACCAACACGTGCTATTGCCCATAAAAGAAATATACTCGCTAATGGCCAACCTCTAACACCTGGGCTCCCTGTCCAGTTTTGAACAGCAGTTAGCAAAAAACCAATGATAATGGCACCGGTAAAGCCAATCAGCATTTCATGGCTGTGCCACCAAATTGGATTTCCATACATTAGCATTGAAACATCTACTTTACCTGACCAAAAAAATGCCCAAATAATCATCGCTATAGCGGAAAAGATACTCGCACCTAAAAAGAATGGGCGAAAAGCCAATCGAAAAATGGGTAAGATGCGCTGTTCTTTTTCGTTATCTAAAATCTGCATCATTTCTGAACCTTACTTTGTACAACTATAAACATGCATAAATTATACACCTTTAAAGGTGCAATTAAAATACCTGTTTATAATTCACTTTGTATAATTTGCTTTAAGCATAGTCAGAAATACAGAAATGATAATGTTCGATAAAAATTAAAAACTCGGGTAATCAACGGGCCGTGTTATACGCTGAATATCCAATATTGAGATTTCACCCTGCCAGCGACTTTTAATCAACCCCACGCTTAGCCAATAGCGTCCATCTGGTACATCAATTTTAGGTAATGTTGTGGGAAGTTTACCATCAACTTCTTCCGTCCAAAGTGGTGTCCACGTTGTATCATTTAAATCGTATAAATTAATCGATAAGATACGCGACGGGCATGCAGGATTAGGTAAGCCTTCCTGTTCTATACGCCAATTTTTACTGTCTCTCCATCCTAGGCTTTGTTTTAATGCTGGCTCAGATAAAACAACCCAACTAATCCAATCTTTCTCACCATTAGCTTTAACTGTGATCTTATAAACACCTGAACTTAACGGTTTTTCCATACGACGAGCTTCTACTGAAAAGTACCCTCCCTCTTGGATAGAAGGTGTACTGACGATAATGTTATCTTCAGGCCATTTAGTGAAGGTTATTTCTGAAATTTTACTGCGCGTTAAACCAACAATCGATAATTTCAACATCACCTGATTGAGATTTTGAATAACTTCTCGCTGAATAGACAGTTTTGATAACCAACTAGGCAGCGCTTTTTGCTCAAGACTGTGTCCGCAATCTTCAGTGATCGCAAATTCAAGCAATTCATTAAGATTCGCTTGTTGCTCTGTATTGGGTGCTTGTTGCCAAGCTTGAATTATCGAATCAAAGCCTGCCGATGTATTCCCTTCAAGTATTCTTTGATGAGAGGTTGTATACAAATCTTGCCCATTAAACCACTTTGCCAGTACACTCGGCGTGTATAACACCGAATGTAATAACAAGACGGAAGACGTTATCGAAAGCTTCTTCATAATCATTAGGATCTTATTATAACTGATGCATCAGACTACGATTTCATCCGGTAACCAACACCACGAAGCGTTTCAATCTCTATACCTATCAATTTCTGACGTAGCTGCAAAATATGCGTATCTACAGTACGTGTCGTCGGATAATGATTGTAGCCCCAGACTTGATCTAATAATTCATCACGGGTAAAAACACGCCCTGCATTTTTGGCTAGAAAAACCAGCAATTCAAACTCGGTACGTGTTAGCGTGACAGTGTCACCACCATGATTAACCTCTCGACTTTCCATATTAATGGATATTTGACCAACCGTTATGATGTTTGCAGGCAAATGATCATCTTTACCATTTCTAAGGTGTAAGCGAATACGAGCAAGAAGCTCCTCTTCAGCAAAAGGTTTTGTTAAGTAATCCTTCGCACCTGAATCTAAGCCTATGACTTTATCTGTAACTGACACCATGGCAGTTAATAGGATAACAGGTACATGTTTAATCGATAGCCAGCCGCTTAAAAAGTCTAATGAATCACCTTCTGGTAATTGTCGGTCTAATACAACAAGATCTACATCAGGCCATAAATCGGCAACTTTATTAGCACAATCAGCATATAAACATGTGTAGCCAGCTTGCTTTAAGCTTTCGAGTAAACCATCAGCAAGGTTGCGGTCATCTTCAACCAAGAGCAGAGTTTGATTCACACGGTATCTCCAAAATAAACGTTGTAGGTGGTCCTTCAAGTTTGAGGCTTCCACCCATTCTACGAATCATCGATTCAACGATTGTAAGCCCAAGCCCAAGCCCTTTTTCACTGACAAAAGGCTTTCTTAATCTAGCCCAATCTTTAGGACCCAATAGCCCATTATCTTGAACTCTTACAATCAACTTTCCATTTTTGAATGATGACGTTAATGTAATTGGCGCATCGCCATATTTCTGGGCATTCGACAATAAGTTGTCAATACATGTACCCAGCCAATAAATATTCAATTTTACGCTCTTATCTTCTGATAAGAGCAGTTTTACATCATAAGGTTCACTTATATATTCAAGCCATTCATTAAATGAATCGACCTGTTGAACACTTAACTGTTGCTGATTAGCTTGAAGGTAATCTTTACTTGCCTCGGCAAGCTGACGTAAACGTCTAGAATCTTCCGTTAATCGCCTAAATTCATCATAAAGAGATTCAGGTAACGCATCAAAATTTCGACGAAAGCCTTCAACTGTCATCGCTAAACTTGCTATAGGAGTGCGAAGTTCGTGCGTCAAAATCTGTAACACCAACATTCTTTCTTGCATCGCTCTTCGACGGATACGCCAGCGATACAAAATCCACCCTATCAATAGGCTTACGTTAGCAACCAACAGACCAATTAACAAATAAAAGGTCAAATAGGACTTATCATCCTCTTGCCAACAAATGTTACCACTCTTCGCTAAGCAAAAGTCAGTATTACTTAACCGCTTAAAATGTATATCATAACGGTTTAACACTACCGACCAAGTCGGTTGATCATAAATATGGTATTCATTCCCACTACGAACCCATAGCTCGCCATTCGAGATAAAAGAATCAGCACCCGAATTGAATACTTTGATCTCTTCATTATTCATTCTCTGTAAACGCCCTAACACCGAATTTGTTGGTGCCAATTGACGCTCTTGTATGTGTAAGTAATCTGCTAAAACAGTACTATCTTCAGGGTGCTTCTCTATATAACGGTAAGCGTAACTACCACCACCTGGGTGAATATACCCTGAACGCGAGAACCACCCTCTAGGTAAAGCGGTGTTATTACAAAGTGCTCGTACAAAAACAACGGGCTGAGTAACCAAAGGGCTTACCGGCCATGGTCCTTTACACGTCTGTGCGTTCTTATACAGACGCTTCATTGAAGATAAAGGGTACTTCGCAGACTGCGGTAGTAAATTCGACAATAAAATTAATGGTGTCGGGTACTGGCTTTGCAGCTGTCTAAAATCGTACGTTGCTAGAGGATCACTTGTAAGTAAATCTGAACGCACGGCATTCAAACGATCAGGTAAAGTTTGCACATCTGCAAAACTAAAACCTGAGAATATGAGTGAGACTAACAATACATACTTTTTCATCATCAAAGCTTATCATTCAAAATAGTTATAATGTCATAAATTTGTCAATAATTTAAAGCGGTTACGTTTTAATCAATGGTCGTTCATTGGCAATTACATTTTAGCATCACGTTCCGCATTCCCTTATAACAATTTTCTTTATAACAACAGACTTATGGTCGTTAGTCTCCATTTTCAACAGATAAAAAAAGGGAGCTAAAGCTCCCTTCTTAATTGCTAACGATTAACAGTATTAAAGAAATTTAGAAATATTATCTACACTTTCTTTTGCATCGCCAAATAGCATCTGTGTGTTCTCTTTAAAGAACAATGGGTTTTGAACACCCGCGTAACCTGTATTCATTGAACGCTTAAACACGATAACATGCTTTGCGTTCCACACTTCTAATACAGGCATACCTGCGATAGGACTATTTGGATCATCCATTGCGGCAGGGTTAACCGTATCATTCGCGCCAATAACAAGTACTACATCTGTTTCAGACAAGTCATCATTGATTTCGTCCATTTCTAGTACGATATCATAAGGTACTTTTGCTTCTGCAAGCAGTACGTTCATATGGCCAGGTAGACGACCCGCAACTGGGTGAATACCAAAACGTACATTGATACCTTTGGCACGCAGCTTACTTGTGATTTCGTGAACGGGGTATTGTGCTTGAGCAACAGCCATACCGTATCCAGGAGTGATCACAACAGACTTTGCATCACTCAACATTTCAGCCACTTCTTCTGCTGATGTTTCGTGGTGCTCACCTTGGTCTTCATCAGAACTAGAAGCAACAACGTTAGTACCGAAGCCGCCTGCAATTACACTAATGAAAGAACGGTTCATCGCCTTACACATAATGTAAGAAAGAATAGCACCAGAAGAACCAACCAATGCACCCGTTACGATAAGAAGATCGTTCGATAACATGAAACCTGCTGCTGCCGCTGCCCAACCCGAGTAAGAGTTAAGCATTGAAACAACAACGGGCATATCTGCACCACCGATTGAAGCAACTAGGTGATAACCGAACGCAAATGCAATCAAGGTAACAACAACAAGCGCAAACGTAGAACCTTCAACGTTTACGAAGTGAAGCATTAGAAGGAATGAAATAACAATCGCAGCTAAGTTTAGTTTATGGCGATGAGGAAGCATTAATGACTTAGAGTCAATAATTCCACGCAATTTACCGAAAGCAACAATTGAACCAGTGAAGGTTACAGCACCAATGAATACACCTAAGAATACTTCCACAAGGTGGATATTCAGTAGTGCACCCGTTAGCTCACCGTGGTCAATATACGTATTGAAACCAACAAGAACTGCCGCTAGACCTACAAAGCTATGAAGAATAGCAACCAGCTCTGGCATTTCTGTCATTTCAACTTTCTTAGCAAGACGGATACCAATAGAACCACCGATAACCATCGCTAGAAGGATCCAGCCTGTACCTTGAGCGTCAGGACCAAAGATTGTCGCTATAAGCGCAATACCCATACCCGCGATGCCGTAATAGTTACCTGCTCGCGCTGTTTCTTGCTTAGAAAGCCCAGCAAGAGACATGATAAATAGTACCGCAGCAACTAGATATGCCGCTTGTACGATTCCTGCAGACATGTGTTACTCCTTATTTATCTTTACGGAACATTTCAAGCATCCGCTTGGTAACTGTAAAGCCACCAAATATGTTGATACTTGCAATAAGAACGGCAATGAATGCCAAGACAGTAACCAAACTGCTACCCTGACTTACCTGCAACACAGCACCTACAATGATGATGCCTGAAATTGCATTAGTCACCGACATAAGAGGAGTATGAAGCGCATGAGATACGTTCCATACTACGTAGTAACCTACAACACATGCCAGTACGAATACCGTTAGGTGAGCAAGGAATTCTGCAGGAGCGTAATTTGCAATCCAACCAAATGCAGCAATACCAGCAGCCATCAAACCGTATTTTTTAACCGGTGACATTGGCACTTTTTCAACGACAACTTTGGGTTTTATTTCCGCAGCTGGTTGTTGAGGTGCAGCAGATACCTTGATTGCTGGCGCAGGCCAAGTGATTTCACCTTCTTTAATAACAGTTAGACCACGTAACACTTCATCTTCAAAATCGATGTTGATGTTACCGTCTTTTTCTTTACAAAGAAGTTTTAGAAGGTTAACAAGGTTAGTACCGTACAGTTGAGATGACTGAGTCGGAAGACGACCTACCATATCGGTATAACCAATCACTTTTACGCCGTTTGGCGTAGTAATAACTTTATTGGCTTCAGTATAAGCACAGTTACCACCGTTAGCCGCCGCTAAATCGACAATCACACTGCCCGACTTCATTGAATCAACCATTTCTTTGGTGATCAACTTCGGTGCAGGACGACCTGGAATAAGCGCTGTCGTAATGATGATATCAACATCTTTAGCTTGCTCAGCGTATAAACGCTCGGCTGCTTTGTTGAAATCATCTGACATTTCTTTAGCGTAACCATCACCAGTGCTTGTATCTTCTTTGAAATCAACTTCAAGGAAGCTTGCACCCATACTTTCAACTTGTTCCTTAACTTCAGGACGTACATCGAAAGAACGAACAATTGCACCAAGACTACCAGCAGCACCGATTGCAGCCAATCCAGCAACACCCGCGCCAGCAACTAACACTTTTGCAGGTGGCACTTTACCAGCAGCAGTAATCTGCCCTGTAAAGAAACGACCAAATTCATGAGCAGCTTCAACAACAGCACGGTAACCCGCAATGTTAGCCATTGAACTTAGTGCATCCAATGCTTGAGCACGTGAAATGCGCGGCACTGAGTCCATAGCCATTACATTGATGTTTTTCGTTGATAACTTATCTAGCAACTCTTTATTTTGAGCTGGCCAAATAAAGCAGGCAATACTTGCACCTTCTTTGATCAAGTCAAATTCATCAACACCAGTTTCATCGTTAATCTGAGGAGCATTAACTTTCAGAATAAGATCTGACTGCCATACATCTTCAGTTGAAACGATAGTCGCACCCGCGGCTTCAAAAGCTGCATCGCCGAAACTAGCTAGAACGCCAGCATTTTGCTCGATAGCAACGCTGAACCCCATTTTTAACAACTGCTCTACCGTTTTAGGCGTAGCAGCAACTCGCGTTTCATTCGCGAATATCTCTTTAGGCACACCAATCTGCATTATTATTCCCTGAACATTGGCATAGAAGTAATAATTTTGTATACAACCTGCAAAGTAATTTCAAGCACTTTGTAGGAAAAATACAAAAAAACCCAACAAAAACGTCGTAATTAACAACGAATGTTACCTTCTAACGGAAAGAAAAGAACGTTTTTAACACCTGGACAGAGGTCAAACCACATTACCAATCAACAATGTATGCAATAAAACCACACAAATGCCCACCAATAACGCTATAAGCCTCCTTTTCGCCCAAAAACCACACTTGTAGCAATCGATCTATTTGTTTAAAACAAATTATATAATAAGGCTAAGTACATAAAAATAAGGATGACTTAACCTAACAATTTTTTTTAGAGTAATCATTCAAACGAATGTTTAAATTTTATTTTTATGATAAATACAGAGTGAATGGTTTTAATGACCAAACATTCCTTCACCATTTTGCTTTATGAACATTTTCGCTTTATTGAGCATAAATGTTTCAGCATCTTGACGTGAACCCAGTAAATCAGAACGAATAAAGGTATGTGTTTTCACTTCACCATCGATCTCTTTACAAATTCTACCCGCTATACGGAATTGACCACCTTCAGAAATAGGTTCTGGGTAAATCAAATAACCTTCATATTCGACAGGTTCCACTTCAATTGTTTTCTGTTCTTTATCAAGACCAAATAGTTTTGAAAAAAAGCCCACTTAATACATCTCCATTCATACCTAACTTGATAATCTCTTTACAATATATAGCAAGTCGATACGTCAGCTAAACTTTGCTAACACGTTAAAGTTATCATGCCATATTCTTGCAACAAATAATTAAAGCTATATTAGATATATGGAAAAAAATAGTATGAATATGTTGCCAATAGAAAAATAAACGTAAACTTAACAATTAAGGCGAGATTATTTAACGCACATACAAAAACACCAGCGAATGCTGGTGTTTAAAAGAATTCTTTATTTTTCGTATCGATTAACGGTACATACCGATATCTTTTTGAAGGTGTACTGGTAAATCAGATACATTGTATTGCTTTGGTGCTTCTGAACCACCGAATAAGATGTCTACTGCGTGTGCAATCAATCCTTTGATATTAACCGCATAGGCTTTCTTATCCAAAGCGCTAGGTGTTGCAATGGTGTCGAAATTAATAGCCTGTGCCATGATTGCCTCTTTATTTTTAGTTTGTTGTTTATTGTTTGTTGCTTAACTGAGCTCATAATAACCGCTTATTTTTCACTCTAATAATGACAATATCTCCATTGCAAGATTAGATTTCCTAATGTGTTAACAGCTTTTTAAATTCACAGCAGCAATCGAAAATATTTTTGCAACCACAATGCTTAACTACCCACTTTTAAAGGTTAAATTAGCTTAAATGGCATAAATTTGTGTTTGGCATACATTTGTAGTAACAATGGGATAACAATTAAAATATAAAGATTTTTTTATGCTCAATTTTATATCCAAACATTCTCCTATCTTTTTAATGCTGGCTGCTATTTTAGGCTTTGTTATACCATCTGCTTCTGCTGTGGTTTTCCCTTTTTTACCCTACATCCTTTTCTTTCTTATGCTTTTTACATTGATAGGCATGAAACAAAACGAACTGATCAAAATGCTCGGTCAGTTTGATATATGGCTTTACGCTAGTTTTCATGCTGTTGGGCTTTCAGTATTAGCCTGCTCAATTGCAGGATTGTTTGGCGCATCGTCATCATTGTTACTTGCCATTTCAGCAGTGACCGCTACAGGCTCTTTATTTGCAACGCCTGCTATTGCACGATCTGTGGGGCTTGATGCATTAAAAGCAATGGCTATGACTATCGCTTCAACTCTACTAATGCCAGCGGTGCTGTATGTGAATCTATTACTATTTCAAGACAATAACGTCTCACTTGATATGCAAAGTTATATACAACGTCTTATAATTTTCATTGCAGGCCCTATGCTGATTTCGGCTTTGTGCTATCGATTTATTCCTAAAGATCTTCTACATAGAACGCACGCTAAGCTCTCTCAAGTAACCATTGTTTTAGTCTTAACCTTTCCATTTGGCCTAGTTGGTGAATTTAGAGTGATTTTTGATCAGTCCATTATGTTGGGTTTAACCTACCTGCTAATTGGTATTGCACTATGTGCCCTCTTTTTCCTTATTGGCTTTCTGTGCTATCGCCACAAAGGATTAGACGATTCATTGCTTTCAGCCATTACTGCAGCTAATCGAAATGTTCTTCTCACTTATACTGTTGCGGGTGCATATTTAGGACCTGAATATATGGCACTAATGGGCGCTATCCAGTTACCTACTTACTCATTACCTTTAATAGTAAAGGCAATTTCTAAATACCTTTCAGCACCATTAACGCAAAGCGTTAAAACACCTAAATAAATAGCTTATAAAATCGTCAATAAGCCTTTAAGTTCAAACTTATGCCTCTTGCAAGAGGCTTTTGCTTGCCTCTCTAGTCTGTTTTTCCTAATATGTGTCTGAATTCTCAGGGCGGGGCGCAATTCCCCACCGGCGGTAATTCAGAGCACTCAATAGTGAGTTAACTGAAAAGCCCGCGAGCGCTTATCTTTTTTATAATGATAAGGTCAGCAGATCTGGTGTAATACTTCCTGTAAGTATGAGTCCAGAGCCGACGGTTATAGTCCGGATGAAAGAGGATCAGTGGAGGTAATACGTTACCTCGAGCAAATTTGTATCTATAGGCTTAAATTAGGTCTATAGCTATTGTCGTTCTTCCGATCTTATCGGAATGCTGCCTTTCTATGCCCTGATTCTGGTAAATTTTTTTAAATTTGGAGTTATTACCATGAATCAGTCTCTACTTACCCCTTACGGTACGGCTTTTGAACGCGTTGAAGCTGGTCTTACAGCTATTCGTGAAGGTCGTGGTGTGCTTGTTGTTGACGATGAAGATCGTGAAAACGAAGGCGATATCATTTTTGCTGCAGAAACATTAACGTCAGAGCAAATGGCGCTTATGATTCGTGAATGTTCAGGTATTGTTTGCCTTTGTTTAACTGACGAACGTGTTAAGCAATTAGAACTACCTATGATGGTAGAAAACAATACTAGCGCAAATGAAACTGGCTTTACTGTTACGATTGAAGCAGCAAAAGGCGTGACAACTGGCGTTTCTGCAGCTGACCGTGTTACTACGATCAAAACAGCGATTGCCGATGGTGCAGTACCAGCAGATCTTAATCATCCTGGTCATGTATTCCCTCTTAAAGCTAACGCTGATGGTGTACTTGGTCGTCGTGGACATACTGAAGCGACTATCGATCTAATGCGTTTATCTGGTTTAAAGCCATACGGCGTGCTTTGTGAATTAACGAATATCGACGGTACTATGGCGCGTTTGCCTGAAGTTATCGTGTTTGGTAAGAAGTTTAATATGCCAGTATTAACCATTGAAGATCTCGCTGCATACCGATTAGCAAAAGAAAGTAATACAGCAATGAACGCTAAAGAAGACGTGGCAGTCGCTTAATTGCATTTCCCCTAATCAGTGCGTATTAAAAAGCCGAGTGATAATTACTCGGCTTTTTTAGTCTGGAGCTATTAGAACTAATGGTGTTAATCTGAGGTTTCTTTGCCAAACTTGCATTAAAATCCCACAGCAGGAATCAAATAAATAAGAACAGACCAAGCTGAAACCCATCCCGTCACCATTGCAACATCTACCCAATCACTGTTCATCTTTCCTCCAAAATATTCATACCGTTACCAAGATTGTTAACGACATTATTCGTTTATTCTTTAGGTATTTAATTCATTTTTTTAAAAAAAAGATCAAACTGTGAACTGAACAAAAATCTGTCAAATTTACACGCTACAAAATCAAAAAAAGCGCCAACTTATCGGCACTTTAAAGTTTAATACAAAAAAACATTAATCTGTCGTACAAGCTATATCATACTGCTGTATCGCTATTTCTAATTGAGACAAATCAGAGCTGCATATTATTGGCCTCAACGATTCAAATTTCGCTTCAGACCAATTATACATATCAAACGAAAGTAACTTACTTCTCGTTTCTTCAGGGAAGCGGTACTTAATATGCTTCGCAGGGTTGCCCCCGACTACACTGTAAGGCTCGACATCTTTAGTAACAACGCTGTTTGCTGCAATAACCGCACCTTCACCAATAGTGACACCAGGCATAATCATAGAGCGCATACCAAGCCAACAAGCATCACCTAGATGAGTATCACCTTTACCGATATACGATTCTTCGATGTGGTCCATAAATGGGTACAGTGAAAACCAATCTGTTCGGTGATTATGATTCCCCCCCATCAAGATAACGACTTCAGCAGCAATACACACATAATTACCAATATAAAGCTTATCAACAGTCCAACGAGGCGTACTATTACACGTTAATTCATCACCTAATAGGTAACGAACTACCGACTGTTCAAAACCATCATCCCAGCAATCACTGTAATAGCTATGCTTGCCTTTAACGATAATATTCTTATTTGTGACAACGTCACTAAGAAGTTCTATTTTTGTCCAATGCTTTTTATTTTCGGGCTTATTCATAATATGGTTTATCCAATATCAACTAACGTACTAGTTGCATTTATATTGAGTATTACCATTGAACGTTCTACCCCTGTTATTTCAGTTTAATAATCAGGCGTAACGGCAATGGCGACAATTTTACGTTCAAAAAATGTCGCCGCTTTATTGACTTGAGGTTGATTCAATAAAGGCATGTATTGTTTACTAATATGCATTACACACTCTATTTTGTTGTTAAATTAGCTTGCAGCAACTTGAGCACATTCACAAGGAATATACGAAATAAGCTTTTCTGTTGGTGCTGATAATTGCGTCATGTCACGGGCATAGTCTTCAAAGGCTTCTGCCATTGTTACGTTAACAGCTTGAGGTTCTACAACATAATCTAATAGCGCACTGTACCCTTCTTTACCTGTTGCGGTATAACCTGATGAAACCGATGAATAAACGGCATCATCATCAAGGTCTACCCATTGTCCTTGCTTTTTTACCTGCAAGCTTTCTATACGAGCACCTTCTTCAGAGCAACAACGGTACGTATATTTAAGATCGGCAACATAAGGGAAACTACCTGTGCCGGTACCTTCAACACCATTATCAATCGCGTTATTTATTGCACCTTCAAGAGCCTGTCGTACACGTTTACCTTTAACTTGGTAAACCATTAACCCTATCGCAAACGGCAGTAATTTACCTGATATATCAGCACAAGTTATTGGCCCTGGATTTAAGGATGAACGAACGCCACCAGCATTATGAATGCCAAAATCAACGTTGAAACCTAACTCTCGGGCTTTCCATACAAAGCCGCTGACAACCAGTGGTGCGATTTGACTTGCGCCTTTATTATCAGGTATACGCACATGTCGAAGTGGCTCTGTTATTTCTGCAATATGCTGAGTTTGCAATTTACGTACCGCTGGGCGGTATTTCATGTTCAGAATATTTTCAATGATAGGGTCTTTTGCACAGAATCGAATATTCGATTGCTCTGTTAAAAATTGTTTTACTCTATCATGAGTATCAGCATCAAGGTGCTCTGTACGTGTTGCATCAACGGTAAACTGACGACCGAGTAATAACTGGTTTTTACCTGTAGCAGAAGCCAAAGTACCATCAGCATTAAAATCAAGCTCAAGCTGACCCATTGCCAATGCATTACACCCTGCTTGAACAACACATGTACCATTTATTACTTTGGCATATTCATCTGTTACGCCGTAACCAAGATTAGTGAAATCACCTTGCATGGTATGTGTATGTCCGCCAATAATCGCCGCTACACCGTCAACTTCTTTAGCCAACAGTAAGTCACGTTCGTAACCAAGGTGGCTCAAGATAACAATTTTATTAATACCATTGTTATGAATTGCATCAATTGTTTTGTTAGATAGTTCTACAACACTCTTAAACGAGGTATCTGGATCGGGGTTGGCAATGCCGGCCATGTTTTCAATTGCCAAACCAAAAATGGCAACGGGTTCACCATCGACATCTTTCACAAGATAACGACCTATATCATTACTTGCATCATAAGCGTATACGTTATGTTTATCGCGCAAGGTATTAGGCTTCGATTGATCTTCTTGTGATAAGTCCCAATTAGCCACCAGCATAGGGAAATCAACACGATCTAGAAAATCAGCAACAATACCATTGCCCATGTCTAGCTCATGATTGCCCAATGCCATTGCATCAACACCTATCGCATTGAGTAATTCAGCATTCGCAAGGCCTTTATACAATGAGAAATACAAAGTGCCTTGAAAACAATCACCAGCATGCAAGAACATAAACTCACGTTCTTTTAAGTATGCATGACTTTTAGCTTCTTTTACCGCAGATGAAATACGAGAGAAACCACCACAACTTGCATAAACAGATGTTTCAGTATCAAGTATGCTAGTTGGAAGCGTTAGCGATATTGAAGAAGGCTCGAAATGTGAGTGAGTGTCATTGATATGGGCAAAAGTAATTTTTGCGGTACGGTGTTTAGTCATAAGTAATCGATGCTCTCCATTTCGGAAATAAAATACAGCCACGTTCTGGTGTAACAGTAAGAGTGAGAGTTGATAAATAAACGAAGAAGGCATTTACTGCTGCAGATAAAAATCACAGTTCTTAGTTAAGAGATGATCAACAAGACATACAAAACGTGACAGGCTGCAAATATAACACAATCTTTCTTATTTCCATTCATGAATCATTCCAATTTGCCTATTTCTTATCAAATGAGCATTTCCCACACTTTGCGTGTGAACGATTATATTTAATAGACATACACAATTAATGGGCTGCTTTATGCTCTCTTACATACTTCCCATCCTTCTTGTTTTTCTTGTTGGCTTTCTTGCTCAAAGAACTGGGCTATGTATGGTAAGAGGTGTACAGGAATTATTAGCTAAGCGGCCTGGTTTTCTAATAACGATAATTTGCTGCGGTTTTTGGTTTTGGTTAATTAGCCCAAGCGCAGAGGAAATATCATTCAGTACTCCAATGAGAAGACACTCAGTAACATTCCCATTTGTGTTAGGCGGTTTTTTGTTTGGGCTTGGTGCCGCGATCAATAAGGGTTGCTCGGTATCAACAATATCAAAACTGGCTAAGGGGCAATTCCACATGTTTGCAACCCTTCTGGGATGGATCATAGGTTGGTGCTTATTGGCTTCAACATCGGTAGCGCTTTCTTACACTGAACTTTCTCCGGTACAAAGCCCATCGGTAACCGTCATGTTTATCTTATTTATCCTGATCGCTCTCATCATGTTCAAAATTCCTGTCAACAGACGGCCTATATTACTGGGAATCGTATTATTTGGGATAATAGCGAGCTTACTGACATCACTTGTACCTGAATGGGCACCTAGCCAATTACTCAAAGATATAACAGCCGCTTTAATACATGGCGAATCTAGCCGGTGGCCTTCCATTCAGCGCTACTTAATCATTGCGAGCTTAGTTCTTGGTATGGCATTAGGTGCTAAAAAGCGTTTAGCATTGAGTGAATTTCAATTACGCCCCGTTCAACTCGGTAAACACTTAATCGCAGGGTTGATTATGGGGATAGGCGCGTCACTCGCGCTCGGAGGCAATGACTCACAATTGTTGATCGCCCTACCGTCTTTCTCGCCAGCGGGTGCTGTTACCATATTCAGTATGGTGATTGGCATAATAACAGGGATGATGTTACGAAAGGCCAAACAGCGATTCACTCAACCTCGTGCAAGCTAAATCACATAAACACAAAGACAATAATCATTAACGAGTACAAAAGACGACATTAAGCCGCCTTTTAACGAATCTAGCCTGACTGCTTATGCTTATTGATAGTGACCATGACGCAGTAGAAACTCAATTTTGTAACCGTCGGGGTCTTGCACAAAGAAGAACTTCGCCAGTAATTGACCATCACGGATAAATTCTTTAATTTCAGCAGGCTGATATCCATGATCGGTCAGTTTTTTATGTTCAAGTTCAAGATCGTCAACAGCTACAGCAATATGCCCATAACCCGTACCGTGCGTATACGCCTCTTCTGTATCTGCATTCCAGGTTAGTTCAATCTCCATGTCGTTTTCTTCATTGCGTAGGTAGACTAAGCTAAACCCATCAAAGTCTAAACGTTTAGCAATATCAAGATCTAACGCCTCTTTGTAAAAAGTTAACGATTTATCAAGATCAATAACACGAATCATTGAGTGAATTATTTTAGCCATCTGACACCTCCGGTCATTTCATTTTATTAGCTTCTACGATAAGCAATTGAAGAAGCACCTTATTTTAGCAAGATGATACCAATCTGTGAGCACAACAGGCAAATTACATTACAAGGTGCTGTAATCTAATAGAGCATATCTTGATGATAATGTGTCATTCAACGTCAAAGGTGAGCTATGCATTTAGAACGTATTGAAGTTTCTGGTTTTCGAGGCATTAAACGCCTGTCGCTGTCTTTCAACCAATTAAGCGTACTGATTGGTGAAAATGCTTGGGGTAAATCATCACTCCTTGATGCATTGAGTATTGCACTTGCTGTTAATACCGAATTCTACACATTTAAATTTTCTGATTTTCATGTCGACTACGCACTTGGGCATGAAAAACAAACAAACCTTCAAATAGTCTTACACTGGAAAGAAGATTTCGCTGGAGAACATAAAGCAAGGCGATATAAAGCATTCTCTCCTGCTTGGGTTACTCGTGAAGGAATTAAGCACTTATATTATCAACTCAGTGCTACAAACCAAGACGATAAAGTAACAACGGAACGTTTCTTTTTAGATCGCAACGGGACAAAAATCGAGTGTGAAGATACAGATAAACTTGTTAAGCACTTAATGATTCTTCACCCTGTTGTACGAATTAGAGATGCACGACGGCTACGTGATGAAACGTTAGAACAAGCAATACAACATTCTGATGAACAAGCCCAAAAATTGCGTATTGAGCGTCGTCTCGATAATACCTGTCGGCGTTTAATGACACAGCCCGGTCATGTCAATTCAGGTGAACTAAAAAGCAGTGTGAACGCCCTACGTACGCTTGTTGATCATTACTTTGCTTTTACCCCTCATAATAGGTCGAGCCACTTTAACCGTGCTCACTTCCCAAGCTACAGCCAATATGGCGAAAATCCGTTAGAACAACTGACTCAGCCTCAAATGTCTAAACAAAGCCGTCTTGTCTTAATGGGGTTATTAAATGCGTATATACGTGCAAGAGGGCCTGTAGAATTAAAACGTATTTCTCGCCCAATCATGATCTTAGAAGATCCTGAAGGTCGTTTGCATCCAACAGTATTACATCAAGCATGGACATTCGTTGACAGTATGCCAATGCAAAAGATCCTAACAACGAATAGCCCCGATCTTTTATCGATCGTACCACTCGGTTCTATTAAGAAATTGATCCGCCAACCAGATAGAACACAGGTTTTTGCTCTCAATAAGAGTTCACTTTCACGCGATGAAGAACGCCGGATCTCATTTCATGTACGCCTTCACCGCCCTAGTGCACTCTTTGCTCGTGCATGGTTATTAGTCGAGGGAGAGACAGAAGTATGGCTATTTAACGAACTCGCACGAATCTGTGGCTATAACCTCGCCGCAGAAGGCGTACAAGTTATCGAGTTTGCCCAAAGTGGGTTAAAACCTTTAATCAAAATTGCTCGTTTGATGGGTATTGAATGGCATTTAGTGGCTGATGGTGATGCCGCTGGCCGAAAATACGGCGATACAGTAAAGAACTTACTAGGCAATGATGCAGAACGACACCGTTTAACTATTTTGCCTAATCGCGATATAGAATATTTCCTTTATCACCATGGCTATGAGCAAATGTTTAGAGACTTAGCTCATGTAAAATCTGATACGCCTATTCCCCCTCAAAAAATCATATCTCGCGCACTAAAGCGTTACGCAAAACCTGATGTTGCGCTCGCTATCGTAAAATACACTGGTGAGTCTGATATCGAAAAAATCCCATTACTTATACGTTGGACATTAAAACGCGTCGTCGCCATGTCACGTGGAATGGGGTGAATCACCTTAATGAATTGAGCCTTTCTGGCATTTGGGCTCTATTTTGGTCTCTTTATCATTAAGTATCGCTATTCTACAACATCTTGCTTTTCAAAAAATAACGTCACTCTGCCGACACCAAAGCCCCACTTTCGCATTTCTGCAATATTGAATACATGGGTTTTATCTTGGCGATACATCCAATCATCAAAAGCAATGTTATAAGCCGAACCATTAACAGGAAGGCGCAGTGAATATTGCCAATTTAACGCGTTACCCGCAACCACCCCTGTCGCTTGCCCAACCACATCATCAGCTTCCCCTGTATACGTACCGTCTTTATTACGGGTTATTTCCCATATCCTTTGTTGTTTTTCACCATCATCATAAATAAAGTCTTCCTTTAGGGTTAAAAGATCGCCCTTCACGACCCCTCGAATTTTGACATCAAAACGACGTGTTAACTTCCCATTGAAGTCTTGTACCATTCCCCATGCCAGTACATCTCCTTCGAAATATTCAAACAAATTAAACGAAGGCGTATTTTCTTTGTATTCCTGTACAGACGTCGAGCACCCCCATAGTACAAAGCACAGGCTTAATACGACAATGAATCGACTTTTCATTTTATTTCGAGATCGCAGGGTAAATTTAAATGACATAAAAATCCTTTCAATATAGCGTCATTGATTAGTTAATTATGAAACAACTTTAGATAATAGCGTTCTAAATTTGCAGGAAATACATTTAAAGATAATGAAATGCCCGTATTTCGTCATAACCCGAGTAATATTCTGTAAGTACTGGCTTATAGAGAAGTAATTATGTTGAGAGAACTACTTTTGAACTTAAAGGCAACCACGATATTTATTGCAGCTGCCTTTAATAACTTTGAAATTAGGCTTACTCAGACAGTTCCGCTGCAGTGTCTATAAAAATGCCTTGCATATCTTTTGCTTCACGCTCGGTTTGTCCGCCGTGTTTTAGAAATGCCCCGATGATAGCTTGGGTCTTATCTTCCTTCGCACGTTCAAGGAAATAGCGTAATTCTAATTCCGCCCCTGCATTCTCATCTTTGATTGAAGCTTCGATGATCGCTTTGTACATCACGATATCACGTACTTCTAACTGGCTAATAACCCCAAGAGTCTGAGCTAAAAATCCATCTATCTCCGCTTTAGGTACATACTGAGTAATAATATTTAACGCTTCTGCTTGCTGAGCAGTAAAATCATTGCCAAGAAGCAGGGCTTGTAAGGCTTTGTTTTTACCAAGTCTTCTAGCAAACTGCACTGCGCCTTGACCACCAGTTGGGATATTCACATGAATTTCTGGCTGAGCAAACGCTGAATTTTCAGTGCCATAAGCCAAATCACAAGCCATCACAAACTCATTACCGCCCCCACGCGCCACGCCATCAACCACTGCAACAGATACCTGTTTCATCGTCTTAATATTGGCAATCATGTGATTAAATTCAATTGATGCAGCTTGCCCACCTTGAGTACCATTGATCACATTCAGATCCAAGTGAGCTAAAAAGAATTCAGCATGAAGTGATTTAAATACCACCACTTTTGTATCACGATTATCCTTTAGTGATAAAACAAATGCATTAAGCTCATTGATAAGATCAATCGTTAGCACGTTTACCGGTGGGTTATTCACCGTAACGGTTGCGATGCCATTGTTATTGGTAATTGATAACTTACTCATGTAATTTTCCTCACTTGCTTAAATAGGCTTTATCAGTTCAAGCCCTCAATATGTACAAAGTATAGGTTTAGTATAAGATAAGAAAAACACTCGAATTGGCATGACATTGGTGCCAATAAAACACCAAAGGGTAAATATGGATTTTTCTAGTCGATTATTACTACTACTTGAAGTGATTGAACTCGGTTCTTTTACTAACGTATCTGAACAAAGAAATGTAGATAGATCTGTTATCTCGAAGCATATAAGTCGCTTAGAGGGTGAGCTTGGTGTTCGTTTATTAAATAGAACAACCCGCTCACTTTCCTTAACCGCTGCTGGTAATGAAATAGTCAACCAAGCCAAATTATTACGAAACTTGTTAAATGATACTCACCAGCTGGCACAGAATTACCACTCTGAACCCAAAGGCATATTGCGCATCACCAGCTCAGCCATGTTTGGTCGCCAATATGTTCAACAAGCAGTATTGGCATTTCAGCAGCAATATCCTGAGGTAAATGTTGAATTACGTTTAGAAGATCGATTCATGGATATGGTCAGTGAAGGGTTTGATATTGGTTTTCGTATTGGCAAGCCGAAAAATTCTAGTCTTATTATCAGAAAAGTGGCTCGTAACAGGTTATTAATTGTCGCCTCTCCAGAGTTCATTGAAAAACACGGGGAAATTAAAACAATAGAACAATTAGAAGCATTACCTGCTGCTGTTTATGCCGCTCCAGGGCTTTTAATCGATAAATTCACTTACTTCGATAGCAACAAAGAAAGCAAAAAACTTCAATTGAATGTTGCGTATAAAGTTAATGATGTCGAAATGATCACGAAAACAGCGGTAGCCGGAAACATGTTAGCCGTAGTAACCGCGCAAATGATAGAAAATGAAATATTGGAAGGTAAACTTATACCGATAATGACGCAGCTTCATTTAGATGATTTCGGTACGTTTTACGCCGTATATCCTCACAGAGATGCCCCTATAAAAACTAAATTGTTCATCGATACGCTAAAATCCATAATAGGTGGAGATATACCAAGCTGGGAAAATCATATTCCTAATTTTGATAAGATGTACGGGCAAACGAAATAGAGTCGAACAATCAAAGTAAACAGGCTCACAATTGAAAAACGAGTCATTAAGACCCGCTTTTCAGTTTAACGTCTTACGCACTCCAGCGTTCTTCACGCCATTGTGTTTGTTGTTCTTTCGATAGGAATGTCCATGCCACTACTCGGGTCACTTTTTGCCCTTGTGCCATATCAATGGTGCGAACATCAACAGCGTTCACTTGCTTTAAGGCTTTATAAAGCACTGGTAAGTTTTCTTTCTTAGATACTAATGTCGAATACCAGAAGCAATTTTCTGGCTTATCTGAGCTCTCGGTTATCATACGCTGAATAAATGCAGCCTCACCACCTGGGCACCATAGTTCCGCTTTTTGACCACCAAAATTTAAAACAGGTTTGTTGGTATTACTCTTGGCAAAAAGTTCGGCTTTTTTGTTGCTGCCTTTCTTATGCACATTCGCACTAAGGTTACGTACCTTACGTTCTGATCCCGCCGTTGCTTCTTCTAATGAAGCATGAAACGGTGGATTACACATAGTGAAATCAAAGATATCGTTAGCATTGATTATGCCGGTATAGATATTATCCGGCTTTTTCTGCAATCGGCATTTAATGCCACCCGCTAACGAGCGATTAGATTCAACAATAAATTTTGCAGATTTTATTGATAACGCATCAACATCTGAGCCAACAAAGCGCCAACCATAAGCTCGATGACCAATGATCGGATAAACGCAATTCGCGCCCATGCCAATATCTAAGCCATTAATGTGCTTACCTTGAGGAATAACGCCTTCGTTAGACTTCGCTAATAAATCCGCAATATGGTGAATATAGTCAGCACGACCAGGAATAGGTGGACACAAGTAACCTGGGGGAATATCCCAATTTTCGACGTTATAAAAATGGTGTAGTAATGCTTTGTTTAACATTTTTACAGCTGCAGGATCGGAAAAATCAACAGACAGATCAGCGAATTGATTTTCAGCTACAAACGGAGCTAAATCAGGGCAACTTAATATCAACGCATCAAAATCATAACGTTGACTATGAGGGTTACGCGGGTGTAACCCTTTTTTCTTCTGTGTTGGTTTGTTTTTCTTTTGAGTCATTACATTTACCAATGGAACATAAGGTTCGCATAACATCCGAATCGAATTCGAATTTTGCGTCGAAGCTAAACACTTCACTAATGCTTACATTGTACCTGTTTCAAATGAATCTAAGGAAACTCTTTATTACAAACACGTTTATTTGATGAAAACCGACTCTCCTCTTTCTTATTTACGACTTGCGTTAACTAGGCTTGTCGTTACTCTTTTTTATTCGAGGCTTTTATTACTTCCGAAAACTTTTCCACCAGATCTATAGGCATCGGAAATACAAGGGTTGTTGTTCTATCATTTGCTACCTCGGTTAATGTTTGCATATATCGGAGCTGAATAGCATTTGGCGCTTTATTGAGTACTTCAGCGGCTTCTCGTAACTTGGCTGACGCTTCCAATTCACCCGTCGCGTGAATGACTTTCGCTCGACGAGATCGCTCTGCCTCTGCTTGTTTCGCTAAAGCTCGCACCATGCTTTCGTCCAAATCAACATGCTTAATTTCAACATTGGCAATTTTAATTCCCCAATTATCAGTATGTTGATCAAGTATTCCCTGTAAACCCCGATTCAGCTCTTCACGGGCTGAAAGGAGTTCATCAAGCTCATGTTGACCAAGTACCGAACGTAAAGTGGTTTGAGATAACTGACTGGTTGCCTCAAGGTAGTTTTCTACGTTATTGATTGCCATTTTCGGCTCAACCACCCGAAAATACACCACAGCGTTCACCTTAACTGACACGTTATCTCGGGTAATCAAATCTTGCGTAGGCACATCAAGTACAATGGTTCGTAGATCCACTCTTACCATTTGCTGAATAATAGGCACAATGATGATTAATCCCGGCCCTTTTACTTCATAAAACCGTCCGAGTAAGAACACAACCGCACGTTCATATTCTCGTAATATCTTGAACATACTAACAAGTAGCACAAACACAAGTGCTACAATTGTCGCAATAGTATAGATGAACATAATTCGCCCCTATTAGTTATTCTTCAATATGGTCCTACTCGTGCCATTATTCTTTAGCCAAATTTTTATCGACATGGCTGGTTTCAACATCAAGCCATAAACCCGATACCTTTTTAACTATTACCCGTTGGCCTACCAGTAAACCATCAGCGCATCTTGCCTGCCAAATTTCACCATCAACCAAAACTCGCCCTGAGCCAGGAAAACCACTCACAACTTTGGCGTACTGACCAATAATAACGTCGACCCCCGTTGTAACCGGTTTTCTTCGTGTTTTTAATAACAAAGAAAGCATTACAAATGTAAATAAAGCTGATACAACGGTTAACCCAATAATGAGTGGTAAAGCAATTTTGTATCCCGGTAATTCCGTATCCATCAGCATAATAGAGCCCAATACAAATGCCACTACTCCACCTAAGCCAAAAATACCAAAACTCGGTGTAAATGCCTCTGCAATCATTAATGCGATACCTAACAGCAATAAGCCAAGCCCCGCATAACTTACAGGTAGCATTTGCAATGAATACATCGCGAGTAAAAGGCAAATACCGCCCATTACACCAGGTAAACCGACACCAGGGTTATAGAATTCAAGTAATAGACCGTAGATGCCAATCAACATTAGAATATAGGCAACATTAGGATTGGTGATGACAGATAATAAACTAAAACGCCAATCTTGCTCTCGTTCTATAAACTGAACATTAGCCAGTGACATTTCTTGTTCAACGCCATTGATAACAACCGTTTTGCCATTCGTTTTTTCGACGACTTGCTCTAGGTTTGATGCTAGAAAATCAATTACATTTTCAGTTAACGCATTCTCTGAATCTAAACTGGCCGCTTCACGAACAGCTTTCTCTGCCCAGACTTCATTCCTGCCATGCAATTTAGCTAAGCTCACAATGTATGCAGCCGCATCATTAATCACTTTCTTTTCCATTGCCGTCGTGGCTTTTACTCGTCCTTCTTGTTGATCCGACTCGCTGCTTTTAGATTCATCATCTGCCTTACTTGTTGCTGACTTATCGTCGCTAGTTGCATCATCTTTCTTGGCGCTGTTTTCATCACCTTTTTGTGAATCGCCTTTCGGCGCAAATGGATTATCTGATTTATCAGGTGCTTTCCCGCCCCCTAAGGAAACAGGCGTCGCTGCACCAAGGTTGGTACCCGGAGCCATTGAAGCGATATGACTTGCCAATAATATATACGTACCCGCACTGGCTGCACGAGAGCCCGCAGGGCCAACCCAAGTAGCGATAGGTACAGTTGAGGTAGTAATCGCACGAATAATGTCTCGCATAGAGGTATCTAGCCCTCCGGGAGTATTCATTTTTAGAACGACAAGGGATACGTTATCTATTTGCGCTTGTACGATTTCTCTGGCGACAAAATCGCTTGTTGCAGGTCCAATACCACCGTTTATTTCGACAACCCAGACATCATCCGCTAACGCCGAAATAGAATGAAGCAATAGCGTAGTAACGAATACGCAAAGAGAGAGAAATTTCATATAGACTCCTCTACCGATACAAACCTAAAACGATAGTGTGCTGGTGGGTTAGTATCTTAGTGACGATAAGCTCGACTTTATAAGCATAGTTCAACCTTAAATACACACATTAAAAACATGGTGTAATACAGTTACCTAATACCAAATCCATTAATTACCTGCTCAGTTCAGCGAGAGTTAATGGAATTGGTATCACTACCTCTCAATAATCATCACGAATAGCAGTTATGAGGCTTATACTTATATTTACATTTACATTTACACAGACAATCATTCGCGAGGTTGTTCGTCATTTTTTAAAGGTGGGTCGTTATGGCAGAAACGAAATCAATCACCAAACCACTTTCTATTCTGTTCTACCTCTTATTCATATTTATATCAGTTCCAGCACAAAGCACTTCGACCAACAATATAAAACAAGACTCATTGATTAAAGTTGGAAGCTATCATTGCCCCCCCTTTGTTATTCACGAAAACGACGAAGACTACACCGGGTTAACAATACTACTGTGGGAACAAATAGCTAAAAGCTTAAATCTACAATACGAAATCAAGCAATACCCCCTGACAGACTTACTCGATGCTGTCGCTGAAGGTAAGATCAACATTGGCATTTCGTGTATTTCAATCACCCCTGAAAGAGAAGAACGCTTAGACTTTTCACACTCGTTTTATGAAACACACCTTGCCATTGCAGTTAAGAAACAAGGCTACCTAGCATCAATAATCAATATTCTAACTAACAAAAAACTCTTGCTGGTATTAGCCATTCTCTTATGTGCCGCCGCATTAATTGGTAGCGTCTTTTATTTTATTGAAAACAAGGTAAACGACAAGCTCTATTCTATGCAAACCCGCCTAGGCCGGTTCGTTGAAGGGTTCATTTTAGGCTTACTCTTTATAACCAAAGGACCCTTTAATTATTTCGAGTTTAAGACGCTGTCGGGGCGCGTTTTGACAGTGATTATTGCCATTTTCTCCACATTATTTATTGCCAGTATAACGGCTGTTCTCGCCAGTACATTTACATTGGGCTTATTAAATTCAGATATCAAGAATCCGAATGATCTCGCGAACATTAAAACAGGCGCTAAAAAGTCATCTACATCGTCTCAGTTTCTCACCAATCACAGTATTGTTCATCAAGCGTATAATACGGTAGAAGATATGCTAGTCGCATTAGAAAAAGGTGAAATAGAAGCCGTGATCGCCGATGATCCTGTCCTGAAATATCAGATAAAAAAGGCGAAAGAACGTGGCGTGTATACAGATATGATTGTACTGCCGTATCAATTCGAAAAGCAAAACTACGGCTTCGCCATTGAAGATAGCAGCCCTTATGCAGAAGAATTGAATCGAGCACTGTTAAAGATCCGTCAAAGTAATGAATGGCGTCAGGCACTAAACAAGTACTTTACTGATATACCCTAGTAATAAAAAAATAATAAACTAAAGCCCTCGCTATATGTCAGCGAGGGCTTAACTTTGGAAGTGGCAGGACATTTTCGCGGTCTATCTCCACTTTAATAAGCGGCTTAGTTTTGATGGATGGTATGACCAACAGTGATCAAACATTGTCATTAATTCAGGGTTACCATAGCGAGATAAATTAATCGCATGGAATCGGTTCTTTTGTTCTTTAAGCTTACTAATTCTTGCCAGCATTTCTGCTGGTTGAGAAGGTGCGATAAAGTCAGATAACACAACCAAATCGGCATTTTTGTACTTATCGGACGTCATTAGATCAATAGATTGATCCAGTACTGGCCCCAAATCTGTGCCACCATGGAAAGAATAAGACAGAAAATTCAATACTTCCGTTAAACCATCTTGTTTCGTGAGTTCATACGTTATCTGTTGAGTCGAGAACATAATCACGTAACAATCACGATCTTCTGCTAACGCAATTTGCATTAAACCATACGCAAGTGCTTTAGCGCATTGCTCTGGAAATCCAGACATCGACCCCGACGCATCGATACAAACAATAAAAGGGCCTTTATCTTGATCGACTTGCTTGGTTTGACGTTTAAATGCTTTTACTTTTCGTAACTTACGTTGTGAACCCTGCACGCGATAATTCATTAAACGCTTATCGACAAGGTGCTTATAGAACACAACTTCAAGCTCTGGGTAAGCAAGAAACATGGCTTCATTGGGTAACAACTTGGATAAGTCATCACTTTCATGAATACCGACAATATCATCCGTTACACTGTCACTCTTCTCTTCGACCATACGCAAGTCTTCAGATTTCACACGCTCTTTATTAGGGTCATCAATTTCATTCGCCATTCTTCCGAGCTTTTCTGCGATTTCTTTCAGACCATTATTCTTCTTTAAGAAAGAGGCAATAGACTTCATGGAATCGATATCTGTTCGCGTTAGCTTCGCTTTCGCCATATCCCACAACCGACCCGCTTTTTTGGGGTCACCTGCTTCTGTAACTTCATCCATTTGTTTCATGGTTTCAATACGCTGGTATAAATCAGCAATCAGCTTATCTTTATGTTGCTCAAGATCGTTGGCTTGTGCTTCTTTTAGCGCATGTGACAAATACTCATACCACGTATTACAGAAGTAACTCTGAAACATCGGGTTATGCTTTTCATGTTCTCGTGCATTTAACCGCTTCGCTTTAAAATAAAAGGCCGACTGACCTTCTAATTTACGAATAACAGTATCAATGTTATCCATAAACTCTTCCTGGCTCCAATTGCTTGCAGCTTGGTAAAGTTCGAGCTCTTGGCTAAATTGTTCTTCAATACTGACATTTGAAATTTTGTTCTTAACTTGACCGCGCCATTTCATTACCTGGTTTTTCATCGCACCTTTAATACCAGGACTGGCTTCAGCTGCCATCAAGAGCTGTGGTCGAGCCATCACTTCATGCACAGCATTATCAATAATGCCCGATTCAACGAGCATCAGCGCTAGATTAATACCTTCAGATACCGGCATAGACCACTCCCTTTAGTTATGAGAAAAGTTACGAGAAAAACTCGGATAACTGAGAAATTCTAAAAGCACTTTTATCAATCACTGACTTTAATTCCGACACTGATTCAGAAGCTTCTGAAATACTGCGTTCAATTAATGTTGGAATTTCGTTCTCAACAAAATTATGTGGAAGTGCACCGTGGAAGCTAGTACGAGACATTTTGATTTTATGCTCTGCATCGGTCACTTTGCCTGACGCCTGCTTCACACGTTCTTGTAGCTGTTCATTTTGCTTTGCTGTAATACCTTTATTACCCGCGATACCGACTAACACATCACGATTCGCAATATCTTTAATCACTAATCGGCATTGAGCATCAATTTCAAACTGAAGGCGGCACAGGTTGGTATTTTTATTGACGAAACCATAAACATCACAACGTCCTGTTCGGATTTTTTTATCAAACTCATCACCATCAACGTAAACCCAACGGCTATCGCCTTGCTCTTTTTCAGAAACAGACGGGTTCTGCTGAAGCATAACCAGTTTAATCATGCGTGGGTTGTTATTCACATTGTAGCGTTTCGAGGTACTGAAGTTATATTTAAACCATTCTTTACGTAAAGTAGATTCACGGCTGAATGTTACAACAAGATCAGAGGCAACCTGTTCATTTACTTCATCAATGATCTGTTGAGCTTCGTTCGCATCAGATTGTGATGCACTTTGATCAAAGGCTTTTTCTGTCGCGAATTCACGTACCAATGTTCGAATAACATTGCGCGATTCTGGGCTGTGCCATAGACAATCTTGAAGTAACAGCAAATCGAGCGGATTGATTTCATCTCGACCATTAAAAAAAGCACTCGCTTTTAATAGGCGTACAGACTTCTTCCAACGTCGATCTGAAATATACAGCTCACTATCTGCTTCCGCGATATCAGCCGTTTCAGATTGCTTTTCTATCATTGATTTTAGTTGATAGATTTTTTCGAAAATTTCTTCAGATAATTTAACGTCTTCAATGCAAGCCTGCCATTGAACATATTCTTCATCTTTAATGGTTAAACTTGGATCCACTACGACAGATGTTCGGCCATCATCCATTAGCATCGATTTAAAGTTTTTCTTTTCTTGAATACGATTAACGAACACGCGAACAAGCATGCGGTCATAGAGTGCATCAAGCCCACTGTCTTCATCTGGCAGTTCGTTCGACGCTGTTATCAGCAAACGCATGGGTACAGGTAACACATCCTGACCATTTTTAAAGGTACGTTCGTTTACAACTGTCAGTAATGTATTGAGGATTGCAGGGCCGGCTTTCCATATCTCATCGAGAAAAACAACTTGTGCTGTTGGCAAGTATCCGTCGATTAATCGCACATACTTACCATTGTCTTTGAGTTCTTGTATTGATAAAGGGCCAAACACTTCTTCCGGTGTTGAAAAACGGGTCATCAAGTAATCAAAGAATTTACTGTTATCGAAGGCTTGTATTAAACGTTTAGCGATTAAACTTTTAGCAATACCAGGGGGGCCAAGTAAAAAGACACTCTCACCCGCTAAGGCAGAAAGTAAGCAAAGTTTGATGGTTTCTTCACGCTCGTATACACCGTTAGACAGTGCCTTAATAAGCTTTTGAATCCTTTCAGAAATTAACGCTTTATTCGGTTGTGCAGATTTTGCCATTGTTAGCATAATTCCTGACCTCTCTAATTGTTATGTCCATGTACCAAAGCACAACAATTGCTGCCATTACTTAGCATAGACACAATACCCCTATTGTTGCAAAAGTGTTAACAACAAATACCTTTTAACACTTTTATATCAAAGAGATCTATCAACAACAAGCAAGCAAACATTGTTTGCAAAAATAATACTTTGTCGCCAATACTTACCACGAGAAACATACTGTTACATTTACTTACAAAGATTCTTTAAATCAATGTGTTAAATCCACTTAATTCTTAAATCTATTTTCATGCCAACAATTTTCGATTAAAAATTTAATTTAAAATTTCAAACCATATCGTTTTGTCGGAAATTTCAATATGCCTTCATGGCCATTTTTTAGTAGAAGGTTATATTTTATAAAGGAGATAAAAATTTATAGAGTCAAAATTAACTCATTTCACTTTGAAAATTAGTCACACAAAAGACACAGCCAATGTTTCCTTATTGAAAAAAGTAAACATCTTGTCCAAGCATATGCACTTTGACAATATGGACCTGTTATCTCAAACAAAAAACCTAAGGCTATAATGAACAACGTATCTCAACTTCCTATGCGACTGATTATTATCGTGTGCATTGGCTTTTTGCTATCGGCATTAATACCATCAAGTGAAAGCCTTGAAGTACTCACCTCAATAATAACCTTAGTATTAATTATTATGCTGTTACGCGAAGATTTTGGTATGGAAACTAAATCTTGGCTTATTTTGGCTTTAGGCACTTATAGCCTTGGTGTTTTTGCAGATCTACTAGATGAGATTCCAGAGCTGGGTAACCATAAACTACTCAACAATGCAGATGATGTTTTCATGCATATTGGTGTTTTTCTTATGTGTTTTTGTTTTATTAAAATACTTCATCAGCGTCGTGCATTAATAGATAGCCTAAATACACAGGTAACCAAAGCACGTGATTTAGAAAGTGTACTCAGCCGCCAGGCATTACAAGATGAATTAACCGGGTTATTAAATCGTCGCTCGTTATTCCGACGTTTTGATGAAATGGCGATTAACCACCAGCGAGGCATGCTTGCTTACATTGATATTGATAATTTCAAACAAGTTAATGATCGATTAGGTCATAGCCTAGGGGATGAGTTACTTGTTATTACTGCAAACAGTTTATTAAAAACAGTACCTCTTGGTAGCCGAAGTTATCGAATTGGCGGCGATGAATTCATTGTTTTGCTGCCTAGTGATGATCAGAAAATGTGTGAGGAATGGATTAGCGACCTTTACGATATAACAACAAAAACCCGTGAAGAATATAATATTGGCATCAGCGTCGGCATTGCACCCTACTACCCAGGAAACCTATCTGATCCTGACTCTATTCTTACGCAAGCAGATAAAGCAATGTACACAGATAAAAATAATAAAAATAAAGAAAAGGCTTAATGTTTGCTCAATAACTAAACTTATCACACGGGAACCCACAAACATCGTCATTGAGTTATGCATTTTTCACAGAACTGTCATACATCCGTAATAAGATGGTATGAAATCCAACTTATTACGGAGAAAGTCAATGTTTTTTAGGGCAACTACACTTGTGGCATTGTGTGCAAGCGTGGCGTTTAGTGCACAAGCCAAAACAGATACTGTCACAGTTACTGGATCAACATCAGTAAGCCATGTGATGGAAATCTTAGCAGAAGCTTACTCAAGCTCTCACATAGATACTTTTATTGCTGTTCAAGGCATAGGTTCTTCTGCTGGCATTTCTGCAGTTAAACAAGATGCCACAGAAATAGGTATTAGCTCTCGCCGTCTTAGTGAAGAAGAGATAAACCCTGATGTAAAAATGGTAACAATTGCACATGATGGCATTGCTTTGGTCGTCAATAAAAACAACCCTGTTAACAACCTTACAAAAGAGCAAGTATCAAAGATTTACCATGGGGAAATTAAAAACTGGCAAGAAGTCGGTGGGCCAGATCTAAAAATGGCTGTTGTTAGCCGTGAAAATGCTTCTGGCTCACGCTTTTCTTTTGAAGACTTTATGGGCTTAACCCAACACATTGAAGGTCAAAGAGTCTCTGATATAAACCCACAACTCTTAGTCGTTAACACTAATGGCATGGTGAAAAGTTTAGTCTCTCGTAATATACATGCACTTGGCTATATGTCTTTAGGCTCTGTAGATGATTCTATTAAGCCGTTGTCTTTTGAAGGCGTTAAGCCAACCATTGAGAACCTAGAATCAGGAGAGTATTTAATCTCTCGCCCGTTTTTAATGTTATATAAAGAAAAGAACGTATCAAAAAATGCACAAGCGTTTTTAAACTACGTTACCTCTAATGAAGGGCAGAATATTATCGGTGAACGTGGATACATTACGAACCATAAAAGTTAATCAAGTTACTTATTTTCAACGTAGAACGACTAGGTCTATAAATAAGTGCCTTGCCTAGAGCCCAACAAACTCTCGCTGAAACGAGCATCTTGAGGTAACTTGGGTATAACAATTGAAGCAACTCACGGTTCTCATTTTAAAAGCTAACCAAACTGCATTAACCATCTACATTGGTTAGCTTTTATTTTAATCGTAAAACTTATTTCACCACTGGGTATTTATACGTAGAACCCCACTCAGTCCACGAACCATCATAGACTGTCAGCATTTTACGCCCAGCAAGTTCAGCCCCCAGAGCCAACACACATGCTGTCACACCCGAACCACAGCTGAATATTAATCGCTGTTCTGTATCAGAAACAGCGTTAAAACGATTAATAAGCAACTCTTTCTCAATAAAAAATCCATCTTTAATTAATTGCGAAAATGGAAGGCTTTTCGCGTTAGGCATGTGACCGCCTCTTACTCCTTGTCTTGGTTCTGGCTCTGTACCAAAAAACCGAGCAGCACCACGGGCATCAAGCACAGCAACAGAATGGTCATCGAGTAGGCTTTCTAATGTATCTGCATCAATAACCCATTCAGGTTCAAAAGCCGCTTTATAGGCCGTTACTTCCGGAGCTGTCAATTCCCCCTCTTCTATTGAGTTATTTCCTGCTAGCCATGCTGGAAACCCGCCATCAAGCACAGCAACATTTTTGTGCCCCATTGCTTTAAACATCCACCACACTCTAGGCGCTGAAAATAGCCCTTGGGTATCATACACAACAACAATATCATCGTTATTAATACCTAATTTGGATACTGCTTTTTCAAACAACTCTGGCGATGGCAGCATATGTGGAAATTGTGTATTGGGCGCAGCAATTTTCTTATCAAAATCAAAATACCGAGCACGCGGAATACGCTTTTCACTCCACTCTTGTTGTGGATTTCGTGTAGAACCTGGCATAAACCAGCTTGCATCCAATATAACAAGATTATCATCGGTTAAATGTTCAGCTAACCAGTCTGTTGTTACTAAAGATGAAGGTACTAATGGCATTCAAAATTCCTTGTAAATAACGCTGAATAAAAAACTTACAAACCGACAAGTTAGAGAAAAACTTGAGCTTTAAATATTGAGCACAAACTCTTAAACTATGTGGATTAACCCTATCTTTTTTCTTTTGCTATCACAATGATAGTCTGTGTTAGTTTGAATGCTCATTTTAAAGTGACAATGTGCCAATGTGTCACAAATTTGCCAGCATCAAACAAGCATGCCATACTCTGAATGTGACACTTTGACACCTATGGAGGTTTATATGGCTACAGCATTACCACGTATCACAGCCCGTGTAGACATTGATACTCAAGAACTATTATCACAAGCAGCAGCTATCGCTGGTATGTCTAGTATTAACTCGTTTGTTCTTAGCGCTGCTGTTGAAAAAGCTAAACAGATAATAGAACGAGAACGCGCATTAAAGCTCAGCCAGCGCGACGCTATGATGCTTATGGATGCACTGGATGAACCAGCAAAACCTAATGCTCGCTTGCAGCAGGCTGCAGCTCGTTACAAGGACAAAGCGCAATAATGAAGACGGTACAATTAGACAAAGCTAAACACGACCGTCATCGCTTTGATTGTGGGATTGATGCGCTAAACAATTATTTGAAAATCATGGCGAGTCAGCAAGCAAAGAAAGATAACACCCGCACATTTGTGCTTGAAGATATAAACTGTACTGAGCATGTTATCGGCTATTACACGCTGACTATGGCACCAATTGATTTAGCATCTCTACCTACGAAACTACAAAATAAGCATCATAATGCTAGCTCTGGCGGCTTAATCGCAAGGCTTGCAGTGGATCAACGATACAAAGGTAATGGCTATGGCGAATGGTTGCTGATTGATGCACTTCGAAAATTACTGATGGCGAGCGAAACTGTCGCATTTCCTGTTGTTATCGTTGATGCTAAAGATGGTGCAGAATACTTCTACGAAAAATATGGCTTCACTGCGTTTCAATATGCTGAAAACAAATTGTTTATCACTATTGCAGATGTAAGGGCGAGCATTGGCGATTAAAGCATCAGCGAGATGTTTTGTTATATTTTCCCTATTACAACCTACGTGATTTTCGTGCTGGATTACCTGCATAAATACCTTTTTCGGTAATATCGTTGGTTACTATGCTACCAGCCCCAATCACAGTACCATCACAAATGTTAACGGATAAAACAGTTGCATTAGAACCAATAGTTACATTGTCACCAATTTTAGTCCAACCCCAACTATCAGGATTAGCGTTAGGCTTGCCATCTTTAAATAAATCATTGGCAAACATAACACCCACTCAATATAGACAATAGATTGCGGTGCTAATATATTTTCCCAATCGATCATTACCTTTCTAAATAGATAGAGGAATCCTAATTTTCTCTCAATACTGCAATGGCAAGATTTCGCTGATAAACCACACTATGTACGAGGTTTACGATATTGCTCAGGAGAGTAACCCCTAAGCGATTAAGTTTGTTCCCGGATCGAGCAGATAACATGGTAAAGCCAATCTATAAGCAGACATTGGCCAACAGCGCCAATCTAAAAGATTACCAGCAAGCCAAGACAGAACTCCTCCCGTCGCATGCCCAGCCTAAAGGGCTCTTATCAGGCGGCCTCAATATCGGCTTTGAGGCAGTTGATCGCCACTTAGGAACCCCCAACGAAGATAAAGTCGCCCTGCGCTGGATAAGCAAAGATGATCAGATTGTAAATTTTAGTTACCGCGACCTCAGCAAGCAATCTAATCGCTTTGCCGATCTGCTCGCGCAACTAGGACTCCCCGCCGGTAGCCGAGTGTTCAGCCTTACTGGACGCAGACCAGAACTCTACATTGCCGCGATTGGCACCCTAAAAGCGGGCTGCGTTTTTACGCCGCTATTTTCTGCCTTCGGCCCTGAACCTATCCGCTCACGAATGGAAATTGGCGAGGCCAATCTAATCCTGACCACCCGCAGCCTCTACCGTCGAAAACTCAAAACGTGGTGGCGCGAACTGCCCCACCTCAAGGCCGTACTGCTGATTGATGGCAAACCCGATAACGAACCCGGTTGCTACGATCTGACAACCATGATGACCAATGCCGATCAAGAAAGGCCGTGCCATCACACCCAGGCCGAAGACATGGCGCTGCTGCATTTTACCAGTGGCACCACAGGAAAACCCAAAGGGGTGATCCATGTTCACCAAGCTGTGCAGCACCACCTGCTGTCAGCCTATTATGCCCTTGACCTCAAACCGTCAGATATCTACTGGTGTACCGCTGATCCCGGATGGGTGACCGGGACAACCTACGGCATCATCGCCCCCCTTTGTCTTGGCGTCACCATGATTATTGATGAGGCAGAGTTTGACGCCGAGCGCTGGTACCGTATCTTGCAAGACCAGCACGTCACGGTCTGGTATACCGCACCAACCGCAATCCGAATGTTGATGAAAACCGGAGAAGAGCTGACTAAGCAGTTTGATCTGTCCGCACTGCGTTTTATGGCCAGTGTCGGTGAACCGCTGAACCCCGAAGCCGTCGAATGGGGCGAAAAAGTACTGGGGATGCCCTTCTACGATAATTGGTGGCAAACCGAAACGGGCGGCATCATGATTGCCAACTTCCCGAGCGAGCCAGTCAAGCCTGGCTCAATGGGGCAGCCGCTTCCCGGCATCGACGCGGCGATTGTTAATCCCGATAAGGACGGTGTGCCGCAGGTTGAAACCGCGCCGATGCAGGTGGGCGAGCTGGCACTGAAATCCGGTTGGCCATCAATGTTTCGCGGCTACCTCCACCAGCAAAAGAAATACCAACACTGTTTTGCTGATGGGTGGTACTTAAGCGGCGATCTAGCAATGAGAGACGAAGCAGGCTACTTCTGGTTTGTCGGTCGCAAAGATGATCTGATCAAATCCTCCGGTCACCTGATTGGCCCGTTTGAAGTTGAAAGTGTGCTGATGGAGCACCCCGCCGTCGCGGAAGCGGGCGTCATTGGCGTGCCCGACCCCGTGGCAGGTCAGCGCGTGATGGCGTTTGTGACCCTCAAACCCGATATTAGCGCCGACGAAGCGCTACAACAGGAACTGCTCGGGCTTGCTCGTAAACGTCTTGGCGCTGCGGTTGCGCCGAAAGAGATTGCCTTTCGCCACAACCTTCCCAAAACCCGCAGCGGAAAGATCATGCGGCGACTACTTAAAGCGCGAGAACTTGGCCTACCCGAAGGGGATATTTCCACCTTAGAGAGTGATGAACTATGACCAGCAGACTCCATATCAACCGCCACCACCTCATTGAGCAGCTTCGCCAGATGTTACGGATCCGCCGCTTTGAAGAAAAATGTGCCGAGCTATATACCCAAGAAAAAATCCGCGGCTTTTTGCATCTCTACGTTGGTGAAGAGGCAATCGCCGTTGGGGTAATGGCAGCGCTGAATGAAGACGATCAGATCGTTGCTACCTACCGCGAGCACGGTCACGCGCTCGCCCGTGGTATGAGCATGGGTACGGTTCTCGCCGAGATGTATGGCCGAACCAATGGCTGCAGCCGCGGGCGGGGTGGCTCGATGCACCTGTTTGATAAAGACCATCACTTCTATGGCGGTAATGCCATCGTCGGCGGTGGACTCCCGCTGGCAACTGGTTTGGCAATGGCCAATAAAAAGCGACAACGCGATGCCATTGCGGTCTGCTTTTTTGGCGAAGGGGCAGTAGCGGAAGGTGAGTTCCATGAAAGCCTGAATTTGGCCGCCCTGTGGCACCTGCCTATCCTGTTTATCTGTGAAAACAATCGCTATGCGATGGGTACCGCCCTCGCGTTATCGGAGTCAAAAACCAATATCGCCAAAAAGGCCGAAAGCTACGGTATCAGCGCCGTTCAGGTTGATGGCATGAATGTGGTGGATGTTGAAGCCGCTACCTGCGATGCCCTCGATTATATCCGCGAACAGAATAAGCCGTTTTTTATCGAATGTCAGACCTATCGCTTTCGGGGCCACTCCAGCTTTGATACTCAGCTCTACCGCGATAAGACCGAAGTCGCGCAGTGGGAAAAGAAAGGGCCAGTTAAAAAGTTGATCCAGTGGCTACAAAAAAACAACCATTTTCACGATCAAGAGCTGAAAGATATGGAGGCTGAGATCGCCCAAGAGGTAGCTGACGCCACCGCGTTTGCAGAGGCTGGCGCGTGGGAGCCGATTGAAGAGCTAACCCGTTTCGTCCATAGCCCCACCAGCCAATCGGCGCCCCCCGCAATAACATGTACCCAGCAAGCGGCTGAGCTCACTTACCGCGAAGCGCTGCACAATAGCCTAAGTGATGCCTTAAACGATGATCCGCGCATCTTTCTTATGGGCGAGGATGTTGGCCGTTACGGCGGTTGTTATGCGGTGAGTAAAGGGCTGATTGATCAATACGGGCCAGATCGGGTCATCGACACCCCACTGTGCGAGTCCGGTTTTGTTGGCGTTGGCATTGGTGCAGCCCTTGGTGGTATGCGACCAATAGTCGAAGTGATGACGGTTAACTTCAGTCTGCTCGCCATGGATCAAATCATCAACAGCGCCGCCACCTTACTGCATATGTCCGGTGGTCAGTTTAATGTCCCGCTGGTAATACGTATGGCGTGTGGTGCGGGCAAACAGCTCGCCGCCCAGCATTCGCATAGCTGGGAGAACTTTTATGCCCATGTGCCTGGCCTGAAAGTGCTCAGCCCGGCAACCCACAATGATGCGCGCCATATGCTCGCTCAGGCACTGTTGGACCCTGATCCTGTGCTGATATTCGAACATGTCATGCTACTTAATGAGAGCGGCTTGGTTAGCAGTTCTGCCGATGCACCGATGCATCAAGCTGTGGTAAGACGCACTGGCACCGACATCAGTCTGATCACTTACGGCGGCAGCCTTGGCAAAACCTTGCAAGCCGCAGAGCAACTTGGCAGTGCGGGGATCAGCGCTGAGGTCATTGACCTTCGCTCGCTGCGACCACTCGACAGTAAGGTAATTGTTGCCAGCGTCAGTAAGACTAACCGTGCCGTGATCATCGATGAGGGGTGGTACACCGGCAGCCTAGCGGGTGAAATCAGTGCCGTCATCATGGAACAGGCATTCTGGCAGCTGGATGCGCCTGTCGGTCGGGTTTGCACCGCAGAGGTACCTATACCCTATCCTCATCACTTAGAGCAGGCTGCCATTCCTCAGATCGACAAAATTATTTCCGCCGCCAGAGCAACCTTCGCCGCGCGCGACTTAGAGGAGAGAAACAGGAAGCCACGCCATGAATAGCAGCCAAGCAACCGACAACCTAATTGATATCACCATGCCCGCCCTTGGCGCAGATATGCGAGACGGTACGCTGATTGAGTGGCAAATCAAACCAGGAGACAGGGTTGAAAAAGGTGATACGATTGCGGTGGTTGAAACCAGCAAGGGTGCTATCGAGATGGAGGTCTATCATAGCGGCACCATTTCCGAGCTATTGATCACCCCAGACACTAAACTTCCGGTCGGCAGTGTGCTGGCCCGAATGACAACGACAGATGCACCTGTATCTTCAATACCTAAACCAACAGCGCCTATGCCTTCAGCACCTACACCAGCACCAGCAGCGTCGGCCACCAGCGCCGATAGTCACGACACGATCGAGAGCGCTGCAGAGCTAAACCCAGATATCGGCTCAAATACCGAGCGGCGATTCATCTCCCCCGCCGCCCATATGCAGGCTCAGGCTACGGGTATCGATATTGGCCAGCTACAGGGGAGCGGGCCACAAGGGGCGATATTGCTACGGGATCTCCCTTCCCGCACGGAGCAACATGTCGAAAAACCCTTCCCAACAGAGACAGCGCAGCCAGCCTCAAGTATGCGTCAGGCGATTAGCGAAGCGATGGCGCGCTCAAAGCAGACGATCCCGCACTATTATCTGACCATGGATATCGACCTGACCAACGCCCAGCACTGGCTAGCAGAACAAAACCAGTCACGGGACCCAGAACAGAGATTGCTACTGCCTGCCCTGCTAATTTCCGTCATTGCCCGCCTATTACCACGTTATCCAGCACTAAACGGGACTTTTATCAACGGACAGCTTACTCCCTCCGATACAGTTAATATCGGCAATACCATCAGTCTGCGCCAAGGGGGACTAGTGGTCCCTGCTATCCTTAATGCCAACACACTGACTGTCGATGAGACAATGGCCGTTCTGCGAGATCTGACTGAGAGGAGTCGCCGCGGTCGTCTGCGTAGCTCTGAGATTAGTGAAGCGACGATTACCGTCACCAGTATTGGTGAGCGCGGTGCCGACAGCATTACTGGCGTCATTTATCCTCCGCAAGTGGCGATTATCGGCCTTGGCCGAGTGCGTAACGCCGCCGTTGTTTCCGAGGGCCAGCTAGCGATTGGCGAGATAATGACCGTAACCCTTGCCGCGGATCATAGAGTCAGCGACGGACTCACTGGGGCTCGTTTCTTACATGCCCTTGCCAAACAACTTCAGCAACCGGAGGCGTTATGACTTCACTCGACATTCCGACCCATATTGCCAATGCCATCAAACGTATCGCCCCTGAAATTGATTTACTCGATATCGATCAGAATGAGGACTTACGAGAAGAGTGTGATCTGGACTCAATGGATTTCCTTAACCTGCTGGCCGACCTGAAACAACAGACCAGAACCAGTATTCCCGAAAGCGATTATCCCAAGATCAGAAGCTATAACCAGCTGTTGGCCTATTTGCGAAACCACGCCGAGTAAAGCCAGCATGACCTAGTGACGGCCTCAATAGATACAAATAACTAAGGACACATTATTAGGAGCGACAATGAACATGCCAGCCTCGCAGCCCCTGATTTACTGGTACCAACAACTTCGAGCTACGGACGTTGGCCTTGTCGGCGGTAAAAATGCCAGCCTAGGTGAAATGCTAAGTCAACTCGACCAAGTCGGCATTCGAGTGCCCAACGGCTTTGCCACCAGCGCCCAGCTCTTCCGTGACTTCTTACACCAAAACCAACTTGACACGCCGATTAGCCAGTTGCTTGCCGCCATGGACAACGGTTCCATCCCCCTTTCAGAGGCAGGCCAGAAAATTCGTCGCCTGATCCTTGAAGGCCACTTCACCGTAGAGCAAGAACAAGCTATCACCAATGCGTATCATCAACTGGGTCAACAGGCAGATACGGATCCCCTCTCCGTTGCGGTACGTAGCTCCGCCACCGCGGAAGATCTGCCCCAAGCCAGCTTTGCTGGGCAGCAGGAGAGCTACCTCAATATTGCAGGCGCAGTGCACGTGATTGACGCCTGCAGAAAGTGCTTTTCCTCGCTATATACCGACCGAGCGATTGTCTATCGCCAAGAGCAGGGCTTTGTCCACCAAAAGGTCGCCTTATCGGTTGGCGTACAACAAATGGTAGAGTCTGAATGCGCAGGGGTCATGTTTAGTCTCGATACTGAAAACGGCTTTCCCGATGTGGTGCTCATCAATGGCAGCTGGGGGCTGGGTGAAACCATCGTTAAAGGCACCGTCACCCCTGACCGATTTATGGTATATAAACCGCTGCTCGATACGCCAAACAAGCGCCCGATCATTGAAAAACAGCGCGGTAATAAGCGCGAGAAAATGCTATTCGCAAGCGCCGATAGCCTTGAGCCAACAGTTACAATGCCCACCAGCATGGATGAGCGCCACCGCCTCGTACTCAGTGATGACGAGATCCTACACCTAAGCCGCTTGGCGGTGATAATCGAGCGCCATTATGGTTGCGCCATGGATATAGAGTGGGCCAAAGACCGTCATAGTCAGCAACTGTTTATCGTCCAAGCCAGACCAGAAACGGTTGAGACATCAAAAGACAGCGCGGTACTGGTGAACTACCAACTGGAAAAAACCGCTGCGCCGATTTTATTGCAAGGATCAAGTGTCGGGAGCGCCGTCGCTTGCGGTAAGACGTTTACCCTACTTTCGCCCGATGATAGCGACCAGTTCCCCGATGGCGCGATTCTGGTCACCGAACGCACCGATCCCGACTGGGTGCCAATTATGCGCAAGGCCGCGGGGATCATTACCGACTCTGGCGGCCCAACCAGCCATGCTGCAATTGTCAGCCGCGAGCTGAAAGTGCCCGCTATCGTCGGCACTGAACATGCCACTCGTGTTCTGTCATCAGGAAAAGCGGTCACCTTGAACTGCAGCGAAGGTGCTGTGGGTCAAGTGTATGACGGCATCATCAACTACACCACCCAGCAAATTGATCTCAACACCCTACCTACGACCCAAACCCAAATCATGATCAATGCTGCGATGCCCGACGGCATTTTTCACTGGTGGCAGCTCCCCACGGCAGGGATCGGCCTGACCCGAATAGAGTTCATTATCTCAAGCCAAATCGGACTCCATCCGATGGCGCTGATCCACCCAGAGCAGGCCACCGATCCCGCAATAGCGCAAACCCTCCGCCAACGTTGCTCGGGCTCTGCCACCCTGCCCGATTTCTTCGTCGATAATTTGGCTCTTGGGGTGGGTAAAATCGCCGCCAGCCAGTACCCAAAACCGGTCATCGTTCGGATGTCTGATTTCAAATCGAATGAGTACCGCGGCTTGATAGGCGGCGAATTCTTTGAGCTCCATGAAGAGAACCCAATGCTCGGCCTGCGCGGCGCCTCGCGCTACTATCATCCTCGTTACCAAGAAGCATTCCAGCTCGAATGCCGAGCGATTGTCAAAGCACGCGATGAGATGGGCTTTGACAATATTATCGTTATGATCCCATTTTGCCGCACGGTCAGCGAAGCCGATAAGGTACTTGAGGTGATGGCCCTAGCGGGACTGAAGCGCGGTGAAAAAGGGCTGCAAGTGTATGTGATGTGCGAGATCCCCTCGAACATCATCCTCGCCGAGCGTTTTGCCGAGCGCTTTGATGGCTTTTCTATTGGCAGTAACGATTTAACGCAGCTGATATTGGGGATAGACCGTGACTCAGCCGAGCTAAAACCGATGTTTGATGCCCGCGATGATGCGGTTAAAAAAGTGATTGAACAGGTGATCAAGGTCGCCCACAGCAAAGGCTGTAAAGTGGGGATCTGCGGTCAAGCACCTTCAGACCACCCTGAGTTTGCTGAGTTTCTGGTAGCGTGTGGCATCGACTCCATCTCCCTTAACCCTGACTCCTTTGCCAAAGGCTGTGAGGTGATCGCAAAAGCCGAACGCACGCACCTCAATAAGCGAGACTAGTCAGCAATAGACCAGAATCAACGACAGAACCTGAGCAGAAAGCGGGGGCAGGCTCAACCAACAGCCTGGTATTGCCGAATATCGGCCCACCTAAAGGTGGGTCCATCGGTACAGACATAGCGATCTTGCAGATAACAGTGACCGCACAGGCCAACCGCACAGTGCATTCGGCGCTCAATCGAGAGATTTATCGCGTCTGGCTGAATACCGTAAGCAACCAGGTACTCCGCTGCCGCCTCCATCATTGCCTCCGGTCCAGCCATCAGCACCAGATCGGGCTGGGTATCAAAGCTATGCAGTACCGTTGGCAGTAGCCCCAGTGCTGTTCCTTGGTAATAATCTGGATCGCTCAAGCCAGCGGTATCCTCTACCACGTTGAACAGTGGAATAAAGTGCCGCCAACGCGCCCGCTCTGGATTAAGCATCAAAGTGGTACTGTTTCGCGTGGCATAAATCACTTCAAGCTGACGATAGTTTTGCGTTTCAATCAGCTCATTTATCACACTGGCCAGTGGCGCAATACCACAACCACCGCTGATGATCAGGATGCGCTGTTCAGCCATGGCTGCCATCGGCCACCCTTTTCCAAACGGGCCTCGTGCACCGATAATATCACCGACGGCGCACTCAAAAAGGGCGTGGGTCACACTGCCCATCTGACGCACTAAGGCACCAAACTTCCCCTGCTCATTTGGCAACTCGGTAAACGTAAACGGCGCTTCCCCCACACCGGGCAGCGATAACATAAAAAATTGACCACTTTGCGCTTTTTGCCACGCTGCTAGCGTCTCCTTTTCAACGCCATTTTCAAGGCTATGTAAACGAAAATGATAATGGCGAGTATCTTGACCATCATCATAAAAATCGACCACCTCTATCGGTACGGGAGTCAGGTTAAACATCATCTGCGATCCTTTTCATTATCGAGTGTACGCCAATGACACCGGGGCAGGTCTGCTCACAACGCCCGCAACCAACACAGCCGTAACGGCCAAATTCAGGGAGATAGTCTTCACTAAATTTGTGGTACCAAAAGCGTTTTACCCGCTGCCCCACTTGTTTGGCTGGGTTGTGAAAACTCGCTTCACGCTGAAAGCCCTCATACAGGCAGGAGTCCCAAAACCGCACTTGGCTAACCGTCTCCTCGCTGTTGTCCGTGCTAGAACCAGTATTAACGTCAGCTCCTGCGTTGGCAACAGACCGAGTACCAAAGCAAGAGCAGGTGGGGCAGAGCGTGGTACACCCTGAACACCCCAAACATTGGATCCCCAGCTGCGCCCAGAACGCGTCCGAGACCTGGCCACGATTAAGCTTAGCGATGCCATCGAGCAGATAGGTATGATCTGGAAATGCCTGCTCGCAGTGGCTGATATTGTCCCAGCGCTGGCCGATATCGTTCGTTGATGCCGGCGTCAGTCCCATGCCTTGCAGCGCCTCGTTGCCCCCCTCTGTCAGCACCACTAACAGCCAATGTTGCTCATCCAACGGGTGCAGTACCAGATCCGCGGTTTCATCGCGAACACTCGGGCCGGCATTCACCGTCGAGCAGAAGCCTTGCGAGCATGGCTGGACACAATCTAGCCCGACCAACAGCGCCTGCTTCCGCCGCGCTTGGTAGTAAGGGTCTTGTTCAAAAAAGGAGTCTTGGTAGTGGATCGCCATCAGATCGCAGCTCTGCACACCAAACAACACGAATGGCTCAGGCTCCGGCAAGGTCTCTTTAAACAGTTGACCATCAAAAACATACAGCGGCTCCTGCTCAGCAAAGAAAAATTTCTTGGCGGAGTGGAGCGGCTTATGGTGCTGTAGCGGCGGCCACGCTGGCTCGGTCACTTGCTGCCAATGGACGTCTTGCTGACCATCTGCTGATTGGGCAACCACCTGATATAAAGCCCAAGAGCGCGCCAAGTGTGCCCGCAAACCATCCAATGAATCCAACAAGTAAGTGTTGTGCATACTAAGGCTCCTCCTTTAACTGCCACACGGCACTAGGGATATGGTCTACGGGTAGCGCAATCACCGCGACGGCACACGCTTTCAACTCGGGCATCTTGGTGACCGGATCTTGGGCGGTATTGGTCAACTGATTTGAGGGCGCCTCTTTGAAGTGGTAAGGCATGCTCACCAGCCCAGGCTGGATGTCTTCGGTGATCATGGCGCGGGTTTCAATATAACCACGCCGTGACCGCACGCCCACCGGCCCATATAGTTTAATGGACAGAGCGCTGGCATCTTGCGGGTTAATAAATAAAATCCCGGGCGGGGTTTCCCGCTCCAACAGCGGCGACTTACGGCTCATCGAGCCACAGCCATAGTGGAAATGCAGTCGATTGGTGGTTAGCAGCAGTGGAAATAGTTCATCGGCGGGTTCATCAATAGGAACATAGTGAACTGGTGTCAGCCGCGCCCGGCCAATCGGGAACTGCTGTTGGTGCAATATCGCCGTCCCTTGCGGGGCGTTCGCATTGCAGGGCCACTGCAGACCATGATTGCGGTCCAAGTTCTGATAGTTCATCCCTTGATAAGAGGGGGTTAGTGAAACCATCTCATCAAACACCGCTTCGCTACTGTGCCAGTTAAGTACGCGACTCCCCATCGCTTCTGCCAAGGCTTGCAACCACTGCCAATCCCCCATCGCTTCGCCCGGAGGCGGGATCACCGGATTGATCCGCTGTACCCTGCGCTCACAATTGGTAAAGGTACCAGCCTTCTCTGCAAATGAGGCGGCTGGCAAAATATAGTCTGCCAGCTTGGCCGTCTCGGTCATCGTCAGCTCAGCGACCACCAGCAGATCCATCGCCTTATAAGCTGCGCGGACATGGTTCTGATCAGGGTCAGTCACAACCGGATCTTCACCAAATAAAATTTGCGCCCTGAAGTCACCAGCTTGTGCCGCTTTGGTCATGCCCAACGAGGTCAAACCGGGGGCAGTAGCGACGTCGTCGCCCCACGCTGCCGCGAACCGCTGTTGAGTATCGACTTCATCAGCCAACTGATAACCGGGGTACACATTTGGCAAGCAGCCCATATCACAGGCACCCTGCACGTTATTTTGCCCCCGTAACGGGTTGATACCAGTACCAGGCTTACCGATATGCCCACAAATCAGCGCCAAATCGGCCAGTGCAATCACACTGTTGGTACCACTGACAAACTGAGTAATCCCCATACCGTACAGAATCATCGCCCTATTGGCACGACTATAGCGCTCTGCCGCCTGACGGATCTGTGGGCCATCGACCCCCGTTATCTCTGCAACCGACTCTGGACTTATCTTCTCGACATTGCTCTTTAAAGCATAAAAACCATCACAACGATTGTCGATAAAGTCACGGTCATGCCAATCGTTGCTGATGATCTCGTGCAGCAGCGCATTAATCAGCGCAATATTGGTGCCCGGCTTGAGCTGAAGATGGATATCTGCCAACTTGGCCAAGCGTGTCACTCTCGGGTCCACCACGATTAGCGTCGCCCCTGCCAACTTAGCCTCGATGATCTGCCCGCCCAACACACTGTGGTTTTCGGTTGGATCGGCACCAAAGACCACGATAACCTCGGTGTCGAACAGATCCTTGGTACTGTTGGTCATCGCCCCAGAGCCCAACACTTGCTTTAAACCCGCGACGGTTGGGCTATGACAGATACGCGCGCAGTGATCAACATTGTTGGTTTTTAGTACTGCGCGAGCAAACTTCTGCGCCGCATAGTTATCTTCATTGGTGGCTCGGGCACTGCTGATCACGCCCACCGCTTGCGGGCCTGATTCTTCTAGAATGTCTTGAAGGAAGATACTAATTTCTGCCAGCGCTTGATCCCAGCTAATGGTGACAAACCTATCGCGCTTGCGTTTGAGGGGGTGATGAATACGGTTATCAGGCGAGATAGCATAGACACTACTCCAGCCTTTTTCACAAAGCTTGCCCAGACTGATAGGGTGATCTTGCTCGGGCGACACCCCACAAACGTTACCCTGCCCATCACTGGTCAAATACATACCGCAACCGACCCCACAAAACGGGCAGACGGTTTTTACAACTCTGGAGTGCATACTCGTTGCCTGACTATTAATATCTGCCTACATTATAGTCGCCACGGCCGATCCTAATGCGCCAATACGCACCGTCAGGTAGCGAAATCTCAATTTTGATTTCTGAGGTAAATAATGTGATACACCAGCCCCACCAACACGCTGCCACCGACCAGGTTGCCTAAGATGACAGGGAATAGGTTATTGATAAAGCCCCATAAGTTGACCGAATCTGCCACTTCCACCGTCCCCGACATCTTAAGCATCATTCCGAGTGGGATAAAAAACATATTGGCGATACTGTGTTCAAACCCCGCCGCGACAAAGGCCGAGATCGGAAACACAATCGCTACCGCTTTATCTATCACACTGCGTCCCGCCAAGGCCATCCACACCGCCATACACACTAAGACATTACACAGCACGCCACGGAAAAACGCCGTCCAAAATGGCATCTCGCACTTGGCTGCGGCGATCTTGGCATATGTCAGTGCAATCGCCCCGTTGTTCATCTGCGGGTGGTCAGACAGAAACACCAACAGCGCAACCCCTAATGCGCCGACTAAATTCGCCAGACAGACCACCAGCCAATTTTTCAGCAGCTCAGCAGTGGTAATTTTTCTATCGGCCCACGCCATGGCTAATAGGTTATTACCTGTAAACAACTCAGCCCCAGCCACAATCACCAATAGCAAGCCGAGAGAGAAAACCAGCCCGCCAACAACTTGTTGAGTGGCAAACCCAAGCGAAGGATCAGATTTAACCAAGGTATAATAGAGACCGCCCAAGCCAATAAAGACGCCAGCCAAAATCCCCAACATCACCATCGACAGAAGCGGCAACCGGGCTTTCGCTACCCCTATCTTGTCGACCTTTTCAGCAATTTGTTTTGGAGAGAATGCATCAAAACCGTACATATCAGCCATTAGCTATTTCCCATTTCCCATAACTTATACACACAACCTAGTTCAAAATGCCTAATAATCAATTAAACGACGATTCACGTAGCAGGGCATATCGGCATGAGCGAGTCCCCTCACCACTGGCACCACGACTCGGTGCAAGGCACGTTCGACACCGTGGATAGCAGTCCTGATGGACTAACCCTCCTCGACGCCGTGCAGCGCCTTGCCCTGCACGGCCCTAACAAGCTGCCTGATTCCGCAACCCGGTCTCCATTAATGCGCTTTATCAGCCAGTTCAACAACGTTCTGATCTATGTTCTGGTTGCCGTAATGGTTATCACCACCCTGCTCGGTCACTGGTTAGACGCCGGGGTGATTGCAGGCGTGGTTTTGATCAATGCGGTGATAGGCTTTATTCAGGAAGGGCGGGCAGAAGATGCCCTTAAAGCGATTAAAGATATGTTATCACCGACGGTAGAAGTGCTGCGCGACGGGAAACAGGTCACCGTTGAGGTAGAACAGCTCGTCGTCGGAGATGTGGTATTACTGCAGTCTGGAGACAAAATACCCGCCGATATGCGTCTTTGCCACTGCAAAGGATTACAGATCTCCGAAGCGGCCTTAACTGGCGAGTCTGTCGCAGTCGATAAACAGAGCGAACCGGTTGCCCTCGCCGCCGATCTGGCTGAACGTAAATCGATGGCCTATTCCGGTACACTTGTCACCCATGGTCTTGGCACTGGTATTGTCGTAGCTACTGGAGCCCAAACCGAACTAGGACAAATCAGCACCCTTGTCTCAAACGTCCAGCCCACAACAACACCGTTACTAAGACAAATAGCGCAATTCAGTCACTGGCTAACAGCCACGATCCTTGCGGTTGCAGTCGCCACCTTCACATTTGGAGTGATGATCCGAAGCTACCCCGTCACCGACATGTTTCTTGCCGCGGTTAGCCTTGTTGTCGCCGCCATACCTGAAGGACTGCCAGCTATCATTACCATCACCTTGGCTATCGGTGTAGAAAGGATGGCACGGCGCAATGCAGTTATCCGTAGTCTTCCTGCTGTTGAAACGCTCGGCGCTGTCACTGTCATCTGTACTGATAAAACAGGAACTCTGACCCGCAACGAAATGACCGTCTGCAATATCGTCACGGCAGACCACCACGTAATCCTTAGCGGCATAGGTTACGACCCACATGGCGTGATTACCATCGATCAACACACCGTCTTTCCCGAACAGATGCCTCTGCTAACTGAGGTTATCCGAGCAGCCGTCTTATGCAATGACGCCACTCTCCACCAACACGGTGGGCAATGGCAAATACACGGGGATCCCATGGAGGGCGCCCTATTAGTTGCAGGGATTAAGGCAGGCTTTGATGCTGACAGCGAAATCAAACACTACCCACGCACCGATCTCATCCCATTTGAGTCAGAGCATCGATTCATGGCCACCTTGCACCATAGCCACAGCGGCGACGCATTCATCTTCCTTAAAGGTGCGCCAGAGCAAGTGCTTGAGATGTGCAGCCAGCAACTCTCTGCCACCGGCCCCAGTCCCATAGACCGCAACTATTGGCACGCCAAAATTGAACAACTGGCACATAACGGCGAGCGAGTGCTGGCAATAGCCTATCGACCAACCCATAGTGAGCAAGTTGAACTCACCTTTGATGACGTTAACGATCAGCTGATCATGCTTGGCATTTTTGGCATGATTGATCCCCCTCGCGAAGAGGCCATAGATGCTATCAATGCATGTAACAATGCCGGGATCAGAGTAAAAATCATTACTGGAGACCACGCCCTAACCGCCCGCGCCGTCGCCTACCACCTCGGTATCATCAACAACCTAGATGCGCTGACTGGCCATCAAATTGACCAACTGAGTAACGATGAGTTATTCGAACTTGCGACCCAAATTGATATTTATGCGCGGGTGAGTCCCGAGCACAAAATGCGGCTTATCGATATTTTCCAGCAACATAATCATATCGTTGCGATGACAGGTGATGGCGTGAATGATGCCCCGGCGCTTAAACGCTCCGATGTCGGTACCGCGATGGGGAAAAATGGCACCGAAGCGGCCAAGGAAGCGGCTGATATCGTCTTGGCTGACGACAACTTCGTCACCATCACTGCTGCCGTCGAAGAAGGTAGGGCCGTTTACGATAACTTGAAAAAAGCGATTTTATTCATTCTCCCCACCAATGGCGGGGAAGCACTGATCATCCTCGCGGCAGTCTTGCTCGGCTTTAAAGATCTGCCACTAACGCCAGTACAAATCCTTTGGGTTAATATGGTAACAGCGGTAACACTTGCGCTATCGCTCGCTTTTGAGCCCAAAGAGAAGGATCTGATGCGGCGTCCTCCCCGCCCGCCCTCTCAACCACTCCTTACTCGCCACCTTATCTGGCGAGTAGGGTTTGTTTCGGTGATCCTTATGGGGGGTACGCTGAGCTTGTTCCTGTGGGAGATCGGTCACGACGCGGATATTGCCCGAGCCAGAACCATCGCGGTGAATACTTTAGTGATGTTCGAGGTCTTTTACCTCTTTAACTCCCGCTATATTTTCGACTCCATTTTCAGTCACCGGGGACTAACGGGTAATCACTATGTATTAGTTGCCATTGCGGTACTGGCAATATTCCAGCTCTGCTTTACATATTTGCCAATAATGCAAACCATCTTTGGTTCTTGCGCAATCGAGCTGAAAGTATGGCTTCAAATCACCCTTGTCGCTTCCTCTATCTTATTCTTGGTCGAAATTGAAAAAGCAGTAATGCGTAAGTTATGTTCAGCAAACAATAAAGTCTGAATCAATCCATTTCGTTATTTAGTAGCGGCGAAATACTTCCAGCGGCGCCAACCGCTACCCAATCATCACCCTTCCACTTCTTCGTAATATTTCCCTATCTAAGGTAGCTCAGGCTTGTTCAATCGAGTAGGAGGAGGCCTCACGACCTCCGTCCTCTCACACCACCGTACAAGCGTGGGTCGCATACGGCGGTTTCGAATATATTTTTAATGCCTCATACCCACCTTGCAATGAGTATAAACCGAGTCCCGCAAGTTGTTTATCTGGTAAAGCTTGATGAAGTTGAGGGGTTCTAGATAGCTTCCACCACCCCTTATCTGATTTGGCGAGGTTCCAAGCATCACGTGTTGTTAGGCCAGATTTGATAAGCCAAACCGCTATGCTGAATTTTCGCTTTCGTTGTTTAAGTTTGTAGCACCTTAGACGACGTCGGATCCAACTATCAAGCCTTTTCATTCTATCCCCAAATAAAGCCAGCTTGTAATATGACTGCCAGCCCCTCAAGTATTGATTGAGTTCTTTAATCACTACAGGAAGGCTTTTAGCTTGGTTACGTTTGGGGAGTTTACGTACTCGAATTTTCATTCTGCGGTAAGCATCTCTTGTGATCCTTACCTCTCCTGACTGCTTAAAGTAATGACCTAGAAAACTTCGCTCGCACACGCGAGTTGCTTTACTTTTCTCTTGGTTTACTTTGAGCTTTAGTTTGCCTTCAAGAAAGCAACTAATCGAAAGCAGCACTCTCTTTGCGGCCACTTCGCTACTAACGTAGATTTGACAATCATCCGCATAGCGACAGAATTTATGGCCTCTGCTTTCGAGTTCTTTATCAAGTTCGTCTAACACAATATTCGATAACAGTGGCGACAATGGCCCGCCTTGTGGCGTTCCTTTTTGCCGTAGCTCTGCTATCCCACCTCGCATTAAATCACTTTGCAAATAGTGACGGATCAATTTCAACACTCTTTTATCTTCAATGTCTCGAGATAATCGGTTCATCAATCTGTCATGATTCACTGTGTCGAAATATTTCTCCAAATCAATATCTACGACGTATCCAAGCCCTGAGCGGATGAATTTGCTTCCTTGAGCCAAAGCATGATGAGCACTTCTTCTCGGCCTAAATCCGTAACTACTGTTAGAAAATTTAGGTTCATATATATCGGTAAGTACATTAGATATCGCTTGTTGCACGATCCTATCTTGTACCGTTGGAATTCCGAGTTGACGAACTCCGCCTTTAGCTTTGGGCATTTCTACTCCAAGTACAGGTTGAGGCTGATATGTCCCGTTCAGTAAAGACTGACGAAACTTATTTCCATTATCACCCTGTTTGAGCTTTTCGATGGTTGCTGAGATCGATAATCTATCAATACCCGCGCAACCGTTATTGCTCTTAACTTGCTTCAATGCCCTGTTTAGATTTTCAGAACTGAACATTGTTTCGAGTAGTTGACTGGTTTGCATCAAGGCTCGTCCTTCCTTTTACGCCACATACGCTTGTTACACTTCGCATCCATTAGATCGACTTACGGCTTCACCAATTGGATCGTAGGGATGGGTTTCATCGTTACTGTTACACCACGTATCTGAGTTGCTGGTGACTGCTTCTTGATATATTCGATTCAGGCCTTCCCTTGAATGAGTTCCCTCTCAAGGTACTATGCCTTCTGCTGACTTCTTAATACCCATCAAAGCATATCACTACACTTTTAGTCCTAATGGACAGATATTAAGATCTCCCGAGATAAGACGTTGCTCTTTCCTATGGCCGTGCCTGATTTACAATGATGCCCTTCCTGTCAAATTATCGGGCTAATCTATATAGTGCTAGGTTACCCAAGTCGTCATTGCCTACTATCAGATTTCTGTCCGTCACAACCATATTTTGCCATTTGCTTCCTTCAGATTTCACCTTACGGTGAACACCCTTGCATAGGCTAACGGTTCTCTTTCGACTGAGCCCGTAGAGGACTTTCACCTCCTAGACCAACGCCATGCTCGGCGCACACACTTAGGATAGGTGTCGGCTTCGCGGCACATATCCTTATCTGTTATGTACTTTAACTCACTGCTACCTCATATAATTCCTTACAAATTAATGCTCAGTGTTAGTGCATTTTTCACACTATAATGCACGACCTCTGATTTTGTTAACAGTTCTACTAATAAGGCTAGCTACTGCTAACGTGCATTCGGTAAAATGTTGATGATATTAAACAACATACTCACTTTTGTATCAAAACTAAACGCTGCATTTTTTAGCTATATTCCCCCTGCTACAAAGGATTGTAAATGAATCACTTTTCTCTCGGCATTGTTGCTATCTCCATACTCTTTTCATCAACTACGATGGCCTATAATTCGGGTAGTTTCTCGTTTGCGATTGATAATGACGGTATCGTAGGTACAGACCAAAATTACAGTAACGGCATTTTTTTAGAATACAACTCTGCTGCAACAAACCGCGTCGCCATGAGTGCACCGACCCCTATACGACAAATGGCGTCTATTTTGCCGTTAAGTTCTAGTGCACAAGGCTGGAGTCTACGTCTAGGTCAACAAATGTGGACACCGGAAGACATTGAAGCAACAGAGCCCCCGCCTAATGAGCGCCCTTACGCTGGGCTGTTATTTTTAGAAACGGGTATTTATCAATATTCAGCAAGTGCGGTTGATAAATTCAGCTTTATGCTGGGCACTGTCGGGCCCAATTCCTTCGCAGAAGAAAATCAAAAGTTTATTCACAGCATCATAGGTTCTGACGAGCCTATGGGCTGGGATGATCAAATCAAAAACCAAGTCGTATTCAACCTTGGATACCAAGGACATCGCCTACTCACTCGAAATAATGCATGGTTGATGCAGCATTATGATTTAAGTAGTGTTGGTCGTGTCAATGTGGGGAATTTTCAGAGTGAGTTAGCCGTTGGTACCGTTGCTCGCTGGGGTAAAAACTTAGATTCAAACTTTGGTAGTGTTGGATTTACACCGGGCAAGCTGTTCGATGTCAGCGTGATTTCATCTAGTGCATCAGGTTATTTTGTATTTACAGGTATAGAAGGTCGTTATCGTTTCAATGATATAACGATCGACGGTGATCGCCCAGCCCATGTGCCTGATACTAGTGTTGAGAACCTACAAGCCACAGCTGTTTTAGGCTTTGTATATTACGAACCTAGCTGGGGCACAAGTTTAAGCTTTGCAACCAGCACACCAGATTTTGAAGAAGATATTCGCTCATCTACCTCTATGGGGTCGTTCGAAATATTCTGGCGTTTATAGCTCAAGACCCAAGAATCATTATTTAGGCTAAGCAAAGGCTATTTGCTTAGCCTTTTTCTACCAGAAGCAACCTTAACAGCTATGAATATTACACTCTTTATCTGTCGGTATAATATTGAGTAACGGCCAAATACGCAGCCAACTCTTTTCTTCTATACGCCGATAAAAAATATCAGGTATCGGCCTCTTAGGGTTAATTTCAACATTAAGAACCCAATTGTGTGTCAAACCAAATGGAGCTGTAAAAATGAGTTGTTCTCCCTCATCAAGCTTAACGCCCACACAAGTAGGAATTTCTATCCAACGCGAAATTGCATCCGTTGTATTACGATAAGGTTGGTCATTATGTTTAACATGCATTCGTGCTTGATTTCGCACTTCCCAGTTCATCGATGGAACGAGCACTTTAAGTTTCGCTGTTAATTCTTGTTCTGTTTTACATGAAACATCTTCTGTATCGAAATACACAACATCAATATCGTTTAGTGGTGTCATCTCGGCTTTGTTATGCAAACTATCCCAAATAGCATTACGCAGAAAACCGGCACCTAAAAAACAATCAGGTAAATTCAAACTTCTAACTGCACGTAAACATTCCATTCTTAACGTATCTGAAAGTAGAAGCTGCTGTGTTTTGTCTTGATATTCTTGCTCAGAATTGCTCATATTTTATTTAAATAAGCCTATTACATTCATTAAAAAAGCCTGAATAATCAGGCTTAATATTAAAATAATCGACACTTCTATACTTTTATATATTAGTGTATTAACAAACCCGTTTAGGCTACTTGCTGAACCAATACAGATAAACCTTCGGCAGAAAATTCATTTGTTGCTGCCATTGCCGTAATTTCATCTTGGCTGTATTGGCTACCATCGTAAACAACAACAATACTCGTATCACCAGACTGCAAAAACGTTGTTTCGCCAAACTCTGTATAACGGGTTGCGCCTATACTGATTAACGCTTGAGCCGGATAATCAGCATTAGCTAAATGCATTGCGATATCTTCCGTTGGACCAACATCTTGCTGATTGTTCATACGATCAACAATCCAAGTTAATAGCTTTTCATGAAAGTAGCTGTAACCTACTACTGGGCTGTCTTCACCATAGCGAGAAACAAGATCACCACGCTTATGAAAACTGGCAATCCGGTAACTATCTAACACTCCACCTTCTGCAAGTGAATCAATATCAAACATTGTACTCGCGACACCCTTCGTGTGTTCGCCCCAGTTTTTCTTTTCACTGATTTTTTTTGCATTAGGCTTTCGTATAGAGCAATCGTTATATGCAGCAAATTTACGCGGTGTTAAAGAGACTACGCGATTATCTTGATATTCGATATCGCAAAGTAACGCGACTTCAGGTTCGATCTGAAGGTTATCGGCATCATTTGGTGGAATAATTGTATCGTGAGATAGCGGGTATGTTGATAAAAAACCTGCTTTGTCTGAAGGCACATAAAAAGGAAAAATGGCTTTAGGTTGAATCGCTTCTTTTACTTCGACGGCAAGAAAATCTGTCGCTTCACCTGCTTGTTCAAGATGACCTGCAAAGTTACCCGCCACTCCAAAACCAATTACATTTTTAAACGTCATAACTATCCTAATACAGTTTAAAGAGATACCTCTAGATAGTAACGTTCTTGCCATTATGAATCACTCGAATGAGATGAATAACTTGTTCTAGCTCAACATTTTTAGTTAAGCTTTACAATCGACGATATATAAACTAGAAATACAAACAGAACACCATGCAAAATAAGAAAGAATTGCTCACAAGAATCATTCGCAAAGCAAATAGATATAGACAGAGCAACGCCCTAATCATATAGTTAGCGAAAATTAAAAAACAAAATTCAGTGGATGACAGGATGTATAAAACCACAGCTATAGCAGCACTTATTTCAATTGCATTAGCGCCACAATTGGCTTTTAGTGCAACCCCTCAAGCCAAAGCAATTAATGGTAATAATGCTACCGATTACGATGGTCAGCTATTGCCATGGCAAGCCGCAATAAAACAAACTAATTTTGATGCTACAGGGTGTGGAGCCGTTGTTATTGCTTCAAACTGGGTGGTAACAGCCGCACATTGTGATGTGTCAGCATTAGGCGATGTGGTTATTGCAGGTACATCTTATATCCCTCAAGGTGATTTTTCGAAGCTTGATGCTAAGTATAAGTTCACTGTCATCAAGCGTTTTCATCATTCAGCATACAACAGTACAACATTCGAAAATGATATTGCCCTGTTTCAAGTTGATCGTAGTATGTTAAACGTCGCGCAACCCATTAAAATAGCGACAGTTAATGAACAACAAGCTGCCGATAATAATTTCGATAATACATGGGTACAGGGCTCAGATTCAAAGGCCAATCTCATCGCATCGGGCTGGGGGGATACCGTAGCCAATGGAGCATTCCCTTCCGAATTACAAGTGGTAAAACTGGGCGGTATTCCTGACGGTAAATGCAATAACAAAATCTATAACAGCGATTATTTTGTTTGTGCTGATTCCAATATTGCTGATTTAGTAAAAGATGTTTGCGCTGGCGATTCTGGCGGCCCTTTAATTTGGCAAAACCCATTGAACATCGCAGATACAGATAAAGGGTTACGCCTTGTTGGCATCACCAGTAACGGGGCTGATTGTAAAATCAAAAATGACAATCAGAATAATCCATACTATCAATTACACGGCCAATTCACACAGCTTTCAAGCTATAGAGGTTGGATTGAAGGCACAATCCGTACCTCCCCTGACGGTGATAACAGTTTTTCACTTGACGCAGTAGATGCACCAACCATTACAAAAGACCCATTTATTGTTGTTGCTGATAAACCTAGCGCTAAAACCCAACCTGTAGATTCAGGCTCAGGCTCAGGTTCATCGGGCGGTTCAGTACCATTGTTTGGCTTGTTTGGCTTAGCTGCTATTGGTTTAATGCGTCGTAAAGATATTCATCAAAAGTAAAAAAGCTCATCAAAAATAGACGAGCTGGCGATTAATAATAAACACGTTATACATTAAACGCTAAACATTAAAAAAGGGTTCCAACTTTTTACAGTTAACGTAAAAGAGGAACCCTTTTGTATTTTATTTATAGAGCCAGAACTAATGTATATAGAGCCATAACTAAACGGCTCTATAGGTACTTAGCTTCTACTTTTCATCTTCGAGTGCAATAAGCTTTGTTGAACCACCATGGAATTTCTCACGACGTTTCTGAACCAGAGCAAAGAAGCCTGGAATCAAGAAGGTACCTGCAAGTAACACACAAAGTAGACCACCTGTTAGGGAAATACCTAACGAGTTCTGACTAATATGGCCCGCACCAGATGCAAAAATTAATGGCAAAATACCCAAGATAAATGACCACGATGTCATATTCACCGCACGGAAACGTAATTTACCACCACGTACCGCTGCCTTCCCGATATCCAGCTCGTTTTCTTCTCGTTCAATCTTGGCGAATTCTACAATCAATATCGCATTCTTCGCGGCCAAGGCTATCAAGAGAACCAAACCAATCTGAGCATACAAGTTCAACGGTGTACCAGTCATGGCAAGAGCCAAGAACGACCCTAATGTCGCTACAGGAACAACCAGAATGATAGCAAGAGGTATACTCCAGCTTTCGTACTGAGCAACCATGAACAAGTAAATGAAGATTAGAGCCAGTGCAAACGCATAGATCGCTTGGTTACCAGCTTTTACTTCTTGGTAAGCCATACCTGTCCATTCATACTGATAACCTTGCGGCAACACTTCAGCTGCTACACGCTCCATTGCAGCAATCGCATCACCACTAGAATAACCCGGTGCAGGGCTACCTTGAATGACTGCCGATCGATACATGTTATAACGCCATGCCACATCCGGTTCGAATACTTGCTCAATAGAGGTCAATGTACTCAATGGAATCATATCGCCAGAGGCTGAACGCACGTGGAAACGCTCAAGTGTATCGAGATTATCTCGGTATTCACTGTCTGCCTGTACCGTTACACGGAAGTTTTTACCGTATAAAGTGAAGTCATTCACATACATGGAACCTAAGTTACCCTGTAGCGTCTGGAAAATATCTGTTAGTGGTATGCCTAGTTGCTTCGCTTTCACACGGTCTATATCAACATAGAAGTGAGGTACATTGGCACGGAATGTACTAAAGGTGAATTGAATTTCAGGTTGCTGATTAGCTTTCTGAATCATCTCGCCCATGACATTCGCCAAGTCGGTACGGCTTCGACCTAAGGTATCTTCAAGAACAAACTCGAAACCTGAAGCTGCGCCCATTCCTGGCACGGCTGGTGCTCCCATCGTGAATACTATCGCTTCTGGTAACTCATTTGCTGAACGAGCATTTATGCGATTTGAAATAGCAAATGATGAATGATCACCTTCCATTTCATTTCGTACACCCCATTCTTTTAACTTAATAAACAGTGATGCACCGTTTGATGCAGCAGCACCCGTTAAGAACGCATAACCATTCGCAACAGTAATGCCTTCAATACCTGGCTCTTCTGCAAGAATATCTTGAAGCTTAATGGTTGTTTCTTCAGTACGAGATAACGAGGCTGAATCTGGCAGCTGAACGTTAACAAGTAAAATACCTTTATCTTCTGTTGGAACAAACGCAGTTGATGTCGTCTTTGATAGGTAGGTTACCGCCCCCACAGCCAAGATGAAGAATGTAACTAACAGTACAGATTTACGAACCAAATAACCGGCAATTGAACCATATTTTAATGTAACTTTATCAAGTCCTTGGTTAAATACCTTAAACCAACGCGACTTATTACCATCACCTTGTTTCAGCACTAAAGAACATAGAGCAGGTGAAAGCGTTAATGCATTAATAGATGAAATTACAACAGAAATACAAATGGTTAATGCAAACTGACGGTACATAATACCGGTAATACCAGGAAGCATTGCGACCGGTATGAATACAGCCAACAGAACCATTGTGGAGGTAATTATCGGACCTGTTACTTCTTTCATTGCAATCAAGGTTGCTTGACGAGGTGACAGGCTTGGGTCTCGCGCCATATTGGTATCAACATTCTCAATAACCAAGATGGCATCATCGACCACAATACCAATAGCAAGGATTAAGCCAAATAACGTTACTGTATTTATCGTAAACCCAGCAGCAAGCATAATGGCAAACGTACCAATCAACGATACAGGTATAGCCACAACTGGGATTAATGTCGATCGCATGCTACCTAAGAACATATAAGTAACTGCGATAACCAATATAATGGCTTGAATCAGAGTAACAACTACCCCTTTAATCGATTCAGCAACGAACAAGGTTGTGTCGTAGCTTGTTTCGTATGCCATACCTTCAGGAAAATCTTTATTCATTCCATCGAGTAAACTCATTACTGCTTCACCACTTTCCAATGCGTTTGCATCAGACTGAAGGTTTAGCGTAACAATAGCTGCTGGCTGCCCACGGAACATGCCATTACCAGTGTAGAATTTCTTACCTAGCTCTACACGTGCAACGTCTTTTAAGAATACAATCGAACCATCATTGTTAGCACGAAGCACAACATCTTCAAATTCTTCAACAGTCTCCAATCGTCCTTTTGTTACAAGGTTAAACTGGACTTCTTGAGCATTATTGTATGGAGGAGCACCCACCTGACCCGCAGCAACCTGAACGTTTTGTTCAGCAAGAGCCGCATTCACATCAGATGTTGTAAGACCAAGGTTAGCCATTTTTTCAGGGTCAAGCCAAACACGCATCGCATATTCGCCACCACCAAGAACATTAACCTCACTGATCCCTTTCACACGAGCAAGTTGATCTTTTACATTTAAGTTAATGTAGTTAACTAAGAATTGGTCGCCATACTTACCATCAGGTGAGTAGAAATTCAGCACCATCAATAAATCAGGAGAACGCTTTTTAACCGTCACACCCACCATACGAACTTCAGCCGGAAGCTTAGATTCGATTTGGGAAATACGGTTTTGGACGTTAACCTGAGCCATATCTGGGTCAGTACCAATATCAAAAGTCACATTCAGGCTGTATGAACCATCGTTGGCACTTTTAGAAGACATGTAAATCATGTTTTCTACGCCATTCACCGATGCTTCAATCGGATCTGCAATTGCCTCTTCAACAACCTCAGCACTTGCACCTGAGTAATAAGCAGTCACACCAACTGAAGGTGGACTAATTTTCGGGTATTCCGCCACAGGCAGGCTTAAGGCAGCAATTGCCCCTGCTAGTGTAAGAATAATAGATATAACCAACGCAAACTTTGGGCGTTGGATAAAAAAGCGACTTAGCATTATATGTCCTTCGCTTCAGTTTCTTCAACACGAACCGTGATACCGTTACGTACACGCTGTAAGCCTTTAGTCATCACAATATCAGTCGCATCAATACCATCAGCAATAATGATGCCCTGTACTGTTTGAGGGCCCAGAGTCACGTTACGACGCTCGGCTACATTGTCTTCTTTTAATACCATCACAAAATCACCTTCAAGATCACTTTGTACTGCACGGCGAGGAATCACAATTTTTTGAACTGGAATTTTCTCACGTAAAAAAACTTGTACGTGCTGACCTGGAAGTAGGCGTTGTTCTGGGTTATCGAATTTAGCGCGCATTGCAATCGTCCCCGTATTCAAATCAATACGATTACCAATAAAATCGACTTCACCTAGGTATTCATATTCTTCGCCATTGTTTAATGTAAGCAGTACTTCAACATCACCCTTGCCTTCACCACTGCCATCTAAGTAATCAATACCTAAATCAAGACGTTCACGTTCACTTAGGTTAAATGTGGTTTGCATTGGGTTTAGGCTAACCAAGGTAGTAAGTACACCCGAAGAAGGCGACACTAAATCACCAAGGCTCACTTTACTATCACTGATTCGACCACTGAAAGGAGCAGAAATACTTGTATATGATAAGTCGACTTCAGCAGAATGATATTGTGCCTTCGCCGCTTTTAATTGGGCAATTGCACTTAAGTTTTCAGCCGTTAATCGGTCAAATTCCGATTCACTAATACTGCCTTTCGGTAATAGATTTTGACCACGTTTAAAATCGAGGTCTGCTTTTTTTAAATTTGCTTCTGCTTGAGAAATGGCCGCTTGTGCACTCGCCAATTTAGCCTCATAAGCTGCCGGTTCAATTTGAAATAACAATTGTCCTTTTTCTACTAATTGCCCTTCAGTGAAAAAGCGCTCTTTTAAATACCCAGATACTTGTGCTGTAATTAACACATCTTCAAGTGCTTCTGTACGACCCACATATTGCTTACCTTGCTGATAATCAATAACTGTAACGGGCTCTACAACAACTAAAGGACCTTGTGGAGATTTTTGTCCCGAGACTTTATCGCCACACCCAGCAAGTAGGCTCGCGCTTACCAGCGTTGCGATAATAAGTTTTTTATTCATTTATGCTGACCATCGATTTAAATAAAACATACAAAAAAACGAACACAATAAAAGTGCATTCAAATTAAAATAACATTGAGAAAACATATACTTTTTTAATAAGAATAAGGTAACAATTCAGCTTTAATGAAAGCTGAATGGTAGGAAATAATACACACCTTTTGAAAGTAATTTGTTTCAAAATATTTCAAAATTGGATATATATAACAAATAGCTTAATAATGGTTTAAATAGCCACAAACATTAGCCGCAATCAGCATAAACAATACTTAGGAAGCATAGATATAATGGATTTTTTCCCAATTTTTTTGAATTTGAAGAGTAAAAAAATCTTAGTTATTGGCGGCGGTGAAGTTGCTTGTAGAAAAGTTGACCTATTACTGAAAGCAAAAGCAGATATCACGCTTGTATCGCCTAAGTTACATCCTCACTTATCCCGCTTAGTCGATAACAAAAAGCTCAATTACATAAGCAGAGAATATCAATCGAATGATGTAATAGGTTTTCATCAAGTGTGGGCAACAACGGATGTGCGAGAACTGAATCACCAAGTATTTAATGACGCTAACGCATTAGGCATCTGGACCAACGTTGTCGACGATCCAAACTATTGTAATTTCATTACGCCATCAATGATCGATAGAACCCCTATTCAGGTGGCCGTTTCTAGTGGTGGTGCTTCACCTGTTTTGGTGCGTTTTATACGAGAAAAACTAGAAACTCAACTACCTCAGAATTTGAGTCTGCTTGCAGCTTATTCCGGTAAACAACGCAGTCGCATTAAGCAATACTTTGGTACCGTAGATGAAAGGCGTAAGTTTTGGGAGGCTTACTTTCGATTACCAGCCGTTGAGAATGCAGCGACAGAAAATGATCTAGAAGCGGCGTTTACCTCGCTGCTTGAAAACAATACCGCGCAAACGGGTAACTTGTATCTGATTGAAACAGGTGATGACGCAGAAATGCTGTCATTAAAAGCCCTTCGACTCATGCAACAATCAGAATCTGTATTATTTCCTGAAACTAAAGATGATATTTTCGTCGACCTATGTCGCCGTGATGCTGAACGTGAAAGCTATTCTAATGAAACGGTTGTTAATCAAGTGCAACACTTACTGAATAAAGATTTAAGAGTATGTGTACTCGCCCCTAAAGGCACCCATATTGAATCACTAATAGCATTAAACACAAGCTTTGGTGGTCAGTTTGTGCCTTGCTTATAGCTGTCTATTTCTAAAAAAACGATAAAAAAAGCCGCATTTACATTATTTAAATAACGTAAATGCGGCAACAGTTACACTCAGTGGATTTTTTTGAATTATATCGGGGATGTTTCGAATATCTACTCGGCTTTCGCTGCCGTTAGATTGGAATTTGGATGTTGTAGCTTCTCATGTAACCATAACCCTGACGTTTTCATGGTATAACCAAATAAAGCGCCCAAAATTAATGATGGAATAACTAACTGCCAATCACCGTTAGATGCGAATGTTGCGCAAGAACCAATAAAAGTACCAGGAATAAAATTTAACCATGATTTTTTAGCCTGAACACACATCATGAATGCAACAAAAGCTGTTACAACGTAACCAATAATTTCAAGGCTAAAGATACTTGAGAGATGGATTATCACCATTGCCCAAAACACACCACTCAGATTAGTAACAATACTTAGACCTAAGCCTTTCATGCCATCTTTCGGTGATGCAAAGTAAGTAGTACAGCCTAAAAAGCCTGCCCAGCTTAGCAAACCGAGTGAAATGGCGACCCAGCCCCAGATACCTGACAAAATACCTGTTGTTAATGCAATCGCTACTAATACCGTCATGATGTGATCTCATATCTAAAGAAAATAGTCTTAATCTGTAAACAGTGTAAGCGTTAAGACCAAAAACACACGAGATCAAGATCACAGTTATAGCCTTTTTGTTACATGCAATCTCGCATTAATTAGACTTAAGTCTCACTTTATCGGTATTTATCAACAGGAACGTACCAAGCCAGTAAGGAACAAGAAGACATCATAATCACACCAATAAACACAGTGTTTACCTGTGAGGACAATACTGTGCAACGAAACTGCATTTAACACTTCTTCAGCAATAATTATTTCACAGCAAATCATAATTCAAATTGCGGATATCTCGGTCTGTGGTAATTTACCCATATCTTTGATATTCCCCTATTTCGGAGCACATCCATGGGTCCATTAATGCTTGATGTATTAGGCTATGAACTTAATGCAGAAGAACGTGAAATAATCCAACACCCAACAGTGGGAGGTATCATATTCTTCGCACGCAACTATCACGATCGTGCTCAATTACGTGCTCTCACCAAAGATATTCGAAAAACGGCTGCTAAGCCCCTTCTTATTGCCGTTGATCAAGAAGGTGGACGAGTACAACGTTTTCGTGAAGAATTCACGCAACTGCCTCCTGCTCGCGCATTCGAACAACATAACAATGGCGTTGAGCTCGCTAAAAAAGGGGGATGGTTAATGGCTGCTGAATTGCTGGCTATGGATATCGACCTAAGCCTTGCCCCTGTATTGGATCTTGGGTTTGATTGTAAGGCAATTGGTGATCGTGCTTTTTCTGATGATCCAAAGAAAATCATCAAATATGCTAGCCAATTTATTAAAGGAATGAAACAAGCAGGCATGGCAACAACGGGGAAACACTTCCCAGGTCATGGCGGTGTTATTGCTGATTCTCATCTCGAAACACCGTTTGACTCAAGAGAGAACATTAAAGAGCACGATATGATCGTGTTTAAATACCTTATTGAAAATAACTTATTAGATGCAATGATGCCTGCGCACGTTGTATTTGATGCTTATGATGACAAACCAGCAAGTGGTTCTGATTACTGGTTAAAACAAGTATTACGCCAAGATTTACAATTTAAAGGTGTCGTATTTTCTGACGATCTAAATATGAAAGGTGCAGATGTTATGGGCAGTTATAGCGAACGCGCTATAGCAGCTCAGCAAGCTGGCTGTGACATGGTTATGCTATGCAATAATCGAGATGGCGCTATTCAAGCTTTAGACGGTCTGCCGCAAATTAATGTACCCATTCTGGATACACTGTTAAAACGACCAACAGGTGAATATCAAGAGCTGATTAAAACAAGTATGTGGAAAGAGACTGAACGAGAAATTAGTCGCTTAAGTTTAGAATGGCGAGAAAAGCACAGCTAATTGCATATTTTGATAAAAAGACTTTCGCATAAAAAAATTGAGGCGAGCATTATGCTCGCCTTTCACTGTAACGGCTGTGATGCGTTACTATATAAACCATTGTTATATTAATCGCTACGCCTTACCCAACACGTAGCATCTCTTCCTCTGCTAAAGGGAGGTGCGAGGCAATCCCTTTACAGAAATAAGCAAAATCGCGAAATACCATCGGTCGCCCAAAGTAGTAACCTTGTTGTAAATACACACCTTGTTCAGCTAAATATTCAGACTGCTCTTTTGTTTCAACACCTTCGGCAATCATTTCCATTCCGGCTTGTTTACCAAATGCAATAATCGAATCCAATAGAGATAATTTGATATCTGATGTGCCTATGTTTTCAACAAACATTTTATCAATTTTAAGACTTCTAATATTTAGCTCTTGTATATAACTGAACCCACCATAACCCGTACCAGCATCATCCAACTTCACATCAATACCTTTATCTCTTAGGTATTCGATGACATCAGATGCCATTGTTAAGTTGTTAAACGGCTTACGCTCGGTCACTTCAAAAGCTAACTGTGTCGCCTCTAATTTGGAGGATCTTAATAAATCGAGTGAACGATCAATAATTTCAATACTTTCTAGTTGTTCAGGTACCACATTAATACTAATAATCTGCTTTGTGTTTTGCCAATTCAGCTTACCAATTTCATCAACTGCTTTTTTAATTAATTGTTCTGTTATGGGCAATATTTGACCACTTTTTTCTACATATGGAATGAATTCCATGGGGGAAATCAATTCTTGCCCCGGTCGTTTCCAACGAGCAAGCATTTCGCAACCATACAATGATTGGCTCGTTACATTCACAATAGGTTGATAGTAAGGAACAAACTCTTTATTGACTAAACCTTGCTCAACCATTGAATGTAGTGACATTCTTCGTCGATCAAATAGTCGGTGCATTGCAATAAATAGAACACCAATAGCCCCCCCAAATAAAAATAAAGGTAACCATAATGCTTCTTTATATTTTGCTAATAACTCAGGTTTTACAAAAGTATCAATATGAAGGTTATTCGCAAATTCAGAGCTCATTAATGGCTTTACTTCTAATAAAGAAGCGTCACCACGCCAAAACGATGTTGCCGGATGATCAGTTGAAGTTATTGAACTTAGTACGCAATTATCACAATATTTATTTTTCAATATATCGGAAATCAACGGTTCCATATGGACCAGCATTGAGCCTCGTTTATCTTTCCATTCTACAACCAACAGGTTTTCCTTATCACCTAATTCAGAGGTTACCCACAAAGAAAGATTTGCACTCAGCTGATCAATTAATGGTAATAGTTTACTTTCTGCACTTGCCCCTTTAAAGCTTGTACACTGCTCGCCATCATTTGTTGTTAATGTAACACGGCGAATAAAGTAATCATCGTAAACAACTTGTTGAATTTTATTTTCATCTAAAGCGTTACAATTAAATTGAAAATTATCAGAAATGTCTTTCATCATTGGATGATAATTATCAATTCGAAGCATATATGTATTAAGAAGATCTTTAGAATCAGAGCTGATTACATAGGAAAGTTGTACACGAGAAAAGAAGCTTGCAGATAACGAGAAAAGAAAAGCTAACCCTATCACGAGAGAGAGTGATAAAAATTCCATTCTACATTTTTTAAACCAATCATCCTTTTTAACACCTTTAACTCTCAACTTACAACTAACACACATAGCTCTTGAACCTTCGTAATCATGCTTTACTTAGCAAAGCACCATCGTCTCAATAACTTGTTAACGAATAACTATTGAGTTCAATCATAATAATTGACTCACTTTATTCACTCCTGCATTGAGAAACAAGCGATTAATTTAATATGATGACGATATAGATCACGACTTTGACAATAAAATTTTCATCAAAAATAAAGTCACAAGAATTGATGGTAACTATCTGATAAATATCAAAGTTAAAGGATTCTATACAGGAATAACATAAGGGAATGCAGTGAATTTATTGACGATGGATCATGCGAGAGAGGAATAGAAAGCGCTTAGAACAGCGCCTTATCTTTTAAAGAGCATCACGAGAGCGATCAATCCCTTTAGTACACTTTTTTTCTTTTACTATGATGAAGGCAGCACCGATAATAAAAGCTAAAACTAAAATGATTTCCATACATTACCTGATAAGGTCGCAGTTATAAGTTACTAACATGGCTGTTAGTTAATTATCTTTACTTTGCCTCAAAGTAATTTGTAACAAAATGTTTTAAAGAGGCATGAGAAAGATACTCCATTTTATTGTTCTTTGCACGGAAAAACATCAATTTAAACCCACAAAATTTAACATTGCAACACACCCATTAAATCAATTCACATTCGAAACGCACTCATTTAATCTATATCATATTGAATACAAATATAATTATAGCTTAAGATCTATTATTTGTTAGAAGAATTGGTATTGAAATGATTTGTACGCTTGCATCTTCTCACTGAACAAATCAGCATAACATTTGATTTTTATACCCAAGCTGTAAGAAATGAAACACTCTGTAACTTACTGTTGCACAAAGTATCATGCTAAAAAAATACGGCTTTCACCGTATTTAAAATATTCATCAATGCGTGATAATTGTTTAACTCAATATCACAACCAGCGCTCTTGACCTGTAAAACTGACTGATAACCATGTTTCGCCCAAATCATCAGATAACTCATCCCAGATGATCTGACGTATATGGTCTTGCCGCTTTGTCGTCCATAATGAGTCATCTTTCACTAAAATATTAATCTCAAGGTCATATTGACGACCCGTCTTAGCAAGGTGGTGCGTATATCCATCAAAACGGTATGCTTTTGAGAGCCTTTCTATTGTACGATCTACATGACGTTGTGCTTTGTTTTGTGGTGCGACTAATAGCACCTCTTTTAAGTTACGACGTAACACTTTAATCGGTAATATTGAAGCAGCGATAGAAAGAGTTGAAACCAAAATCGGATCGATATAAGCGTTCCAGCGGGTATACCCCATAGAATCGAATATGAGCACTAAAATAAAACCCACTAAAATTGCTGCACTCAATATTCCGTCAACTAGCCATTCTTGAGAGTCAACTTTAACTAACTCTGAATCAACACTTTTCGCGATAGATGTTTCAACAAAATAAATACCAAAACAGCAGATTGTTGAAAGCACTGCATATATCAATGCATGTTCTAAGACGATTTCATGACCACCATCAATAATGGTGTTTACACCACTTATAAATGCAAATAAACAAGTAATTAAGATAAGTAAGCCATTAATTACATTAATAAGTGGCTCTATATGGGCATAGCCAAATTGAAATTGTTTGTCATCAGGTTTTGTTACTAGAAATGCAGTATAAAGACTTAACCCTGTCATCCCCATACTTAAAAGTGAAAACATACCATCGAGTAAAATGGCGTTTGAATCAACATAAAGTCCGTAGCCAATACCTAAGCTTGCCACTAAAATAGTGCCAGCTAAAGATAACTTTAATGCCATTCGCTCTTTACTAATTTTACGACTAATCGTCATAAATTCCTCCAGCTAACTATCTTCATTGATTAAAAGAATAGTTGTTGTTCATAGTGTTACCCCACAGTAACACTAATCTTGCTTGTTAGTAAAATGTAACTGAATGTGGCGCTTATACTATTTAAGCGTTAGAGATATCATCTTTTTAACGTTGTGGGCTTTCATTATCTAACGCGATTGAACATTTAGCCAATCGGACATTTTTACTGTGAGCGATTACGACTGTAGGACATCGTCTAGCCATAGGCAGAACTCTTTCTTTTTTAACCCCGTATTCAATACTGCTTGCTGCCTACCCTTTTTAAACACCATAACGGTAGGTACACCGCGAACTCTATACTTCGTCGCAATTGCTTTATTTTGTAAACTATTAACACGCAAGAAACGTTGTTGTGACTGACGTTCAGAGGCTACTTTTTCAAAGATTGGTTTAAATGTATTACACGGCGAACAATTAGGCCCCCAAAATGCGACAACGACAGGTTTTGGGCTTAAAACCAATTTATCAAAATTTTGCGTATTGGCCTCAACGGGTTTTCCATCAAGTAACGGTTTTCGGCAGTATTCACAAGAGACCGTATTAGACAGTGATTGCGGTGAGATCGCATTAGCTTTATTACAATGTGGGCAATCAACAGTGATTAACTTCATTTCTACTTCCATTGCACTCGCCATCGCTGGGATAAGTGCTTATTCATTTTATAATGCCTATACCCAAGTTACCTCAAGATGCTCGTTTCAGCGAGAATTTGTTGGGCTCTAGGCAAGGCACTTATTTATAGACCTAGTCGTTCTACGTTGAAAATAAGTAACACCGCATAGAGCCCAACAAAACTCGCCCTTCGGGAGTGATTCAGCGTATCTACTTCTGTGTCAAATGTCTTTGAAAGGGAATGCCATTCCTACACACATTTTCCTTGAATTAAATACGCTGAGATCACTCTGAATCCTGCATCTTGAGGTAGCTTGGGTATACAATACTGACCTTGTACAATCGCATCAAGTCTTTATTCCTCCAACCTCTGTAGCTCTATTCGCTCAAGGTCATTGAAGAAGGTAAGCAGTTTTGCTCGGCTAACATTGTACTTAAAATTATTGCTCTCACAAACGTCGACAGAATAATCTTGGGTTTTATGGTTTTTGGTTTTGTCGTATACACATGTCGCTAACTGCTCACATGCCATATATCTTTCTGTTCGAAGTAAAGCCCAATGATTAGAGAAATCCTTTAAAGCAAAATTAAGCTGGTTATAATTTTCTGTCGTTATTTCTGGCTTTAATACCACCAATTCACGTTGCCTTTCATTGATAAATTGATCAAAGGAAACGGAAAGGTTGGAGACAGAATGGCTATTACATTCCTCTTTTATAAACTGACTCTGTTGGCTTAAAAGATTACTGTTATGGGGTTGAGAGCTGCAAGCAACCAGAAAAAATGAGAATAAAAAAGAATATGCTTTCATAACACACCACAAAAAGTTAAGAGCATCCAATGCCAAACCAAGCTGATTCAATAAGTATCGACGATTTCTACTAAAAAGTATGATTTCCCTTAATAATTCTTACTTATGGGGCAGTTCTGTTAAATATTGAATCATTCACTATTCATCATAATCAGCTGGTATTTAACACGTTATTACCCTCACCTTCTAATCGGTAACGCTTTTTCACCTTCGATTTAAGCTTCAATTTACTCACAAAAAAAACGGAATCTTTCGATTCCGGTTATCTCGTTTAAACTCTAGGGGGTGTAGTTTCTACTATTTTGTATTGAATATTTGTTCTGTTTCAAGCTGCGTCATTTGACGGATCTGACGCCAAACAAAATAGAAGATCCCCATCATCATCAACATTGATGGAATAGCAATCACGGGATAACTCATCAATGTTAAACGACCTAACTCTTCATTAAAGCCAGCGGTGCCTGCAGGACTAGTGACAATAACGGTTGCAAGTATGTAATTCATTACTGATGAAAAAACAAATGTGCTAGCAAACAAGTAGTTTGATTGCATTAAACAGCGATCAAACTTTGCTTGCTGATTAGTTTCAGCAAGGCGTTCTTTAATGGTTGGTAAATTAAGTACTTTCTCATTTAACAATAACTTACTCACCACTGGGTATTTTGTAAAAGTTGAAATGAACACACCAAGACCAATTAGGCCAGGGATGAATGCTTCTTTAATCGCTAGCCACTTGGTATCAAGCTCTAGCAGTCCAATACCACCCGTTAATAACACGCTAACGAAGCCAAGTAACGAAATGAAATTGAATTTCTTATATCTAATAAGTTCATAACCACCAAATATAATCGGAAATGCTAATGCAACAACCAGTGCACCTACAGAACCAAGGTATTCATCACCACTCAACTTCATCAAAACCACAGAGGGAATGATAATGTTAAAGATTAAATCACTAAATGGGTTTGCTTTTTTTTCAGCCATAATCTCTTTCAAACGTTACTTAAACATTAATTCTTGCCCATTGTTCCGCTATTTTTACGCGCTGTAAAGAAGAAGAGCGTTACAAAGCATGAAGCACCTCTTTAAACGAGTCATAAAATGAAGCAAAACACAGCATGAACGCTAGTCGATACCTAAGGTCTGTTGCTCTTTTAAGCATTATAGTTGTAAAAATTAAAACGTGATAACTACTCGACTAAACGGTCTTTTTCAATAAAAACAATCGACATTTTTAGTCACATTCACTACCGTACTCAAGAATTTCAATTCGGCTCAACATAGAAGTACTTTATGTCAATAACAGCATCTAATAACTCGCAACCATTATCACTTCGTGATACATCCATATTTAGTTTGTTTTGGCGTTATACCTTACCAACCATCGCCGCAATGCTTGTTACGGGCATTTATGTTGCCATAGATGGGATGTTTGTTGGGCATTTTATTGGAGAACAAGGGCTAGCGGCCATTATGCTTGGCTACCCTATTGGTTCAACGCTTTATGCCGTTGGTGCAATGATTGGTATGGGAGCGTCAGCGCTTGTATCTATAAAGTTAGGACAAAATGATACCGCCCAAGCACAAAAAATCGTTGGGAATGCGCTCATTCTCAGCATTTTGGCTTCAGCGTTACTCAGTGTTACCGGTCTATTGTATGGCCGAGATATTCTGCTTTGGGTCGGTGCCGAAGGTCCGATTTTAGAAATGGCGTCTGATTACCTCTTCTGGTATTTCTTGATGGGATCATTTGCCGTTATCTCTATGGCGTTTTCATCACTCTTGCGAAACGACGGCCAACCCAAGCGTGTCACGTATATCATGATATTCGGTGGTATATTAAACATCGTTTTAGATTGGCTGCTTATCGTTGTTTTCCCTTACGCCTTAACGGGTGCAGCTATTGCGACTATGCTCTCTCAAGCAGCAACTTGCTTACTTTGCTTGCAGCATTTCTTTAGCTATAAAAGCACACTACGTATTGGCTGGGACAGTATTCGCTTAAAACTTGATACCGTTATTCAGATTTTACAATTGGGTACTTCAAGCTTATTAATGTACTTATACTTATCGGTTGTACTGGTTCTGCACAATAAAGCATTTCTATGGGTTGGTGACGCAATTCATGTTGCTGCTTATGGCATCGTTAGCTATACGGAAGCTTTCTTCTATTTGATTTTTGAAGGCATTGCACTCGGCATTCAACCCATCACCAGTTACAACACAGGTGCAGGGCTTCATGATCGTGTTATTCAAGCCCGCAATATCGCATTTGGCGTAACGCTACTTATTGCGGCAATTGGTCTCTTGGTTATTTATGGTTTATCCGATTGGGTGGTGTACCTATTTGCTGGAGATAACCCTACGCTTAAACCTGAAGCGATTAATGGTATGTACCGTTATTTCTGGGGATTGCCAATGGAAGGGTTATTACTCGTAGGTGCGACGTACTTTCAATCAATCAACAAAGCGAAAGAAGCATCGATACTCACCGGCGGTAAGCTAATCTTCATTTCAGTTTTTATCTTTGTACTCGCTAAATATTTTGGTGTAAATGGTGTTTGGGTTGCCTTGCCTATTTGCAGCGCAATACTGACGAGTTGGATGATTTACGCGTTAAAGAAGCAGTAAAAATAAGTGTCGACATTACGAACAATATACCGAAGCAATCGTTTCGCTGTTCGTAATATCGGCAAAATCTTGCGTAGAACTGAATTAGGCGCAACAAAAACATGATGCTGTTCACGTTTTGTTAGTAAGCTACAAAATACTAATTTTCAACGACAACTGAATGCGTATTATCAGCGTCATCTTTGTCGACTCCGAGTAGTTATCGATGTTCAAAAAAACACTTATTGCTGTATCACTGGCAGCTACAACCCTTGCTAGCACATCTGCTTTGGCTCTAGAAAAAGTAGATTTATTAATTAAAAATGCAACTGTACTAACCATGAACGAAGACAGAACTGTTTTTGAACAAGGCCTTGTTGCAGTTAAAGGTAATAAAATCGTTGCGGTAACGAATGGTAAAGATGTAGAAGATTATCAAGCAAAAAGAACGATTGATGCTGATGGCGATATCGTAATGCCAGGGCTAATTAATACTCACACCCACGTTTCTATGACGGTATTTCGCTCGCTAGCCGATGATGTGCCAGATCGTCTACACCGTTATATATTCCCATTAGAAAAGAAGTTAGTGTCGCGTAATATGGTACGCATTGGTGCACAATTGGGTAACGTTGAAATGGTAAAAGGTGGCGTAACCACATACGCTGACATGTACTATTTTGAAGATGAAGTAGCAAAAACTGTCGATAAAATTGGCATGCGCGCTATCTTAGGTGAATCCGTCATTAAATTCCCTGTAGCTGATGCGGCAAATGCTGAGGAAGGCATTCAATATGCGCTCAATTTTATTGAAGAATATAAAGACCACCCTCGTATTACACCAGCTTTTGCCCCTCACGCACCTTATACAAATACCACTGAAATACTTCAAAAAATCACAAAGCTATCATTAGAACATGATGTACCTGTAATGATTCATTTAGCTGAATCTGATCGTGAAAATGAAGTTATAGCAGAACGCAGTGGTGGTAAATCACCTGTTGCTTACATGGCTGACATTGGCGCTTTAACACCTAACCTTATTGGTGCGCATGTAATCAATGTCGACGACAATGACATTGCTTTACTCAAAAAGCACGATGTAGGTGTTGCACATAATATGAGTGCAAATATCAAATCAGCGAAAGGTGTTGCACCTGTCATTAAAATGCAAGAGCAAGGTATTCGTGTTGGTTTAGGTACTGATGGCCCTATGTCTGGTAACACATTAAGCACGATTGATGAATTCAACCAAGTAGCAAAAGTGCATAAATTAGTTAATCATGATCGCGCAGCCATGCCACCACTTAACGTTATTGAAATGGCGACAATTGGTGCAGCCCGTGCATTGCATATGGAAGACACCATTGGATCTCTTGAAAATGGTAAGCTTGCAGATATTATCGTCATTGATACTAAAGCACCTAATATGATCCCTGTTTACAATCCATATTCTGCTTTAGTTTACTCTGCGTATGCGACTAACGTAAAACACACTATCGTTGACGGTAAAGTGTTAATGGAAGATCGTAATATGCTTACTGTTGATGAAACTGCGATTCGTAAAGAAGCATTAGAATTTGCCGACAAGGTGCGTAAAACAGTTGTAGAAAGCGGTGAAGTGGTTCAGTAACCCTCTTACTCACTCTGACAACAAATGGTCATAGAGTAATAACGATAATAAAAAAGAGCCTTCTGGCTCTTTTTTATTATATAACGCACAAGAACTTAGATAACACCTAGCTCACGTAAACGTTCCATCAAGTATTCATTCGCGGTATAGCGCTCAGATAGAATGACTTCTGGTTTAGGGTGAAGGAACAAAGGCAAAGAAATACGTGATTTCGTTTTATCTGCACCATCAGGGTTCACTACACGGTGTGTTGTCGATGGGAAGTAACCACCAGATGCTTCTTGCAGCATGTCACCAATGTTGATGATCAAATTACCAAAATCACAAGGTACATCCAACCAATCGCCTTCTTTAGATTTAACCTGAAGACCAGGCTCATTTGCAGCAGGCAAGATAGTTAATAAGTTGATATCTTCATGCGCGCCAGCACGAATTGCACCCAACTCTTCATCCCCTTTTAACGGTGGATAATGAAGCACACGCAATAACGTTTGAGAGCTATCTTCAACCATACTTGAAAGAGGCTGAGAATATTTATTAGCTACATCTTCTGGAGAGTGCTTTTCTACCCAAGACAATAGCTCACCAGCAAGTTTATTCGCTTCATCATAATAGTTTTGCAGCTCTTCTTTTAACGCTTCGGGGCACTGACCCCAAGGATAATAATGGAAATATTCCTTTATATCTTTTTGGGTATGACCTTTTGCCGTTTCAGAAATTTCGGAAGGGAAGAAACCATCTTGAGTTTCTACATTGAAACGAAAATCATCTTTGTTTTCACTAGCGAAAAAGTTATACCAATTTTCATAAATAGCACTAACAAGTTTCTGTTGAATCGGGTGGTTTTTTAACACACCAAACCCAGTATTTCGTAAAGACTCAACAAAAAGCTCTTCGGCGTTATCTGCCGTATAATCTACCGCTTCCAATTTCATAGTATGTTCTTTCTTTGGCTGACTTTATAGGTATATGTGTACATTTTATCTACAACAAATGGTACACAACTTTTTAATTAAATGAATTCTATTGGCTAACAAGCAGACTAACAAGGTCACGCCGGTAAGAATTTAGGAAACAGTCTGTTTACATCAGGAAACAAGCACACCTAGAAGCCAATCGTTTGCTTAATAGCTTCATTACAAAAATGAATAAACATTAAATCTTACAAATCATCACGTTAAATATTTTTTAGACGAAACGAATGCCTTTCATACCGTTCATCTGTCAATAACATGAAAAAACCCTACATAATACGTAGGGCACGGTAGTAAATAGCCATAGAATTACATCAACATAACAATTAAAAAAATAATATAGAATGCCTTAACACTTACAGATCTCGCATTAAGATTTCAAACTCTTCTTCAGCTTGCTCGATCAACTGTGATAGCTCTCGAGCATCGGCATTTGATAACTCTAAATACCAGTTAACATCATCACAACTCACACTATTTCGACAAACAAGCTCTGTTTTTTCACCCGTAGAGCTAAACAACAGTTGAGCAAATTCTGCCTGCATCTTGTCATTTTCATCTTGAATACTGACTTCTAGCACTCCAGTGGGAATGACACGTATATTGGCATGACGGGCTCTGCTATCAAGTAAAATGAATTCTCGATATTCAGCTAACATATTCCTCTCTCCAAGTTGAGTTATACCTAACCTATCAAGGCATCTTAAGTGTAGTGAAAATCAGGCATGTTCAATAAATATTCACAATAAATACACATATATTCCTCACAAAAATGGACTGCAATTACACTGAAAGACAAAGAATCTAATATTTTTATGCTGTAGCAAAATTCTATATTTGAGTGATATAGTCAGAACAATATAAAAGGAAGTAAATATTATGATTGATTTTCGCTCAGACACAGTAACACGCCCATCAGCCTCAATGCTGGAAACAATGATGAAAGCCCCTGTAGGCGATGATGTATATGGTGATGACCCTACAGTAAATGATTTGGAACAGTGGACAGCGGAACGCCACGGCTTTGAAGCAGCAATTTTTTGTAGTTCAGGCACGCAAGCAAACTTATTGGGTTTAATGGCACATTGTGAACGTGGTGATGAGTACCTTTGCGGTCAGCAAGCGCACAATTATAAGTTTGAAGGTGGTGGTGCAGCAGTATTAGGTTCTATTCAACCACAACCTATCGAAAATGAAAAAGACGGTTCAATTTCTATTGATAAGCTGAAAGCTGCCATTAAGCCAATAGACCCTCACTTTGCGCGTACCACCCTACTCAGCCTTGAAAATACCATTAATGGTAAAGTACTGCCCTTATCATATTTGAAAGAAGCACGTGAATTTGTCAATCTGCACGGCTTAAAATTGCATTTAGATGGCGCTCGCGTATATAACGCATCGGTAGCATTAGAAGTAGACATCAAAGAGGTCTCACAACACTTCGATTCAATGACAATCTGTTTATCAAAAGGGTTAGGAGCACCGATTGGGTCATTGCTACTAGGCAGCCATGAGTTAATAGCCAAAGCACGTCGTTGGAGAAAAGTATTGGGTGGCGGTATGCGCCAAGCTGGTATTTTAGCGGCAGCAGGAAAAATAGCCCTTACAGAAAATGTTACTCGTTTAGCTGATGATCATGCCAACGCCCGTTATCTTGCAGAAGAATTAGCAAAGGTTAACGGTTTTTCAGTTAACCTTGAACATGTTCAAACGAATATGCTTTTTGCTAAGGTTGACTCAACTATCAATCAACAGCAGTTAGTTGATAACTTAAAAGAGCAAGGTATCTTATTTAGCGCGGGGAACCCTATGCGTTTAGTCACTCATTTAGATATAAGCCGAGCAGACATCGATACCTTTATAACGGCGTTAAAATGCGCTTTATAATGCAAGAATAAGCGAAGGAAAGGAGTGAGCATTGCGTTCTAAAATCGGTATGCAATGTTCACATTTGATAAAGCATGACGTGCTTTTACTTCATCATCAATTCGTGTCGGCACCACAAGCCTTAATCCCAATTCCCATTGATGATAATTCACCACCGTACCCACATGTGAATTAAAACCAAAGCCAGAACTTGAAAAGTCTGTTTTATCTCCATTTATACTCTTTACATCGCCATCTGAATATAAATAGTTAACACCTGCCCCAACCTCTACTCGCCAACTTCGACATGAGCCACACAGCTTTTTATGACCCCACTGATAAAATAATACGGGTGTTAAAGATGCGGAATAACCTTCAAGTTCACCATCAACAAAGTCACTGCTTTTGTCATCATAATCTAACTTGAAATAACGAGCATTTATTTCAGTGTGGTATCCCCAACGCGTTTCATCATTAAAATAATAAGGAGATTGAATCAAGGTAATTAATGGTGATATTGAAGATGAAGATTTAAATTTTACATCATGGAGTGTATTACCATCTGAAACCTCGACACTTCCAGCCCCACTTGCTATACCAAGCTTAAACGTTGGCATACGAAATAGTGTCTCAAGGTCCATTGCAGCAAAAGACTGTAACGGGCTCAGTAGAATCGTACCAACACATAACAATTCCATTTTTTTCATATGCGATTCCTTCTGCATAAAAAGCTTGCGGTAACATTCAAATTTGAAATTAACCAGTTGATACCGACCAATTAATAAAAATTAATACCTTTACTATCTTAGTACTAGAACATGACATACAAGAAAACAAAAATCCCTAATCAATTATCGCCTTAATGCGAAAAAGTGATAGACAACCCAAATTTACCAGTGGTAACAATTAAAAAAAGCTGGATCAAATGACCCAGCTTTTCGATGTTAAGCGCTCGAACACAACGCGGTATTACGTAAATAATGCACCATTAATCATTAGGTGAGCAACAATACTAAGCACATACCCTATTGCAATAACAGGCATCCATTTTAAATGTCCAAAAAAGGTATATTTACCATGAGCTGCGCCCATTAAGGCCACGCCAGCCGCCGAACCAATCGACAGTAAACTTCCCCCCACACCAGCGGTTAACGTTACAAGCAACCAATTACCTATCGACATATCAGGCATCATGGTTAACACCGCAAACATAACGGGAATGTTATCAACAATGGCAGACAGAATACCGACAACAATATTCGCCCAAATTGGATTCCATTCTGAATACATAACCTCAGATACAGACCCTAAATACCCTAATAAGCTTAAGCCACCAACACACATTACGACGCCATAGAAAAACAGTAATGTATCCCACTCGGCATGAGAAACACGCTTAAATACATCAAAAGGAACCACCGAACCTAATCGTTTAAGTGCAGCGTCATCATGCACTTCTAACGCATGTGCTTTTTTCTTTGCCAGCGATCTTGATAACGTTTTACGCAGGAAAAAGCCAAAGAACTGAAGATAGGCCAATCCCATCATCATGCCGATAACAGGTGGAAAATGCAGTACGCCGTGAAATGCAACAGCCGTTGCAATAGTTAATAGGAATAAAAAAACAATACGACGCGCACCACGTTTCAATTCGACATGTTCACTTAATGCCTCAGGTTGAATTTTAGGCACGAAGAAAGACATAATAAATGCTGGAACAACGTAGTTCACTACCGAAGGAATAAACAACGCTAAAAACTCATTAAAAGACACCAACCCAGCTTGCCAAACCATTAAAGTTGTAATATCACCAAATGGGCTAAACGCACCACCAGCATTAGCGGCTACAACAATATTAATACACGCAAGGTTAATAAACTTAGTATTGGTTCCACCGACTTTCATCACTACGGCACACATTAACAGCGCCGTCGTTAAGTTATCAGCTATCGGTGAAATAAAGAAAGAGAGGATACCTGTAAGCCAAAATAAAGTGCGAAGATTAAATCCTTTACTCACCATCCAAGCCTGTAATGCATCGAATAAACGGCGTTCCTCCATTGCGCTGATATACGTCATTGCCACTAAAAGGAACAACAGTAATTCTGAGTATTCAAGTAAGTTATGCTCTAACGCTGCTTTTGCAACATCAATTTGCCCTTGCTGCTGAAATACATAACCAATCAATATCCAAATTAAGCCTGCAGCAAGTAAAACAGGCTTTGATTTACGTAATTGTAAATACTCTTCCCCCATCACCAAACAATAAGCCAAACCAAAAATAACCAGTGAAGCGTAACCAATTGTTGATTGTGTTAAATCGATAGAAGAGTCAACCGCAAATGCCGGAGATGCAAAAACTACCCCTAAAATGATAAATATAAAAGCTCGGATTTTCATATCTGCTCTCAACTCCCTGAGAAATAATAACTGGCTAAATTCTACATAAATACACATTTCATTAACGTGAGGTAAACCTGCAAGCTGCAAAACCCTTACACACTCAATTTCATCAAACACGCCAATGTTGTACAATTCTTGTACACATCTACAATAAATCTACCCTTATGGCTTAACTATTTGCCAAAATTTGAGCCAAACTATTTATCAGTAAGAGTAATTAAATGCCGTAGAAGAAGGACAGGTTTATGACAGAAATAAGCTATTGGTTAGATGGGATTAAAATTTGGTTCCAACCAAATCAAAGTCAAAATATTGAAATACTTATCGATCATGTAAACCTAGTACCTAGCACTCTTTTCGAAAATGTTGCTTCAGATATGAATAGTGAGGCTCTTGCTTACTGGTTTGACGCTTGCCAGCGTTTAAGCCTCTATTACCAAGATCAAGGTGACCCAGACAAAGCATTCTCATATCTACAATTTGCGTATGCCAAGTTACAAGGAATGATATGTCACCCTTCACACAGTGATGACATCAAACGTTGGAGCCTAAAAAAAATAGAACGAATGATCGTTGTAATGATGGAGTTTTGCCAAATACAGCAACAAAGTAAATGGCAGCAAGAAAGTATTCAACTCATTAATCTACACGTTATTTTTATGGAGGGGCAAAACAATTTAAATCTTGTCTATCGTAATGATTAAATCAGTTTCGTAAATTTATCTTACAGTTCGCAAGTTTTTACTAAGATAGAAGTAGCACTAATTAATTGCTACTTAAGGAAAATAGAGCAATGATAAAAACGACTATTTTAAAACATCTCTCTCTATTTACTCTTTGCACTATGATCAGCCTGCCATTCTCGGCAAGCGCTGATGTTTTACCTTCACCTCCCGTTATTGATGCAAAAGCTTGGCTATTAATGAGTTATGAATCTGGCCAAGTCATCGCAAGTTTTAAAGAGAACGAACCATTAGCCCCTGCCAGCTTAACCAAAATAATGACGTCGTACGTGGTGGGTAAAGAAATAAACGCAGGGCATATCAATAATGATGATCTTGTGATCATCAGTGAGAATGCTTGGGGTAAAAAATTCCCTGGTTCTTCTAAGATGTTTTTAAACATTGGCGATAATGTGACTGTCGACCAACTAAATAAAGGCGTAATTATTTCATCAGGTAATGATGCTACCGTCGCGTTAGCTGAACATGTTGCAGGTCACCAAGCGGCTTTTATTGAAATGATGAATCGTCAGGCTGAAGTCATCGGTATGCAAAACACCTATTTCACTAACCCACATGGTTTAGATGCTGACGAACAATTCACAACCGCCTATGACATGGCGATTTTAACCAGAGCACTAATCAAAGATTTACCAGTGATGTACGGACTATTTAAGGAAAAGTCGTTCACCTTTCAGGATATAAAACAAGGAAATAGAAACGGACTTCTATGGGATACCACATTAAATGTAGACGGTGTGAAAACAGGCCATACCTCGAAAGCTGGCTACAGTTTAGTGTCATCAGCGGAACAAAGCGGCCAACGGTTTATTGCCGTAGTAATGGGAACTAAAAGTACGGGCACAAGGCGTTCAGAAAGTAAAAAATTACTCACTTGGGGGTTTCGCTTCTATCAAGATCTTACCCCGACATTTGATGGTAAAGAGCTAGAGCCAATAAAAGTATGGTACGGATCGCCGTCAAAAGTATCAGTTGAATTAGGTGATGGTGGTGTAATCACCGTTCCTCGCCGACAACGTAAAAACCTTGAACATAAAGTATTTTATAATAATAACCTTGAAGCACCCATTTCTAAAGGTGCACAAGTAGGTAAAATTGAATGGTACTTAGATGAAGAAATACTCATCGTTCAACCTATTCTTGCGCTAGAGGATGTTGTAGAAGCACCTTGGTATGGCGCAGCCGTTGACACAATATGGCGACCGATTAGCCAATGGTTTTCAACTCATGACTGGGAACCAGAAAAATAGCCAAACGCACATTACGTCTAACGATTCACTTAAAATAACGAATGCCACCCAACTTTATCGCTCAACTGGGTGGCATAGAAATATCACATCATTTAATTTTGCTATTATTGCTCAATCATCAAACTCTAGATCTACTTCATCATAATCAGCCCAAGCATCAAAATCTGAGCCTTTAAAATCAGAGTCTAATTCTTCCCATATATGATCAATACTTTTTAAACTAGGTTCATCATCAAACATAATCTTTCCTTACTAATACTGAATATGGCTTACTGCTGGAGTAAAACAACAAGTGCAACTGAATGTCATGTTCAATATTGTTATAAGCATAAAAAGTGACGGTTCCATGGATAAAAAATGGCAGTTTAATGAAATGTGAATTATATATACCCAAACAGAATCTTCGTAATAAAAGTGTCTTATTTCAATGCAACTATTGCCCGCAAGAAAAGAGCAATACATCACTCTTTATTTACAACCTAAAAGTACAAAGGAAATATCATGTCACGATTACACCCAATCTGGTCAATTACAGCAGGCCGTTCACAAGCAAAAATTGGTTTAACCCCTTGCCCAGACACTAAAGACGCCGATGTTATTGAATCATTGATAGAGTTCAGACGCTGGGGAGCTTCCGCCATTCTTTCATTATTGCCCAAAGAAGAGGTGATAAACCTTAATACAAGAGAAATTGAATCTCATGCAAAACAGGCAGGTATGGTTTGGTTTTATTTACCCTTACCAGACAATGACGTACAGCAAGAATTAGTAGAAAATAACGTTGAAGAACACTGGCAGGCAATCATCCCTTCTATTCATCAACTGTTAGATAATAACAAATCGGTGATTATTCATTGTCGACGCGGCTCATCTCGTACAGGCTTGGTTGCGATACGCTTACAATTAGAACGAGGCGTCACGTTTGAAAAGGCAACAAAAGAAGTAATATCGGTACGACCAAGTGCACTTGAACCACAAGCACACTTCGCATATATCAATTATTTACACGAAAACCTGTCACTTAGTATTTCAAACGGCCTTTTACAGAAGGCCTCATCAGATTCTTCAGTAAACAATACAAACACACTAACCGCTTAGACATCGTTCGATTAATGCTTATTGCCGGTTCATCAAGTTCTATTACCTACTCATCAAGTTCTGGTCGCATCCATACTGATTTAAAATCAAACCACCCCATCGAATTCGATGTCATTCCTTGGATAATCCCCGAGTTATCAACACCTAGCCAGTTATGGAATAAAGGAAGTATTTGCCCACTGTGGACGAGTTGAGTTCCTATTTGCTGACCAGGAAATTCACCTTCTTTATCCGCTCTCCATGCCATTACATCTCGCTCTATCGTATCAAACTCCTCTTTGGGCATTACACGCGATATATGATCGAAGCTATAAACCCAAGGCAGTATTGCATCATTACGGTAATTGCTGAGGCTCATACCACCCAGCCACATATCAATCTTATCGGTATGCTTACCCAATAATATATCCGTTGATGTTTGCTCGATAACTTTCAGCTTTACCCCGTCTTCAGCTAATAGCTTTCTTATAGTTTCTGCCACATGGGGATAAACCGGATGCTCTTGAGGATAAGCCAGCGTTACTGTACGTTTTGCTGGTGCCGATTCAACAACAGGTGTTGATAATACGTGCATCCACCCTGGTAGTAAGCCATAAGCGTTGTTTAAACGAAAATCACCAATTTTTTCCAGCTCAAGTAGCCGTAAAATGTTAATAGGCGCTAAACGGGATTGAAAATACTCAGCCCATTCACGGTTATTTGCCAACCCGCAGTTGCGGTTAAACAATAAATAGTTACACCCTTCATCTAGCTTTAGACGTGAAGATACATTGGTAAACTCAAAAGTATTCACGTCCGTTGTCGGCTTTAGATAACAAGCGGTAAAATCAGATAAAATCCAGATATCAACCATATCGATTAACGCACGAAGCCCAAAATATTGATCAAACGCTTCTAATTTAAGGCGTTGTTTATCATTCATCGCCACTTTATAAGCGCCAGTACCAACAGGATAAAGTTTATGATCTTGGCGTTGTAACGCATCAGAGGGTTGAATCATTGCAAGTATATTTGAGAGTAAATCGGCTAAACGAAAATCATCTTTACTGAGGTGAATATCAATCACATTAAGGAACGGTGAATCGATCCCTTTTATATGCTTGAAAAGCCGATGAGTTTTAACTTGCTCAAGCGTTGATATAATATCTTTGCTTTCCAAAAGCTTGCCATCGTGAAACCGAACTGCAGGGCGAATATAAAAACGCCAATGCCTAGGTGTTAACGCCTCCCAGTGATGCGCTAAATCCCCTTCTACTTCCTCTTTTTCCTCATTAATCCGAGTTAACCCATTAAAAATCTGACGAACAAGGTGCTGTTCAGATCTTCGTAATGGCAAAAGAGGATTAATATTATTAAAGGGGCGGTAGTAAGGAAGCCGGACAATCTGCTTACCTTTTTGAGTTGTTACACCCAATTGCTCTTGAATCAAAAGAACGAGTTTATCTGCATTATGATCAAGTGCAGCCAAAGCCGGTTCTAACTTGCCTTCTGCGACAAGTTTTCTTGCATGTAGAACCTGTAACTCGCTGTCACTACTATGAAACTTTAATCGTGACTTCTTCCCTCGCCCTACTGCTGGTTCCCAATCAATCCAGCCTTTCTCAACCATTTTATTCATAACCATACGAACATTACGTCGAGTACAAAATAGAACCTCAGCGATTACCTGTAAATTCGTTTCACTATCCTCACCAGAGAAGTGATTGTACAAACGTTGAAATTGTAACTTGAGGCGTTGACCTGTCATAAAAGGGGAACCTTCTTTATGGTTTTCTTCTGTTTTAACTTTCCTATTTTAACGTAAAAATAGACTCGAATAAAAACCATTAGGACATTAATTATGAAAAGTTTTTTCTGGAAGTTTTTCATGAACAGTAAAAAGTTCGATCGCAAGTATTTACCGAAACAAGAACACCGTTTGGCGATACTTAGTTCAGTATGCCAATGGAATATTGATAAAATTACAGAAAAAGAATACCAGTCGCACTTCTAGTGAATAACAATACACAGTAACGTTCCCCCCAAAACTGTTGCTCCTGAGTGGTTAAAAACTGTAAATTATTCTATGTAGCTCGCACCTTTCAGCCAGCTCTTGTAGCTGGCTATTTTATTCCATGCTAAAAGTAAAGCGCCCTTAACTCAGTTAATGTGAGTAAAAGACGCTTTAGATATGTTGCAATGATGATTAATCAATAAGCTCAAATAACGGCAGTGCCATTAAATTATACTTTTTCTTTTGTTAATTCATCACAAACAGCTTGAAGTCGAATAATCTCTTCACTTTGCTGTTGTTCTTTACTATGAACATGATTTAGTGACTCAGTTAGGGTATTAACCTGTTCTTGCAATGCACTGTTAACCCCTTCAAGTTCTTTTCCATGTGTTAACGAATCACTTAATTCACTACTAAGCTGCAGCACTTTTTTTGCACTTTCTTCAAATTCTGCTTTTTGCTTTCGAGCATTACGTTGCGCAGCTTGCTTTGCTTTTACCGCTTTATCTAACTCTGCATCATGCGCTTCAAATTGACGTCTATTTTCAATAATTTTCTTTTTTAAGCACTTAATTGATTCTTGATAAATCGCATCTTCACTACTAACTTGCTGCTTTTCAGCTTCATACTGTTTAACTAATTTAGCTTCAGCCTGAGTACCTAACCCCATCACAACACGCCATGCATCAAACATTGTATTGTGAGCGTGATTCATCGCATCAAACGGAAATATTAATCCGCTTCTAGGTGCCATACTTTTTTCAGCCATAGCAACCTCAAGCTCTTTCAGCGCAGAAAGAGCATTATGGTAGCTACCCAAAAATGGATTATTTGATGATGATTTTATCAATGACTGGTCTTTCAATTCTGCATCCATGTAAGAATTCCCTAATAAAATAAATGGCAATATCAATAATATTTCTAACAACTAAAATACGTAGTTACATTGCATAAAAATAGAGCTAACACAGCGTATTCTGCATAAAATATAAAAACAACGCTCTGCAGCACGCCATCAGACATGTTATGCAACTAATACCTTAATGTTACATGTTAAACCCTTTCTATGACGATTTATAGACATGAAGTTAAAGCTAAAACTCTATATTTAGTCTTTCTTATACCCATCAGGGTAAGTAAATGGTCATTAATTTGTTAAATAGTCACGCTATGCTTTCGTTATCAAAACGAACGTTATGCCATTATTTGTCATGTTGTTACTACTCACATGGATGTTGATAAATTACCGTTCGTTAGGGGCTTACCTTACCTAGAGCCCAACAAATTCTCGCTGAAACAAGCATCTTGAGGTAACTTGGGTATACACTTTAAAGCGACAGAAAGAATATGACTGACTGTACCCATGCTGATACAACAATAAATACCAAAAATACATTAAATCCTGGCGCGATTAAAATGAATAACTCACTTAATCAAAATCAAAAAATTCAAAACCAACAAGCTGATGTTTTTTCATCGCTAATGCATAGCCGCCGTTCTGTCCGAAAGTATGATCAAACGGCTAATTTTGATCATGACGCCGTTGCTCGTGCCTTAGCCCTCACAACGCTTTCACCCAACAGCTCTAACATGCAACTTTGGGAATTTCATCGCGTTATCAGTGATGACAAGCGTATAGCTCTCGCATCATATTGCATGGGTCAAAATGCAGCAAAAACAGCGAATGAATTAGTTGCCTTTGTTGTTACGCCGTACAAATGGAAAGAAAGAGCCGCTATGAATGCCAATCAGATACGCGAGGCATTCGATGGCAGAGAAGATGAAACATCGAAACGCGCCCTTAAATATTATGAAAAGCTGATCCCATTCGTTTATAACAATGACCGCTTTGGGCTGTTTGGATTAGTCCGTAAAGCCATCAGTTACTTTCTTGGCCGCAATAAGCCAATGGTACGAGAAGTCAGTAAAGCCGATGTGCGTGTATGCCTTCATAAAAGTAGCTCATTAGCCGCTATGACCTTTATGACGGCAATGCGTGCTGAAGGCTATGACACGTGCCCAATGGAAGGCTTTGATTCAATACGTTCAAAGCAACTATTAAGCCTGCCAAAAACAGCTGAAATAACAATGATAATAAGCTGCGGAAAACGCCTTGAAGAAGGTGTCTATGGTGATCGCCATCGCGTTGATAATCAAGATGTCATCATTAACCATTAAGAAATTACCCTTTATCTAAATATCTCATACCTTATTGAATTTATTTGCGGTAAGGTATGATGATCTAAGTTTAAGAATCTATGATAAGCAGTTTATGATTGAACAAATCACCGAGTTAAAGAATAGCTGGATGGCAAGTCACATTACAGATGCTGAGTTCCCAACACCTTTAAGTGTAAAAGGGTTAAATCTTTATCAAAGCCGATTGGAACAACTATCAACCCAATTATTATCAACGATTCCAAGCAATTCAGATTCAGAATTGACCTACTACCGTGTCGATTGTCACCCTCTCACTATACGATTTTCAATGGTTCTTGCCAGTCAGTGGGAAGATGAAAGTGAGAGAGAAGCCGTTTTTGAATATCTAACACAAATTATGTTTGAAGATGATTCACCTGCACATCTTTATGTGGGGTTCCATAAAGGTAAACCAGCAGCATGTGGAATGATTTACCGCCAAGAAACAGAGCAAGGTCTGTGCACTCTCGTTTCTGATGTCATGGCCCTTCCTCTGCCGAATAAAGCTAATTTAATGCAGATGATGGAAAATCACCTGTTAGCGCTTGCGGATCAAGATAGTCAGTTTTTCGTCACACAAAAATAGCGTTCTCTTACACCTAATTTGTTTAGTAAAAGTCGCGAAAAATGGTTACCTTTTGCTCGCGCTTTTACTCTGCCATAATCACCTGAACATTTTTTATTTAAAATAGCCAATAACTGACAATAATCTAATGATAAAATGGTGATAAGTACAACGACTACATAAAAACACATACCTGTAGCATGCATTCAAAAATAACCTATAGAATACTTTTTACTAATTCAGTAAACTTGCACAACATTCGCAGATATAAGTAATTTTAACCTAAAGCGAATAAATTTACGGTTAGAATAGGAAAATTCGCATGACAAGGAATGTATCATGAGATATTTGTTTATTTATTTTTGTAGTTTAATGCTTCTTGGTTGTAGTTCTGGTTTGAAGGTCTCTATACCTGATAAATATACCGATACACAGAATCAATCTATAGGGTTTCTTGTTGGCACTCTTGGTGCAACAACCGTTTGGCCATCAACTGGTGAAACCTTAGTTACAACGTTACATATTCGAGAAGTCAGCACTAGAAGCTCGATTCTAATGAGTGACGATGATATTGAAAATGAAGTAATAACGTTAACGAATAAAAATCAACACTTTGATTTTAAAAATAAAAAAGAAATAGGGCAGCTTTTTACCTTACCATTGCCTGTTGGCAAGTATGAAATATTTCAAGTCACTATTAAAGGCTCAAATGGTAATCAAACGTTTACCCAAAAAACAAATGAAGATCTTTCACTAAAATTTGAAATAACTGCGGCTAGTGCCAGTTACATTGGCGAGTTCATTGCAAAAAGTCGTGTTGCTGAAAGTCAATTATGGAATCTAAAATTCCCCAGCGGTTACGGTTACTTCTTACATGGCTATAATAAAGCCCGTGACGAAGTCCTTTTCTACGAGTTAAATCCACAGCTCACAGATATTCAATTCGACGTTAAAACGCTAGCAACGATTAAAAACCGTCTGATTTATACAAAGATTAATAAATCCTAGTCAAACATAAACCCGACTCTACTCTGATTCGGGTGCTTCACCTTGGCGTTTTAAATGTTTCTGTTTTGTTTTTTCTGATATATCTTTCACTAACTTTTTCACTTTTGGTGCAGAATATATTCTATCTTTCATACTTCATCACCTTTCTATACTAATAAATCGACGATACACAACATTCGCACAATCGTCATACTCATTTCATATTTTATAAATACTAGTATATACCGTGAATCCATAATGCGCGTAAAAAAATCACCTTTCTACATACTTTGCTTAATCGGCTATGTAGGTTTCATTTTTATACCTTGCTAAAATTTTATGTTCAATAAAACTCGAAAGGATAAACATCACAACATACCCTGTACACAGTGCAATAATTATCGCTACAACGTTAGCTGTAAATTGCGCAAACAAGTAATAAGAAACAACAAGGGTCACAATACCGCTCAAACGAATAATTAAACTTTCGGTAAAGCAACCGTGCGCTTTAATATAGGCCAGTTGGTACGCATTAAGCATTAAAAACACGAAAAATATTGAGAAATGGAATAATACAGGAACCGCACCTTTATATTCATCAGGGAAAACGAACAATACAATGTCTTTTCCGAAAAATAACATGCTTAAAAAGAAAGTAGACCCTACAATAAAGCTCAATTTATAGATCCATTTTTTAATTTTTCGTATTTGATCATGCTTTCCTTCACGAACACATACAGCTAACTCTGGTAAAACGAAACGGTAAATAGGAAAAACAAATAGCATCGTAAGGTAGGTAAATATTGGGCGGACAACCACTTGGAAATCCCCTAACTCATCGATACTAAAGTGACTGATCGTTAATAACACGGTGATGTAGATCATAAAGATACTTGCACCAGCTTCAAGCGATGCTGTAACACTCTTTTTCACATAGCTGATTAACATAGGGTCAAGCTGCACTGCAGCTAAAGGGCGTGTAGAGATTTCTTTTCGACGGCTTATAAACATATACGCAGCCGTCCCTAAAGATGACAACGTCAATCCATAAAAGAGAGAGGTAAGAGCATCAAAGCCTAAACCATAATAGCAAGTAACAAACATTACCACATTGCTAATGGGCTCAATCCAAGTCACCTTATTAGAAATACTGTACAAGCGATACATCGCAATTAAATTAGTAAAATAGACTTTTAACCCCATGCCAAAAATGATGCCCACCAGCTGTATGTAGCTCACATTGATATTTAATTCATGCTTTATATAGGGAATAACGACTCCCCATGTAATCAATACCATTGCAATTAAGCTATATCGGAAGATATTGATGATGTCTCGATCATTATTCGTTTGTGAGTAACTCACTACCATCGATGAACGGAAGCCTGTCATCAATATTAAAGAGAGTGAAATGATATCAACCACACTGTGATACAGGGCTAAATCAGCTTTAGGCACCCATTGTGCTAACCAAATCTTAAACGAGAAACCAACTAAAATACTGGCAAGCGTTGCCCACACTCCAGTAATGAATGCTTTTTTTAGGCGAGAAAGTGAATCATTTTCCATGATGGTGCCATCTTTGGGTTAACTTCCATTGCATAGTAATGAAATTAATTCTCATTTGAAACGTATTTACTTCATAAACTCTCTTTTCTTTGTGATATATCAACATCGACAAAACTGATGAAGAACACCAACTCAGCCTACTGGATGTAGAGCCTCAGAGAGTTAAAATACATATATACCCTATAAAATATTCAAAAGGAAAGCAGCATGTATCACGCCCATGTTTACTTTGAGTTATCCCAAGAATCACTAGCCACGCACCTTCACCATGAAATCACAGCTAACCGCGATGATATTTTGAGAATATTCCCACTCGTCATGCATAAAGTAGGGCCTCATGATAAGCCAATGTTTGAAATACATTTCAATGATAATCAACAGGGGTTTGTTAACTGGTTAGATCAACACCGTAAGGGGTTGTCTGTACTTATTCATCCTAATACAGGTAATGATTTACAAGATCATACTGATAACGCTGTATGGCTCGGTGAAGAGCTCCCAGTGCGCGTCGATATATTCAAATAGAACAGAAATACACGACTCTTTAAAACATTCCCCGTTTTTTATTGCTGTTTTCAATTACTGTCTTCATTTTTTAGGGTAATGCTTGATGTTTTTATCAGTACTAACGCGATTCCACCAAGAATCGCAATAGATGCAAAAATAAAACGAAAAGATAACGCTTCACCCAAAAAAAGAATACCAGCGACAGCAGCTAAAACAGGTACACTTAGCTGAATCGTAGCGGCGTTTGTTGCTTTTAAAAAAGGCAAAACTGAATACCACAACGCGTAACCGACACCTGATGTTAACGCACCAGAAGCTATGGCATACCAAAGTCCACCCAGATCAATATCAGCATTTTTAAATGAAAGAGCACTCAACACTAGCGCTATCGGTATTGATCTTAAAAAATTTCCCGTAGTAACAAGCGTTGGGTTACCAACCCCTCTACCACGTAGTGAATAGATCCCCCAAGCCACGCCTGCTCCCATCATTAAAATAGCGCCGAATAATGGTGGTGAGGATAGCCCTGGAAACAATAAGCCAATAAGCCCAGCAAGCGCCAGCGTTAATCCAGCCCCTTGTTGCTTACTTAATCGCTCGCCTTTATACATACCGTGTCCAATCATTGTTGCTTGCACTGCGCCAAACAATAGCAATGCACCCATCCCGGTCGACAGGCTGACATAAGCAAAAGAAAAACCTGCGGCATACATAAATAAAGCACAAGCAGATATCCAACTGCCCTCACCTTTGTACGGTTGATGATTAACAAATGAAATCAACCACAACATAATAAAACCAGAGAGCAATCGAAGCGAAGTAAAACTGGCTGGATCTATCGTCGTTTCTAAGAAAGCAGCTCGACTCAATAATGAATTACCTGCAAAGGCAATCATAGCTATAGCAGTGAGTATGAACACCTGCTGGCTGGGCATTTTAGCATTGCTCTTCACCATCTGATATCAATTGAATCTTCAGGACCTATCCAACAAAACGGGTTATAAGCAACCTCCCACAAGTAGCCATCAAGATCTTTGAAATAACCAGAATATCCCCCCCAAAACACTTTCTGACCGTGCTTGGTAATCGTCGCGCCTGCGGCTTCTACTTCAGCCAACACTTGATCGACTTCAGCTTCCGATTTCACATTATGCGCAAGTGCAAAACCAGAGAAAGATTGGTCAGTATTATCACTTGAAGCCACTTGGGCATCTTCTGCTAAGGCATCACGATCATACAAACCTAACCAGGTACCATTTAGAGTAAAAAAGGCGACCGATGGTGGCGATTCTTTTTGAGGAAATCCTAAGCCATCGCGATAAAAAGCGACTGACTTTTCAAGATCTTTAACACCGAGAGTAATCATGCTGATTCTTGGTTGCATAACATCATTCCTTATTGTTATTTTTTGAGGCTCCATAGAGAAAAGATAGCATTAGCAAACACTTTACCACCAATTCAAAAAGCAAAAGACTCACAAATTAGTGAGCCTTTTTAAATACGGATTTGAAGTTGGTGGTTTAAATTTCCACTATTCGCTTTTTCGCTAATGACATGGCTAAATTATTATCATAATAAGCGGCTTCATTAATGAAGTGTGGATAGGCTTCATAATCACCTTCCCAACTGATTTCAGAGCCATCAAATAATGTAAAAATAGGGTCACCTGAATTCAATTGTTTAAAATCACCGTCTTGAACGTTTTTATGAACCATACCAATTCGCTCACCATTTTCATTTTCTGGTAATTTTAGCGTTTCGGTATATTCAAATGCTTCATAGCTCGATGGCAACTCCGGCAAGGTATTGGTGTTATGTAGGTCAACATAATCCAAAATATGACGAGTCATATCTTCCATCCAGTCAAGTACATCTTGACGGATAACAGATTGAGGTTGTGGACCAATTTCGACAATCACACCTTGCGGCGTAATAGAACTTAAAAAGTAATGTTCTTCTACAGAAGCATGATCTTCAAATACAACAACCGCTTCAGGCATGCGAGATTTTACATAAGCACCCATTTTGCAGTTAAACTCATCAGATTGAAGCAGAATCAACGATGGCCCCATGTTACTGGTCGTATTATGTAAATCGATAATAAAGTCTGTTTTTGCATCACCCTTAGGACCAAGCTGATTATTGATAACCTTGGCACGACTTTGTTCATAGTTAGCCAAATCGAGATTTGCAAGCTCAGAAATATCAAATTGTCGGTTTAAATCACTATCAACGTAACGTTTATTCTCTTCGTGCGCTTTAGGGTTAGCGAGTACTGTTTGAACAGAAAAGCTGCTACGAGATATCAAATTAAGGTTATTTTGCCACTTACGTAACAAGTAGATACCGCTAAATTCATTACCATGCGTACCGCCAACAACGGCAACACTGTTAATTTTAGTCATCCTTGTTTCTCTTAACTAGTTATTCAAAATTGAGCATAATTTCAGTGTACTCAATTTCAATCTAGATACCAACGAAAGTTAACCTTAAAGTAATAAATTTACACAAATAACGGTAGTGTCTGGGCTAGTTTAAGATATGAATGTAATTCGTTATTTTTATACTCAATGGCTGAATGAATATTCACATTACGATTAGCAATAATAGAACAGTTGTAATCGTTATCCTCCTTTGTGATCGCCAATTCAATAACACCATCGTCTAACTTCCAACTGCCCACCGTTTTGATCCGTGTAAATAAGGTGTATTCCTCTAATCGCCCGTCTGAGTGCAGAATGACTTCGGTGATATGACCTGCACTACATGTTTTGATCCAATGTTGAGCTGTAACATCAGCGATTGTAAAGTTGCGTTTAGTTTCTAACCATTGATGCATCAATTGTTGCTGTTCTGTATCGAGTTCGGGCAGAGCATCAATATCAAGTAAACGTACACGACCTGTTTCACGATAAAACAGCTGTAACAATTGAAGGGTTTTCTTTTCGAACATTCAGCTTACCTTACACAAGGAAATCATAAACATAGGATAGGTATAACCTTAAACATGCCGAATTGCGAAAGGTGTTAATGAATGAAATAAGAAATTGCAGTATTTATCACAATAATAAATGTGTTTATGATAAATACCCTTTTCGATTTAATGATCCACTTTTCCGCGTAATGACTTCGTATTTCCACGCTGGGTTTTCTTATCCATGCGGCGTCGCTTTGACCCCATAGTAGGTCTAGTTGCACGTCGTGCCTTTTGTTGAACAACGGCCGCTTGAATAAACTCTTTTAGGCGCTGTAACGCGTCTTCCCGATTTTTTTCTTGAGTACGAAATTGCTGAGCTTTAATCACGATAACACCGTCTTTCGTTATGCGATGATCCGAAATTCTCAACAAACGTTCTTTATAGAAATCAGGTAATGTTGACCGCTTAATATCAAAGCGTAAGTGTATGGCACTTGATACCTTGTTTACATTTTGACCACCCGCTCCTTGCGAGCGAATAGCCGTAATTTCGATTTCCCAATCGGCAAGTTCTACATTATTAGAAATGGTAAGCATAGTTGTTCAATAGTCAATTCAAATACAGGGTTAGTATAATCGTTAACGACTTTCAAATAACCTTTCTTGAAGAAATTAAATGATCATCAATAAATATCACCTTACTGTGATCTTGTTTACAGGCCGACATGACCAATATTTAACTTATCATCATAAATCAGTAAGGTAGCGCATTATTCAAATCAATGGATTACGAGAACAAAATGGATACTCTTATTTCACTCTTCGCTCAAGCTGGACACACCTTTAAACCTTGGTTAGGTGAAATATCACTCACTATCGTCGCTTGTTCATTGATTATTTTTGGTTCAGATATTAATCACTTCCTACGTCGCCTTTTGTCAGGTAAGAACATTTTTATTCGAACGAGTACTTTTATATTAGTTAATTCATTTGGTTACGGCTTGCTTCTCATTAAGGTTTCTCCTTGGTTAACCCAACAATTGAGCACAATGCCAAGCCAGTGGATGTTTGTTTCAGTAATGACAACATTCATTATCATCGGATTATGGGCACAAAAAACACGCCACTATTAAGCGCCGCTCATTAAAAAATATATTTACGTCTCAATTTGTTACCAATTATCGGTATGATCGACCATTTTATTGACCTAAAACAGCTAAAAACAGGGTTACTTCAGTTTAAAGTACTAACTCCTGTTCCTAAAAAAGCATAATCATGACTAACATAAACCAAGAAAGATTAATCGAACATTTCATCGAGCTTATTAAGATCAACAGTGAATCCCAAAACGAGAAAGCTATCGCTGAAACCCTTGCAGAGCAACTGGGTGGTATTGGCTTCGACGTTACTAAATTACCAGTACCTGAAAATATTTCGAATGGCTTCAATATTTACGCAACGCTACCAGGCTCGCTTGAAGGTAGCATTGTACTAAGTTGCCATATGGATACCGTTGCACCAGGTAATGACATAGAGCCAATTATCGTCGATGGCATTATCAGCTCGAAGGGTGACACAATTCTTGGTGGTGATGATAAATCAGGTATTGCTGCGATAATGGAAGCAGTTCGTTGTATCAAGGCTAACAATTTACCCCATAAGACTATCGAGATCGCCTTCACTGTCTATGAAGAAGGTGGTTTGCACGGTTCAAAACACTTCGACATGTCATTCGTTAAATCGACAGAAGCTATTGTGCTTGATTCAGGCGGCGCTATCGGCACTATTATTACAACAGCACCTGGTCAGCAAAATCTAAAGATCAATATCACAGGCAAGCCTGCCCACGCTGGTTTAGCACCAGAAACGGGGATCAATGCGCTAACCGTTGCTGCTGATGCAATTGGCCAAATGAAGCTATCTCGTATTGATGCAGAAACAACAGCAAACATTGGTGTTGTTCAAGGCGGCCAAGCAACTAACATCGTTATGCCTGCTCTATATATCGAAGCAGAAGCGCGTTCTTTGAATGATGTGAAATTAGCGAACCAAGTTGAACACATGGTAACAACATTTGAAGCAGCGGCTGAAAAACACGGTGCACAAATCGATATCGTATCAACTCGTGCATATAACGCTTATAACATTGATGATAACGACGTATTTATTGATGATATAAAAGCGGCTTTCTCTGCTAATGGTGTTGAGCCTAAAACCAACTCTACTGGTGGCGGAAGCGATGCAAACATCTTCAATGAAAAAGGGTTAAAAACAGTTAACCTTTCAACAGGTATGGCAAAAGTACATACCACTGAGGAATATATTGCCATTGCCGATATGGTGAGCATCACTGACTTTATGTATACCTATTTAACGCGCTAATTTGCCGTTATATTGACATAAGTAAACAGAAATGAATAAACCGGACAAACTAGAATAAAACTAGATGTCCGGTTTTTCTTTGCAATGAATATATTACCTAATACTTCTAACCTTGCAGTGTTTGCATCTCGCGGTAAGAGCGGCTTTCCAATTGTGCATCCGTCAATCCTAGCTTGGCTGCCAACTCGAGTAATTCTTGCTTATATTGACCTAGCATTGATTCATCGTCAGTCATGATAGCAAGTTCAGCAAAATCCCCCAGCCCTTTTAAATGATCAACAGTTGCGTGAAATTTACCTATAAAATAGATGCTGCGGGTCTTCTGTAATTCCAAAACTAGGTTAAACCCCATCGTTAGCAACATGCTTTTTGCTTTATCGCTATCGGTAATATTTACCGCCTCACACCTATCGGCTTCAGGGCCTTTTACAATCCATAATTTAATACCAGATGGCTGCATATTACGAATACAAACACTCTTGTTTTGCTCTTTTAGCGAGCTGCCGCCTACAAAGTCAAAATAGCAATCATGTTCAAGGTTATCTTCCAACAGAATCTCTGGATTCATGGCCTGTAAATATGATAAAAACTGTGTTTTTGAGGTTAATTTGTATTTTAACTCTACTTCGTATTTGCCTTTAAAGTGTTGTGTCATGCTGCGATCCATTGAAAATAACATTAGTAATATGCACAGCTATTATAACGTGAAGCCTCATTTGAAAACACGAGATGGCGCAACCCGTTAAGGTTACGCCACAGTGTTAAACAAACTTATTATTAACCAATTACAACACCCAAGCTTAGTAACGCCATTACCATCAAACTCAGCATACCAATTAAAGGGCCAATGAATTTAAGCCAAGATGAGTATGCTACACGACCAATAGCTAAGCCCCCCATTACCACACCCGATGTTGGCGTTACTAAATTGGGTAAACCAGATGCTGACTGAAAAGCCGTTACAACAAGCTCGCGTCCAACCCCTGCAAAGTCAGCTAACGGTGCAAGTACTGGCATAGAAAGAACAGCCAGACCAGAAGATGACGGAACAACAAGACAAAGTACCGCTTCAATCCAATAAATCGCATTAATGAAGGCGATTTCATGTAAACCACCTAGAAGACCCTCAGCATAATTCAAAATAGTATGTGTGATATTGCCATTATCCATTACGACCACTAAACCGCGAGCAATGGCGATGATTAAGGCGACACCCAGTAAATCTCGTGCACCTTCAATGAAGCTATCGGTAATTTCAACTTCAGATAATCGGCCGACAAAACCAACAATGATACTTGCACCGATAAATAGCGCAGATAGTTCAGCCATCCACCAGCCTGCGATAGAGACGCCCCACATCATGACGGCAAACGTTAAACCGAATATTGCCAATACGGCTTTACGAATACCAGTAAGCTCTGGCGCTTGTTGTTCTTTACTGTGTAAAAAATGACGTTCATTGTCTTCTTTTTGATGAGCAACAAGTGACGCTGATGGGTCATGCTTTACCTTCGCGGCATAACGCATCACATAAACCACGCAAACGATCCAGCCTAATGCGAGAATAACGGCGCGTAAAACAATGCCTTCCATAAAATTAATTTCGGCTGCATTCGATGCAATAACCGTCGCAAATGGATTAATGGTTGAACCTAAGCAACCAATACCGGCTCCCACCATAATAATGGCAACACCGACGATACTGTCATAGCCCGCTGCAATCATTACTGGGATTAACAAAGCATAAAAAGGAATAGTTTCCTCCGCCATGCCATAAACAGTCCCACCCATTGCGAATAATCCCATAAGAATAGGAATCATCCACTTTTCACGTCCATCTAAACGCTTCATTGTGCCAGCAATACCTGCATCAATCGCACCGGTACGGGTAACAACAGCAAGAAACCCGCCAATTACCAATACAAATAATGCAACATCAACAGCACGCGCAGCATAGCTAGATGGATCGTAAAAACCCTGAATAGGAGCCATCAATACTTCAACAATACCCTGCGGATTAGCAGCAACGGTTTCGAATGAACCCACTAACGGTACCATTTTACCGAGGGTTTCATTCATCACCATTTGGTATTGCCCTGCTGGAATGATCCAAGTCAGCGCGGCCATTAAAACGGTTAAGATCATTAAAATTGTGTAGGCAGAGGGAAACTTAAATTTCGTCATTAGGATGTCCTTATTTAATGGGGCTCAGAGCCCCATATTGTGGGTGGTATTCCACCTTCTTATTTATGCAACAAAGTCCATTATTTCTTTTACTGACATGTCTGATAATCCCATTTTTTCTAAGGTGCGACCCTCTTTAAAATAGTCAGTATCGTTATAAGCATTATCAATATGCAGACATGATGTCACGAGCGGTGTATTTACCCCTGTTAGTTGTCCCAACTCGTAACAAGGCACTAAAAGATAAGCAGCATCTTCCGTGATATAACGGTTAGACGCTGAATTAGGGGCACTATTCAGTTTTCCATGTGTTTCTGATGTACGGTTCACTTCATACACATTTTCACATTCCATGGCATACAACGCATTCATAGCATCAAGCTCAGGGATTAATTCAAGTCCTAATGCTTTACCAATCTGAATACGCTCACTTTCCATTACTGCTGCCGCTTTCGCTGTTGAAATAGAGCAGCAATCTTTGTAATAGTTAAACTGCCCATCAAAATTTTCAAGTAACCCCATACTCAAAGTTGTAAGCAGTGGATGTCCACCAAAGTTGATGTTTTCTAAACCAGCATTAATGACATTATCGAGTTTTTTTAATGGTAATGGCATCACAGGTTGCAACTTAGCGATAGCATCATCTGTTTTAGAGGCAGGAAAAGCGGCAACAGGTAGAAACTCTTTCATTCCCAGAATCGCAAGCTCTGCAGGACCAACAATACGAGTCGCCCATGGAATTGAGATTGCATCCACAAAGGTGATATCGAGATCACCATAACCCTGCTCTGCTTTAATACGATTAAGCACCAATGAACCATAATTACCCGGCATTAACATCACTATTTGACCGTCACGCAAATGCGGTAACATCTCAATGAATAACGGTTCTTGTGCAAATGAAGGAACAGGTAAAATCAGTAAATCAGAATACGCAACAGTTTCAGCCAAATCACGACTGATGGTATCAATGGCTTGGAAACCAGCATAAGCCAATGACACATCATTAAATGAACTTAATGCTTCAATACCACCACGTTGTTCGATATCAGTAAGCGGTTGATCAAAACCTATTGCACCGTATAAACACACCTTCGCACCATGTAATGAAAAGTGATACGCCGCGGTTAACCCTGCATTACCAGACCCAATGATAGAGACTCGATTGGACATCATTCTTCCTTATTTTCTGTTTGTTTGATCTTGAAATCAGACTAAGAAATACAATGAATATTGACCAATGCTAAACCCTTTCAGCACTATGCAAAAATGTAATACTCTACAAACACAATAAGTATAAAGGCATGATAATTATCAAATTTAAAAGTAAATAGTTCTAACATACAACACAAGGTTAACTGTGATGTATCTCCGTATCATCATTGTTTAAATCACGCATAGAGCCAATTTTTAGGTAGATATTCATTTCATCGGCTAGCAACATAAACTGCTCTATGAACAACTCTGCATGGCGATGAATCGGCTTAAGGGCGGGATATAAAATATCGAATTCAAAAGGCAGTAAGAACGTAAGCGGACGCATTACAACATCACAATGCTCGCTCGCCATATGAGCCGTAAAGGGATCAGTAATGGCGATACCAACACCTTCACGCACCAATGCAGCAGCGGTACTCGCTAATGACACCTCAATATGCTCGATAGTCGATAAATTATAACGGCGTAATAACTGATCAATACGCCGCTGCGTAATGTCTTTCTCATGACGGATAAGTACCTGATCTGCAATATCATGGATATCGATCGACATTTTATTGGCTAAAGGTGATGATGCAGGTAACAAACACACGCATTCACTTTCTACTTTTTGTGCTTTAACACCCGCGAGCTGCTCATCAATAAATGCAAAACCAATATCCGTTGTTTGACTTTGTACCCGACGAACCACATCTTCAGAACGATACGTTTTAAAACCGACTTTCATCCGTGACGATTGCTTTAAAAATGTCGCTAAGATACGCGGAAGAAAAGCATTTGATAACAAGGGCATCGCGGCAATATTTAAGCTACCAAAACGATGTGCACGAATAGAATCAGCTGCACTATCAAGGCCTGACACAGCCTCAAAGACTTTTGCGACTTCTAAGTAAAACGCCTCACCTTCGTCACTCAAGACTAACCGGTTACCCTTACGGATAAATAAATTAAAACCTAAGCGTTGTTCAAGCCCTGAAAGTAGGCGGCTTACAGCGGGTTGGCTTAAATTGAGTCGCTCTGCGGCGGCAGTCACCGTTTGGCATTCAATAACAGCTTTAAATGCGTTTAATTGCGTTAATTTCATAAGAAGCGGGCTGTAATTTTTGGGTGACTAACGCTAACAGAACAAGACTATAATTACATTGAAGCAACCAATAGATTTAGCGTATTGATTAATTTATTCATACTGAAAAGGTGAACCGAATAACACCGTTTATTCTGAGTGAACGATTCATAGCTCAATTTAAATTCAACGGGTTATATATTTAGCTAAAGTCTAATAGTCAATCATAAAAATAGTAGTATGATAAATATTAAAACAGATTTAAGGATCTGAATTACAACGCTTCAATAAGGACAATACTATGCTTGATGCTAACAATACCGCACTCGTGATCATTGATGTTCAAGGCAAGCTGGCTCAAATCATGGCTGATAAAAATGCCCTATTCAGTAATTTAGAAACCATGGTTAAAGGTGCTGCTATTCTCGATTTACCCACTCTTTGGGTTGAACAGTTACCCGATAAGCTCGGTGGTACTATTGCAGAAGTTTCAGATAACCTTCCCAATAAAGAACCTATTGTGAAAAATACATTCAGCGCATACCAAACGGCTGAATTTGTCTCTGCATTAGAAGCAACGGGTTGTAAAAATGTGCTTGTTGTTGGTATTGAAGCACATATTTGTGTGTATCAAACGGTGATAAATTTATTAGATGCCGGTTATGGCGTAGAAGTGATTACCGATGCTGTATCGTCAAGAAATGTACAAAATAAGACGATTGCATTGAACAAAATGCAGCAAGCTGGCGCGCAGCTATCTTGTACTGAAATGGTGCTATTTGAATTACAAGCAATAGCACAAGGTGAGCGATTCAAGCAGATATTGAAGATTATAAAGTAACACGCTATTTTTTCATTTTATTTATTACATCTCAGAAAAAACGACCGGTTCACCGTTAAGATGAACCGATCGTTAAGTCACTTAATAACAATATTAAACCAAGTACAACATCAAACCAGCGTATAACCTACAGCCGCTAGATATGATGAACATAGCATTAGGCACAATCCAAACGTCATAATACCTAAAAAAGGTTTACTCCGTGTTAGTAGCGGCATTAGCCATACACCTACACCCGCTAATAACACACCTAAACTCAATACCTGTGCAATGAATGGTCCTAGTTCATTGTGGCTATCTACACGTGCAGCAAGTTCACCCACTTGTGGCAACCCTGTTAGTAAGCAAATCACCGCAATCAAAGTACCTATAATTGGAAGGTAGCGATTTACCTCTTCAACTTTATGTTCAGCCTTCACCAATAATGTATGGGAAAACAGCGTTCCGCCGCATAATGTCGTGGCAATGAAATGACTGGCAATTAGCCATTGATCAGTTCTAACAATTAAACCATGCGTTAAGTAAACCAAACCACTCACTAACGCAACAACCAGTAGCAGAGTTCTAAATCGCTCAGGTCCAAACAAGTTTTTTTCAGCAAACCAGTACACATTTGCCAGTACAAAGAATACCGTTACCATGAGTACTTCAGTACCAAATGTAGATACTGAGTAAACCTGGTCCACCATTAAGCTTGCTTCGCGTAACGTTAAAGAAACGAATAATAGAAGCCAAAAAACAGGCATAGTTTTATGTACACGATCGCTTTGCCCAAAGCATAACTTCCCGCTAAGAATGACAAATGCCAATACAATAAAGGCGCCTATTGTTAATTGTGTTAACGCGCTAGATAAGAGAAACGGCCAATCAGACCAATACATGACACACCTCGTCATTGTGCAATAGGCAGATCATTACAATATACACATTAAGACTGCATACATTGAAAATGAGTACTAGAAATAAAGCCAAGCATTCTGCCTGATTATGATAAGAGATGCGAGAATAACACTCATGCCTTAAGAAATGAGTGATTAGCCGTTATGCAGCAACATACAAATCATCAACTGTTAGGCTATTTGTCTTTTACTGCATGTGGTTTTATGTCTGATGATAACGCTTGCCCTTTCATTGCAAACACAGCGAGCAGAAAGGCAATAACAGCAACAACAACCATACCCGCATAGGTCATACTAAAACCCTGCGCTAGTGCCTCTGGGTCAAAATGAGCAAGTGTATTATCACTACCTTCTGCAAGTACAACTGGCACCTGACTATGGAATATAGTGGCACAGATCGCGACACCGATAGCGCCACCAAGTTCTCGCCCAAAGCCAAACAATGACATACCTATACCACGATCTTCTGCTGGTAATACGTTTTGAACAACGACACTTAATGCTGGCAAAGTAAGTCCTAAGCCAAGCCCTGCCGCCGCCAATGCCGCTGATAAATACAGGTCAAAGTGTAATAACCATAACGCAATTGCCGAGAGTAAAAACCCAACAACAACAAAGCGCTTATAGTAGCCTTTTCTTGCAATTTGCTTACCACCAAAATAGGCACCTGTTGTGATGCTAAACATGAAGATCATCATCAACAGGCCACTGTCTGACGCTGTCATCCCTTTTTGCCATTGCATTTGAAGCGGAAGGTAAACCAACACTGCAAACATCAATAACTGCGAACATAAAATTAAAAGCACGCTAATAACATACCCCGGTAACGATACCAATCTTACTGGTAAAATAGGGTCTGCCGCTTTTCGTTCAACCCACACTAATAGCAACATAACGGTAAATAACGCAATGCTGGCAATCGTTGCATCAAGGCTGGCTTCTGGTGATATTAATAACAATAACAATGTGGTTGCTGTCATTAATAAACCTGCGCCCTTCCAATCAAACTTTGATGCGCGTTTAACACTTAGGTGCCTTAGGTTTTTGTTTATCATCCATACCGCAATAGCGCCTAATGGAATATTGATCCAGAAAATCCAACGCCATGATAACTGCTCAGAAAAATACCCACCTAACAAAGGTCCTGCAATACTGGATACAGCATAAACGATTGAAATATAGCCTTGATATTTCCCTACTTCACGGGCAGGAATACTATCTGCGATCACTGTGAATGCTAAGGCAATTAAACCACCACCACCAATGCCTTGTAACACCCGTGAGGCAATTAACTGTGTTAAGTCTTGTGATAATGCACAAGCAACAGAGCCAATAATAAACAGTAAAATACTGATGTTCAGCATTTTTACGCGCCCAAAAATATCACTTAATTTGCCATAAACAGGCAAAACAGCCGTTGCTGCAAGTAGATAAGCCGTAATCACCCATGTGAGTGCCTGCCCTGCATTTAATTCCGCCCCAATAATAGGCAAAGGTGTGGTAACAATACTTTTTTCTAATGAACCCAATGCAATAACAAGTGCTACGCTGGTAAAAATTGTTTTAGGTGACATACATTCCCCCATAACTAAAACGGAGCCTAAAATAAAACAAGTTTGCCGTTACGAAAACAGGATATAATGAACCTCATCATTTCATAAATGGGATCTTAAATGAAACTGGATGATTTAGACCTTTTCCTTACTGTCGTAAAAGCCGGAAGCTTCGCATCAGCCGCAAGACAAAGAGCCATTCCGACCAGCACGCTAAGCAGAAGAATACAACAACTTGAAACCGATACTGGCCGCAAGTTATTGGTGCGCCATGCAAAAGATATGAGTTTAACGAAAGATGGGCAACTACTTGTTCAGCAATTTTCGACTGTATTTGATGATATTCACCTTCGACTTGAAAGCGTCGATAAAGAAAAGGAAGACTTTTCTGGCGTTATTGTTATCAATGCTCCCATTATTCCACTCAAGCACCAAATTGGCCCTTTAGCGTTAGAGTTTGCAAAGCTACATCCTAAAGTACAAATACGCTTCCAGTTAGGGAATCAAAATAATTACCACCTTCGCGGTGATATTGATATTGCCTTACGCTTTGGTCATCAGCCTGCTTCTGATTGGGTCGCAAAACGTTTGTCACATAACCCATCGGTAATATGTACGACCCCTGACTACCTAAATGATAAAGACCTAACCCACCCTAACCAATTAGTACGTTACGATCTGTTATCACCAAGCCCTCAGCAACGATGGGTGTTCAACCATATTAGTGGCGAAAGTGTAAAGTTCATTCCGAATGCACGTATTCAATCTGACGAGCTAGATACTATCCATCGCGCTGCCGTTGCAGGGTTGGGCATTGCACGCCTTCCAGAATGGTATACAAAAAAATCCTTTGAGAATGGCGAGTTGATTCAATTATTTCCTGACTGGCAAATGGAAGGATCTGACGTTGCACTGCTATATCCACAAAGAAAGCTACTGTCAGAACGCACTCAAGCACTGATTGACTTTATTTTTGAGCATTGGAAACCTTTTGAGTCACTATAGAAACAAACAAAGAGCTAACGACCACAATTGCTCATTTAATATACGAAATGTGAGATTTTAGAACCAATACTTTGATATAAAGCTAAATATACACCTTTAAATCAACTCGTATTATTGACTACAGTGCCCTTTTTCATATATCTTATTTTCTATCGAGAATTAAGATTCAATCTTAACTCCAACAAATTTGAACGGGCGTGTTGTTGTAACAATGCAATCCTATCTTTAACTATAATTATGCGGAGTTCATCTTCAGCATATCTCTGCAACTGAGTGATTGCGTTTATTCACAATAACCAGAAAGCAGTTACTAAGCGGATAATAACGAGAGGCTTATGTTTGCACTAACGCATGTTAATGTTTTTGATGGTCACACGACCCTTCTAGACCAAGCGATTATCATTGAACAAGACACTATAACGTCTATCGTTTCGATGAAAGATGCAAAATTACCTGCAAAAACGTTCAATGCTAATGGCTTATTAGCAACTGCTGGCTTTATTGATATCCAATTAAATGGTTGTGGTGGCGTATTGCTTAATACAGACATCAGAAAAGAAACACTTGATGTAATGAATGCAACCAACCTTAAAAGTGGCACGACGCAATATTTACCAACCCTTATTACGAGCCAAGCTGAATCAATGAAGCAAGCTATTGATATGGTAGCTGATATTAATGAGCCAAGTAATGAAGGCGTATTGGGTTTACACCTTGAAGGCCCCTTTATTAATAAAGCTAAAAAGGGAGCTCATCAAGAGCACTTAATTCGTGAACTTGATGAAATAACAGCGTACTACCTTGCTGATAATGCAGATAAAATTAGCGTAATCACACTTGCACCAGAAAACACCTCGCAGCACGTTATCGATATTTTGACACAGGCTGGCATTACAGTGTCACTTGGTCACACTAACTCGACATATGAAGAGCTTGCTGAAAAAGATGGCATCACAATGGCTACGCATTTATATAATGCGATGACGCCACTTGGCTCACGTGAACCAGGCGCTGTCGGTTATATTTTCGATAAAAAGCCACATGCTGGCATCATTGTTGACGGCATTCACTCTTCATACGCATCTGTTCGTATTGCCCACCAACTGATGGGTGAAAAGCTATTTATGGTAACAGATGCCGTTAATCCAGCAGGCACAAACTTAACCGAATACGACATGGCAGGAACAACGGCTTACGTAACTGATGGAAAGTGCCATTATGCCGACGGTACTATCGCAGGTGCTGCAATTACCATGATTGAGGGCGTAAGAAACCTAATTGATCATGTTGGCCTTACACGTGATGAAGCATTACGCATGGCTAGCCTCTACCCAGCAAAAGCATTAAAACTTGACCACGAATATGGTCTATTGAAAGCAGGTTATAAAGCGAATATCACATTGCTAACTGACAATAATCAGGTGCAGCATGTTATTCAAATGGGCAAACAACACGACTTTACTGCTCGCTAATCTCACAACGGGACACACAAATACAAAAAAGGGGCTGATAATTAATCAGCCCCTTTTCTATGGAATGTTTTTATAGCTAAAGGTTTTTATAACTAATAGCCATCGAAATAACTCTTAGTTGTTATGTAACCAGTACTTATTATACAGCTTGAGCTTCCAGTGCATTCATTTTAGCAGCACGGTTCATTTGGAGTTCACGAAGCGTGAAATACAAGTAAGTCGCAACAATCGAGAAGAATAAGTATGATAACGAAAATACAAACGGTGAATTAATCAAGTTTGCTTCAAGGCTCCACATCACACCTACCACTGTCACGCCCATTTTCGCAACCACTCCCATTAAAAGAAGTAAAGCCGCTAATTGAGGATAACGTGTCGAGCGAAAAGCTAACCAGTAACCTGTGCCCACAGCGACTGCTGCAATTCCAAAGCCGACCATAAATGAGTGAAAATGATCACCTGAAAGTACACCAGCTACAATTGATAAAAGTAGAATAAACCCAAATTTCATAACAACCTCACTAATAGAAAGCGTCCCTTCAAGATAAAACCGCATTGACAGGGGTATTTTCCCACTTTCTGATTTATTTTCATACTAAGACATATGAAGGTCGTTACCCTTAATTACTTAATTTTTCAAAATTTTACATCCTGTAACACTGCAACCACCTGCAATATGGACACTTAAACAAAATTTGTTGACCAGTTGTTAAGCGGCATGTGAATTGTAAGAAATAGTTACAAAGTGTACTTTTAGATTTAAAAACTCTAATAGACCATTCTTTTATTCCTTTACGCACTTCTATAGTGTTCAAAATTACCTTCACCACGCTATTAAATATGGAATTTAAGTTTTCAAATTCAATTGGACAAAAAATGCACTATTTCATATTCCACATAAAAAAAACCATCAAAAGCATGTGCTATTGATGGTTCTAGATTCTCACTATATCGGTAATGCTAAACCATTCATTTAATACATTGAATGATTTCTCAGCTACAAATTGACAGTATTAGCAGGTTTCCACTAACACTCGTACTTTTTCAATTTTAACCGCTGCCACTTTGAACTCGGGGATCTTCGCATGGGGATCCGTTGCTGTCGTCGTTAAACGGTTTGCAGGCGCTTCAGCAAAGTGGAACGGTACAAATACCACACCTTCTTGCATACGTTTAGTAACAAACGCAGGGGTTTCAATGCTGCCACGACGCGTCGACACTTTAAGCATTTCACCATTACGCACACCAAGACGCTCTGCATCAACGACCGAAATCATTGCACGAGGTCCAGCCAGGTTATCCAACCCTTTGGTTTTTCTTGTCATGGTACCGGTGTGGAATTGTTCTAATAAACGTCCTGTTGTCAAAATAAGTGGATATTCTGCATCAGGTAATTCAGCCGCGTAACGGAACGGGATTGCTGCCATCTCCCCTTTACCACGAGTAAATTGAAAGGTATGCATAACACGCGTACCTTCAGGTGCGTTGTCGTTACACGGCCATTGAAGGCCATCTCTACCAACACGATCCCAATGAATACCCGCATATTGTGGCGTTAACTGGGTGATCTCTTCAGTAATGTCTTTTACTGATTGATACGCCCAATCACTCCCCATTGCATTTGCAATGCTTTGAATGATCCACCAATCTTCCTTTGCTTCACCAGGAGGATTAACCGCAGGAGTAATGCGTTGAACACGGCGTTCAGTATTCGTGAAATGACCTGATTTTTCGGCGAAAGAACATGACGGTAAAACGACATCCGCATATTGCGCAGTTTCAGTTAAGAAAATATCTTGTACCACTAAGAAATCTAATTTCTCTAAGCCTTCTAGTACATGCGCTTGGTTAGGATCACTCAGAACTGGGTTTTCACCCATTACATATAAACCTTTCACCTGATCATGACATGCTGCATCGATAATCTCGGTTAGGGTTAACCCATCCTCTTTCGGTAAGTTGGGGTTATTCCATGCTTTGGCAAACTTGGCATGAATTTCAGGAACCTGTACTTTCTGGTAACCAGGGAAGTTGTTTGGTAGTGCCCCCATATCACAAGCACCTTGCACATTAGATTGACCACGTAATGGGTTAATACCACCACCCTCAATACCAATGTTACCGCACAACATCTGCAGGTTAGCTACAGAACGTACATTATCATGGCCCGTTGTATGCTGCGTAATACCCATCGAGTAATACACTGCGGTACGATTAGCAGTACCAATCATCTGCGCCATTTTGATAACGTCTTGCGCTTTCACGCCTGTGATCAATTCAACTTTATCTGGGGCATAGCTATCGAGCATGACTTCTGCTTTTAATGCTTCAAAGCCTTCTGTTCGCTCATTGATATACGTTTGGTCATGCCAGCCGTTTTTGATGATTTGCTGCATGATACCGTTCATTAGCATCACATCGGTACCTGGGCGATGTGCAACATACAATTCAGAATGTTCAGCAATATCAATACGCTTAGGGTCCGCCACGATTAAACGTGTTTTACCCGTACGAATCGCTTGTTTGATATGAGATGCAATGATCGGGTGTGCCGATGTCGTATCAGAACCAATGATAAACACAACATCAGAGAATTTGATGCTCGGAATGTCATTGGTCATCGCGCCACTACCAATTGACGCCTCTAACCCTGTAACTGTGGATGCGTGACACAAACGCGCACAGTGATCGACGTTATTCGTTTCTAATTCACGGCGAATAAACTTCTGGAAAGCAAAGTTATCTTCATTGGTGGTTTTTGCCGACGAGAAACCCGCTAACGCATTGCCGCCTCTTTCTGCTTTAATCGCATTGAATTTATCAGCGACCAGCGAAATAGCCTCTTCCCAGCTGGCTGGCTGTAATTCACCATTTTTACGAATTAACGGGGTTGTTAAACGCTCTTTGCTATTTACAAAATCAAAACCAAAGCGTCCTTTAACACATAACATTCCTTGGTTTACTGGCGAGTCTTTTACGCCTTGCACATAACGAATCTGATTTAATGATTCATCGACATACATCGTCAGCTTACAACCCACACCACAATAGGTACAAATCGTCTCAACTGGCTTCAGCATTTCGATTCGACCTTGCGACTTATCTCGCTTATCGACCAGTGCGCCAGTAGGACACACTTGAACACATGCCCCACATTGAACACAGTTCGAATCACCCATGCTATAGCCTTTATCAAAGCCAGGGCGGCATTCAGGGCGGCTTGCGCTTGAACCATCAGCATTTTTGGCGAAACTCAATGTACCGTGAACCGCTTTTTCATTACAGGCTTCAACGCACTGACCACAACTAATGCAACGGTTAGCGTCGAATACAATGAATTCAGAGCTATCATCTACATGGAATTTCTGGCAACTCTCATTGGTTAGTTCGGTTTTTGCAACATCATATTCGGTTGCATAGTCACGTAACTTACAATCGGTATTTGCTTGGCAACCACACTCTAAACAACGTGCCGCTTCGCGCATTGCTTCGTCATTGTTAAAACCCGTTTCAACTTCACTAAAGCTTAACTCTCGCTCTTTCGTGCTCAATTCTGGCATTACAGAACGCATTACTTTTTTAATCTCTACAAACTGCTCAGGAGCAACCTGCTTTAACTTGCGCTCTTTTTGAGAGTTAAAAAGCTTAACTGGAATGTTTTCCATATCACCGTCGAAGAAGCGATCAATCGCCTCTGCAGCAATGCGCCCATCTGCAACCGCCTCAATGGCTGTTGCGGGTCCACGACGGAAATCACCAATACTAAATACATTACCTAAACCAGAGTGCATGGTATTCGGATTAGCATCTTGAGTATTCCAGCGCGTTAATGGCAGCTCTAATTCTTCTTTATCCATGAAGCTTAAATCAGGCTTTTGCGAAACCGCTGCAATAACGGTATCAAACGCTTCGGTAAAGTATTTACCTGTCGGCTCCGGTCGACGACGACCAGATGCATCAGCCTCACCCAGTGCCATTTTCTCGAGCTTAACTTCACACACGTGACCATTCGCATCAGCAATATTTTCAACGGGGTTTGTTAAAAAGTGAAATTTAACGCCTTCATGCTCGGCTTCTACAATTTCATAATCTTCAGCAGGCATTTCATCACGTGTACGACGGTAAATAAGCGTGGTATCAGCACCGTCACGTACAGCTGTTCGTGCACAGTCAATGGCAGTATTACCACCACCAATAACGGCTACTTTTTTGCCCGTAATATAACGACCTTCAGTGACGTAATCTTTCAGGTAATCGACACCTAAATAACACCCATTAAGATCACTTCCGGTATAATTCATTTCTACGGCCTGCGAAGCACCAACTGCAAGGCATACCGCATCATAATCTTCAGTGAGTTGCGTGAGTGTGAAATCATCGCCTAACTTCTTAGAGGTCAGTACTTGCATGCCATTTCGGCACATTAGCTCAATTTCTTTTGCCAAAATAGCTTTAGGCAAACGGTATTCAGGTATACCGTAACGTAACCACCCCCCAGCTTCAGGCATCGATTCAAATACTGTTACATCATAGCCTTCATTGGTTAAATAGTAGCCACATGTTAAGCCACCAGGGCCACTACCGACAACAGCAATGGACATACCTTTTGATGCTTTCTTTGGCGGTACATAATTTTCTTGTGCAGCAAGATCAATATCGGCTGCATGTCGTTTGAGCTGACGAATGGCTATTGGCTCATCGACTAACCCACGACGGCATTCGGTTTCACAAAATGCCGGACAGACACGACCAATGGATAGCGGCATAGGTAGCGTTCGTTTAATCACTTCTACTGCTTTAACATGATCATCTTGAGAAATATGGTAAAGATAAGATTGAATGTCTACGCCTGCAGGACATGCTGTTTGGCACGGCGCTTCACAATCAGCATAGTGATCAGAAAGAATACGATTTAGTGCTGTTTGACGAAGCGACGACAGTTCTTCAGACACTGTTGTGACAGTCATGTTCTCAACGGGTTGAATTTCACAAGCACGTTGAATACCTTGCCCAGCCACATCGACGACACAAAGTTCACAGGGTACTTTTTCGCCATTTTTATTAAGACCACAAAGTGACGGTATTTCAATATTACAGTCAGCTGCAGCTTCAAGTAGGGTTTGTTGCACATTTACAGGAAATATTTGTCCATCTATCGTGACATTTACCATTGATTGCCTCTTTAAGGTTCTCGGTACTGCATCTTATTAATCATTGACCGTAATCATATTTATCAAAATGATATGTACTATAGTAATGACCGAACATTTATTGTTCTTCGTATTCACGAATGGCAGTAGCTCAAGGATGATTGGAGAAAAATCATCAATTTTTACTTATTTCCACAACGTATCAAAAGCAGCAGAAAATTCTTTGATTTGGAACACTGTCGGCTGTTATATCTGGAATATTTTATCTGTATGCGGCAGTATCACACTTAAAAGATTCTCTTTCTTTGGATGTTTAACAAAATTAGACTATTCATCTTTTTTATATAAAACGTGACTTTTACCTAACCGTCGCATTATAATTTACTGATAAATTTAATAATTATTTGGATTGCAAGCAGATTATGACCAATATTTTAGATTCAGTTGATCAACGCACTCAACTTGTTGGTCAAAACCGGCTTGAGCTTTTAATCTTTCAACTCAATACATCCCAATTTTTTGCTATCAACGTCTTCAAGGTAAAAGAAGTCGTTAAACTTCCTCATCTGAATATTTTACCTGGGTCACATCCCAGCGTGTGCGGTGTCGCCAATATTCGAGGTACATCCATTCCCGTAATTGATCTACGCAGTGCAATCGGCATGCGTAGTATGGAAAAAAATGATGAGTGCAATATCATTATTACTGAGTACAACCGTACTATTCAGGCATTTCTTGTCGGTCAGGTAATGAACATTGTTAATATGACGTGGAAAGATATTCAAGCACCACCAGAACAAGTGGGACCTAATAATTACTTAACCGCAATCACTAAAATTGAACGTGATGGCATGCAACGTTTGGTCAGTATTCTGGATGTCGAAAAAGTATTAGCAGAAATCATTAATTACAATATCCAAATATCGGATGAAGTCTTAGATAAAACCATTGTTAATCAACTTCATGGTCGCAAGATCTTGATTGTCGATGATTCATCTACCGCTCGTGGTCAAATTCGCGATACCTTGTCTCAACTGGGTATTGAAGTCATCGAAGCTAACGATGGTATGAAAGCCCTAACCTTATTAAAAGGTTGGTGTGATGAAGGTAAAACAGTCACAGACGAGATTCTTATGATGTTCACCGACGCCGAGATGCCAGAAATGGACGGCTATAAGCTGACACATGAAGTGCGTAATGACCCACGCATGAATGATTTATTTATCGCACTGAATACATCGTTGAGTGGCAGTTTCAATGAAGCCATGGTTGAAAAAGTCGGTTGTAATCGTTTTATCTCTAAATTCCAGCCTGATGTGTTAGTCGATGTTGTTCAAGAACGTTTACGTGAAGTACTGGGCCATGCACCTACTAGCCACTCGAGTTAATGTTTTTTAAAGAACTTAATACCGATCTGAATAAGTAGCTGATCAGACATTTTCGCAGCAAAAATGATTAGATACTTATTTAGATGGATTTTACATGTATGATTAGCAATAAATTATACTGAAATGCACTACAGACAATCTCATAAAAGCCGACATTAGTTGCCCTTCATCCACTTTCAAATAATGCCGACAAAACGCGATTACCTTACACTCTGCAACGTAAATCATGCTTTCCCAATCATTGAACGACTTGCTCTCATCCAAATAACTCATAACTTTAGTTACGCGGTCACTTATATCGGCGATTTGCATTAAATAAATCCCTTTTTCAATATTAAAACCGATGAATGTATACGTTACTTGCTGCAAGTTGTTGCATCCCATCATATTCATGCCATTCAGGCGGGCTCTCTCGATCTTGGTTATCAACCAGTTCCAATGTTTCACCGTAAAGTGTGTCTATTTGTGGCTCTCTTATATCTTCAGCCCTTACTGATAGCTGCATGGTAATCAGTAAAATCATCAGAGTTGGAAGCACCCAACTAGGTGCCTCCGGTTTGTTTGATTTCATCAATATCTCCTCTGCCTACTCAATTAAATACACGTCATTAGATACAATTTGTTTATGGGTATGTATGTGCTGTAAACACATTCTCTTGAGTGCTGCGCAGGGTTACACGGCGGTCAAAAAAATCATTTTCGAAGTTTTGTTCTGATTTTAATGGCTCTAAATCACCATAGGCATCAACAAGAAGCTGATCGGTATCGATACCACGAGATTCCAAATAATCACGAACAGCATCAACACGGCGCATTGATAAATCAAAATTCTTCTGGCTATCACCTCGGCGATCGGCATACCCAGCGAGTTGCCAACTGATCTCTGGTGACTGCTTCATCATTTCTGCTATTTCATCAAGTTGTTGCTGGAAAAGCGGCTCGATATCTGATGAGCCAGTACGGAAATGTACATTCACTTCGAGCATTAGTGCTTGTTGTTCTTCACTTTGTAATTGCAAATCTTGCTGCAAACGGGCGATCTCGATTTGAGCTTGGTTATAGTTAATATCTACACGCTCAAGTTCAGTATTGCGCGCAGTTAACTCTGCCATATCTTCATTTTGAGATTTAATATGCTCATCTTGCCCGACAGCTGTACCAACAATTCCGCCGACCATTGCGCCAATAATAGCGCCAACAGGGCCCCCGACTAATGCCCCAAAAGCAGCACCCGATCCTAATCCTATGAGTTGCTCTTGCTCACCAACGACATATGTTTCGTCTGCAGTTTGCAGGCCTGCTTGGTTAGCATAAGCAGTTGGTGCCATTGTTGAAGTAAGAAGTGCTGCTGTAACCAAAGTTGTAATTAATTGCTTTTTCATGATGTATTCCTCATCGTTTTATTTATTATGAGTAACCTGCAACGCGCATTCTTTATTGAAGGTACGTTTCAAAGCGGGTTGCCGTTTCGATGTAGTCATTAAAGCAAGTTGATCTGGCAATATAGAGGAAAGAAAATGGCAATACGGTGATCAAATGTGGCGAAAAAAAGGCAATGTGTTTTCGCCCCTTTTTTAGTCCATTTTTTGTTGTATAGTCAGCACATAGAAACAATACATATAAAAGAGAAACAAGGTTCCCATGAAAAGAATTGCAATCATTGAAGATGAAGTCGCCATCCGTGAGAACTACACCGACGTATTGGTAAAGCATGGCTATAGCGTTCAAGGATACGATAACCGCCCAGACGCATTAACCGCCTTTCAAGAACGTTTACCCGATTTGGCAATCATAGACATCGGCTTACAAGATGAAATTGATGGTGGTTTTTCGCTATGCCAATCATTGCGAGCCATGTCTTCAACTGTTCCTATTATCTTTTTAACGGCTAGAGACAGTGATTTTGATACGGTTTGTGGTTTACGCATGGGCGCTGATGATTACCTCACCAAAGACATCAGCTTGCCGCATTTGATTGCTCGTATTGCAGCGTTATTTCGCCGCAGTGAAGTAATGGCAAGCCCTACCGAGCAAGAGTCGTTAATTGAACGAGATTCTCTGACTATTGATCAAAACCGTATGCAGGTTTTTTGGAAGCACCAACCTATTGAATTAACAGTGACAGAATTCTGGATGATTTATGCGCTAGCTAAACGTCCTGGCCATGTTAAAAGTCGTGATGACTTAATGCAGGCAGCACAAGTAGTCGTTGATGACAGCACGATAACTTCCCATGTGAAGCGTATTCGCAAGAAATTTATTCAATGTGACAACGAGTTTGATTGTATCCATACCGTTTACGGCATGGGTTATCGCTGGGGTGTATAAGTGCGTATGAAAGCTAAAATGATGAAATTCACTCCCCAATTACGCCTTGGTTTGCGCACAAAAGTTATTCTAATATCAAGTTTCTTACTGTTACTTCCTTGGCTTGGATATAAATATGTTTGGGAAATGGAAAAGCTGCTTCGCCAAGGGCAAGAACAAACATTAATTGGCACTACTCGTGCTGTCGCAACCGCATTAAATGAACGCCCTAACCTGTTTAATCTTCAAGCTAGTTTTCTTAAATCGGTCGAAAAAGGTAAAGATCTGTATGCTTACGACTTACAAAACCCGATCAAGCTAGATGGAAAACTGTCTGATTGGCACGATTACGATAGCCAGATGGTCAATTATGGTCGTGATTATGTACAATTCAGCCGTCGTCCTTATTCCGCATCAAACAGCATTAACTTCAAACACATGGTCGGTAAATATCAAGGCTACCTTTACGCAGTATTCGAGGTAAATGATAAGTCGCCGATTATGCGCCGTAAAAATTCGACACGGGTTGATCGAAGTGATCACTTAATTATTGCGATGACATCGCCAAACGGTGAATTTCAACGTTATGTTATTTCACCTTATGAAAGTGGCTGGGTAAATGCTTTTCATATAACAGAACCCACTGACGATAATCAAGATTCGGCTACAAGTTATAATACCAGCATGATCGATCCCGCTTCTTTAGTGGCAGCCAGTGATATTCAAGGTTTTTGGCAAAATACAGAAAGCGGCTATAACCTTGAGCTCCGAATTCCATTAACTATGCTCGGTAATAAACTTGGTTTTGCATTTTACGATATAAACAATAGTCGTAATCGTATTATTGATACCATTATTGGCACATCTAATACATCGCACCTTAATCGATTAGGTACAGTATTGGTTCCATCACCTGAAATAGATAAAATTTTAAAAGGTATGGGGCATAACAGTTCACGTATCTCTGTTATCGACCGTCATCAACGAATATTGGCTCAAACTGGTGACATTCAAGATTCTGATGGTGTTTGGTCTTCATCTGTAAAATACAGTGAAGATGATGATTCGTGGTGGTCGGTATTTGAACAAAATGTATTACATCCCTTGTACTACAAATTTCTTATTTCAGCACCTCAGCAGTTTATCGACTCTCAACAGGATGCAGCAAACCTTAAAGGTGTTCATATATCGCAAGCATTACAAGGCAGAGGCTATTCACAATGGCGACTTTCTGAAGATAAAAAAGCCATGATATTAGCGGCAGCCTACCCCATCTGGCTTGATAATAATGTAATGGGGGCCGTCGTTGCTGAAGAATCGACGAATGGCATCCAAACATTGCGTAATCGTGCTTTAGAAAAGTTGTTTAATATTATTCTAGCCATTATGGCAATTGGAACCATTACCTTATTCTTATTCGCTTCAAATATTTCATCGCGGATTCGGCAATTAAGAGACGAAGCTGAGCTGTCAATTGATAGCCAAGGGCGCATTCAGAAAACCATTTCTCCAGCCAAAGGCAGTGATGAGATTGCCGATCTTTCTCGAAGTTTAGCTTCTATGGTTGGGCGATTAGGGCAATATAATCATTATTTAGAGAACCTATCTTCACGCTTATCACATGAACTACGTACCCCCGTAGCGGTAGTACGTTCTTCAATTGAAAACCTTTCAATGCATAACCAAGATGAAGATTCACAGCGCTATATTGCACGGGCACAAGATGGTATTCACCGCTTGAGTACGATCCTGTCAAGTATGACGGAAGCTACACGTATCGAGCAGAGTCTTCAAGGTGCAGAAAAAGAGAAATTCCCGCTGAATGAGCTAGTAACAGGCTGTATGCACGGTTATCAAATGGCATTTCCTGAGCAAAAATTTAAAGTGCAAGTACCCGAAGCGAATGTGATAATCGAAGGTGCACCTGATTACCTTGCGCAGCTCTTGGATAAGTTAATCGCTAATGCGGAAGATTTCAGCCACAACGAATCTGAAATTGAAGTCAGCCTTTCTAGTGAAACGATTCAAGCACAAACATACGCTTCTATAATCGTCAGTAATCATGGCCCTTTACTGCCTGATAACATGACGGATCAATTACTAAACTCAATGATCTCAATTAGAACTCAAGACAAGCAAAATAAGCCACATTTAGGATTGGGATTGTTTATTGCGAGACTAATAACTGAATATCATAGTGGCACAATTATGCTTAGGAATAGAACAGATAATAAAGGTGTGGAAGTCATTGTTACCCTGCCTTTAGGTACCAGCGACAAATAAGGCATGAAAAGACTCGGGCGCATATCTATGGCGCATTTATAATAGAAACTAGAGTACAAATATAAAATAACGCCTAATACTTTAATCGGCATTGGCGTTATTTTAACACAAGAGATTTTGAGCTCGTAAATAATCTATACATCAAGTAATACATCTAGCTAATAATACATTTATCATTAAGCCATTACTGCAGCAGAATACAAGCCAATTGCAACTATGATAGCAGCAATGGCCAATAGAACCTCAAAAAGCATATTTGGCATAGTTTATCCAACTAGTGACCACCAAGCCCAGCTTTCGGCGCCACTCATTACCCAGCCTAATGTCAACAATGAAAGCGTCATACCGTATCCAATAACAATATATTTACTCAGTACTTTCAATTAAGTGACTATAGCGGAAGGTTGTGCATTTACAGACATATTAAACCCTCTATTAGTTAATGAGTTTCGCTCTACTTGATGCGAGGAAATAAGTGCTATTAGGTTCAACAAGCACACCATCAATATTTGATGTTGTTGTCGAATTGTTCACTGTGAATGAACGAAATACACGAACTGCGGCATACACGGTAAATAAAACAAACATTAAACTAATAATTGTATTCAATATCTCTACCTCGTTATAAGTACAGAAACAATATTACGAGAAAGAGCTAAATCTAACCTGAACAACAACCAGTAAAGTGGCGACAACACGTTATACCCAAGTTACCTCAAGATGCTCGTTTCAGCGAGAATTTGTTGGGCTCTAGGCAAGGCACTTATTTATAGACCTAGTCATTCTACGTTGAAAATAAGTAACACCGCATAGAGCTCAACAAAACTCGCCCTTCGGGAGTGATTCAGCGTATCTACTTCTGTGTCAAATGTGTTTGAAAGGGAATGCCATTCCTGCACACATTTTCCTTGAATTAAATACGCTGAGATCACTCTGAATCCTGCATCTTGAGGTAGCTTGGGTATATAATAAAAATCGGACTACCTATCTAGTTTTCAAAATAACTCTAGTTTTCAAAATAATTGTATTCCCTTTAGACACTGTTAGCATTACATCTAAGCCACCTCAAGATGTAACATTTAACACCTTGAGGCAACATGAGAGTAACCTATTCCACGTTATCAATTGGCAGTACTGAAGGTGCGCCTTCAAGGCTAAATTCTCTCTGAGTTGTATCAATTTGAGTCATAAGCTGTAGCTCTTTTTTTTCAATATCTTGATATTGTTTTTCACAAACACGTTTCGTTAATGGATCTTCGCCAAAGGTACTCAGGCAGCGTTCGATGTACATATCATGCGACATTAACAATGTTTCAGCATGTACGGTGCTTACAATCGTACACATGAATATGACAATAAATAGGCTTCTCATTTTAGATCCTACAAGTAGGTTTACACTAATTGAAGTTGATATTGGCGAACACTGCCAGCTAAAGAATGAGAATAGAAACAAAAGAAAAGAACGAAGGTTTGAGTATATAAAAAAGCACAGGAAAGTCCTGTGCTTACGAAATCAGTTTGCAGCTGATTAGATTTAACGTTATAGAGCCCAATCTCTGTTTTGAAGCACTAAACAATAACCATCAACATCTTGGAAGGTTTTACCTACCCCTTCCCAGTAAGGGTTATTGTTTTCAACTACGCTAAAGCCTTCATCAATCATACTTCTGCATGCTCGCTCCCATTCGCGGCTACACGCGATATAAAAGACTAACTGATGACCACTATTAGATGCTTGTCCAACAGTAACACCACGCTGGTGAGTAAACTCTAGATGGTATGCGTGCTTCGGGTGCCCTAATACAACACCGTCGAAACCATCATGGTCATCAAACTGTTTCACCATTTCAAAACCAAGCGCTTTACTGTACATCAGCGCTATTTTTTTGAGGTTATCGGTTGGTCTTACAACACGGAGTGTTGAGTCTCTTGGTATCATTTTTATCGTCCTTTGATCTTTATTACACCACAAATAGCTATACGCTGATTAATTTCTTGGGGAAGATTCAGAAAATCATATAGCGTGGTAAATTCAATTTCGGTATCGCTGACTGAACAGGTAGGTGCATTCAGTTGACTATGGCTCTACTTTCACAGCTTGTCACAATACCGTCAAGTAATAACACAAGTAAACCACCAGCTTTGTGAGCAACACACAATAGATCAAAAAAGAGCCACTGGATTTGTTGTGGCTCTTTGAATATACAGTTTGAAATTAGGCTTTTCAAAAACAAAGCCTAATGCTGCAGTTCACCTGAAGCCAATAACGAAAGGCTATCTGGTGTATATTTATTAAAACTGATTAATGACTTTTTGGGTGGATAAACAAACTTAGTCACCTTAACTATATATCTTGCAACAATATGGTCTGCAGTATCTTTTTCATCGTACCAAAACGTATCAATGTCTATCTTTTTACCAATATCCCACTTCATATCGGTTCGAACAAAAACATGCTCTTTAGGGATCCCGAGTAGTTCTTTATACATAATGATGACTCCAATAATTTAAAATTAATCAAATACTGACGCTATAATTTCATACTACTTGAGTAGTGATTGATATTTCCATCACAGTTTAAAAAACAACCGACGAGACCCCTATCGCATATCTAAAAACCAAACAAACTTACTATATTATTCTCCAACAGAATAATAAAACAAAGAGTAATAAGCCTAAAAATACTTACATATCAACCACTTAATCTAACAGCTGCATCTTCGGAGTTAGATTGAGTGCAGTAAACCAGTTCTCGATTAGTCGACTCGGCCCTTAATTCACAACGGTTCTTATTCCACATAAAACCTTGTGGGATATGATTTATTTCTACAGCCAAAAAAGTTGGTTCTTTCAATTCATTCAACACCGCACCAAGTGACCCTGTCATCTTATTTGCTTTACCATTTGAATAGAACTGAGCAGAGAATGGACGCTTATTCAAATATACAAGCTGACTTTCTGGCGCCTCAATTTGTTGACTCCACGTTGATAATAAATTTTTCTCAACTTCTTTACCCGTTAGATTATAGCCAAGTAATAACGCAGCAATAACAATAAGTACAGGTGTGATTAAACCAATTTTATATATCTTTTCAGGTAGCTTTAACTTTCCTTGGTAACCCGCGACTAATAGTGCAAAGGCAGGTAAGCTAGGCATAACATAACTAGATAGAATATTCCCCGAGAAGGTAAATAAAATCAGTGGTGATAGCATCCAACACCATAAGAAACCGAAATACCCATTGTCACTTACTACCCCTTCTTCTCCCGCTTTGAAAAAGCGAGCAACCTGATACATCAAAATAGGTGTCCAAGGTAATGCAGAAAGTGCCCAATACAGCCAAATAGTGCCTCGTATTTCCTTATGTGCGGTGCCATATAAATCGCCTTCCCAGCCACTCACAATAAACCGTTTAATGTGTTCACCAACAATAAAGTAATTTAAGAAGCCAGGGCTTTTCCATTCTGCAAGCAAGTACCATGGTAATGACAATATTAAGAAAATAGCGATTCCACCTTTCCAAGGTAAACAGGTAGGAATACGTTTCCACCTTTTATCGCCACAAATCCAAATTGTTAGGCTAATACCCACTAAAACAAGGGTTAACGGTCCTTTTGCCAGCATGCCAACAGACAGGCCAACAAAAAACATATAACCCCAGAAGCGAGATTGCTTGGTCCATGATTGCCAAAAACCAATCATGGCGAGTGTGATACCAAACGTGAGTGCAGTATCTGTCATCACTGCACCAGAAATCACGATAAACGCGACTGTAGTGGCTAATATAGCCGTCGCTAACCACGCCTGTTCTTTATTGCTATTCTCTTCCCTAGAAGCAACAAACCACGTCATCGCTAAAATAAGTAACCCAACAAGTAGATGAGGTACGCGGGCAGCAAATTCATTAACGCCGAAAATTTCAAAACCAGCGGCACTTAGCCAAGTGAAAAGCGGTGGTTTTCCCCAAAATGGCACATTGTAATCAAACATGGGGGTAATCCAGTTCCCAGTTTCATACATTATTCTTGCCATTTCACCATAACGGGCTTCTGTTGTATCCATGAGTGGGTATAAACCAAGACTCAAGAAACGAACCAGAATCGATATAACAGTAAGTGCTATTGCGAGTTGAGTTAAAGATAGTTTTTTCAATGAATTAAACATTATGCTTTTATTTCCTCACTCGTGGTACTTAGCTGTCCTTTCGGAAAAACATACTCTCGAGGAACACTCATTGCGTGCGCGTTTTCGTCAATAGGCTTCATTTTAAATGTTTGTATTTCAGTATTGTCTTCGGCATGATTAGTATTCATAGTCACATTGGCTGTCGCATTTTTTATTGTCTGATCCATCACAACAAATAATGGCCGTTGCTTTGCTTCTATAAACAAACGCCCCACGTATTCGCCCATTAAACCAATAGAAAGTAGTTGTACTCCGCCTAACAACAGAACAATCATGATCGTCGAAGGATAGCCCGCAACGGGATCACCCCAAATAATCGTTTTCGTAAAAACAACCGCTGCCATAATAATTGCTGCTATCGAAGTAAATAAACCTGCAGCAGTGGCAAGTCGCAGTGGTCGAGTACTGAATGACGTAATACCTTCAAAGGCAAGGTGCACTAATTTGGTGTAATTCCATTTTGTTTCACCCGCTTGACGAGCATCACGATCAAATTGCAGCGTTGTACGTCTAAATCCGGGCCATGCAAACAACCCCTTCATAAAGCGAGTTCGCTCTGGCAGTTTATTTATCTCATCGACAACACGGCGATCAATGAGCCTAAAATCACCCACATTCTGAGGGATGGGTATATCCGACATACTGTTAATTAACTTATAAAAAGCAGCCGCGGTTACGCGTTTAAACCAGCTTTCGCCATGACGTTTATGACGTTGCATATCAACAACATCAAAACCCAACTTCCACTCTTTCACCATGGCAGGGATCAATTCCGGGGGATCTTGAAGATCTGCATCAATGAGAATAACAGCCTGCCCTTTTACAGCTTGTAAGCCTGCACTCATTGCCGCTTCTTTACCGAAATTGCGGCTTAAACAGATAGTTACTATCTGGTGGTATTCACTAGAAAAACTACTCGCAAGCTTGACGCTGCTATCACTACTGCCATCATCGACATAAATAATTTCACAATGCTCATTCAAACCATCAAGCACAGCACATACCCGCTTATGGCATTCTTCAATGACTAATTCTTCGTTGTACATTGGAATAATAATGGATAGCAGGGGCGACTTCTCTTTACCTTTATTCTGCTTATCTCTGTGTTGAGATAATAAAGTAATGGTCGACATACAATACCTCTTAAATGCGTCTTTCCTGTGCGATTAAGATCATCGTACGAGAAGTCGTGTCATAAAAAGGTCTCTGACATTTTTTTCACTCTAATATGTGTCATTATATGCACCATAAATATTTACTATTTTTATTATTAAAACACTGGTAAGACGATGAAATTACTCCTTATTGAAGACCATAAAGACATCGCAGGTGTCATATTCGATTTTTTCGAAATTAAAGGCTATACACTGGATTATGCCAATAATGGTTTGCATGGTTATGAGCTAGCCAGCAGTAATTATTACGACCTTATTATTCTTGATGTCATGCTGCCTCGCATGGATGGATTTACCGTCTGCCAAAAACTGCGTGAACAAGGCGTTGATACCCCGATTTTAATGCTGACGGCACGAGATACGCGAGAGGATACCTTAGAAGGTTTCGCACAAGGTGCTGATGATTACCTTGTGAAGCCATTTGATTTAGAAATATTAGAAGCGAGAATTAAATCATTAACCCGTCGACGTATTGGCAATACAGCAACCAAAACATTAAATTTTGGCGAGCTAACATTAGATTTAAATACGCATATTGTCTCTCGTAATGACTGCCAGTTTTCTTTAAATCCCACGTTATTTACTATTTTGAAGCTAATGATGGTCAGAGCGCCGAACGTAGTAGCAAAAGATGAGCTCATCTCTGCACTTTGGGGAGATGATGAGCCCGAAGGGAACGTGTTAAGAAGCCATATCTACCAATTACGCAGTCAAATAGATAAACCATTCAAACACGCTTATATCAATACGGTGCCAAAGGTTGGCTATCAACTCATTGATAAAGGGTGAGTCACGTGTCTAAAGTTAAATCCGCAAAACAGATCACTTTCACCTATTTTGCGATTGTGGCATTTGCCATTATCGCGACCCATTTTTCTCTGATGGAATCAACACTTGAAGACCTTGAGTATTTAAATGCCCAGAACCGACTCAATTACTCAAAAGAAGTTGCTCAAGAGCTTTTAAGCGATAGCCATAACACCAGTGTTGCAATTCCCCCTTTTAGCTTTGCGTATGTTGGTAAAGAAGCATTGCCTGCCAATATAACAATTCCTGACAATTTTCAATTCAATACCGCTGTAGAGCTGAAACAGGAAGAAACACAAGACACTGAATACTTTATCATGAAGTCGCAACTAATCATTCGCGACCAAGTGCAGACGGTCTATATTTTATACTTCGATGAGATCTATGAATTCAGTGAAGAGCAAATATTTTGGAGCCAAGCAAAACAGCTTATTATCTCTATCACTCTGCTACTGGTTAGCTTTGCTGTTGTACTACGCATATCACAACGCCTTACTAGCCCATTATCAACACTCGCTGAAGAGCTAGAAGCACGTTCGCCCCATGACTTAACCCCAATACCAGTACCCAAAGGTGTCGAAACAAAAGAACTTTTACAGTTAGTTCATAGCTTTAATCAATATCAAGCTCGGCTTCATACTTCTGTTGAGCGGGAACGCTCATTCAATCGTTACGCTAGCCATGAATTACGAACACCACTAATGGTTATCAAGGGAGCGGTATCTTTACTTGGTCAATCTAATGAACCCGTCTTTATTGAAAAACAACGACAACGCCTGCTGTCTGCCAGTAATGAAATGAACGATTTTGTGACAACATTATTGTCGCTTACCCGTGATGAAGATCTCTCTAACTTAATGCTGCGCTCACTAGACAAAGAAGAAGTTGAAAATATCCTTCAGTCTCATTCACATTTGATCAATCACAAACCAATCAATTGTGATGTGATACTAAAAGAAGAAACCAAGATCAAGGTACCTGAAACTACAATAAAAATATTGATAGGTAATTTAGTAAAAAATGCGTTTGCGTGTACCGAAGAAGGCACGGTAACGATCACGGTTTCCCCTTATACCATAGAGGTTGCAGATACTGGTATAGGGCTTGATACTAAGCCTCGAGGCATTGAGGGCTATGGCTTAGGGCTCGTGATTGCCAACGATATCTGTCGTAAATATGGTTGGCAACTAGATTTGGTTAATAACACCACTGGAGGATGTACAGCAACTATCACGCTACAGCCGAACGAAACACCCAACGGTCAGCCAATAGATAGTTAGTTAGCATTCCCAATAACACCCCCGGCACCATCGCGACAACAGACCAAACCACCTCAATATCGGGGTGGTTTGTGATTAGGGTTTTCATCTCAGGGTATTTGACTAAAAGTACGATTAATAATTGATTTATATCTATCGATTGCATTAGTAACCAATAACAGCCCCAGTTTGGAATGAAGCCGATACAAGAAACAGCGATAAAACGCCCCCACTGCTGCATCGGTTTTGGGGTATTGCTCGCATCAAAGGTAATATGCCGATTTAGCCACCAATTAGACGTTGCAGCTACCCAAAATGCAATGGCACGAGCAGGAATAAAGGCAATGTAAAAAGACAGAAGAAACATCGTTGCGGCATCAACTATAAAACCAATACTACCAACACCTGCAAATCGAAATATTTTCATTTTACTACAGCCCTTCATTATCATTAGGATCTTATCACCTGTTATCTAATCATCATCTGAATAGTATGATGAAAGGTAAAGACTACATGGTCGGCAGTAAAAAAAAGGTGAATAAAAAGAAATTAGAACGACTGTCTAATCAGGAATAACGAGTAGCTCTAATATAAATAGCCTTAACAATTAAAAATTACTTTTTTTTCACCTTAGCATTGTATAATGCCTGCAATTTCATAAATTCATTCACTTTAGTACGGATTACAATGAGTAAAATTTTCACCTTTTTAAAAGGCATGGCGATGGGTGCTGCCGATGTAGTACCTGGTGTATCGGGTGGTACAATTGCCTTTATCACAGGCATTTACGATACATTGCTAGAAAGTATTCGACGTATCAACCCCAGCCTAATTCGTGTTATTAAGCAGCAAGGCATTAAGGGTGCATTCGAGCATATCAATGGCACTTTTTTAGTCTTGTTATTCTCTGGCATTTTAACCAGTATTTTTACTCTCGCACGCGTGATCACATGGATGCTTCATACGCACCCTATTCCACTTTGGTCTTTTTTCTTTGGCTTGATCATTGTGTCTGTCATCCATATGTTAAAACAAGTTGAACAATGGAAAATAACACGCCTCATTGCTCTCGCTGCTGGCGCTTTCTTTGCCTACGGTATTACTGTACTTCACCCCTTAGCAATGGAACCTACGTTACTTAATGTTGTTATTGCTGGTGCTATTGCAATCTGCGCAATGATTTTACCCGGCATTTCTGGCAGTTTTATTTTGCTGTTATTAGGAATGTATGGCCCTGTATTGGCCGCAGCGAAGTCATTCGATATTATTACACTGGCATTATTCGCGCTAGGTTGTTTAATCGGCCTACTTACGTTCTCGCACCTTTTATCATGGGTATTACGCCATTACCGAGATATCGCATTAACATTCTTAACGGGGTTAATGATTGGTACACTCAGTAAAGTTTGGCCATGGAAGGAAGTGTTAACATGGCGTACAAACTCTAGTGGTGAACAAGTTCCATTACTAGAGCAAAACTTATCACCATTCAATTTTGAACAAGTTACAGGTCAACCCTCTTTAATCGTGTATGCAATTATTGCCACGATAGTCGGCTTCGGTGTTGTATGGGGATTAGAAAAGTTTGCAGATAAAGCTGAGTAATCTGCATTAAACGGGCACCAACCATCTAAATACCTGCTCTATCTAGCCCTGCTAATTCTTTGCAGGGCTAGATTCCTCTCTTGCCATTTCTCGATAACTACCACATTTTCTTCTAATAACACTTTGATTACACAATACAAGTGATACTATTCACAAACACATTACAATTAATAGTCAAAAAATGTTACAGCCTCAGCCCAACTCAATATTATTGTTAACGCTAAAAACACTTGTCGCATTTGGCATTGGATTTGGTTCTTTACAACTACTCGACGCATATACTGCACCCAGTATTCAGTCAGTGTTGCCTTCACGTACTCCTTTAGAAGAAACATGCCAACTCAGCCAACAAGCATGTGAACAACAAGCTGCCATAATCCAACTAAGTACCGATATTGTTCACCCTTTAGAAGCAGCAACAATAACCGTCGACTGGCCTGATTTACCTCAAGGCACTACACAATTACTGCTGTCGTTAGAAGGCAACGAAATGATGATGGGGGTCTATAAATTGCTCTTAACGAAACAAGCTTCTGGTCAATACAGTGGCGAGCTCATGCTACCTTTCTGCACGACAAACGCAATGACATGGCAAGGAAGCATTAAAGCCCTTCCCTCTACTAACTCAAATGACAGTATTCAGCCACTCAATATTTCTATAAGGATGACACAATGAAATATCAATGGATAATTTTAGCGTTAGCACTGGGTGCAGGGCTTATTACGCGTTACGTAACAGATAGCAATGATCCAACTATCACTGCCGAGCAAACATATCCAATTAATATTTTAGAAAGTGGCGACAAAGCCATTGATTTATACGATACAGAAGATAGCCGTATACGCGTTGTCTATTTTGGCTATACACATTGCCCTGATGTGTGTCCAACCTCGCTTGCGGTGCTGTCTGCAGCCTTACAAAAGGTATCTCCGCAACATCTATCTAACCTGTGGCCAATTTTTATTACGCTAGACCCAGAGCGTGATACACCCGCAAAAAGTGCAGAGTACGCGCAATACTTCCATAAAAACATTATTGGAATGACTGGCACAGATACTCAAACAAAAGCACTTGCTGAAAAGTATGGGGTTTTATATGTTCGTACAGAATTAAAAGATTCAGCATTAAAATACGCTGTCGATCACAGTTCGTATTTTTACTTTTTGAAGCCAGATGGCACTTTGCTTGAAAAAATACCGCATACACTTAACCCTGATATCTTAGCCGAAGCAATTAACCGTTTAGCGGGTGAATCGAAACAAGCATAATGCCAATATAGCTCCTTAAAAAGGTGATTTTGCTTTCATGTCATTAATATAATTAAAAATAATGCGCATAAATCAAATTTGTCTGACAGTTTTCTAACAATCGAGTGGAATAATCATTTTTCTTTAAGATAGATTGTCCATTAAAAAAACAAAAACATACAGGATTATAACAAGCTCAATTAGCTTGAAGCCCAGAAGCGACAAGCGATTCAGCCGTTTATCGATATCAATAAAAAGTTGATATTACTATCATTCTGTAAGGTATTCTCACGTTTGATAGAGTTTTTTTTATTAAAAACGTGCTTTTAATGAGCAATTTTAAGATGTTATGCCATAATGATCTTGCCGACTAAAACTTTTTCAATACTCGGTTTGTAGTGGCAAACTTATGTAGAATGTAGAAGGAATAAAAATGAATCGTTCACTAACTATCCTATCTGGTGTAATTTTGAGTGCAGCTCTTATGGGTTGTTCAAGTTCAGATGAAGTAGACCAAATGCAACAACTGACTAACAAAGTAGATATGCTTTCTGATCAAGTTAGTGCTCTTCAGAGTCAACAAGATCAAATGGCAGGCGCAGTAAATGACTCTCGTGCAGCGTCAGATGCAGCTTACCAAGAAGCTATGCGTGCAAACCAACGTATTGATAATATCGCTGGTTCGTACACTAAGTAATATGCTTTATTAAAATAAGTTGAAGTGATGGTATCTATATCATCACTTCTTCTTTTTATTTATAAAAAAACCAAAGGTCACCGCCTGCTTCTTTTCACTTATCCTATTAGTACTTAAATAAGACGAGTACATTGCCATAATATGCAATACGCTGAGGCCACAGCCTCCTGAGCAGCGATTAAAGCTTCTTACAATATACGAATACCGTACAGGATAAGTAAATGCTAAGAGCTTCTACTGTACCTCGATAGGTAGACCCTGCTGAAGATTAAGAGCTGCATTTAAACGTGATATAGCAATATCATTACCTTCCACTTTTTCTTTCAGTGATTTATTCGCTTTAACGGGTTTTGATTGACCTACTTGCTCATCAGATTTAGATAACGGCTGATGTACCTCAACATACAACGCACCATCAGGTTCAACTGATTGCTTTAATGGCTGATTAATAACTTGCACCGATGTACCTCTTGGTACTTGTGGGAATAACCACTCAATATCCCATGGGTTCATCCGTATGCAGCCAGAACTTACTCGCATTCCAATACCAAAATCCTTATTAGTACCGTGAATTAAATACTCACCTCGGCTATAAGCAAGTCGCATTGCATATTCACCTAACGGGTTTTCAGGGCCTGCAGGTACAACCGCAGGCAATTCAATATCCTTTTTTTCACGGTATTCTTTACGAATGTTAGCTGTTGGCGTCCATGTAGGATTTTCTATCTTCTGACTAATCTTCGTTATCATGTTTGGGGTTGCGCGTCCCACCCGACCAATGCCAATCGGGAAGATATACACAATCGATTTGTCATCTTCAGGGAAATAATACAACCTAAGTTCAGCGAGATTAATAATAATCCCTTTGCGTTTTACATTAGGTAAAATCACCTTTGTCGGCACAGTCAGTAATTGACCAGGTGTAGGTAAAAAAGGGTCTACGCCTTTATTTGCCGCCAATAATGCTAAAAAACCTACATTATATTTATTTGCTATATCAGCAAGGCTATCGCCCTTAGCGACTTCGTAATACTCTACTGTGCCGACAATGTTGCTATCATCATTAGGCAGCTGATATTCAATTGCATTAGCAGCAGCTGAAGCGAAACACGTAAGAGCTAAAAGTATTGAACGAAACACAGCATACCTCCTTTAGTAAACTAATCATAATTATGGCAAACTTTTGTTTTATCTGCCGTTATACCGAAACAATTCCCACATTTAATACCAATCATATTCTATCGAGTTAACAAGATGGTCAAGATGGCGTTAAACCTCTATGAGAAAAATAACGAATCGGCTGTAAAACACAATCTATTCAACATACGAGTTAAATTCCGGCTAAGGCGATCAAAAAAGCGGAGCATCACTGCTCCGCCTTACTCGTTTAACAATACTAAAACAATTTAGTTATGCATATTGTGCTGTTAACATTTTCCAAGATTTCCGTTGCTCTTGTAAGTGCAGTTTCATATCGTTGTATTGCTGCATGAATTCAAAATTTTCATAATGCTTGGTTAAATGCTTCTTCTTCAATTCAACCATACGTTTTTTAGCTGCATAGTAATCTGAAATTTTGCTCATCAACAATTCGTATTCTTCTTCCAGTAATCGAATGCGAGCTTGAACATCACAATTATTGGCATTAGACGCCGCTGTTAACTTAGCCTGTAAACGAACAAGTTGCATTTTCGCTCGTGCTTTCTCTATACGATCTTCAGGAGAAACACGTAACTTGCGAGTGAAACCAAAATAAGAGCACGACTTAATTAACCACTTAGTTGGATCAAACTGCCACCAGCGAATGCCGTTACGATAATCATTTTCAAATATATGATGGTAATTATGGTAACCCTCACCAAATGTTAGAAACGCTAGAATACCATTATCACGTGCAGTGTTCTTATCAGTATACGGCTGAGAGCCCCATACATGAGCCAATGAGTTGATAAAGAATGTTGTATGATGGCTCAAAACTAAACGAACGACGCCGACGAGCAATAGTGCCCCCCATATATCGCCATGCACAACACCAAAAATTAATGGGAAACCGAAATTCGTCACGATAGCTAATATGCCGTAATACTTATCTTGCCACATTACAATTTTATCTTTTTGTAAGTCACGGCAGTTTGAATAGTCAGTATAACGACTAGCTTGATACTCACGTAACATCCAACCAATGTGGCTATAGAAAAAGCCCATTTTCGCTGAATACGGATCTTTATCATTATTATCAACGTGGCGGTGATGAACTCGGTGATCAGACGACCAATGCAAGATGCTATTTTGCAATGCAAAAGCACCACCAATTGCAAAAATAAAACGCATTACAGCATTAGCTTCATACGTTTTATGCGACCATAAACGATGGTAGCCCGCAGTAATTGACAAACCACAATAGCTAAATGCCACAGCAAGCATTACAACTTGCGTCCAATCAAAGCCGATAAAATATGCGTAAAGTGGTGTGCCAATGGCTGCTACAGCCAGCGAGAATGAGAAAATAAAGACATTCAGCCAAATGAGTGGTGGTTTAGTGGTCGACATCCTTTTATCCTTTTAGCCTTTCAATTGAGCGTACATGTGTGCGCTAGAATAATAAGTACGGTTAACTAGGTCAATCAATAAATTGCCATTTTGTTATTAGATGTAAACGGATAGAGCAAAAGTCACTCATTAGTATTAATTATGTGATGTAGTTCACTCTATAAAGTAAGCAATGTAGATACCAAAACCTTTGACTGTTGTCTAAAAGCATAGCTAACTTTCCATAACATAATGAGGTTTAGAAGCGAGTAGAAATTATTACGTGAAAGGATTTACTAATTTAGAAGGTAATATCGACGGCAGAAAAACGCGAAGAAGCTAAGTGAAAATCGGCACTATTTTCTTGATAATACGTGGATGGCATACGTTCAAGTAAACCCGCTTTTTTAAGTGCTTGATGCTCTTCTCGGGTGATAACCACGTAGCTTAAATACGCATCAAGTAATTGCTGAATATTTTCAATTGACGCTTCATCATCCCTCACTAACATTTTCAGCATACCGATTAAAGCAGGTAAAGGTAACGTCATTTCGCGAACAAGTAGTTTCCTATTAGAAATGTGGCTCGCCGCTTTCGATCGTTGTGCGTGTCGAAAAATACCTTCCCAATCCATTTTTCCTTGCTTGGTAACAAGGTTATGTTGGTAGCAATAATAGGACTCTAAAAATCGGCGCAAATAATGAAAGCGCTCTGCATACACCTCTAAGTAGATATGCTGAAGCTCTAGGTTGATATGAAATTGATTTATCATTACTAACTTATTATTGTTCTAAAAATACGTCTATTGTACTAAAAGAAATACGCGACCAAGCTAATGATCGCGATTTACTACTAAACCTACAGGTTAAAACGTACGCCAGCAGCACCTTCAAGCTCCATGCTCGAATCATCAACATACCACGTTGTACCCGCTTCAGCATAAAGATGGAAATAAAGGAAAGGTACTTCCAATCCAAGTCCCGCTTTGGGCCCCCACGTCTTCTCACTGTCATCTACCCATTGTAACCCTACAAACGTATACAAAGGTGAATACTGTGTTCGCGCTGTAATCTCTCCTAAATTCCACATAGCGTCTGCCGAAACGCTAAAAGTATCTAAACCAACAGCAAATTTATAATCATCTTGGTATTTTGCTGTAATGCCTGATGTTGGACTGCCGAGAAAAAGTCCGGCACTCAATGGCGCAGTTGCTGATGCATGAAATGTCGTAAACAACAACGAAGACGCCAATACTAGTTTTTTAATCATTCCTGATCTGATCCTTACACTGTCTTTATCCGTACCTTAATCGTCATTTAGTCCTTTAAATTTCATGATTATAAGTTTAAACAATAAGTGCTTATCTATATTTTTAATGTAAAGCACTGCCTGTGCGAGAAGCAAAATACCTACTTTATTTTTGAATTCATAGAAAAAAAACAAAATAATTGAAATTTATCAGCTACGCCTCAGGTCTTATACAACAGTTCATATACTTTCAATTGCACAAACAACTATGTTTAAAAACATAAAACAATGTTTAAAAGCATAAGACATATTAAGGATGGGTATGCTAATCAAAAAAACGAATCGCTGGACACTAAATGAAAACGAAGCGACGCCTGAGTCAGTCTATAAGCAGCGTCGTGATATCTTAAAGAAACTTGGGATAGCTGTTGTCGGTATGCCGCTGGCCTCTAATGCACAAGCTGGTATTTTTGATTTGTTCTCCGATGATAAAGCAGCACCGTCTATTGATTTACGACAATCATTAACCGCGACACCGTCGACAAAATATCATCCTGATTTATCATTAACGCCAGAAGATAAGATATTGCAATACAACAACTTTTATGAATTTGGCACCGAGAAGTCTGACCCTGCACGTTTAGCAGCGAACTTCAAAACCGACCCATGGACAGTAAAAATTGATGGACTCGTAAACAAAAACATTACGCTGGGCTACGACGATATTTTAAAAAAATTCACACTTGAGGAGCGCATCTACCGCTTACGCTGCGTGGAAGCATGGTCAATGAATGTACCTTGGATTGGTTTTTCTCTCGCCGATTTAATCAAGAGCGCCGATCCTAAAAGCAGTGCTAAATATGTCGCCTTCGAAACCTTGTTTGACCCAGAGCAAATGCCAGGGCAAGCCTCTCGCCGTATTGGTGGTGGTATTGACTACCCATATGTTGAAGGGTTACGTTTAGATGAAGCAATGAACCCATTAGCGCTTATTTCAGTTGGTTTGTACGGTAAAACATTAGCACCACAAAATGGCGCACCACTGCGTTTGGTTGTGCCTTGGAAATACGGTTTCAAAAGTATTAAATCCATTGTGCGTATTACATTAACCGACAAAGAGCCACCAACAACGTGGAACCGTTTAGCCGCGAGCGAATATGGCTTCTATGCCAATGTGAACCCAAAAGTTGACCACCCTCGCTGGAGTCAAGCTAGTGAGCGATTCATTGGTGAAGGTAACCTCTTTAGTAGCCGTCGACAGCCAACATTGATGTTTAACGGTTATGAAAAAGAAGTCGGGCATTTGTACAAAGGCATGGACTTAAGGAAACAATATTAATGAAACTATCCCCACGACACATCTTTTGGCTAAAAGTCGTTATTCATATCGTATCTCTTGTTTTTTTGCTTCAACTTGTTGGTCAGACGCTAACGGGTAATTTGGGTGCAGATCCTATTCAAGGTATCAGTCACTTTACAGGTAAAGCAGCCTTGAACACGTTAATGATAACACTACTACTTTCACCGCTTGCGCGTTATTTCAAGCAAGGTGCATTAGTCAGAGTACGTCGTTTAGTCGGGATATATAGTTTCTTTTGGGCGGCACTGCATTTAAGTGGCTACCTAATTTTAGATCTTGGTTTAGATTGGCAATTATTAGCCAGTGAAATTATTTCTCGTCCTTATCTCTCACTTGGCGCAATTAGCTGGATCATTTTGGCATCTCTTGCCATCACTTCCACCCAAGGTATGCAACGTCGGTTAGGTCGCCGTTGGCAGAAGCTGCATAATTGGGTATACCTCGCATTACTATTAGCGCCTATTCATTATTATTGGTCGGTAAAATCAGGTATTGTTGAGCCAGGCCTTTATATTCTAATGGCCATAACACTGCTTAGCTTTCGATGGAAAACGTTTAAAAAGTGGTTACCTTCTTCATCTAGACGACTGCAGTCTGGTAACAAAAACCAACAAGCATAGTGCTAGCAACAAAGCCGCACACATGTAAAACTCGATTGTAAAATAGTCGAGTTTTTGCTCACTTCCCTCTTTGTCTATTCTACGCCTTCAAATACATGTAATTTATAGGGTTGATCTACGATCAACTCTGTACTTTTTGGTAGGATGACATATTATCTCTGTATGTTTTATAGATGAGAAATCAAGATTACACTCGTATTCGATGATTTGATTACTTGTTGCACTTCACTCTTTTTTAAGGCGAGCATTTCTTGGTTAGTGATCTTATTACTGTCAGCATTCAACAATTCCAAGAGGATTGCTTGCAACTATGTGACCAGCATTACCCGACAGTTCACAATCGTGGCATGCGTGAAAATCACTTAGGAAAAGCACTATGCCGAAGAATGATGTCAACTTTTCAGCAAGCAGATATAACGCCACTATTCACTCAAATAGATGATGAAAATGCACTGCCTCAACCAATATATAATATAAAAAGCAATGAATTTACGGTTTGGGTTATCGCTCACCACTTATTAAGTGCAAATATCGCTCGGCGTGACGCGTTAGTACACACAATAAAGAATGTTTCCGAACACTTTGATGCTAATACTAAGAACTACCTTCTACTTGTTGCTGATCATTGGTTTGATCGCAGCAAAGCAAGTAAAGAGATACCGTCTTGGTGGCTAGGTAAACTACCAGAAAATATTGAAGATTATTATCACGATGGCATTAAATTGTTAGAGACATCAAACACGTTACCTGTCGCGATAAATGAATGTGTCGAACTAACTAATGGACTAATGCAAATTCATCATCCATTAAAGAGCCATGCTAGCAACAAAACCGTTCACAAATACATTCTTTTAACTGCCATTTACACGGTTAACCTCTAGTACACAGATAAGCTCTAGTACACAGATAAAAGCATTCAGGATGCAGATTAAACGCATTTACCTAATGTCTCGGTAAGCTTTGCTGTCTTGTAGTTTCAATACCTTGTAATCAATATCCGTTTAATTAATCAATCAAATCATTTTTCTTCAAATGTTCAAGAATAAGCTTTGTTGCTGCAGAGCCTTTATGTTTGTCTTTATAATTAAGCCAAGTTACCTCTTCTATTTCAGATGCAGCCACAATTTTACCTGTGTACTCAGCTTGATAGCATGTCATTTTTACAATAACACCTTCCGCTTTTCCATCCGCTTGGGCTTTGAATGTATTAAAGTACTCGATACTGTCCGGAGTAAGTTCGACTGAAAGCTCCTCTTGTATTTCTCTTACCAGTGCTTCTTTATCACTTTCACCAATCTCTCTCTTTCCACCGGGAAGATAATAAATATCTTTACCCTTAGAGCGGGCCATTAATACTTGTTTATCTTTTACATACAGCCAAGCTAATTTATCGATTTCTTTTAACACGCACGATACTCTTAAAAATTAAAATAAGCAGGAAGATACCTATTGATCCTCTTCCCTTATATGCGCAATATGCACGCTTTTATTGTTGTTGCACCACTTTTTTCATTTGTAGCCCTAAAAATACAAAGCTTATACCTTCAAAAAGCAAAGAGATACCAACAAAGATACCCAATAATGACATCGAGAACGTTGGGTCATCCAGCATCGAAAAGAAGTACAAACCGATCGCTGTTGAAATTACGCCACTGAGTACAATCCACGTCCAGCCCCCAAGGTTTTTATTACTCATACCGAAGATAATACGTGTGACACCATTAAAAATCATGGTAATCACCATCAACATAGTAATTGTCACCAATCCTGCTAATGGCTTAAACAAGATAAATAACCCGCCAACAATATACAGCACAGCACTGAGTACGTACCATAGTTTAATGCGCCATTCAGGAATAGTGAAGGTGTGATATGCCTGTACGAGTCCGCTCATCAGAAAAGTGACCCCAATGATCGAGGTGATAGTAACACCAACCGCTACGGGTAGACTGATAGCACCAAGGCCGACAAGTGCAATAACGGCCCCCACAATAACAAACCATTTCCAGCCGCGTGCCATTATGTTGCTGATTGGATTATTCATCGTATTCCTCTAAATATTAATTCTTTATAATCATTAACATGTTATGCACTCAGTATATACTCATGCAGGATTAAGCAACTGAAGTTCATCATCAAGGTAGGTGTTGTTACAACGTTTAGGCGAAATGCCTCAGCCTTCATCTGCACCATCGTATGTAACACCTGTATCGATAATGATAAAAAGTGGCGTTAAACAATGCTTTAATGGCACAAAAAGTCATGCTGTTATTACATCCTCAATCTAACAAAGCGCACGAAGTATCTCCCTTACTAGCATTATCGACTAATAACACGCATAAGCCCAATGAACCTCAGAATAAACTAACTATAACTACTTGATTTGTTGTTATAAAATACTGTACTGAATGAGTTTGAATTAGGAGTTGAATGTGAAAGAGCATATCCATACTGCGTACAAAGGTGAAATTTATGGTATTTCATTTTTTTCTTACTTTGCTAATAATTATACTGATAAATCGCATTATCAGTTATGGGAAGCATTAATCGATGTTGAAGTTTTAACAGCAAAGCTTCTAGAACCGTATCTAGACAAACACTCAATAGAATTCGACAAACATGATACGGACATGCAGCTTAAAGGTATAAAAGATGCCAATTTTTGGGTAGATCTCCCATGGAATCAGCTGGTACAGACGCTAACTAACTGGGTTGAACCGTACGAAGAAAAATATCGATTATGGGCAGAGGATGCAAAAGAAGATATCCATGCTTTTACTCTTATTGCAGACCACGAAACGGCTATTTTTCAATGCTGGAAAGCTGAAATAAACGGGACATCTGGCGTACCTGTTCTATTGAGATTCATAAAACAATATTCAACGGTATAACGACAAATACCCATTTCGAACACCAGATATACGGAAGCACCTAAGATTATTAGCCTTAAGTGCTTCTTCTGCCAAACGTGATTACAAGAAACCGAGCTTTATAATTTCATATGCAAGATAGGAAATGGTTTTGTCATAACGTATAAAAGCAGGTTGCTAGTTAAGCAATAGGTCTGCATTTAATAAAGATGAAATTAGGGTTTTTACTTAGGTGGTTAAAACGTTCAAGTGAAATTTCTTTCATTGCTTCTGATGGCTTCCCTTCTGAAAGTTCAACCACACATAAATTAGCTTGTGATATAAAATTGAAAAGCTCAGTCAAAGAGCGACGATAGAATTTAACTTCTACTGGCTCACCTATCGTATCCCAAACTTCCGTTACCAATTCTCGTTCAAAATAATCACCAGACAGAGATGCCTCAATATCAACAAGCGGATGGTGTGTTGAAAATACAAAGCAACCACCCGCCTTTAGCACTCGCTTTATATCATTAAATAATAAAGAAAGATCTGCAATATAATGAATAGCTAGAGGACAAATAACAACATCATAGGTACCGCTTGTCTCATTAGGTAAACCTAACGATAAGTCTTGAGTATACGCTGTTAGTTTATGCCCAAACTTCGTATTTACTATATCAATCATTTCAGGGGACGCATCAATTGCGGTTACTTTTGCACTATTTTCTAATAAAAATTTAGCGTAAACACCAGAACCACAACCTAAATCTAAAACATGCTTATTTGTTAAGTTAGGCAGCATAGCTTGTAATGATGGTCTCTCTAAATGCGCATTATAAATATTATGCTGTATTGCAGTATCATAGTCATGAGCAAACTTTGAATACATTAACCCTTTCATCGTGAACCCTATCATCTAATAAGAGATATATTGTACCGTAGCTACCTAACATTGAGTTAATTCATTAAAAACTTAATTATCGAAAAAACTACCGTGGCCAAATATTCAAAGACACCTTTACAAGGTTTCCTCGAGTAGAGCTACCTTATCTGATTACTTTAACCATTATATATTTTAGGTAAATAAAACCCTTTACCTTAAAGTTAACTCCAAGGTTATTATGCGTTCTCAAGCAAACAGCCGATGCAGCCCTTTACCCACGAAAAGCTAGTTAAGCTTCCTGTAATGATTAAGCTCTCCCAAAAAACAGCTAAAATCACACGACAGAATATCGCTCTAGCATTAAGTATTAACTCGTTTTTCTTGATAACAACCTTGTTTGGAGTAACGGGTCTGATGGCAGCGGTATTGTCCGATGCAGGTGGAACTCTCCTTGTTACGCTAAACGCATTAAGACTAATGAAGCAGATGAAAATAGAATAAAATACGTTCCGCTCATCTAAATAATAAAGAATCACTATGTAACATTACATTAAAACCCATAGTTGCTTTATTCGTAATACAACTATGGGCAGTATTTATCGCTACCGTTTAGGTTTCACACAACCCAGCACGCAAAAAAGACGACGCAATAATTAGTACTGAGAATCCTTTACTACTTTTTCACCATAAACCCCATTTTTAGGAATCGCTTTATAGCTAGAGTTTGCAGCTCGCATAATACGAATACCTTCCGCCCCCGCATCACGAGCCGAAATGATGTCACCATCAGAATCGCCGTAGTATAATTTAATATTATGTTCCTTAATGAATGGGGTCTTGGTGTAAGCCGTTTTACTGGAACCAGCAAAAATCACTTTGTGCATATTCGCAATGCCAAAAGTATCTTTTAGGTATTGTGTGGTTATTTCACAATCAGACCCTGTACGACCAGTGATGAAATAAATATCATCACCACGCTCTTGGTGCATTGCGATCAACTTCTTACCAATTGTTTTAGGTAAGCTGAAAGCTTCCCATGAACAGTTCATCTTATCCCAGAATTGTTGTGACTGAAGGTAACTATAGCCATTCGGCGAAAAGACTTGCTGACCACGATTAAAACCAGGGGAACTGAACAACACTGTATCGTCAATATCAAAGCCCACAGCCATCGGCGGCTTATCCGCAAGGCTAGCTTTAATACCTTCTACCGCGATCCAATTGAGCGGTACTGATTCGCCTTTCTGCATCACATCAATCGAGCTGTACCCTGTTTCTGTTCCGGGCGTTTTTGGGTCTGCTTGTACAGACGTCGACACAAAAGCGCATGCCATTAAAGAGGAAAGTGCGAGAGTAAGTAATTTTGTTTTCATTATGCTTTATTCATTAAAAAACGTTATGCAAACGTACTCTCACTCAGTAAGAATAAATGAGAATACCCTCACAGAATTTTTAATCGCAAAAACCGTTACAGAAAGCTAAGATTTCGATTTTATTTAACACATTGAGCTATAAGTAAAATTAAGGGTTGTTGCAAGGTTATAACGCCGTCTAGCGGTAATGATTTCATGACGTTTAGAGCGACTAATATAAAACGTCATTATCAGACAACCATTTTTAACATTGAGCGCTTACATTGTACAAATCAAAACCATGTATGCTGTTTGATACTGACTTCTTTTCCGATCTTTTGGTGAAGATGCTAGAATCTATGCATTCGTACATGCTTTAAAGAAAAGTCAGATGAGTTACCGACAACATTCTATTACTCAAATCAACTTCTGTTTTGATTTTTCAGATTTCGACGCTTTCACTTTTGTAGCCCAGCATGTACCAAAATGCACAGCATGATTTTTAAAAAGGTTCAGATTTTAAATGAGTAATATGATTCAGTGGTTCCCAGGCCACATGCACAAAGCACGTAAAGAAATTGAAGAAGCAATTCCGAAAGTTGATGTCATTATTGAAGTGCTCGATGCACGTATTCCATTCAGTAGTGAAAATCCAATGATTTCTTCACTTCGTGGTGAAAAGCCTGTTGTTAAGGTTTTGAACAAACGTGACTTAGCCGATCCTGAAATGACTGAAATGTGGATTGCACACCTTGAAAAAGAACAAGGTGTTAAAGCTATCGCAATCACGACAGAGAATATTGCTGAAGTAAATCAAATTATGGAGCTATGCCGCAAGCTAGCACCTGGTCGCGAAGCAATGGGTAAAAATATTCGTACTATGATTATGGGTATACCTAACGTAGGTAAATCTACAATCATTAACGTAATTGCAGGTCGCACTATTGCTGTTACAGGTAACCAGCCAGCCGTTACTCGTCAACAGCAGCGCATTAACCTACAAAACGGTATTGTGTTATCTGACACCCCTGGAATTTTGTGGCCAAAAGTAGAGAACCCGCACAGTGGTTTTCGTTTAGCGGCAACAGGTGCTGTTAAAGATACAGCTATGGATTATACCGATGTCGCTTTCTTCACTATTGAATATTTAGCAGCGGCTTATCCTGATTTAATCAAAGCTCGTTACGATCTTGATGATGAATTACCAGAAACAGATATCGAGTTAATGGAAGAAATTGGTCGTAAACGTGGTTGCCTTCGCCCTGGTGGTCGAATTGATATCCATAAAGCGTCAGAAATACTAATCAATGAATTGCGTAATGGCGTACTAGGTAAGATCACTATGGAACGTCCAGAAATGATCACAGAAGAGCTAGTTAATGTCGCTATTGAAGCAGAGTTAAAGAAAGAGCAACAAATTAAAAAGAAAGAAGAACGTCGTAAGCGTTACCTTAAAAACAAACGCTAATTAAAAAGAAAAGGCACTGTTCTTCCGCTACAAAAGAACAGTGCCGGTGTCAAACATGACAAGTAGAAGGTGTATTCTGATGTGCTTAATACTTAAAAAACCAAACAGCCCTCACTGCTATTTAGCTCTTCAAACTCCATACCTAAACACATGGATATCAAAGCAAACTTCATACCATTATATAACCAATTAAAATTCAATAAGTTAGATGTAGCAACTGGTAAATATTGCACAAATATAAGGAAATAGTGCACCAAAACAATGCACCTACCCACCCTTTCTAAAAAGTAGCCCTCAATAAAAAATATTTTCCCATAGATAGAGAAATATACACACTAAAAATCATTTATAACACTAAACATTATGAGTAAAAGCCAGGCTAAATATGTATTAAATAAAAATTATAAAGCATTTTAAAACAAAGAGTTATCACCATTTAAATGTAATTATCTTAACATTCATTGTGATTAACTCTAAACTAACTAAAACCAACTGAGTTAACATAAGTATTTACGGCTATTCGCATTAGTTTTTCTCACTTTACGAAAAGCATCTTTGGGTTCATATTCCTCTCGAAATAACATCAGACACTGTCTTTTCTTAGGCAGACATCCCATTTACATATTTAATATTGGAGTACACGGTAGTGATTCAGAACACTACTTGTCGCAAAGGCGGAGGTATTTTTGTACCTGTTGCCGGACTAACTGTTTTTGCAATAGCTTCAGGCTATTTAATGAGTTTAATCCCGTTATCGATGGGATCATTTAAGATAGACTCAGGTTTTGCTAGTTGGTTAGCCAGTATTTTTTATTTTGGCTTATTAATCGGTTCTATGATGATTGAGCCAATTATTGCAAAAATTGGTCACCGAATCGCTTTCATCATGTTCCTTGCGATCCTAGCGATAACTGTTGCTATTATGCCTTTATTTCCAAATAAAGAAGTATGGCTATTTGCCCGTTTACTTGCAGGTATGGCTGTAGCTGGCATATTTGTCGTGATTGAATCATGGCTATTAATTGGTGATGATAAAAAAGAGCGTGCTAAGCGACTCGGCATTTATATGACATCGTTATATGGTGGAACGACTATAGGGCAATTTGGCATAAACATGTTCGGTATTAATGGGTTTGAACCATTTATTGCAATTATTGTTTTGATTTTACTTGCAATTTTACCACCTCTGTTTATTAAGCAAGGACAACCAAATTGTGAAGAACACCATACGATGGGGTTTAAGCAAATTTCACGTTTAAGCAAAGCAGCAATTATTGGTTGCTTAGTTTCTGGCGTTGTTATGGGCACGATTTATGGGTTAATGCCCTTAGCGCTACGTAAGGCCGATATGAGCAATGAAAAAATTGGCGTACTAATGGCTGCGATTATTTTAGGTGGCATGATAATTCAGCCTATTGTAAGCGCGCTATCATTAAAAATGAGCAAAACGCTACTGTTAGCGATGATGTCGTTACTCGGCGTGTTTGCTATGGGAGTTACACACTTAACGAGTGATTACCTAACAACCGTATTCGCATTGGCCCTGTTAGGCATGTCTGCATTTGCTTTGTATCCGATAGCGATTACTTTGGCTTGTGATGAACTAGGTTCGAGCTTTATTGTAGCGGCAACACAAATCATGTTGTTTAGCTATAGCGTGGGTTCGGCGACTGGACCGTTATTAGCTAATAAATTTTTGATTAAAGCGAATGGATTAATGGATTTTTTCTTCATCGTATTATTAAGTACAGCGATTTATATGTTATTTGCGAGCTTGAAGAAAAAGCCTCAAGTATTGGCGAGCTAACAGTACTTATTGCTTAGTAGAGAGTTAGATGCGTGTATAGCTAAGCCCTCTAATACCATAAATTTAGTACCCTAAAAAAAGAACGGGCGCGACATTCGTCGCGCCCTTAGGTCTTACTTGCAGCAATCCGGCTACTATAGTGCTCCCTGCATCATTCCATGATTTTGCTGATTCCTTCAGCTTAGTCCTTTTTTCTCTATCCTAGAGATGTCCTTTGATCTTACCTTGATCCGTCGAATCATCCTGTTCCGACTCTCTCTCCGTCCTGGAGGTATCCTTTACTTCATCCTGAAGTGGTCCGTATTTCGTCATCCTAACGAGTAAGTATCCTACCTACTGCATCACTTCCATTTGATTATCCCTTCACAGTCCATGTTCGATAAATCGTCCTGATTCACCGCCCTCATCCTGAGGCTGCCAGATTCCTTGGCTAATTTCCTGTTCCGTTCCGTCAGTTCCTTCCGACGCAATAAAGAATACGGGTTTTATAAATCTAAGCAACGAACATAGATCACATTTATCATCAAATGTAAGTACAAAAAACACCACAAACCAATAAGACCATGAATTACATAGGTTTTATTTTCAATTTTAAATATTTTATTTATAAAATAAGCTGTTTTCCTTACTAATTTGTAAGAGATCTCGCACAAGACAAACATGCAACGAATAAAAAAAGAGACATTCCAGTCTCTTTATATTCAAGTAATATAATTTTTATCCCATGAGTCTATTATGCAACTTCATTCAAACTCTCTAATTTATCTAATAAATGTTCTTTACGAAATGGCTTCGCAACATAATCATCCATTCCAGCTTCGTAGCATTTACTAATGTCTTCATCTAGAACACTTGCAGTTAATGCAATAATCGGTAGCCGATCAGTTTGTTGTTCTTTTTCCCATACTCGAATCGCTTCAGTTGCAGCAAAACCATCCATTATCGGCATCATACAATCCATTAAAATGGCTTTAAACGAAGTGGGTTCTTTCTGGGTAATAAGATCAACGGCTTCTTGTCCATTATTAGCAACAACAATTTGGTAACCCGCTTTTTTAAGCAAGAGTGAAGCAACCTTCTGATTAACAATGTTATCTTCAACGATCAAAATAACATCTGCATCTGCTTGCTCTGATATTTGACTCTCTGTGATGGCAGGAGTTGTATTTATGCTCACAGGCTTTATATCAACTAAGCGACTCTCAGGATTAAAAGCAGGGTTAGTTTGTATACCTCTATTCTTCTTAACGTTAATAAATGCATTATTAATTGCTTTTACAAATCGCTGACCAAGTAACGGTAAAATCGTTAATCCATCAATCGTATGACCAAAATCAAATTGCTCATCTTGAAGTTGAGAACAAATAACGAGGGCTGGTCTATCTTGAATATGATTAAATAATTCAATATCTTTAATTGTACGACTTATCGTTTTTTGGCAATATAAAATCAAATCATACTGTTGCGATATGCCAGATACGGCTGCCGTTTCTATATCAGAGATAGTGACATTTAGTCCCCATTTTTTACCTTCAATCTCGATTAGCTCGGCATTTGAGGTTTGATTTGATAAAAGCAGACACTTTTTATTCTCAAAATTAGAAATAATTTTAGGTTGATACTTAACAACATCAACGTCTAGGCTAAAGTAAAAATCACTACCAAACCCCTTTTCTGATTTCAGTTCAATTGAACCGCCTAGAAGCTCAACTAGCTGACGACAAATTGCCAGCCCTAAACCTGTGCCTCCAAACTGACGAGTAATCGAGCCATCTTCTTGCGTGAATGGTGCAAAGACTTGTTGTTGTTTATCTTTTTCTATACCAATACCAGTGTCTTTTATAGAAAAGAGCAACGACGCTTTTTTATCATCAATATATGTATAAGTTATCGATAACGTCACAGAACCTTGTAGGGTGAACTTCACAGCATTAGACATTAAGTTCATCAGTACTTGTCGTAATCTATGCTCATCCAACATAACAGATGTAGGTAGTTCAGGGTCTAATTGAACTCTAAGGTTAAGTCCTTGTTCTGATGCTTTTGCCTGAACGATAGTAATCGTGTCGTAAACAACTTCAGCAATATTTGACTCATGAGGTGAAAGTACCAAATTCCCTGATTCTATTTTAGATAAATCAAGAATGTCATTAATCAACAATAATAATGTTTGCGAAGAGGTTTCGATGGTTTGCAAATATTCCGCTTGAGAAGGGTTCAGTTCTGTATCTGACAAAATACCTGACATCCCTATAATGCCATTCAATGGCGTACGTATTTCATGAGACATGTTTGCTAAGAAGGAACTTTTAGCAACGTTAGCCTTCTCTGCTTCTTCTTTAGCCTTGATAATATTCGCTTGGCTAAAATGACGATCTTCCAGTAATTGGTTTAACTTAGAGGTAAACACAGTGAATTCATCATTACCATCTGATTTCACTTTCAATGCTGAATTATGAGCATCTTCAATTTTTGACATCGTTTTAATAACACGGCTCAAGTAAAAAAGAATACGTCGTGATAAATTGGTTCCGAGATAGCACATAACGACCATAGACAACAAGATTGCTGCAAGATACACACTCATTAACGTTTTGATATCTGTCGTAGTAGCTTGAATATCATCAACTAACGAGATACTCACCTCTTGTACAACATGCTGAATTAAGGTGAATCTGTCATTAAAAGCTTGCAAACCTGTTGCTATTTCACTGTCCTTCATCCCTCCGGTTAAAATTCCCTCTCGCAATTTGTAACTGTCAGAAAAAGCAGGATCTGTAAATATTTTAAGTAAAAGATCAATTTGTTTCGGGCTGGCACTAATAGCGATAAACCGATCAATGAAAAGCTGTTGACGCTCAATCACCGTCGACAATAACTGTTTAAACTCATTATTGTTCGTTTCTTTAAACTGATGAATGAACCAATTTTCTTCTTGTGCCCAAAAAGACAACCACTGCAATTGATAAAGTACTTCTGTGTTTTTCTCTATATCTATATTTCCAGTGCTCACTCTATTTTTTTCGAACGTTATTAAAAATTGACTAACAAGATCATCAAACCATACAGACCAATCATTCAAATCTTCTTTACTTGTGGAAAGTAGCTCAACCTTCGCTTCGTCCATCTCTTTTAATATGTTCTCTGCACCCTCTTTTTCACTTTGAGAAAACGCGCTGGGCAGTAACAAAAAAGCACGATTAATCGCTTCAGATAGAGCATTCAATTCATTCAATTCAATGTCGCCCACTAATCTTTCTGTTTTGAGAGTGTGAACTTGTGATGAAATAACATATTGCTCTTTCAATAATTCAATTCTAGCATTAAGTAAATTCAACGATTGTACTTCGCCATACAATTTTTTTATTTCTAACCCAGCAAATACACTCATAAACAGTAGTGGTAACCCAACTAACAGAAACAGTCTCGATTTAATGGATATTTTGTTCAAAAAGCCCATATTCTCTCCTTGAATGTGAACTCAGACCAATGTCTGTTTGTAGTCACAGTAATGTCTACTATTATGTATAGTATGTTTAGTACTCACCAATATGAAAAAAATCAATGAATAAGGATTTTCTTGATAAACAAATCGTTATAACATTCTTATTTGGAATGTTCATCACATTATGAACTCAGACCAATGTCTGCTTGTAGTCACAATAGTGCCTACTATTATGTATAGTAGGTTTAGTACTCACCGATATGGACAAAATCAATGAATAAGGATTTTCTTGATAAACAAATCGTTATAACATTCTTATTTGGAATGTTCATCACATTATTTTCATCCCATATTAATGCTGAAAGTAGCTCTGATAATAATGAGGTAGAGTTTGCCGTATTTTCGATGAATAATGATATCCCCGCTTTAAGTAAAAGCAAAGCGAGAATGATTTATAAAGGAAAAACAAAAAAAATAAATGGTAGCTTAAAAATCATATTAGTTGATTTGCCTGTGAATTCTATTCATAGAGAAGAATTTTATTCTATGTTACTTGGCAAATCCATATCTCAGATGAATGGATATTGGGCAAGTTTATCATTTTCAGGGAAAGGTAAAGCACCAGAAGAACTTAATAGTGATGATATAAAAAGCATTATTGAATGGTTGAATAATAATCCAAATGGTATTGCGTATGCTCCCATTGAATCTGTTCCGGAAAATGCCAATATTTTAATCACTATCTTACAGGGAGAGTAAGACAATGAATAAAACACTTTTATCAACCATTATTATCGCTGCAATTCCATTCTGCTCACAAGCTGCAATCGACGTTACCGATAACTTTTCAATCAGCGGTTTTGGCTCAACATCGATTACTCAGTCAGATAACAAAACACCACTATTTGTGAATCGAGAGATTACAGATGACACTTGCTACGATTGTGATACAACATTTGGCTTACAGGCAGACTGGGCAATATGGGATGAATTAAGTGCTTCTGTCCAAGTCGTTAAACGTCCTCAAGATGATTGGTCTGATCCAGAATTAGAATGGGCTTATCTAGCCTACAACTATAACAACTTATCATTTAAAGCCGGGCGCCTAAGGCTACCTCTTTTTCTTGCGTCTGAATATTATTATGTCGGGCAAGCTTACACATGGGCACGACCACCACAAGAGGTCTACGATAGCATTTTAGGATTCAATTACTTTGATGGTCTTTCGGTCAGTTGGGAATATGAGCTCTCCGATGAAATAGTGCTCGCGGCAATGCCATATTATGGTTTTTCGAATACCAATAAAACGGATTACGATAGTGTAACGCTTGAATTTGATACAGAGCGAGTGGCAGGTATTTCATTCGATATTAGTGGCTTTAATTATCGTATTCATATGAATTATATGAATGCAAAATATCGAATCGTTCCATCACCAACCTATGAAACATTAAACATCTACACGTTCGGGGCTGAATATTCACTTGATCAGTGGCATTTTATGGCAGAAGTAGAAGCAGACGAGATTCAAACGAATTGGTATACAAGCGCTTCTTATAATATCGATAAGTTTACCCCTTATGTAGTGTATGGAGAGAGCCACCAGCGCCGGAAAAGCAATAGCATTACGACAGGCGTAAGATACGATATCACGCACACAGTCTCTATTAATGCCGAATGGCAGAATATTTTTATGGATAGAGAAGATTACAACGCCGGAAATTCAGGACAATTTGTTTCACCACCAATCGCTTACGGTGAAGACAAAGATGCCCAGTTGTACACTGTTATGCTGAATTTTGTATTCTAAATTGACACCTCTAAATCGACACCTAAATGTAAGGGAGTAATGACATGCTGACGATCAGCAATAATTACTCCCTTTATATTGATACCAAACTAGAACAGTTGAATCGCTTATTTCACCAACATCGCAGCCCCAAATACACCAGCGCTATCACCCAGATCAGGTTTAGCGATAAGTGTATCTAATATTGGGTTAAACAAGTGACGCTTAATCGCTTGTGGGGCGTGCTCATAAAGTGCATCTATATTACCGACTCCCCCACCCACGACAATCACATCGGGGTCAATAACGTTAATAATTTGTGCAACAGCTAAACCAAACTTATCGATTAATCGCGTTAATGTATGCTGAGCGAAGCTATCTCCGCTTTCAGCTAATTTTACGATTTCAGGCAAAGAATGCTCTTGCTTGGTAATACTTTTGTAATGCGCTTCTAAGCCTTTCCCTGAAATCACTGTTTCTAAACAGCCTTCTTTACCGCAATAACATAACGCACCATTAGGTTCTAATACATTATGCCCCCACTCGCCTGCAATGCCATGTCGTCCGTTTATCAGCTTGCCATTAACAACAACACCAGAACCGACACCTGTGCCCATGATAATACCAAATACGACTTCAGCATCGGGCTTTAAGCGTTTCACAACACCTAAGCGGGCTTCCGCTAACGCAAAACAATTTGCATCATTTGCAAGTACAACTTTAGTGCCCAACATTTCTGAGAGATCTTTATCAAAAGGCTGACCATTCAATGCTGTTGAATTGCAGTTTTTCATTACACCTGTTTGAGGATCTAACGCACCAGGCGTACCAAACCCAATTGCTTCGGGGGATTCACCTATAGATTCAGCACACATATCAATAAGAGACTTGATACGTTGTAGAATATGGGCATAACCTTTACTGCCTTCAGTGGCTACTCGCTTACGCAACACACACTGATCATCTGTTCGTGACATCACTGCACACTCAATCTTCGTGCCACCTAGATCAACGCCCCAATAATACTGACTCATCGTTACTCCAGATTTTTTATCATTATATATCCAAGTTACCTTACTGTACTTACTTCAGCGAGAACCTACACCGTAAGGTTACTTGGATATAATACTTAATAATTAAGGAATAAGAGCAACACATGCAACAAAGTGAACCAGAAAAGTGCCAATTAGTGATACCGCTTTTGTTTAGATAAATAATTTTTGCCCCAAATGCCAGAGCAATCACACAATCAATTTTAACGACAAGATCGCCTAATCATTAAAATCAGCCATAATTACTTAACAATGGTCATGACTTTGACTTATTTCTTTTTAGACAAATGTCGTCAAGGAGAATCACACTATGTTTCTTAAAGAGACTCGTACTGGTGATCTAGTAGATGTGATTGATATGGGGTCTTTAATAAACCCTTTTACTCAACAGGTGGATGTTCAATACCAATCAGGGGAAGATTTAGCTGATCCTGTTGCGATAGACAAACAGAATTTGGCTTTTCCATCTGGTGAGCAATTACCAGAATGCTGGATAAACGGCTACTACCGTTTTAAACAAGGATAATGGATTCGATAAAACGTAATAATGACTCGACTATTTTACTCGCCATCTCATAACTACTTAGCACTAGTTACAATTGATGGCGAGTGACTATAACTTTGCCCAAGCTACTTTTGAAGGTTTTTAGCTAGCTCTAAACAATGCAAACGAAGCTCTTCTACCCGAGACGCATCCATACTCGACTTCTGGCGAAGCTGTTGCTTCAAATCTTTCGCTTTTTCTTGTAACTCACGCCCAGTCAACGTTAAAGAAATCACTTTTTTACGCTCATCAATGGGTGAAACTTGACGAGTCAGCATTTGCTTGCCTTCTAAACGCTTCACTATCGGGGTTAATGTACCCGGATCGAGATGAGTATCATGAGATAGCTCAGTCAGGCTTACATCATTGTTGTACCACAATGATTGCATAACAATATACTGTGGGTAGGTTAAATCAAACTCGTCTAACAACGGACGGTATGCGCGTACTAATGCATTGGTTGCCGTATAGAGTGCAAAGCACACATTATCTGATAACTGTTGAGACATTCTTTCCCTCTCCGGCATACAATCACTTTTCAGTGATCATTTTTCACCCAAACGATACTGGTTGTATCCACTCCAAATCTATACTCCGCATAATAACGTGTATTGCATCACAGTAACATAGTTAGCCTCAAAATACTTAGTGCGCAAAATATTACCGCACAAATCTATTGCATAAATGAAAAACTAAGTGTAACTTAAAAACAGATTTAGTTAGCGCGCAAAATATTTGCAGGAAAAGTAATTGGTTCTTACTTTTTAAACAAGCCGTAACTTTTAAACAAGCAGTAAGCTTTTTAACAAAATTAAAAGAAGCTGCTACTGTTACTTAAAATCCTTCAAAGGAAGACATAATGAACATTCAAGAAATTCAATTAGCTTCTCGCCCTACAGGCATTCCGTCAGCTGAAAACTTTGCATTGGCTCAGAACACATTACCTGAAATACAAGATGGTGAAGTATTAGTAAAGAACCTTTGGATGTCTGTTGACCCTTACATGCGTGGCCGCATGATGGATCGTGCAAGCTACATTGCCCCTTTCCAAATAGGTGAAGCCTTAGAAGGTGGCGCAATTGGTGAAGTTCTTGAATCGAAAAACAGTGAGTTCCCTGTTGGCACCAAAGTAAACAGTATGCAGGGTTGGCGCAGCCATTACATCAGTAACGGAAACGGTTTAACCGCGCTTCCTGTAACACCACTACCCGATCAAAGTTTCTTAGGCATTATGGGTATGCCCGGTATGACCGCATGGACAGGCCTGTTCCGTATCGCAAAATTAAAACCAACAGATACTGTTTTCATTTCAGCAGCTTCTGGCGCAGTGGGTAGCGTTGCTTGTCAGATTGCAAAAATGCACGGCTGTACTGTTGTCGGTTCAACAGGTTCTGACGATAAAGTGGCACTGCTTAAAAGCTTAGGTGTTGATGTTGTGATCAACTATAAGAAAGAATCAAACCTAATAGAAGCATTAGCAAAAGCAGCACCGCAAGGTATTGATGTGTATTTTGAAAATGTTGGTGGCGAACACCTTGAAGCTGCATTGGCAAACATGAATGATTACGGTCGTATCGCGGTATGTGGCATGATTTCTCAATACAATGCGACAGAGCCTCAGTCAGGCCCTACTAACCTTGCCATGCTTATTATCAAGAAATTAAAAGTTGAAGGCTTCATCGTATTCGACCACTGGGCGCACTATGGTGAATTCGCACAGCAAATGGGTCAATGGATTTCTGAAGGTAAAATCAAATGGGAAGAAACTGTATACGAAGGCTTAGCTGAAGCGCCTAATGCATTTATCGGACTGTTTGAAGGTAAGAACAAAGGAAAAATGCTGGTTAAACTGTAAGCCTGTTATTACCACTGAAATAACAGCCAACTTTATAACCTAATTGAAAAAGGAGCCTTCAGGCTCCTTTTTATCCATTCAATAAATGATGATGGTCTATCGGTTTTTTATTACAAAGAAGCTGGCGCCACTTTTAGCCGTTGTGCAATCTGAGTAGTTAAACGGTTTATACCTTCAGATAAGGCTTTAACCTGCGCGTCGTACCCCTCTTCTTGTAAAGGTACTTGGAACTGAAATGGATACACATCATTCAAGTCACCATCACTTTTTACTAGCATCCACTCGCCGCTAATTTTAGCCATGCCGGAATAGTGTCCATTGAACTCATCAATTTTCACCTGTAACCGCGGTGAATTATACGTACTTAAGGCTGGCGTCAGTTCAGTTGTCCAGAACTGGCTTTGCTTATTACGTAAATCTTGATTAATACGCCGTGTCAGCTGTTTACCAATACTTTCAGCCCATAGGTTTTGTTGAGCTTGCACAACTTCGGTATCACTTACTTGATACACAAGGCCTGTACCCGCTAGATGTTCAGCCATCTCAACCGGACGAATAACCAGTAATGGCTGGTTAGACCCAATTTGAGACGTTGTGCTTTGTGCACCAGTAGGCAATAGATAACTATTCACAGCATCGGGTTGACTACTACAACCAGCTAAAAATGCAGTTGCGACTACCATAAATAATACGTGCTTTTTCATTATTGGCGGCCTCCAGCCGGAATAGGATCTTGTACTTTATCGTCACCGAAAACTAATGAGTTAGGCTTTTCATTTAATTGTCGTAAAACGGGTTGTAGCTCTTTCATTACTTGCTCAAAACGCGATAATGCTCCCTCAAGATTTCTATAAGGTGCAGCATCCGGCCCAAAGCCATTCAAGGTTGTCTGAATCTCTTGCAAACTTTTACGCATATCACTTGGTAATGCTTGGGTATCTTTTTGCGCTAACAATTTGTCTAAACTTTTCGCTACTTTCTCTGCTGCTAACAAGGTTTTCTGCGAAGTGTCTAAGGTCTGAGTTAAAGACGTTAACGTATCTTCTACAGGTAAATCATTAAACTTCTTCAGTACACCGCTGATCTGCTTCTGAATCTCAGCAAAACCACCAGCTTTAGTTGGAAACAACGGATAGTCATCATAGCTATTGATTGGTGGCAATTTTTCATCTTTATAGACTTCTGTATCGACAAATAATGCACCGGTTAATAAATTACCGGTTTTAAGGCTACCGCGAAGCCCACCTTTAAATTCACGTTCTAAATTACGTTTCAAACCATCAAGAGAATCAAAGCCATTCTTACCATAAACTCGACCAAGCTCTATCCGAATAAGAACAGGAATCTGCTTACTAGAAAAACCTTCTTCGCCTGTTGGTAAACGTAGGGGGACTTTCTTCACCGTACCAATGCGAATACCACGATATTCAATAGGAGCACCTTCATTTAAGCCACGAACTGATTCATCAAATAGCATGACATATTCAATATACTCATCGAAAATTCGCTCACGTACCATATTAAAGTTGTTATATAGCTTAAATAGGCTCATCTGCTTGGTGATGAGGTTTCCTTCTTCAGAACCATTAGGCACTCTAAAACTGACTCCCCCAGTAATTAATGATTCTATTGAGCCTATTTTCAAATTGAAGCCCTGCGCCGACATCTGTAAATCAACACCTGATGTTAACCAAAATTTAGTACGGCTACGGATCAAGCTGTCATATGGCTGAAAAATAAATAGCTGGTAGTTAGCTTTTTTAGTGTCAGTATCAAAGCTCACCTTTTCAACTCGCCCGACTGTAAATCCTTCATATAGGACTGGATCGCCAACACTTAGTTTACCCGCTTCACGGTGCGTTAATATTAGTCGTAAACCTTTAGCTTCTGCGGGTGCAACAGGCGGTACATCTAGCACTGTAAACTCACGTTTTTCGGTTTTTTTAATACCCGGTTGTAACTCAATATACGATCCAGACAGCAAGGTATCTAAACCCGAAATACCTTCCTTGCCTATTCGGGGTTTTACTACCCAAAATCGTGTATCTTCTATCAGCATTCTTTCGGCGTCTTTATCCATCTGCACTTTTGCTGTGATATACGTATAATCATCACTCAGCTTGATTTCAGTTACGACACCTACTTTTACATTCAGTGATTTAATCTCGGTTTTTCCCACTTCAATACCTTCTGCCGTTTTTAACGTCAGCGTTATCTCTG